>PVBE010224067.1_pt1 | contig 234611 bp, 262 predicted proteins | sample 1631181 | NCBI WGS metagenome assembly PVBE01 (sample SAMN08397723, study PRJNA350692) | Marine metagenome, whole genome shotgun sequencing project. | isolation source: water | place: Pacific Ocean | collected 2012-04 | reverse complement strand
GTCTCCTCCTGGAATCCGGTGCCTTCGTAGCCGGCACGGAAACTGCGGGGCAAGTATCTGAAGCTGTCCACGGGCATAACGGGCTCCTTCGCGGCGATCTTCGCTGTGCGCGGAGATGATAACCGCTACTCCGACCGCCGCCATTAGACAGGCCGTCTCTGATGTGGGGGACGGCGTGCCTGCCGTGGCCAGCCACATGAGTGGCGCGCACGCAGAGTTGGTTGGCGCGCTGCGCGCTGTGCTCCAGGCGAATGAGAAGGCTGAGGCGGGTGACCGGACGAGTGCGCTGGTCGTTGAGGCTCAGCAAGCTTCATCGTAGCTCGCCGAGGCTCTAGTGGCATGGTACGAGGAGGCCGAGTAGCCTTCCGCAAGCCAGCCGTTGAGGTATTCTTCCGGCGTCTGACCGACCAAGTTTGGGGGAGCGATCATGGCACCTGGTACACCAGACTCATGCGTCGTTCTTCTTGGTGCAGGAGCAAGCCTCGCCGCGTTTCCGAATGGCGACCGGGATGGCCGCCGCCTGCCGCTGATGGACCATGTTATCGAGTTGGTTGGGCTCGCCCCGCGCCTAGACGAGGCTGGCATCAACTGGAAGTCGCGGGACCGGCCCGCACAAGCGGAAGTTCATGCGGAGCCCTGGACGCTACGTTGACGCCGACGGCATCGAAGGAGAGACCGATTTGGTCTTTGGGGGCGAGTGGGAGCCTCCATCGACCGTCGTTAAGAAGTGGCCTCCTGAGTGGCCGCTCCCGCGCTTTCTGCACGAGCCCACATGGTCGGAGCCAGACGCCACGGGCTACCGGCAGAACACTGACCCATGGGTCTTCGGAGAGCACTTCAGGTTCAGCAACTGCAAGCAGCTGACACCGAAGGAGAATCCGTCCGCATGTCAGCGACTCACCTCCGGGGGCGGCGACGCGCCCCTTACGCTGTACGGCGGTGCGACGCGGAGCGAGCCAGTTAGTGGGATGTACTCTTTCGTCCCCTGTCGGCGTGCGGACTCGGGTCTGATGCGATTTGCCAGGCCAGTGATCGAGCTGCCCGGATACGTGAACCCCGCCAGCAAGCAGAGTCCATCCGGAGCACTGGAACCGAGACCTATCGAGCAGGCGCGGCGGCAGTGGCTAAGTGTCTGGGAGCAAGTGCTGAGCTCCGGCTGCCTTCTAGCGGTCTCGTTCCCAACGCCTGAACGGTCCGACGGACAGTAGTGCGTCGTCGTTGCGAGTGGGCATTTCGGTGATCTCCAATGGTTTGGCCAATGGGGAACGGTGACGCTCAGCTTGTCGGGAACAACTCCATCAGCACGAAGTTCGACGATGTCGGGTGCACCCAGACGTTGTCCGCGCCCGGCGCACGGTTGACGCGCCCGCCATCCGCCTCGATCTGCGCGATGTAGCCATCGATGTCATCGCACTCATAGGCCAGCAGGTAGATGCCTTCGCCGTGGGGGTTGAAGTCGTTGATGCGTTCCTGCATCAGGCGGTAGATCGGGCTCTCCTCAACGGACGGCTGGATCAGATGCATCATCACTTGGTCGTTGTAGCCCATGCGCACGAAGTCGAAATTGCCGATGCCGTTGTGGGCGCGGTCGCCGATCGGCTGCATGCCGAACTTACGGCCGTATGAGCCGACGGCGTCGTCCAGGTCGTGTACGGCCACGGTGTAGTGCTTGAAGGTGAGCATCGATCCCCCTCGATCGTTCGCTGCTCGCCTCGCGGTCGGACGAGCCCGCGCAGCCTAGCGCACGAGGAGGGGTCGCGGGCAGTGCGAAGGCATCGTGTAGCATTCGGCACTACGAAGGAGCCGACGATGACGCAGGAATACGGCCCGCCACCGCAGATCGTCCCCACCTCGCTGCGCGATTACCTGGACGCGATGAGCAAGCCGGTCTTTCAGTCAGGCATGTCGTGGAAGGTCGTGAACTCGAAGTGGGGGACGACCCGCGAGGCGTTCTCCGACTTCGACCCCGACACCGTCGCTGCCTTCGGCGAGAGCGACATCGACCGGCTGGCGGAGGACACGAGGGTGATCCGCAACCGCCGCAAGCTGCAGGCTGTCGCGAACAACGCCGCCCGCATGGTCGAGCTGGAAGCGGAGCACGGCTCGTTCGGCGACTACCTGCGTTCGCATCAGAGTTTCGACGCGACCGCGCCGACCTACGCGAGCAGTTCAGCTTCCTGGGCGAGACCGGCAGCTACGTCTTCCTCTACGTCGTCGGCGAGCCCGTGCCCCCGCACGATGAGTGGGAAGCGTCGCGCAAGAAGTAGCGGGGACGTTGGGTCGCGGATTCGCCGCGCTGCTCTTCCCTCCGGAGGGACCCACCCGCCGACCCGTTAGATTTCGGGGGCTCCACCCCCGCACCCCCGTCTGACACGGGATTCGACACTGCTTCGAGCTGCCTGCAAATGCCCAGGGCCTTCCTTCGACAGGCTCAGGGTGAGCGGACGGGGCGGGTGCTAGCTCTCCTTCACCGCCATTGAGACGGTGTGGGCGCGACCCTGCTTCACCTTTTTGTAGTTGCCGAAGACGTCCGTGAACGCACGCTCGATGAACCGCCGAGGCGCTGAGAGCGTCACGACGTAGAAGCGACCGCCCTCGCGCAGGTGTTCGTACGCCTCCCGAAACATCACGTAGTACGCCTCGTTGCCGACCTTCGCGGGGAGGTTCGAAGCAACGAGGTCGAACTGCTGCTCCGCCGGCACCGCGCTGAAGCCATCGCTGAGCATCGCGCGGTAATTGCTCACGCCGTTGCGCTTCGCATTCGCCTCCGCGTACTCGACGGCGACGAAGTCTTTGTCGACGAGATAGGTCAGGCCGTCGGCTGCGATGCGCGCCATCACAATGCCAATCGCGCCGTAGCCGCAGCCCAGGTCGAGGCAGTGGTCGGAGGTCTTCAGGTCGAGATAGTCGATCAGCAGCCGCGTGCCGTCATCGATGCCGCGAGGCGAGAAGAGGCCCCAGCGCGTGTGAAATGTCAGCTCGCGGTCACGCAAATTCGTCGTGAAGACGATGTCGTCGCGTAGGCGTTTTGGGGTGTAACGGCTCACCCGCCGACCTGACCATCGATCGTGACGATGCCCGCCGAGCCCTCGACGGTCACCATCGCGCCGTCTGGGATGCTTGCGGTCGCCTCGCGCGTACCAACGACGGCGGGGATGCCGTATTCGCGGGCGACAATCGCGCAGTGGGTGAGCATGCCGCCCATGTCGGTGACGACCGCACCCGCGACGGCGAAGAGCGGGGTCCACTCCGGCGTGCTCGCGGAGCAGACCAGCACCTCGCCGTGCTGAAGCCGCTGCGCATCGGCGAGCGAGCGAGCGACGACGGCGCGGCCACGGTGCTGCCCGGCCGAGGCGGCGAGGCCGCGCAACTCCTCGCTGGGGCCCGTGCGCTCCTCGGCCTTCCCGAGGCGCGATGGGGCCGCGACGGCACGCCACGCGAGCTGCTGCTCGCGGCGGTGCGCGATCTCCGCGGCAGTGGGCGGGTCGTCACCTTCCAGTGCGGCGACCAGCTCATCGAGCGTGAGATAGAAGGTGTCGCCCGCCTCGCCGAGTCGCCCCGCCTCGTGCAGGTGCTGACCGATCGCCAACCAGCGGGTGCGGGAGGCGCTGTGCAGCCGCTGGTCGGCGAGCAGGTTGTGGTCTTCGGTCGCGGGCACGACCTGCTGCGCGATCGGGAGCAGCTCCAGCAGCGCAGCGGCCTCGCCACCCTCCCCTGCCGCGACCCGCAGCTGAGCCTCTAGCTCCTCGCGGCGTTGCGCGGTGCGCTGCTCGACGAGGAATGGCGCGTGACCGTCTTCTTGTTCGGCGTAGCGCAGGATCAGGCCGACGAGTTGCGAACGGTCCTCGTTCCAGCTCGGTAGATCTTCGAGGCCGCTCTGGGTCGTATGCCCGAAGCGAGCGAGCAACGCATCGAGCTGATGCCGAAATCCGTCCGCACCCTCGCCATCGACGTCCAGCGGCGCAGTGCCGCTCGCGAGCTGCTCGGCCAGCGAGGAGTGCGCACGCACGGAGCGGCTCACCTCCCAGAGCGCGCCGATACGCGCGCTCGTTTCGTTCGGAACGCCCTGCAACAGCGCGACCGCGTCCGGCTCGGTGCCCTCACCGAAGTGCTTGCCGTAGCGGGCGGTGAACTCGCGGGACGCGGCGCCGGCGGGCGCGACGGTGGCTCGATGCACGCCCATGAAGACGCGCATGAACTGCTTCTGCTGCTCCTCGATCGCATCGCGCCATCCGCCGGGCGCGACCGTCGAGGGGTCGAAGCGCTCGAACATGCGCGCGCACTCATCGACCGGCCCGAGCCACGCGTCCTGCCAGCCGGAGATCGCCTCTGCGCTCTCCGGCGTCTCGGCGCTGAAGGATGGGGTCACGCCGGCGCGGGTGTAGCCGTAGCCGTTGACGCGCACGCTCGTCGGGACGCCGTCATCGTCGGCCTGCGGGCGTTCGGGGCCCGCAACGCTGCCGGAGAGTGGCGCTAGAGACGACGCCATGTGCTCGTTCAGCTCCCAGGCGTGTTCCGCGAGAGCCGGGTCGGGCAACTCGAACGCGACGTCCACCGCAGCTCGTTCGCTCACATTGCCTCCTCGGCCGTATGCAGTGCGGGAAATGATATCGCACCGCCGCGCTGTACCCTCCGCTGTACCGCACACGCGCTCGAGGGGGAGACGATGGCCGACGAAGCACTGGTACGAGTGGAGCGTGAGGGCGCGCGAGGCGAACTGGTGCTCAACCGCCCGCAGCGCAGGAACGCGCTGATCCGGCCACTGGTCGAGGAGCTGCACGCGGGCCTCGATACACTCGTTGCCGACGACGGCGTGAACGCGATCCTGATCCGCGGTGAAGGTGGGACGCTGTGCGCGGGGCTCGACCTCAAGGCGCGCAAGGACGAGCCGGAGCTGATGGCCGACTTCGGCCCAACGTGGGCCGCCTACCACGCAGCCGTCTACACCTGCCCGAAGCCGATCATCGGGGCGCTGGAAGGCGCGGCGATCGCCGGCGGCTCGGGGCTGGCGTTGAGCTTCGACTTCCTGATCGCTGGCGAGGGCGCGCGGCTGCATGTCTCCGAGGTGAAGATGGGCATGCAGGCCCCGATCAACCTCGTCTGGCTGCAGCTGAAGTTCGGCTACGCAGCGGCGATGGAGTTGGTCGTCGGCGGCCAGCCGTTCAGCGGCAGCGAACTCGTCGCACGCGGCATCGCGGTGAAAGCCGTGCCGAACGGCGAGGTGGTCGCGGAAGCCCGCGCGTACGCTGACGCGCTGGCCGAGAACGACCCGGCGGCGATGGCCGGGGTGAAGGCCGCACTGCGCCGGCTGACCGGTATCCAGGACTTCCAGGCGCACATCACCGCCGTACAGCAGGGCTAGCGCATCGACGTCGGCGCAGCGATGAGGGCACGAGCTTTGCGCGAGTTCGCCGGCCGTCACCTGACGCTGAGCACGGTCTGGGTCGTGGTCGTGATCGCGGGCCTGTTCGTGTCTATCGAGCAGCGGCAGATTCGGCCCAACGACTTCTGGTGGCACCTGCGCCTCGGTGAGCTGATCGTCGAGATGCGGTCGATCCCATCGCTCGAACCGTTCGGGTTCACGATCGCGGGCGAAGAATGGCTGGACCAGCCGTGGCTGGCGCAGGTGCTGCTCCACGCGACCCTCGAGGTGGGTGGGGCGACAGCGATCCTGCTGCTGCACGGGCTCACGATCACGGGTGGGTACGCGCTCGTGCTGCTCGCGGTGCGGCCACGCGACTACGGCCGCGACGGCGTGACCGAGGCTCGCGAGTCGACCTTCCCCGAAGAGCGCCTGCGTGAGGAGATCATGTCCGAACTCGGTGGCATCGACGGCTTCACGGAGCAGATGGAATGGTACAAAGGCGCGATAGGCGGCTCAAGCCAGGCCGAGGCCGCCTGAAGCCCTCCCCACCAGCGTCGCCTGCTCCGCCACGCGGCACGGCTAGCGGGCGGTGTAGCCCCCATCGACGACCAGCGTGTGCCCAGTGATGAACGAGGCTTCGTCGCTGCCCAGGAAGAGCGCGGCAGCGGCGATCTCCTCCGGCTGCCCCAGCCGCCCCATCGGGTGCAGCGAGGCGATGTAGTCGCGCCCCTGCTCGTTCTCCGTCAGCCCCGCCGTCATCGGCGTCTCGATGTAGCCGGGGTTGATGCAGTTCACACGCACGCCGAGCTTCCCGTAGGAAACGGCGAACTGGCGTGTCAGCCCGACCACACCGTGCTTTGAGGTCACGTACGCCGCTGCCGGGGGGCCATCCGGCATGTCGTCTTCCGGAGGCGCAGCACCGACGAGGCCCAGCAGGCCGGCGACCGAGGCGGTGTTGATGATCGAGCCACCGCCTCGCTCCGCCAGCACGCGCGCACCGTGCTTGAGGCCGTAGAAGACGCCGTTCAGGTTTACCGCGAGCGTTCGTTCCCAGCCTGCGCCGCCACCGATACCGGCGTTGTTGAAGAGGATCTCGAAGCCGCCCAGCTGGTCGATCGTCTCGCTGATTGCCTGCTCGACCTCCGCGTCGGCGCTGACGTCGACGGCCAGCGCGGCGCTCTTGCCGCCGCGCTCGGCGATCTGCGCGGCCGTGTCCTGTGCCGCCGCCTCATCCAGGTCAGCACACATCACTGCGGCGCCTTCCGCCGCGTACATCATCGAGGTCGCTCGCCCGATGCCCGAACCCGCGCCGGTGATCAGCGCAACCTTGTCCTCAAGTCGTCCCATTCGTCCCTTCCTCCGGTGATCCGACGCCTCGCTGGATCGCCGGGGAGCGATGGTACATCGTATCTGGGGCTGAATGTGGGCTGCGATGATCTCCTCTGGCAAGCCCGATTACGCCTCGCTGGACCTCCCCGCCGCGCCGCCCGACCGCCCCTACGTGCTGATCAACATGGTGACATCGGCCGACGGCAAGGCGACGATCGACGGCACCGAGCAGGGTCTCGGCTCGCCCACCGACCAGCGCTTGATGCGCGAACTGCGGGCCAGCGTTGATCTCGTGATGTCGGGCGCGAGCACGCTGCGCGCCACCGGCACCAGCTCCCGCGTCCGCGACGACGACCTGATCGCGCTGCGCACACAGCGAGGCCAGACGCCGCATCCGATCGCCGCCACCCTCAGTGCCAGCGGCGATCTGCCGCTCGATCGCCTCTTCTTCACCGCCGACGACTTCGAGGCGGTCGTGTACGTGACCGATGCGACCAGCGAGGCCCGACGCGAGGCTATCGAGGCGACCGGACGCCCCTTGGTGGTGCTCTCCGGCGACATCGTGACGGAGATGCTGCGCCACATTCGGCAGGAGCTTGGCGTCGAGGTCGCGCTGATCGAGGGTGGCCCCACGCTCAACGGCGACCTCTTCGAGCGCGGGCTCGTCGACGACTTCTTCCTCACCCTCGGCCCGGTCGTCGTCGGTGGGGACGTCACGCTCTCGGCGGTACGAGGGGCGCACACTCCGACGCTCGACACTACGACTCACCTGGAGCTGGTCTCGGCCTTCAACAACCCGGAGACAAGCGAGCTGTACCTGCGCTATCGCACGCGGGGCAAAGGTGTGGTCGGGCACTAGCGGGGCGTCTGCCCACCCTGGCCAAACTTCACCGCGTAGCGAACCTTGATCGCCTCGAAGCCGCCGAAGTCGATCCGCTGTTCGAGGCCGTCAGGCGACCAGCCTGCGACCTCGTAGAAGCGGCGAGCGCGGACGTTGTCGCGCAGCACCCAGAGTGTGGCGCGGTCGTAGCGCGCGGCGAGTCAGTCGACGGCGGTGGCGAAGAGTTCGCGCCCTACGCCGGTCGAGTAGTGCGAGGGCGCGAGGTAGATCGACGGCACCTCGCCGGTCTCCGGCCCGCCGTCGGGGTCGCGGCTGTGGAACACGCTCGCAAAGCCAACGGTCTCGCCGTCGTCGACCGCCACCCAGACCGCCCCTTCGTCGGGAGGGATGTTCAGAACCCTTTGCCACATCTCCGTGCACAGCTCGACCGTCCGGCTCTCGACCAAGTCGGCGGGCAGGATGTCTCGGTACGCGGCTCGCCACGAGTCGACATGCACCGCCGCGATTGCGGATGCGTCATCGGGAATCGCGGGGCGGATCTCAGGCATCACCATGCCCGAAGCTTACGGCGCGCAGGCGGCCCTGGACCTAGATCGCGCCAGCCTTGGCGAGGCTCGTCAGTTGCTCGGCGTCGAGGCCGAGTTCGCCGCCGTAGACCTCGGTATTGTGCTCGCCGAGCAGCGGGGCGCGGCGGCGGAATTCGACCTGTGACTTCGTGAAGCGATACGGCGCACGCGGGTAGCGCACGGCGCCATCGTGCCCCGGCACCTCGCCCTCGACCCAGAAGTCGCGGTCCGCCCAGTGCGGGTCATCGAGGTTCTGCTCAGGCCGCCGCACGTGCGCGAACGGCATGTGTATCGCCTGCCCACCTCGATAGGCCTCATCGGCCGTCATCGTCTCCATCATGCTGCCAACGACATCGACGATGTGGGCGCGGGCGTCGGAGGCCGAGCGCGGGTCGGTGAAGACCACCTCTGCCCACTTCGGGTCGGCGAGGTCTTCCGCGGCGTCATGCTCCTCGAGCCACGCGACGAGCCGGTCGTAGATCTCCTTCGACCGTGGCGTGCCGCCACCATGCACCATCGAGTAGTCGCCATCGGTCGCCATGTGCTGCCACGGAGGCGAGATCACGGGCGAGGCGTGGCGGGCCGTCTGCCGCTGCACGTGCCCCTGGTTGTACTCCCAGTTCGGGAACGCCCCCTCGGTCGTGCCAGAGACCGCCTCGTGGATCGAGACGTCGACCAGCTGGCCCCGCCCGGTCGTAGCGCGATGCAGCACGGCGGTGATCACGCCGATCGTCGCGTACTCGCCACCCATCGCCAGCGAGTGTTCACCGTCCGAGCGGATCGGTGGGATGTCGTGGTCGTCGTAGCCGGTGCTCATCGGCGGACCACCGAGCGCGACGCTCACGAGGTCGGTGACGACCCAGTCGCGTCGAGGCCCGGTGAGGCCGAAGGGCGTGATCGAGCACCAGATCAGCGCGTCGTCGTCGAACGAGTCATGGCCGGCGCCCAGCGCATCAAGCACGCCCGGCCCCGCGCTGTCGAGCACGATGTCGGCACCGGCGACGAGCCTTCGCCAGAGGTCGGCACCCTCGCTCTGCGCGACATCAAGCGTGACGCCGCGCTTATTCGTGTTCAGGTACGCGTAGTGCAGGCTGGCGTTGATGTCGCGCCGGTCGCCGACGAAGGGGCCTGTGCCGCGAGAGCGAGCGCCCGAGGGCGGCTCGACGCGAATCAGCTCCGCGCCGGCGTCGGCCAGCAGCTTGCCGGCGACCTCGCCGCGATCGCCGATCTCGACGACGCGCAACCCGACGAGCGGCCCGGCCATTAGAGCGCCGCCTCTGCGAGCAGGCGGGCGAAGTCCTCGTCGCTGTAGCCCAGCATCTCCGTCAGCACGCGGTGGCCGTCCTCACCCAGCAGCGGCGCACCACGGTCGATCCGCCAGCGTACCTCGGAGAAGGTGATCGGGAGGCCCTCGAAGCGGTGCTCGCCGAGTTCGCCGTGCGGGGCGGTGGGGTAGAAGCCGCGGTCGGCGAGCTGCGGGTCGACCTCCATGCGGTCTTCCATCGTCTGACAGACCCCGGCCGGCACGCCCCGCGCCTGTAGCGCGTACATCAGCTCGTGAGGCTCGAACTCGCGCGTGCGCTCGGAGATCGCGACGTCGAGCGCCTCCTGCTCCGCGAGACGCGCCTCGTTGGTCGCAAAGCGCGCATCATTCGCGAGTTCGGCGGCACCGAGGCCCGCGCACAGCTCGCACCACTGCTCTTCCGTCTCCGCGACGATCGCGATCCAGCGGTCGTCACCGGCGCAGCGGTAGATCGCGTGCGGGGCGATCGCGGGCCAACGCGAGTGGTTGCCCACCCGCGTGTACTCGCGGTTATTCACCTGGTAGTCGAGCATCGGCACGCCGCCGAGCACCATCCCGGTCTCGACCTGCGACATGTCGATGTGCTGGCCCTCGCCGGTCTGGTTGCGGTGGTGCAGCGCCATCAGCAGCGCGATCGCGCCGTAGAAGCCGGCGGTGTGATCGAGGTAGGAGTAGCCCCACCCGGCAGGCTCGTCGTCCGACATCCCCGACATCATCGTCGCGCCGGAGACGCCGGCCGCCGTCGGCCCCCACGTCACGTACGAGCAGTCGCGACCGACGTGCCCGAAACCGGAGAGCGAGAGGTAGATGATCTTCGGATTCAGCTCGACGAGCCGCTCGTACGGGAAGCCCATGCGGGCGAAGGCGCCCGCACTGAAGTTCTCAACCACGATGTCCGAGCTGGCGATCAGCTTCTCGACGACCTCGCGCCCCTCCGGATGGTAGAGGTTCGCCGTGATGCCCAGCTTGTTGCGGTGGAAGTTGTTGTGGAAGCCGCTCTGGTTGTAGGAGCCGGCCTGCGGGTCGCGCAGCGCGAGGCGAATCGAGTCGAGGTGCGATTCGTTCTCGACCTTCACGACCTCCGCGCCGAGGTCGGCGAAGATGCGGGTCGCCTGCGGCCCGGCGACGATCCATGAGAAGTCGCAGATGCGAACGCCATCCAACGGCAGCGGCTTCTGGTCTCCAGCGGTCTCAGTCACGGCTACGCTCCATCGCATGCGGGCCGGTCGGACCCGGCGACTCAACCCGCGTGATTATGCACATTCGAGGCAGCTTCGGGACAACGTAGCCTCGGCGCTACGGTTCGACATCGCGAATCGCCACCAGCAACTCGTCGCCGAAGCGCTTCACGCGTTCGTCGCCGAGGCCCCAAACCGCGAGCAGCGCGGTGCGATCGCGAGGGCGGGCGACGACCAGCTCCCGCAGTGTGCGGTCGGAGAAGAGCGTGAAGGCCGGCACCCCGTCGGCGCGAGAGCGATCGAGCCGCCAGCCACGCAGCCGAGCGTAGAGCGGGTCGTTCGAGGAGACCGCCGCCACGGCCTCCGGCTCAGCACCTCCGGTCGCTGACCGACCGGATGTCGCACGCCCACGCTCACGCGTGAGCCGCTCCTCCGGCGCGCGGACGGCGCGCTCCGGGGCGTCCGGGTGCTCTTCCTCCCACTCCGCGATCAAGCGCAGCAGATCCTCGCCGAACCACTCAGCGCGGGTGCTGGCGATGCCCCACGTCTCGATCAGCTCCTCGTCCCGGCGGGGGCGGTGGACGGCGAGGTCCTCGGCGGTGCGCGCCTCGAAGATCGCGTACGGCTCGCGGCCAGACTCACTCGCGAGGCGGTTGCGAAACGCGAGGATCGCGTCGTAGAGGTCGCCCGGATAGGCGGGGCCGATCTGCTCGGCGGTGCCGAGGCAGGCGTCGCAGTTGCCGCAGTCGTCGGTCGCGGACTCGCCGAAGTAGCGCAGGATCACCGCGCGACGGCACTGTGGAGTATCCGCGTACTCCACCATCTGCGCCAACCGGCCCTCGGCGTGCTTGCGATGCTCCTCGATCGGTGCGGTGTCGATCGGCGCGTTCGGGTCGATGGAGATCGGTCGCAGGTCGGTCGGCGCGACGAGTCCGGAGGCACGCAGCGCGGTGAGGATGTTCACGAAGCCATCGGCGACCGTGATGTTGGCGACGCTCGGGCCGTCACCGCGCGCGAGTTCCGGGGCGTTCAGCCATCGCTGCCACAGCTTGCGCACCGCGGCGTCGCTGGGGTGCGCCTCTGTGATGAAGCGCTGCAGTGCGGCACGGTCGCGGCGCGCGTAGAGCAGCACGCACTCGGCCGGGTCACCATCGCGGCCCGCCCTGCCCGCCTCCTGGTAGTACGACTCCAGCCGCCCCGGCATGTTGAAGTGCACCACGTAGCGCACGTCCGGCTTGTCGATGCCCATGCCGAAGGCGTTGGTGGCGACGATCACCGGCGTCTCGCCCAGCATGAAGCGGCGCTGCACTGCCGCGCGCGGCCCGCGATCCAGTCCCGCGTGGTAAGCCTCCGCCACCACGCCCGCGCCGCGCAGCCCCTCTGCGACGTCCTCCGTACCGCGCCGGGTGCGTACGTAGACAATCCCCGTCTGCCCGTCGCGCTCCATCGCGTAGCGCCGCAACCACGCCTCGCGCTCCGACACCCCGGCCAGCGGCACGACCGAGAAGCGGAGGTTCGGGCGGTCGAAGGAGGTGACGACCTCGCGTGCCGCGCCGGCGATGCCCAGTCGCTCCAGCACGTCGCGTCGCACCGTGGGGTCGGCCGTCGCCGTGAGCGCGAGCGTACGAGGTTCGCCAAGCCGTTCGCGCAGGTCGCCGAGCGCGAGGTAGTCGGGACGGAAGTCGTGCCCCCACTGCGAGATGCAGTGCGCCTCGTCGATCGCCAGCAGGTTGATGCCGTGCCGTCGCAGCCCGTCGACCAACCGCTGGTTCTGCAACCCCTCGGGTGCGAGGTAGAGCAGCGGGACGCGCCCTTCGACGAAATCGAGGTAGCGAGCGTTGCGCTGGTCGCGATCGACGGTCGAGTTGATGAAGTTCGCGCCGATCCCGGCCGCGTTCAGACTCTCCACCTGATCCTGCATCAGCGCGATCAGCGGCGAGACGACGAGCGTGCGGCCGACGACCAGCGCGGGCAGCACGTAACAGAGGCTCTTGCCGCTGCCGGTCGGCATCACCGCCAGCACGTCCTGGTCTGCGAGCCCGCCGAGTACGTCCGCCTGCCCATCGCGCAGCTCCGGGTAGCCGAAGGTCTGGCGCAACGTCTCGCGGTACGGGCCGAGGTCGGAGTTGAGCTGCGGAGCTGCTGTCACTGCACTCTCCCCCTCACGGGGCCACGACCGCGCGCTCGCAGGCAGCGACGGCCTCGACGGCGGTCTCGACGCGCTCGATCGGTGGTTCGTTGCCCTCGCCGTCGCGCAGCTCCCACGTGTTCAGGCCGACGACGTGGCGGCCTGCGGTGAAGCCGTAGGCGATCTCGGAGAGCGTCCCGTAGCTGCCATCGATCGCGATCAGCGCGTTCGCCGTGCGCACCACGATCGAGTTCCGGGCGTAGCCGATGCCGGTGATGATCGGGATGTCGATGAACTCGTTAGCGTCGGAGGTGTCATCGCCAGGCAAGATGCCGACGGTCAGCCCGCCCGCCTCCTGCGCTCCGCGACACGACTTGCACATCACGCCGCCGCGCCCGCCGCTGACCAGCACATGGCCACGCGTAGCGATCTCACGCCCCACCTCGTAGGCTAGGCGCAGCGCGTCACCCTCCGCCTCGTCGTCACCGATCACACCGATCAACATCAACGCATGATAGCGTCGGCGTCGCTCATGACCGAGACGCCGCCCCCTCGCAACCTCGAGCTGCCCTCGGAGCGCGGCGCGATCGACTGCGCCTACCACGCCGCCGCCCAGGCCGAGGCGGGCGTGATCATGGTCGGCGGCGGCGATGGCGGGCTCGTCGGGCCGGCCGAGGAGCTCTACCCCGATCTCGCCGCAGACCTCGCTGCCCGCGGCATCGCGGCACTGCGGGTCGACTTCCGCATCCACAAGTTTCCCGGCGATGTCGAAGAGGGCGTGTACGACGTGCTCGCAGGGGTGCGCTTTCTCGCGAGCGAGGGCGTGCGCCGGGTTGGCTTGCTGGGCCACTCCTTCGGCGGCGCGGTGGTGATCGAGGCGGGTGTGCAGGCCTCGGAGGTGGCGAGCGTGGTGACGCTCGCGACGCAGAACGCCGGGGCGCAGCGCGTCGCGATGCTGACGCCGCGACCGCTGCTGCTGATCCACGGCCTGCGCGACATCCGGCTCACGCCCGACTGCTCACGCACGCTCTACGAGATGGCCGGCGAGCCGAAGCGCCTCGAGCTGCTGGAGGAGGCGACGCACAGCCTGCGCCAGCGTCGCGAAGACGTTCGCCGCATCACCCTCGACTGGCTCGTCGAGACGCTGAGCTGATGATCGCGCTGCTGCTGGCGGCCGGTCGAGGGCGACGGCTGGGCAGCGAGCGCCCGAAGGCGCTGCTCGAGTTCGGCGGGCGCACCCTGCTCGACCGCCACCTTGAGAACCTCGCGAGCCTCCGGGGAGGCATCGAAGGAGGCATCGAAACGGTCGTCGTGACCGGCTTTCGTGCCGAGCTACTCGACGTGCCCCGCGCCATCCACAACTCGCGCTACGAGCGCGGCAGCGTGATCTCGCTCGCCGTCGCCCTCGATGCGCTCGCGAGCCGCAAGGACGACCTGCTGCTGATGGATGCGGACGTGCTCTACGAGCCGAGCATCTTGCGCGACGTGACAGCGCTTGACCGCGGCTTCGCCATCGACACGCGGGTGACCCCCGGCAGCGAGGAGATGATGGCCGGCGTGCGTGACGGGCAGGTACGGGCGTTGCGCCGAGGTCACCTCGAAGGCTTCGCCCTCACCGGCGAGAACGTCGGCTTCGCGAAGATCGATGCCGCCTCGCTGCCTGCGCTCCGCGCGATCGTCGCCGAGGTTGAGGCTGCCGACGCGGACAGCGACTACGAGGACGCGTTGGACCGCTTCGTGGCGACGCATGGCGCGGACTACGTGCTCGTCGGCGACCGCGCGTGGACGGAGATCGACTTCGCTGAGGATGTCGAGCGCGCCGAGCAGGAGGTGCTGGGGCGCCTCGATGGCGGCCAGTGCTGGGCTGCCCGCTTCAGCCGCACGATCAGCGCCGAGGGGATCAGCGGGTAGTTCGACCACGAGTGCGGGCGTCCAGAGGTTGAGCCCATGCCCGGTGGGGAGCCGTGCTCCTCAAAGGCGTCGAGCACGAACCCGGCATCGAAGGCGGGCTTGAGCAGCAACCCGAACGGGCAGTGCATGTGGAAGCGCTGCACCGGCTGCCCCACGATGCCGATGCCCAGCTCCGCCGACGGCTGCAGGTAGTCCCAGATCTTCACCGCGCGAGTCTCGACCAGCTCTCCGCCGCGATCCTCGGCCTCATGCACCCACTGCCAGTGGCCGCTGTTGAAGACGGGATGCGAGATGGAGAAGACGAAACGGCCGCCGGGCCGCAGCAGCCGGGTCGCGACACGCATCAGCGGTTCGACCTCCGCCATGTCCATCAACGCCATGTTGCTGACGACCGCGTCGAACTGCCCCTCGCCCAGCGCGACGAGCGCCTCCTCGCCGGTCGCATCGACCTCGTGTAGGTCGAGCTCGACGCCCAACCTCCTCCGCGCGCCGCCGCGCCTGGGCGAGCATCTTCGCGGAAAAGTCCGCGCCGACGGGATCGGCACGGAGTTCGAGCAGTCGACGCAGGAAGTAGCCGGTGCCGCGGGCGACGTCGAGGATGCGCTGGCCCGGCTCGACCTCCAGCAGACGCTCGACGTTCGGGTCGATCAGCGTGCGGTGGTACTGGTTCCCAGCGTCACCATCTGCTCGTCCCAGAACTCGGCGAGGCCCTCACACGCTGCGTGGACGAGTTCGTTCGTATCGACGATCTCGTTGCTCATGACGCACTCCTCGGCTGGTGGCTGCGCAGACCGCGCAGAGTACGCCTCGTGCGAGGGCTCGACAACGCCCTACGCCGCCTCGGTCACCCCATCAGCACGCGGCGCGCTACTGTCACGCCAACACGACACTACGACACAAGGAGCACGCGATGCTGTACGTCTCAATCTTCACATCCGACCGCGAACGGGACCCGGAGCTGTGGACCACAATCTGGCAGGCGAAGGCGCCGCCGACGCTGAAACTGATCGGCCTCTACAACCTGGCCGGCAGGCAGCGAATGATTATCTGGGAGGGTGAGTCCGCGCGGGATCTCCAGTTCATGGACAACTTCAACTACGTCGGAGAACTCGAGACCTTCCCCGCCTTCGACCGCACGACGGGGTGGCAGGCGGCCTTCGCTGGTGACCTCGACGCCTTCACCGCCATCGTGACGGCACGCGGTGCGACGCGACGCTCCGAGGCGGCGATCGACCTGCGCCGTCGTGGCCTCGAAGCGCCGAACGGGCACGCTGCCCGTCGCGCCGCACTGGAGTGGATGGCGGAGCAGGAGATGGTCGGGGAAGCCGAGTAGCCGGCGAGTACCTGACACATCTCGCGAGGCGTTCGGCATACTGATTGCAACACGCACTGACAAGGGGGAATCGATGTCCGTCGAAGGCAACTGGGATCTGAAGATTCAATCGCCGATGGGCGAGCAGCCAGCGAAGCTGGAGCTGACCGGCGACGGCGCGCTGACCGGCAAGATGAGCGCCTCCGTCGGTAACACCGACCTTACCGGCTCGCTCGACGGCGACTCGATCACGCTGAAGGGCGAGATGGAAGGCCAGATGGGCAAGATCGAGCTCGACTTCACCGGCACCGTCGATGGCGACGCGATCGCCGGCGATGTGCAGTTCGGCTCGTTCGGCAGCGGCTCATGGAGCGCCGTCCGCGCGTAACGCCACACATCACAACGAAGAAGGCCCGGCGGATGCCGGGCCTTCTTCGTCTGCGAGAACTGAATCTGCGAGAACGAAGCTCTAGCCTCGCGGCAGCCCCAGCCCTCGGGTGGCGATCACGTTGCGCTGCACCTCGGAGGTGCCGCCGGCGATCGTCGATGAGACTGACGAGAGGTACGAGGTCGCCCAGCGGCCGCGCATCTGTGCGTAGTCGCCATCGCGGTCGCGGATGTCCCCGTACTTGCCCAGCAGCTTGGTTGAGGTGCGAGCGATGCGCTGGTTGAACTCCGTCGAGAAGACCTTCGTCATGGAGGCCTCGTAGTTCGGGATCTGGCCACGCGCCTGCATCGAGATCACCCGCTGCGAGAGCGTCTTTGCCACAGCAGCCTCGATGTGACGGTCGACGAAGTCGGCCCTCGCCTGCTTGTTCGTGCTCATCGCGGACTTGCCGTTGCCCGACACTTCCTCGCCCTTGAGGTAGTTGCGCAGCGCGCTCAGCGTCTGCTCCTGCCCGACGGCCATGCCGATCGAGGAGCGCTCGAAGTCGAGGTGGGTCGCGCCGACGTACCAGCCGCGGTTCACTTCGCCGACCACGTTCTTCACGGGGACGCGAACGTCCTCGAAGAAGACCTCGTTGAAGCCACGGCCGCCGTGCATCTGCTCCAGTGGACGGACGGTGACGCCCGGGGTATCCATCGGGAACAGCAGGTAGCTGATGCCGCGGTGCTTCGGTGCCTCCGGGTCGGTGCGCACGAGCGCGAAGATCATGTTCGCGAGGTGCGCGCCGGAGGTCCAGATCTTCTGGCCGTTGATGATGAAATCGTCGCCGTCGCGCACCGCACGAGTCTGCAGCGAGGCGAGGTCAGAGCCGGAGCCCGGCTCGGAGTAGCCCTGGCACCAGCGGGTCTCGCCCTGGACCATCTTTGGCAGGAATTCCGCCTTCTGCTCGTCCGTGCCGTGCACCATGATCGTGGAACCCACGTCCGGCACGCCCAGTCGCGGAGAGCGCGTCTCAGCGAAGGTCTCGTTGAGAATGAACTGCTCCATCGTTGTCAGCTCGCCGCCGCCGTATTCCTTCGGCCATGCGGGAGCGATCCAGCGCTTTTCGACCAGCTTGTCGCGCCACTGCTGGATTGCCTTCGCGCGCTCCTCGCTCGGGCGCTGGTCCATGCCTCGCCCGTCGGAGTCGTCGCGGATCTTCAGCGCCTCGGGCAGATTCTCGTTCAGGAAGTCCCGAACCTCAGTCCGGAACGCCGCCTGTTCGGTGGTATCAGCAAAATCAACCATCTGTGAGATTCCTCTCTGCACGCGGCTAGCGTCGGCTCTCGGCTAAACTGCAGCCGGAATTGTACGCCGCAGGCGTGTCGGGAGTCACACGAGCTTCGCTCGCACGTCGGGGGCACGATGGCTCGCAATCCGGGCGACTCGCAGCCCGCGAAACGGTCCGCCTGCTATACAAGCGGGGCACGAGGAGCGACACCATAGACGAGGTTCAGTTCGAACGCAGTGGCCCAGATGACCACATCGCGACAATCACGATCGTCCGCCCCGAGGCGATGAACGCGATGACGCCCGACATGTACCGCGAGATCACGGCGCGGCTACAGGAGATCGATCAGGACGATGACATCTGGTGCGGCATCGTCACAGGCACCGGTCGCGCCTTCACCGCCGGCGCGGATCTGAAGGTGATGCACCAGCCATCGACGGACACGCGAGGCGGTATGGCGTGGTCCCGTGGCGGCAACGGCGCTTCGACAACGACATCGCCGTGCAGAAGCCGCTGATCGCGGCAGTCAACGCCTTCTGCCTCGCCGGCGGCATGGAGCTGGCCGAGCTCCGCGATATCCGCATCGCATCCACCGAGGCGCAGTTCGGTGCGCCCGAGGTGCGCTGGAGCATCCTCCACGGTTACGGCGCGCTGCGACTACCCGGCATGATCGGGTCTAGCGACGCGATGCTGATGCTGCTCACCGGCGACTTCATCAACGCCGAAGAGGCGCTGCGCATCGGGCTGGTCTCTCGCGTCGTAGAGCCTGACGACCTACTGGACGAAGCAAACACGATCGCGACCTCGATCTGTGCCAACGGGCCGGTCGCGGTGCGCATGACGAAGGAGCTGGCGCTACGCGGCAGCGAGGTCTCGATGCACGACGGCCTGCGCCTCTACCAGGAGTTCACGCGCCTCGTCCACATGACAGAGGACTCGGTCGAAGGCGGGGTCGCCTTCGCGGAGAAGCGCGACCCGCAGTTCAAGAACCGCTAGGCGCGGTGGAAGTGGGACGCGGCTAGGCCGCGCTGTCTCTCCTTTCGGGGGAACCCACCCACCCGCCCGTTAGATTCGTGGGGCGTTGCCCCACGCCCCTCCTCGAACGCCTGCTCCCGACACCCGCTCATGGTGAGCCTGTCGAACCATAACTCCCGTCGAGGGCCTTCCACGCCCTTCGATCGACAGGCTCAGGGCGAGCGGACGAACAAGAGTCAAAAGGCTGCTCCGATGCCCTATCTCCCAACAGGGGCGCAGGGGGCGAAGCCCCTGCTTTGGGCGGGTGGGTGGGCATTACCCCACTGCCACACCTGACGCGATCGACAGCGCCGAGGCGCAGTGACCCTCCCGACGCGGGATCTGAAGCCTCCCCGCACACGTCGACAGGCCCAGCGCGCGCGAGGCGCCCCCGCTAGTTCAGCCGTCGAGGCCCGGGACGACCATGATCTTGGCGTGGCTCTCGGGGTCGGCGAGCGTCTTGAACGCCCCGTCGACGCCATCGAGGTCGACGCGGCCGGTGATCAGCGGGGCGACGTCGATCTGCTCTGTTGAGAGCGCGCGTAACGTGGCGGCGAACTCCTCGGGCGTGTAGCCGAGCACGAACTGCAGGTTGATCTGCTTGCCGATCGCGGACAGCGGCTCGATCACGTCGTCTTCCATGCAGACGCCGGCGATCAGGGCTCGGCTGTTGCGCGGGGCGTCGTCGATCAGCCCCTGAATCATCCCCGGCACACCGACACACTCGAAGATCAGCGCGGAGCGCTCGTCGCGACCCTCGGGGGCATCGGCCGCTTCGCGCCAGACGTCGATCGCCGGCCGCTCGGCCGGGTCGACGACGATGTCGGCGCCCATGATGGTCGCCAGTTCGCGTCGCTTCGCCGAGTAGTCCGAGGCGATGATCGGGCCGAGGCGGCGCAACCGCAGTGCGGCGATCACGGCCTGGCCGACCGGCCCACAGCCGATCACCAGCGGCACATCGCCGTCCTCGATGCGTGCCAGCGCGACGGCGTGTTCGCCGACGGCCATCGTCTCGGTCATCGCCGCTTGCTCTGACGAGAGATGGTCCGGGACGGGCAGCGCGAGCTGTTCGGAGAGCACCATCAGTTCGCCATAGCCGCCGGGCCACTCCGTCGAGTAGCCGATGCCGGCCCGCCCTTCGGGGCGCACCAGCCCCGGCACGGAGACCACTCGCGTACCGATCTCCAGTTTGCGCTCGGTACCCGGGCCAAAATCGATGATCTCGGCACAGAACTCGTGGCCCATCACCACGTCCTCGCCGGTCGTGCCCAGGAAGCTGTCTTCGCTCGACTGCTCCCCGTCGCGGATACGCCGGGCGCGCAGCAGCGCGTGCAAGTCGGAGCCACAGATGCCACAGGCCAGCGTGCGCACCAGCAGCTCGCCCTCACCGGGGACGGGATCGGGCACCTGATCCACTACCAGTTCGCCTTCACGCATCACGACTGCACGCATCGATCGCCCCTATCGAGGGTTGAAGTTCGGGGGAGCTACGAGCTCTTGCGCTCGATCAGTTCGATGCGCACGTCGTCCGGGGCCTGCACGAAGCAGATGCGGACGCCAGGTGCCGCCTCACGAGGTGGCTCGACCAACTGCGCGCCGATCGCCGTCAGGCGCTCGATGTCCGCCTCAAGGTTCTCGGAGTCGAGCCCGAAGTGTTCGAGGCCCTCATGCACCGAGGCGTCGCCCGCGCCCATCTTCTGGCCCTCCTGCGCGCCGGAGATGTTGACGGTGATACCGTTCTCGCTGCGGCACGCGATGAAGCGGTCACCGGTGTCTCGCACAGCGTCGCGAACGATCTCGAAGTTGAACGCCTTCACCCACCAATCGGCGGTCTTGCCGGGATCCTGTGACTTGAGATGAATGTGGTTGATCGCGAAGGCCATGACGACTCCCCTCCCTGTTGATGGCAAAGCGCCGCTGCTTGATGTCCTAGCTCAGTCCCCCCGTGACGAGTTCCGTGCATCCTAATCTCAGCGGGCAAAGGCGTCACGCAGCGAGGCCGAGACCTCCGCGATGATGTCCTTGCCGCGGTCAATTGCGAGCGAGCTGCTGTATGAGGTGTGCATCTGGCCGTCGTAGTTGACGTACTTCACGGGCACGCCAGCCTCGCCAAGCCGCTCCGCGTAGTCCGCACCTTCGTCGCGCAACGGGTCGAACTCCATCGTCAGCACCGTCGCCGGGGGCAGGCCGCTGAGGTCCGCCGCCCGAATCGGCGCGGCCTTGGGGTCGTCCGCGTTGCCATCGACGCCGATGTAGTGGTCCCAGAACCAGATCATCGAGTCGCGGGTGAGCAGATAGCCCTCCGCGTTGTCGCTGTACGAGGGTCGCGCCATCGATCCGGAGTAGTGATCCGTCGCAGGGCAGACCAGCACTTGATGCGCCAGCTCCGGGCCACCACCATCGCGTGCGAGCTGCGCGACGACCGCCGCCAGATTGCCGCCCGCCGACCAGCCGCCGATCGCGACGCGCGAGGGATCCGCACCCAGCTCGGCAGCGTGCTCGGCCGCCCACACCGTCGCGGCGTAGCAGTCATCGATCGAGGCCGGGAATGGATCCTCCGGCGCCAGCCGGTAGTCGACGGACATGATCACGCTGCCGACCTGGTTGGCGATCGCCCGGTGGGCGACGTCTTCCATGTCGAGGCTGCCGATCACCCAGCCCCCGCCGTGGTAGTAGACGAGCAGCGGGAGGCCGGGATCAGCCGAGGGTGTGTAGACGCGCACCGGAATCTCTCCGACGGGGCCGGGGATCGTGCGGTCTTCGACGCTGTGCAGCTGTTCGCGCTCCTCCACCGGCGCCAGCGGGGCGCGGGATCCCTCGCGGGTCTCGGCCGCCGAAAGACTGCCGAGCGGCGGAGCGTTCATCGAGGCGATCAGGTCGAGCATCGCCTGTGCCTGTGGGTCGAGCGGCATGTAGGTCCCCTCCATTGCGCGCGGAGTCGCGGCGACAGTACGGATCGGCGGGCGAGGGCGTCAATGCACCTCGGGTGCGCCAGAGCTGCTACAGAGGTTCTGCTAGGGTTGGGCGACATCGAACTGCGATGAGAGGCAGCCCGTCATGCTTCCGCAGCCCGTACCCGGTTAGAGCCTAGCCCCACCTCGCCTCTTCTCAATCCACCGTGAGCCCGCGAGGGCTTCGAGGGTGCTGACGCGCCCCACGTGATTCGGAGAAGAGATGCGAATTCCCAGACTGTCCAACCTGTTCAGAGCTCAGCCAATCCCACGCGCAGAGGGCGTGTCGAGGCGTGTCGTCACGCTGGGCCTCGGCGGGCGCTTCACCGACGAGGTGCTCAGCGGGCTGCCCGAGGTGCTGATGCCGACGTTGCAACGCACGCTCGGCCTGCGTCACTCGCAGGTCGGGGTGCTGGCGCTCGTGCTGGACTCCGTCGGCGCGGTCGTCGAACGGGTGAACGGGCTACTGATCGACCTCTGGCAGCGACGCTGGCTGATGGCGTGGGGCGCGGCCCTGCTCGGGCTGGCCGTGATCGTGATCGGGGCGGCGACATCGTTCTTCGTGGTGGTGATCGGTTTCGCGCTCTACGGCCTCGGCAGCGGCCCACTCGCACACACCGCCGACGCGGTGCTGGTCGAGGCACACCCGAGCGCGCCCGAGCGCATCTTCGCCGCGCGACGAGCATCGACACGATCGGCGCTCTGCTCGCACCGCTGCTGGTCGCGGCAGTGTTCTGGGGCGGGCTCAACTGGCGCTGGCTGCCGATCGGGCTCGGGCTTGGTGCGTTCGTCAACGCCGCGCTGCTCACCACCACACTCTTCCCCGCGCCGGCGACTCGCGAGGATGGCGAGACGAGCGCGTGGCGTAGCGCGCGAGCGAATCTGTGGCTCGTACTCTCGAGCCGCCGCGCAATCGCCTGGCTCGCCTTCTTGCTGCTGCACGACCTCTACGAGGCACCGTTGTTGCTGCGCACGATCTGGCTCTCGGAGCAGGTCGGGCTCGGGCAGGCAGAGATCGGCCTCTACCGCGCGCTGGAGATGGCCGTCTCGCTGGGCGCGCTGCTCTGGCTCGACCGTTGGCTGATCAGCGCGACGCCGATCTCGGTGGCGCTGCGCGGCGACCTGCCGGACCTGCTGGCGGCCGCGCGCTGGAACAGCGATGGGAACCCGCAGGAGCCGGAGGCGGGCGCGGCGGCGGAGATCCTCGCGCTGCTGCGCGAACGCGGCGCGCTCTTCCTCGATGAACTGGTGACACAGACGCGGCGACTAGTGACGGGCGTGGAGCGCGGGCTGCACCAGTTGATCGCCACCGGCCTCGTCAGCTCGGACGGGTTCCAGGGGCTGCGCGACGTCACCGGCACGCATCGCTCCGGCCACCGCGCACGGGCAGGCCGCCGCCGCAACGCCTCGCCTCGCCGCCGCCTCTTCGATGGCGCGAGCCCGGCCGGTCGCTGGGCGCTCGTACGGCCGCCGCACATCGATGCTTCCGACATCGATGAGCTCGCGGAGCGCATGGCGCACGTGCTGCTGGAGCGCTACGGCGTCGTCTTCCGCGATGTCGTCTCGCGCGAATCGCTTGCCCTGCCCTGGCGCGAACTGCGGCGCATGGAGGCGCGAGGCACCGTCCGAGGCGGGCGCTTCATCTCCGGCTTCGTCGGCGAGCAGTACGCGCTGCCGGAGGCCGTCGACTCGCTGCGTCGCACACGTCGTGAGCCGGGCAACGGCGAACGCGTCACGATCAGCGCCGCCGACCCGGTCAACCTCGCGGGCATCGTGCTGCCCGGCGAACGCATCCCCGCCCTGCCCGGCCGCACCGTCGAGTTCATCGACGGCGTCCCCGCCCACCTCGCGATCGTGGCCGCGGAGCTGACCGCCACGAGGTAGACGAGCCCCGGCACACCTCGACTCGCCTCAGCCCTCGGTCGTACGCTTCGCCTCGTTCGTTCCTTTGGAGGTTCGCCATGACGAAATATCCCGAATTCACGCTCGCTGCTGTGCAGGCCGCGCCCGTCTACTTCGACAAAGAAGCGTCGACGGAGAAGGCCTGCGGGCTGATCGAGGACGCCGCCAACACCGGCGCGGACCTCGCTGCTTTCGGCGAGACGTGGCTGCACGGCTACCCATGGTGGATCAACGACCGCTCGTCGCCGCTCCAGCGGCAGGCCCGCGCCGACTACATCGCGAACGCGATCGAGGTCGGCGGGCCGGAGACGGACCGCCTCTGCGCCGCGGCGAGCAGCGCGGGCATCGACGTAGCGATCGGCATCACCGAGCTCGACCCGAACACGCACGGCACCGTCTACTGCACGCTGCTCTTCATCGGCCGCGAGGGCGAGATCCTGGGCCGCCACCGCAAACTGAAGCCGACCGACAGCGAACGTCGGGTGTGGGGCGAGGGCGACGGCGCGAACCTGACCGTCTACGAGCGGCCGTACGGGCGGGTCAGCGGCCTCAACTGCTGGGAGCACAAGATGGTGCTGCCCGGGTACGCGCTGATGGCGCAGGGCACGCAGATCCACGTCGCCGCATGGCCGAACGTCGCAGGCTCAGGCTGCGATGTGCTCGCTCGCGGCTTCGCCTACCAGGCGGGCGCGTACGTGATCTCCGTCGGCGGCGTCGGCCGCGCGGAGGATGTGCCGGACGAGTACCAGGAACTGCCTGCCCCGAAGCTCACCGGCGAGAGCACGATCCTCGACCCGTGGGCACGCGAACTGGCGGCCGCGGCACCGAACGAGGAGACGATCATCACCACCACCGGCTCGCTGGAGCAGGTGCTCGAGGCGAAGTCGATGAGCGACGTCGGCGGCCACTACTCGCGGCCGGACGTGCTCCAGCTCTACGTCAACGACAGCACCGCCGCACGCATGGTGCGCGCCAGCGAGGATGTCGAAGAGGTCGAGATCGACTGACGGGCTAGCCGTCGCTGCCTTCCTCGACGAGGCCGATCACGTTGCTCGCCGGGTGGGCGAACTTCGCCATCGTCACCATGAAGTAGGAGATGCCGCAGTGCTTGGGCGCCTCCGGGTCGGTGCGGGTGAGGATGTGAATCCAGTCGGCGGTCACGGCGCCAGAGGTCCAGATCTTCAGTCCGTTGATCACGAAATCGTCGCCGTCTCGCACCGCGCGAGTCTGCAGCGAGGCGAGGTCAGAGCCGGAGCCCGGCTCGGAGTAGCCCTGGCACCACTGCACCTCGGCGTTGGCGATGCGAGGGAGGTGCTCCTTCTTCTGCTCGTCCGTGCCGTAGAGGATCAGCGTGGGGCCGACGCGGTCCGCGCCCATGCCGCCGTTCGGCGCGCCAGCCAGCGCGCTGGCCTCGTTGTAGATCAGCTACTCCATGTGCGAGGCGCCGCGGCCGCCGTATTCCTCCGGCCAGGCGTGCGTCAGCCAGCCCTCGTCCGCGAGCTTCTGCTGGTACTGCGGTAGCGTTCGAGGCCCCGTCGCTGGCCCCCGGCGGTCGGCGCGTCCTGCAGGCCGGTGTCCACCCAGCGCTCCTGGATGAAGCCGTTCACTTTCTCGCGGAAGGTCTGCTCGCCGTCGTCCCAGCCAAAGTCCATGGTGCGCCCCTCAGTCTCTGCATCCGAGGCGGATTCTACGACGGCGGAGCGAAGCGGTGCCCGCTATGAGCGCAGCAGCTCCTGCGCGTTCGTATCACCGATGGCGGCGACGTTGCGCTCCGCGATCATTCGCATCAGCGCGTCGCCCGCTTGTAGCGCAGCGTCGTAACCCTCGCGGATCGCACCAGTCAACCGGCTCGCCTCTTCCCGCACCCGTGTAAACTCGCCGGAGCCAGTGAGAGGGATCCGCATCGCCGCGAGCAGCCCCCGCCGGTAATCCTCGGCAAGCTGCTCGGCCGAGTAGTCGTGGACACCCGCAGCACCAAGCATCTCGCGATACAGCTCAAGCAGCCGCGCTTCGCTGGAGCGCCGCAGCTCAACGGTCAGGCTCTGCCCGATGAAGTAGGCGAGGTCGTATGCACCCGACCCGTAGCCGATCAGCTGCCAGTCGATGATCACGAGCGAGTGCTCGCCGCCCGGCTCGCCGAACATCATGTTCTCGAGCCGGTAGTCGCCGTGGACGAGCGTGCGGGGCGACCCCACCGTCACGGCCTGAAGTTCCCCCAGCCGCTCGATGATCCCCTCAGCCGTCCCAGCGAACCCGGCGGGGAGCCATTCGCTGTTGGTCTCGATGAACGGTTGCAGGCCAGCGACACTGCGTTGCTGCCAGACGGCACCGGTCTCCTCGAACGGCGGCAGCCATGGGCTCGCTCGCAGCTCCTCGCTGTCCCACCACGCGGCGTGCATCGTCGCGAGGGAGCGGACGACCGTCTCCGCCTCGTCGGCCGTACACGACGCTCGCTGGTCGCCGGTGCGCAGACCATCGAGGTACTCGAGCAGCAGCCCGTAGGCCCCACCTTCGATGTCCACGGCGCTCCAGTAGCACGCAGGCACACGCAGCGGCGTCCGCTCCGTGAGGTGCTCGTAAAACCTGCCCTCGAGCTCGTATCCACGCATCGCGTTGATAGTCTCCCGCCCGCCTGTATCCGGCGACGGCAACTTCAGCACCAGCGAGGCGGGCAGCGAGGCATCTGTGCGGTCGTAGCTGATGTCGAGACGCAGCGCTCGTCCGGCGAATCCGACACCGGCACCGATGTCGGCAACATCAACGCTCGTGACGCTCGCACCTCCGAGGTGGTCGCCGGCCGCGAGGGCAGCGTTCAGCCACTCTGGTGTGATCTCGCGAGTGCGACGTGGGGCGGCTGGCGATGACATGCCGGGGAGCATAGCAGCAGGTCTCGTTGCCCTCGCCAACGCGCGGGCGCAGTATGGCGCCTTCCCTTCGACGAATGGAGGCCTCGGTTGGCGGAATACACGAACGATCTCGGACAGCCGATCGGCGCCCCGTTGGCCGACTGGAGCCCGTCGCTTCCGCCGCCACGCACAGCGATGGAGGGGCGCCTGGTCCGCCTGGAGCCGCTCGACGCTGCCCGGCACGCCAAGGCGCTGCATGCCGCCCACTCGGAGGATCACGAGGGCCGCAACCGGACCTACCTGCCGTACGGGCCGTTCGCGTCGACCGCCGAATACACGGCGTGAGTCGAGGAGATGCAGCAAGGTGACGATCCGCTGTGTTTTGCGATCGTGGATCAGCAATCCGACCGCCCAACGGGCGTCGCGAGCTACCTGCGCATCAAGCCGCCGATGAGGGTGATCGAGGTTGGGCACGTCAGCTACTCGCCGACGCTCCAGCGCACCGCCGCCGCGACGGAGGCGATGTACCTGATGGCGCGGAGCGCCTTCGATGAGCTGGGCTACCGGCGCTATGAGTGGAAGTGCGACAGCTTCAACGCCCCCTCCCGGACAGCTGCCGAGCGGCTGGGATTCCAGTACGAGGGCACGTTCCGCCAGGCGTTCGTGATGAAGCAGCGGACCCGCGACAACGCCTGGTTCTCGATCCTCGACAGCGAGTGGCCGGCTATCCGCTCTGCGCTCGAAGCATGGCTCGACCCCTCGAACTTCGACGGCGCGGGACAGCAGCGACAGCGGCTTGCGGATCTGATGCCGGGCGGGGAGCGGTAGCCCGCGCTACTCGATCTTCGCGCCCTGCAGTCGCAGCGAGTTGGTCATCACCGAGACGGAGCTAATCGCCATCGCGGCGGCGGCGATGATCGGGTTGAGGAAGCCTTGCTCGCCGAATACCGGCTGGAGCGGCGCCGGCACCTCTGCACCATCGAGGATCACGCCGAACAGCAGGTACCCGGCCCCGGCGGCGACCGGGATCAGCGCCACGTTGTAGCCAAAGGCCCAGCCGAGGTTCTGGTACATCGTCCGCATCGTCTGCCGCGACAACGCGATCGCGGTGGCGACGCCGCCGAGGTCCGCTCGCATCAGTGTCACCGCGGCGGTCTCCATCGCGACGTCCGTGCCGGTGCCGATCGCCATGCCGACATCGGCGGTGGCGAGCGCGGGCGCATCGTTGATGCCATCGCCGACCATCGCGACGACGTGGCCTTCGGCCTGTAGCTCCTGCACGATGCGCGCCTTGTCCTCCGGCAGTACCTGCGCCTCGACGCGATCGATGCCCGCCTCGTCCGCCACGGCGCGAGCGGTGGCCATGCGGTCGCCGGTCAGCATCACGACCTCGACGCCCATGCTGTGCAGCCGCACGACCGCCGAGGGCGTCGTCTCGCGCACACGGTCGGCGACGGCGACGAGGCCGGCCACGCGACCATCGACGGCGATCAGCAGCGGCGTCTGCGCCCGCGCCTCGGTGTCCGCCATGGAGTTGGACAGCTCGTCAGTCGCGACGCCTAGCTGGTTGAGCAGCTCGACGTTGCCGACCAGCACGTCGCGGGCACCGACGGTCGCGACGATGCCGTGTCCGAGCAACGTCTCGAAGTGGTCGGGCGCATCGATGTTCAACTCGCGTCGCTTCGCTTCTCGCAGCAACGCAGTGGCGTAGGGGTGCTCCGACCCGCGCTCGGCCGAGGCAGCGAGGCGCAACAGTTCGCGCTCTTCCACCGGCCCGCCCGGGACCACGACCACCTCGGTCACCTCCGGGCGGCCCTCGGTGATCGTGCCGGTCTTGTCGAGCACGACGACATCGACGCGGCGAGCCCTTTGCAGTGCGTCGGCGTCGCGCATCAGCAAGCCGTGCTGCGCGCCACGGCCGGTGCCGACCATGATCGCCGTCGGCGTCGCGAGGCCGAGCGCGCAGGGGCAGGCGATGATCAGCACGGCGACCGCATTGAGGATGCCGAACGTCAGCGCGGGCCCCGGCCCGAACAGCCACCACACGACGAAGGTCGCCAGCGCCACGACAAACACCAGCGGCACGAATACCGCGGCGATCGAGTCTGCGAGGTGCTGAATCGGGGCCTTCGAGCCCTGCGCCTCCTCGACGAGTCGGATGATGCGTGCGAGCGCGGAGTCGGAGCCGACCGCCGTAGCGCGCACGTGCAGCAGGCCGGTGGCGTTAATCGTCGCGCCAAGGACGGAGTCGCCCTCCGCCCTGTCGACGGGCACCGACTCGCCGGTGAGCATCGACTCATCGACCGTCGATGTGCCGCTCAGCACCTCGCCGTCGACCGCGATCTGCTCGCCCGGCTTCACGATCACGATGTCGCCCGGCTGGACGGCGGCAATCGGGATCTCGTACTCCTCGCCGTCCTCCAGCACGGTCGCTCGCTGTAGGCGCAGCCCGATCAGCCGCTTCACGGCCTCCGATGTCTGGCTCTTTGCGCGGGCCTCGAGCGTGCGGCCGAGCAGCACGAGCCCGATGATCGCGGCAGCGGTATCGAAGTAGATCGCACCCTCAAGTCCGTCGACGGACGCGAACACCGAGGGGATGAAGGTGGCCACCACGGAGTAGCCGAAGGCGGCGGAGGTGCCTGCCGCGATCAGGGTGTTCATGTCGGTCGCACCATGGCGCCCGACCTTCCAGGCGCCGTGGTAAAAGCGCCAGCCGGCCCAGAATTGGACCGGCGCGGCGATCAAGAAGAGCAACGGGTGCAGCACGCGACGCGGCACGTCGTCCAGCGGCGCGAAGTGCACGAGCTGTGCGATCGCGACAAGCACAGCCGCCGAGGTGAGCGCGTAGACCGTGCGCCGCTTCAGCCCCTCGTACTCCGCCCGCCGCTCGACGGCCAGCCGATCCTGCGTGCCCTCGGGCGTCTCGTCGTCGCCGGGGATGCGCAGCTCGTAGCCCGCCTTGTCGACGGCTTGTCGCAGCGCAGCGAGTGGCAGCGTCTCGTCGGTCACGAAGGAGACCTCCTCCGTCGCGAGATTGACGGCCGCGCCCTCGACGCCGGGGAGGGCGGCGACGGCGCGCTCGATGCGACGCACGCACGAGGCGCAGGTCATGCCCGCAACGCCAAAGCGCTGCGGCCCCGTCAGGCCGGCGGTGCCCGGTGCTTGTTCGCCCTGCGTTGGGGAGGTCTCAGTTGTCATCGCACCATCCTCTGTCGCATCGCCCTCTGCTGCATAGCTTTGTGACCGCTACTTGTTCGCCAGCGCATAGAGCTCGACGAGCTCGTCGAGCACGCCCGCATCGCCGGCCTCGATGCCGTCAACCACGCAGTGGTGGAGGTGGCCGGCGAGCAGCATCGACTCCGCCTTCTCGGTCGCGCGGCGCACAGCGTAGGTCTGCTTCAGCACATCGAAGCAGTACTTGTCGTCCTCGATCATCTTGCGCACCCCGGCCAGGTGGCCCTCGATGTACGCCAGCCGCTTGAGAACATCGCCGCGGGTATCTGTATCCATAGTGCTCTCCTTGCCGAGATTTTATCCCTACCCAGGGGGTATGGGTAATGTCTGTGAAGCCGATTCAGAGCATGCGATCGACGGCCCGATCTGCGAGAATGTGAAGATAGGCACAATCTATGACCTCAGCTGGCGCATCTACCCGGCCGCGGTGATTGCGGTGGGCGGTGCCGTGTTGCTCTGGCGAGGGCTGCGTCTGGGCAGCGGCGGCCTCGGCGACCCACCTCGCAACCTGCGCTTCGTGCGCGGCTTCCGGCTGACCGTGATCGGCCTTGTGCTGCTCGCGATCGCGTCGGCGTGGCTCTGGCATCAGCAGTGGCTGCTGATCCTCGCGCTGGCGATCGGGGCGAGGAGACGCTCGAGTCCTCGATCCACGCCTGGGCGATCAGGCGACGAATCGAATTCGAAGCCCCCAAAGCCGCGCTCACTTCGGCGGCGTAGCGAAGGGCGGCTATACTCCGCGCCATGAAGTTCTTGCACTCCACATTCCAGCCAGCCGGCGATGGCCCGTTCCCGACCGTGATCGCGCTGCACGGTCACGGCGCGCACGCGCTCGACCTGATGAGCCTCAGCCAGCACCTGCCGGAGGGGCTGCTCTGGCTCTCCCCGCAGGCGAAGAACAGCATCGAGGAGGCCTTCTACGGCTTCACCTGGTTCCACTTCGAGCGCGACGATCCCAAGCGCGACGACGAAATCGGGGGCGTGATCGAGGAGCTGCGCGAGTTCTTCGACGAAGCCGTTGAGCAGTACCCGATCGACCCGCAGCGCACGGTGCTGCTGGGCTTCAGCCAGGGCGGGATGCTGGCCTACCGGCTAGCGCTCTCCGAGCCGACGCGTTTCGCCGGCCTGGCCGCGTTGAGTACGACGCTCTCCGGCAAGTCCGCCGCAGCGATCACCGCCAGCGATGAGCTGAAGACGCTGCCGGTGCTCGTGCAGCACGGCACGGAGGATCCGATGATCGCCGTCGACCGAGCGCAGGAGTCGCGCGACCGGCTAGAGGCCATGGGCGTCGATGTCGAGTACCACGAGTACGACATGGGGCACCAGATCGGCGCGGAGAGCCTGCAGGACCTCACCACGTGGCTCACCAGCGCGCTCAAGCTCGGCGGCGGCTAGCCACACTCCCTGACCCTCGCCATTCGTTCTGGCGCACCACGGGTGTAGAATCCGCGCGCGCCACCCCCCCGGCTGGCGCAACGCCATGCGGCTGAACGACGAGGTGGGAGAACACATGGGAGCACTGGACGGACGAACGGTCGCCGTGACCGGCGCGGGACGTGGCATCGGCCGCGCCGTGGCGCTGCTAGCGGCGGAGGAGGGCGCATCGGTTGTCGTCACCGACAACGGCTGTGAGCCCGACGGCACCGGCGGCAGCCACGACTTCGCCGACGCGACCGCCGAGGCGATCACGACGGCCGGCGGCAAGGCTGTCGCGACCTACGGCGATGTCGCCTCATGGGAGGGTGGCGAAGAGACGATCAAGGCCGCGCTCGACACCTACGGCACGATCGACGCGCTGGTGAACTGCGCGGGCATCGTCCGCGACACCCCAATCTGGGAGATGACCGAAGAGGACTGGGACACCGTGATCCGCGGCAACATCAAGGCACTCTTCGTGCCCACGAAGTTCGCCGGCATCGCGATGCGCCAGCAACGCTACGGGCGCATCGTGAACATGGTCTCGGACGCCGGTCTCGGCGCCGTCGGCAGCACGAACTACGCGGCGGCCGGCGAGGGTGGCGTGGGCTTCACGCGCACCTCCGCCCGCGACATGGGGCGCTATGGCGTGACGACCAACGGCATCTCGCCGCTGGCGCGCACGCGGCTCTCCGGTGGGCTCTCGGAGCAGCTGAGGCCGCCCGCGGGCATCGTCTCGGCGGACGAGGTCGCGCGCATCGGCGCGCCCGACCCGACGCTGCAGTGGAAGGGCGAAGGCCACGCGGACGACCCGGCCAGCATCGCACCGCTCGCCGTCTACCTCGCAAGCGAGGCGGCCGGTGAGGTCAACGGGCAGTTCTTCGGCGTGCGTGGAGGCGACATCTACCTCTACTCGCACCCCGGGATCGACCGTCAGATTCTGACCTATGGGCGTGCCTTCACGCTCGATGAACTCGATGAGCAGATGCCCCGCACGCTTGGGCTCGGCATCGCCAACCCGGTCAACGGGTAGAGGGGAGACGACGATGGGCAACCGCCTTGAAGGACGAGTAGCAATCGTGACCGGCTCGGGCCGGGGCATCGGCCGCGGTGTCGCGCTGATGCTGGCGGAGGAGGGCGCATCGGTGGTGGTCGCCGACTTCGGTGGCAACCTCGATGGCAGTGGCGTCGAACAGACTCCCGCCGACGAGGTGGTGGAGGAGATCCGTAAGGCCGGTGGACAGGCTGTCGCCAACTACGGCGACGTCTCCAAGTTCGATGACGCCGGCAGCATGGTGCAGTCGGCGCTCGACGAGTTCGGCCGCCTCGACATCCTCTGTCACGTCGCGGGCATCCTGCGCGACCGCATGGTCTTCAACATGACGGAGGAGGAGTGGGACGCCGTGCTGGCGGTGCACCTGAAGGGTGCCTTCAACACGGTTCGGCACGCGGTCGAGCCGATGCTGAAGCAGCGCTACGGCCGCATCCTGCTCTTCTCGTCGGGCTCCGGTCTCGGCGCGTCGGGGCAGGCGAACTACAGCGCGGCGAAGGAGGGCATGGTCGGTTTCTCGCGGGCACTGGCACGCGAACTCGGCCCATACGGCATCTCGTCGAACGCGATCTACCCCGGCGGGGCGACACGCATGACGGCCTCCGTGCCGCCATCGACCTCGACGCTGCGGGCGGCCGCAGGCATCGGCGGTCCCGCCGCGCGGGCGACCGGGCCGACGGAGGAGCAGCGACGCGCTCAGCAGGACACGCCTGACGGTACGCCGCGTGACCCGCTGAACAACGCACCGACGACGGTGTGGCTCTGCTCCGAGCCGGGCGGCCAGATCAGCGGGCAGGTGATTGGCAGCTCCGGCTGGCAGGCCTCGCGCTACTCGATCCGGCAGGTCACGCGCAGCATCTCACACCCGACGCGGTGGAAGGTCGATGAGCTGGCGGACGTCGTGCCCGGACAACTGACGGCCGGCATCACCAACCCGGCACCGATGCCGCCTCCAGCCGAGGACTAAGCGCGAGCACGAGCGACGAGACCAGAGCGAGGCGGCCCCTACCACGCAGAAGGGGCCGCCTCGTTGTTTCTGCCGCCGGCAGAGGAGCAACCCATGGCGACGATTCAGAGCGCGACCGGACCGATCGACTCAGACGACCTCGGCTTCACCCTCATGCACGAGCATGTCTACGTCGGCTGGGCCGCGATGCTGCACGAGTACCCGGAGCGCTTCGACTTCGACGAGATCCTGGCGCAGGCGGTCGAGCGGCTGCGCCAAGCCAGCGAGGCAGGAGTGCGCACAATCGTCGACTGCACCCCGATCGGCCTCGGGCGTGAGGCGGGGCTAATCCGCGACGCGGCGAAGCAGTCCGGCATCCAGATCATCGCGCCGACCGGCCTCTACTACCAGGTTCCTTTCTACTTCTCTTCTCGCCCGACACAGGTGATCACCGAAGTCCTCGTGAGCGACATCGTCGACGGGATCGGCGATAGCGGGGTCCGCGCCGGCGTGATCAAGTGCGCGACCGAGCCGGAGATGGACCGCATGAACGAGCGCGTGCTGCGAGGGTCAGCGCGTGCCCATCGCGAGACCGGCGTGCCGATCGTCACGCACACGTATCCCGCGAACCGCACGGGCCTCGACCAGCAGAGCGTCTTCAAGGATGAAGGCGCCGACCTGGGCCGCATCGTGATCGGGCACTCCGATGACTCCGATGACATCTCCTACCTGGAGGAGATCATCGACAACGGCAGCTACTGCGGGATGGACCGCATCGGCATCGAGAATCCTCGCACCAACGAGCAGCGAGCGGACATGGTGGCGGCGCTGGTCGAGAAGGGCTACGCGGAGCGCATCACGCTCTCGCACGACGCCTCAGGCTGGTTCGACTTCAGCGCCTCGCAGGACCGGATGACCGAGGTGATGCCGAACTGGCGCTGGACGTACATCCCGACAGACTTCTCGGCGATGCTGCTCGACCGCGGTATCTCCGATGCGGACATCGAGCAGATGATGGCCGGCAACCCGCGCGCCATCTTCGGCCAGACCGAGTCGTACTAGCGGGCGGATCGAGCGATGCCGACAGCATATGAACGCGCACTCACGGCGCTTGCGCCGGAAGTGATCGCGGAGACCATCCGCATCACCGAGGTGCCCGCCCCGACCGGCCGGGAGCGAACACGCGCCCGCTACGTCCACTCGCTGTTCGAGGAGATCGGCGGCTGGGATGAGTTGGCGATCGACGGCATCGGCAACGTGATCGCGATCCGTCGAGGGCGCAGCGATGCGGCGCGCGTGCTGGTCGGTGCCCACCTCGACACCGTCTTCCCGGACGCGGAGACGCCGGTGACGCGTTCGCGCGGGACGCTGCACGGGCGCGGGGTCGGCGACAACAGCGCCGGCGTCGCCTCGCTACTAGGCGTCGCACAGGCCATCCGGTCGACGCGGCCGCGTGGCCTCGGCGACGTGCTTTTCGCGGCCAACGTCGGCGAGGAGGGGCGCGGCGACCTGCGCGGAATTCGCCGCCTGCTGCGCGACTACGGCCGCGACTTCGACTGCATGATCGCGCTTGAGGCGCACGGCCTGAACCGCATCCAGACCGGCGGCGTCGGCTCGATCCGCTACGAGGTGAGCGTACAGACCGATGGCGGGCACTCGTGGGGCGCCTACGGCCGGCCAAACGCGATCTCGCTGCTCGCGCGTGCGATCACTGCGCTCGACGCAGTGGCGCCGGCGGTCGGTGTCGCGCCGAAGGCGACGATCAACGCCGGCGTGATCAGCGGTGGGCGCAGCATCAACACGATCGCCCCGCACGCGATGTTCGAGCTCGACATGCGCTCGGAGGACGCCGCCAAGCTCGACGCGCTGCACGACGCGGCCAAGCGAGCAATGCGAGGCGCACTCGCTGGCGAGGCACGACTGCAGTTCAAGCGCATCGGACTGCGCCCGGCCGCGCGGGTCGCGGCCGACCATCCGCTGATCCGCGCGATGGTCGATGCCCGTCGCGGCCTGCGGCTGCCGGAACCGAGCTTCGGCGTCGGCAGCACCGACGCGAACGCGCCGATGGCGGCGGGCATGCCCGCAACCTCGATCGGCGTCACCACGGGCGGCGAGGCGCATACCGAACGCGAGTGGATACACACGGCGCCCTTCCGTCGCGGCGTGCCCTACGTCGGACGTGCGGTCGCGGCCGCAGCGCGCCTGCCGCGATCTTCGGTACGGCGCGGGCGGACTCAGGGCTAGCTCGCCCAACCGAGCTGCGAGCACCGGAATCGACTATTCTCTGTCTTCGATTCCTAATTCGAATCGCGAAAGAGGCCCTCATGTTCATCGTGCAGAACAAGTTCTAGGTGAATGAGGGCTTCGAGGGGCACAGCGGCCAGACGGGCATCGGCACCGTCCCCGGCTTCCTCTACACCGCCCGCCTGAAGGGCGACGAGCAGGGCGCCTTCTCGGTCGGGGAGGATCGCGCTGCCTTCGACGCGTGGGTGGGCTCTGACGCGTTCAAAGCAGCGCACGGCCGTGCACCGGCAGAGGGCGCTCTGGCTGGCCGCCCAGAGCTGACCGTCACCAAAGTGCTGTGGGCCGAGGGAAGCATCGTCCTGACCACCGTCTGACCCGCTCTCACCCCCTCGGCACCCATGTGACGCGGGCGTACGCTTGATCGCCTGATCACGACCAGCAATCGAGGACGCGCCGATGGGATTCTGGGTTCGAGAGACCTTCGCTTCGCTGCGCTTGCCCGGCTACCGCACGCTCTGGATCGCGACACTGCTCAATTTCGCGGCTCTCTGGTGCAGCATCGTCGCGCGTGGCTTTCTCACCTTTGAGCTGACCGAGTCCGCCGCCGCGCTTGGCGCGATGTTCTTCGGATTCGGCCTACCGATGCTGGTCCTCGCCCCGGTCGGAGGAGTGATCGCCGACCGGCTGTCACGCAAGACGGTGATGATCATCGTGCAGTGGTCGTTCGTCGCAACGAACACGGCGATCGCAATTGTCGTCCTGGCAGACGCGGTCGAATTCTGGATGCTGTTCGTGGCCGCGATCGCCGAAGGTGCCGGCGTCGCGCTCGGCATCCCCGCCCGGCAAGCGCTGATCGGCGACCTCGTCGAGGAGGACGACCTGGGGAACGCAGTGGCGTTGCAGCAGGTCTCGTTCAACGGCGTACGCATCATCGCCCCCGCCATCGCGGGCGCGCTGATCGCGGTGAATTTCGTCGGTACCGGCGGCGTCTACATCCTGCAGTCGGCCGTCTACGCGGCCTCCGCGGTCGTGATGATCTGCGTACCCCGCGTCGCCGCCCAACAGCCCGAGGAGCGGATTTCACCGCTACGAGGCGTGATCGAGGGCATCCGCTACGTCCGCAACCGCCCTGCAATTCTCACGCTCGTGCTGTTCGTCTACGCGGTGAACCTGACGGCCTTCACATACATCGTCTTCATCCCTGCGATCGTCAGCGATGTCTTCGACCGCGGTTCAGTCGCACTGGGCATCATGACCACATCGATCGCCGTCGGCGCGTTTGCCACTTCGCTGCCGGCCGCCGCGATCGCCGACCGCCCGATCGGCTGGATGGTGCACATCTGGTCGGCGTTCGCTTTCAGCATGCTGGTGGTCGCGTTCGCCCTCGCACCCGTCTACGCCGTCGCCCTCGCGGTCGGCGTCGGGCTGGGCGCGGCGGAGACGGGGTTCCTCTCGCTCAACGCGTCACTGGCGATGCGCTTTGCGCACAGCGACTACTACGGCCGCGTGAATGCCGTGATGCTCTTTGGCTTCGCGCTGAACGGCCTGATCGGGTTGCCGGTCGGTCTGCTGGCCGACGCGATCGGCATCCGCGAGACGATGTCCGGGCTGGGTGTCGCCTCGACGTTGCTGGTGCTCGTAGTGTTCCTCTACTCGCGCCGCATCGACGCTCGCAGCAACGCTCGCGCTCCCTCTGAGGGCGGTCGGGCGGGAGACGCGACCACCGCGCCCACCGCCGCCTCCTAGCCCCAGCAGCCCCGTTCGTAGTCCCGCCCCGCGCGATCAGCGGGTAGACTTCCCGCGCGCAGACCACAACGCCCGCGACAAGGAGCGAAGCGATGCCCGACCCTCAGAGCCCTGACGCACAGAGCCCCGATCCCCTCAGCAGCGACTACCTGCCTCAGATGCAGGCGTGCGCGGACGCGATCGACCTCGGCGCGCGGCAGTACGTGCTGCCGACCGAACACACCGCGAAGGTCAACGGCATCGACTTCCACTACGTCGATTGGGGCAACGACCACCTGCCCCACGTCGTGCTGCTGCACGGCGGCGCGCTGACCGCGCACACGTGGGACATGGCCTGCCTGCTGCTACGCGACAAGTACCACATCATCGCCCCCGACCAGCGCGGTCACGGCGACACGGGATGGTCGACGGACGAGCAACTGGCCGCGAACAGCGACCTGATGAGCGATGACACGATTCAGTTCATCGACCACCTCGGCTACGACCGCATCAGCCTCGTCGGCATGTCGATGGGCGGGATGAACTCGATCCGCTACGCGGCAAAGCATCAGGACCGCCTCGATGCGCTCTGCATCGTGGACATCGCGCCCGAGACGATGCGCACGGGCATCGTTGAGATGGAGCAATTCCGCTACGACACGGAGACGATGGATCACTTCCAGGACTTCCTGGACCGCGCGCAGAAGATGGTGCCCCATCGTGCCGCCGCCCACCTGGAGTACAGCCTGCTGCACAGCCTGAAGCCCACCGAAGAGGGCCGCTGGACGTGGAAGCAGGACAACCGCGGGCGTCGCGCCGTCGACGCGCCGAACCTCAGCAAGGACGAGATGAAGGCCGCGTCCGAGACGCGTGCCGACGCGATGTGGGACGACCTCAAGGCGATCAAGACACCGACGCTGCTGATGCGCGGCGGGATCAGCAATGTGCTCGCGCTGGACGCGGCCGAGAGCGTCGCCGAAGGGATGCCGGACTGCCGGCTCGTCGAGATCCCTGGCGCGGGCCATCGCGTGCAGGGCGACAATCCGAAGGACTTCGCCACGGAGCTCGACAGCTTCCTCTCGGCGACGCTCGCATAGCGCGACCGCGACACACGCGATGACCTCTGACCGGTTCGACATCCGCATCGATGATGTCGACCGCACCTTCCGGCTGGCCGATAGCGATGTCCGCGCCGTGCGTCACGTCTCCTTCGACATTCCGGAGGGCGAGTTCATAGCGATCGTCGGCCGCTCGGGGTCGGGCAAGACCACGCTCCTGAACATGATCGCGGGCCTCGACCGCCCGACGGCCGGGTCGATCCACATCGGCGACGACGAGATATCGAGCTTCAGCGAGCGCGAACTTACCGTCATGCGCCGCCACACGATCGGTTTCGTCTTCCAGTCGTTCGGGCTGCTGCCGTTGCTCTCCGCCGCGGAGAACATCGAACTGGCGCTGCGGATCGCTGGCGTCGGGCTGCGCGAGCGCGGTGAGCGCACACGCGAGCTGCTGGAGCAGGTCGGACTGATGAGGCGCGCCGACCACCGTCCGTATGAGCTCTCCGGCGGCGAGCAGCAACGCGTCGCCGTCGCTCGGGCGCTCGCCAACCGACCGCGCATCGTGATCGCCGATGAGCCGACGGGTGAACTCGATTCCGTGACGGCGGAGCAGATCTTCGATCTACTGCGGGAGGTCGCTCGCGGCGGCGTCACGGTAATCGCCGCGACCCACGATCCGTTCGTGATCGACCACGTCGACCGCATCGAGGAGCTGGGAGACGGCCGCCTGCTCGCTCCGGAGGAACGTACCTTCATCCCCGGCGTCGCCCGCGTCACGGCAACTCCAACGCTCGCACCGAGGCGTCAGGCGCCGCCCGCGCCCGTCGCGACGCCGGCGGCGCCAGTCGCGGTCCCCGCCGAACCCGATCACGAGCGTGAGTCGGACGAGGTGGAGGGCGCGGGGGCTGACTCGGTGTTCGGCTCAGGCAGGGTTCGCACCGCCGCAATCGTGGCTACGTTGCTGGCGGTCACCGCCCTCGCGGGTTGGTTGCGGCTGAGCGACCTCGGACGGGCGGGGCTCGGCAACCACTTCTACGCGGCGGCGGTGTGGTCGATGTCCGGGTCGTGGCACAACTTCCTCTACGCGGCATTCGATCCCGCGGGGACGCTGATCGTCGACAAGCCGCCACTGGCACTCTGGATGCAGGTGCTGTCGACGAAGCTGCTGGGCTTCGAAGGCACCGCGATGATCCTGCCGATGGCGCTCGCCGGCACCCTCGCCGTGCCGCTCACCTTCGGTGCCGGACGTCGCAGCCACGGCGTCGCCGTCGGGCTCGTCGCTGCCGTGCTGCTCGCCGTGCTGCCCGAGTCGGTGGCGACGGCGCGCGACTCCACCATGGACGCGCTGATGATGGCGTTGCTGGCCGCCAGCGCGTGGCTGCTGGTCGCCGCAGTCGAGGGCCGTAGCGCCCGTCTGCTGATCGCGTGGGCCGTGCTGATGGGCGTGATCTTCAACGTGAAGTACTTCGAGGGCTTCGTCATGATGCCCGCCGCCGCGCTCTACATTGGCCTGCGTTGGCGGCACGACCTGCAAGCGCGGTTGCCCGTCTTCGCCGTCGCAGGCGTGGCGTTGGCGGCTGTCTCGCTGCTGTGGGTCGGCTTCGTGGAGCTGACACCAGCCTCCGATCGGCCGCTCGTAATGAACGACGAATCGAACAGCGTCGTCTCGCTCGTCGCCCGCTACAACGGCCTCGAGCGCGTGCTGCCAGGCGATGTCACGATCTTCGTGCCGTACGAGGGCTCGTCGGCCGCCACGGTGGAGGCCTACGAGACGGTCGCGGCGCACTTCGGCGTCGGCGACTCCGGCCCCGCGCGACTGTTCAAGGGCGCGAACGGGCCGCTGCTCGGCATCCCGGCGGCGTTCGCCGTGCTGGGCGTCCTCGCTGTGCTCTGGCGGCGGCGCGACTGGCTGGACGGCCCCGGTGCCTTCTGGCTGGTCTGGGCGCTGACCGGCGTGGTGCTGTTCTCGTTCTCCAACCGCGCGGCGGCCCATTACACGGAGTCGTACGCCCCCGCCCTCGCGCTGCTTGGTGCCGTCGGCATCGTTGAGCTGTGGCGAGCGCGCGAGGGGTGGCGTTCCGTCGCCCTGCCGCTGGCGATCGCCGCACTGCTGTGGTTCGCGTACTACTCGACGCAGGCCTTCCCGCCAATCGCAGAGCGCGCGGAGCAGCTCGCGATCGGGGGTGCCGCGCTGGCCGCTGCGGCCCTGCTCGGCGGCCTGTTCGTGCGGCCGAGCCTCGACCTGCTACGCGTGGTGATCGTCATCCCTGCGCTGCTCGTGCCGCTGGTGACCGCGCACTGGATCGCCTTCGACGCGCCACGCGGCAGCGAGATCACGAGGCCCAATCCGCTGATCTACGCCACCAGCGAACTGGGGCCACCCGGCGGCCGCACCGTGCCTGCCGAGGCCGTCGTCGCACGTTCCGAGGAGACGGACTCCGGCGCGAGGTACATGTTCGCGATCGATGGCATCAACATCACGGGCGAATCAGTCGCCTATACCGGCGCATCCGTGCTGCCGATCTGGAGCGAGTACCAGCGACGGCCCGTGCTGCCGCCCGACGAGCTCGCCGCCCTGCTCAACAGCGGCGATGTGCCGTACGTGCTGCTCGGTGCGCTGCGAGCCGGCCTCGGCCGTATCGACGAGGTGCTGAACGTCGTGCAAGCACACTGCACGCGCGACTCCAGCGTGCCTGTCGGTCGCGCGTGGACGCTTTGGCGCTGTCCGGGTTAGCGACTAGCTCGAGGCCGCGATCGCCGAGGCCTGCGGCTCAGCAGTCGTGCCACTATCGACGTTCACCCACAGCTCGTTCATGCCGCGCAGGATGATGTGGTCCTTGAACTCGGGCTCTCCCGAGAGCTGCATGTCGCCGAAGCGCGCGAGCAGACGCTCGAAGGCAATCTGGCCCTCCGCCCGCGCCAACGGCGATCCGAGGCAGTAATGGTTGCCGCGCGCGAAGGAGACGTGCTCACGCACGTCACGGTCGAGGTCGAGCCGGTCCGGCTCGTCGAAGACGCTGGAGTCGTGGTTGGCGGAACCCAGGAGCAGGATCAGCTGCTGGCCCGCCTTGATCTCCTGCCCGCCGATCACCACATCCTCCGTGGTCGTGCGGGCGTCGGTCTGCACCGGGCTGTCGTAGCGCAGCAGCTCCTCGATCGCGTTTCCCATCAGATCCGGGTTGTCGCGTAGTCGTTCCAGCTGGTCCGGATGCCGCAGCAGTGCCAGCAAACCGTTGCCGATCAGGTTCGTCGTCGTCTCGTTGCCCGCGACCAGCAGCAGGATCAGTGTGCTGACCATCTCCTCATGCGTGAGCTTGTCGCCCTCCTCTTCGGCGGCGATCAGGGCGCTGAGCAAGTCTTCGCGCGGCTCTGCTCGCCGCTCCTCGATGATCGCGTCGAAGTACTCGCGTAGCTCGGCGTTCGCCTTGAAGGCCTCGATGCTCTGCGCGCGCGTGATCGTCGGCTCAAGCTGGCGGGCGACGGCGTCGGACCAGACCTTGAAGCGCGCGCGATCCTCGACGGGGACGCCGATCAGCTCGGCGATCACGATCGTCGGGAGCGGGTCAGACAGTGCCTCCATCATGTCCACGCGGCCGTCCTCGACCTCGTCCAGCAGGTCGTCGACGACCGTCTCGATACGCGGGCGCATTGCCTCGATCTGGGGGGCGTGAACGCCTTGTTCACCAGCGATCGCAGCCGCGTGTGATCGGGAGGATCGAGGCCCAGCAGGCTCGGCTCCTCGACGGCGCGCTTCAGACGGTCGCGCGTCACACTCTCAAGGCCTGCCTCAGTGAGAATCTTGTCCAGTTCGCCGAGCTGGCGCTGGCGCGCGTAATTTGGCGAAGCAGTCTGGTCGCTCGAAAAACGGCGGTGGTCGCGAAGCACCTCGTCGACGTCGGCGTGGCGCGAGAGCACCCAGCCTCGCAGCATGGAGGTGCGATGCACGGGGCTCTTGTCGCGCAGGCGCTCGTACGTGTCAGAGGGGTTCTGGTGCAGGTCTGCCGAGAGCGGGTTATAGGTCGCGCCGGAGCTGATCCGCTCGCGCAGCAGCAGCAACCGCAGCGCCGCGCGCTGCACAACACGCACCTTCATCAGGCGTCGCAGAAGTCGTCTCATTGGAATCCCCTCCGCACGGTCAGATCGTACCCCGCCGGGCCCGGTTCGCGCAGAGCCACGCTAGTCGCCCGCCGGCACTCCGACGGGTACGACCTCCTGCGACCAGGCGACGCCGGAAGCTCGCAGCTCGGCGATCGCAGCGTCGTCGTAGCCCACCTCCGCCAGCAGGTCGTCGGTATGGTCGCCCGCGAGGCAGCCGGGGCCGAAGCGACCAGGCGTGGCATCGAAGGTGACGACGGCGCCGTGACGCCGCAGTGGCCCGTACTCCGGGTGGTCGACCATCGGCGCCATCTCGTTGGCCAGCACCTGCTCGTCGTCGATCCAGAAGTCGCCCATCGGCACTGCGTCGGCGCGCACGCAGCCGACGCCTGCGGGCACAAGCAGCTGCTCCCAGCCTTCCGCGGCCTGCGTCGCGAAGACGTCCGCCAGGTCCGCGACCAGCTCCTCGTCGTGCTCCGCTCTCGCCTCGGCTGTCGTGAAACGGGGATCCGAGGCGAGATCGCTGCGCGGGAGTGTCTCGCAGAGCGCGTCCCACGCCCGTTCGCCGGGCGCGCTGAGCAGCACCCAGCCCTCGCGAGTCGGGTAGAGGCGACTGAGCGCGTTCTGGCCGTACAGCTCGGCGTCGAGTTCCGCACGCGGCTGCTTGCCCGCGTACGAGATAAAGTCATCGCCGTTCGCGTACACGTTCGCGCCCAGCATGTCGACGAAGATCTCCTGCCCCTCGCCGCTGCGGTCGCGGGCGTGCAGACCGAGCATCGCGGCCGAGGTGACGGCCATCGAGGTGTTCGGGTCGGGGTTCACTTCGTTCGCGCGCATCAGCCACTTCGAGGCAAATCGCACGCCTTCGAGGTCATCGCAGAAGTCGGGCGGCATGCCCGAGCCGGCCTGGAAGAGCGCGCCGCCAGACGCTGCGCCGGCGATCGGGTGCGTCGACGGACGATGCGCGCCAGGGCCGTCCGGCCCGTATCCGTTCACGGAGAGATAGATGATGTCGGGCTTGATCGCCTTCGCCTGCTCATACGACATGCCCAGTCGGTCGGGCACGCCTGGGCGGTAGTTGTGGATGATCATGTCGGCATCGGCGATTAGCCGGTGCACGACCTCCTGTCCGGCTTCGCTGCGCAAGTCGAGGCAGATGCTCTCCTTGCCGGCGTTAGTCTTCGCAGCGCCGATCCCGGCCTGCCCGCCCGCGCCCATCGTGCGGAATGGGTCGCCGCCCGGCTGCTCCACCTTGATGATCCGCGCGCCCTGATCGCCGAGCATCGAACACGCGAGGGGCGTCGCGATGATCGTCGCGAACTCCAGCACGGTGATGCCTTCGAGCGCGTGTTGTGGCGCAGTCGTGCCGTTCGCCGACGATGCCCACGCCGTGCGCGCCGGCTCGGCGGCTACCTCGTCCGAGTGCTCTCCGAGCTGCGGGTCGATGCCGCCGATGCTGGCGGGCGTGCCGGTGAGGCGGGCGATTGGCCCGAGCTGACGCATCGCCCCCAGCCGCGGGTGATCAACCTCGACGACGTGACCGTTGAGGACCAGGTCCGGGTCGTCGAGCGCCTGCTGCGTCGAGACGAACGGGGTCGCGGCGACCGAACCGTTCTCGACAAAGGCCTGCATCCACTCCGCCGGGCCGCGTTCGCGCATCCGGGTGAGCATGCGGTCACGCAGCTCTTCGTGCGCCTCCTCGGTCCACATCGGACGCGGGATCGCGTAGCGCTCGTCGGCAACGATCTCGATCAGGTCGATCGCGGTGAGATAGGCCTCGAAGAGGTGCTGAAGCAGGTTGCCGAGCTGGATCCAGCTCCCATCTTTCGTCTGCACCGGGTGGTAGTTGAGCGTGGGCATGAAGCCCGCGCGCACCGCCAGCATATCCATCGCCGGGAACTCGTGCGGGTAGATGCGCGAGAGCTGCGAATAGAACAGCGAGCGCAGGTCGTAGGGCAGCAGCCCCTGCAGCAGGCTGGTGTGCACTTGTTGGCCTCGGCCCAGCGACTCACGAGCATGCAGCGCCGCGAGGGTGCCGTGCACCGTTGCCTGCGAAGCGGCATGGTTCGCGACCAGCACAGCGGCGAACGCAGGGCCATCGCGCGACGGCAGCCCGGTCATCCCCAGCATGCGGCCGGACTTCGCCGCGACGACGCGCTCATCGACAGGGTAGCCCGCGAGCGGCCCGTTTGGCCCGAAGCCGGTGATCGAGGTGTAGACGAGGCCGGGGTTGAGTGCAGAGAGCGTCGCGTAGTCGGCCTGCACGGCTTCCGCCTCGCCCGGCAGGTAGGAGGCGATCACCACGTCCGCGCCCGCGCCCAGCGAGTGCAACTGCTCGCGGCCCGCCTCGCTGTCGAGGTCGAGCGTGATGCTGCGCTTGCCGCGCAGCCACATCGGCGAAGCGGCGTGGCCGCGAATCGGGTTGCCCTCGGCCGGTTCGACCATCAGCACGTCGGCGCCGAAGTCGGCGAACACCATCGTCGCCACGGAGCCAGCCTGCCCGCTGCTGAGGTCGATTACGCGCAGGTCGTCGAGTGGTCCGCTCACAGTTGTTCCTTCCCCGTCGACGCGAGTGTAGCCGTTCACGCCTGCCGGTCGAGCCAGTCGATGTAGCGATCGAGGTTGGCGCGGATGCCACGCACGATCATCGCGCGGCGCTCGCTGCCCTCAGTCACCCGCTGAAGCTGATCATCACCGAAGTAGCGGTCGCGGAATTCGCGAGGGTCGATCCAGCGGTGGCCTTCGTGTTCGTCGCTGACGGCGACCTCGCCATCCTCGCAGTCGGCGGCGTAGGTCACCTCCAGCGAGTAACTGCCGTAGACATCCATCGGCACGAGACCGATCTGCGTCAGCGGCCCGGACGGTACCAGCCCGCTCTCCTCCAGCAGCTCGCGGCTGGCGGCCTGCTCCGGCCACTCGCCCTGATCGACCATCCCACCGGGGATGTACCAGGCACCGCTCATCTCGCCGCCCGCGCGTTTCAGGATCAGGATCTTGCCGCCGCGCAGCGCGAAGACCGCGGCAGAGGCCGTAAAGGTCTGGGGCTTCGGGTAGTCAGTCTCTTTCGAGGTCATGGCGCTTCCACATTCTGGCGTGCGCGATGATACATCGAGGGCGGTCGAGCAGCCGAGGCTAGCGCCTGCCCCCGGCGAGCAGCGCCGCTTCTGGACGTCGACGCAACGTCAGCATCGCGAAGGCCGGGCCCCGCCGACGCCCTGCTCGATGATCGGCACGCCTCGGATCGTGATCGCCGTGAGCAGGAAGCCGACGCCGGTCTGGAACGCGAGCACGGAGCCTCGGTAGCGCTCATCGGCGAGTTCGGTCATCGCGGCGGAGAACTGCGCCGAGTCGGCGACCACCGTCGAGCCCCAGACCGCCGCCAGCACCGCGACGAGCACCAGCGAGGCGGGTGTGAACCCGATCACGAGCGCCGCGCTGCCGCTGCCGATCATCGCCACCGAGGTGACGAGCGTGCGCCCGTAGCGATCCGCCAACACTCCCGCGACGACGCAGGATGCGGCTCCGATCGCGAGGACACCGAAGCTCGCGACGCTGCCGGCAGCGAGACCGAGCAGCGGCCCGCGCCGAGACCCCGCGCCAGAAGCGCACGAGCCGGACCTGCTGCGGGGTGCTGTGGAACGGGCCGTCCTCGACCGCCAGCCACATCGCGAGACCAACGAGCGCCGCCAGCGCGCTCGCCAGCAGCATCGTCAGTTCCCACTGCCCTTCGAGCAGCACGCGCAGCAGATGTCGCGAACGGGAGCCGAGGGTGAGCGCGCCGATCACGACGCCAAGCGCGAGCCCGCGCCCACTGCAGTACCAACCGGAGACCACGTGTATCGCGGGCGGGTAGACGCCACCGAGGAAGACGCCCGTGGCGAACCTCGCCAGCAGCCAGACCGCGAAAGAGCCGCTGGGGACGGGCGCGAGATTCGCGAGCGCGGCCAGCAGCGCGGCCAGCGCGAAGAGCGGGCGCGCGTTCATGCACTCCGTGAGGTTGCCGAGCGCCGAGAGCAACGTGCCGGCGACAAAGCCGAACTGCACCGCGATCGTGAGCCACGCCAGCTCGCCGTCGCCGAAGCCAAATTGCTCACCGAGCGCCGCCGAGATCGCGTTCGTGCTGAACCAGACCGTCAACGCACCCAGCGTCGCCAGCGCGACGACCGCGAGCATGCGGCGGCGGCGCGCCAGCTGGTCGGGCGCGAGCTCGGAAGCGGAGGTGGGCGCGGCGTTCTCAGTCATCGCGCACAGCGTGCCTCAACACGACACACTGCGCGCGCGATCCCGCTCACAGCGCCCTGACCGTGTGCGGCCACTAGCGAACGGCGATCACCATCTCGTCGCCTTCGGTCGATGCCGCCGCGGGTCCGATCGAGGCGATCTCGGCCTTGAACTTCGCCTCCGCCGGCTTCGTGCCGCCCGCCGCCAGCAGCTCGCGGGCGCGATGCCGCGCCAGCTCGCCGGGATGGGCGGTGCCACGCGCCTCGCTGAAGCCCGCCGCCAGCAGCGCCTCGACCAGCCACGCCGTCGTCCAGCGCTGCAGCTCAAGCACCGTCGAACGCCGGGCGTGCGGCGCGAGATGCCTGAGCAGCGGCACGCCGAGCGCCGCCCACGGCCCCTCCAGCAACGTCTCGCCATAGGCACGAGGTGCGAGTGCCACGGTCATCAGCGCGTCGCTGTGCAGGCGCGCCGTCGGCCCCTCGGCCGGCAGCACGAGCGTGTAGCGGCGCTCCAGCGCGGGCAGCTGCACGCGTCGCGAGTAGCTGTAGAGCAGCACGCGCTCGCCTCGCTCGCTGCCGCCCCAGAGGTGCACGGTCTCGAACTCCGGCGCATCGAGCCGCCAGTCCTGGTACGAGACACGCAACACCCCGCCCGGCCGCAGCACCCGTGCCAGTTCCGCGAAGACGGAGGCGGGCTCAGCCGCCTCCTCGAGTGAGTTCGCCGCGACGATGCCGTCGAATCTCGTATCCGCGAACGGCAGGCGCGCCGCATCGCCGTTGAGGAAACGCGCGTTCGCCAGCGCCAGCCGTTTCGCGTTCGCCACGCAGACGCGAGCGCGCACCGGCGAGGGGTCGATGCCAACGACCTCGACCTCCGGCCTCGCGGCGGCGAGTGGCAACGAGGGCCAGCCGTCGCCAGGTCCGATGTCGAGCACCCGCGCCGCACCCCGCGGCATCGCGGCCGCGTAGTCGGCGATGCGCGCGGCATCCGCCCAGTGCGCCTCGCTGGCGGCGTTGTACGGCATATAGACGAACGGCAATTGCCGGTTCGACTGGCTGGGCATCAGCTCATAGAGCGCCCGTGCCGACTCCAGCCGCTCGGGCGGCGCGTGCTCGTAGAGCCACGCTTCCACCTCGCTGGCGGACGGGTCGAGATCCGGTGTCTCGGGGCCGGGAACAGTCACCGCGCGATCTTAGGCGCAGTCCCGTCCGGGTGTTAGAGAAAAAGAGCAGGGGCACCTCGCGGCGCCCCTGCTTATTCCAGCCTGTTACAGGCCCTGCGGGGCCCCTAGGGGTCGACGCGCGCCGTCGCGCTGCCGTTGACCACTTCGTCGCCGTTCTGGTTGTGCGTCGAGATCGTGAGGTCGACGAAGTGCTCCCCGCCCTCCTCGCGCACCTCTTCAACGGTGGCGGACGCGGTCAGCGTGTCGCCCGGAAAGACCTGGCGCGAGAAGCGCACGCCGTACTTCGTGAGCCGTCCGTCGCCGACGTAGTTGGTCAGCATCGTGCCGGTCAGCCCCATCGAAAGCATCCCGTGTGCAAAGACGGTTGGGTAGCCGCCGACCTCCTTCGCGAAGACCTCGTCCGAGTGCAACGGGTTGTAGTCGCCGGAGGCGCCGGCGTACTGCACGATCTGCGTGCGACTGAGGTCGCTGACAACGACCTCTTCGTGGCTGTCGCCCTTGTTCAGTTCGCTTGCTTTCAGTGCCATCGCTCGCCCCCTACTGCTCCACCACGCGCTCGGTCTGGACACCAACGGAGCGGGCGGTGATCACCAGCTCGCCGTCCTGGTCATGGTACTCGGTGATCGACTCGGAGAACTTCAGCTTGCCGGCACGCCGGCCCTCACGCTCCCACGTCTTGCCCGGCTTCGATGTCGCGCTCAGCACATCGCCCGGCTTGAGCTGGCGATGGTACTCGTAGTGTTGCTCGGCGTGTAGGCCGGTGCCGCCACCGCCTCCGCCGCCCCCACCACCGCCGCCCTCGTCCGAGGCGGGCGCATTGGAGCCGCTGGGCTTTGCACCGGAGCCGAACCAGCGCTCGCCGATCCTCGGGCGCAAGAAGTAGTCCGGGTCAAACTGCGCGCTCGCCTGCACGAAGGTGGGCGGGGCAATCATGCTGCCCGGCTCCGTCGTCTTCGCGTAGTCCTCGTCATAGTAGATCTCGTTCGCGTCTCCGACCGAGCGGGCGAACAATGTGATGTGCCCTGCCTCGACCTTGAACTTCTCAACCGCCATGCGTGCCTCCCTGATGCGCTCTCTGCCGGCGCGCCATTCTAGCCGCTCGACGGCGATGGTGGGAACGCACCAAGGTCCCGTCTGCGTGTGGGGCGGATCTACCCCCGCTCACCCTGAGGCCGTCGAAGGGTGCACGCGCTTCGATCGCCGAGGTCATGGTTTGACAGGCTCACCATGAGCGGAGCCTGCGGGTGAGGTGCCTGGGCACCTCTCTAGGGCAGCACGCCCGTGGCGCGCAGCAGCTTGAGGGTGCCTTCGAGGTCTTCCAGTCGCCCAAGGTCGAGTTTGACCGGTTGCAGCTCGGCGATCGAGCGCAAATCGGCGTTCGCCTCCACGCCCGCGACCAGCGGGTACTCGAATGTCTCTTCCGTGAAGTAGCGCTGGGCCTCGGTGTCGAGCAGGAAGCGCAGCAGCTCGGCGGCCGCGCCCTTGCGTTCCGAAGAGTCGAGGATGCCGGCGCCGGAGACGTTGATCAGCGTCCCGACATCGCCCGGCGCGGTGTAGTAGTTGCGTGCCGCGAAGCTCTCGCCCTGCTCAGCCAGGAAGCGGTGCAGGTAGTAATGATTGACGAACCCGACATCGATCTCGCCCGCGCCCACGGCGGCGACGATCGGTGTGTTCTTCGGGTACTCGATCGGCTCGTTGGCCTGAATGCCCTCCAGCCAGTCGCGCGCCACGTCCTCGTCGTGCACGAGCCGCAGAGCGGTCACGAACGCCTGGAACGACCCGTTCGCGGGCGCCCAGCCAATGCGGCCCTTCCACTGCGGGTCGGTGAAGTCGAGCAGCGAGTCCGGCAGGTCGGCCGGGTCGATGTCGTCGGTGTTGTAGACGATGGTGCGCGCTCGGCCGGAGAGCCCCACCCAGGCCCCAGACGGTGACCGAAACGCCTCTGACACGCTCGCGAGGATGTCGTCGTCGAGCTTCGCGAAGAGCCCCTCCGCCTCGACCGCACCCAGCGCGCCCGCGTCCTGTGCGATGTAGACATCGGCCGGGCTGCGATCGCCCTCCTCCAATAGCGTTGCGGCCAGTTCGGCGCTGCCCGCATACTTCACCCGCACATCGATGCCACTGTCCCCCGCGAAGCGCTCAAGGATCGGGCCGACCAATTCCTGGCTGCGGCCCGAGTAGACGGTGACGGATCGCTCTTCGCCGCCGCAGGCCGCGGCCAGCAAGCCAATCAGCAGTGAACCCGCGAGGCCCAGGACCGCGCGGCGGGTGAGATCCCTATTCAACGGTGATCTCCAGTCGCATGCCGAGGTCGAAGTGATCCTCGATCGTTCCGTCGGGCTCTGTCTCTCGAATCAGACAGGCGAAGAGGTACGTACCGGGCTCGAGGTCGTAGACGCTCTCCCGGGCGGCGCTGGGCGCAATGCCCTCGATCTCAGTCAACTCCTCACCCTCCTTGCTCGTCCCGCTCACGAGCACGAACTCGTGCGCCTCGCGGCCGTCGTTCCGTGCGAGGAAGCGTGTCTGCCCGGCGGACACGCGTTGCGGGGCCTCGACGGCCCACTCGGTGAGGATGATCTCCACGGTCTGGTCGTAGCCGCCCAGCGTGCCGACCGGTGCCCCGCTCTCCGCGCCTCCGGGAACCGGATCCCCCACGGGCACAGGGTCAGCACTGACCGGCGCGCTGGCTGATGCACCGTCGATCACCGTGACCGTGCCCGGCTCGTCGTCCTCGCCGCATGCGAATGCGAGCAAGGCGACCGCGACCGCCAATGCGGGCAGCAACCAGCGGCGGGATGGTAGGCCGAGTGAGGGATGCATCGAGAGACTTCCAGTGCGAGCAGCGGGCACGGATTGCTCGGCTCGGGCGTTCCGCCTCATCAGCCGTGCGTCCCGGAGATTAGTGTTAGTACTTACTAATGTCAATTAGTAGTTAGTACTATTTTTTTAGGACGTTAGTCACTACCAAATTATTCAAAACATCGTACGGGGCAGCTTCGTGAAGGATGGCCACCGGACCCTCAGCTCAGCTCTTCGACCCAAACTCGTCGCGCAGTCTGCATGCCCAGGATCACCTCACGGCCTTCGAGCTCGATCATCACCGTGTCGCGCAACGACGCATGTTCGCGCATCAGCACGGCAGTCCCCGGGGTCAGTCCTTCCTGGTCAAAGAACTGCAGCAACTCCTCGTCTTCTTCGAATACACGCTCGATGCGCGTCGAATCACCGGTCACCATGTCGGAGAGCCGGCGCTCGGAGAGGCGTCCGTCCGGCGTCAGTCCGGGGATCGGGTAGCCGAAGGGTGACCGTGCGGGCTGCTCCAGACGCTCGATCAGCAGCGGCTCGGTGACGGGCGAGATCGCGTGCTCAAAGAGGTGCGCCTCCTCGTATGCCCGCCACCACTCGAGGCCCATCACCTCGACGAGCAGGCACTCCGCCAGTCGATGACGCCTCACCATCTCCTCGGCGCGCTCGACGCCGACCGAGGTGAGCGAAATGAGCTTGCGGGGGCCGACCTTGATCAGCCCGGCGCGCGAGAGTCGGGTGAGCATCCCGGAGACGGTCGGGGGAGTCAGTCCGAGGCGTTCGGCGACGCGGACGGCGATCACGTCCTCGCCCTCGTCGCCAAGGCGATAGATCGTCGTCAGCGCGTCATCGACGGCTACGTTTGTGACCTGCTTGGGCATCCGGCCGGCTCCCGTCTGCTAGCTGTCCCTCGCGGTCCCCTCGCATGGCACATGATGCACGACGATCAGAACAGTCCGCCTGTGCGCACGGCGCGTTCGATCGCGTAGACCACGAGCAGGCCCCCACCTGTGGCGAGCCACTTCCAGTAGAAGCGGCCTGGCTCTTCGAGCAGGTTCATCGGGCACGTCCAACAGGCACGTCCATCGGCCCTGACATCCAACGAGGCCCCGCAGGCCGGACCTCGAAGCTACTTCAAACGATCTGCGTGTCGACCTCGGCGCTACGTCGGCTCGAAGACGATCGCGTGGACGTCCGTGTCGCCGATGTTCTCAACGCGGCGCGTCCACGCATCGTGAATCAGCACGAAACCATCCGGGATGTCCAGGTCGTCCGAGTTGCCGTCGGGCAGGTGCACTCGCACCTTGCTGCCGGTGATGAAATACGCGGCTTCGTTAGGGTGCGAATGCTCGTTGTCGGACTCGCCGGCCTTCACGATCATCTCGACGATGCGGAGCGCATCGGTCTCGCCGATCACCTTGTAGTCGTCCGGGGATACGACCGTCGGGCCGAAGTCTGCCATCTCAGTTCCTTTGTGTGTACGTCCTCACGCAGACGGCGATGATATCCGAGAGCCGGTGGAGCGCAAATCTGCGTCAGAGTAACCCCACGACACGCTGCGCAATCGCGAGCGACGAGGTGAGCCCCGGCGATTCGATACCGCCGAGGTGGATGTAGCCGCGGTTGTGCCAGATCAGGAAGTCGGCGCCTCTCCCGGCCGCTGGAGTTTCGGGCGATAGCCGACCTGCCCCGGGCGATGTCCTCGTCGCGCAGCCCGGGCAGCAGCCTGCGGCCGGCCGTGAGGAAGGCGGCACGCCTGCTGTCGTCCGCGCGGTAGTCCAACGTCGCGCCGTCCTCCAGCCATTCGGTGTCCGGCCCCAGCCGCGCCGCGCCGCTTGTGTCGAGCGTGATGTGTACGCCCAGCCCGCCCTCCTTCTTCATGTGCTCCGGCAGGTCGCCACTGTGCGCGGGCACGGGGTAGATCGGCCGCGCAATCGCCTTCGCCACCTCCCCGCCAACGAGGTCGTAGTAGCGCCCTCGATTGACCCCCTGGCGCAGCCGCGGCACGGTGCCATCCCCGCCGAGGCCGTCGCCATCGAGCGGGTAGCCGAGCGACTCCGCGATCGCGGGCGCGCCGTGCCCGGCGCTGTTCACCAGCACGGCGCACCGCAGCTCGGCCGTGCCGCCATCCGGGTCGCGCAGTTCAAGCCGGAATCCGCCCTCATCCCGCTCGACCGCCAGCAGCTCGTGGCGGTAGGCGAAGAACGCATCCGCCTCGCGCGCCGCCGCCTCGAGCGACCGCACGTAGGAGAGAGCATCGACGACCCCGCTGCTCTCCGAGAGCAGGGCCGCCACCGATGGGATCAACGGCTCCAGCGACTGCGCCTGCTTCGCGGTCAACGGCGTCATCCCCTCGACGCCGTTCGCCCTCGCCTGCTCCATCACGCGATCGAGGCCCGCTTCCTCGCTCTGCTCGACGGCGACGTCAGCTTGCCATCGGTCAGCGCGGGCACGTTGTGGATCGCCACCCACTCATGCAGCAGGCGGTTGCCTTCGACGCAGAGCAGATGCTTGAGCGTGCCGGTCGGGTAGAACATCCCGGCGTGGATCACCTGGCTGTTGTGGGAGCTGGTCTCACGCCCGTAGCTCTCGTGCCGCTCGATCACGATCAAGGAGCGGTCGCGGGCCAGTCGCTGCGTGATCGCCAGTCCGACCGCGCCTGCACCGATCACGGCTACTTCCGCGTCGAAGCCCGGCTGCGAGGCGGCGGTCATACCGGCGGGCCGTGCGTTACGCTGTGCGCCGGTCGCGCGCGGTCAGCAACGTGGCGGAAATTTGGCACCTGCTGACTCTGTCGCGACGATCCGACAACGTCAACGTCTGAGAGGCGCACCACGATGAAGCTCTGCATCAGTTCCGGCATCGCCGACCGCTACGGCGACCGCATCGCGGAAGCCGCGCCCGACGCCGAACTGATCCTGCTCCAGCCCGACGGCACGCTCGGGGGCGGTGCCGTCGACGAGATCGAGGCGTTCTTCAACTCCGGCGACCTGCTGACGCGGGAGGGCGATCTGGGGAGCGTGATCATCGAGATCTCACGCTCGCCTGCCCTGCAGTGGTTCCAGAGCGGTGCCGCCGGGTTCGAGAACCCGATGCTGGAGGCGGTCCGGGACCGCGAGGGCGTGCGCCTGACGAACGCCGCCGGCGTCCACGCGGAGCCGATCGCGCAGTACGTCCTCGCCTACATGTTGCAGCGAGTGAAGCGCGTCCAAGTGCACGCAGAGTCCCAGCGCAACCACCAGTGGCAGCCGATCGGCGGCGGGGAGCTGACCAACCTCACCTGTGGCATCGTCGGCCTCGGTGGCATCGGCGCGGCGGTCGCGCGCCTCGCGAAGGCCTTCGGGATGCAGGTGCTGGCGACGAAGCGCACACCGGTCGAAGACCCGAACGTCGATCGCCTGCTCTCGCCGGACGATCTGCACACGCTGCTGCAGAACAGCGACTTCGTCGTGCTCGCGCTGCCGATGAGCGAGGAGACGCGAGGGCTGATCGGCGCAGCGGAACTGGCACAGATGCGTGAACGCGCCGTGCTGATCAACGTCGCCCGCGGCGGCGTGCTCGACGAGCCTGCCCTGATCGAGGCGCTGAACGAGCGCCGCATCGGCGGGGCGGTGCTCGATGTCGCCTCGCAGGAGCCGCTGCCGGAAGACTCCCCACTCTGGGATCTGCCGAACTGCGTGGTCACGCCGCACGACTCTGCATGGTCGCCGTTGGGCGGCGCGCGGCAGGCCGAACTCTTCCTCGACAACCTCGCACGCTTCGTCGCCGGCGACGCGCTGGTAAACGAGGTCTGAGGCGAATCCGGGCAATTCAGGAATCTCCGACGCGACCAGCGTTCCCGACACTGTTACGCTCGATTGACTCTCTGAACTGCCGACACTAGAGGGCCTGAGTTGACCGCCGCATCACGCATCCTGACCGCTCGACCGGCGGGCCGTCACTGGCCCCCTCTGCTGCTCTGGAGCGCCGCTGCCCTCGTCGCGCTCTTCTGCGCCATCCCCCCGCTCTACCTAGTGGTGCGCGCGGCCGACGAACCGAGTCGTGCGATCGACACGGTGTTCACCGGCTCCACGCTCGCGCTCGCGGTCCGCACGCTCGCGCTCGCGGCCACGGTGACGGCGCTGGCAACGGCGATCGCACTTCCGATGGCATGGCTGACGGTGCGCACGGATCTGCCGGCGCGCCGCCTCTTTGCGGTGCTCGCCGCGCTGCCGCTCGCCGTGCCCTCGTACGTCGGCGCGCTGGTGGCGATCGCCGCGCTCGGCCCGCGCGGGCTGCTACAACAGGCGCTCGAGCCACTGGGCGTCGAGCGGCTGCCCTCCGCGATCTTCGGCTTCTGGGGCGCGACCTTCGTGCTCGCGATCTTCACCTACCCGTACCTGCTGCTGACACTGCGCCCGGCGATCGCCGCGCTCGACCCGCGCCTCGAAGACCTCTCGAGGGGGTTCGGGCACGGGCGCTGGCGGACGTTCCGCAGCGTGACGTTGCTGCAACTGCGCCCGGCGCTCACCTCCGGCGGCCTGCTGGTCGCGCTCTACGCGCTGGCGGACTTCGGCGCGGTCTCACTGCTGCACTTCGACTCGCTGACGCGCGTGATCTTCAGTCGCTATGAGAGCTTCGACCGCGGAGGCGCAGCGGCGCTCGCGCTCGTGCTCGCCGTGATCGCGCTGAGCGTCGTCACGCTCGAAGTGTGGTCGCGGGGATCGAGGCGCTACGACAGCGCACACGGGAGTGCGCGAGCGGCGACGCTCGTGCCGCTGGGGCGCTGGCGCTGGCCGGCGCTCGCGTTCGTGGTCGCCGTGCTGACACTGGCGCTCGTCGTCCCGGTCGGGGTGCTCGGCTACTGGCTCGTGCGCGGCCTCGCGGCCGGCGAGGCGATCGATGGCGTCTGGAGCGCGACCGGGAACTCGCTGATCGGCGCGGCGCTGGCCGCCCTGCTCGCCGCGCTGCTTGCGCTGCCTGTCGCCCTGCTCGCCACGCGCCACCCTCGCTTCTTGATCGCGCGACCGGCGGAGGTGCTGGCGCACACCGGCTACGCACTGCCCGGGCTGGTCGTCGCGCTCGCCTTCATCTTCGCGGCGATCAACTTCGGCTGGCTCTACGGGTCGCTCTGGCTGCTGATCGCCGCCTACGCGCTGCGCTTCCTGCCGCAGGCGCTCGGCGCGACGCGGGTCGCGCTGCTGCGCGTGCAGCCGTCGATGGAAGAGGCCGCGCGCGGGTTGGGACGGCCCGCCGGCAACGTGCTGGCCACGATCACGCTGCCGCTCGCCCGCCCCGGCATCCTCGCGGGCGGTGCGCTGGTCTTCCTGACAACGATGAAGGAGCTGCCGGCGACGCTGATCCTCGCGCCGATCGGCTTCGAGACGCTGGCCGTTCGAGTCTGGAGCGCATCCAGTGAGGCGTTCTTCGCGCGCGCAGCCCTGCCCGCCTTGCTGTTGATCGCGCTCTCCTCGCTGCCGCTGCTGCTCCGGGCCCTCAGCGGACGCGAACGCGAGCGGGCGAGCCGATGACCGCCGACGCGACCCCGGCGATCGAGGCCCGCAACCTCCGCCGCTCCTACGGCGGGGTGGTGGCCGTCGAGGATCTGACGCTCGACGTGCAGGAGGGCGAACTCTTTGCACTGCTCGGCCCGAGCGGCTGCGGCAAGACGACCTCGCTGCGCATGATCGCCGGCTTCGAGCCATCGGAGGGGGGCACGCTGCGGCTGCGCGGCACGACGGTCTCCAGTGCAGACACCTTCGTCCCGCCAGAGCGTCGAGGCGTCGGCATGGTCTTCCAGGACTACGCGCTCTTCCCGCACATGTCCGTGGCGGAAAACGTCGCCTACGGCCTCGACAGCAGCGACGAGCGCGCCCGGCGCACCGGCGAGGCGCTGGAGCTCGTCGGGCTCGGCGGCCTCGGTGATCGCTCGGTGCATGGCCTCTCGGGCGGCGAGCAGCAACGCGTCGCGCTGGCGCGTACACTGGCGCCACAGCCGCGCCTACTGCTGCTGGACGAACCGTTCTCCAACCTCGACCCGTCGCTCCGCTCGCGCGTGCGGTCGGAGCTGCGGGAGATCCTGCGAGAAGCGGGCATTACCGCGCTGCTCGTCACCCACGACCAGGAGGAAGCACTCTCGATCTCCGACCGCATGGCCTTCATGTGGGGCGGGCGCATCGAGCAGATCGGCCGCCCGGACGAGGTCTACCGCGACCCGGCGACGGTGCACGCCGCTCGCTTCATCGGCGACGCCAATATCTGGACGCTGCCGGCCGAATCCGGGCGCGTCCAAACTCCCCTCGGCGACTTCGCGACCCCCGGCAGCGCCACGACCTGCACGGTCGTGGTCCGGCCGGAGGACCTGCAAGTGCAGGCCGGCGGTGTGCCGGGCGAGGTGCTGAGCCGCGAGTACTACGGCCACGATCAGGTGCTGCTGGTGCGGCTCGAGAGCGGCGTCGAGCTACGCGTTAGGCTCGCCCCCCACGAACGGCTCGGCCCGGCCGGCCCGATCGCGCTCGGCCTGCGCCGCGACCCACTCGTGCTGCCGGACGACGACGCGCGATAGCAGGGCGGCGAAGATGACGACCCAACCCCCGTCCACTCAGCCAAGCACGAGCCCCGCCCAGATCGAGCTGGAAGAGCCCGACACCGCGCTCGCGTCGCTCTATCACCTGATCCTGCTCGACGACGAAGAGCACTCGTATCAGTACGTGATCAAGATGCTGGGCAAGATCTTCGGTTACGGCCGCGAAAAGGCCTTCGCGCTGGCCGCGATCGTCGACAACGCCGGGCAGGTCGTGCTCGAGACCGCCGGCCACGACCAGGTCAGCGACCACCAGGGCCAGGTCCACGCCTACGGCGCCGACCCCGCAGTCCCGCAATGCAAAGGCTCGATGTCCGCAATCATCGAGGAAGCGGACGGCCCGACCGCGGGCTAGCGGCTGGGGTCGCATTCGTATTGGTTGCTGCGACCAAGCCGCATGCGCGACCATTCCGTCATGGCGACCCACCTCCCAGGACTGGAGCTCTCTCGCCTCTTCTACGAGGAGGCAGTGTCGCCGATCCTCCTCGCCCAAACGCCGGGCCTTGTGTACTCCGCCGCGCTGATCGGACGAGGGTCCGAGGTCCTTGGCCTCGACACCACGCGCTCCGTCGATCACGACTGGGGTCCCCGAGTCCACGTGTTCATGTCGGAGGACGCCGATCAGTCAGCCCGCGAGGAGGTCACGGCCATCCTTGAGGACAAGCTACCGGCGACGTTCCCGTGGATACAGCACTCGCTTCGCGTCTCACGGCGCGCCAGCCGCGCATGGCGTGGACGTGGACACTGTCGGCCGCTTCCTCATGGCGCACCTGGGGTTCGACCCGCGGGGTGGGTTGTCGGCGTTTGACTGGCTGGCGACGCCAACTCAGGCGTTCGCCGAGGTGACCGGGGGAGAGGTGTTCGCGGATCCTCGTGGTGAACTTGCTTCGGTCCGCACGGCGCTGGCGTGGTATCCGGACGATCTCTGGCGCTACGTCCTGGCCTGCCAGTGGCATCGGATCGGGCAGGAGGAGCCGTTCGTCGGCCGTGCGGGCGAGGTCGGGGACGAGCTCGGCTCGACCGTCATCGCCGCCCGCCTCGTCCGAGACACGATGCGGCTTCACATGCTGTACGAGCGGCGGTGGCCCCCGTACTCAAAGTGGCTTGGCAGCGCGTTTGCTGCGAACACGAGCGCTGAGGTGCTTCAGTGGGTAGGGGCCGCGGTCGCTGCGCCAGGTTGGCCTGCACGGGAACGGAATCTCGTATCCGCGTGGTCCGCTCTCGGTGACCACCACAACGGACTCGGCCTCACGGATCCGATCGACACCATGCCGCGCACGTTCTTCGACAGGCCATTCCAAGTGATCGCCGCGGACCGGTTCGCCAAAGCGCTCCGGGCGAGCATCAGCGATCCTGCCGTTGAGTCCCTTCCTGCCGTCGGGGCAGTGGATCAATTCGTAGACAGCACCGACGCTCTCTCACCCCCGGTCGCCCGGGCGCTAATGCGCGGCGTCCTTGGAGATACCGCCTGACACTCGATGCGCAGGGAGACCTGCCCGGCCGGGCAGGTGGGTGGGCTCCACCCTCGATGCTGATCGTGCGCGAAGCAGTGGATCCCACAGGAATCGAGTCGGGGTCGGCCTCTAGCGCGTCACCTCGAGCGACCGCGCCACGCCGGGGTTCGTCGCGCCCTCGCTGTGGCCCAGCAGCACGATCTCGGCTCGCATCACGTCGGGTTCGAGTTCGAGCAGCGCGGCGGTGCCCCAACGCGTCTCCTTGTGGTGCGGGAGGTTCGGACTGCCGGAGTTGAGTTGCACGACCCCGTCCTCGTGCTCCAGCCGGTCGACGTGGGTGTCGCCAGCGATCATGAGGTCCAGTTCGGCGCCGCCGAAGTGCTTCGCGGACAACTCGGTCGGCGTCGCGGTGCGAGGGCGCAGGTCGTGCACCATGCCGATACGCCAGCCTTCGAGCTCCAGCACCTGCGAATCCTCCACACGAGGGTCATCGAAGACATCGTGATTGCCGCGGGCCACGATCACCGGCGCGAACTGATCGCACCAGTCGAGCAGCTTCTTCGTTGAGATGTCGCCGGAATGCAGAATCAGATCGACCGAGGCAAGGAAGTCAGCGCACTCCGACCCCAGCTCATCGAGGCTGTGGATCAACGAGGGCAGATGTGTGTCCGAAATGACGCCTACGCGCATCGCCGCACCGTACCCGCGAGCCGATCCGCGAGCAAGGCGACGGACACCCGCCGGCTCGCTGGATTGACGCACCCCACGCGCGCGGTGTAGCAATGCGCGGCAGTCCCCGGCCCGATGACGGCCCTACGAAAGAGGTGGCGGATGGCGAACCAGAAGCGTGAATCGGCGATTGCCGGTATCCACGAATACCCGCTGCGTGTGGCGCCAGACGTCAGCGCGATGCAGATCAAGATCGAATCGATCCGCGCCGCGCTCGATGACGCCGGACTCTCGCTCTCGGACGTAGATGGCATCTACGACACGAACGATGGCGAAGGTGGCGGCGGCCTGGGCATGGCCTCGTTCATGGGCATCAAGCCCTCCGTGATCGACACCACCGCGGTCGGCGGCTCCTCGTACGAGTTCCAGACGGCACACGCGATGCGCGATATCGCCGGAGGCAAGTGCAACGTCGCGGTACTGAGCTACGGCTCGATCGCCGCCTCCGCACGCCGCGCGATCGGCACCGGCGGCAGCAGCGGCGCGGGTGCGCCGAACTGGGTCGGCAACATGGAAGACCCCTACGGCGCGACGCTAATCTCCAACTACGGGCTCGTGAAGACGCGCCACATGTTCGAGCACGGCAGCACCGATGAGCAGTTCGCGGAGATCTCCGTCGCCACGCGTGCCCACGCGATGCGCAACCCGGAGGCCGTGAAGTGCATGACCGACCTGCTCTTCGACCCGGTCAGCGAGATCACCGTGCAAGACGTGCTGGAGTCGCGCGTGATCGCCGACCCGCTGCACCTGCTCGAGTGCTGCATGGTCAGCGACGGGGGCGGCGCAGCCGTGATCGTCTCTGCCGATGTGGCGAAGGGCATCAAAAAGGATCCTGTCTGGCTGCTCGGATCAGGCGAGGCGACGAGTTACCGCCAGAATGGCGGCGACATCACCACGTCCGCTGGGGCCCAGAGTGGCCCGATCGCCTTCGGTGAGGCAGGCATCACACCAGCCGAGATCGACATCGCGATGATCTACGACTCCTTCACGATCACCGTCGCGGTCTGTATGGAAGACCTCGGCTTCTTCAAGAAGGGCGAACTCGGCGACTTCGTGAAGGACAACCGTCTGCGGTTCGACTCCGCGCTCAAGCCGGCGCTGAACACGGATGGCGGCGGCCTCTCGTCGAACCACCCCGGCATGCGCGGGCTCTTCCTGCTGCTGGAGTCGGTGCGACAGCTTCGCGGCGAATCCACCTCGCAGGTGGACGGCGCGCAGCTCGCGGTGGCCCACGGCAACGGTGGCAACCTCGGCGGCACCCACACCGGCGGCACAGTGATCCTCGCGAAGGACTAGCAGCGAGGCCCCCGCAACCCGTAGCGAAGAGAAGGACAACAGCAATGCCAAATCGACCACAACCGCGCTTCCCGGAGCCCAACACCGGGCCCTACTGGGAGAGCGTCAAGAACGGCAAACTGAAGTACCAGACCTGCGACGACTGCGACGAGGTCGTGTTCACGCCTCGCCTGCACTGCACGAAGTGCGGGTCCGGCAACCTCTCGTGGCAGACCTCGAAGGGCGAAGGCACCGTCTATACCTACTCGGTCGTCCGCCAGACGCGGCACCCGCAGTTCGTCGACCTGGGCGCATACGCGATCGCGTACGTCGATCTCGACGAGGGCTTCCGCATCTTCACCAACGTCAGCGGCGTCGCTGACCCGACGAAGGACATCAGCTGCGGGATGCGCGTGAAGGTCGAGTTCGAGCAGCAGGACGACGGCGAGTACGCGATTCCCGTCTTCGTCCCGGCTTGACCCACATCGGCTGACGGCTCATGTCACCGCTTGGGTCATCGATGGAGGAGCCGACCGAGCGCCCCAAGCGGGACGACGCCTCGGCGGCGCACGAGAGCAAGGGCGTAGCCGGGTCGGACGGCCCGATCTCGCGTCGCCTCAACCGCCCGATCTCGTCGCGCATCTCCGCGCACGTCGGCGGCTGGCCGGTGACGGCCGACCAGTGGTCGTACATCAGCTTCGCCAGCGTCTGCACCGGCGCGCTCGCATTCGCCGCGCACGCACCGAGGCTGGGCGCGGCGCTGGTCCACGCGGGCTCGGTGCTCGACGGCGTGGACGGCGAGGTTGCCCGACTGCAACAGACCGCGAGCGCGCAGGGCGCGCTGCTCGACCTCACGCTCGACCGCGCCTCCGACATCGCGCTGCTGGGCGGGCTCGCCCTCGGCGCGGGTAGGCGGCGGATCGACTGGCTGCTGGCGCTGGCGGCGGCGAATGGCATCGTCACGGCGGGCGTCGTGAAGGAGCGCGTGGGGCACGAGGGCGAGGACGTTGCGCAACTGCAGCAGCAGGAAGCCGTCGATGGCAGCCTCGACACGCTGGTGCGCTACACGGGCCGCGACGGGCGGCTCTTCGCCGTCACACTCGCGGGGCTGATCCGGCAGCCGAGGCTGGCGCTACTCTGGCTCGCCGCGACCTCAAACTGGCGACTGATCAGGCGGCTGGGTGCCGCTCGGGCGCTGTTGCGACGGCGCGGCGATGACTGAGGCCTCTGGCCCCACCGGTACTCTCAACCTGGCGCGCTTCTGCCTCGAAGCACGCGCCGGCGACCCCGCGACGGCAGATCGCACCGCCTTCACCTTCGTCCGTGACGACGGCGACAAGGCATGGACGTACGCCGACTTGTGGGCACGCATTCAGCGCATTGGGCGCGGGCTACTGGCTCGCGGACTCGAACCGGGCGACCGCGTCTTGCTGCGACTGCCGCACTCGCCCGACTACGCCTTCGCCTTCTTCGGCGCGACGGTCGCCGGGCTGGTCCCGATCCCCGCCTCGCCGGCCCTCACCGAGGAGGAGGCGCAGTTCTTCGTCGACGACGCGCAGCCACGCGCGATCATGACGACCGAGGCAATGCGGCTCTCGGCCTTCGGCGGCATCGAGATCCTCGATGGCGACCTCGAAAGCCTCGACGGCGACGGCCCCCTCCCTGAGACGCAGGCGGAGGACACGGCGTTTCTGATCTACACCTCCGGCACGACGGCGCGGCCGAAGGGTGTGCTGCACGCGCACCGGACGATCCACGGCCGCGCGCTGATGCGGGAGGGCTGGCAAGACTTCGGCGAGAGCGACACGACACTGCACGCGGGCACGCTCAACTGGTCCTACACCATCGGCGTCGGGCTGATGGATCCGTGGGCGGCGGGCGCGCACGCCGTGCTCTTCGGCGGCACCTACGATGCGGCCGGCTGGCCGAGGCTGATCGAGCGGCTGGGCGTGACGGTCTTCGTCGCGGTGCCCACGGTCTACCGCCAGATGTTGAAATACGGGCGACCGGAGGAGTTCAATCTCTCGACGCTGCGCCACGGCCTGATCAGCGGCGAGCCGCCGCCACCCGGCCTGATCGACGAGTGGAAGGAGCGCGCCGGCACGCAGCTCTACGAGGCGCTGGGCATGACGGAGATCAGCACCTACCTCTCCTCCAGCCCCTCGACGACGCCCGTGCGCGCCGGTTCGCCGGGCCGCGGGCAACCGGGCCGTCGGCTCGCGATTCTGCCGCAGGAGGGCAACGACGAGCCGCTGCCGCCAAACGAACTGGGGCTGCTCTCGGTTCACCGCTCCGACCCCGGCCTGATGCTCGGCTACTGGCAGCGCCCGGAGGAGGAGGCCGCCGTCTACCGTGGCGAGTGGTTCACCGGCGGCGACTTGGCGACGATCGACGAGGACGGCTACGTCTGGTTCCACGGCCGCGCCGACGACGTGATCAAGTCCTTCGGCTACCGGCTCTCGCCGGTCGAGATCGAGACCGCGCTCGCCGGCTGCCCCGGCATCGGTGAGGTCGCCGTGGTCGGCGTGCCGATCGAGGACGGCAAGACACTGATCACGGCCTGTGTGGTGCCCGAGGCCGGCGTGACGGTCGACGATGTGGCGCTCGGCGATCACGCGATGCAGCACCTCGCCGAGTACAAGCGACCGCATCAATACCGCGTGATCGAGGCGCTACCGCGCACGCCGAACGGCAAGCTCCAACGCTCCGCGCTGATCGCGCAGATCCAGGCCGAGGTCTAGGTGCTACTGCCCCGGCTCTGCTGGCCGCTGACTCTACTGCCCCCGGAACGCGGGCGGGCGCTTCTCCTGGAAGGCCGCCATCCCCTCGCGTACATCGGCGCTGGCGCTGGCGACCGATTGCGCGGCCCACTCCGCCTCGACCGCGTCACGCAGCGAGAGGCCACCTGAACCCTGTACTTCGCGCTTCGCGAACATCATCGAGAGCGGCGGACCCTGGGCGAGTTCGCGTGCCATCTCGATCGCGGCGGCCTCCGGGTCGTCGTCGGTACGGTTGCCCAAGCCGATGCGGACCGCTTCCTCCGCGCCGATTTCTCGCGAGGTGTAGAGCAGTTCCTTCGCGACGGAGGGTCCGACCAGCCGCGGCAAGAACCACGAGAGACCGCAATCCGGCGCGAGCGCGCGTCGCACAAAGACGGTGAGGAAGCGAGCGTCCGGACCAACGATGCGGATGTCGAAGGAGCAGGCCAACGCCATGCCCCCCCCGGCAGCGACGCCGTTGACGGCCGCAATCGACGGCTTGTCTAGCTCCGGCATCGCCAGCGCGATCGCCGACACGCCCATGCTGTCGGTCTGCTCGGCGCGGGTGCGCTCGGGCGCTGCTTCGCCCTCGGGTGTGGCGCCGACATCCGCGCCGGAGGAGAAGCCGCGGCCGGTGCCGGTGCCGACGACCACGCGCACATCGTCATCGGCCTTCAGCATCTGGCCGAGTTCGATGATTTCGTAGAAGGTCGGCGTGCGCATCGCGTTCAGCCGCTCGGGGCGGTTGATCCGCCAGACGGCCACACCGTCGCTCACCTCCACGACCAGATCGTCAAAGCCGCTATAGTCCATCGTCCACCTCCACGAGCCGTGTCTACCACGTCACGTGAACGCGCAGCAATCGAGGCCCGATGGCGAGCGAAGCGGCGAGGCTCACGGTCGGCAACGTCGAAATCGTCGCGATCCCGGACGGCGCGGGCCCATCCAGCGGCGTGCTAACGGAGCTTGCTACCGACGAGCCCGGGGCCCGCTGGTGGGCGCTGCGCGATCATTACCCCGAGATGTTCGACGACCAGGACCGCTGGCACATTCACAACAACTGCTACCTCGTCCACTCGCAGGGCCGCAGCATCCTCGTCGATACAGGCGTCGGCGAGCGGCCCTACAAGCGCTACGGCGGCATCGTCGGCGTGCTGCCAAGCGCCTTCGAGCGTGCCGGTGCTACGTTCGACGAGATCGACACCGTGCTGATGACGCATGCCCACCCCGACCACGTCGGCTGGAACGTCACACCCGACGGCGCGGCGACCTTCCCGAACGCGCGCTACCTGCTGCACGAGGCGGACTGGCGCGAGTTCGCCCTGCACGCCTCTCAAGGCGGCAACCGCGAGCGCGTCCCGAACTACGCGCAACGCTCACTCGTCCCGCTGGAGGCGCTCGGCGTGCTCGACCTGTTCGCAGATGAGCAGGTGCTGACCGACGAACTACGACAGCTGCACACGCCGGGCCACACCGCCGGGCACGTCAGCGTGCTGATCGCCTCGGCTGGTGAACGCGCGGTGATCACCGGCGACGTCTTCTCGAACCCGGCTTACATCACGGAACCCGACCTCGAGTTCAGCGCCGACATCGACGTCGAACAGGGCAAGGCGACCCGCCACGCGCTGCTCGAACGCATCGAGGCCGAAGGGATGCGCGTGATCGGCGGCCACTTCGACGCACCGGGATTCGGGCACGTCGTGAAACTCGAAGGCAAACGCTACTGGCGGGCGTTCTAGCAGAGCGGCGCTACGAGCGCGCGAGCACGACCACAAGGAACACGGCGTAGAGCAGGAGCAGTCCCACGCCCTCCGGCCGGCCGATGCGGTAACGCGGCCACGCGAGCGGCAGCAGGATCAGGGTGCTAACGACCAGCGCCGGGATCTCGAACCGGTAGAGCTCCGGGGCGACATCGAGCGAGACGATGCCGGAGGTCAGCCCGATCACGCCCAGCAGGTTGAAGACGTTTGAGCCGACGACGTTGGCGACGGCGATCTCGTGTTCTTTTCGCAGCGCCGCCGTCACGCTTGTCGCCACCTCCGGGAGACTGGTGCCCGTCGCAACGATCGTCGCGCCGATTGCCGCCTCGGAGATGCCGATGTTCTCGGCGATGCTGACCGCGCCTCGTACCGCCTGATCGGCGCCGAGGGTGAGCGCGGCGATGCCCGCGACCAGCAGCCCGATCTCGATGCCCCGTGCTCGGACGCCGTCCGCGAGCACCCGTGTCGCGTCGGAGACTTCCTCCTCGATGGCGGCGGCCGCTTCCGGCCAGAGACGCGGCGAGATCACGACGAAGCCGACGAGGCCCGCGAACATCAGCAGCCCCTGCCCCTGCTCGATCGTGCCGCTGGCGGCGAAGAACACGACCAGCGCCGTCGCCCCCACCAGCACCGGGATCTCCCACCTCAGCAGGCGCCGGTGCACCGTCATCGGCGCCACGAGCGCCGAGACACCCAGTACCAGCGCGACGTTCGCGACGTTCGACCCGAGCACGTTGCCGACAGCGAGGCCGGACGAGTCGCGCGTCGCGGCGAAGAGGCTGACGACGAATTCGGGTGCGGAGGTACCAAACGCGACCACCGTCGCGCCGATGATTACGGGACTGAGCCCGAACGAGGCGGCAAGCGTCGCTGCCGAGCGCACGGTCAGCCACGCGCCGGTCAACAGCACGGCGAGCCCGATTGCCACTTGGATCAGGTCAACGGCCATCGGCGGAGCATACGGGGCCGCACGCTGGCGGCAACAGCCGTCCGCGTTGACGGCCCCGCGGCCGCCTCCTAGGGTGCGCGCATGGCTTCTGGAACCGTTGGTATCGCACTACAACCACGCGCGGCGACGATCGCCGTGGAGGCGATCGTCGCCGCGGAGCAGGCCGGCGTGCCCGCCGTCTGGCTGACGACCGGCGGGACGGCTGCCGACGCGATCACCACGATCGCCGCGGCGGTAACGCGCACGGAACGCGTGGTGCTGGGCACCGCGATCATCCCGACATGGCCTCGCAACCCCGTCTTCATCGCGCAGCAGGCGATCGCGATCGAATCGCTCGCCCCCGGCCGCCTGCGCCTCGGTATCGGCCCGAGCACGAAGGCGGCGATGCGCGGCTTCGGCGTCGACTTCCGCACGCCGCTCACACAGCTCCGCGAGTACCTGATCGTGCTGCGCGAACTGCTGCACGAGGGCAGCGTCGACTTCAGCGGCAAGCTGGTTCGCGCCCGCACCCGCATCGCCAGTCCCGTGCAGACGCCGGTGATGGCCTCCGCGTTACAGCCCGGGGCCTTCGAGCTCTGCGGGGAACTCTCCGATGGTGCGCTCACCTGGGTCTGTCCGCCCGAGTACCTCGTCGCAGAGGCGCTGCCGGCGATGCAACAAGGCGCGGAGCGGGCCGACCGCGAGACGCCCCCGATCGTGATGCACGTGCCGGTCTGCGTCTCCGACGACCCGGAGGCGGTGCAGGAAGCGGCCCAGCGACAGGTCGGCGCCTACCCGCGCTTCCAGTTCTACCAGGACATGTTCGCCGCCGCCGGCTACCCGGAAGCGGCGGAGGGGCTGAGCATGGACCTCGTCAATTCGCTGGTCGCGCACGGCAGCGAGGAGCAGGTCGCGACGCGGCTACTGGAACTGCTCGGCATGGGCATGGGCGAGGTGATGGCGATGCCGCTGATCGTCGGCGATGACGTCGAGGGCTCGACGGCGCGCGCCTTCTCCGCCGTGGCACTGGCTGCCTCACGAGCCTCGTAGTGCCGGCCGGCACCTCGACGCCGCCGCAGACGGTGCAGCCTCCGCAGGCAGAGCCGCCATCGGTAGCGCCCATCAAGGAGGCCGGCACTCGCGAGCTGTCGGAGCTGCTGCCGCCGTACCACGTGCAACTCCACAACGACGACCACAACTCGATGGATCACGTCGTCAACGCCCTCCTCAAGACGATCCCGCACATGACCACGGAGCGCGCCGCCGAGCTCATGTTGCAGGCCCACAATCACGGGCAGGCGACGGTGATCACGTGCCCGCTGGAGCTGGCCGAGCTCTACCGAGAACGCCTCGAGTCGTTCGGGCTGACCGCGACGATCGAACGCGCCTGAGCGCCCCTCCACCACTTCCTGTCAGCCGTATCTGACGATGCGATCAGGATCTGCGCATCAAAGCTCAGTGATCCGAACATTCAGCTGTGGGGGTTTACCCGATGAGCACTGACAGCGCGCAGCCCGATGGAACGCCCGGCTTAGTGGGCCCTCTGCCGGAGCTTGAGCCGATCCTCGACAAACTGCCGTGGTACGGCGACCTGCAGCCCGGCCACCGGGGCGAGATGCTGGGCGAGGTTGAAGAGCTGATGGCCGCCGGCACCACCCGCGACCTCTACGAGGAACTACTCGAGCGCTGGGCGGACATCGCCCACATCGACCTCAAACGAGCTAGGTTCGAGCTGCTCCGCGCCAGCGGCATCCTGCGCGAGTAACCCGCGACCCCGCGACTGTTGACCGCGGCCTCAGGGCCTGCGTCTGCGCGTGCCCTGCTTCGCCAATCGCAGGGGCCGCAGCTCCAACGCGCGGCGTCGCTCGTTCGCGGCGCGGAAGACGATCGAGTCCTGCTCCAGCAGCCTGCTCACCGCTGCCGTAGGGGTGCCCAGCGCCTTCGCGGCCGTGCGCAACTGCCACTCGACGCCCTCCAGCAGGTCGAAGAGGCCAGCGATCGCGGTCAGGAAGCGCGCATCGCGCCGGCCGACGCGCTTGCTCACCGCGGCGGCGAGCTCCCCGGACGGCTTGTAGCCGTCGGCGGCGACCGGCGCGCGCAGCTGGAGGGCGATCGCGTAGCGCAGCTTGCGCAGCGCGCGGGCGCGGTTTTCGTGCTGCGAACGTGACTCGGTAGCCTCCGCGGCGAGGCCGCTCGGCGTATGCCGCACACGCACCGCCGACTCCGTGACGTTGCGCTTCTGCCCTCCCGGCCCGCTGGCGCGGAAGCGGTCGAATTCACACTGGGCCAGCAGCGCGTCGTCATCGAGCGGCAGGAAATCTCGCCAGGTGGGCGGTTCCGTCATTTGCCCGAAGGTAGCACGCGGCTTCACGGCGCGCGGCGCGCACCCTATCCTGACGGTCAGAGAGCTGAGCGCAGAAGGAACAGACAGATGCCCCGCGTACAGATCGTTGGCGCCACCGGCTACGGCGGACTCGGCCTGATCGAGCTGCTGCTCGGCCACCCCGAGTTCGAGATCAGCTCGATCAGCGCACGCGACGACGCCGGACGGCGCATCGACGAGGTCTACCCGCATCTCACCGACCGCTGCGACCTCACCGTCGAGGCCTCGAACGACGCGAACATCGGCTCCGGCTGCGATGTCGTCGTCTTCGCGACGCCGGATCGCGTCTCGCAGGGCTACTCGGCCGGGCTCGCCGATGCCGGCGTGCGTTTCCTCGACTACTCCGGCGACTTTCGCTTCCCGGAGGCGCAGCGGTACGCGGCGTACGCGGCTGCTCACCCCTCGATTGGCGAGACCGCACACGAGGCGGAAGCGCTGTTCGGTCGCGCTCAGTTCGGCGTACCGGAGCTCTACCGCAATCGCATCGCGGACGCGCCGATCATCGGCAACCCGGGCTGCTTCGCCGTCGGCATGATCCTCGGCCTCGCTCCGCTGTTTGCCGACGGGCTCGCCGATGGCCCGATCGCCGTCGATGGCCTCACCGGCTCGTCCGGCGCGGGCAAGAAGCCGGCGCCGCTGCAGCACTTCTCGCACCTCAACGACAACGTGGTGCCGTACCGGGTGCTGGCGCATCAGCACGTCGTGGAGGCGGAGCAGACGCTCGCCTCACTCTCGGGCGGCGAGGCGCAGCTCGACTTCGTCCCGCACCTGCTCGGGACGACGCGCGGCATCCTGAGCACGATGCACGTGCCGCTCTCGCAGCCCCGCTCAAAGGACGACCTGCTCGACCATTACCGCGAGACCTACGCAGATCACCCGTTCGTGCGCGTGCTCGACGGCCCGCCGACGCTCAAGGGCACGCTGGGCTCGAACTACTGCGACATCTCGCTCGAACTCTCCTCGGACGGTCGTCGCGCGGTGGTGATCGCCTCGATCGACAACCTGATGAAGGGGCAGAGCGGCAACGCGCTGCAGAACCTCAACCTGATGTTCGGCCTCGACGAGCGCGCCGGGCTCGACCGGCCACCGCTCTACCCGTAGCGAGCGCCGAAGCTCGCGACGGGGGACTCCACCTAACCCTGGCTACCGACACCTTTGCCGGGAGGCTCTTCACTGTCCGCCTGCTCGCTGTCCGGGGCGCGCAACTTGCCGGCCAGCCGATCGACGCCGAGCGCGAGCGCGAGCAGCACAAGCGGCGCGAAGGTGAGCACCGGGCGCACGCCGATCAAGCTCGCCACAGTGCCCAGCACGAGCAGCGAGGGAATCGCGAGCCCGTCTTTCATCGTGCCCAGCAGCGCGAACGTCCGGCCCTGCACCGCCAGCGGCGCCGTGCGCGAGATGTAGGTCTGGGTGGCCGTCGCCGCCAGCGTCATGCCGAAACCGAGGAAGACCGAGAGCTCGGCTGCCAACTCAACACGCTCGCCGACTAGCGGCAGGTCGATCGCCGGGAACCACGGCAGCCACTCTCGCAGCTGGTCGATGAAGCCCAGTGCGCTCATCGTCGCGGCTACGATCGCGAAGCCGATCACCGCCACGACACGCTCTCGTAGCACCTTTATCAGCACTGGCGCGATGATCAGCGCGACCAGCAGACCGAGCACCGCGGGCGAGAAGACGTAGAGCGCGTTCGCCGCGTCCACGTTCAGCACGTCCTGCGTGTACTGCGGCCCGAGCATGCCCAGGATCACCGAGATCGTGCTCGCGAGCGCCGCCAGCAACAGCATCCAGAGCTGCGCCCGATCCGTCAGCAGCCAGCGCACCGTGTCCAGCGTCGAGACGCGCTCCTGCGCAACCCCGTCGCCCTGCTCGTCGGCCTGCGCAGGCTCGGTGGTGCCCGCACGCCGCCGAAGGGGTCTCAGATCGAAGACGCGGCTCGCGGAGAAGATGAACAGCAGCCCTGCCACGACCGTCACCGGATCGACGCCGAAGGCACGCACGATCAGCGGTGCGATCAGCGCTTTGCCCACGACCTCGCCCGCCGACGAGATCAGCGAGATGAACGAGGTCGCGGAGGCCAGCTCATCCTCCGTCGCCACCAGCGGCACCGCCGACGCCTCAGACGGCTGCGAGACCTGGTGCAGCACCCGCACCGCGAAGAGCGCCGCCATCAGCGAGCGGAAGTCCGTACCGAAGAAGATCGGGATCAGCAGCGTTAGTACGCCCATCGTGAGGTACGCACCCACCAGCGCCACCCGCTTCGGCAGCGCGTCCGCGACGATCCCGCCGAACATCCCCAGCAGCAGCCCCGGCAAGAGATACGCGATGCCGAGCAGCGCCGCGTCGAACGCGCTTCCGCCGGCGCGCACGCTGGCGATCAGCGCGCCGTAGAGCAGCGCCTGGAGCGCGATATCCGTGAGAAAACGCGATGCGAGCAGTTGCTGAAACTGCGGATCCCGCGCGACGGAGCCCGAGGGGACCATGAACCAGAGCCAGCGAAAGACGCGCGCCTGACCTCGATCGACGGCGCGATCGAGTCGCTGGAGGCCGCCGAGGGCCGGCTGGTCGAAGTCGGAGTCGAGAGTCATCCGGTCGATCTTAGCGGAGCGCGCGGCCGGGCGAGCGAATCCCCTCAACCTCAGCTTCGCGCAGGCTCGCGTCCGAGTCTGACGAGATCTCGGCTACGGATCACCGGAACCGGACACCGAGGTGTTCCACTCTGTCGCCTGTTCCGAGCCTCGGACTATCGTACGAAGGCGACGAACGGAATTACCCCAGGATCGTTCCTACAACCGAGCCCAGCACCGATCCGGCGGAGTCCGGGACGACCGTGAGTGAACAAGCAGTCAACGCGCTCGTCGATCGCGCTCGGGAAGGCGACGCCGATGCGTTCGGCCTGCTCTACGACAGATTTCAGCCCGAGATCCTGCGCTATCTCACACACCAGATCCGCAACTCGGAGACGGCAGAAGATCTCGCTCAGCAAGTCTTTCTCAAGGCCTAGCAGGCGACCCCCCGCTAGGAACAACGCGGCACGCCCTTCAAGGCATGGCTCTATCGAATGGCTCGCAATCAGGTGATTGACCAGTACCGCAAGCAGCGGCCCACCACCGACCTCGAAGGCATCGACCCCGCGGTCGATGCAGAGGCGGAAGAGGCGGTGCTCGCGCAGGAGCGGAACGAGCGGCTGCGGGCCGCGATGGACCGTCTCTCGCCAGACCACCGCGAGGTGCTGGTGCAGCGGTTCCTGATGGAGAAGTCCGCCGCCGAAATCGGCGAGGCGATGGACCGCAAGGAAGTGACCGTGCGCGGGCTCCAGATGCGCGCACTGCGGGCGTTGCGCAAGGAGCTGGAAGCGATCGGGGCATGCCGTGAGCAACCTGCGCTTCGAAGACGCCCTCGACCGCTGCATCGCGGACATCCTGGCCGGCCGCCGCAGCGTCGCCGACTGTCTGGCCGAGTGGCCGCAGTTCCGCGACGAGCTGGCGCCGCTGCTTGAGGCGGCGACGGCGATGGACGCCGAGCCGCCGATCGCGGAGCGCCCGCCCAACCCGGCCCGCCGCGCCAAGTTGATGGCGACGATCCGCACGACGCCGCAACAGTTGCCGCGCCGCGGCCTGCTGCGTGTGCTGGGCCGCCTGACGATGCCCCGGCTTACGCTGGCTCCGGCAGTGCGCCACGCGGGCCTGGTCGCCTCGGCGGCGGCGGTGCTCGCGATCGCGACGCTGGTGCTCGGACGGGGCACTAGCACCGCATATGCATCGACCGTCACGGTCTTCGCGGGCTCGGTCGAGCAGCAGGTCGATGGCGGCTGGGTGGCCGTCCCGGACGGCGCCACGCTCAGCGAGGGCGCACGGCTGCGCACCGGCGACGACGGCAGCGCCGTCCTCACCTTCACCGACGGCAGCACCGTCGGCATCGAGGCCAACACCGAACTGCTGATCGAATTCGTCGTCTTCGGCGTCGCCCGCCAGATCAGCCTGCAGCAGTTCAGCGGCAGCCTCTGGAACGACGTCGTGCACGATGACCGCGCTGGCTCGTTCTACACCGTGCGCACCCCGGACACCGTGGTCAGCGCGCGTGGCACCCTCTTCAAGACGAGCGTCGTAGACGGCGAGACGGCGATCGATACCTTCGACGGGTTGGTCGAGGTTGAGGCCGGCGACGAGACTCCCTTCGTCACCCCGGGCGAGTTCGCGAGCGCACGCGCGCACCAGCAGGTGATCGCCGCTCAGGTTCGCGAGGACGCCTCGCAGCTCGCGCTCTCCGTCGCCGCCCCCTTCGCCGCCTCGCTGGTCGCGCCCGGTGGCAAGGCAACGGGTGGGCGGCAGGATGGCGTCGCCTTCAACCAGATCGCCGGTGCGGCGACCTCGCACCCCACGGACGGCGACCAGCAGCTCGAACTCTCCCGTCTCACCCCCGGCACCTACCGACTGCTGCTGAGCCGCACCGATGAGGGCGACGGCGAGGTCGTGCTCCAATTCGGCTCGAAACAGGTGACGCTCCCGGTCTCGGCCGGCGACAACGCCGTCACCCTTGAGCTGCGCGTGAGCTTCGACGCAGACAGCAAGCTACGCGTCGAGTCTGCCAACCAGCGCGCGATCGAGGCAAGCGAGGCGGAGCACGGTGGCGCACGCGCCGTCGGGCGAAGCCGCCGAGCGCCGGGCTACCCCGCCCGCGCGACGGCCCGCTCCGCCCGACGGCGGCGACGGCGGGCCGCGTCGCGGCGGGTCGCTGCAGAATCAGGCTCGCAACCGCCTCAAGGAGATGCTCGAGAACGACAGCCAGGGGCTCGGACAGCGGCCCAACGACGACGCGAAACAAGAGCTCCGAGGGCACCTCGATCAGCTCAACGAGCAGCAAGCCGATCGAGAGTAGGAGCGCGGACGCCGCGAAGACGATCGAGGCGGGAGCGACGAGAGTGACGAGGGCGATGAGGATGATGACCGCGGGCCGCAGCGCGGCGACCCCCCACCGGGTCGGCCCGGCGGCGGCGGCTCAGACGATGACCGCTCCGGCGGCGGCGACAGCTCTGGCGACGATGACGAAAGCAACGACCGCGCGCCGCAGCGCGGCGGCGGGCCCGGCCGCTCGCAGCGGCCACCTGCGCGCCCCTAATCGTCTCGTGCGGGGCGCGAGTGCTGGCTAGGTAGCCTCGCTGCTTCCGCCCGGCATCAGGCGCTCCAGCCCATCGCTGTCCACGGCGGAGAGCATTAGCCGACGTGCCGGGTAGTTGATCGTGATCCCCTCGGCGTTCAGCCGCGCATGGATGCGCTTCACGATCTGATGCGTGATCCGCCCGACCGCACGCCGCGACCGCGCTCGCACCTTCATCAGGAAGTCGATGTTCGAGTCACCGAAGCTCTGGTAGAGGAACACCGGCTCAGCGCCATCAACCGCCTCGTCCATGTCCCGGACGATCCCGCTCAGCACCTCAAGGCAGATCGCCTCCACACGCTTGAGGTCCTCCTCGTACGCCACGCCGCACACGACAGTGGCATCGACCGCTGCGCCGGCGGCATCAAAGTTCGTGACGGTCGACTCGGCCAGCGTCGAGTTGGGGATCATGATGATGTTGTTCGAGAACGTGCGGATGCGCGTCGCGCGGAACCCGATGTCCTCCACCCAGCCGGACGGGCCACCTTCGATCTCGATGAAGTCGTCGACGCGCACCGAGCCGTCCGAGAGCATGTACGAACTGGCGAAGACGTTGCTCAGCAGTGGCTGCAGGGCGAGCGCGACGGCGATACCACCGATGCCCAGGCCCGCGAGCAACGGGCTGATCGAGATGCCGAGCTGGTCGAGGATCACCAGCCCGCCGACGAGCAGGATCACGAAATTCAGCACGCGCCGGATCATCGGCAGCGACTTCTCGTCCCAGTCGGATTCGGTGCGCTGCGCGATCGTTGCGCCGTACCAGCTCAGCAACGCTGCGAGCAGGCGCTGCGCCAGCAGTACCGCTAGCAGCAACGAAAGCGCGACCCATGTGTTCTCGATCGTCGACCGGTGCGCGTCGAGCATCGAGAGCGTGCGCAGTGCGATGAACGTGCCTTCAACGACGATGAACGCCAGCAGCGGGAACCGCACCGCCCCGATCACATCGTCATCAAGCTGCGTCTCGCTCGCTCGCGTGTAGCGGTGCACCACCCGCCGCAGGATCGCCGCGGCGACACGCGCGAGGATGATGCCGCCGAGGAAGATCGCGGCGGCGATGCCCAGCTCGATCGCCTCCGCCTCGGAAATCTCAAACGTCGACAGGTCCATACGGGCTCCCGGTCAGTGGCTGCGGCTGAATCGTACTTGAGCGAGCAGCGACGGTCAGCGTCTGACGGTATACTCACTCACGATGTTCATGACGATCGGACACACCTTCGAGCTCATGAAGATGAGCTGGCGAGTCTTCATGAAAGACCGCGAACTGATCTTCTTCCCGCTGATGTCCGCTGTAGTGATGCTCGCGACGGTCGGCATCTTTGCGGCGATCGCACTCTCGACCGGCACGCTCGACCGTTACGACGCGGTGCACGGCGAAGTTCCGGGCGCCGCCGTGAACGCCGGGGACATCATCCTTGGCGTCACGCTCTTCTTCCTCACGACCTCCATCGGCATCTTCTTCAACGCCGCCCTGATCTCGGCTGCGCTCGAGCGACTGCGAGGGGGCGACCCGAACGTCCGCTCCGGCCTGGCCCACGCGCTACTCCACATCCACGCGATCATCGGCTGGGCGATAATCGCCACGACCGTCGGCCTGATCCTGCAACTGCTGCGCAACATGGCGAAGCACAACTTCCTGGGACAGATCGCCGTCTCGATGGTCGGTGGCGTCTGGGCCTACGTCACCTTCTTCGTCGTGCCCGTGCTGGTCGCCGAGGGGATCGGTCCGATCGAGGCGATCAAACGCTCGAAGGCGATGTTTACGCGCACATGGGGCAACCAGTTCGCCGCCTCATTCGGCTTCGGCATCGTCTACCTGCTCGCCGTGGTGGGGGCCTTCCTGCCCTCCGCCGCGCTGTTCTTCATCCACCCGATCCTCGGCATCGCGGGCGGCGCGTTCTTCTTCGCGATCGCGCTCGGCTCCGTGGCGGCGATGGAGGGCATCTTCAAGGCCGCGCTCTATCAGTACGCCGCCGGCGAGACCCCGGCCGAGTTCGATACGGCGACACTCTCCAGCGCATACCGCGCCCTCTAACCCCCTCGGAGCTGCACTACTCGTCGGGCGGGGAGTCGGCCGAAATCACCTCGATCGATCCGTTTGTCGTGCTCAGTTGTAGCGAGCCGTCGCCGCTGGCGATGCGCCCGCGTAGCTCTGTCGGCGTGCGCTCCAGATCGAGGATCGCGTAGCGCGAGCTGATGCCGCCGTTGGTCGTGGCCGCATCGATCGTGAAGGAGGCGTCACCCACGACTCGAACGACGATAGGCGCGTTCGTCGTCGTCAGCTCGTTCGCCCCACCTCGCTCGATCGTCCCCGTGTAGTCGATCGGAGCATCGCTCGTTGTGATCGCGACGAGCCCACCCGAGTGGCCGCCCACATCGACGGCTGCACTGCTAGTGACGACGTCCAGCGACCCGCGCTGGCCGCTGACCGAGACGCTGGCGTCGCTGTTGCGGACGCGCAGGCTGCCGTCGCCCCCCTGCACCACCACCGCCGCGCCCGATGTCTCGATCGAGCCGGACGCGAAGTCTCCGGCCTCTACCGTCACGCTGGCGGCCGACGCCACAACCTCGTAGCTCGACCCCGAGGGCACACGCACGCGAACCTCTGCGGCGCCCGACCTCACCAGCGCCCGCAACGAGCGTTCGCGCAGCAGTTCGATGTACACAGTCCGGCCGTCGAAGGTCGCGTTGTAGCTGTAGCGATCCGGGTCGATGCTCCCGGTGACGATCACCGCACCCTCGACGGACGGCGCGAGCGTGACCGTGGCCTCGCCCGCCACGATCACCGCGCTGATCGGCCCATCGACAGCGAAGCGGCTGTCGATCGAGACGCGACTGCTGTCACCGCACGCGCCCAGCAGCACGATCGACGCCAGCGCGACGAGCAGCACACGTACGGGCACGATTACCTACCCGCCGGGTGCCAGCAGGGCACGCAGTTGCCAGCGCGTGCCGCCGATCTCGCGTCGGACGAACGCTCGCTGTGCCAGCGCGGTCAGCACGACGAACGCGGCCAGCAGCATGACGACGTGCCACGGATCCGGCCCCTGCGTCAGCACCACGTTCGAGTCCGCGTAGTAGAACGGGCTCAGGTAGTGCAGCGGCTCAAGAGAGTCGTTGAGGTTCGAGATCGAGTTGAGCAGGAAGACGACGACCGTCTCCGCGGCAACGATGCCGCCCGCCGCTGCGCGTGACGGAGCGAGCGCCGCGACGAGCAATCCGAGGCCGGCGCACGCGAGCATCAGAGGGACAAGGTTGATCATCGCCCCGGCGAGCGAGAGCGTCGGAACGTCACCAAGATCGATGAACAGCGCTGGGACGGCGAAGCCGACAGCGCCGACCACGCTGATCACCAACGCGCCGACCACCAGGCCCGCGACGCGCTCGATGAAGAGCCGCGTCCGCGACAGCGGCTGGCTGAGCAGCAGCTCAAGCGTGCCTCGCTGCTCGTCGCCCGCGAAGAGGCCGGTCGAGGCGACGACGGCGTAGATCGCCGTGATCAGCGGGACCAGGCTCATCAACTCCGTCGTCAGGAACGTACGCGGGTCGGAGAAGTCGGCCGTCTCCTGACCGAAGAATGCCGTGTACCCCTCCGGAAGCTCCAGCTCCGCGAGCGTGTCCTCGAAGACTGGATAGAGCAGCACCATGAGCGCGGCGTAGAGGCCGATCCCGACGCCATACGCGGCGATCTGCACCCGCAGGCTATAGAGCGTGTGGCGTAGCAGAGGCATCGCTCAGCTCCCTCCGCCCGCTGCGGTTTCCGGCTGATAGTAGGAGAGGAACAGCCCCTCGAGACTGACCTCGTGCGTCTCCAGCCGTGCGACGGTGTAGTTGGCGAGACACTTCACCAGCGCGTCCGCACCGTCTGTTGTCTCCAGCACCACCTCCGAGGCCGTCGCAGAGATCACCGTGACCCCCTCGATCGCAGCGAGCACCGCGCCTGCGGGCGCGCGCGCCGCAAAGGTCACCGTGTAGCGCTGCGGCGCCAGCCGTCGCTCCTCGCGCGGCTCCAGCACGTCGATCAGCCGCCCGTCCCGCAACATCGCGACGCGGTCGCAGACCTGCTCTACCTCCGAGAGCACATGCGAGGAGAAGAAGACCGTCCGGCCGTCGGCCGCGATCTCCTTCAGCAGCAGCTCGACTTCCTCGCGTACCAGCGGGTCGAGCCCGGTGGTCGGCTCGTCGAGGACGACGAGTTCCGGCTTGCTCATCAGCGCGAGCACGACACCGACCTTCTGGCGATTGCCGCGCGAGAGCGTGCCGATGCGACGGGTCGGATCGAGCTGCAATCGGTCGCAGAGTGAGTCCCGAAACACGCGGCTCGTCAGGGGATCACCCGCAGAGTCGCTGCGCAGCGCAGACATGAACTCCAGGAACCGCTCCCCGGTTATGTGGTCGTACATCTGCGGATCGTCGGGCAGGTAGCCGACGCGCCGGCGTACCTCGACCGACTCGCTCTGAGTATCGAAGCCCAGCACCTCGGCATGCCCCGACGTGGGACGGATCAGGTCGAGCATGATGCGCAGCGCCGTTGTCTTGCCCGCGCCATTCGGACCGAGGAAGCCGAACACCTGCCCCGGCTCGACGCTGATGTCCAGCCCATCGAGCGCGCGCACGTCGCCGTAGTCCTTCGTCAACTGCGTCAGGCGAATCGCCGGCATCACCTGCTCGCTAACCGTCTGAGGCGCGAGCGAGCGCCGCCTCGAACTCCTCCGGCGTATTCACGTTCTCGAACGAGCGCCCGTCCGGATCGGCCGCCGTCCACTGCTCTGGCGGGACGCGATCGGCGTCCAGCTCGCGGCCCACCGCCATGATCTTACGATCGCCCGCCGCAATCTGCGCATCGATCACCTCCAGCGCATCGCGGCGGAACGCACTGCACAGCGGCTGCGGACGATCGAGGTGCATCGGCACGACGAAGCGACGCCCTGCGCTCGCTCGGTCGACGAGCATGCGTAGCAACTGCGGCCGCAGGAACGGCATGTCGCACGCAGCCACAAGCGCGACCTCGCACTCGCTCGCTCGCAGCCCCTCGGCAATGCCGATCAGCGGGCCTTGGTCGTCGAGCGAATCCTCGACGACGATGAGCGGCGATTGCGAGTTCAGCGCCGGCAGCTGCTGCCCTTCAGCGCGTACGACGACGATCTCCGTCGCCACCTGCGAGAGCGCGTCCACCGTGCGCTGGAGCAGGGTGCGCCCATCGAACACCAGCGACGCCTTGTCGCTGCCCATGCGGGTCGACCGTCCACCGGCGAGCACGATGCCCGCGATCTGCTGCCCGTCACCAGTCACGATGCCTCCGCGGTCGCCTCCCTCGTTGCGCGGGAGGCTTCCTGCTTGTGATCATATCGAGAATGAAACTCTGGGACGCGCTCGACCTCGATGCCACAGGTCCCCCTGCGGTCGTGACCATCGTCGGTGGTGGTGGCAAGACGTCGCTGCTCTACCGGCTGGGACGCGAGGCCGGGCAGCGAGGCGTCCGCGCTGTGCTCTCCGGGACGGCCCGTTTCACGCCCGCCCCCCGCAGCCAGATGCCGCCGGTCGTGCAGCTCAACGAGTCGGAGCTGGTCGCGGCAGTCGAGCGGGCGCTCGCCGTCGAACCGGTGGTCGTCGCCTCGACGCGACGCGAGGCTAGGGGGCGGCTCGGGCGCATCTCGACCGCGACCGCCGATGCCTGCGCGGCGATCGAAGGGCTGGGCCTGCTCGCGCTGGAAGCGGACGGTAGCAAGATGTTGCCGTTCAAGGCGCCTGATCAACACGAACCGGCGATCCCCTCCAGCGCCACCCACCTCATCGCCGTCGTCGGTGCGGACGCGATCGATGCGCCGCTCGACGCCGAGCACGTGCACCGCCCGGAGCAGATCCGCGCGCTCGTCGGTGGCAGCGAGGCGATCTGCACCGTCGAGGTGATCGCCCGCGTGCTCGCCAGCGAGCAGGGTGGACGCAAGGGCGTGGGCGACCTGCCGTATTGCGTGCTGATCAACAAGGCCGACCTCGCACCAGCACCCGCCGCCGACCTCGCCGCCGCGCTTCGCGACCTCGGAGTGCCGCGCGTGGTGGTCGCATCGCTGCGGGAGGGGGTCAGTCCGGTGCGCGAGGTGCTGAGCTGACGGTCGACTGTATCTTCCGACTGAATTTTCGCGCACTGAAGGGCGCCGACTGCCCCGCTACGCTGGAAGCGCAGTCCCCCCTAGAAACCAATCTCGGAGGCACAGATGCCAGCGTTGAGCGAGTTCCGCGCAGCGAAAGATGACTTCTTCCGCACGGACCAGCAATCCCCCCTGCAACCTCAGCAGCAGTCGCAGTTCGACGGACTCAACTACCACGGCGAGAACGAGTCACTCAGCCTCGGCCTCGAGCTCGCGCCCTTCGACGTCAGGCGGCGATCGAGATGCAGACCAGCACCGGTGATGTCGCCTCGTACATCCGCTGGGCGCGCATCAGCTTCGCGGTCGATGGCGAGACCGCCGAATTGACGGTCTTCAAAGACGCGCAGTCCGGGTCACTCTTTCTGCCCTTCCAGGACGCGAACGCGGGTGGTGAGACGTACGAGGCTGGCCGCTACCTCGACGTGGAGCAGCACGATGGCCGCCTGCACGTCGACTTCAACTACGCCTACAACCCGTACTGCGCCTACAACGAGATGTGGTCGTGCCCGATCCCTCCGGCCGAGAACCGGCTGGCGGTGGCGGTCCGAGCGAGCGAACGCAGCTTCGACGACGAGCACTAGCGAGGTTCGCGCGCTCCTCGACGCGGCATCGCCTACGATCGGCACATGACCACCGATCGATTCGATAGCACCGCTGCCGACTACGCACGCTACCGCCCGCACTACCCGCAGGCTGTGTACGACACCCTCGCTGCCGCATTCGCGCTCGGTGGCAGCGGGCGCCTGCTGGACGTCAGCTGCGGCCCCGGCGAAGTCGCAATCGCGCTGCACGACCGCTTCGACGGAGTGGTCGGCATCGACGTCAGCGCGGAGGTGATCGTCGAGGCGCAGCGGCAGGCTGAAGGCTCCGGCGTCGATGCGATCGAGTGGCGTGCGATGCCAGCCGAGGAGATCGGCGAGGCGGTGGGGGACTTCCGGCTTGTCGTGACCAGCGACGCCCTGCACTGGATGGACCCGGATGGCGTCCTCGCACGGTGCTACCAGCGCGTGACGCCCGGTGGCCGCATTGCACACCTGACTCACGGCCGGTCGATCGTCCACTGCCACGGCTGAGCGGTGGCAGTGGACGATCGAGGAGACGATCAAGACGTGGCTCGGCCCTCGTCACCGCGCCGGCACGGGCTACTAGGAACAACCCGTACGAAACGAGGAGGAGATGCTGGTCGATGCCGGCTTCACCGACACGCGGTCGGGTTCGCTCACGTTCGCGCTCGACTGGGACGTGGATCACGTCCTCGGCTACCTGTCCTCGACCTCGTACGCGGGCCGTCAGACGCTCGGCGCCGATCACGAAGGCTTCGAGTCCGATCTCCGCGAGCGGCTGATGCGAGCCGAGCCCTCCGGCCGGTTCGCGGCCACGATGGAAGCCGAGTGGCTGCTCGGCGGGAAGCGCTGACGGGCGTCCGAACGCTTCCCGCTGACATCGCCCGCGAGGCGGGTGGTACGGTGCGGCCTCCGGGGTGATCGAACCCTCGAGAGGGGACGACCGTGACCGTCTACCTGGTGCTGCTGTTCGTGCTGCTGGTGCTCTCCGCGTTCTTTTCCAGCTCTGAAACAGCGTTCCTTTCGCTGGAGCGCGTGCAGCTTGAACACTACGTCCGGGAGCGCCGCGCAGGCGCAGCCAGGGTGTCGGCGATGCTTGACCGTCCGGGCCGTCTGCTCTCGGCAATTCTGATGGGCAACAACCTCGTCAACACGGGCGCTGCGGCCGTCGGCACGGTGATCGCGACAGAGCTCGTGTCGCAGGGGCAGGCCGCGCTGGCCGCCACGGTGGTGATCACGATTCTGCTCGTGATCTTCGGCGAGATCGGGCCGAAGACGATTGCCCTGCAGCACAACTGGGCGCTGACGCGCGCCTACGCCGCGCCGCTGATGTTCTGGGCGCGCGCGATGCGGCCGGTCGTCGCTGCGCTGGACCTCATCGGCCGGTTGATGGTCGGCGCCGTGGGGACCGGCACGGCCTCCGGCCGCGCGCTGAGCCCGGGCGAGCTGCGCACCGCGATCGCGCTCGGCGCGGAGAGCGGCACGCTCGATGAGGGCGAGTCGGACATGCTGCTCGGGGCGCTCACGCTCCAGGAGCGCCCCGTCCGCCGCATCATGGTGCACCGCGTGACAATGGTGACGGCCGAGGCGAAGGAGACGCTACGCGAGGTTTCCGCACGTATGGCCGAGCACGGTTTCCTGCGGCTTCCCGTCTACTCCGGCGAGCCGGACCAGATCGTTGGCTACGTCCACGTCAGCGACCTCAACGCCGTCAGCGAGAACTCAGACCGCGACAAGCCGGTGCGCATGGTGATGCGTGGGGCGGTGTTCGAATCCGAACTGACCTCGATCGCTCGCGTGCTCGAACTGATGCGCAGCAGCGGCGCGCACATGATCATCCTCGTCGATGAATTCGGCGCGACCGCCGGCCTCGTCACGCTGGAGGACATCCTGGAGGAGTTGGTCGGCGAGATCGCCAGCGAGAGCGGCGGCGAGCCCGGTGCGCCGGACATCCACATCGGCGACTTCCGCGTCGTCGAGGGGGTGCGCGGCCTCGCCGACCTCGGCGATGAACTAGGCACGGACCTCACACATACGGACGCGGAGACCGTCGGCGGCCTTGTGCTCACGCACCTGCGGCACTTCCCGCAACCCGGCGAGGCGATCGAGTACGGCGGCTACCGCTTCACGGTCAACGACGCCGACGACCGCCGCGTCACGCTGGTCGCCGTCGAGCAGCTCGCAGCACCACCCGAACCGACCGACGGCGACGGCGAGTGACTGCGACGAACGACGACGTGGAAGACGACTTCTACTGCCGCGAGGCAGTGAGCGGCCGCACGCCGGTGAAGGTGGTCGAGGAGACGGAGCATGTGCGCGCGTTCCACCACACACGCCCCCACTACCTGGTACACGTCGTCGTCGTGCCGAAACAGCACATCGTCTCGCTGTTGGAACTCGATGCTGGCGGCCAACTCGCGCCGGGCTCTGGGGCGTCGTCCAGCGCGTCGCCGCACAGATGACCGATGACCATGGTGGCTGCCACGTCGTCACCAATGTTGGTCGCTACCAGGAGTCGAAACACCTGCACATCCACCTCGGCTTCGGCCAGCCGGAGTAGTGATGACGACGACCAGCGATGGTGCCATCGATGCGGTGATCTTCGACTGGGGCGGCACGCTCTCGGAACACGCCATCGTCGAGATGGAAGACATGTGGCGGCTCGCCGCCCGGCACCTCGCGCCGGAGAATCCGGACGAGATGACCGCGAAACTGATCGCCGTCGAAGAGGCGCACTGGGCGCGCTGCGCCACCGACCAGCGCGCCGGCACGCTGGCTGAGTTGCTCGCCGAGGCCGCCGCCGGGGTCGGCGCGGACGTCGCCGAGGCGGTGCTGGAGGAGGCCGTCGTGCGCTACCTCGATGCCTGGACGCCGCACATCGTCCACGACCCGGAGGCGGCGGCGGCGCTGGGCGCGCTGCGGGAGCGCGGACTACGCATCGGGCTGCTCTCGAACACCCACTGGCCGCGCACGTTTCACGAGCACTTCCTCGAACGCGACGGCCTGGCTGAGCTGATCGACGCCCGCCTCTACACCAGCGAGATGCAGTACATGAAGCCGCACCCGGACGCCTTCCGGAAGGCGCTCGACGCCCTCCGTGTCGACGACCCCTCGCGGGCGGTCTTCGTCGGCGATCGGCCGTTCGACGACATCTACGGCGCTCAGCAAGCCGGCATGCGAGCCGTACTGCGCCCAAACAGCAACGTGCCCGCCCACGACGTCACACCCGACGCCGAAATCACGAACCTCAGCGAGCTGGCGGCCCTCGTCGACGGCTGGAGCTGACCGCTTCGCACGCTCGGGGGTGGCACTGGGGCCGTTGGGCCGCTAGGGTTTGCGCCGGAACCCCACTGGAGGCGCTCGATGGCGACTGAATCCCAACACCCACTGCTCGTGACCACCGGCTGGCTCGCCGAACAGGGCGATGACTTCGACTTCGTGCTGATCGACTGCGGAGATCCCGTGGCCTACCGCCGCGCCCACATCCCCGGGGCGGTGAGCATCTCGCACGACCCCTACCTCAAGGGCAACCGCTCGAAGCTGGTGATGGACGCCGACGAGTTCGAGCCGCTGGTGCGCGGGCTGGGCGTCTCCAACGACACCGCGGTCGTGCTCTACGACGACAACGCCTCGCTGCACGCCGCGCGCGTCTGGTGGGTCTTCGAGCGTCTGGGGCACACGAACGTGCGCGTGGTCGATGGCGGCTTCAACGCGTGGCTGCACGAGGAGCGGCCGATCACCTCGCGCGCGCCGCGTCCGACTCCCGGCAACTTCACGGCGACGATCCACGAGGGCCACACTTGCACGATCGATGACCTGCGCGCGATCGTCGATGGCGGCGGCGCCGCGCAGATCTGGGACACCCGCACCGACGGCGAGCGGGATGGCAGCAACAGCCGCGGGAACAAGCGCACGGGATATGTCCCCGGCTCGATCCACCTCGAGTGGACCAACCTCTTCGACGGCCCGCCCTCGCGGCGTTTCAAGCCGCTGGACGACATTCGCAAGATCCTCGTCGATGCCGGCCTCAACCCGAAGGCAGAGACGGTCAGTTACTGACAGGGCGGTATTCGCGCGGCAGTTGCCGCGTTCGTCCTGCGCATGCTCGGCAACGACCAGGCGCGCAACTACGACGGTTCAATGGGCGAGTGGGCCAACGAGGAAGACACTGCGCTGACGCTCGACTGACGACTACCCACGGCCGCAGTCAACGACTACCTGAGTCGTAAGCCAGCACACTGCGATCGCAGTGCGCCTGACCGATGCTCTAGACAACGATCCTCCCACCTCAAACTCACCATGCTTTGCGTGGGGGTGATACTGGTGGCGTCCGTGCCGCTCAGGCGCGGTGCGAAGGAGATGAGGGTCGCGATGGTAGACATCCCGGACGGGAATCGAATGGTAGACCAGGCGATGGCACTGAAACTCGCAACTCCCTCCCTCGAAACGGGCGGCACACGCCCCCCGGCCGAGACCGCACCCGCGCTGCCCGCCAGCAACGGACGCGAGGTGCCCGCGCAGACGATGTCCCCGTCTGAGGGCACGAACTGGTTCTTCCTGGAAGCTGCCGAGAAGCTGAACATCAACAGCGAGGTCATAGATCTCTTGGAGAAGCCGTGGCGCGAGTTGCATGTGGAGATCCCGCTGCACACGGACGATGGCCATCTGAAGGTCTACTCCGGGTTCCGCGTCCAGCACAGCGGCGCGCGCGGCCCGTACAAGGGCGGCATCCGTTTCCATCCGCAGGCAAACCTTGACGAGGTGCGCGCGCTGGCGGCTCTGATGACGTGGAAGACCGCGATCGTCGATATCCCGTTCGGGGGCGCAAAGGGTGGCGTCCAGATCGACCCGCGCAACGTCTCGTCCACGGAGCTGCAGCAGGTCGCGCGCGGCTACATCGATAACATCTCGCACCTGCTCGGCGTCTACCGTGATGTCGCCGCCCCGGACATGGGCACGAACGAGCAGACGATGGCGTGGATGGCGGACGCCTTCGGGCGCACCCACGGCTACTCGCCGGGCATCGTCACCGGGAAGCCAATCGCAATGGGCGGGTCATACGGTCGTACTGAAGCGACCGGCCGCGGCGTCGCATTCGTCGTGCGCGACACGCTGGAGACGATGGATCGCGACCCCGCGAAGACACGCGTGGCGATCCAGGGCTTCGGTAATGTCGGCTCGTACACCGCGAAGTTCCTCACGGAACTCGGCTGTCCCGTGATCGCAGTCTCAGATATCTACGGCGGCATCTTCAACGCGGACGGGCTCGACATCGAAGGCGTGATCGGCCACGTCGCAGCGACCGGCAGCGTCGTCGGCATGCCGAACACCGAACCGCTGCAAGCGGACGAGGTGCTGAGCGCCGACGGTCAGCTGATCTCCACCGGACTGCTGGGCGTCGACTGCGACGTGCTGATCCCCGCCGCTCTGGGCGAGGTGATCAACGCCGCCAACTGGGAGACGATCAAGGCCTCAATCATCGTGGAGGGTGCGAACCACCCGGTTACGGCCTTCGCCGACCACCATCTCAGCAAGAGAGGCACGGTGATCGTGCCGGACATCGTCGCCAACGCCGGCGGCGTGCTCGTCTCGTACTTCGAGTGGACGCAGAACATCCAGCAGCACCGCTGGAATCTCGACCAGGTGAACAGCGAGCTGGAGCGCATGATCTGTGGTGCGTACACAGATGTCCGCAAGGTCGCTCACGATGAGGGCGTCTCCGTCCGCACCGCCGGCTTCATGGTCGGCGTGCAGCGGGTCGTCGAGGCGCTGGAGCTGCGCGGGTTCGTGCCCGACGGTGGCGCCTACAACGGGGCCGAGTAGTGCGCCCACCGTTCGCTCCCGGCCCCGCTAGCTCCCGGCCGCCACCCCGCCCGTCCGCGCCTCCATGATCGCGCGCCGCCGCCCCTCGGCACCGTGCGAGACGGCGATCATCGAGGCGGCCATACCAACGCCGACGACCGCCAGCATGAGAAACATCGGCTCCGTGCCTGAGCGGTCCGCGACGATGCCCGCCGCGGAGCCAGCGAACGAGCCGAGGCCGAACGTCGCGAAGAAGGAGAAGCCGAAGGCACGGCCGGCGGCACCTTCCGGCGCGTAATCGGCTATCAGCCCGTTCAGAATTGGTTGCTGCGAGAAGTTCGTCGCGACAAACCCCACCGCAGCGAAGATCAGCACGAATCCGCTCGATGAGGCCATCAGCACCAGCATCAACGGGTTCATCAGTACGATCGGCAGCGCGGCGCGTTCCACCGGGATGCGGTCACTGAGCGCTCCACCGAACGCCTGCCCCGGGATCGCAGACAACAGCACGATCGTCAGGACCGCGCCCGCGATGCCTTCCGGCGACCAGCCGAAGAACGAGAGTCCCAGGTTCTCTTCGAGGTGCGCAGCGAAGAAGGTCAATGTCCCTCGATAGATGAAGCCAAAGCAGACAGACGCGAGGAAGATCAGCAGCATTGGCGTCGTCAGCCAGCCGCGCTGCACCGGTGGTGCGGTACGCGGCATGCCATTCGCGCCGTCGCGCGACCCTCCGCCGCTCTCCGCCATCGCTCGCGCCGCTTCCTCGCCGGTGGGCGCGATGCGCCAGACTATCAACCCCACGACCAGCGCCATCACGACGAGCGCGAGGTAGGAGGCCCGCCAACCGGCGAGGATCGCGATGCCAATACCGACGGCCGGTGCCAGCGCGACCCCGGTGTTGCCCGCAATGCCGTGCACGGCATACGCCAGCCCTCGCCGCTCGCGCACGGTGGAGACCAGCGCAACGCCCGCCGGGTGGTAGAGACCGATCGCCGCGCCCAGCAGCGCCAGCGAGACCGCCAACACCGGCAGCGTGGGCGAGAGTGCCACCATCGCGGCGAAGACCGCTGCCGCCACCATGCAGCCTGACATCACCGCGCTCGGGCCAAAGCGGTCGCTCAGGTAGCCGGAAGGCAGCGCCGCCGCCCCAAAGGTGAAGGTGCCGACGTTCGTGACAACGCCGAGCACGGCCAGGTCGGCGCCAAACTCGATGCCGATGCGCAGCAGCAGCGCCGCGAAGGTCAGCTCCAGGCCATGCGTCGTCGCGTGCGCCAGCGAGGCCGAGAGAATCACCCGACGCTCCATGTCCGACCCTCCCTGGTGCCCGTGCCGAACCGCAGGTCAGGCTAGCACCGCGACGCGCGGGGAGCCTCAATCAGGCCGCCCGCTCAAACTACCGGCTTAGGCGTCAGAGACCGTTGCGCCGGTCGGTCGCTCACCGCTCGGAGCTTCCAGTCCCGCGAAGATCGTGCTCGGCGCGCGCTCGAAGAGGTCGTCGATGTCCCACGGCCCGTCGTTGAACATCTGCCGCTCCATCGTGATCTCGCTGTACAGCGTGATCTGGTAGCCGCTGGCCCCGACCACGCGACCGGAGACGTTCGCCGCCTCGTCCGAGCAGAGGTAGACGACGACCGGCGCGACGTTCTCCGGGTCACGCTCGCCGCCGCTGTCGGACTCGCTCGGCGCGTCGCCGGCGCGGGTCGCATCGGCGCTCGTCAGGCCGCGGTCGGTCATGCGCGTCGATGCCCCGGGCGCGATCGCGTTCGAGGTGACGCCGTAGCGAGCGAGTGCGTTGGCGCAGGACTTCGTGAAGCCGATCAGCCCTGCCTTCGCCGCCGCGTAGTTCGGCTGGCCCGCTGAACCATTGATGCCGGCGGTCGAGCTGAAGTTGATCAGCCGCCCGCCCGCCCGCGTCTGCCGCCAGTGGATCGAGGCGAAGTGCGTCGTGTTGTACGTGCCCTTGAGGTGCACGCGGATCACGTCGTCCCACTCCTGCTCCGTCATGTTGAAAATCATGCGCTCACGCAGGATTCCCGCGACGTTCACGAGAATGTCGAGCTTGCCGTAGGAGTCGATCGCCTGCCGCACCAGGCCTTCGGCCTGTCGGTGGTCGGAGATGTCGGCGCCGTTCGATTCCGCTACGCCGCCCGCCGCTCGAATCTCCTCGACGACATCGTCCGAAGGCCCGGCGTCGCCGCCCTGTCCGTCGACCGAGCCGCCGAGGTCGTTGACCACGACCGACGCGCCTTCAGCCGCCAGCGCCATCGCGACGCCTCGGCCGATGCCGCGCCCCGCGCCCGTCACGATCGCCGACTTACCTTCGAGGTGGTTGCCCATGTGATTCCCCCATCTGCGCCGCGCAGCTTAGCGGACGCACACAAAGCGAGGGGCATCTCGCGATGCCCCTCGAATGTTCTTGTCGCGGAGAGTAGAGCCTAGAGGCCTTGCTCCTTCACGACTTCCTCGTCATAGAGCACGTTGCCGGTGAACTGCTGCGGCTCGTGCCCGCAGATCCAGACGGCCGCCTTGCCCATCGCGTCGGCAGTCTCGAAGTCCAGGTTCGGATTGTCCGGGTCGTTGCCTGCGTAGAGATTGCCCGGCGTGGAGATGCGACCCTGAGGCGAGAGCACGTTCACCGCGATGTTGTCGTCCTGCAGCATCCACGCCTGCCCTTGCGAGAAGCGTTCAATCGCAGCCTTCTCGGCCCCGTAGAAGATGTCGCCACCCGGCCGCTTCGAGGTGTCGTACGGCCCCGGGCCGGGGAAGATCGCCCCGCGTGACGAGATGTTGATGATGTGCCCGCCGTTGCCCGCCTTCATGTGCGGCAGCGCGTCGCGCATCGCCAGGATCACGCCCATCAGGTTGATGTCGAAGCTCAGGTTGATGTGCCTCGGCTGCACCGTCTCCAGCTCGCCCGGCACGAAGATCGCGGCGTTGTTGATCAGGATGTCGATCGTGCCCCACTCATCAACGACGGCCTGCACGGCGGCGGTGATGCTCTCCGCATCGCGCAGGTTGAGCAGGATCGCCAGCGCCTCGCCGCCGTCGTCTTTGATCTCCTGCGTGACGGTGTGAATCGTCCCCGGCAGCCGCCGGTCCTTCACTTCTTCCGTGCGTGCGGCGACGCCGACCTTCGCGCCAGCTCGTCCGAGGTACCTCGCCATGTCTGCGCCGATGCCGCGGCTCGCGCCCGCGACCAGTGCTACTTTGCCTTCGAGTGACATCTCGCCACCCCCCTGCCTGTCTTTCCGCCCGCGTCGCAGGCCCTGTGGTTACGCGAGGGGACTATCCTCCGCCCGCCCGCCGAGGCGCAAGGCCCCATAGGGGCCTGCACGGCTGGAACGGATTGGAGCCGGAGCTCAGGCTCCCGCAGGGGCTGCCATCGGACGCAGCGGCTGCGCCTCGAGGTTGAGCAGCCACGCCTTGCGGTGGAGCCCGCCGCCGTAGCCGGTGAGCGAGCCGTTCGCGCCGATGATGCGGTGGCACGGGGCGATGATGCTGATCGGGTTCTGGCCATTGGCGGCCCCGACCGACCGCGAGGCCGTAGGTTTCTCGACCGCCTCGGCGATCTCGCCGTAGGAGGCTGTCTCGCCGTACGGCACGTCGTGCAGCGCGCTCCAGACACGAAGCTGGAACTCGGTGCCGACCGGCGCAAGCGCCAGGTCAAACTCGGTACGGTCGCCCGCAAGGTACTCGACGAGCTGCGAGGTCGCGAAGTCCGCCGCCTCGCTGTCCCGTTCGGCGGGTTCGCCGGACTCACGCTCCAGCAGTGCCACGCGACCGGCCTCACCGCGCGCCTCACGGTCATCGTCGATGAAGTCGACGCGGTGGATGCCGCGCGCCGAGCCGCCGACGAAGAGCCGGCCGATCGGCGTCTCGATGATGTCGTAGTAGCTCACGATCGGCTCCTGTCGCGGGGAGGTCGCAAGCGTACGCGAAAGCGAGCTCGCGAACGCTCCGACTCGCGACACGGCGACAAACGCGGCGACGCCGGGTCGGCTTGACACTTCCGATTGGTGAGGTGAATGCTGCCGCCCATGACATCTGAACAGTTCACAGCCATCCATGCCGACGCCGGTGACCCCGCCGGATTCGTAATCGAACGCAAGCTGATCGAGGGTGCCGGCGCAGGCTTCGAGCTCACTCGCTCCTCCAGCGAGGGCGAGCTGATCGAGAATCTGAAAGGCGCAGACGTGGTGCTGGTTACCGCAGCACCGATCACGCGCAGCGTCGTGGAGTCGTTGCCGCGGCTGAAGATGCTGATCCGATACGGCGTCGGCCTCGACTCGCTCGATGTCCCCGCAGCGACCGACAACGGCGTCGTGATCGCGCACTACCCCGACTTCTGTCAGCCGGAGGTCGCGAACCACGCGACGATGCTGCTGCTGGCCTGCGCGAAGAAGCTCACTGCGATCGACCGCGCCGTCCGCGACGGCCGCTACCGCCCCGGCCCGCTCTCGCCGATGGGCGCGATCCACAACGAAACGCTCGGCCTCGTCGCCTTCGGCAACATCGCGCAGGCATTCGTGCCGCGCGCCCGCGCGCTCGGGCTCGACATCATCTCGTTCGACCCCTTCGCCTCGGACGAGGTATTCGAGCAGTTCGAGGTCGAGCGCGTCGCCACCCTCGATGACCTGCTCGCGCGTTCCGATTACGTCTCGCTGCACACGCCGCTGACGTCGGACACGCACCACATGATGAGCACCGACCAGTTCAAACGCATGAAGTCCTCCGCCTACCTGATCAACACCTCGCGCGGCCCGACGGTCGACGAGGAGGCGCTGATCGCAGCGCTGAAGAACGGTGAGATCGCGGGCGCGGGCCTCGATGTCTTCGAGCACGAGCCGCTGACCGCGGATTCACCGCTGGTGGAGATGGACAACGTCGTGCTGACGCCCCACTCCGCCTCGTTCTCCGACTGGGCGTTCGACACCATGAAGCAGCGCGTCGGGAAGACGGTGATCGAGCTGATGAGCGGGCGATGGCCGGACGCGGTGGCGACCGTCGCCAACCCCGAGCTGACGCCTCGAGCAGAGCTGCCGGCGCGCAGCTAGCCAAGAGCAGCCAGGCAACAGCAGAGACAACCAGGGCACTAAGCCCAACGGCGAGGAGCGACCAATGCGACCGAATCACGTACTGCGCGCATGGCGAGACGGCGGTCAGACCGTCGGCGGGTGGTTGAGCATCGACTCCGCCTTCAGCGCGGAAGCGATGGCCCACATGGACTTCGACTGGCTCGTCGTCGACACGCAGCACGGGCTGATCGAGTACGAGACCGCGATCCACATGCTGCTCGCCATCTCGACCACCGAGACGATGCCGTTCGTGCGCGTGAAGTGGAACGACCCGGCCACGATCATGAAGTACCTGGACGCGGGCGCGTACGGGATCATCGTCCCGATGGTGAACAACCGCGAGGAGGCCGAACGCGCCGTCTCCGCCTGCCGCTACCCGCCGGTCGGCGGCCGTTCATTCGGCCCGGTCCGCGCCGGCCGCTACGCCGGCGCCGGCTACGTCGACGAGGCGAACACCGAGATCGCCTGTATCGTGATGATCGAGACCGCCGAGGCGCTGGAGAACCTAGACGAGATCATGTCCACCCCGGGAGTCGATGCCGCCTACATCGGCCCCTCCGACCTCGCGTACGCGATCGGCCTGCCACCGAGCGGCGACAACAACGACCCGAAGCATGTTGAAACCGTGGAGCGCATCTTCGACGCCGCCAAGAAGCACGGCGTCGCTCCCGGCGTCCACACCAATAGCCCGGAATTCACGGCGCGCTGGCTCAAGCACGGCTTCCAGATGGTGATGCTGGGCGCCGACAGCGCGTTCATGGGCGCGCTGGGCTCCGCTCAGCTGCGCACCGTGCGCGAGGAGACGGGCGTCGCGTCGACCGGGCCGGGGGCCTAGCAGTGCCGAGCATCGACCCGCAGGCGCTGCGCGACTACGTCACCGCCACGTTCGTCGCTGCCGACGTACCGCCGGACGACGCAGCCGATGTCTCGCAGCACCTCGTCGAGGCGAATCTCAAAGGCCACGACTCGCACGGCGTGGTGCGCGTGAGCTGGTACCTGCAGTCGGTGAAGGACGGCCTCACGACCGCAAAGACCGAGATCCGCATCGAGAAGGAGAGCGGCACCACCGCGCTGATCGATGGCGGCTGGGGCTTCGGCCAGGTGATCGCCCGTCGCACGATGGAGATCGCGATCGAGAAGGCGAAGCAGTCGGGCGTCGGCATCGCCCTCGCCCACCAGTCGACGCACGTCGGTCGTGTCGGCGCGTACGTCGAACAGGCAGCCGCCGAGGGGCTGATCGGCTTTGCGACGGCCAACAACCACGGTGGCGGCCACCTCGTCGCCGCCTTCGGCGGCACGGAACGGCGGCTCTCGACCAACCCGATGGCCTACGCCTTCCCCACGACCGACGGCTCACCACCGTTCGTGCTCGACATGGCGACCTCCGTCGCCGCCGAGGGCAAGATGCGCGTCGCGCTGAACAAGGGTGCAGAGGTGCCGGACGGCTGGCTGCTGGACACGGAAGGCGTGTCGACGAACGTGCCCGCCGAGTTCTACGGCCCGCCGATGGGCGCGATCATGCCGCTGGGCGGCGCGGCCGGGCACAAGGGCTTCGGACTCTCGATGGTCGTCGAGGCGCTCGGCGGCGCGCTCTCCCCGGCAGGCACCAGCCGCCCCGACCCGGAGCGAGGCGGCAACGGCCTCTTCACGATGGCGATCGACCCCGGCAACTTCGGTGGCGCGGACCTGCTCACCTCGCAGATGGGCGTCCTGGAAGAGTGGGTGAAGCGACCGCCCTACCAGGAGGGGGTCGACGAGATCCTCGTCCCCGGCGAGCCCGAGCGACGTTCAATGGCGGAGCGTGAAGCAAACGGCATCCCGCTCGACGAAGCGACGTGGGAACAACTGACCGAAGCCGGTAGCTCGGTCGGGGTCGCCACCCCGGCGCTGTGAGCCTGCCATGAGCCCGCGCAAGCGTAAGCAGGACGCGACGCAGGCCAGCCTGCTGGACCCGACCAGCGGCGCCGAGCTGGAACGCGCCTGCGCGCGGCTGGGCGAGGAGCTGGGGCTAGAGGTACGCGCGCAGCTCTACGTCGGCCGCCGCATCTGGGGCGCTCGTCGCCGCATCGACCTCGTGCTCACGGACCGCGACCAGCGCCGCTCGCTGGGCATCGAGTGCAAGTACCAGGGCAGCCCCGGTACCGCGGAGGAGAAGATCCCGGCGACGATCGAAGACATCCGCGCGTGGCCGATCGATGGCCTGGTCTGCTTCACGGGCCCCGGCTTCACCGAGAACATGCGCTCCTTCCTGCTCGCGAGCGGGAAGGCGGTCGAACTGGCCGACCTCGAAACGTGGCTACGGCTCTACTTCGTCCTCTAGCGCCGGGGACGCCTCAACTGGTAGCTGAGACCACGGCGACCGGCCCGCGACGGGCCTGCACACATGCGGGGTCGTAGCTCGTAATCATCAACTCCGTGATCTCGCCCCGGCCATCGCCCTTCGAGTTGATCATGCGGCGCGCCGGCAACTCGTCGATCCGGTACTGCACGAAGTGGGCGCTGCCGCGGTAGAGCCCCGTGATCAGCGGGTGCGGCGAGTTCGAGATCATCACGTTCACGCCCCGCTCCGCCAGCCGGTCGACGCACTCCTTGAGCCGCGCCTGATCGTCCTCGCTGAAGTCGTTCGCGGTGTACGAGGTGAAGCTCGATGTCTTCGTGAGCGGCTGGAACGGCGGGTCGAAGTATACGAAGTCGCCCGCCTTCGCCGGCTCGCACGCGACCTCGAAGTCGTCACTCCTGAGGGTCGCGTCGCCGAGCGCACGAGAGGCCGCAACGAGGGTGTCGTAGTCGAGAATGCGCGGAGTCTTGTAGCGCCCGTGCGGGACGTTGAACGCGCCTTTGCGATTCACGCGGTAGAGGCCGTTGAAGCAGGTCTTGTTCAGGAAGATCATGCGCGCCGCGATCTCCACCGGCGCTCGCGGCTCCTGCCCGCGGATCTTGTAGAAGAGCTCCTTGCGCCCCTCATCGTCTGAGTCGAGGTAGAGCGTCTGCAGCGCGCCGAGACGACCGACGAGCTGGTCGAGCGCGTCGCGCACCACCTCGTACGTCTGCATCAACTCGGCGTTCGCGTCGTTCAGCACCGCCTGCCCGTGCCAGCCGAGTCCGAAGAAGAGCGCACCGCCGCCGAGGAACGGCTCGTAGTACGTCGCCCGCCCGTCGGGGGGCGGCGTGGGGCGGCGATCCACGAGCTCGCGGAGCAATTGTGTCTTGCCCCCGGCCCACTTCAGAAAGGGGCGCGCCGCGTCTGTCAAAGCGTCTACCGAACATGGGGGAGTTCGTCGTGCGTCGTACGCAGTGTATAGCGGACGGAGCCCGCCCGCGCGAGCCGCTGACATCCTGCGCCCGGTGATCGCGCAAGACGAAACATCCCGGAAACACAAATGTAAATCGCGGGAAACACCGCCGCTGCATTCTCGGCAGCGAGGTTGGGGACGGCCAAGTTCCTCGGCCGGAGGGAGGCTTCATGGATACGGGCGATACAGCCTGGATACTCGCCAGCTCAGCGCTGGTGCTCTTCATGACTCCAGGATTGGCGTTGTTCTACGGCGGCATGGTGCGGGGTAAGAACCTGCTCTCCATGCTGATGAAGAACTTCGTCGCCATGGGCGTCGTGACGGTTACATGGATCGTGGTCGGCTACTCGCTGGCATTCAGCGGCGATGTCGCGATCGGCGATTGGGGGATCATCGGCGACCTTGACCTGTTCGCGCTTGGCGAACTGGGGACCGGCACCAAGCTCGGTCTCGGCAACGCAGTACACGGGCTTTCGATTCCCGACAACGCCTTCATGGTGTTCCAGATGATGTTCGCCATCATCACACCGGCCCTGATCGCGGGCGCGGTGGCGGAACGCATGAAGTTCAGCGCATGGGTGGCGTTCATCGCCATCTGGTCGATCGTCGTCTACGCGCCGATGGCGCACTGGGTCTGGGGTGGCGGCTTCATCGGCAGCCAGATCGAGGCGATGGACTTCGCAGGCGGGTTGGTCGTGCACATCAACGCAGGTGCAGCCGCGCTGGCGCTGATCCTCGTGCTCGGCAAGCGTGTCGGCTGGCGTCAGTCGGCGATCCGCCCGGGCGCGTTACCGCTGACGCTGCTCGGGGCGGGCATCCTCTGGTTCGGCTGGTTCGGATTCAACGCCGGCTCCGCGCTCGGTGCCAATGCTGACGCCGCGAACGCGTTCGTCACCACACAGGTGGCGGCAGGCGTCGCAGCGGTGACGTGGATCCTGATGGAACAGTTCGCGCACGGGAAGCCGACCACACTGGGCTTCGCTTCAGGCGCTGTTGCAGGACTGGTCGCGGTGACACCGGCAGCCGGCTTCGTGAGCCCCCTCTGGGCGCTCGTGATCGGCATCGCTGCTGGCATGCTCTGCTTCGGGGCACTGCAGCTCAAGTTCAAGTTCGACTTCGATGACTCGCTGGATGTCGTCGCCGTCCACCTCGTTGGTGGCATCGTCGGCGCGCTGCTGCTCGGCCTCTTCGCCGATGCGGCGATCGGCGGGACTGATGGGTTGTTCTTCGGTAATGGTGAGCAGTTCCTGCGCCAGATCGCATCTGTGCTCGTGGCACTGGTCTATTCCTTCGTCGTCTCCTATATCCTCGCGGTGATCATTGACCGCGCGATTGGGCTGCGCGTCTCGGAGGACGAGGAACGACAGGGCCTCGACCTCGCACTACACGACGAGCAGTCCTGGGTCTTCACGGAGTAGATGAATGAAACTAATCATCGCCTACATCAACCCGTTCAAGCTGGACGAGGTCCGGGACGCCTTGAAGGAAGCAGGGGTGAGCGGCCTCTCGGCCGCCAACATCCAGGGTTTCGGCAGGCAGTCCGGGCACACAGAGACTTACCGTGGCGCCGAGTACGAGGTCGACTTCGTACCGAAGGCGCGGCTTGAGGTAATGGTCGACGACGCGCTGGCGCCGACGATCATCACCACGATCGAGGAGGCGGCTCGCACCGACTCCGTCGGTGACGGCAAGATCGCCGTAGTCGCGCTGGAGGATGTGATCCGCATCCGCACCGGTGAACGCGGAGCAGACGCTATCTAGCGGCTGCCTCTGGTGTCTGGCCACAACGCTGTAACGTGAGGCGTATGCCCGACGGAACAGCACTGGATCGATACTTGGAAGCGCGCTCGGCGATAGCCGAGCGCGCTTCTGATCGTGCAGGGCTGGCCGCCTGCCACGACCTGACAGACGCGCTGGACGAGGGGCTAGTGGCGCTGGCCGCTCCCCTCGGCGGCGTCGCCGTCGTGGCGGTCGGCGGCTACGGGCGGCGCGAGCAGTGCCGCCACTCCGACGTCGATGTGATGCTGCTCGTCGGCGGCGATTTCCCGGACGCCGCCACCACGGTGCTCTACCCGCTGTGGGACGCGGGGCTGAAGGTCGGCCACTCCGTGCGCACGGTTCGCGACGCTGTGCAGGCCGCCGAGCAGAACGTTGAGACGCTGACGGCACTGCTAGACGCCCGCCTCGTGGCTGGCGACGAGGCGCTATACGAGCAGTTCCTGCAGGCGCGTCGTAAGTTCGCGTCGCGCCACGCAGAGATGCTGCGAGAGGCGATGGCGGAGCAGCACCACTCGATCGTCGAGCGTGAGCGCTGGCAGTTGCAGCAGCCCGACGTGAAGACCGGCAGAGGCGGCCTGCGCGCGCTGCAGGCGCTGCACTGGCTGGACGCCATGGAGGCGATCGCCGCCGGTGACGGCGCGCCCCCCCTCGACGAGCCGCTGGCTGCAGCGCAAGAGACACTGCTCGCCACCCGCAACGCGCTCCACGCCATGAGCGAGCGGCAGAACGACCGCTACCGCCAGGACCTAGCCGCCGATGTCGCGCGCTGGCTGGGCAGTGACCGCGAGCTGTGGGGCCGGCGGCTCTTCGGCTCCATGAGCACGATCGACGACGCCGCCGTGGAACGCTTCGGCCTCACCCGTACGCCCCCTCGTCGCTGGTGGCACCGTACCCGCCCTGAGGCGGCTGGGGTGGTCGAGCCTGAGACAGGCTCAGACCTCGACCGCCTGCTCGCACGTCTGCGCCACGGCGGTCCGACGAACCTCGACCCGCTGCCTCCCGCGGAGTGGCTCGCGCGGCTGTTGCCGGAGTGGGACGTCGTGCGCGCCCTGCCGCACATCGCGCCGGTGCACGAGCACACCGTGGACGCACACGTGATGCGCACCGTCGATGAGGTCCGCAACGCGATGCACAACGATGAGGACGGTACGGAGACGGTGGCCGTCGCCGCCGACCTGCCGGACGAGGCGGAGATCCTGCTCGCCGCCCTGCTCCACGACATCGGCAAGGGTCGCGACGGCGACCACTCAGAGGTCGGCGGGATCATCACAGAGCGTTTCTGTACGCGCGCCGGGCTGGACGCCGACATGACCCGCCGGCTGGCCACGGTCGCCGAACAACACCTGCTGCTGCCAACCGTCGCCACGCGACGCGACATCGCTGATCCACGGGTGATCAGCGAGACCGCCGAGCTGGTAGGCGACGCGCGCACTCTGCGTCTGCTCTACCTCGTCTCCGTCGCCGACGCTCGCGCCACCGGCCCGGACGTCTGGAGCCCGTGGAAGGCGCAGCTGATGCGCGGGCTCTTCGAGCGTGTACTCGATGTGCTCTCGCAGGATGCTCCGGAGGCCGCCACCGCCGCCCGTCTGCGTGAGGAGACGGCGGTTGAGGCGCTGAGCGGCGAGTTCACGCGGGCGGTCGTCGAGGATCACCTGCGGCAGCTCCCGCCCAGCTACGTGCTGAGCGAACCGCCGCAGGCGATCGGCCATCACCTGACACTGATTGCCGCAGCCGCCGAGGCTGGCGAGACGGCCGCGCGGCGTCAGGCGCTCAACGGCGTCGACTGCCTGACGGTCGTGACGCGCGATCGTCCCGGCATCCTCTCGCTCGTCGCCGGGACGCTGGCGGCACACAGCGCGAACGTGCTCGGCGGCCTCGCGTACACGCGCGACGACGGCATCGCGATCCAGGTGATGCACGTCGATGACGCACTGGGCCGCACGATCGACGACCGCCGCTGGGGGCGTATTCTCAACGCGGTTCCACTCGCGCTGTCAGGGCACTACCCCGTCGACCTTCGGCTCACGGAGACCCGCGCCACCTACCACGCGGTCCCCCGCGTCCAGGTGCCCACCTCCGTGGTCGTCGACAACAACGACTCGGACCACTACTCGATCCTGGAGGTGCACGCCGCCGACCGCTTGGGCCTGCTCTACGCGCTCACCGGGGCGCTACACGACCTCTCGCTCGACATCCAACTCGCGAAGGTCGACACGATCGGCGCAGAGGTGGTCGACGCCTTCTATGTGCTGCGGCAGAACGGCCGGCGGCTGGAGGCGGAGGACGAGATCGAGCGCGTCCGCAGTCGCATCGAGGCAGCCGTCGCAGCTCTCGACGAGGCACCCGAGTAGGCGCGGCCGACCGGGCCGGCGGCAATCGAACTGCTGGCGGGCCGCGACCGTTGGGTAAAGTCCACCAACCCACCCGTAGGAAGCGGGGGCTTCGCCCCCTGCGCCCCCGTCTTCTGGAGCGGGAAGCGCACAGCGCGACGGAAACGCAACGGCGAAGCTGGCGTGCTACCAGGGTGTGGGGCAGAACCCCACGAATCTGTGGGTGGGTAGGCGGGTTCCCTCTAGAAGGAACAGCGCGGCGCAGCCGCGACGAATCTCAGAGCGTGTTCACCCACTCAGCGAGTCGCCCTGTCACACCGTCCGGGTAGACGCGATGAGTGCCGGCCAGCACCTCGGCCAGCGGGAGCCATTTCGCAACGAACTTGAACCCGCCCTCGTCCGCCTCGATCGTCGCCAGCGGGTCGGGGCCGTCATCGTCCGTGCAGCGCGCGACGAACTCGTAGACGATCTCGTGGCCCGGCTGCCCCTCGAACGTGTAGAGGTTCTCGACAACACCCAGAGGGGCGACGACCTTGATCGGGCGTCCCGTCTCCTCATCGAGCTCGCGGATCACCGCCTCGCTGGCGGTCTCGCCGAACTCGATCTCGCCGCCCAGCGCGCGATAGAACGTCTCGCCCTTCACCGAATCGTGGCCTTCGGCAAGCAGCACGTGGTCGTGCTGCACGATCATCGCAATTGCGATCACGCGCACGCGCTGGTCGCGGACGGCGGCGTGCTCTGCCATCGATTTCCTCTCGGGCGGTCGAGTGTAAGGGCCCGGGTGATAGCATACGCGCGCCGTTCTCCGGGACGGCGTTCCAGCACAGGGCACAGACGGGGGCACCATGGCCGACGAGAAGGAAATCTACGCGCTTGGCGAAACACCGCCGCTCGGCTTCGTGCCTCAGCGCATGCACGCCTCCGTGATCCGACCGGACCGCTACGGTGAGCCAAAGGACGCGTTCGCGATCGAGGAGATCGATGTCCCCTCGGTTGGGCCGAAGGAGGTGCTGGTCTGGGTGATGGCTGCCGGCACCAACTACAACAACGTCTGGGCCTCGCTCGGCACGCCCGTCGATGTGATCGCAACGCGCCAGCGACGCGGCGACGAAGAGGACTTCCACATCGGCGGCTCGGACGCCTCGGGCGTCGTCTGGGCGACCGGTGACAAGGTCACGAACCTGGCCGTCGGCGACGAGGTCGTGCTCTCGTGCGGTCGCTGGGACGAAGACGCTGAAGACATCAAGGCGGGCATCGACCCGATGGCCTCCGCCTCGAACCACATCTGGGGCTACGAATCGAACTGGGGCTCGTTCGCGCAGTTCACGCTCGTCGACCACTACCAGTGCCACCCGAAGCCGAAGCAGCTGCCGTGGGAGGCCGCGGCCGCCTACATGCTCACCGGCGCGACGGCGTGGCGGATGCTCCACGGCTGGCCCCCGCACGTGGTGGAAGAGGGCGACCCGGTCCTGATCTGGGGCGGCACCGGCGGGCTGGGCTCGATGGCGATCCAGGTCGTGCGCGAAGCCGGCGGCATCCCGATCGCCGTCGTCTCCGACCAGGCGAAGTTCGAGTTCTGCCAGCAGATGGGCGCCAAGGGCGTGATCAACCGCAAGGACTTCGAGCACTGGGGCCGCCTCCCCGACATCGATGACGGCGAGGCGTTCGGCGAGTGGATGAAGGGCGCGGGTGCCTTCCGCAACAAGTTCTCGGAGGAGCTCGGTTTCCGCGGCGCACCGAAGATCGTCTTCGAGCACCCCGGCGAGGCGACGATCCCGACCTCTGTCTTCCTCGCAGACAACGCAGGCATGATCGTGATCTGCGCCGGCACGGCGGGCTACAACGCGGACGTCGACCTGCGCTACCTGTGGATGCGTCAGAAGCGCCTGCAGGGCTCGCACTTCGCCAACACGGAGCAGTGTGCGGAGCTGAACGACATGGTCGCGCAGGGCCGCATCGACCCGGCACTCTCGCGGACCTTCGCCTTCGACGAGGTGGGTACGAGCCATCAGCTGATGTACGAAAACGCCCACCCGCCCGGCAACATGGCGATCCTCGTTAACGCTCTGCAGGAGGGCATGACGGAACTGTCGTAGGCAGCTACGTCGCCTACTGGTAGATGATCAGGTCCGGCGGAGTGTCGAGGCCCTGGATCCGCGCGGGATCCATCAGCGGCACGTCCCAGTCATAGAAGAGCTTGATCGCGGGGCGCTCTGAGTACTCCGCGAGCGCGAACCTGTCGTAGTTCGCGAGCTTCGGCCATGGCCCGCCGAAGCCGTCCATGTCGATACTGATCTCGACCTCGAGGACGTCGCGGTAGCTCTCGGTGTCGGTCAGCATCCCCGACCGGAACTGGTGCAGTACCAGCACCTTCGGCGGCAGGTTGTAGCGGCGCACGAGGTCCGCGAGGTACTGCTGCACCGCGTTCACCTCCGGCGCGCCGAGCGTGCCGATCATCACCCCCGGCGCGACCGCGTACGGGCGGGTCGACCACTCCGGGTCGAGCGCGAGGTGCACGAAGGGCTTCTTCAGCGCCCACTCAAGGCGTTGCACATCCGTCAGCGGGTCGGACCAGCCAATCTGCTCGTCGAGGATTAGCAGCAGCCCGTGCTCCTCGGCCAGATCGACGTAGATGGCGAGCTTCTCGTCGGAGATGAACTCTAGGTACGTACCGTCCGCCCCCGGCCTCGGCTGTGCGATCGAGGTGATCAGGTGCAGCGCGGGGATCACGTCGCGGTCGCCGTTGAGCGCGTCGTAGAGGGCAGCGACGCGGGTCACCTCCTCCGCCAGGCGTTCGGGGCCGTAGACGCCCAGCGCACCCATCCCCGGGATGCCGGGATGCCCGTAGAACGCGACGACCTGTGCGTCTTCGAAGACGGAGGGCGCCGGAGGCGGCAGCACGCGGATCGCCAGCCACTCGCTGGGGCCATCGGCCGCGGGCATCGGGCGTTGGGACAATTGAGGAGGGGAGGCGGGAGCGGAGGCCGCGCTCGTTGTCCCGGGGAGAGACACGACCACGAGCAAGAGGACGGCGGACAAGCCGACCCGACGCAAGGGGTGCACGCTCCGCTCCCGGCACCACCCCGCCACGCTCCCCGGTCAGGAACGTTGAGGCGACTGTACACGAATAGCGCACTTGAACAAACACATGAGCAATTCCGTAACGCCCGAACCGTCAGTAGCCGGGTCAAACGTCCTCTCGTCGTCCCCAGTGCGATCGATTACTCTTAGTGCTCACTTCCTGAATTCACCCTTGCTACCAGCGGAGGCAGCAATGAGCGACGAAGCAGACGCGGGCACCGCCCGATCCGTGGAGATCAAAGTCAGCGATGACGCTGCGGCACGGCTGCAGTCCGTGCTCGGGGGCTACGAGAATCCCGTCGCCGGCATCCGGCTGGCCGTCGCCGGCCGTGGCCCGGCTGGCTTCCAGCACGCGCTCTCGATCATCGAGCCGGGTGAAGAGCCGGAGGGCGACACCGTCGTCGAGAGCGCCGGGCTCACCTTCTTCGTCGAGGGGCGCAACGCGCAGTACCTGGACGGCATCGTGATCGAGTTCGATGGCGGTGAGGGCGGGATGCTGCAATTTGAGAACCCGAACCCGATCTGGCTCGACGAGGTGAGCAAGCAGCTGCAGGAGCTATTCGACACGCAGATCAACCCGCAGATCGCCTCGCACGGCGGCTCGGTCGCGCTGCTGGAAGTCGATGTCCCGAAGGCCTACATCGAGCTCGGTGGCGGCTGCGTTGGTTGCGGCATGGTCGATGTCACGCTGAAGCAGGGCATCGAGGTCGCGATGAAGGAGCTGATCCCGGAGATCACTGAGGTGATCGATCAGACCAACCACGGCTCCGGCGACAATCCCTACTACAAGCCCTCCAAGAAGTAGCGCCCACACCACGCCCGCGACACGGATAGCCGACCGCCGATGAAGGGGCTGCTAGTCTCCACCTACGAGTCCGGCCACCAGCCGCTCGGCCTCGCCGCGCCCGCCGCCGCGTTGCGCGCTCGCGGCCACGACGTGCGCTGCATCGACCTCGCCGTCGAATCGCCCGAGGCCGCGGAGATCGCCGAGGCCGCCCTCGTCGGCATCTCGATCCCGATGCACTCGGCCGCCCGGCTCGGCATCGCACTCGCCCGCCGCGTGCGGCTGATCAACCCGGACGCGCACATCGCGTTCTACGGCCTCTACGCCAGCCCGCTGAGCGCGACCCTGCTCGAACGCACCAGCGGCGACGCAATCGCCGACTCGGTGCACGGAGGCGAGTACGAGCCCTCGCTCTGCGATCTCGCGGACGCCGTCGAGGACGGCCTCAAAGGGGGAACAGGGCGCACGAACGGCACGGCGCCGGAGACGTCCTCGCTGCGCTTCGATCGCCAGCAGTACCCGCTGCCCGACCGCGCGGGCCTGCCGCCGCTCGATGCCTATGCGCGCGTGCAGACCGTCGAGGGCACCCGCCTCGCCGGTTACGTCGAGGCGACGCACGGCTGCGCCCACACCTGCGACCACTGCCCGATCACGCCTGTCTACGGCGGCCGCCAGCGGCTCGTGCAGCCGGAGACAGTGCTCGCCGACATCGACCAGCAGGTCGCGCTCGGCGCTCGCCACATCACCTTCGGCGACCCGGACTTCCTCAACGCCGTGCCTCACTCGATGGCGATCATCGAGGCGATGGTCGAGCGTCACCCCAGCCTCACCTTCGACGTGACGGTGAAGGTGGAGCACCTGCTCGAACACGCCGCCGTGCTGCCGAGGCTACGCGAGGCCGGTTGCCTCTTCATCACCTCGGCGTTCGAATCGTGCAGCGACGCGGTGCTCGGCTACCTCGACAAAGGGCACACGCGCGCGCAGATGGATCAGGCGCTCGCTCTGGCGACCGCCGAGGGCCTGACGATCCGCCCCACCTGGCTCGCCTTCACGCCATGGTGCGGCGTCGAGGACTACGTCGAGATGCTCAACTTCATCGAGAGCTGCGGCCTCGTTGGTCACGTGCAGCCAGTGCAATACGCGCTACGGCTGCTGCTTCCACCCGGCTCACCGCTCGTCCCGCTGCTCGACAAGCAGGGCCTGCTCGGCCCCTACGACGGCGACGCGCTCACCTACGGCTGGACGAACGCCGATGCCCGCATCGACCCGCTGCAGCGCGAAGTCGCGACGATCGTTGAAGATGCCGCCGTCCGCTGCACCTGTGACGACGACGCGAACGCCCACCTGGCCCACGACATCGAGACGTTCACGCGCGTGAAACGCGCCTCGCTCGCAGCCCTCGGACGGGGCGACCAGGCGGTGATAGTCGCCAAGCAGCCGCAGCAGCCCCCGCCTCGCCTCACCGAAGACTGGTTCTGCTGAGCGGAGCCGACCGAGGAGCAGTTAGCTCCTCTCGACCTCGCAATCGGCGTGTGATTCGAACCTGTCTCAGCGGAGACCGGGTCTGGTCGCTCGGTCGGTCCTATCGCTTGGTGACGTTACGCACGGTCAGCCTCGCGTCGGGCTATGTAAACTTGCGCCGAAGATCCGCGCTCGCGAGAGGCGGTACCCATGGACCAGGCGAGAGCAGAGGGATTGATTCGTGGTGTCTTCCACGAAAGCACAAGCACGCCGAATCCTCCGGAGGTACTTGCCGAGCTCATGCACTCGGACTTTGTCTGCCACGGCCCGCCCGGCATGAACCACTCGCACACCGACGGTACGGAGCAGATCGAGCGCTGCCTGTTCGCGGGCGCGTTCGAGGAGCTGGTGTTCTCCGTCCACGACATCGAGGTCGAGGGGGGCCGCCTCGTTGGACGTTTTGAGGCGACCGGCAAGCACGTCGAAGACTTCCAGAGTGTCCCGGCGACGAACGAGACGAAGGTCGTCGAGGGCACAACCACCTTCCGGGTCCGCGACGGGAAGCTCGCGGAGGGCTGGGGCGTACTCGCCTGGCAGAAACGCCTGAGGTCAGCGCCGTCACGCTCTGCGAGGTCAGCTCAGAGAATCTGGACCATGTCCTCGCGCTGGCTGTCCATTCGGACCAGCAGAACCTTGTCGCGACGAACGCGAAGTCGATCGCGCAGGCCCACTTCGAGGAGCAGGCGTGGTTCCGGGCGGTCTGCGCGGATGGCGTCCCCGTCGGCTTCCTGATGGTGGCGCACCGATGCCGAGGACGGCGTCGACTTCCTGTGGCGGATGATGGTCGACGCTCAGCGCCAGCGGCATGGCTACGGTGCGCGGGCGATCGAGTTGCTCGTCGCTGAGACGCGGGAGCAACGTCTGCACATCGGCGCGATCGTGCTCAGCCACCTCCCCTTCGATGGCAACGCCGGGCCGTTCTACGAACGCCTCGGCTTCTTCTACACCGGCGAGACCGTCGACAGCGAACTGGTCATGCGGCTGGAGCTCTAGCGCCGAAGACCCGACGAGGCTCAGAAGCTCATTCGACGAGCAGATCCACGATGCGATCGAGCGAGGCTTCGCTGACGCCGCTCGCCCGCAGGAACTCGCAAGCGGAGCCGTGGTCACGCTCCACGAGCGCCATCAGGTCCGCGATGCGCTTCGCCGGCGTCGCCATGAGTGCCAGCCACTCGTCGCGGGGCATCTCGGGCTTGCGGCCCTTCCCCTCGATGTATGCGGCAAGGTGCGGGACGGCCATGTTGCTCAACTCGTATTCGGCGGCGACCTGCTCGCGCGCGACGCCCAAGAGCTCCAGCAACAGCGCGATCACGATGCCCGTGCGGTCCTTGCCTGCGGTGCAGTGGACGACGAACGTCTGCGCGCTCTCGTCCGCGAACAGCTCGAACGCTCGCGCGATCTCCGCGCGGCCCGTCGTCATCATGTAGCCGTATTTCTCGGTGGTTTGCTCCGGGCCGTACAGCTCGTTGACGGTCGCGACGTGCTGGGCGTACGTCTCGTCCTTCTGCATGAGCGAGGCGTCGCAGAGGGTGACCGCGGTGCCAGCAAGCTGCGTCCGCGGTGGGCCATACATCTCCGTCTCATCGGGGTGTCTGAGGTCGACGACCGTGGCGATGCCGAATTCGTCCCGAAAGCGGAGCTGGTCTGCCTCCGTCAGCAGATCGAGCGCGCCCGACCGGAAGACGCGACGCCAGCGGACGGTTCCGCCGCCGGCCGTCTCGTAGCCGCCGATGTCGCGGAAGTTGAACGTGGCCTCGAACTCGATGTGTCGATCCATCAGCGGATCCTCATTCCCCGGAGTGACGCCACCACGCTGGCAGCGTCGGCCCCACCTTCAGTAGTTCGCGGCGGGCACGCAACTGTCGAAGTCAGGGACGTGGCAGGTTTCGCCGCCGATCGTAAGGGTTTTCTCCCATGCCGCACGATTACAACACGGATATCCTGCAGGTCATCGGGTGGCAGTCACCGGAGCCCTTCCCCACCTCCCACTCCGGTTTCGCCGACGGCTGCCACCTCCCCCTCCCCTCGCCGTGCCCCGGCCGCCATCGTGCGAGACTGTCCCGACCGAGCGCAGGGGTGGAACGATGGCAACGACACCGATGGCGGCCGTGAACGCACACACGGAGGCAATCAACTCGAAGAGTCGCGATCAACTGGCGGAGAGTGTCTGGTTCCCGTTCCTGCACATGCAGCCCGACGGAGCCAAGGGATGGTTCGAGACCGCCTCGGACCTGCCCGACGCGAGCAGGGCGCCCTTCAGTCGCACGGAGATTCAGTCGTTGGAGATGGTGGCGACCTCCGGTGACTTCATCCTCTTCTCGCTCACATTCCAGCGCTATGACGGCAAGGACGAACCATCGCTGCTCGTGCAGGGCCTGTGGGGCCTGCACCGCATCGAGGACGAGTGGAAGGTCGGCTGGCGACAGTACCTCGGCGAGATCTGACGCTCTCTTACGGGTCCTGTCGGGGGTGCGCGAACGAACCGCTGATGGGGTACCCACCGCTGGCACGAGAACGGCGACCGATGGCCAAGATCCTGATCTGCGACGACTCGATTTCGATGCGTAAGACGATGCTCGAGATCCTGGAGAGCGGTGGGCATGAGGCGATCGTCGGCGAAGACGGCCTCAATGCAGCCAAGCTCTACCGCGAACACGGCCCCGACTGCGCGCTGCTGGATATCGAGATGCCGATCATGACGGGCATCGAGGCGGTCACGAAGATCATGCTGACCGACCCCGCGGCGAAGATCACGATGGTCACGTCCGAACGCAGCGAGACCGATGTGCTCAAGGTGATGACCGCCGGCGCCAGCGACTATGTGGGCAAGCCGTACAGTCGAGAGCGCCTACTCGAGACGGTCGACAAGTTGCTCGGTATTGCCGAGGCGGAGCCGGGTGCCGCCTGACGGCTAGGCGCTAATATCGAACTCCAGCGCCGCGTGCGCCTCGCGCAGCGCCGTCTCGACGGCCTCCGGAAACGCGCCCTGCGCGAAGATGAAGCCGAGGTATTCGCTCCCCTCCGGCAACGGCACGACGCGCTGCCCGGGGCGGATCGTGATCGTCACTTCCGAGACGCCGGCGACCGCCTCCGCGTCCTGAACGCCGCGCACCGCCTCCAGCGTGCCGCCTGAAGGGATCGGGATCATGATCACGCCGGAGGCCGCGCCGGTGCGCTCGTACGATGGCGCCTCGGCACCGATCGCGTGCCGCAGAATCACTTCTTCGAGCGATCCGCCGAGGAAGCTGAGCGTGCGCGAGCAGAGTCCGCCGATCGAACGAGCCGCGATGTCGATCGGCCAGATGCCATTCTCGTTGACCCGCAGCTCCGCGTGAATCGGACCATCGTGCAGCCCCAGCGCACCGGCGGCTCGCTGCACGCTCTCGAAGATGTCGTCCTGCACCTCCGGGGACAGCCGCGAGGGCGTGACGTAGATCGTCTCCTCGAAGAACGGCCCCTCCAACGGGTCCGGCTTGTCGAAGAGCGCTAGCGTGTGCAGCTCACCATCGACCAGCAGCCCCTCGAGCGAGACCTCCACACCCGGGATGTAGTCCTCGACGAGCACCTGGTCCGCGATATCGCCGCAGTCCGCTGCCACCTCCGGGTCGGTCAGCAGCTCACTCAGCCGCTCAAAGGCGGCGATGAACGTCTCCTCATCGTCAGCTCGGATCACGCCTCGGCTGCCTGCCAGGGCAAGCGGTTTGACGACGCAGGGGAACCCCCCGTGTGCCGCCAGCTCTTCCGCGATCGCGGCCGGGTCGTCGTCCAGCTTGAACACCTGGAACGGCGGCGTCAGCAGCTCTCCTCGGGCCAGCCGCTGGCGCAGCAGGTACTTGTTGCGCGTCGCTGCGACAGCGTCGAAGGGGTTGTGCGACAAGCCCAGCAACTCGGAGGCGGCCGCAGCCACCAGCGCGCCCGCGTCGTCCACCGCGACCACGGTGTCGACCGGATGCTGCAACGCGAACGCCTCGATCTGTCGCGCGCCGGTCTCCGGATCGTCGAGGTCGACGGTCAACGTGCGACCTTCGGCGACGCCCTCCAGCGGCGAGCCGCGCTCGGAGCCGACCACCACCTCGATCTCGAGCCGCTGTGCGGCCTCAACGAAATCGGGCGCGCGGTACGTCGCGCTGGGAATCAGCAGCAGTACACGCGGCATGGCGGCTCCGTCCCCGCGAGCGCTACTCCGAGCCGATCTCTAGCACTGAGCGGGCGACCTCGTTGCTGCGCAGCGCATCGAAGGCGTCGTTGATCCCGTCCAACAGGTAGCGCTTCGTCACCAGGCCCTCGATGTCGAGCTTGCCGGCGCGATACAGCTCCAGGATGCGCGGCATGTCGACGTGGAAGCGGCCGGAGCCGTAGAAGCTGCCCTTCAGCGTCTTCTCTTCCAGCCAGATCATGCCGGATACGGCGATCTGATCGGCGGGCGGCACCATGCCGACGATCACGGCGGTGCCGCCGCGTCGCGCCATGTTGTAGGACTGCTCAGAGGTCTCCTTGAGGCCGATCGCCTCGAAGGCGTAGTCGACGCCGCCGCCGGTCAGTTCCTTCACCTGCTGCACGGGGTCGCCAGCGGTCGCATCGACGCCATCCGTCGCGCCAAAGTCACGGGCGAACTGCAGCTTATGCTCCGCAATGTCGACGGCGATGATCTGACGCGCACCGGCCAGCCGCGCTGCCTGAATGATATTCAGGCCGACCCCGCCGGTACCGATCACGGCGACCGTCGATCCCGGCTCCACCTGCGCGGTGTTGACCACCGCGCCGTAGCCCGTCATCACGGAGCATCCGGTGAGCGCCGCGACATCGAGGCCAACGTCGTCAGGAATCTTCACGAAGCCGGAAGCCGGCGTCAGCACCATCTCGGCAAATCCACCGACGTTCGTCATCGCCGTTACCGGGTCGTCGCCCCGCTTGAGCGCGGGGTTGGTGCGGTTGTCGCGAGTGCCACTGCCAATCTCGCAGAGGTTCGGGCGCCCGCCGTCGCAGAACTCACAGTGCCCGCAAGGCTGCACGAAGCCGACGATCACGCGGTCGCCGGCGACCACGTTCGAGACGCCGGGGCCGACCGCCTCGACGACGCCCGCGACCTCATGCCCGAGCACGGTCGGCATGCGCGCCGGGTAGGTGCCTTCGATGAAGTGCAGGTCAGAGTGGCAGACGCCGGTGGCGACGACGCGGACGATCGCCTCGCCCGGTCCCGGGTCGTCAATCGTCAGTTCGTCGATCGTCAGTGGCGTTCGCGCTTCGTTCAGGACGGCGGCACGCATGGATCCCCCTTGCTTCGCAGCGCCAATTCAGTCGGGCGGCTGCGTGGCGTCAGTGTAGCGCGCAGTCCACGCTCGGAGGGCAAATCTGGCGCAAAGCTACGGGATTCGCCCTAGCTGCCGATGATTACGTGAACCCGTCGGAGACGGCGCCGGAGGAGAGACTCGCATGGCCGTCCCGGCAGACGGACCGGCGCTGGCGCAGACACGCGTAGCAGTCACCGCCTCGATCCTCCAATTCGCGAACCCGCTGCCCTTCATCGTCTTCGACAGTGGGGGGCGGGCTCTAATCGACTTTGCCACCGCCAATCACGAAGATCCCACGGCCTACGTCTCACCGAAGGATCTCGACGAGCTCCGAACGCTCCTGCGCCGCAACCTGACGGTGATCGTCCACGCAAAACAGATTTCGATCCACGACAAGGCGTGGGCGGTTCACCGCGCACTGCTCTACGAGACCTCGCTCGCCTTCCAGCACGTGAGTACTCGCGTCCCCGTCCCCGTCCCCGTCGACGTGATCCGGGACGCGCTGGATTTCCAGGTCGAACACGCCGGGCAGTTCCCGTTCCTCACGATCCTCTACAGCTCGCCGTACTCCGCCGCGTCGCACGCGGTGGAGACCGCGCTCACGGTCGCTGCTCTGGCCTCTGCCAGGGCCGAGCTTGAGACAGAGTCACTGCTCCCGGTCGCCGTCGGCGGGCTCTTCGCCGACAGCGCCAAGCTCACGCTGCCCTCCGAGATGCTGACGCGCGCGGGACCGCTGAGCGATGAGGAGTGGCGGCGCATGCGCCAGCATCCCCTGCGGTCGGCGGAGGTCATGCATCGTGCCGGGATCGTGAACCGTGCCGCGCTCAGCGGAGCGATCTCCCACCACGAACGCTCCGGTGGCGATGGTTACCCCGACATGCTGCGCGGCAACGACATCCCCGTTGAGGCACGCTGGACCGCGATCGCAGACGTCTACAGCGCGATGCCCGTCGATCGCACCTTCCAGGCCCGTGTCGATCCGCTCGCCGCACTCACCGAGATGTCGGATACCGGCAGCGGTGGGCTCGACTCCACTTTCCTACGCTCCTTCGTCGAGATGATCGCTTCGACGCAGGAGCACCAGTCGGTCTCCCCCCACTCAGACTGGGCTGCCTGACCGCCGGTCGCTCAACTTGAGGCTCCGCCGGTGATCCTCTAGGATCACTATGCGCATATCCCCTTAAAAGGATATTTAAGCTAGGAATCAAACCTGTGGCCTCTCCTAACGACAACCGACCGACTGATGAGCATGACGCTGAAGAACGTGCGCGCGCGCTGCTGCTTACCGAACATCCGGAGGTGCGCGAGCAGTACGAGCGGATGCGACCGCGCTTCGAGGCCGCTTCCGCGCTAATCCGCGCCCGTCGCGAGGCCGGACTGACGCAGGCGCAGCTCGCGGAACGCATGGGCCGGCGTCAGAGCCTGATCAGCGCGATCGAGTCCGGCCGACGCAGCCCCCGCCTCCAGACCCTCGCCGACGCCGCCCGCGCGCTTGAGTGCAACCTGCGCGTCGAGTTCGCCCCACGCGAGACCGGTGCCGACGGCACAGCGACAGACAAGGGTGACGAATAAGGATGCGTCACCTCCCATCGGCGAAGCCAGCCGGCTCGAAGTTCGAGATCTTCCGCCGCGCCGTCGGGCTCTTCCGCCCGTACCGCATGTACTTCGTCGGGCTGGTGGTGCTGATCGCCGCCACCTCGCTGCTCAACCTGCTGCCGGCGCTGCTGATCGCGCAGATCGTGAACGAGGCGGTGAACGGCGGCGACGGTGGACGCATCACGATGCTTTCCGTCGTCAGCATCGCAATGCTCGTCGCCGCCGCGCTGCTCGGCGTGCTGCAGGCGTACATCAACCAGACGATCGGCCAGGGCATCATGGTCGACCTGCGAAGCAGCCTGCACGATCACCTGCAGCGACTCTCCGTCCGCTTCTACACCTCCACGCGCACCGGCGAGATCCTCTCCCGTATCTCAACCGACGTGAACGCCGTCCAGCAGTCGGTGACCGGCACGTTCACCGATTTCCTCACCAACCTGCTCACGCTTGGCATCGCCGTCGCGCTGATGTTCGCGCTCGAATGGCGGCTCGCGCTGATCCTGCTGATCGTGCTGCCGCTGTGGGTGTTCCCGACGATGCGTGTCGGGCTGACGATGCGAAAGCTGCAGCGCGAGTACCAGGAAGAGTCCGCGGAGATGACCGCCCAGCTGGAGGAGACGCTCTCCGTTTCCGGGGCGATGTTGGTCAAGACCTTTGGTCGCCAGGACTACGAGTCCGGGCGCTTCTCGCAGTCCAACGAGACCCTTCGCAGTCTGGCGATCCGCCGGATGATGGCCGGGCGCTGGTTCAACATGGCGACGGGGCTCTTCGGCTCGCTCTCCGTCGCAGCGGTCTACTGGTTCGGCGGCCTCTCGATCGTCGGAGGCGATGTCGAAATCGGGGCGGTCGTCGCCTTCGCCGTGCTCGCACAGCGGGTCTTCCAGCCGTTCCAGGGCATCGCGCGCATCAACACGACGATGCTCTCCTCGTTGGCCCTCTTCGAGCGCATCTTCGAGTACCTCGACCTGCCGGTGGAGGTGGACGAACGACCGAGCGCGGTCGAGCTGCAACGGCCTGCCGGCCGCCTCACCTTCGCCGATGCGACGTTCACTTACGTCGCCTCCTCCCCACCCGCGATCGACGAGATGAGTTTCGAGATCGAACCCGGGCAGATGGCCGCGCTGGTCGGCCCATCGGGGGCCGGGAAGACGACCGTGACCTACCTGCTCCAGCGGTTCTACGACCCCCAGCAGGGTGCCGTGCTGCTGGACGGCCACGACCTGCGCGAACTCACGCTGAACTCCGTCTCGCGCGCCGTCGGCGTGGTGATGCAGGACACCTACCTCTTCCACACCACGCTGGGCGACAACATCCGCTACGGGCGGCTCGACGCCACCGGCGATGAGGTACGCACGGCCGCCAGCACCGCCGGCCTCGACGACATGATCGAGCGCATGGCGGACGGCCTCGACACAGTGGTCGGCGAACGTGGGTACCGGCTCTCGGGCGGCGAGAAGCAACGCGTCGCGCTGGCCCGCGCGACCCTCAAGGACCCGCCCGTGCTGATCCTCGACGAGGCGACCTCCTCGTTGGATTCCCGGCGCGAGCGGGAGATCCGCGAGGCGACAGAGCAGCTCGCCCACGGCCGCACGACCGTGGTGATCGCCCACCGCCTCTCGACGGTGGTGAAGGCGGACGTGATTTTCGCGCTCGACGAGGGCCGCATCGTCGAGCGTGGGCGCCACGAGGAGCTGCTGGCGCTCGACGGTCTCTACGCCTCGCTCTACCGCGAACAATTTGCGGACCGAGGGGCTTCGGAAGTGACGAGCGACGTCGCCGGCTCATAAACGCGCGTGATGTTGGTCACTGCGGATGTGGCAAAGTCACGCGCTGACTGGCATATTGGGTTCCCGGCTATTCTGGGCTGTGACGCCAACCACGGCGAGAGGATCACGACGATGCGCTTCATCCGCCGGCTGATGTTCCTGGCCCTGATCGTGGGCGCAATCACCGCAGTGATGCGCCGCCTGCGCGGCGGCGGCGAATGCGGCCCCGCCTGCGAATGCAGCAACGGCGCCAGCTCCTGTAGCTGCGGCCACCGCACCTGCCTCGCGCCCGCTCAGGCGTAGCGCTCGACGCACGAATACACGCGATTGAGCTAGCCTTCTGACGGAGTAAGACTCTGCCAGGAGCGCAGCAATGCCCGACAACTTTGGTAGCCGCTGGTCCCGTGACGATCTGATCCTCGCGTTCAACCTCTACTCCCGCATCCAATTCGGGTAGATCCACCAGCGGAATCCTAAGGTCATCGAGCTCGCCGACTTGTTCTGGCGGACGCCGGGAGCCGTCTCATACAAACTCGCGAACCTCTCGCGCCTCGACCCGGCGTTGCAAGCTCGCGGGATCAGCGGCGCAACCCACGGGTCTCGCGCGGATGTCGATATTTGGGAGGAATTCGCAGCCAACGGTGAAGCACTTGCGTTCAAGAGCGAGCGACTGCTGGCAGACCGAAGCGACCGCGACATCGAGACAACTATCGAGGTGTCAGACATCACAGCGATCGAGGGGCGCGAACGCGAAACCCTCGTTCGGACGCGCGTGAACCAGAGTTATTTCCGCCGAATGGTGCTCGCCAAGTACAACTCAGAGTGCTGCATCACGGTTCTTGGTATTGAAGATCTGCTGGTCGCCAGCCATATCGTGCCATGGGCGAAGTCGGCAGAGCATCGAATGAACGCCCGGAACGGGCTGTGTTTGAATGCGCTCCACGACCAAGCGTTCAACCGTGGGCTGATAACGGTGACCGGGGAGCTCAGAGTGCGTGTCTCAGCGAGAGTATTTGCGGAAGCGTCGCCTGCCGGCGCGCAATTGTTCCAGAGCTATGACGGTGAGCCGATCCGCCTTGTCGACGGGTTCACGCCCGATCCAGAACTGCTCGCGTACCACCGCGAGGAAGTGTTCCAGGGCTAACGCGCCCGCTGCTCGCCCCACTGCTCCCAGTGTGTGACCTCATCGACGGGGAGGCGCTTTGGCTGCGCCCATCTGCCCCGCGCAGGGTAGCCGAGGGGAATCAGGCCCATCGTCGCGGCGTCGTCCGGCAGGCCGAGTAGCTTCCGTACATCGTCCTCGTGAGCGCCGTAGAGCGTGGTGAGGGTCGCGCCGATGCCGTGGGCGCTCGCTGCGAGCATCAGATTCTGCACTGCACCGTAAATGGAACCGTCGCCTCGTCCGCTGCCGCCCCCCGCCCCCCGCATCACGGGCATCACCCACACCGGCGCTTCCTCGAGATTGTTCGCCAGGTGGTCGGCGGAGAGGTAGTTCGCGCGGCCGAGCGGCGAGTTGCCGCTGAGGGCGTCCTTACGCTGTTCGCCGTAAACGCGGGTCCAGCCTTCGAGGTACCACTCCGCGATCTGTCGCTTCGTCTCGGCATCACGGACGACGATCCAACCCCAGCCCTGCTGGTTGCCGCCTGAGGGGCCGCGGATCGCGGCGTCCAGCAGTTCCCAGAGCACATCGTCCGGGATCGGATCCGGCTTCAGATAGCGCCGTGCGGGCGTCGAATGGATCGCCTCGAGTACGTCGAGCTGTTCGCGTTCTGGCATGGGGTCCCCTCCAACATGCACGGTCGCGCGGGCTGGCCGCCCTCCCCTCGCGGGGCGCGGCTGTGGGCTACTGGTTGCCGAGGATCAGGGTCGATGCCAACGAGAACATGCCACCGGGGGCGTGCACGATGCTGGTCTCGACGCCGTCGACCTGGCGGTCGCCACTCTCGCCTCGCAGCTGCGCGACGGATTCCTGGATGGCGAACATCCCGTACATTCCCGTGTGAGTGTACGAGAGACCACCGCCGTTGGTGTTCATCGGGAAGTCGCCGCCGGGAGCAGTGTGCATCTCCGCCATGTACGGCCCGCTCTCGCCGCGCCCCACGAAGCCGAGCGCCTCAAGCGCGTACATCGGGGTGTGCGAGAAGGCGTCGTAGAACATCGCGTGATCGATCGCCGACTGGTCGATGTCGGCCATGTGGAAAGCCTCACGACCGGAGAGTGCACCGTGATCCCAGAACGAGAAATCGCGCATCTGGGAGACCATCTGGTGCTGCGTTGACTCGCCGCGACCCAGCACCCAGACCGGCTTCTTCGGGAAGTCGTTCGCCCGATCCTCGCTGACCAGCACCAATGCGCCGCCGCCGTCCGTGACCAGGCAGCAGTTGAGCAGGTGGAACGGCCAGCAGACCATGCGTGATGCGAGCACATCGTCGACGGTGATCGGGTCACGCATCATCGCCCGCGGGTTCTTCTCCGCCCACTGGCGCGTCGCGACGGAGACCGATGCGATCTGCTCCTCCGTCGTGCCGTAGTCCTTCATGTGTCGCGCGACGGGGACCGAGAATGTAGAGGGCGCCCCCTGCACGCCGTACGGCGCCTCGAACTGACCGCCGATGGTCGAGCCACCGCCGCCGCCGCCGCCGACGCCGACGCGGGAGCGACCCGACTCGCCATGCGTCACCAGCACGGTGTCTGCGTAGCCAGCCGCGATCGCCGCCGCGGCGTGACCGACGTGCGCGAGGAAGGAGCCGCCGCCGAGCGACGTGCCATCGACCCAGCGCGGGGCGATACCGAGGTATTCCGTGAGCTGTGCCGGGGAGGTGCCGGCGGTCGCGAAACCATCGATGTCGGACATCTTCAGTCCGGCATCTGCGACGGCGCGGAGTGCAGAATCCGCGTGCAGCTCCAGCACATTCAAGTCGGGGATCTTGCCGAGCTGTTCGGTCTCGGAGGCGCCGACGATGGCGACCTTGTGACTGAGGGCACGTGAGTCTGGCATTGGTACCGTCCTTTGTCTCGTTCGCGTCTCGCGGGTGCGGACGCTAGCTGGCGGGCTGGAACTTCGGCAGCGTCACCTCGTCGGTGACCGCGTCGTAGACGATCTCGACAGGCATGTCGACGCTGATGTGCTCCGGGTCGACCTCCACGTTGACCAGGTTGGTCATCATGCGCGGACCTTCTTCAAGGCTGATCACCGCGATCACGTATGGAGTCGACTCAGCGAATGCCACGAACGCCTGATGGTTGATCACGAACGTCTCGACGGTGCCCTTACCCGAGGCGGTCGTCCATTCGACGTTCCGCGAGTGGCAGTGCGGGCAGAACGAGCGCGGGTAGAAGTAGTGCTCGTTGCAGTCCTGGCATTGCTGGATGCGCAGTTCCCCGCGCTTCAGCCCGTCCCAAAACTCCTGGGTCTGCGGCGTCGCCTGCGGCAACGGCTTGTTGTAGTCGGCCATATTCCCCCTCCGAACGCTCACGCCCCGGTTCAGAAGTGGAGGCTCCGGGGACGAGCCGCGTCATACTACCCTGATGTTCAGGTAGGCGCTGCGGTACGTGCCCCGCGCCGCTGTCTCGAAACACGACCAGCAGAGTCCCGCCGAGCAGCGCGATCAGCAGCAGAATCGCCACGACCCGCCAGGCGGGAAGCATCCAGCCGCGCCGCGGCGCGTTCCACTCGCCGTAGCCCGCCTCTTCCGTGAGGTCAGGGTCGAGGTCGCCCTCGCGCGACTCGAGCCAGCCGTCGTCGCTCATAGCCGCCTCTGGAGTGTTACCGCTCGCGGGGCGAGCGCTTGATCGCGTAGCTGACGCGAGCCTTCGCGTTCATCCCGCCGTGCTCGCCATCGCTGACATCAACATCGCAGACGCAGAGCCGCCCGCCCTTCCGCAGCACGCGCCCCTCCGCGACCGTCGGGTCGCCACGCGCGGAGGTGAGGAAAGAGAGTCCGACATCGACCACGGTCTCGATCGATTCGCCCGGGCCGAGCATGGTGCTGAGCGCGATCTTCGCGGCGAGCTCTCCGTAGGACGCGACGACACCGCCATTGATGGAGTTGCGGACACCGCCGACGGTGATGTGGTTGCGGGGCATCGTCAGCCGCACGTAGCCATCCTCCAGCCGGTCAATCTCGATGCTCAGCGCAACGAGGAATGGGCGAGCCTCCCACTGTCGCTTCAGGGCATCAAAGTCGGTCGCACTATCGCTCATGCGCCCGCTCCGGCGGTTCCGATGGGTTGCAGCGGCCGGATCGCGTAGCTGCCGCGGCCGGCGGCAACGATCGCTCCCGCCTCGTCCTTCGCCTCCACCGTGATCACGGTCAGGTGCGAGCCTTTGTGTACGACCGTGCCCTCCACGATCACGGCACCCTGCGGCTCCGCGACGTAGGTGAGGTTCATTTCCGCCGTGCCGTTCATCTCCTCGCGCCCCTGCTCGATCAGCGTGCTCGCCGCAGTGACGAGGCACTGGTCGGCGGCTGTCGTGATAGCGAGCGTGTCGACGAACCCACCGCCGCCTTCCATCGGATCGACGCGGTAGCGTGCGGCCCCTTCGCTCACGTCGTCGCCGGTGATGCCCAGCGCGACGAAGAGTGGCCGCGAGTTGGTGGCCTGCACCCACTGACTGCGATTGGGGACGGATGGCATCGGTTCGGCTTTCGGTACACACGATCTCAAAGGCGTGCGAAGCGTATCGCGGGCGAGGAGCGGAGCGAAAGCTACAGCCGCACGTCAGCGCGCGCTAAGCTCGGGTCACGACCACCGGCGACGGAGGGGACGGAGCATGGCGATCATCGTTCAGCGCAAACACATACCCTCGACCGCCGAGCACCAACGGAGGTCTAGCGAGGTCGACCGAACGCGATGACCACCGACCCACCACCCGTCGACCCACTGCCCGCAGTCGAGACACTCGAGGAGATCGAGGCGATCGCGACCGACCTCGCACGGTTCGCCGGCGAGGAAATTCAGCGCGCACGGCAGGGCGAGATCGACGTCGAGTACAAGATCGAGGGCAGGGGCGACCGTGCCCCCACCGACCCCGTCTCGCAGGTCGACCGCAACGTGGAAGCGCTGCTGCGCGAACGGCTGGCGGAGCGCTTCCCCGATCACGGCATCGTGGGCGAGGAAGAGGACAAACATCCCGCCGCTGACGACGAGTACGTCTGGGCGATCGACCCCGTCGACGGGACGACGAACTTCGTCAATGGGTTCCCGCTCTTCGCCTCCTCGATCGGCGTGCTCCATCGCGGCCGCCCGATCGCCGGAGCGATCTGGTGCTCCACAGGCCACGAGCTACGCCCCGGCGTCTACCACGCTCGGCGCGGCGGGGTGCTGCGCTTCGACGGCGAGCCGGTGCCGCTCGGGCCGCCGAGCGGGGTCAGCCGTCGCCTCGCAGCGGCACCCGGCGGCTCCGCCGGGCGTCAGTCGGGCTGGGACAATCGCATCACCGGCTGCGCTGCGATCGAGTGCACCTTCGTCGCGGCCGGTATCTTTAACTCCGCGTCGTTCTGGGGCCCGGGCCTCTGGGATGTCGCGGCCGGGGTCACTCTGCTCACCGCGGCCGGGCGCGAGGTCTGGACGCGCGACGCGGGCGGCTGGGTGCCCTTCGAGCAGTTCGAGGCACCGGAGCAGGTGAAGGACGACCGCCAGCCGAGCCTGCGCGACTGGCGGCGGCCGTTGCTCGTCGGTGAGCGTGAGGCGGTCGAGCTGTTGAGCCAGAAGATGCGCGGCCCCAGCACATGGCGGCGGATCCGTCGCAAGGTGGGACTGGTCTAGCGACGTCTCGCTAGACCAGTGGCCAGGGCACGCAGCGGTACGGGAACATCTCCGGCAGTACGGGGTGCGCTGCCAGCGCGCCGCAACGCGCGATCAACGCCTCGTGCTCACTCTCCGAGAGACAGCTCCGCAGTGCGTCTGCGGAGTCGTCACCGGATGCGATGCAGTCGCGAACGCGCTCGATATCGGCGACGTGCTCCGGCGGTAACGCATCCCCGGCGAAGTCCCAGACGACGGTGCGCACCTTCTGGTGCTCATGGAAGCAGAGCGCGTTGTCAATGCACCAGAGCCGGTCGCCGTTGCCGAGCAGAATCGCACCGCCCTTGCGGTCGGCATTGTTCGCCAGCAGGTCGAACGCCGCGATGCGGACGAGCTGCTGCCCAAACTGCTCATCATCGCGATACGTGAAGTAGTGCTCCTCCGGGTCGTGGTCGATGAAGAGCTGCATCGAGCCAACGCCCTCCGGACCCTGGCGCTCCACCGTCGGCGGCACGATGTCCCAGCCGAGCAGCCGCGCGAACTCGTATGCGGCAACCTCACGCGAGTGCAGCGTGCCGTACGGGAAGTCGTGCAGCGGGCGCTCACCGCGGGCGGGCTTGTAGATGCCCAGTCCCTCGCCGTGCTGCTCGTGCGTGAGCGTCACGAGGAAGACGTAGTTCGAGGCCCCGTAGAGCTGCCGCAGCTCGCCGACCTCCGCCTCGCGCAGCGAGCCGAGCGCGTGAACGTCGTCCACGGTCCATGCGTTGCTGAGTGCTACCACGGCCCCTCCGCGTCACCGTCGATTGTAGCCCGCGCGCACGGCTGGGTTCGCGCTGCTAGTCCTGCGCCACCACCTCTCGGGTCGTGACGCCAAGCGCGAAGCGCATCGCAGAGCAGTGCATCATCATCGTCGCCAGCACCGGAAGCGCGCGATCGATCGTCTCGCGCGCCGCCGCGACATCGGCTTCGCTCACGCCTCGCTCCGCCAGCGCCTCGGGGTTCGCCTCAAGCGGCTCGGCGAGGAAGCGTGCGGAGGAACGCGCGTAGAAGTAGAGCGCACGGCCGCGGCGGCGGAAGTCGGGGTACGTCGCCATGTGTTGCAGCTCCGCCCATGCCACATCGAGGTAGCCCGGCCACCCACCGACGGCTCGGTACAGTTCCGGAGCGGGCTCGATCTGCAGTACCTCCGCGACCTGCGGCAACGGCGCAGTCTCCGCGGGGACAAACGAGACCGACGCCGCCAGGTGGCTCTGCTCACGCTCGGAGCGCTCGCGAGGGTCGGGCCGGCCCTCGCCACCGACCCGTGGTTGGTCGAGCGCCTCCGCGAGCGCGGCCACCAGCAGCAGCGCCTGCGGCTGCACCCAGTGGAAGACGTCCAACAGCTCGATCAGCGCATCCGCCTCGTGCTCCGTCAGCGCGCCGGCGGCGAGCAGCGAGGCCCGCGACAGCACCGGCTCGTAGACCTCCTCGACGCCGGCCGCGGACATGTCGGCCATGTAGAGCGCACTACCGAGGAACCCGGCCGTCTCCACTGATGAGGCGAGCTGCGGCCACACGGCGTCCACATAGCCACCGGCCGAGGCCAGCTCAGCGAACACCGCGAGCAGATACGGCGAACGCAACGCGCTCGCGATCTGCTCCGGCCTCTCGAACGTCGCATCGCTCACGCTCGAAGGATAGCGAGGCCGCAGTCGGCGAGGGTGAAGTTGCATCACAAGTGGCTATCGATTCCAAAATGCCGTAGCTCTGCGCCTGATCTGGGAGTCTATGCGCCAGTTGATCGTGCCTCTCGCTATCACCATGCTGCTCTCTGCCGCTCTCTGGTCGACAGTGGCCGGACAGTCGGCTGGTGTGCTGGCCGAAGGCGGTATCGACTCCTCCTTCGAGGCGTGGATCGGCAGCGAATTCGCCGGTTGGAGTATCTCGCGCGGTTCGCTCACCGTCGCCGGTCCCGTGCAGGCAGGGGCGGGTGCGGCAGACGCGGAGGCCGCCGACTCCGGCACCATCGTCGTGAGCTCCAAATTCTGGCTCGTCAACGTAGTGGAGGGCGTCGAGTACACGTTGCGGGCGTGGATCTACGACGACGCCGCATCGATCAGTGGACTGACGATCGAGCTTGAATTGACGGACAGCTCCGGCGTGCGCATCGGCAAGCCCGAATCGGCCTCGTTGCTCGGCGACGCCTCCGCGTATCAGCAACTCAGCACCAGCTCGCTCACCGCCATCGCAGGCGCCGCCCACGTGCGCGTACACATCCGCGCGGTCGCGGCAGCAGCGGAGGCGACCTTCCGCGTCGATAGCGTCACGGTCGCGGCCACTACCCCACCGCCGCCAACGCCATCGCAGCCGGCCGTTCCGGAGAAGTCGCCGGAACGCTCTCGTCCGGCAGCGGCTTCAGCGACTCCGGCCTCTTGGCTGTGCTGACCTCGCAGAGCGGATCGACGAAGTGGATCCACCTGACGGTGCTGGTCACGGGTGGCGGCTGGTACGAGGCGAGCGCACGCTTGCGGGGTGGCAGTGTCGCGGACGGAATGTTGATTCGCATCGCGTGGTACGCATCCGCCGATGGCAGTGGCGCGCAGCTCTCGACGCCGACTCGCCGCTAATCACCGGCTCGACATCTACGCTCGTGGAGGCGACGACCGGTACAACGCAGGCACCGCCCTCGGCGCGTTCGGCGAAGCTGCGACTGATGCTGAGGCCGGGCAGCGCAGCGTTCTCAGTCCTGGTCGCGAACGATGTGCGCTTCACCGCAGTCGCCGCACCCCTCTCAGCCTCGACACCAACGCCGACGCCGACCGCCAGCCCGACTGCCACCGCGACGCCATCGGCTGCTTCGAGCGCAGCGGGATTGGTCTCGCTGATCCGGATCACAGAGCTGATGCCAGACCCACCCGAGGAAGGCCGCGACGCCGACTTCGAGTGGGTGGAGCTCACCAACGTCGGCACTGTCGAGGTCTCGCTCGATGGGTACGTGTTGCGCGACAACAGCGGGGAAGTCGCCCTGCCGAACTTCTCGCTGCCACCCGGCGCGGTGCTGGTGATCGCTGCGCCACTCGCCCGTGTCAGGGGGGCGGTGGCGTACCGGCTCTCGAGCGCGATCGGCAACGGCTGGCGAACGGTGGCGACCGCCTCGCACTGTTCACGGCCGATGGGGTGAGGGTCGACGCGGTGTCATACGGCTCGGACCGCACCTACCTCGGTGACGGTACGCCCCCGCTGCCGGCACCGGGGCGGGCGAGTCGTTGAGCCGCAACTTCGTCGACGACGGCTCGCTCCTCAGCGAGGGCGTGAGGGATCAGCCCTCGCCGGGCCTGCTGCCCGAGCCGCTGGTCGCGCAGCCTGCGAACGAGGACACCCGACCCTCCGACGCGAGCAGCACCACAAACCGCGCTGCGTGGCTGGTGCTGACGGCGATCGCGGTCGTCGCACTCACGACAGCCGGTGGGCTGCGCTTGCGCGAGGTGCTGAGGAACGAGGACGGCTAGCGCAGCACGTTCGTCGCGAAGAACCCTGGGTACGTCGATTCGAGGTCGTCCGCGACGGGGCCACGCAGGGCGGCCAGCTCCTCGGCGGTCGGTGACGGTGTGACGGGCACCTCGTCGGGCAGATCGAGCGCCCAGCCGGTGTTGTCGATCAACTCCTCGCGCGTGACGCCGGGGTGGGCGCTCTCGAGCTGGAAGCGGCCGCGCGAGCGATCCATGCGGAAGACCGCCATCGGCGTGACGAAGACGTTCGGGCCGGAGCCCATGCGCACGCCCTCCGGTGGGTCGGCGGGGCAGGTGACGAACTGCACCTGTTCGACGAGCGAGCGCTTCGTGTGTTCGTTGCGAAAGAGGTTGATGCGGCCAGCCACGAAGAACAGCACTGCGGTGCCGAACGCGCCGGGCAGGCGCACGTCCGGGGCCTCGTAGTCGCCGATCACGTGCAGGTTCGTATTGCCGTGGACATCGATCTCGCCGCCGGAGACGTGGAAGAGGTCGAGCCCGCCCCGATTGGCGAACTCGAAGAACTCGATGCCTGTGCCGGAGAACGGGTAATACTTCTGCGAGCCGAGCACGATCACCTCATTGTCCGGCGTGTGCAGGTACTTCGCGAGCACGAGCGCCGAGGCCGGCACGGGCGAGTTCGCCCCGCAGGCGACCGCCTCCCCGTTCGTGACATCGCGAGAGAGGCAGACCGCCATCAACTCGTGCGGCGTGTAGACCGCCTCGCTCACCACCGCGCGCCTGGCCTCATGCGAGGGTTAGCCGGCGGTCGTCGTCGCGAGCACGTAGCGATCGAGGTAGCGGTCGAACTCGTCGGCACGGGCGCACTGGTCGTAGAACTCCAGTTCCTCGCTGTCCGCCTCGTACAGCCCTTCCATCGCACCGGGGCGCGACCCGCCGGGCGCTTCGACCACGGCCTGCACGTAGATCGAGGCGAGGTGCTGCTGATGGGGCTCAATGTCCTCCGGGCCCAGCGTGCCATCGACGATCTCTTCCGCGGTCACGATCACCAGCTTCGAGGCGGCGGCGAGAATCTGGCCATCAGCGCTCCGGGAAATTGCGGCGTTCCCGTTGCGATCCGCCTTCCACGCGTGGATCACCGCCACCTCCGGTTCGAGCGCCGGGACGACGATGATGCGCTCTGCGGTGTGGAACGGATTCTCGACGAGCATGAAGTCGTGACGGTCGGCGAGGTCGGAGCCCGCGAGACCCGGCGTCGGGATGTACGGGATACCCATGGCCCCAGCACGGAGGCCGTAGAGCACGACCGGTCAGGTCGAGTCCAGGGCGTGGATCTCGCCACCCTGCGTGGCGCGGCGGAAGTTCGGCGCGCTGCCGGCCTCGCCCTGCGTGACGGCGCCGGTCTCGACCGTCGCCGTCACGCCGCCGCCGATCAGCAGGTCCGCGGCCCAGCCGCCCGAGGGGACGTGGATCGCGTGCAGCCCCGTGCGTTGCTGGCGAATCAGCTCCTTGAAAAGCGTGACGGGGGCGCAGTCGACGGCGCCGACGGTGCCGAGGGTGGCACCATCCGAGATCAGTCTCGCGGCCTCGCTCAGTGAGACGACCTTGTCTGCCATCGCGTACTCCATTCCTGCTGCCCGTTCGCCGCCATTCTACTCCGGCGACCGGCGCAACGCGGCGCCTCCCCAAGTGCCGCCCGCGCGTAGAATTGCGACAGCGAGGAGCGCGCCAATGCCTCACACGTTGCTGCTGGCCGAACCGCGAGGGTTCTGCGCGGGCGTCGTACGTGCGATCGATGTGCTCGATCGCGTGCTCGATGATGAAGACTCGGCGGTCTACGCCTTCCACGAAATCGTCCACAACCGCTACGTCGTCGAACGATTCGAGCAGCGCGGCGCGATCTTCGTGAACTCGATCAGCGAGATCCCCGAAGGCTCGCGCGTTATCTTCAGCGCGCACGGCGTCTCTCCCGAGGTGGTGGCGGAGGCGGAGCGTCGCAACCTGCGCGTGGTGGACGCCACCTGCCCGCTCGTGACGAAGGTGCACTTGGAAACCCGCAAGGCGGCGAAGGACGGCTACGACATCCTGCTCGTCGGCCACCGCGGCCACGACGAGATCGAGGGCACCGCGGGCGAGGCGCCGGATCGAGCGACCGTCGTCGAGACGCCGGAGGAAGCGGCCACACTCGACCGTCGCACCCGGCCGGTCTTCGTCGTTACGCAGACAACGCTCTCGGTGGACGACACGGCCGCCACGATCGAATCGATCCGCGAGAGCTACCCGGCTGCCGAGGTGCGCAACGACATCTGCTACGCGACGACCAATCGCCAGGCGGCGGTTCGCGAGATCGCGGAGCGCGCCGGAGTGGTGATCGTCGTCGGCTCCAGCAACTCCAGCAACACGGTGCGCCTGCGAGAAGTCGCCGCCGGATTGGGCACGCCCGCCTACCGCGTGGACGGGGTCGATGAGATCGACCCCGCCTGGTACGACAGGGTTGAGGTCGTGGGACTCACGGCAGGCGCGTCTGTGCCGGACGAGCTGCTGACACCGATCATCAAGGACCTGCACAGCCGTGGCGTGGCGACGGTGGAGCCGGTGATCGTCGCGGAAGAGACTGTGGTCTTCCAGCCGCCGGAGGAGATGGATTCTCCCCCCGGCTAAACAGCTCTCGGGGGCGCTCAGCCGTTCAGACGACCGGTTCGCCCTCGCCTCGGAACCACTCGCCCAGTACGACCGGCAACGCGTCACAAATCCTTTTGAGCGCGTCCTCGGGAATCGTCTCCGCGATCAGCGTGAGCACGGCCCGCGCGCGGCGCTCGATCTCCTCGGCGGCCGTCGATGCGAGCACGTCGTCTCCACCAGAGGTGCGATCCCAGTAGCCGGTCGTCTGATGCTCGCTCATCAGGTAGCCGATGAAGAGATGCTCATCGATCAGCGGGTCGTAGATCGCGTTGCTCGCGGCCAGCCGCACGCCGATCGGGCCCGGTAATACGAGCGAGAGCAGCTCGCATTCCGGAGCCGGCAGCGCGTGGGCCAACGCGTTGACGACCTCCATCACCACAACCTCGGCGTCTTGTTCGGCAGGCAGATCCATCCGTGTCTGGATGGTGTCGATGAACTCGTCGTACCCCATCGGTCCCCCTGCCTGGCCTTTCGGGCGCTAGCTGAAGAGCTGGCGCTTGAGCTGATCGTATCGCGGATCTTGCGGACTGTGCTCCGCCATCCCCTGTACCGGGTGGACCTCTGCCTGCTGTAACGCGGCCATCTGCTGCTCATATGTCGGACCCGGCGGATCCTGCTCGTAGAGCACGCCCAGCGGGATGCGGTCGCCCCACTCCTGTACACGCTCCCACGCTGCGGTGCGGTCGGAGACCCCCGCGTCCTGCTCGTGCTCGTAGCCCCGCTCGCGGTACCAGTCGTACGTGTTGATCTTGTTGAAGGTCGTACACGGCTGGAGCACATCGATGTGCGCGTAGCCGGGGAATTCGATCCCGCGCGCGATAGTGTTGGCGAGGTTCTTCGGCGCGCCGGCGAACCCGCGTGCGATGAATCCGGCGCCGCTGGAAAAGGTGAGCGCGGTCGGCGAGAACGCCTGCTCGATCGACCCTCGCGGGGAGGTCATGCTGATGTAACCGTGCTCGCTCGTCGGCGAGTACTGGCCCTTTGTCAGCCCGTAGACCTGGTTGTTCTCGACGATGTGCGTGATGTTCGGATTGCGGCGTGCGGTGTGGATCAGGTGGTTGCCGCCGATGCCGTAGGCGTCGCCATCACCATCGACGACAATCACGTGCAGATCCGGGTTCGCCAGCTTCGCGCCCGTCGCGAACGGCAGCGGGCGGCCGTGCAACGTGAGCAGGCCGTAGGCGAGCATGTAGTCGGGCAGCTTCGACCCGCAGCCGATGCCGGTGACGACCAGCACCTCATGCGGCGGGATCCCCAGTTCGGCGAGCGCTCCCTTGAGCGCGTTCAGCACGCCGAAGTCGCCACAACCGGGGCACCACGTCGGCTTCACGTGCCCCTCGTATGGGGAGATGTCGATGCGTTCACGCGTCTCGGTGGTCATCGCTGCTGCTCCTCTCCTAAACGGCCGGCAGGGCCGCGATCGCTTCCAGGATGTCTTCCGGGTTGAAGAGGCGGCCGTCGTATTTCAGCATCCGGTCGGCGATCTCGATGCCCGTCTCCTGCCGGATCAGCTGGCCCAGCTGGCCGTTGAAGTTCTGCTCCACCAGCACGAGACGACGCGCGCTGTTGAGCAGCTCAGCGGCTCCATCCGGGAACGGCCAGAGGTCGACGAACTGCAGCAGGTTGAGCGAGATGCCCTGCATCGCCGCCAGTTCGACGGCTTCGCGGCAGACCATGTAGGTCGAGCCCCAGCAGACGAGCGTGACGTCCGCATCGGCCAGCCCGTCACTGCGCGGCGGGTCGATATCGACCTGCGCGGTGACCAGCTTGCGCATGCGCTTGTCCATCATCGGCACGCGGTCATCGGCGTCCTCGCTGATGTGCCCGGCCTCGGTGTGCTCGTCGCTCGTGACGGAGTGGATGGTTCCAGGGTTGCCGGGGAAGGCGCGAGGCGAGATGCCGTCATCGCTGAAGGCGTAGCGCTGGTACTTGTCCGCCTCGTTGGCCGGAACGGTCGTGTCCATGACCAGCTTGCCGCGGTCGAAGGTCACATCGTCGGTCGAGAAGTAGTCGGCGGGGAACGTGCGCAGCGCGGACGAGAGGTACGTGTCGGTCAGCACGAAGACCGGGCACTGGTACTTCTCGGCCAGGTCGAAGGCGCGCCAGCCGGTGTCGAAGCACTGCCCGATCGAGCCCGGAGCGAGCACGATGCGCGGGAACTCGCCGTGGCCGAGGTTGAGCACGAACTGCAGGTCTGACTGCTCAGTGCGCGTCGGCAGACCGGTCGACGGTCCCCCGCGCATCGCGTCGATCACCACGACGGGGATCTCCGTCATGCCGGCGAAGCCGATCCCCTCGACCATCAACGAGAGCCCGCCGCCGGAGGTCGCCGTCATCGCGCGGGCACCCGCAAAGCCGGCGCCGATCGCCATCGCGATCGCGGCGATCTCGTCCTCGGTGTGCTTCGTAACGACGCCCAGCGAGGGGTCGAGGGCGGTCATCCACTCGAGCACGGTCGTCGCGGGGGTCATCGGGTAGGCCGAGACGAAGCGGCAGCCGGCGACGAGCGCGCCGTAGGCGAGCGCCTGGTTGCCCTGTACAAGGATCTGCGGGCCGCTCTCCGGCAGCGAAGCGAGGCGGTGATTGAACTCGCCCCCGTGCTGCTTCTCGACCATCTGCCGAGCCGCGACCATCACAGCCACGTTCTTCTCCGCCACCTCTTCGCTCTTCATGCCGAAGTTGTCGCGCGTCACCTGCTCCATCGTCTCAGTGGAGAACCCGGTGAGGCCGGCAGCCGCGCCCAGCGCTGCGGTGTTGATCATGATCCGCGAGCCGCCCGCCTCCTGCGCGATCGCGCCCAGTGGCAACGGGAAGGTCTGGAACCCGCGCGAACGAACCTGGTCGGAATCGATCTTCAGCCGCTCGTCGTAGATCACCGCACCACCCTCGGCGAGCTCGTCGAGGTGCATCGTCACCGTCTCGGGGGTGAACGCGATCATCAGATGGTGCTGTCGCTTCTGAGAGCGGACGAAGTCGTCGGAGCCGATCCGGATCGTGTAGAAGTTGTGGCCGCCACGAATCTGGGAGCGGTAGTCCTGCGTGGCAAAGATGTGCAGGCCGGCGCGCGCGAGCGCCAGCGAGAGGCCGGCCCCGGACGACTCAACGCCCTGACCGGCGTCTCCGCCGATCAGGATGGACATCGAATTCAGGCTCTCAGCCGACACACTGCCTCGCCTCGATGCGTCTCCCAATAGGAGAATCTCGTTTGAGCGCCCACTTCCTCAGTATAGGTTTCCACCCGCGGACAACAGGTGGCGAGCTTACAGTTGAACGCGACATCGCGAGAGCGACTAGCGAATCACGTAGCCGATGCCGCGAACCGTCGTGACGATGTTCGCGGCGCCGCTTGCGTTCAGTTTGGGACGCAGCCCCGAGACGTGCGCCTCCACGAAGTTCCGCTGGCCGAAGGTCTCGTAGTCCCAGACGTGGGTCGAAATCGTGTCGGTCGTGAGCACCTCTCCGCGTCGCTCGAGCAACAGCCGCAGGATCGAGAATTCCTTGGGCGTCAGCATCAGCTCCTCGCCGTGGACATGCACCTCATGCGCGCGCAGGTTCATGGTGACGCGGCATTACGGCTCGTACACGGCGGTGCAGCTCGGCTGCGTGCACGGATCTGCCGGCACACATCGAACCCTGACATCTTCGGCAAGCCCATATCGAGGATCACGAGGTCGAACGGCCCGCGGTCGAGCACTGCGAGCGCCTCCTCGCCGCTGCCGACGCCGTTCGAGACATTGCCGTCGGCGGCCAGGTGCGCGGCAATCAAGTCGCGCACCAGTGGCTCGTCATCGACGATCAGTACCCGTGGCGACTGGCGGGGGCTTCGGATGTTGGCTGAGCGACCATATCGGCCTCCAGATCTGCCAGCGAAGATTGGCCGCTACCAGCCTGATTATCAGGCGTCGAGCAGCGGACAATTCCCTCACTGCTGGTGATTCACCTAAACTCGAATCACCTTCGAAATCACCCTGGATAGCGCTCGCATCAGAAGTCTGACGCGGCAGAGTGATTTCCGTCAGTTTGCGACCAACTCGGATCCGCGACCATGGGTAAAACCCTTATTAAATAATTTATCAATGAATTATTCCGTAAACCCATTCTCGGACAGAAACTCTAGCAGTAGCGGCCGGAACTTGTCCCGATCCTGCGCGTAGACACCGTGCCCCGCTTCCTGAAGGATCTCCAGCCGCGCGTTCGCGCCGATCGCTCTCGCGACGTGCACCGACCCGCCCGCCCCCGCCACGACATCCTTGCCTCCCGCGACGATCAGCGAGGGGCACTCGATGCCGCCGAGGTATGGCGTGAGCGGGTGCTCGCGCAACGCCGCGACGGCACGCGACTGCGCGACGTACGAGGCAAGATGCTTCGGCGCAACCTGCCGCTCCGGCCCCTCGTCGGCGGTGACGTGTCCCTCGAAGGCCGGCGGGAGCGTGCGTCCCTCCAGCGCCTCCGCACCGCGGCGTGCGACCTCGCCGAGCTGGAACCAGTTGTCGCTGGCCAGCTCGTTGACCTCCGCCGAGCTGGAGTCGACCACCAGTGCGGCGCAGCGCTGGGGGTAGTCGAGCGCGAACCGCTGTGCGAGCACGCCGCCCCACGAAACGCCGAAGATCACAGCCTGCTTCACACCGAGCCCGTCCATCAGACGATCGAGATCCGAGGCGTACAGCGGCAACGAGTACTTCGCCGCCGCTCCCGACCGCCCGAGCCCGCGGTTGTCCCACGAGATCGTGCGGAAGTGCTGCGCGTACCACTGCATGTCGTTCGCCTCGAAGCCTTCTCCGCTGCCGCCCAGTCCGTGGCAGAAGACAAAGGCGAGCGGCCCGTCGCCGCCCTGCTCGTAGTGGATCGTGACGTCGCCGAGGTCCATGTCGGGCATCGCGAGAGTCCTCTCAGCCACTGAGATCGTGGCGCGACGCCCACACCCTACAGGCTGACGCGCCGTATCGTGGTCAGAATCCACCGAGGGGCGGCCCTTCACGCGGCCCCAGCAGCATCGAAGGCGGGACGAGGATCGATGATCAGCCTGCGACCGCAGCAGCTCCGCCGCATCTCGGAGGTCGCGCTCGTGCTGGTGGTGGCCCTGATCCTCGTGACCTCCCTCAGCCCGGGCGGAAGCCTGGCCGCCGACCCGATCCGCCGGTCGGCGCTGGAGGGTTCCGCGATCGACTACGACGTTCTGCGCGCGGTCGGACATGGCTTGCTCTACGCGCTGCTGGGCCTCGCTGCGGCGGTGCGATTCGCGGTCAGCGACTACGCTCGACGCTCTCCCTACCGCGCACTGGCGATGATGATGCTGGCGATCTGGCTGCTGGCCGGGGGCTCGGAAGCGATGCAGGCAAGCGTGCCGGGGAGAGCCCCAGAGCTGACCGACTGGTTGGTCGACATGGCCGGGGCGATCATCGGCCTGACCGTTGCAGGCCCGGCGATACGGTGGATCGTCCGCACCTGAGTCCAGATTCGGTACAAGACCCTTGTACCACAGTTGTACTCACTCGTACTCACGAAATCGGCTGTTTTCGCTGTCAACCGGTGCAGCTCCGGAGATTGCCAGAGTCGGGCCGTACACTCATGATTGTGAAGTAGTTCTCAATCCAGCGTCGCGCTGCATCGCGCGAACGTGCGGAGGGTCTGGATGCCACTGGAGATTCCCGAGGTCGTGATCGGCCGGTTGCCGATCTACTACCGGCTGCTGGAACGCATCCGCCGCGAAGGCCGCGCCGTCGTCTCCTCGCTGGAACTCGGCGACGCGCTCGGCGTGACGCCCGCGCAGATTCGCAAGGACCTCTCCTACTTCGGCCGCTTCGGCAAGCAGGGTCGAGGCTACTCGGTGCAGCGACTGATCGAGGAGCTGAGCCAGATCCTCGGACTCGACCGCCGCTGGACGATGGCACTGGTGGGCATCGGCCGACTGGGCCGCGCGATCGTCTCGTACGACGGCTTCGCGCCGCAGGGTTTCGAGATCACCGCGCTCTACGACGCCGAGGCAAGCACCATCGGCACAGACGTCAGCGGGCTGACCGTTCGCGACGTCCGACAGCTGGAGAGCGACCTGCTCAGCGCCCCGCCTGACATCGGCGTCGTCGCAGTGCCGGCGGAGCACGCACAGGATGTGATCGACACGCTGGTACGCTCCGGCGTGCGCGCGATCCTCAGCTACGCGCCCCGGGCGGTGCAGGTGCCGCCGCATGTCCGACTGGAGCAGATCGACCCGGTGATCTCGCTACAGAGTATCACCTACCACCTCACCAACGACGACGAGGCGCAGCAACAAGACACGATGCGAGGCCTCGGCGGGACACCGTAGGGCCGACGCGCCAGCAGAGCTGGTGGCTTAACCGGTCTCGCTAATCAGCGACTCTTCTTCGGTCGGCACCGCCCGCTCAATCACGTCCAGGTAGTCGAGCGCCGCGCCCGCCCCCAGTGCGACACAGTGCAGCGCGTTCTCGGCCACGTGCACCGGCACGCCGGTCTCCTGCCGCAGCAGCTCATCGAGGTGGCGCAGCAGCGCGCCCCCGCCGGTCAGCACGATGCCGCGGTCGATCACGTCCGATGCGAGTTCGGGCGGGGTGCGTTCGAGCACGGAGCGCACCGTCTGCACGATGCTGCCCATGTGCTCCTGCAGCGCCTGCGAGACTTCCGATGAGTTCACTGTGACGGTGCGCGGTAGGCCGGTGATCTGGTCGCGACCGCGCACGCCAGCGGTGCGCTCGTCGTTGGTCGGCAGTGCGGAACCGACGGCGATCTTCACTTCCTCGGCCGTGCGTTCACCGACGACGAGGTTGTGGCGACGCTTGATGTGGTCCGCGATCGCCTCGTCAAGCCGGTCGCCCGCGACGCGCACCGACTCGCTGGCGACGATGCCGAACATCGAGATCACTGCCGCCTCCGTGCGACCGCCGCCGATGTCGACAACCATGTGTCCGCGCGGCGAGCCGATCGGGACCTCCGCGCCAATCGCGGCGGCCAGCGGCTCCGGAATCAGGTGCGCCGGGCGGCGCGCGCCCGCGGCCTCTGCGGCATCGCGCACGGCGCGTTGCTCCACGCTCGTCACGCCGACGGGGACGCAGATCATCACCTCCGGCCGCACGAGGTTGAAGCGCCCGACCACGCGGCCGATGAAGTAGCGCAGCATCGCTTCCGTGATCAGGTAATCGGCGATCACGCCATCGCGCATCGGCCTGATCACCTGAATGGTGCCGGGGTGGCGACCGATCATCGCGTGCGCTTCGTCGCCCACCGCGACGACGGTGTTGTCGCGCACAGCGAGCGCGACGACCGCCGGCTCGTCGAGCACGACGCCGTGGCCCCGCTCAAAGACGAGCACGTTGGCCGTGCCGAGGTCGATGCCGATGCGACTGCCGAACATACGCGAGACCACTCACCGGGGGGGATGGATAACTTTCGGCGGCTGGGAAGCGGCCGGAGTTTAGCGCGCGATGCGGATCAGTGCATCACCGAGGCCGCCTACTGACGCTCGATCTCCGCGCCGAGGCTGGTCAGCCGCTCCACCAGGTTCGCGTAGCCACGGTCGATGTGGGTGACATCGCGGATCGCGGTCTCACCCTCCGCAGCCAGCCCGGCGATCACGACAGCTGCACCTGCGCGCACATCGAGTGCGCGTACGTTGGTGCCAAAGAGCGGTGTCGGGCCCTCGATCAGCACCGACTGGCCGGCGGCGGTGATGCGAGCGCCCATGGAGCGCAGTTCGCCGACGTAGAGCAGACGGTTGTCGAAGACGCGCTCCGCGACGATCGAGACACCCTCCGCCTGCGTGAGCATCGAGGCCATCGGCGCGTGCAGATCGGTGGCATAGCCGGGGTACGGCACCGCCTGAAGCTGGATCGGGCGGATGCCATCACTGCCGGGGTGGCAGACGCGGATGCCGTGCTCGTCCGCATCGACCCGCAGTCCGGCCTCGTTGAGCTTGGTGAGCAGGCCGTCCTGATGTCGCATCTCGGCGCCCTCGACGGTAACATCGCCGCAGGTGGCGGCAGCTGCCAGCAAGTAGGTGCCATTCTCGATGCGGTCGGGGATCACGGTCCATTCCGTGCCGTGCAGGCGGTCGACCCCCGCGATCTCGATCGTGTTGCCCCCGTGACCACTGACGCGCGCGCCCATGCTGTTGAGCATCTCCGCGACCATCTGCACTTCCGGCTCGGCAGCTGCGTTCACCAGTGTGGTCGTGCCCTCTGCCAGCACCGCAGCAAAGATCAGGTTCACCGTGCCGAGCACGCTCGGGTAGTCGAAGAAGATGCGTGCACCCTTGAGCTTCGTGGCCTTCGCCATCCAGGCAGCGCCGTCTCGCCCCACCTTGGCGCCGAGCGCCTCGAAGCCCGAGAGGTGTACATCGAGTGGTCGCACGCCGATCACGTCGCCGCCCGGCGGAGCGCAGACGGCTTCGCCTTCGCGTCCGAGCAGCGGACCCATCACGAGGAACGAGGCGCGCAGAGCGACAACCATTTCGTCCGGCGCACGACTCTCGGTCAGCTCCGCGGCTTGAATCTGGATCGAGTCGCGGCTGTCCTCGACTTCGGCACCGAGCGAGCGCAGGACGTCCGCCATCTGGCCGACATCGACGATCGCCGGGGCGTTGTGGATCGTGACGATATCCCGCGTAAGCAGCGCGGCTGCGATCGCGTAGAGTGCGGCGTTCTTGGAACCGGAGGCGGTGACGGTGCCACGGAGCGGCGTGCCGCCCCGGACCACCAGCCGTTCGTCCGTTGATTTCGCCACAGCTGCCTCGCGTCCCCGGTCAGGATACGCGGCGCTTCGGGAGGCGACTAGCCTGCGGAGGGTGCCCCGGTTCCCGAGTTGCTACGCGCGATCCGCAGGCGCAACAGCGCTCGCTGTAGCGCCCGCTGCGCGCGCAGCAGATCGAACGTCTCGTCACCCGCACCACCGCCGGCCAGCCGCTGCCCGGCGCGCGTGCGCGCCTCGTCGGCTCGGTCAGCGTCGATCTCGTCGATGTGCTCCGTGGCGTCGGCGAGCACCGTGACCTCGTCGTTCGCGATCTGGAAGAAGCCGCCATGAATCGCGAAGGCTTGCTCCTCGCCCGGGATGATCGCCACCATCTCGCCGATATCGAGGCTGGCCATCAGCGGGGCGTGCGAGGGCAGGACGGTGATCTGCCCCTCCGTCGTGGGCACGATCAGCCGCGCGACGTCGTCGCGACGCAGCACCTCGCGTTCCTGCGTGACGATCGAGAAGGTCAGCGGCACAAAGCTACTCCCCGCCCTCGGCAGTCATCTTCTCCGCCTTTTCGACGGCCTGCTCAATCGAACCGACCATGTAGAAGGCACCCTCCGGCAGCTCGTCATGGCGGCCCTCGATGATCTCCTTGAAACCGCGGATACTCTCGGAAACCGTCACGTACTCGCCCGGCGTCCCGGTGAACTGCTCCGCGACGAACATTGGCTGCGTGAGGAAGCGCTGGATGCGACGCGCTCGCGCCACCGCCTGCTTGTCTTCGTCCGAGAGCTCCTCGATGCCCAGGATCGCGATGATGTCCTGCAAGTCCTTGTACCGCTGGAGCGTGCGCAGCACGCCCTGCGCCACATCGTAGTGCTCCTGCCCGACGACCAGCGGGTCCAGGATACGACTGTTGGATGTCAGGGGGTTGACCGCCGGGTAGAGGCCCTGCTCCACGAGCGTGCGGTCGAGCGTGACCGTGGCGTCGAGATGGCCGAACGTGGTCGCCACGCCGGGGTCGGTGTAGTCGTCCGCCGGCACGTAGATCGCCTGGAACGAGGTGATCGAACCCTTGCGGGTGGAGGTGATGCGCTCCTCCAGCTCACCGACCTCCGTCGCCAGCGTCGGCTGGTAGCCGACCGCGGACGGCATGCGACCCAGCAGCGCGGAGACCTCCATGCCGGCCAGCGTGTAGCGGTAGATGTTGTCGATGAAGAGCAGCACGTCGCGGCCCTCCTCGTCGCGGAAGTATTCCGCGATCGTCAGCCCGGTGAGGGCAATGCGCAGGCGCACGCCGGGAGGTTCGTTCATCTGCCCGTAGACGAGCGCGGTCTTGTCGAGCACGCCCGACTCGCGCATCTCGTTCCAGAGGTCGTTGCCCTCGCGGGAACGCTCGCCGACGCCGGCGAAGACGGAGAGCCCGCCGTGCTCGGTGGCGAGGTTCCGGATCAGCTCCGTGTTAATCACGGTCTTGCCCGTGCCGGCACCACCAAACAGGCCGACCTTGCCACCGCGGGCGAGCGGGGCGATCACATCGATCACCTTCACGCCCGTCTCCAGCATCTGGGCCTGCGTCTCCTGTTCCGAGAAGGGGGGAGGCTCGCGGTGGATCGGGCGACGCGGAACGTCGTCCGGAATCGACTCACCGGGGTCGATCGGCTCGCCGAGCACATTGAAGATGCGGCCCAGCGTCGCCGGGCCGACCGGGATCGTGATCGCGGCGCCCTGATCCTCGACCGTTGCGCCGCGGCGCAGGCCGTCGGTGGTGTCGAGTGCGAGGCAGCGAACCCAGTTGTTGCCCAGGTGCTGCTGCACCTCGGCAACCAGCTTCTGGCCGTCTTCCATTTCGATGTCGACGGCGTTGAAGATCTCCGGCAATTCGCCTGCGGGGAACTCAATGTCCACCACCGTGCCGATCACCTGTCGTACTGCGCCTGTTGCCATGGAATCCTCCGTGCGGTCGTCCCGCTGGATCTGCTTTTACTGGTCGCGTTCAAGTGCGGCTTTGCCGCCAACGATGTCGAGCAGGTCGCTCGTGATCAGTTCCTGTCGGGCCTTGTTGTAGGTCAGGGTCAGGTCCCCGACCATCTCTTCCGCGGCGTCGGTCGCCTGCCGCATCGCCACCATTCGCGACGACTGCTCGGAAGCCGAGGCCTCGAGCAGCGCCTCGAAGATCTGCATCTCGACATAGCGAGGGAGCAGCGTCTCGAGTAATTGGGCGGGCTCCGGTTCGAAGATGAAGTCCACCGCGCTGTCGTCTTCCCCCTCGGGAGCAACGACGGGCAGCAATTGGCGGAACTGCGGTCGCTGCACGGCGGTGCTCACGAAGTTCTGGAAGCCGAGGAAGACGCGATCGACGTTCCCGGCGGAGTAGTCATCGATCACGATGCGCGCGATCGGCAGCACCGCTTCCATGCCCGGGAAGTCGCCGATCTCTGTGAACTCCGCCAGCAGCGGGAAGCCGGATCGGCTGAAGAAATCACGCCCCTTGCGACCGATCGCCAGTGCCGAGACCTGCTCGACATTCGGCTGATGTTCGAGCGCCAGCGAGGCACCCGCGCGGTTCATGTTCGAGTTCAATCCGCCTGCGAGCCCGCGGTCGGACGTGATGTGAATGAAAGCGAAGTGCGAGACATCGCGCTCTGCGAGCAGCGGGTGCAGGTCATCGGCGTCCGCCTGCTGCGCGTAGCCGGAGAGTGCCGCGAGCACGGCCCGCATCCGCTCCGCGTAGGGACGGGCAGCGAGGGCGCGATCCTGTGCGCGCCGCATCTTGGACGCGGCGACAAGCTCCATTGCCTTGGTGACCTTGGCCGCGCTCTCGACCGCTCGGATGCGATCCTTAACGGCCCTGACTGCACCGGCACCGGCCATCTAACGCCCCGTCTTCCCGATCCTCAGTCGCTCGATGTTCAGCCGGCTAGTAGGCGACCGCCGCCTTGAAGTCGGTGATCGCCTTGTCCAGCGCCGCTTTGGTCTCGTCGCTGATTTCACCGCTGTCATCGATCGCCGCCATCACGTCCGGCGCGCTCGCACGCATGTGGTCATGGAAGCCGCTCTCGAAGTCGCCGACCTTGTCCACCGGCACGTCGTCCATGTACCCGTTGACCCCGCAGTAGAGGATCGTGACCTGTTCCGCGAGCGATTGCGGGACGTACTGCGGCTGCTTCAGCAGCTCCGTCAGGCGCTGGCCCCGCTCCAGCTGCAGCCGCGTCGCCGCGTCGAGGTCGTCTGTGCCGAACTGCGCGAAGGCCTGGAGCTCACGGTACTGCGAGAGGTCGAGCCGCAGCGTGCCGGCGACGTCACGCATCGCACGCTGCTGGGCGGCGCTACCGACGCGCGAGACGGAGGTGCCGGGGTTGACCGCCGGACGTTGCCCGGCGTTGAAGAGGTCGCCCTCCAGGAAGATTTGCCCGTCAGTGATCGAGATGACGTTGGTCGGGATGTAGCCGGAGATGTCACCGGCCTGCGTCTCAATTACCGGCAGCGCGGTCATCGAGCCACCGCCGTTCTCCGCGTTCAGCAGCGCGGAACGCTCCAGCAGGCGCGAGTGCAGGTAGAAAACGTCGCCCGGGTAGGCTTCGCGGCCGGGAGGGCGCTGCAGCAGCAGCGAGACCTCGCGGTACGCCCACGAGTGCTTCGTGAGGTCGTCGTAGGCGATCAGGACGTCCTTGCCCTGCTCCATGAAGTACTCGCCCATCGCGCAGCCCGCGTAGGGAGAGAGGTACTGCAGCGCGGGCGACTCCGAGGCAGAGGCGACTACGACGATCGTGTGATCCATCGCGCCGTGCTGCTCAAGCGTGGCGACGGTCTGCGCGACCTTCGCGTCCTTCTGGCCGATCGCGACGTAGACGCAGATCACATCGCCGCCCCGCTGGTTGATGATCGCATCGATGATCAGCGCGCTCTTGCCGATCGAGCGGTCGCCGATGATCAGCTCGCGCTGACCGCGTCCGATCGCGGTCATCGCGTCGATCGCCTTGACACCGGTCTGCATCGGTTCTGAGACCGACTGGCGAGCAACGACGCCGGGAGCGACACGCTCAACCGGGAAGGCCTCTGAACTCTCGATCGGGCCACGCTCGTCGATCGGGACGCCCAGTGCGTTGACGACGCGCCCGATCAGCAGATCACCGACCGGGACGGCGGCCACGAGGCCGGTCGTCCGTACCTCATCACCCTCTTTGATCTTGGTGGCGTCACCGAGCACGACCGCACCGACGGTCTCTTCCTCAAGGTTGAGGGCGAGCCCGCGGGTGCCGCCGGTAAATTCGATCAACTCCATGGCCATGCACTGGCCGAGGCCGTGAATCTTGGCGATTCCGTCGCCCGCCTCAATCACGGTGCCGACGTTGGTCTCGGTCGTCGCCGCGTCAAAGCCCTCGATCTGGGTCTTCAGGATCGAGGCGATCTCTTCTGCTCGAACGGCCATGGGTCACCCACCTTCCGGTGCGTCTATCTCGAACGTTATGCGCGCCCTTCGGCGGCGCCCTGAATCAGTTGCTCTCTCAGCCCGCGCAGGCGACCACGAGTCGTGCCATCGATCAGCCGATCGCCGATGCGGATCACCACACCACCGATCAACTCCTCATCGACAGCCGTCTCGATCTCCACGCTCTGCCCGGTCTGCTCACGCAATCCCTGCACCATCGCTTCACGCGTCGCATCGTCCAGCTCAACGGCCGTGCGTACCTCGGCACGCACGACCCCACGCTCCTCGTCCCGCAGCTCGCGGTAGTAGGAGGCGATCGACGGGCCGAGCGCGCACCTGCCCTTCTGCCGAAGCAGGCGGAAGAGGTTGAGCTGCACGTTACCGATGCCCGGCACCGCCTCACGCACGATCGCCAGCAGACGAGCGTCATCGACGCGGTCGCCGGAGAGCGCCGCCGCGTAGGCGGGCGTCGATGTCAGCGCATCGAGTGCGTCGACCGCGTCGTCCCACTGCTCGGCGTCGCCATGTTCGCGCGCCAGATCGGCGATCGCGAGCGCATAGCGGCGGCCTGCGATGTCACGGGGAGCGGCCATCCGGCGTTACCCCTGATCACCCTGGCCGGGCTGGCTGCCCGAACCGTTGCTGCTGTCCGTGAACGAACTGCCTGCCAGCACCTCATCGATCAACCGCTGGTGTGCGGTGCGATCGAGAGACTGGCCGATCACGCGCTCGGAAGCGCTGATCGTCAGGTCGGCGAACTCCTCATGCAGTTGCTGGATCGCGCGATCGCGTTCCGCCTGCACCTCTTCACGAGCCCGCGTCACGATCTGGTCGGCGTCATCGCGTGCCCGTTGCTCAAGCTCGCTACGCAGCCGATCGGCGGCTTCCTGCGAGCGCTGGATGGCCTCGCGACCCTCCGCACGGGCTTCGTCCATGATGCGACGTGCCTCGTCCTCGCTGGCGGACGCCTGCTCAGCAGCCTGTTCCGCTCGGTTGAGCCCTTCCTCGATCCGCTGCTTGCGCTGGTCAAGCATGTTCAGCAGCGGACGGTAGAGGAAGAGCCGCAGTACGACGAGCAGAATCAGGAAGTTGACCAGTTGCGAGATCAGCCCGGGCAGGTTAAACCCGAGCGCGGCGATCCCGCCGGACTCTTCCTCGGCTGCCGCCGCCACCGCCGGGAAGGCGGCGACGGAGATGCCGATCAGTACGGCTGTGAAGCGTCTAGAAGACAAAGCCGATGAGGATCGCAACGACCAGCGCGTAGATGCCAATAGCCTCGGCGAACGCGATCGCGAGGATCATGTTCGTCTGGATCGGACCCGCGGCCTCTGGATTGCGCCCCAGCGCTTCCATCGCCTTGCCGCCGAGCAGGCCGATGCCGATGCCCGGCCCGATCGCGCCGATGCTCATGGCGATTGCGGCCGCAATAAATTTCGCCGCGTTCTCGGTCGAGACGTTGTCGGCCTCCTGCGCACCGGCGATGCCGGTCGCAAACAGCCAGAACGCAGCACCGAATGCCGCCGCCACTAGCAACCGGCGCCCGATCGCCCCGGTCATGATTCCACTGATGTTCATCTGCTTACCCTCTCTGGTGTGTGGCCGCTCCCCTGAAATCGGGGGCGCGGAACTCTCACCCAGTTTGTCACCTCTATTGGATATTGGACGGCTACGCCTCGCTCGGCGCGGCCGCATGCTCCTCATCGTCGTCACCGTGGTGCGAGACGGCCGTCTGAGCGAAGACGAGCGTCAGCATGGCAAACACAAATGCCTGCACAAGCCCAACGAAGAGCTCCAAGCCGTAGAAAATATCGACGAGTACGAACGGTACGAGAAAGCCCATCATCAACAGCAGCACCTCGCCGGCGAAGATGTTGCCGAAGAGTCGGAAGGTGAAGGACACGATCCGTGCGAGCTCGGAGATCAGCTCCAGCATCCCGACGAAGATGTCGATCAACCCCATCGGGTTGCCCTTCAGCAGCCGTTTGAAGGAGAAGAACTTGGTCAGGTAGCCGAATCCGAGCGCCGAGAAGCCCCAGAACTCCACGAAGATGAAGGAGAAGATCGCGATCGCCATCGGCGTGTTCACGTCCGTGTTGACGGAACGGAAGTAGGGGGCGAGCAGACCGGAGAAGTTATCGCCGACGTCGTGAATCACGACCTCTTCCTCGCCGATCTTGGTGTCGACCATCGCCGGGTCGATCGGAATCATCGCGAAGTTGAAGCCGGCAATCGTCTTCTGCTGGAACACGACCTGCTTGTCGCCGTGCCCCGGCTCGGTTTTGCCGATCACGTTGTTCATCGGGAGCAGCCCGACGTAGTTGGAGACGACGACGAAGAAGAAGATCGTGAAGACCAGCGGGAAGAATCGCCGCCCGTTCTCCTCGCCCACGATCTTCACGATGAAGTTCTCGTAAAAGCCCGCGATCAGCCACTCGACGGCGCCGCTGAAGCCGGAGGGGACGAGGGTGAACGAGCGCCCGACGAGCACCGCCATGATGCAGATGCCTGCCACGACGAACCATGAGGTGAACATCGTGTTCGTGACGCCGAAGCCGAGCACCGGGAAGTCGAAGATGTGCTCAGGGGCGACGATAATCGCGGGCGGCGGGCCCTTGACGAAGACGGCCCCGCCGACGACGAGAGCGAGCACGCCGATCACGATCAACCAGGTGCGCATCTAACGCCCCTCCCCGCCACCGCGAGGGGTCTGATTCGATCGGATGAAGTCACGCAACTGCACGTAGGCTCCGTAGAATCCCGCAAGCAATCCCAGCATCAGGAAGACCAGCGTCCAGACGGGCTCGGTGTCGAACCGGCCATCGAGCAGATGCCCGACCACCGTCATGCCAACGATCGACGTGGCGAGAAACGTTCCAATACCGAGCAGCCCGAAGGCCGGCGAATTCAAGATAGCCAGTGCCCCCTTTCGGGACGATGGCCGTGCGGGACAGTAGCATGAGCCGATCGGTCGATCAATCACTTGTGAGGGGATGCACGAATCCACTCGGACGGATTCTACGGTAATGCGCCGCAACAGACCCCGCTACCCGGGGTCGGCGGTCGTCAGTCCTCGCTCTTGCCGAGGTCGTCGAGGTCCAGTTCGGAGATGAAGTCCTGGAACGCGGAGAGCTTCTCCAGCTCTTCCGCCGTGACCCCAGTTGGAGCACTCACTGGCTCGGCATCGGCGTCGTCGTTGAGCACGTGGCCGTGATCTGCGAGCACCGACTCCTCGACGAAGATCGGCACTTCCTGCCGCACTGCAAGCGCGAGCGCATCCGATGGCCGCGAGTCGATTTCGATCGACTTCCCGTCCTGGTCTATCTCGATACGAGCGTAGTACACGTCGTTCGACATGTCGTTCACGCTCACGGAGCGGACATTCCCACCAAGCTTGTCGATCGTGCTGGAGAGCAGGTCGTGGGTCTGCGGCCGAGGACCGGAGAGGCCTTGCAGCCGATGGGCGATCGCATCAGCCTCGAGCGCGCCGATCCAGATCGGGAGGCAGCGGTCCGAGCCCTTTTCCCGCAGGATCACGACGCGAGTGTAGTTGCTCAGATTGACACGGACAGCGTCGATCTCGACTTCGATCACCGTACCCACCGCTCGCAACCGGTGCGCCCGAACAGCGCACGATCAGTAGGTCGAGTGTAGAAGCGCCGCTCGCGAACAGTCAACGAAATGAGATGCGGGCTCTCCCGCAACCTCTGCTGACGGATCTCTCGCCTCGATCGCTGCTTCGCGTCAGGACTCGCCGCGCAGCGCCCGCTCGATCTCCGGATCGACGGCTTCGCCCCGCTCCACGACCTTGTCGATGCGGCGATGCAGCGTCGGCCGGTCGAGCAGCACGCGGCGCTGGCAGCCACGGCAGCGCAGGCCGATATCGAGGCCCACCCGCACGACGTCCCACTCGAACGCGCCGCATGGATGCTTGCGTCGCAGCCGCAGCACGTCGCCCATGCGCAGGTCGAGCACCATCGAGGAAGGCTCAGCTAGCGTGCTTCGTTGATCGCGTCGCGCAGTGTCAGCGCGGCCTCGCGTGCCTCGGCGGCGAACGTCTCCGGGTTGTCGCTCGCGTACGTCACACCGCGCGAGGCGTTGACGAGGATGCCGCCGCCCGACGCATCGGTGCAGGCCTGCACGGCAGCCGCGATGCCACCCTCCTGCGCGCCGACGCCGGGGACGAGCTGTAGCAGGTCCGGCGAGAGTTCGCGGATGCGCGCGCCTTCCTCCGGGTACGTCGCGCCGACGACGAGGCCGACGTTGCCGCGGCCGTTCCAGCCGTTGGTCAGCAGCGCGACGGTCTCATAGAGCGGGCGTCCGCCCTCCCCTGCAGACAGGTCCTGGATGTCGACCGCGGAGGGGTTGGAGGTGCGGCAGAGCACAAAGCTGTGCCGGTCCTCGTACTCGAAGAACGGCGTCAGCGCATCCTCACCGAGATAGGGGTTGAGCGTGACCGCGTCCACACCGAGGTGCTTGAAGATCGCCCGTGCGTAGAAGCGCGCCGTGTTGCCGATGTCGCCACGCTTGGCGTCGAGCAGCACGGGCACGCCGTCCGGCACGGCGTCGACCACCTCCTTCAGCCGCTCGAAACCGTCGAGCCCCAGCGCCTCGTAGAAGGCAGCGTTCGGCTTGTAGCAGCAGACGAGGTCGGAGGTGGCGGCGATGATCTCCTTCAGGAAGTCGACGACATCAACGCCCGCCGGGACCTTGTCGGGGTCGGGGTCGAGCCCGACGCAGAGCAGCGAGTTGTTGGTCGCCGCCGCCGATTCGTACTTGGCCCTGAAGTTCACGTCACTACCTCGCTGAACACCGTTGTCGGGGGGAGTGTCGCGCCGGCCGAAGCCAGTCGCTCGATCGTCGCCCGCAGTAGCTCTGGGTCGCCGGTCGATGAGCAGCGTACCGCCTCCGGGCCAGCCGCGTCTGGCAGTGCGATCCCATGCTCCGCAAGTTGCTGTCGGGCACGCCTCGTGACCGGCTCCGCCGCATCGACCACCTCCGCCGCGTCGCCGACCAGCGAGCGCAGTACCGGCCGCAGAAAACCGTAGTGCGTACAGCCGAGCGCGATCTGGTCCGCACCACGCTCGATCGGCCCCGCGAGCCCCTCGCGCAGCGTCGCCTCCACGCGGTCGCCCGCGATCTCGCCGCGCTCCACCATGTCGGCGAGCCCCGGCATCGGCACGGTCTCGACCACCGCGCCGTTGGAGTGATCCTCGTGCAGTCGGGCTAGCCGGTCGCCGCGCGCCGTCGTCTCCGTCACGAGCACGGCGACACGGCCGTTCTTCGAGCGCTCCACGGCGGGTTTCAGCGGCGGCTCCATGCCGACGACGGGCACATCGAGTTGTTCTCGCAGCCGCAGCAGCGCGGCAGAGGAGGCGGTATTGCAGGCCACGATCAGTAGTGCGGCACCCTCATCGACGAGCAGCCGTCCGAGCGTGAGAGAGCGTTCTGCGACCTCGTCCTCGGAGCGAGCACCGTAGGGGAAGCGGGCGCTGTCGGCGATGTATCGGATCGGCTGCGCAGGGGCGAGACGGGCGAGCGCGGCGGCGACGGTCAGGCCGCCCACGCCTGAGTCGAAGATGCCGATGGTGGTGCGCATACGCAACTCCCACACCCGCCGTATCAAGGTTAGAGGGCGTCTCCGGTTCCCACAACACCGCCACCCTGAGCGGATCAGCGGCCGTCGTAAACTGCGCCCATGCGTGTCGATGTCTGCGTCCTGCCCCCCGCCCCCGGCAGCGTTCCGCTTGAGGGACGCACCTGCCTCGTCGTCGACGTGCTGCGCGCCACCTCCTCGATCGCGATGCTGCTCGATGGCGGCTTCGAGGCGGTCTACCCGGCGGGCTCGATCAGCGAGGGACGCGCGCGGCGGACGCAGCTCGAAGCAGCGCTCGGACGTCGCGTACTGCTCTGCGGCGAGGAGCATGCGCTACCGCCGGAGGACTACGATCTCGGCAATTCGCCGACCGAACTGGGCCGCGTGCGCGAAGCCGAGCCCGCGATGCGCGAAGCTGTGGTCGCGACGAGCAATGGCACGAAGGCGCTGCTGGCCTGCCGCGACGCATCGCTCGTGCTCGCCGCCGCCCCGCTCAACGCCTCGGTGCTCACGGCGCTCGCACTGGCCGCCGGCGACGATGTGCTCGTCGTCTGCTCCGGCACGAACGGCGAGCGATCACGCGACGATGAGCTGGCCGCCGGGCTACTGGTGCAACGCCTCGTCAGCGAGGGGGCGCAACCCACCGAGAAGGCTCGCGCGTTCCTCGATCGCTACGAGGCGGTCGCCGACGATCTTGCGGGGGCATTTCGCGAGACGCGCCACGGACAGACGCTGATCGACCTCGGCTTCGCGGTCGACATCGATCTCTGCACCACGGCGGATCGCGTCACGGTCGCGGGTGTGCTGCGGATCGAGGACGGGCTGCCGGTGCTGCGCCGGTCAGACGAGGGCCCCACGGGCGCCTAGACCATCCCCGGCTGCGGCATGTCGGGGGACTGCTCCGGAGGGTCGAGCGGCGAGCTGGGCGGTTCGTCCTCGGACAGATCGCGTGCGACCGTCTGACGCAGTTTCAGCGTCGCCGGGTGCGCGCTTTCCCACTCGCTGAGCGCGCGGCCCAGTCGTCGCACGTCCTCGTCTTCCCTGAAGTGCCGCCCGTAGCGAGCGCGGTCGAACTCGGAGGCGATCTCGTTGAACAGTTCGGCGTCCAGTGGCGTCGTCGCGGCGCGCGCGAACTCCAGCGGCGTCTCGCCCAGCCGGCGACGGAACCCTCGTTCCTCCGCCGCACCGACGATGCGAGCGTAGAGCTGGTAGATCGCATGACGGCTCAGCCACGGTGGCACACGCTCCACGCGGCGGCCGGGGAAGATCCCACGCAGCAGCCCGCCGATCCCGCCGCCCTCCACCACGCCGTGTTCCTCCTCGTTCGCGTCATCGCCGCCGTCGTCCTCGTCCTTGCGCTTCGCGAAGAGCACGCGGCCGATCCAGTAGAGGGCGTAGGAGATCGTGAAGAAGACGGCCAGGCGGAAGCCATCGATGAGCCAGTCCGGCCAGCGGGCCGGATCTTCCTCTTCCTCCAGTTCTTCCGCGATGTCCTCCAGCAGCGACGCGGCGGCTTCCGTCTCTTCAAAGACGCCCGGATTGATGTTGAAAAAGTCCATGATCGTCTGTGCCAGCCAGAACACCGGGGTGACGATGATCAGCAGGATCCACCCGACCACGCGGCCGACGACTTCGCCCAGCGGCGTGATCACCTGCTCCACCTCCAGCAGGGCGATCAGGCCGAAGAGGTTGGCGACCACCGTTAGTACACCCAATGTGGCCAGCGCCGAGGTGATCCACGGCGCAGAGCTGCTGAGGCCGCGATCAACCTCCACCGTCCGCGCCGCGTTCGCGACCGCGAGGGTGAGCATGGCCAGCACGAAGTACGGCAGCGCGTAGATGCCCGCCGATGCGCTCGTCGCCAGACCGCCCACCACGGCGATCATCACCAGCGGGAACCCGATCGTGAACGATCGCAGCGCTCGGTCGAAGCTCACATCACCGCGCCCCACAAACAGGAAGCGGCCCCACATCAGAAACATGCCCCCGGTGATCACGACCAGCGAGGAACCGCGCAGATCGCCGGGCACGGGGTTATCGACGAACGCCCGCGCCTGCGGCAGCCCGCTCAGCCGGCTCGATGGGTCGTCGAGGAAGTTCGTCAGCGCGCTGTTGTCCCACACCACGAGGTCACCAGCGAGTGCGATGTGTAGCAATACGTTGAGCAAGACAATCGAGCCGAAGATGCCCGTCACGGCAGCCAGTCCGCGGCCGATGCGCAGCTCCGTGACGACGCGCGAGAGGTAGACCGCCGCAAACGCGGCAACGATCATCAGCAGAAGCGAGGGCCCCGATGTGAGCGAGTCTTTCGCATCGCGCAGCGCAGCCGTCGCGCCGGCCACCTGCGCGTCAGTGAGCGGTCCGCCGAGCCCTCGTTCGAGGTCGATCAGCAGCTCGTTCATCACAGAGGCATCGAGCGCCGTGGCGATCACGCGCAGCACGATGAACCAGGCGAGCGCCTCCGTGACTACGAAGCAGACAAAGGTCGCGGACTGCATCCAGCGGGTCATCGACGCCTCGCCCCCAACATCGTCTGTCGCATCAGCGAGCCGGGCAGCATCGCGGGCTCCGGCCTGTCGTCGGCTGCCTCGAGCGCGAGCATCACCGCAAAAAGTTCGGTGACCGGTATCTGGTCCAGCGCCGCATCCCACGGCTCGTCGGAGGTCTTCACCACGTGCACCGCGTTGCCCTCGGACCGCAGCCGTTGCAGCGTGGCGACGAGGTCGTCCGGCATCAGCGCCGCGACGACGACGACGGTCGCGCCGGCCGGCAGCGGGTGCTCGCGGCTCTCCAGCTCGGCGGCCAACCGCGACGGGATCATCGGTTGCACCATCGCCAGCATGCCGAGGATCTCCACGAGCTGGTTGGTCTGCCGATTCGCAGCGATGCGCAGCGGCCGGTCGGCGTCCGGGTAGGAGCCGTTGGCGACCAATCCGACGGCTGAGCCACTATCAAACAGCCCTCGTGCGATCGAGGCCGCGACCATGACGGTGCGTTCCAGCAGCACCGGATCGAAGCCCTCCCACGTCTGCTCCAGCGTCGTGATATTGAGGGCGACGATCACCGATTGCTCGTGCGAGGGCTGATAGATGCGCGACTGCAGCCGACCGAGCCGCGCCGTCGCCTTCCAGTCCACGCGCTTCAGCGGGTCGCCGGGCGAGTAGTCACGCACGCCGATCACGCGCATCGGATCTTCGAAGATGCGCTGGCCGCCACCGTGTTCGCCGAAGGGGCGCGCGCTGGTCAGCCCCAGATCGTCCAGCGGGTAGGTCTTCGGGTAGACGGTGACCGCATCCTGCTGGGTGAAGTCGCGCTCGCTCGGGAAGAAGCCGAAGAGATCGCCGGAGCGGAGCCGGGTGGGCCCCAGCCGGAAGTAGCCGCGTTTCGTCGCCAGCAGCTTCATCGGCCAGCGAATCCGCTGGTGCCTGCGCAGCGAGGTGTTGCGATAGAGCGCCGCCGTTCCCGGCAGGCCGGACGCTCGCGCCTCGCCATCCACGACCACCATCTCCTGCGGGATCAGCTCACGTACTTCGATCCACGGGACCGGCGCAAACTTGTGGTTCGCCAGTTCGACCTCGACGCCGATCGTCTCGCCGACGAAGGCGCGGCTCTCCAAGAGGGTGCGTGTGTATGTCACCTCCTCAAGCGAGATACGCGCCCACAGCCGCGAGGCCCCACCGGCACCGAGCACGAGCACGCCGAGCGCGAGTACCACCGTGGAGTTGGTGAGCAGCCCGGCATAGATGATCATGCCGGAGGCCAGCAGCCAGAAATCGCCGAAGATCGCCCGCACGGCGAACGCCTAGCTCACGTCGCTGCCAGGGTCGATGATCGGCACCGGCAGCGTGCTCAGAATCTCGTCCAGCACATCGTCGGTCGTGCGACCGCGCAGGCGCGTATGCGATGAGAGCAGCAGGCGGTGCGCCAGCACCGGGTGAGCCAGCTGCTTCACGTCGTCCGGACGCACGTAGTCGCGCCCGTCGATCGCGGCCAGCGCCCTCGACGCCTCGAAGAGCGCCAGCGAGGCCCGCGGACTGGCACCGAGGTCGAATGCGTCGTGCTCGCGTGTCGCCCGGCAGAGCTGCACGGCGTAACGCGCGACGCCCTCCTCGACGTGGATCAGCGGCAGCTGCTCGGACAGCGCGACCAGCTCGGCCGCATCCACCACCGGCTGCACGTCACCGAGCGGCGAGTGTTGCTCGAAGCGGCGCAGGATCTCGACCTCGCCGCTCTCGTCCGGGTAGCCCATCTGCATGCGCATCAGGAAGCGGTCGAGTTGCGCCTCCGGCAGCGGGAAGGTGCCCTCAAGCTCGACCGGGTTCTGTGTCGCGATCACGACGAAGGGCTGCGGCAACACGCGCGTCACACCATCGATCGTGAAGGTGCGTTCCTGCATCGCCTCCAGCAGTGAGGACTGCGTGCGCGGGGTCGCGCGATTGATCTCGTCGGCGAGCAGGATGCTGGCGACGATCGGTCCCTCGCGGAACTCGAACTCGCCGCTCTTCTGCGAGTAGTAGTTGATGCCGAGCACATCCGATGGCATCAGGTCGGGAGTGAACTGGATGCGGCTGAAGGGCGCACCGATCGAGGCGGCGAAGGCCCTCGCCATCGTCGTCTTACCGGTGCCGGGCACATCTTCGAGCAGCAGATGGCCACGTGCGAAGAGTGCGACGAGCACCAGATTGACGGCCGTCTCGGAACCGACGATCACCTGCGCCACGCTCTGACGAACGTGATGCGCGGCGTTATGGATCGCCTCTGCTGCCTGCGCGCGCTCCGGCGCGCCCGATGCTTCAACCATTGTTCCTCCGAGCAGCCTCGTTTGTGGATGCGGGCGGAGAGAATATCAGAGAACCGATCGGCTGCCACATTCCGTTGCGGTACGATTAGACAACGCCGGACGGGCGGCACTGGCGTCGCCATCGATCCGTTGAGGGGACCCGTGCCTAGCTTCGACGCCCGCAAGCTGCTCGATGAGGCGGAGGCCGCGCGTTCAGCGCTGCTCGATCACGCTCGATCGGTCTCGGAGTCGCGCGTCTTCGGTCGCACGGACCGGCCGGGTTGGACGCTGAAGCACGAACTGTCCTCCGTCGCCGCTGCCGATGGTGAGTTGCTGCACGTCTTCGGCGAATTGCGACGTGGGCGCTCGCTCGACGGCGGCGGACTCGACCTGCGTCGGCGTTTCGCGGAGGCGATGCTCGCCGTGCAGCATCAGCGGCTCAGCAGCATCGTCGAGCGGCTGGAGCAGGACGGTGCTGCGTTCGCGAGCTACATCGACGACCACTCGGATCTACTTGAGCGCCCGCTCAAGCTCGCTGGTCGCGAGGCAAATTCGCTCGGCGAGCTGGCACACGGTCACGTCGAGCGTTTGCGAGCGGCCGTGAGCGCCTTCGACGAACACGCGAAGCGCTGACGACGCCCCCGCGCCGCGATAGGATCGGGCGCCATGACGACCAACGAACGCACGGACGACCTACAGGAGCGGCTGAGTATCTCACGCCAGCCAATCCCTAAGCGCCCGGCCGACAAGCGCATGCAGAACTTCGAAGAGACGTACCTCTCGCTCGACCTCGACACCGCGATGGTCGAGGCGGCGCGCTGCATCGATTGCCCCTCCGCACCGTGCATGATGGCCTGCCCCGTCAGCAACGACATCCCTGGCGCGCTGAAGCTGTTGGAGGCGGGCAAGCTGGACGCCGCCGCGAACGTCTTCCGTGAGACCTCCACCCTGCCGGCGATGTGCGGGCGGCTCTGCCCCCATGAATCACTGTGCGAGGGCGATTGCGTGATCGGCTTCGCGATCCGCCCCAGCGGTGCGAAGGAAGCGCCGGTGGCGATCGGGCGGCTGGAGTCCTTCCTCGCCGACCGCCAACGCGACGAGCTGGGTGGGTACCCGCTACCGGAGCTGGCCGAGCGCACAGGCCAGAAAGTCGCGATCATCGGCAGCGGCCCGGCCAGTATCACCGTTGCGGAAGAGCTCCAGAAGCGCGGCCATGACTGCACGATTTACGAGGCGTGGCCGGAGGCAGGCGGCGTCCTGCTCTACGGCATCCCGAACTTCAAGATGCGCAAAGAGATCCTGCAGGAAAAGATCGTCTCTCTAGAGCAGATGGGCGTGAAGTTCGTGATGAACACCCGCGTCGGCCCGGACGTCTCGCTGGAGCAGCTCTACTACCGCGACGGCTTCGATGCGATCTTCGTCGGCGTCGGCGCATGGATCGGCGGCAAGCTGGACATCGAGGGTGAAGGTCACACCGAGCACGTCTACATGGCGACCGACTTCCTCGTGCAGGGCAACCTGGAGGAGCGCCAGCTTCCGGAGCACCTCCAGCACACGCCACATGTCGGCGACGACGTGGTCGTGATTGGCGGTGGCGACACCTCCATGGACTGTGTGCGCACCGCGATCCGGCTGGGCGCGAAGAACGTCACCTGCGCCTATCGCCGCACTGAGGCAGAGATGCTGGGCCGCGCCGAGGAGCGCACACATGCCGTCGAGGAGGGTGTGAACTTCGAGTACCTCGCCGGGCCCGTGTGCTTCATCGGCGACGCTGACGGCGTGCTGGAAGCGGTCGAGCTGGTGCGCATGGAGCTGGGCGAGCCCGATGTCTCAGGCCGCCGCCGCCCGGTACCTATCGAGGGTTCCGAGTTCACGCTTCCGGCCAGTAGTGCGATTATCGCGATCGGCTACAATGCCGATGCTGACTTCATGTCTGAGACCGACTTGGCGACGGACCGCTGGGATCTCGTACGGGTCAACGAGCAGACACACCAGACGAACGTGCCGCACATCTTCGCCGGCGGCGACGCCGTCAACCGTGCCGACCTGGTCGTCACCGCGATCGCCGGTGGCAAGCGCGCGGCGACGTGGATTCACCAGTACCTGCGCTCGAAGTAGCCTCAGCTACGCGCTCGGGAACTGCGCCGCCCAGGTTCGATCCGGCCTGAGCACCAGTGTCTCCGCGTTCGGCTGGTAGAGCGGGCGCGCCTCGGCGATGAAGCCCTCGGCTGCTGCTTCGCCGATGTAGCGCGCCGCGATGCGGGTCGCGACCTCCGGTTCGTCGCCGAGAAACTCGACAGTCCCCTCCGCGCTGACGTAACGATACGGCGGATGCTCGTCCTGCACCGTGAGCGTCGCCCGCCCCTCGCCCGCAACAGCCGCACGTGCAACGTCTCGGTGTCGGTGCCCATGAGGAACTTGCCATCGCGGTACTCATACCAGAGCGGGATCGCCAACGGGATGCCGCCGAGGCGAGCGACCGAGAGCACCGCGACGTGCACCTCCGCGAGCAGCTGATCACGCTCGGACTGTGACATCTGCGGCATCGTGCCCCTCGCATCGTCGTGCGGCCTGTGGTGAGTGTAGGGAGGGTGCTCGCACCTCGTGCGATGTCAGCCACGACGGCTCGGGAAGCTGCTACGCTGCGGCCCGATCGAGGAGGACGCCACCATGTACGACGCAATTGTCGTCGGCGCTCGCGGCGCAGGCGCACCAACCGCGATGCTGCTCGCCCAGCAGGGTCATCGCGTGCTGATGGTGGACCGCGACACGTTCCCCAGCGACGTGATCTCGACGCACTACATCCACCCCTTCGGCGTCGACCACATCGCTCGCTTCGGGGTGCTCGACCGTCTGCTGGTGACCAACACCCCCCGCCTCAGCGGCAGCCGCTTCCACATGGGCGGCGAGGTCTAGGACAACCCGTTCGGCGAGACTCCCGATGGCGAGCCGATCTTCGCGCTCGCCCCGCGTCGCACGGTGATCGACCCGATCCTCGCCGATGCCGCCGTCGAGGCGGGCGCCGAGTTCCGCCAGGGCTTCTCCGTGCAGGATCTGCTGCGCGACGAGGACGGCGCGGTGACCGGCGTGCGCGGTCCCCAAGACGGCGTCGAGGTGACCGAGGAGGCCACGATCGTGATCGGCTCGGACGGGATGCACTCCCGCGTCGCCCTCGTCGTCGAGGCGGAGGAGTACGCGCAGGTGCCGACGCTGCTCTGCGGGTACTACGCCTACATGGGCAACCTCCCGACAAGGGTGGCGACCTTCCGCATTGAGCCTGGGTTCGGGGCGTCGCTCGTCTTCCCCACCCACGATCAGCAGTCGTGCGTGGCCGTCGCCGGGCCAATCGATCGCTTTGACGAGGTGCGCAGCGACATCGAGGGCCAGTTCCGCTCCGCGATTGCGCGCCTGATCCCGGGATTCGCGGAACTCATGACCGCGTCAGACGATGGACTGAAGATGCTGGGGATGGCCGACCTGCCGCACTTCATCCGCAAGCCGCACGGGCCCGGCTGGGCGCTGCTCGGCGATGCCGGCTACCACCTCGACCCGGTCAACGGCCTCGGCATGAGCAACGCCTTCGACCAGGCGGTCGGGCTGGCGGAGGCGGTGGGGGAGGGGCTCTCCGGCGCGCAACCGATGGAGCAGGCGCTCGCTGCCTTCCAGCAGCACCGGGACGAGGCGATGCAGGAGCGATACGACGGCAACCTGGCCCAGAGCCGCGTGGTCGTCGGCGCCGAGGCCGGAGCGCCCGCCTAGCTTCCGTAGCCGCACCTGCTATTGTTCGCCGGACGCTGACGCCGCTCATGGTGAGCCTGTCGAACCATGACCGTTGTTGTGACGCAGACTACGTAGGCTCACCCTTCGACAAGCTCAGGGTGAGCGAAAGAGGGAGCATTGGATGCGCGCGGAAATCATCTCGATCGGCACCGAGATCATGCTCGGCGAGATCACGGACACCAACGCCGCCTTCATCGCCTCCGAGCTGCCGCAGTACGGCATCGACCTGCTCTACGTCACGCAGACCGGCGACAACCCCCCCCGCATGCACGAGATCTTCGACCGCGCGTGGGAGCGTTCCGACATCACCTTCCTCACCGGCGGGCTCGGCCCGACCGAGGACGACATCACCCGCGAAACCGTCGCCGCCGTGCTCGGCGAGGAGCCGGTCGTCGACGCGGAGCAGGAGAAGATCCTGCGCGCGATGATGGAGCGAGGCGGGCGCAAGATGCCCGAGCGCAACATCAAACAGGCGACCCTGATCCCGTCCTCGCGCCCGATCCCGAACGCGCGCGGCACCGCCCCCGGCTGGTGGGTGCAGCGTGACGGCAGCTTCATGGTGGTGATGCCCGGCCCGCCCGCCGAGATGACGCGCATGTGGGAGCACCACGTCGCGCCTGAGCTGGAGAAATTGGCCGAGTCGGTGCTGGTCTCGCGCACGCTGAAGACGGTCGGCCTCGGCGAATCGGCCGTGGACGAGATGCTCTCGACACTGCTCGGCGGCAATAATCCCTCGGTCGGCATCTACCACCGCGCAGACGGCGTACACGCTCGCATCAGCGCGAAGGCCGGGACGCGGGTAGAAGCCGAGCGCCTGATCGAGCCCGTCGAGGCGCACGCACGCACGATCCTCGGCCCCACGATCTGGGGGCAGGACGACGAGACGCTGGCCAGCGCGGTCGGCCGCATGCTGGGCGAGAAAGGGCTGACGCTGGCGCTGATGGAATCCGCGACAGGCGGCTCGATCGCCAACGCCATCACCGACTTCGAGGGCTCCGCGGAGTACCTTAAGGGCAGCCTCGTCGCCTACACGCCGGAAGCGAAGATCACGCTCGGCGTACCGGCCGAGGTGCTGACGATGCACGGCGTCCTCTCGGAGGAGGCGGCAAAGGCGATGGCCACCGCCGCCCGCGAGAAGCTGGGCGCGGACATCGGTATCGGTGTCACCGGCAACATCACGAACCAGGAGTTCGAGGAGCAAGCGCCGGGAACGATGCACATCGCCCTCGACGACGGCAACAGCGTCGAGTACCAGTACTCGCGCTACTACCAGGGCCGTGAGGCGGCGAAACGGCGGGCAGTGCTACAGGCACTCTCGCTGCTCCGCGCACACCTCATGGGGCCGCATCAGGGTTAGCTGCTCGGGCCTTCGCCGCAGTACCGAGCACCGCGCTACCCGACTAGCAAGTGATCACAACCATCCGCCAATGCGCGCGACCAAGAGCAGGACGCCGAGCAGCAGCGCGATGCCGAGGAACGTATGCGTCCGCTGGTCCTTAGTCATGAGCGGCGCCAGACCCGGTTAGCCCTTCTGGGGTGAGAAGAAGAGCTCCCAGGGAATGCCGTCGGGGTCATTGAAGCAGACAAATTTCGACCCGCCCTCCTCTTGGATACCCGCATGGGGCACGCCCGCCTCGTCGAGCTGTGCGACCAACTTCGGAAGGTCGGCCTCGTCCGTTACGGGAAGGGCGAGGTGATCGAGACCGACTCGGAAGGGATCGAACGTGTCGCCGCCATCCGTTGCTGCGTGGCTGCCACGGATCCCGAACATCGTGCCTCCGAGCACGAAATTGATGACCGTGTCCTCTTCACGCGTCGTCTCGCGGACCATCGTCCAGCCGAGGGTCTCGCCGTAGAACTTCTTGGCGCTCTCGATGTCTCTGACGCGAATGGCGAAGTGGCTCAGCACGCTCTGTGAGTCAATCGGCATGGGAGGCCTCCTGTTTCGAGGCCGGCAGTGTAACGTGTCGGCGCAACGCGAACGGCACTGCGAGGCATTCTGATCATCGGTTACTAGCAGCATGCGGGGGGATTGCTCCCTGCGCAGTCGAGAGGCTCTTCAATGAAATTCGGCGCATTCATTTTTCCCACGGACTATTCGATCCAGCCGGTCGAGCTGGCGAAGGCGCTTGAGGAGCGCGGGCATGAGTCGGGCTGGCTGGCCGAGCACACCCACATCCCGAAGAGCCGCGAGACGCCGTACCCCGGCGGCGGCGATCTGCCGAAGCAATACTACGACACCTACGATCCCTTCGTGACGCTGACCGCGATGGCGGTGGTCACTGAGAAGCTGAAGCTAGGCACCGGCATCAGCCTGATCATTGAGCGCGACCCGATCGTGCTCGCGAAGGTGGTGTCGAGCCTCGACCAGATCTCGAACGGCCGCGTGTTGCTGGGCATCGGCGGCGGCTGGAACCGCGAGGAGATGTCGAACCACGGCACCGACCCGACGCGCCGCTGGAAGCTGCTACGCGAGCGCATCGAGGCGATGAAGGTGATCTGGACGGAGAACGAGCCGGAGTACCACGGCGAGTTCGTCGACTTCGACCCGATCTACCAGTGGCCGAAGCCGGTACAGAAGCCGCACCCGCCGATCATCATGGGCAACGCCGGCGAAGGCGCGCTGCGCCGCGTCGTCCAGTACTGCGACGGCTGGATTCCGATCGGTGGCCGCACTAACATGGAGGAGCGCATCCAGGAGCTGCGACGGCTGGCGCGCGAGGCCGGCCGCGAGGAGATTCCGGTCACGCTCTTTGGCGCTCAGCCAACCGCCGAGGCGATCGAGACGGCGCAGGCGATGGGCGTCGACCGTTGCGTGATGCCGCTGCCGGCTGCGCCCGCCGAAGAGGTGTTGCCGCTGCTCGACAAGCAGGCGGAGCTGATCCAGAAGTTCAGCTAGCGCGGTTCCGGCCGCTCAGGGCTGGAAGGCGCGAAGAGAACCGGGGTCGCCCTTCGGCGGGCTCAGGGTGAGCGGGACGGTCATCGGGACCCCTCCGCTCATGCGGAGCCTATCGAAGTGTGAGCACGCCCGACGCGCGCGTTCGATCACGCCCTGCTAGCCTCGCCGAATGACAGACGACACCGCCCAGCCTGCCGCGATCACCCTCGGCGACAACACGATCTACGCCATGCCACTCGCCGAGGGCGGGCTGCTGCTCGTCGACGCCGGGCCGGACTTCGAGGGGGCGTGGGAAGCGGCCGTTCGGCAGGCCGCTGGGCACGGCTTCGCGCCTGCCGATGTGCGCACGGTGCTGGTGACGCACGCGCACATCGACCACGCTGGGCTGGCGCATCGCTGGGCGGAGGCAGGCGCTCGCATCCTCGCCGGCGCGGCCGACCTGCCCGCGCTGACGCGAGAGGGGCCGCGAAGCGAAAGTACCCGCGACGCCCGCCGCGACGAACTGCTTCGCCACGGCTGCCCGGAAGACGTACTGATGGCGATGCGCACGCCTCGGCGGGTGTTCGAGATGCGCTGGTCCGCCCCACCGCCCGGCGCGATCCAGGCCGCCGAGGACGGCGCAACGTTTACCCTCGATGGTGGAGCCACGCTCCGGGTCGTCGCCGCGCCCGGGCACACGCCGGGCAACCTCGTCGCCTTCGTCGAGGCGCAGGGTGACCTCTATTCGGGCGACACGCTGCTGCCTGGTGGGATTCCAACGCCCGGCCTGCACTTCCCGGAGGGCGCGGAGAACGCGCGCTGGGCCTCGCTGCCGCGCTTCACCGCGTCGGTGTCCCAACTGCGGGCGCTGGAGCCGCGTCGCGTGCTGCCGGGCCACGGCGAGGCGGTCGATAACCCGGAGCGGCTGTTCGCGCGCTTCCTGCGGCATCAGGAGCGCCGTCAGCGCCGTATTCGCACCCTGCTGGAGACGCAGGCCGACAGCGCCTTCGGTCTCGTCAGGCGGCTCTTCCGGCACCTACCAGACGAACGCGTCGGGCAGGCGATGACGGAGACGATCGGGCACCTCGATGCCCTCGCCGAGCGCGGCGAAGTGACGTCCGAGGCGGACGCGGACGGTGTGCTGGTGTTCAGTCCGGTGGCCGAGGCGGCGAGCTAGCCGGCGAGCTCGACCTTCACGAGCGGCGCGCCGCTCATCCACTCCTCGATGTTCTGGTCGCCCTCGAGCTTGGCGAGTACCTGCGTCAGCACCGCGCCGCGCTTCGCCTTGTCTGTCACAGCCGTCGCGCTCGCTGCCAGATCGGCGGTGGCGCTCTCCTTCACGTGCAGCGTGAAGTCGGGCTCCGCGAGCAGGTTGGCGTACCACGACCGCGGGCCCGGACGGCCGGTGATGTAGATGCCGTCATCGAGGTTGTGGAACCAGATTTCGATGCGGTGGGAGTCGCCTGACTTGCGCCCGGTCGTCGTGATGTCGATCAGGCGGTCGTTCGCGAGTGCCTGCTGAACTGCCTCGTCCATGCTCTCCTCCTCGCGGACGCGTGCGGTGCAGGGCCCAGCTTAGTCGGTGGCCAGCACCTTGTAGAGCGACGGCAGGCGGCGCGGCAGTGACTCGATGTCGGCAACGACCTCGTATCCGATGTCTTCGCACATCTCGCCCAGGTAGTCGTGGCCTTCCTTGTCGACGGTGATCAGGAATGGTGTCATGCCGGCGCGCTTGGCCTCCAGCAGCGCCTGACGCGTGTCGTGGACCGCATATTCCTTCTCGGTGCGGTCACGCCCATAGCCGTGGTCCTGCGGCCGGCCGTCGGAGACGAGGATCAGGATCTTCACTTTCGCGTCGTGCTCCTCCAGCTTGTGGATCGCGTGGCGAATCGCCGGGCCCATACGGGTCGAGCGGATCGGTTCGACCTTGTCGATGCGCTTGCGCACGCGGTCGCCGAACGTCTCATCGAGACCCTTGACCGTGTAGAACTCCACGTTCTCGCGACCGTAGCCGGAGAAGCCGTAGATGCCATACGAGTCGCCGATCGCCTCCAGCGCCTCGATGATCAGCACCGACGACTCTTTTTCGAGGTCGATGATGCGCTTGGGCGGCTCGACGGCCTGCTTCGCGCGGCGCTGAGCGAGCCACTGGAAGTACTTGCGCGGGTCGTCGTCGAACTCTTCCTCGTCGCTGTCGTACTTCGGCCGCTGCTTCTCGATCTCCTCGTCCGTGGACGCAGACATGTCGAGTAGGAAGGCGACGGCGACATCGCGCTCCAGCTTGTTGCGACGCCAGTAGATCTGGGCGAGTGGGCCGACGCCGGCCTTCTTGTCGACGAGGAACTCCATCGCGCGATCGAGGTCGATGTCCTCGCCGTCTTCGAGCCGTTTGATCTTGCGGAACGCCTCCGGGCGCAGCAGCTCGAACTGGCGACGGGTCTCCATCACGAGGCCGTGGTGCTTGGTGAGAATGCCTTCGTAGTACTCCAGGTCGCCTTCCTCGGCGGGGCGCTCGCCGACACGGCACCAGCGAGGGCGGTAGTCGGCGGCGCGGAAGTCCCATTCGTCGTAGTAGGTCCATTCGATCTCGATCGGCAGATCTTCCTCGGGCGCACCTTCCTCGCCGCCACCGGGCGAATCGCCGGACTGTGCCTCGCCATCACCGGCCGGGGTCGCCATGTCCTTGTCGAGGTCGGAGAGGAAGAGGCCGAGCGAGGAGGCGAGGTCGCCTTCCGCCCACTCGGAGATCGTGATCTCGACCGACTTCTCGAGCATCTCCTGGAGCTGCTCCTGCGTGATCGGCGAGAGCGTACCGTCGGAGTCGCCTTCCTGGAGCCGGAGCTTCATCAGCAGCTGCACCAGCTCCGGCTTGAAGTCGCCACGGAACTCCGGCTGCGGGGGCGTCTCGAAGTCGACCTCTTCGCCGTGCGGCATCGGAGGGCCATCGCCATCTCCGCCGCCCGGCATGTCTGGCGTGATCGAGTACATGTCCTCACTCATCGACTCCCACTCCTCGTCGGAGAGCGCGTCGATGATGTTCGGGATGCGTTCGGTGATGTCGTACATCGCCGCCGCAACCTCGGCGGAGTCCTGCACGGTGGCGTCCGGCTGCTCGACGACCTTCAGCGCCGCAAGGCCTTCGCCCAGCAGTTGCTGGAGCGGTGCGGGCCAGAGGATGGTCTCCGGTCGGGCCAGCGAGGCACGCAGCAGGTTTTCGATAAACGCCTGTCGCAGCCCCATCTCCCGCACGTCCGGCCGCCGCCCGGCCTCGTACGCCTGCAACCGTCGCAGCGCCGCCCGGATGCCGCCGTACTCGCGCCCGATGAAGGCATCGACGCGGGTGTCCTCGACCACCGTGAAGAGGCCGGAGATCAGCGTGCGGTCGGTGAACAGATCGAAGTAGCGCTCCATCGGCGTCACCGGCGTCGTGTCCTCGTCGGCGGAGGCCTGCGCCTCCTGCTCGCGCCCCACGACACTCGCGGTTGTATGCGTCCCATCGACGCCGAAGGCGAAGTCGAACGAGCCGAATTCGATGCGGCCCGACTGGTGTGTGGCGAAGATCTTGTACACGAGGAAGTTCTCGTCTCGGTCCTCGAAGGTGCTCACGAACGGTGGCAGGTAGATCGCCGTGCCCTCTGTGGTGGCGGTCGATTCGGTCACCCAGCCGATGCCGCTGTCGACCAGCTCTTCGGTGGAGCGGACGGCGACGTCCTGGCCGGTCAGCGCCTTGGCGTAGAGCCGCAGCACCTGTCCGGTACGCGGGAGTTCAATGCGCGCCGACAGCCCGGCGAGCAGCTCCTCGGCACGCGTCGACTCGAGGCGGAAGAAGGCCTCGGCGCCTTCCGCGTTACCGTCGCTGAGCACGGTCGCACCGGCCTCGGACCACGCCTCCATCTGGTCCTGTGTAAGGCGGCTGCGCACGAAGGGCGCGGACTTCAGGTACTCCATCGCAGCGACCGGGCTCGCGTCCGCGAGGCGCTGTGCGAAGCCCAGCATCATCGAGTGGTTGTCGGTCTCCACTTCGCCCAGCGCCGCTGCGGCGTCCGCGAAGAGCGGGAAGCCCTGGCGGCCGACCTGCGTGGTGACGCCGGCGGCCAGCTCCAGGAACGTGCCGCGCTGCAGCTCGTCGATCTGGCCGAGCAGCGCGGGGCCTCGTTCGAAGTAGAGCCGCGTGTCGGCCCACGACGCACGCGTGACGGCGCGCGCGAACTGCAGGAACGGCTCGCGGTCGCGAGAGGCGAGTTGATCGAAGATCGGCGGCGAACCCTCGAGGCAGGTCGTCGCCAGCTCGTACGAACGCTCCGTCAGCGCGTCAACGACACCGACCAGCTGGTCGAGTTGTCCGAGATCGATCGAGTCGAGCAGCTTCGGGCTCGTACCGAAGTAGAGCGACGCCAGCGCGATCGATTTCCAGTTGCCGCGACAGAGCAGTTCGCCCTGCCGGGCCCACGGCTCCAGCTCGCCCGGTTCCAGCTGCTCCAGCGCCTCCGGCGTGGCCTTGAGGAACGCCGCAGCGACCACCGAGGAGAGATCCGCCAGCTCTGTCGAGATGCGTGTCCAGTCCATCAACTGGTCGAAGTCCAGGCTGCCCAGCACGTCCGAACTGGCGCGGAAGAATTCCGCCGCCGCTTCCCACGAGCGCAGCGAGTGGTTGGCCAGCGTGATGCCGGTCTCCGCCCAGCGTTCAAGCTGCTCGGAGCTCAGCTCGCCCTCGAGCGCCGTCGCGGCGGTGCCAAAGTCGTCGGGCAGCGAGGCACCGAAGCCGCGTAGTTCCGCGGCGTGGCGATCGATCAGTTCGGCTGCTGTGGTCATTCGGCGAGAACCCTCCGCCGGGGGGGTCGCCTACTCCTCGAAGATCGAGGTGACGACCTCCTCGATCGACCGCTGCACTTCCTCGTCGTCGGTGAGCGCCCAGACGATCGACGTCTGGCAGGCGCGTCGCGGGGCGATGCCGCTAGCAACCAGTCGGCCCGCGTAGATCAGCAGACGGGTGGAGACACCCTCGGCGAGCCCGTGCTCCTTGAGGTTCCGCACCTTCTCGGCCAGCTTCGCCAGGTCCTGCGCGATACCGGAGTCACAGCCGGACTCGCGGGAGATGATCTCCGCCTCCTGGTCGCGGCCGGGGTAATCGAACTCAATCGCCATGAAGCGCTGGCGGGTGGAGTGCTTGAGATCCTTCAACGCCGACTGGTAGCCGGGGTTGTAGGACATCACCAGTTGGAAGCCGCCCGCCGCCTCCAACAGCTCGCCGCGCTTGTCGATCGGCAGCAGCCGCCGGTAGTCGGTGAGCGGGTGGATCAGCACCGTTGTGTCCTTGCGCGCCTCCACGATCTCATCGAGGTAGCAGATCGCCCCGACCTTCACCGCGCGGGTGAGCGGGCCGTCGATCCAGCGCGTCTCGTCGCCCTCCAGCAGGTAGCGCCCGACGAGGTCGGAGGCCGTCAGGTCCTCATGGCAGGCGATCGTGATCAGCGGGACGCCCTCCTCCTCGCGGTTCGCGAGGTGCTGGTGCAGTCGCCAGGACATGTGCTCAAGGAAGCGGGTCTTACCGCAGCCGGTCGGGCCTTTGAGGATCACGGGCATGTGCTGCTCGTAGGCGGTATTGAAGAGTTCTACCTCGTCCGCGATCGGCAGGTAGTAAGGCTCCGACTTGATCCGGAATTCTTCGACCTGGAGGGACTTGAAGCCCTCTCCTTCGGCGACTGTGTGTTCCTTGGTGGTCAAGGGCGACCTGCTTACCTGTTGCTGCCTGCCGGCTCTGCGATTCGTTTCTGGAGCTTGTTCCACTGCGTCTTCGTGCGCTTCTCGAAGGCATCGAGGTCGCCAGAGTTGCCGACCTTCACGTCGGCGTGGGCTTCGCGCTCCTTGTTCGTGATCTGGGAGTCGAGGCGCGCCTGCGCCGCTTCCTCGGACAACCCGTTGCGGGCCATCAACCGGTCGCGAGCAACCAGCGGCTTGGTCGAGAGCACCCAGACCTCATCGACGAGGTCGGTCCACTCCGCCTCCACCAGCACTGCGGCTTCCAGCACGATCACACCGATACCGCGCCCCTTGCACTCGCTGATCTCTTCTTTCGCCAGGCGACGAATCTCCGGCCACAGGATGTCTGTCAACCGCTTCATCTGCACCGGATCGCCGAAGACCTTCCCGCCGAGCACCATGCGGTTGATCTCACCGTCCTCCGCAACGATGTCGTGACCAAATTCGTTCACGACTTTTTCGAAGAAGGGTGAATCTGGCGCGTAGGCGCGATGGCCGAGCTTGTCGGCATCGATCACTGTCGCGCCCCACTCAGTCATGCGCTCAGCAGCAGTCGATTTCCCGGAGGCGATACCTCCGGTGAGTCCAATGACGACCATTCAGTCCCCCGCAATACGTGAGCGCCTATGTTCGGTCGCTCCGAAGCTGATTGTATTTGTGCTTAGAAGCGCACGCAACGTGCGGCTCTATCGTAGATTCGGCATGAATCTACGATAGAGCCGCAGTCGCATGCGTTATGTCGTACAGTTGCCGCGTGAATTCAGTCGAGGCCCTTGACCGCCTCGATCAAGGGCGGCACGACCGCCTTGTAGTCACCGACGACGCCAAACCGAGCAGAGCCAAAGATGTTCGCCTCTGCGTCGCGGTTAATGGCGACGATCGCCTTCGACCCGCTGCAACCGGCCATGTGCTGGCTGGCACCGGAGATCGCGATCGCGATGTAGAGGTCGGGCGTCACCACTTTGCCGGTGAGCCCCACCTGCTGACTGACCGGGTACCAGCCGAGGTCACATGCAGCGCGCGAGGAGCCAACGGCCGCCTTGTCGTCGCCAATCGCGGAGGCAAGCTCCTCGACCATGTCGAAGCCCTCGGGCCCACCGAGGCCGCGTCCGCCGGAGACGACGACCGTCGCGTCCTGGATCTGCAGCCCCTCGGTGACCGCCGCCTCATGGCCGGTGATCGTGCCGCGTGACTCGCCAGCGGCGCCAAGGTCCACGGTCTCGCCGCTGCCATCGCGAGGCGACTCCAGCGGCTCCTGTGTCTTCGCTCGCACGGTCGCAATCGCCGGCGAGGTGGCGAAGGAGTAGGTCGCCTGCGCGTTGCCGCCGTAGCACGACCGGGTGGCGCGGAAACCATCGCCCGCGGCCTCCACGGCTACGCAGTCCATCGCTGCCGCCGTCTCCAGTCGGAACGCGAGCCGAGGCGCTGTGTCACGCCCCATGCCGTCCTGTGGCATCAGCACGAGCCCGGGGCTCGCCTGCTCGACGGCAGCCTGTGCCGCCGCAAGCCACTGGTCCGGCTGGAACTGGTCGTAAGCCGCGTCGGCGCTAGTGAAGGCACGGTCTGCACCGGCTGCGAAGGCGGCGTCAGCAGCTCCGGCGGCGGCGCTACCGAGCAGCGTCACGCTGACGCTGCCGCCGTCCGCGAGGCCCGTCGCCGCGCCCAGCAGTTCCGCCGTCACTGAGCTCGGCGCGCCGTCTTCGATCTCGCCGATTACGAGGATGTCTTGTGCCATCTTGGGGTTCCTCTCGTCCTGTCCTGATCCGCCGGGGCGGGTTAGAGAATCTTCGCTTCGCGCAGGGCGGCGGCCAGCGCCTGTGCCTGCTCCACGGGGGTGTCGCCCTCCATCAGCTCGCAGTCGCCGCCCACCTCCGGGATGAAGAGGCGCTCAAGCTTCAGCCGCGAACCGGCCGCCCCGACTGCCGAGGGGTCGAGACCGAGGTCAGACGCGGTCATCGTGGTCACGGTCTTCCGCGCGGCCTGCATGATCTGCTGGAGCTTCGGGTAGCGAGGCTCGCCCAGTTCATTGGAGATCGTGACGACGGACGGTGTCGGCACCTCGACGGTTTCGAAGCCGTCGGCGAGCACGCGCTGGACGGTCATCTTACCGTCGGCGATCTGCACGTCCTTGGCGATGATCGAGGACGGCCAGCCGAGCAGTTCCGCGATGCCGAGCCCGACCTGACCCATGTCCCAGTCGGCGGCCTGCCGCCCGCAGAAGACAGCGTCGACATCGCCGAGTTGTTCGATCGCGGTCGCGAGCACGCGCGAGGTTGTGTAGGAGTCGCCGCCCTCGAAGGCGTCGTCGTCCAGCAGCACGCCCTCGTCGGCACCCATCGCGAGCACCTGCTTGATGGCGGCCTGCGCGCTCTCCTTGCCCATCGAGATCACGGTGATCTTCGTGTCGTCGCCGGCCGCCTCTTTGATGCGCAGCGCAGCTTCGGCGGCCATGCCGTCGAACTGACTGAGCACCGGGGCGATGCCCTGCGCGGGCACGACCTCGTTGTTCTGCTCATCGACACGGAACGCCGATGGCGGCGTCTCCGGGTCCGGGATCTGCTTCGCACAGACGACGAAATGCATGTTCTGTCTCCATCACCGGGCACCGATGGTGGCACCCGCTTCGTTCTCAGGTCGCTAGTTCGCCGCTTCTCCTGCGGCGTCCGGGCCGAGCACTGCTCGCTCGAGCAGCTCGGCGACGTCGAACGCCTGGATGCGGCCTTCTTCCTCCGGTTGGATGGACGGGATGCCGTCCTCGAACATTTGAATACAGAAGGGGCAGTTGGAGACCACTCGGTCCGCCCCGGTGCCGACAGCTTCCTCGGTACGGACGTGGTTCACGCGCCGCTCCCCGACCTCTTCCTGCCACATGTTGCCGCCGCCGGCGCCACAGCACAGCCCCTTGCTGCGACTGCGTTTCATCTCCGTGAACTCTCCTCCGGAGATCACCTCGATGATCTCGCGCGGCGCATCGTACTGCTCGTTCATGCGGCCGAGGTAGCACGAGTCGTGGTAGGTGATCGATTCGTCGAGCTTGTGGCGGGGCGTGAGCGTCCCGTCTTCCAGCGCTCGTGCGAGGAACTCCGTGTGGTGCAGCACCTCGAAGTGACCATCGAACTGCGGATACTCGTTCTTGAAAGTGTTGAAGCAGTGCGGGCAGTTGGTGATCACGCGCTGCACGTTCTTCGCCTTGAACGTCTCGACGAGCTGCTGCGCGAGGATCTGGTAGAGGTACTCGTTGCCCATCCGCCGCGCCGGGTCGCCGTTGCATGTCTCTTCCTGCCCCAGCACGCCGAAGGAGGTGCCCGCCTCGCGGAGCAGCCAAAAAACCGATGTCGTGACCGGCAGGTTGCGCTCCACAAGCGAGCCCGAGCAGCCGACCCAGTAGAGGTACTCCTGCGACCCGTCGAAGATCGGCACGTCGCCGAGCCCTTCCATCCAGGTGGTGCGTTCCAGCGTGGTGCCGCGCCATGGGTGGCCGCGGGTCTCGATGTTTTCGAGCGCCTGCTGCGCGGTAGCGGGGATGCGCGCCTCGTCCATCACGAGGTAGCGGCGCATGTCGACGATCGTCGGCACATGCTCGATCATCACCGGGCACTCCTCGACGCAGGCGCCGCAGGTGCGGCAGGCCCAAAGCGTCTCGTCGGCGACCACATCGCCGACCATCGCCACCTCGGCGACGGCGCGCACGTCCTCGCCCGCGTGTCCGGCACGCTGGACCGTCGGCCCGACAGCAGCGAGATGCTGCTTGAGGTCCTGGATCAGGTGCATCGGCGAGAGCGGCTGACCGGAGAGGTTGGCCGGGCAGACCTCCGTGCAGCGCCCGCAACGCACGCAGGCATCCAACTCAAAGAGCTGCTTCCACGTGAAGTCCTGGATCTGGCCGACGCCGAAGACCTCCTGCATCTCGATGTCCTCGATGGTCGCCAGCCGGCCCGGCGAGTCGGTGCGCTGCAGGAAGGCGTTGATCGGCGCGAAGAACATGTGGTCGAGCCGCGTGAAGACGATCAGGCCGAGCCACGAGAAAGCGAGCGCGATGTGTAGCCACCAGATCCCGACGTGCCCGCTGAGGGTCTGGCTCTCGGTGAGGTCGATGATGTTGAGGGTCTCGGCGAGCCCCCATGAGACGAACGACCACTTCGCCCAGTCCGGGTGCGCCTCCAGCTCGGTGACGTTGATGCGGAAGGCTTCCAGCATGAAACCGGTAACCAGCACGAGACCCAGCCCGGCGATGATCAGGTGGTCCTCCACACGCTCGTCCCAGCGGATGCGGTGGAAGTCGTCGAAGTAGCGCCGGTAGAGCGCCATGCCGACCCCGATCAAGCCGATCAGGCCGAAGAGGTCGCCGTAGAACGAGAAGAAGAGATAGTAGTCGCCCGTGAGGAAGTGCAGTTGCAGGTCGTCGTCGACCGCCACCTGCGCGGTGACGAATGTGAGCACGATGATCGACGAGAAGATGCACATGTGCATGATCCCGGCGTACGCGTCGCGCCGCACCTTCTCCTGGCCGATGCCCAGTCGCATCGCGTTGCGGACGCGGTGTGGCAGATCAGCGAGTAGCCCGGGAACCGGCTTGCCCAGCGCCCACAGCGAAGCGTGGCGGCCGATGCCATAGGCGAGCAGCCCGACGAGCGCGGCGAGGAAGACGTAGACCGCCCACCCCTGCTCGATGTTGAAAAAGATCTCTCGCCCGGCGCTGCTGCGTTGCGCCTCGGCTGCCCCGGCGACGCCGATGCCGCTCAGCGCGACGGCAGGTGCCCACCAGCCGCCGACGAGGCGGACACGGCGGGGCTTCTTGCGCCCGGTCAGCGCCGTGGCTGCACCGTCCGCGGTCGCCATTTCAGTTGCTCTCCGCCGGAACGAACTTGTCGCGCAAATCGTTCTTCAGCACCTTGCCCATGTGGTTGCGCGGCAACTCGTCCACCCACTCGTACTTAGCCGGGGCCTTGTACGAGGCGAGATGCGACTTCACGAAATCCGTGAGGTCGTCCTGGCTGGCTTCGATGTCGGTGCCTACGACGATCGCGAGCACGGTCTCGCCCCACTCCACGTCGGGCATGCCGACGACTGCGGCTTCGCTGATCGCGGGGTGATCCTCGAGCACCTGCTCGATCTCGGCCGGGGCGATGTTCTCGCCGCCGCGGATGATCAGGTCCTTCAGGCGGCCGGTGATGAAGAGGTAGTTGTCGGGGTCCAGGTAGCCAAGGTCGCCGGTGTGCAGCCACTTGCCCTGGATCGCGTCGGAGGTCTCATCCGCGCGACCCTGATACTCGCGCATGATGCGCTCGCCAGCGATGCTGATCTCGCCCGTCTCACCGGCCGGCAGTACGTCGCCGGACGGACCAAGGATGCCGATCTCGATGTCGGGCATCGGGCTGCCGACGGAACGCAGGCGCTTCACCTTCAGCTCGTTCTCCTCGGGCGTGCCATCGAGCCGGTGGTCGTCCGGGCCGAGGAAGGTCATCGAACCGGTCGCCTCTGTCTGGCCGTAGGCGTTCATCAGCCCGCAGTCGAAGACATCGATCGCCTGTCGCACGATCTCGAAGGGCATCGGCGCGGCACCGTAGGTGATGTTCACCAGCGAGGAGATGTCGTAGCTATCGAAGTCATCGACGTCCATCAGCCGCTTCAGCATCGTCGGCACCACGAAGGCGTGGGTCACCCCCTCGCGCTCGACCGTTGCGAGCCAGGCGGCCGGGTCAAACTGCGGCAGGATCGCGAGTTTCCGCCCGCTGAAGATCGGCCCGATCATCTGAGTCGCCCCGGCGATGTGGAAGAGCGGCACGGAGACGAGGTTGATCTCCTGTTCACCGGCCGGGTCGGCGGGGCCCTGCGTGTTGAGGACGAAGGCGGAGATCGCCTTGTGCGTGAGCACCACGCCCTTCGGCAGCGCCGTCGTACCCGACGTGTAGATCACGAGCGAAGGGTCGTCGTCGTCGGTCTCCGGGAAGAGCGGGCCGTCCGAGCCCTGGTCGCGCAGGTCGTGCAGCGAGGAGATGTCATCCGACTGGAAGTCCAGCGCGTAAACGTGCTCGACCCCCGGGATCGATGAACGAATCTCCTGCAGCAGCGGGACATAGCGCTCTGAGATGAACAGTACGTTCACCTCCGCCGTGTCGATCATGTACGTCAGTTCTTCGGGCTTCGCGCGGTAGTTCAGCGGCACGAAAGTCGCCCCGACGGTGGCCGTGGCGTGGTAGAGCTCGATGAAGGCGGTCGAGTTCACGGCCATCACGCCGACGTTACGGCCCTTCCCGATCTGCAACGCCTTGAACGCGTGGGCGAGCCGGTAGACGCGCGCCTGCAGTTCTCCATAGGTGCAGGAGTCGTCCGGATCCGCCATCGCGACGCGGTCAGGAACCACCGCGGCGGAGATGCTCAGGAACTCAGCGGCATTCATCGTCTTACCCCCCCGGGATCGACGTCGGGAGCGTCAGGGCGCGTCTGAGCGCCGGATGCGCGGCCGATCGCCGTCCTTGTACACCGATATTCGTCGCGGGGCGAAGCCATCGCCGCCAGCGAACGTCCGAAGATGTCATACATTGATTCCGTGCAAGCGTCGAAGAAACGGCCATGTTCTCCCGGGACGCCGAGGTCGGGACGGATGCCCTCCCCGGAACAGAAGCGCGGCTCACTATAGTGAATCCCGAATCCGCGCGCTACAGGCCTCAGGGTTACCGGACCGGCTCGTCAGTTGCCACCCGCGTTGCGGTTCGGGTCGCGCTCGATCACCTCAATGAAAATGTGATCCGCTCCATCGGGCCCGGCGCGCACGCGGTAGGTGAAGGTGCGCAGCGGCTCGTCCGTGCCCGCGATCGCTCTGCCGGTCATCGCCCAGAGCGCCTCGCTGCACGGATCGGCGAAGGCGCCGGAGGCGCCATCGGGATTGGCGCTGCTCGCGCGTGAGTCGTCCGGTAGCCACTGCGCCCGGCAGCCGGTTCTGCGGATCAGCCCATCGAGGACGCGTAACTGGCCGTCCTCCCGCCCGAAGACGTAGAGCCCCGGCTCATCGAACGCGACGATCTGTCCGATCACGAACTGTTCGAGCGGCCCGGCGTCGTAGTCCTCGACGATGAACTCGGCCTTGCCGATGGTCGCTCCCCAGACAACGAGGGCGACGCCAGCGAGGGAGAATGCGATCAGCGCGAACGGTCCGATCGCGTGGGACGACATGCGAGGGACCAAGGCGGGCAGCAGGCGTCGCGGTTTCTTCACCTCAGCTGGCGACAGCGCGGGCAGCGGTCGCCAGCCGGCGTTCGAGCGCGAGCCCGTCCACGAGCGAGCGGTCGAGACCTTCGACGACTGCGCGCTTGGTCAGGCGCATCGCTCGCGGGTCGCGAGCGGCGAGGCGTTCGGCCCACTCGCGCGCCTCGGCCTCAAGCCGGTCCGGCGGGACGATCGCGTGGACGAGGCCGATCTCATACGCCTCGGCAGCGTCGATCGGGTCGCCGGTGGTGGCCAGCCGCAAAGCGTCGCTGCGGTTGATGTGGCGGGAGACAGTCTGCGTACCTCCGGCGGAGGGGATGTAGCCCAGCGTCACCTCGGGCAGCGCGAAGCGGGCGTCATCCGCCGCGATGCGCAGGTCGCAATAGAGCGACATTTCCAGCCCCGCGCCGAACGCAAAGCCATGGATCGCGGCGATCAGCGGCACGGGCAGCCGGGACATCAGGCCCCAGAGGTCGCGATTGAGGCGCGCCTCACGCGCATCAATGAACGAGGGTGCGCTGCCGAACTCGGTAATGTCGGCCCCGGCGGAGAAGGCACGTCCCGCGCCTCGCAGCACGGCGACGCGCACGGTGGGGTCGTCGCGCAGCATCGTGAGCATCGCCCACAACTCGTCGCGCATCTGCAGGTGGACGGCGTTCAACTGCTGCGGCCGGTTCAGCGTCAGCCAGAGGATGCCGCCTTCTCGGTCGACCAATACGAACGGCTCAGCCACGGCGATCAGTCCGTCTGCCCAGCGGTGCCGTGTCGGGGCTCGCACACGAGCATCGCTCGCCTACGTTGCCCAGTCTGGCTTCTTGATCGGGCTCACTTCATTGCGGACGGCCACGCGCTGCAGCTCGTCGTTCACTTTCTCGGAGAGCAACCGCATCATTGGGTCACCGGGCGACATCTCGTCGGAACGCCAACGGCGCAGCGCCGCCAGGTCCTTCTTGTTGAGCTTCAGGTCAGCGAGCTGTTCGACGATGTTGTCCATCATCGCCCAGACCTCATCGACGGTGAATTCGACCTTCATGACCGTCGCCCCTCGGCAGCGGAGACGCGCATCTTGCCGCGTCGGCGCAGCATCCGCGTGGAGTTCTCGTCGATCAGGTTGCCCAGCGCCTCGTTGAAGACGGCGGCGTACTCATCGAGGCCGATCGTCTCGGGGTCGTGCTCACGCCGCCACTGGCGGACCGCATCGACAGACTTCTGGGAGAGCTCGACGTTGTCGAGCACCTGTGCCGTAACCAGTGAGATCACGGTGTTGACGTCTTGGACATCCAGGATCACGTTCAACTCGCCGCTCCGATCGCTATTGCCGTAGCTGCCACATCGCGTTGGCGAGTGCTACGGGGCGCAGAATACGTTGCGTGACGAGCGCCCACTACGTCAATTACGCATAGCGCGCGCCGATGGTTTCTCCGTTGCCCGTGCAGGTCAGTGTCCGGTGAAGTTCGGGGGGCGCTTCGCGGCGAACGCGCGTACGCCTTCGGCGCGATCGGCGGTCGTCTGCAGCATCACGGTGAGGTCGAGTTCGTAGCGCAGCGCCTGCTCCAGCGCCATCTCGGCCCCGCGATGCACCGCCTCCTTTGCCATGCGCGTCGCAATCGGACCACGCGAGGCGATTGCGGCCGCGAGTTCGGCGGCCAGCGAGGCGGCTTCGCCCGTGGCGACGACGCGCGAGAGCAGGCCGATGCGCTTCGCTTCCGCGGCGTCCAGCTCGTCACCCGTCAGCAGCATGCGGAGCGCGTGCGCCCGACCGACCACCCGAGGCAGGCGCTGTGTCCCTCCCCCGCTGGGCACGGCACCGTTGCCCGTCTCCGGCATCGCGAACGTCGCACCTGCTCCGGCCACCCGGATGTCGCAGGCGAGCGCGATCTCGAGGCCGGCCGAGTGTGCGGAGCCTTCGATCGCGGCGATCACCGGCTGGGGCACCGCAGCCAGCGCGTGGATGCCGGCCGCCACGGGCGGCTCGCTGGCAGCGAGCGCCTCCGCGCTCCAGCCGGCGCAGAAGGCCGGCACGGTGCCGGTGACGATCAGCGCGCGGACACCGTCGGTGTCTGCGGCCACCTCGGCGGCGGCATCGGCGAGCGCGGCATCGAAGGCGGCGTCGGCCAGCCCGTCGGGCGGCTCGATCGTGAGTGTCGCGACGTGGTCGGCGACGGTGAGGCTGGTGAGGCTGGTGAGCGGCACGCTGCCTCCCGGTTGCGGCTTCGCAGCTAGCGCCGGGATCGTACGGGGGGCCGATCCGAGGCGTCAACGAACGCGGGAGGGCCCGCTTCGCACTGGACGCAGTGGGTGACGGCTGCGAGGATGCGCGGGCGCTCGGGCCTGCGCGATCGGCCCCTGGGAAGCGGAAGGCTGGAGATGCGCTTCACACGCGGCGACATTCCCGGATTTGCGATCGCCCTGCTCGCCGGGCCGGCGATGATGGTGCTGTTCCTCGCGAGCTTCGAAGTCTGGGACCACCAGGGCACGCCGCTGCTTGGAGCAATGGCGGCAAATCTGGCGATTGGCGCCGGTCTGCTCGCCGTCTTCAGCCGCTTCATCCGCAACTGGGACATACCGCTCTCCCTCCTCGGCATCCTTGTCGTGATCGTGATCTCCGTGAACGTGATGCAGCGCACCGGCGATGACGGCACCGGCTGGGCGACCGCACTGAAGCTGATCGGCGTGCTCGATTTCCTGCTGCTGAACCTCGCGGTCGTTGGCCAGATGCTCTGGCACGGCCTGATCCCCGTGATGGACCGTCGCGCCGCGCGCGCGGCCGACGCGGGCGACGCCTAGCAGCACCATGCCCCCCTCGCTCGCCCGCTTCGAGCGCGTAGCGCTGGCGATGCTCGCCGCCTGGATGGGCGAGCACTACTACCGCACCTTCCGCGTGCTCGATGACGACACCGCCCTCGACGGCACTCCTTTCGACGCGCTGCTCACACAGCGCGACCGGCGCGCGGGCGTCACGATCGGCACGCTCTGGCCGGACGGCGAGGCGGTGGCCGTGCCGGGCTTCGAGACGCTAGTCGGCGGCGACATCGCGGACGAGGGCGATAGCGGCGGCTACGTGCTGTGGTCGCCCCCCGGCATCGCGCCACCATCAGAGGAGCCCGCGCTCTCCGACTTCCGCCTGCGCATCGCCAACGGGTTGAAGAGCCTCGCGCCGAACGAGCGGCGGGAGGTGCGCATCCCCGTCACGCTGCAGCTCGCGAAGACGGAAGCGGAGGGCCAGTACGTCTCGGTCACCGGCGGCCTCTCCTCGCACTGGACTCGCATCTCAGAGGGCGTCAGCGGGGCCTTCCGCCTGGACTCGCGCACGTTGCACCGGCTGCCCGAGGAGGAGGCGGAACTCGAGATCTTGCTCTCGCGAGTGCGCGACCGCGCCGGGCTGCTGAACGAGGGCGAACGCAGCGAGGTCGAGGTTCACGATTACTGGCTCGTCTCGCGGCTCCCCAACGATCAGCCACTCGGCCTGACGATGAGCGGCGCGCGACCCGATTTCGACCCGCTGGACGGCGCTACCGTGCGCCGGCAGCTGCGCAGCAACATCAAGCGCGCGGTCGAACAGGGCGAGGCTGGGCAGTGCGACCTCGCGGTGCTCGTGCTCGTCGGCAGCGTCGCGCACATGGAGGACGAGATGGCGACGACGGCGCTGAAAGGCATGAACCCGGCGCTCTACGCCTCGCTCGACCTGATCGCACTGGTCGCAGACGGGCGCGTGCGGCAGGTGCTACAGCCGCGCTCGTTGCCGTGGGAGGCGTCGTAGGCCGTCGCGGATCGCGCTACGGTCGCTGATCCTCGGCGGGCGCGACGACGACGAAGGTGCCTCCTGCCTTGTCGTGCCACGTCTGGTTGCGAGCGTCGCGCAGCGCCCACAGGTAGCCGGCGAAGAGGAGCAGTTCGCTGACCAGCGACATCACGGCTCGCCGAAAGCCGCTCTCAAGGCCGGGGGCGGCGCCGTCCGAGTTGACGATGCGCAGCCCGACGGCCCGCTTGCCCGGCGACCAGCCGACCGTGTTCCACACCCACCAGTACCCGAATCGGCCAAGGATGCTGCCCAACGAGAGCAGCATCTGCTCCCCATCGCTCATCAACCCGGGATCCAGCCCCAGCACCGCATTCAGCACGATCAACAGAACCAGCGTGATAGCGTAGTCGACGCCGAAGCCGAGAAAGCGCCGCCCGAATCCCGCGAGCTCCAGCCCCACGGGACCGACCGCGGGCTCGACCTCCCCACCGACCGCAGGCGCGGCCGCCGAGGCGGCTACCGCAGCAGCCCCATCCACAGCTATTCGATCCGCGAGGGCGGGATCGTCCGGTAGCTCGCCGTCGCCCGCCCACGCGGGACCCGGTTCGCCGACGCGAGGGCGTTGCGGGCGGTCGTCCTGGCCTCGGGCCTCCGTCACGCGCGGCGGGCCCGGTGGGGTGCCGTCATGCGTGGATCTGGATCGCGCCATCCACCACGATCAGCTCGGAGTCGACGAACGCAGCCTCATCCGAGACGAGGTAGACGAGCGGTCCCTGCAGGTCACCCGGGGTGCCGAGCCGGCGTACGGGGATGTAGCGCTCCAGCACGGCGTGCACTTCCTCGTCACCCTGCAACCCCTCGACATCGTCGTAGAAGCCGATGCCCAGCGCGTTGACGGTCACGCCGCCCCTGCCCCATTCGAGGCCCAGCGACTTGGTGAAGCCCAGCACCGCGCCCTGTGAGGCGCCGAAAAGGGCGCAGTTGGGCGCGCCTCGGTCGTGCAACACGGAGACGAGGTTGACGATGCGGCCCGTGCCGCGCTCCAGCATCCGCCGCCCCGCCGCCTGCGAGGTGACAAAGACGGAGGTCGCGTTGCGCTCGATCTCCCGCTCCCACTCCGCCAACGACGTGTCGAGCACCGGCTTGATGTTCGCGCGGTGAGTCGCGTTGACGAGGATGCTGATTGGCCCGATCGACTCCTCAAGCTCGCTGATTGCTGCATCGACGGCCGCATCGTCGGTGAGGTCGACGCGCTTCGCCTCGCCCTTGCGGCCCAGCGACCAGCACTCGTTGAGAATCGAATTCGCCTCGGTCTCCTCGCCCGCGTCGTTGTTGAGCGTCGTCACGGAGACGTCCGCGCCCGCATCAGCTAGTGCGCCGGCGAGTGCGCGGCCGAGCGCACCGGTCGCGCCCGTCACGAGCGCGTGCTTGCCACTGAGATCGAAAAACGGCTGTACATTGTCGGCCATGATTAGCCCCCCACCACCGGCTCGATGCCGGCCGGGATCAACCCGCCGGCGATCGCGCCGCCATCGACCAGTACGGTCTCGCCCGACACGTAGTCCGATGCCGCGGAGCTGAGCAGTACGGCCATCGTGCCGATGTCCTCCACGACGCCGACGCGCCCGATCGGCTGCCGCTCGCCCATCTGTTCCTGCATCTCCGGCGGCGCCTGGTACGGAATCGCTCCCGGGGCGATGCAGGTCGCGCGGATGTTGTCGCGGGCGTAGGTCATCGCCAGCGCTTTCGTCAGCTGAATCACGCCGCCCTTGGAAATCGAGTACATGAAGTTACCGCGGCCCCCTCGGAAGCCCCAGCCGGAGGTGACGTTGATGATGCGACCGCCGCCGTTCTCCAGGTAGTGCGGGATGAGCGCGCGCGAGCAGTAGAAGGCGGAGCTAAGGTTGGTGTCGATCCCCAGGTGCCAGTCCCCGTCGGTCAGCTCCGGCAGGGTCTTGCCCCGCCCGGCCGCGCCGCCGCCGGCGTTGTTGATCAAGATGTCGATGCGCCCGTGCTCGCTGATCGCCTCGGCGACCATCGCGTTCACGGCCTCGGAGTCGATCACGTCGCAGGTGATCACAGTGAAGCGCTGGCCGAGCTCCTCGACCATCGCCTTGCTCTCCTCCAGCGGTTCGAGTCGCCGCGCCGCTCCGACGATGTCAGCGCCCGCCGCGGCCATCGAGAGCGCCATCGAGCGACCGAGGCCACTGCCCGCGCCGGTGATGATTGCCGTCGTGCCGCTGAGGTCGAATTGTTCACGAATCATTCGTCTCCCCCTGCTTCGCTTCGCTGATTCCACGTTAGTTCCTTGGGCCCTCTTCCCAGTGCTCTTCCTGCCACGCGCGACGCTGCTGCGCGTTGTTGAAGCGACCGTCGCGCCATTCCAGCGCGGACTTCAGTCCTTCCTCGCGGTTGCGTACGCGCCACTCCTCCATTGCCGGCGAGGTGTGCATGCGAGCGTCCAGCTCCGAGCCTAGCTTCTGCATCGTGCGCGCGCCCATCAGCTCCAGTGCCAGGTTGGCGGAGCGCTTGTTCCCGGCCAGCATGTCGGGGTGGATCATCGCCATCTTGTCGGCGAGTTCCTCGACGGTCTCCTCGAGCTGATCGGCGGGCACGGCGTTCCAGACGAGGCCGATCTCCGCCGCCTTCGCCCCGGAGATTAGGTCGCCGGTAAGCAGCATGTACTTCGCCCACTGCGGGCCGACGTGATAGGTCCACATGTGCGCCGGCGGGCCGCCCATCGCCCGCACCGGCGGGAAGCCAATCTGCGCGTCATCCGCCGCAACGACGATGTCGCAGAGGAAGATCAGGTCGGTGCCACCGGCGATGCAGTAGCCGTGGAGCTGGCCGATCACCGGCTTGTGCATGTCGAAAATCGTCATGCGGTCGCGCTGCGCAGACTCCATGCGGAACGTGTCGTCGTCGAAGGCCTGGCTCTTGCGGTAGACATCCGCGTACCGGTCCGGCTCCGCCTGGTCTTCGCCCTCCAGTACGCGGTCGGGGGTGAGGTCGTAGCCCGCCGAGAAAGCCCGTCCGGCGCCTCGCAGGATCACGCTGTGCACACGGGTGTCGTCGTCGGCATCGCGCAGCGCCGTCGCGAGTTCGCTCTGCAGTTGCCGCGAGAGCGCGTTCAGTTTCTCCGGGCGGTTGAGCGTGATACGCGCCCGTCCGCGCTCCTTCTCGACGATGATCGTCTGGTAACTCGTTTCTTCAGCCATCGAGTCCGCCTTTCGAGCGCTAGAGATGTTGCAGCAGGCCACCATCGATGGTGAATACCTGCCCGCTGACGTAGCCGACGGCGCTGCCGGAGAGCCAGACCGCCATCGGTCCAACCTCCTCAGCCTCGCCGGCCCGCTTCATGATTGAGAACCGCACCGCGCGGCCCGCGTCTTCCACATCCGGGTCGATGCGGTCGTCCATCCAGTCCATCCAGCCCAGCGAGATGCCGTTGACGGAGATCTGGCTCGCCCCCAGCTCCTGCGCGAGCGAGCGGACGAGGCTCTGCGTCGCCGCGTGCGCCGCCCCATAGGCGGCCGTGTTACGCGTGCCACGCTCGCCGAGGATGTGCGAGACGAGGATCAGGTTGCCGCCCGCCTCGTTCTTCGCCAGTTCGCCCGCCGCCGAGCGCGCGACGTAGAACTGCGAGTTGAAGTTGTGGGTCATCACCTGCAACAGCTCGGCGTCGGTCGTCTTCCCGATCGGCTTACCGAGGAAGAGGTCGGGGCAACTGGCGACGATGTCCAGCCCGCCCAATTCCTTCGCCACCTGCCGCGTCGTCACCTGCACGTTGCGGCCCAGCGTCACGTCCATCACGTAGACGCCGGACTGGCTGCCCTGCGCCTCGATCTCCTTCTGGATGCGCTTCGCGGTCATCACCGCGTCGTCCGCCTTCAGCACGCAGAGCGCAACGTCGGCGCCGGCCTCCGCGTAGGCCCGCGCGATCGCCGCGCCGGCCGGATTCTCGACGCCGATCACCATCGCCTTGCGGCCGGAGAGCTCGAAGTGTTCGATGTTCGTGCTCATCCTTCGCCTACCCATCCAGTTCGTGTTCGGGCGCGAAGTTCACCGGGCCGACGCCGCCCGCGAGCCCGCCGCCATCGATGATGAAACTCTCGCCCGTGACGTAGCGCGAGGCGTCCGAGGCGAGGAAGACCGCGAGCGGGCCGAGCTCCCACCACTCGCCCAGCCGCCCCACCGGCACGAAGAGTCCGCGGTTCTTGCGGATTTCAGCTTCCTCGCTGCTCGCGGGCGGGGCCTGCGAGACGAACCCCGGCACGATCACGTTGGCGCGGATGTTGTGACGCCAGAGCATCGTCGCCTCCGACTTGGTCAGCGAGATCACCCCACCCTTCGCTGTCGGGTAGGCGAAGTTCTGGTTGCCGCGCAGCGCCGTGCCCGAGGCGACGTTGATCAGCACGCCGCCCTCGCCCTGCTCGACCATCGCTTTCGTGGCGGCGCGGCCGGAGTAGAACGTGCCCTTGAGGTTCACAGCCAGCGTCTTGTCGAAGGCATCGTCCGGGTACTCCCAGAACTCGAACGGGCCGACCGGGTCACCGATCCCGGCGTTCGCGACCATGATGTCGATCTTGCCGTACTCCGCGACGCAGGCGGCGACGAGCGCGTTGACCTGTGCCGAGTCTGTGACATCAGTAGGCACGGCGATCGCCTTACCGCCGGCCTCGCGAATCTCGCCCGCGGTGCCCTCGACCTGCTTGGCCGTGCGGGCGGCGCAGACGAGGTCGGCACCTGCCTGAGCGAGCGCCTTCGACATCGCTTTGCCGAGGCCACGGCCGGCGCCGGTGACAACCGCCGCCTTGCCGTCCAATTGTAGCGTTTCCAGCATCTGTTTCTCCGTCACGTCGAGCTGAGTCGCGGTGAGGTGGGCGAACGCCCTAGAACGCCCCGGCCGCCGCCGCGCCGAGCACGCCGAGTCCGAGCGCGATTCTATACCAGACGAAGACGCGCAGCGTGTGCGACTCCAGGAAGGCGAGCAGCGAACGGATCACGACCGTACCGAGGACGCCCGCCACCACCGCCCCGACGATCAGCGGCCCCCACGCGATCACCTCGTCCCCGTCCAGCGCCTCGGAGAGCTTGAGCACGGCCGCGCCCAGCACCACCGGCGCTGAGAGCAGGAACGAGAAGCGGGCCGCCGAGGGGCGCTCGAAGCCGAGCCCCCGTGCGACGCCGATCGTGATCCCGGCACGCGAGACGCCGGGCACCAGCGCTACCGCCTGCGCGATCCCGATCATGAGCGCGCGACCGCCCGTCATCTGCTCCAGCCGCCCGAGCGTCGCGCCCCACGAGTCGAGCAGCCAGATCAGCAGCCCGACGAGCACCAGCATCGCACCGACGAGCCACGGCTCCCGCAGGTGCTCCTCGATCGCATCGCCAAAGGGCAGGCCGATCGCGACCGCCGGGATCGTGCCGATCACGAGCCAGATGCCGAGCTGCGCCCGCGGCGTCCAACGGCTGAAGTGGTGACGGTGCGCACCGGCGTCGCGCAGCCCCTCGAAGGCAATGCGCAGCCAGTCCCGCCAGAAGTAGACGGCGACGGCGACCGCGGTACCGACGTGCAATCCGACATCGAAGGTCAGCGAACTCGCCTCGTCGCCCGCGATCTCGGGGGCGAGGATCAGGTGCCCGGAAGAGGAGATCGGCAGAAACTCGGTGAGCGCCTGCACGACCCCCAACACCACCGCGCGCAGATAGTCGTCCACGGGTGCCCCCGGCGGCGAGGCTACGCGCGGCGGGGCCCCGAGGCCAGTCGCTGATACGCTGGCCCGGCGCGTGGGAGACGAAGGCGGGTTGATGGCGATCTCGGACTGGCTCCAGCTCATGCTGCCGCAGATCGAACCCGAGTTCTCGCGTGATGGTTGCTGGATCGCGCAGATCATGGCGCGATCCGTCGAGCACAACCCGCCGCTCTACTGGCTCGGCAGCGCGTTCGACCAGATCGGTCCGGCCGAAAACGGCGAAGACACCCGCCTTACTGACCGCATCGGCGAGCGGCTGCGTGCGCTCCACGGCCCGCACGTCTGCGAGGGCTGGACGGAGGAGGACGAGCGCGCGCAGGACGTGCTCACGGAGGCCTGCGCGATCGCCTGGACCGCTCGCCACCTCGGCCCGCCCGAACTGAGCGAGGCCGGCGACCGGCTGCTCGTGCGCGTGCCCTCGGTCGATGCCTGCGTCGCGCCGAGGCGACTCTGGCCGGTGCGCACGCTGGAAGCGATGGTGCAGCTCACGGGCGAGCAGGTCGAAGCCGCCGCCGCGGACCTGCCGGACAGCAATCGCCGCATCGTTTACATCGACATCAACCTCGCGCTGGACGCCTACGCGCGAAACCCCGGCTACGACGGGCCGATGACGGAGCCGCTGCGCGAGAGCGTGAAGTTCCTCGGCCAAGAGCGCGGCCTCGGCTGGGTGCTCACGCGACCGTTCGAGTGGGGCGTGCCGCTCGAGGCGTGGTACTAGCGGCGCGAGCTTCGGCGAACGTCGCCGGCAGCGCAGGTACTTCGCACCTTCACCGCCGCGTCGCCCCAGCGCAGCCTGTTTCTCAGGGTGTGGATCTCTGGGTCGGAGCCTGGTTATGCGAAAACTACTGTTGATCGGCCTCGCGCTCATGATCGCCACCGGCGTGATGCGCGGGCTCATCGGCCGCTCCCTCCCTCGAGCGATGGAGTCGATGATGGAGAAGGTGATGCCGCGGGTGATGGACGCCCGCTTCGCGCAGATGAGCGATGAGCGTCGCCGGTTCATGCTCGGCCACTGCCGCGGGCTGCTGGACCAGATGGACGAGAAGTACATGCGGCCCCGGGCGGCATAGCTCAGGCGGCTCCTGCGCCACATTGGGCGCCATGAGCGACCCCGACCTGCTGAACCTCTTCGGCTACGAACGCCTCGCCGTCGAACGCCTGCCGCAGCTCGCCTACGACTACTTCGCCAGCGGCGCGCACGACGAGCTGACGCTGCGCGCGAACCGCGAGGCCTTCGAGCGCATCAAGCTGCTGCCCCGCGTGCTCGTCGACGTCAGCGAGCGCGATAGCGCCGTCGAACTGCTCGGCCGCCGCCATGCGCTGCCGCTGATCATCGCGCCGATGGCGTTCGCGAAGATGGCCGACCCGGCCGGCGAGGCGGCGGTCACCCGCGCTGCTGACGAGGCGGGCGTGACGATGACGCTCAGCACCCTCGCGACGACGAGCATCGAGGACGTGGCGGCCGCCGCGAGCGGGGCCTCTGGTCCCAGCTCTACGTCTTCCGCGACCGCGACGTGACGCGCTCGCTGGTGGAGCGCGCGGAGGCGGCGGGCTACGAGGCGCTGGTGCTGACCGTCGACGCGCCGGTGCTCGGCAGGCGGGAGCGCGACGCCCGCAACCGCTTCGTATGCCGGACGGCCTCTTCGCCGAGAACCTGGTGAGCGATGAGCAGCGCAGCCTCCCGGCGGGCGAGGGCTCGGGCCTCGAAGTCTTCTTCAACTCGCAGCTCGACGCCTCGCTGACCTGGGCGGGCGTCGACTGGCTGCGCTCGATAACGCGCCTGCCGGTGCTCGTGAAGGGCGTGCTGCGAGCCGACGACGCGAAGCTGGCGGTCGAACACGGCGCGGCGGGCGTGATCGTCTCCAACCACGGTGGCCGCCAGCTCGACACCGCGGTCGCCTCGATCGATGCGCTGCCCGCCGTCGCCGAGGCCGTCGATAGCCACGCGGCGGTGCTGGTCGACGGCGGCGTGCGTCGGGGCACCGACATCGTGAAGGCGCCGGCACAAGGCGCGGACGCCGTGCTGGTCGCCCGCCCGCTGCTCCGGCCTCGCCGTCGATGGCGAGGCCGGAGCAGCCGAGGTGCTGCGCATCCTGCGCGAGGAGTTTGAGCTGGCGATGGCACTCTGCGGCTGCGCGAGCAGCGATGCGATCGACGGAGCGTTGCTGGCGTAACGCCACGGCAACGCCACGGCACAGACCCCTATGCAGGCCCCCTGGGGGGCTCGGGTACGTCCGCGCTCTCCGGTCCTTCGAGCCCTCGCAGCGTCTCCGCCGCACGTTCCAGCGTCGCCAGCGCGTCCGGTGCGAGGCTGCGCAGCTCAGCGACGAGGCTCTCGACGCGACGGTCACGCCCGCGGTACATCACGCGGCGGCCCTTCGCTGTGGCGTGCACCCAGACCACGCGGCCATCGGCCTCGTCAGTGCGACGCTCGGCAAGCCCCTCGCTGACCATGCCGTCGACGACGCGCGACATCGTGGAGGGCGTGACTTGCTCGTCGGAAGCGAGCGAGCCGAGGGTGTGCGGGCCGCCGAAAACCAGCACGGAGAGCGCGGAGAGCCGCGCCGCGCTCACACCCTGCGCCTCGTCCTGCCGTCGCAGACGGCGCGTGAGGTGGATCGCGATCGAGTTCAGTTCGGTCGCGAGATCGGCGAGTCGCTGGTCGTCCGAGGTCACTCTTGACACCCGCTCATACATTATTTGGTACATACAACTATATTGCCGCAGGTGAAGCGAGGACGCCATGACCGCGGACCAGAAGTTGAGCCTATCAACGATCGGCCAGATCGGGCTGCACTCCAGCGATCTGAACCGCAGCGTCGAGTGCTATCGCGAGACGCTGGGCGTCCCCTTCGTCGCGAAGTTCGACCCGCCCGGTCTCGCGATGTTCGACTGCGACGGCGTACTGCTGATGGTCAGCGCGGTCGACGAAGGCGGCGATGCGGATGGCGAGCAGGCGCCGGGTTCACCGATCTACTTCACCATCGATGACCTCGACGGAGCGGTCACGAAGCTGGACTCTCGTGACGTCGAGTTTGTCTCCGAACCGCACATGATCGCCCGCGACGATGCGGGCGACTTCGGACCGGTCGGTGTCGAAACGTGGATGGCGTTCTTCCGCGACCCGGACGCAACCTGCTGGCGCTGATGGAGCTACGCGCGCCGTAGAGCCCGTCGCCCCGTATGCTGCGCCTCCTGATAGCGAGCGGGAGGGCACAACATGGACAACAGGTTCGAGGGCAAGGTCGCCGTGATCACCGGCGCGGCGGGCGGCATCGGTCGCGCCGCTGCGGAGCGCTTTGCAGCCGAGGGCGCGAAGGTCGTGCTCGTCGACCTCCTCGGCACGCCGCTCGAGGAGAGCGTTGCCGCCGTCGAGCGCGCGGGCAGCGAGGCCCACGTCGTCACCGCCGATGTCACCAGCGACGCCGACTGCCAGCGCTACGCGGCGGAGGCGAAGGATCGTTTCGGCGGCGTCGACGCCTTCTTCAACAACGCCGGTATCGAGGGCTTCGTCGGCTCGACGCTGGAGTACCCGGAAGACATCTTCGACCGCGTGATCGCCGTCAACCTGAAGGGCGTCTGGCTGGGCCTGAAGGCGGTGGTTCCGCTGATGCAGGAGCGAGGCGGCGGCGCGATCGTGAACACCGCCTCAGTCGCCGGCCTGGGAGCCACGGCGAACATCTTCGCGTACGGGGCAAGCAAGCACGCGGTCGTCGGCATGACGAAGTCCTCGGCGGTGGAGTTCGCAGCCTCGAACATCCGCACCAACGCGATCTGCCCATCGCCGATCGAGACGGAGATGATGCGGCGACTGGAACGCGGCATCGACCCGGACGAGCCGGATGTTGTGAAGACGCGGATGGCGGCCAGCAACCCGCTCGGCCGCTACGGGGAGCCCTCGGAGGTCGCAGCGGCGGTCGTCTACCTGTGCAGCGAGGACGCCTCGTTCCTCAACGGCGTGATCATGCCGGTGGACGGCGGCAGCCGCGCTCGCTAGCCCCCTTCGGGGGTCTCAATGGGATTGTCGCGTCTCTAGCCCAGTGGGTCGAGGTCGATCAGCTTCCGGTAACCCTGCTCGGTGCGCACCATCTTCATCACGCCGGGGTACGAGGCGTGGGTCATGATCACCATCGCCTGCTCATCGATCACACGATCCGCGAGCTGCTTCTTCGTCTCCATCGAGACCAGCGGCAGGATGTCGAGGCCAGAGACCCAGGCCGTGCGCTCGAACTGCACCGGGTGCTGCACGATGTCGCCCGTATAGACGCCCCACTCCCCACCGGAGCGAATCACGACGCAGCCGTGGCCCTCCGTATGTCCGGGCGTCGGCAGGAACAGCACCTCATTCGTGATCGCCGTCTCGCCATCGACGAGCTGCAGGCGGTCCACGATCGGGCTGAGGTTGCGTTCGAGGTAAGTCGCGCGGGTGCGCTCGTTCGGGTGAGCCGCGTCGTCCCACTCCTTCGCGGAGATCACGTACTTCGCGTTCGGGAAGGTCGGCGTCAGCAGCTCCTCGCCGTCCCCATCGACCGCAGCGGAGGTGTTCCAGCCGCAGTGGTCGGAGTGCAGGTGCGTGTTGACGACGATGTCGATCTCGTCCGGCGTGACATCGAGGGCGGCGAGCGAGTCGAGCAGCGTGCCGTCCGCCGCGGGCGAGGCCGCATCGCGATCGCCCGGCTTCCCGCCGACGCCGGTCTCGATCAGGATCAGCTTGCCCTCGGAGCGCAGCAGCAGGCAGTTGAGGCCGGTCGCCATGCGGTAGCCGTCATCGATCTCCGGGACAATGCGTTCCCACAGCAGCCGAGGGACGGCACCGAAGATCGCGCCGGCGTCGTAGTAGTGCGTGCCGTCGTTGACGACGGTCAGTCGCACCGAGCCGATGTCGTACTGCGCGCCCGAATCAATACTCACGGCGTCCTCGTTTCCCTGAGGCCTTCAGTGCAATCCTGTGGAGCGCCCCGAGCTTAGTACGAGTCGCTCTTGAAGGAGACGATCCGCTCCGAGGTCAGCTTGAAGAGCACGCTGTCCGGTTTGTCCCGGTAGCCCTCCGCAAAGGGTCGCCCCTTTTCCTCGCCGTAGTAGGCCAGCGCCATCTTCAGCACCAGTTCGTACATCGACCGGTCGCTCTCCTCGACGGTGCCCTCCAGCACCACGGACGAGTACGGCGGGGTCCGGTCGTCGATGCAGAGCGAGGCGTGCGGGTCGCGCAACAGGTTGCGCCACTTCAACGTGCGACGGCCGGTGAAGAGGTAGGCCGCGCCATCTTCCCAGTAGTACCAGATCGCCGCCTGCCGCGGCCGCCCCTGCGCGTCGACCGTGGAGAGCACCGCGACCCTGGGGGCGCTCAGGAATTCATCAAGTTCTTGCTCCGTCATCGGCATGGCGTGCCCCATCGACTGCGTCTCTCGACCGCGAAGAAGTCGCAGCATACCGTGCGTCGGGGACGCGACCGCCGCTGCATCGCCTCGCTCGCCCGGATCGGAACAGCGATGGCCGCCTCCGCGTATCGCCAACTCGTCACGTGGTGGCCGGTACTGCTGCTTGGCTGGACGACGATCGGCGCGTACGGCGTCGCCTTCTATTCATTCGGAGTACTGATCGAGCCGATCCACCTCGACACCGGCTGGTCGCGCGGCGTGCTCTCGGCCGCGTTCTCCGTCTCCGCGCTGGCCGGTGCGGTCGGTGCGTCAATCGCCGGCCGGTCGATCGACCGCTTCGGCGGCGCGCCCGCGTTGATCGGCTCAACGGTCCTCGGTGGCGGCCTGCTGTACCTCGCTGCCGAGGCGGAGACACCGACGATCTTCCTGCTCACGTGGGGCGCGGGCAGCGGCCTAGTCAGCGCCGGGGCGTTCTACAACGTGACGATGCCGATGACGGCCCGCCGCTACCCGGATCGGCGCCCGCTCGCCTTTTCCATGCTCACCTTCGTCGGCGGGTTCGCGAGCCCGATCTACTTCCCGCTCACGGCCTTCTTCGTCGACGAGTGGGGCTGGCGCGTCGCGATTCAGCTACTGGGCGCCACCCTCCCTCTGACGGTGCTCCCGGCTGCATTCCTGCGCCGCGGCGGCGAGGGCGCAGCGAGTGGCAGCGAGGACGAGAACGAGCAGGCGAGCGGCTACGCCAGCGTCCGCGAGGCATACCGCTCACGTCGGGTGCTGCAGATGCTCGCGATCTTCGCGCTCAGCGGGACAGCGTTCACGGCGCTACAGGTGCATCAGGTGCCGATCATGACGGCGACGGGGATGACGCTGGCCGCGGCCGCCAGCGCGGCGGGGATCCGCGGCCTGCTCTCGTTGCCCGGCCGCGCGCTGCTCGCCGTGCTCGTTGGGCGGCTGGGCGTGCTGCGAGCGTTGGTCAGCGTGCAGGGCGCGATGGCGCTCGGCATCGTGGCGCTGCTCGCGGCCGGTCCGGTCGCGCTGATCGCGACCTACGTGCTGCTGACGGGCCTCGCCTTCGGCACCATCACCCCCCTCAACGGCCTCTACGCGATCGAGGTCTACGGCGAACGCAAGATGGGCACGCTGCTGGGCGTGCAGCGCATCGTCGTCGGCCCCGCTGCGGCGATCGGCCCGATCCTCGTCGGCATCTCCGCGGACGCCAACGGTAGCTACGCGATCGGCATGGCCGCGATGTTGGCCACCTCCGTCGCCGCCGTGCTGCTGCTGGCTACGATGCCCCCGGCCGCACGAAACGTAGCGCCTGAGGGGTAGAGTGCTGCCACGACGCCGCCACGACGTGCGGCGACCGCAAGAGGGACCCCCCGATGGCTTCGACAGAACTACGCGAGATGTCCGCGACGATCCGCGAACACAACGCGACCCCGGTCGACCCTCCGCCCGACGTTGCGATGCGCTGGCGGGGCATGGACGACACTGCCGCGGCGGTTCCGGACGACGTGACCGTGACGCCGGTTGATGCCGACGGCGTACCCGGCGACTGGGTGCAGGCACCGGGTGCCGACGCGGCACGACGGCTGCTCTACCTGCACGGTGGCGGCTACGTGATCGGCTCGCCGACCTCACACCGCCGCCTCGCGAGTGACATCAGTCGGGCCTCCGGCTGCTCGTTGCTGGTGATCGACTACCGCATGGCGCCGGAAGATCCGTTCCCGGCAGCCGTCGACGACGCGCTTGCGGCGCTGCGCTGGATGAGCGCGAACGGCCCGGACGGCGCCTCCGACGCGACAGAGACGTTCATCGCCGGCGACTCGGCGGGCGGAGGGCTGACGCTCTCGACGCTGATCTTTGCACGCGATGCGGGCGACGCGCTGCCGAAGGCGGCCGTCACTATCTCTGCATGGACCGACCTCGCGGCGACGGGCGCATCGATTCAGACGCGAGCCGAGGCCGACCCGATGATCTCCGCGGACGGGCTCGCGGGCATGGCGACGATGTACGCGGGCGATTCCGGGCTCGATCACCCGCTCGTCTCGCCGTTGTACGCAGACCTCGCCGGGCTGCCGCCGCTGCTGATGCAGGTCGGCGACGCCGAGGTGCTGCTCGACGACACGACACGCGTCGCGGAGAAGGTCGCAGCCGCTGGCGGGGACGTGACGACGGAGATTGAGCCCGAAGCGTTCCACGTCTACCAGTACGTGGGGCCGACGATGCCCGAGGCAGCGGCGGCGATCGAACGCATCGGCGCATTCGTCCGCGCGCACGGCTAGGCGGAGGCTGCTGCTCGCATGACAGCGCTGCGAGGCTCGCTCGTGCTGGGCCTGCTGCTCGCGGTCGCGCTCGTCGGCTGCCGCGACCCCGACCGAGGTGGCGACGAGCCAACCGCGTCGGTGACGCCGGCCGCAACATCGACGGCTCCGAGTGCATCGACGGCGGTCGCCACATCGACGCCTGCTCCGACGGCGACACCGCTCGCCGAGCCTCGACCGGCCGAGGCCGGCACGAACCAGCGCGCGCTCGACCACGACGGGCGCGAGCGCAACTACCAGCTCCACATCCCGCCTGCCTACGACGGCACCACTTTGCAGCCGGTCGTGCTGGTGTTCCACGGCGGAGGCGGCACCGCGAACAATGCGATCAACCAGACCCACTTCGATAAGGTCGCCGACGCCAACGGCTTCATCGCCGTCTTCCCCAACGGCAGCGGGCTGCTGCGGCGCGTCCTGCTGACGTGGAACGCGGGCAACTGCTGCGGGTACGCGGTAGAGAACGAGGTCGACGATGTCGGCTTCGTTTGCGCGCTGATCAGTGAACTGACCTCGACGCTGGCGATCGACCCTCGTCGGGTCTACGCGACCGGGCTCTCGAACGGCGCGATCATGAGCTACCTGCTGGCCTGCGAAGCAGCCGACCTGATCGCCGCAATCGGACCGGTCGCCGGCGCACAGAACTCGCCCAACTGCTCGCCCGCGTCGCAGGTCTCGCTGATCGCGATCCACGGCGATGCTGACGGAGCGGTGCCCTACGAGGCCGGCACCCCCGAGACGCAGCCCGACCGCCGCAACCGCGTCGACAACTCCGTCGCCGCCTCGACCGGCTTCTTCGTCACCCTCGACGGTTGCGACGCGCAGCCGACGAGGTCACAGAGCGGCAGCATCGGCCACGACACATGGGGCGGCTGTGCGGACGGCCGGGGCGTGGAGCTCTACACCGTCGGCGGCGGTGGCCACGCCTGGCCGGGCGGCGAACCGGGCTTCGCGGGCTCCGACACGCCGATGACGGAGATCGACGCCAGCGAGCTGATCTGGGCCTTCTTGGCGGCGCATCCCAAGCCCTTGCGCGCGCGCGCGACCTCTCCCGCCGAGGCACCACCGAAGGGCCACACCCTGACGAGCTTGCCGCCCGTTCAGGGCGCGCCCTATGATCCCGCCACCTCGCTGCCGCTCAACCGGGCGGCGGCCGTGAAGGGGAGCCCGCGCCAATGTCTACACCGACCGCCTTCTTCGAGGGCAACTACGTGCCGCTGGAGGACGCCAAGATCGGCGTCATGACCCACGCCTTTAACTACGGCACCGGCGTATTCGAGGGCATCCGCGGCAACTGGAACGAAGACGACGGCGAGCTCTACCTCTTCCGCGTTCGCGACCACGTGCAGCGCATCATGCAGAGCGCCAAGATCGTGCGGCTCGGCCTGAAGTACAGCGAAGACGAGATCGTGGAGATCATCGAGCGCGTCGCGCGGCAGAGCGGGTTCCGCGAGGACACCTACATCCGGCCGATCGTCTACAAGTCGGAACAGGCCGTCGGGGTGCGCATGCACAACCTCGAAGAGGACTTCCTCGTCTACGCCACGCCGTTCGGCGCGTACCTCGACCCGGAGGCCGGCGTGCGCTGCATCACCTCATCGTGGCGGCGCATCGACGACACGATGATCCCGGTGCGGGCGAAGGTGACCGGCCTCTACGTCAACAACTCGATGGCCAAGACCGAGGCCGAGCTGAACGGCGTCGACGAGGCGATCATGCTGAACGCCGATGGACACGTCTCGGAGGGCTCCGGCGAGAACCTGGTGATGATCCGCCACGGCAAGCTGATCACTCCGCCGCCTTCCGACAACATCTTGGAGGGGATCACGCTGGAGACCGCGCTTGAAATCGCGAAAAAGGAGCTGGGCCTCGACGTCGAGCGCCGTTCGATCGACCGTTCCGAGCTCTACATCGCCGACGAGGTGTTCCTGACCGGCACCGCCGCGCACGTCACCCCGGTGACGGAGATCGACCGCATCCCGATAGGCGACGGCGAGTTCGGCGAGGTAAGCCGCCTGCTCCAGCACCGCTACGCCGATGCGATCACCGGCCGCATCCCGGAGTACAGGGACTGGCTGACGCCGACCTACTCCGGCGCCGCTGTCGGCGCCTAGCACGGGTCGCGGGCCGCTGATGCTGAGCCCTCACAGGCTGGCTGCCGTAGCCGCGTCACGCTGACGAGCTGAGGGCTCGCGATGTTCTACCAACCGTCACGTGCGCTGGGCCTGCTGGTTGGCACGGTGCTCGCCTTCTGGACGGCGGCGGTCGGCCTCGTGCTGCTCGACAATGGCCTCAACTCCGGGATCGGCCTCGAGGGGCTGCTGTCCTACAGCTTCGCCGCTGCCGCCGCGGGGCTGGGGACGCTCTTCGGCTTCTGGACGTACTCGCTGGCGACGCTCTCGTACGCACTCGATCGCAACGGGCTGGTGATCGTGTGGGGACCGACGAGGCAGGTGATTCCGCTGGGCGCGATCGAACGGCTCGTGCCCGGCACCTCGGTCGGCGTGCCTCGCGTCTCGGGCGTCTCATGGTGGGGCCACCACATCGGCCGCGCCCACATCGACCGCATCGGCGAGGTGCTCTTCTACTCGACGCACCAGTCGGCGTCGCAGGTGCTCTACGTGATGACCAGCGAGCGCAACTACGCGATCTCCGTGGACGACCCGGCGAGCTTCGCGCAGCACATTCAGCTCCGTCAGGACATGGGGCCAACGGCGGAGATCGCGCACCACGTCGAGCGCACCGGTTCGACGATGCAGAACTTCTGGGACGACAACATCGCGATCGGGTTGGTGGCGCTTGCGTTGCTTGCGGGCGCGACCGTCTGGGCGCAGATCGCGTTCGGCTACGACGACCTGCCGGCAACGCTGGCGCTGCACTTCCCGCCGACGGATGTCAGTCCGATTGTCACCGTCGTCAGTCGCGACGCGATCCTCGAGCTGCCACGGGTCGCCTCCGCGATCCTCGTGGTGAACCTTGTACTCGGCGTGCTGATCCACAGCTGGGAGCGGATCGCGGGCTACGTGCTCTTCCTCGTGGCGATCGCCGTGCAGGTCGCCCTGATCGCTGCCTACGCGATCGCCGTCGCCTGACCGCAGGGTGGGTGAGTTGTAGCATCGAAGGCAATGACCACCGTCACTGAGCACGACGCGATTGTGATCGGCGCGGGCCCCGCCGGGAGCACCGCCGCGCGCGAGCTGGCCGCACGAGGCCACGACGTGCTGATGCTCGACCGCGCGCGATTCCCACGCGACAAGCCCTGCGGTGGCGCGGTGACCGTGCGTAGCGACGCGCTGCTGCCCTTCGACCTCTCGCCCGTCGTCGAAGAGGTGATCACCGGCGCGCACGTGCGGCTCGGCGGTCGCAAGCCCGTCGACTTGGACGCCGGGCACCCGATCGCGTTCATGACGCAGCGATCGAGGCTCGACCACCTCCTGGCGGAGCGCGCTCAGCAGGCGGGCGCGGAGTTCCGCGATGGCAAGGCCGGGCAGGTCCGCAGCCTGCGCATGCTGCCCGACGGCTGGTACGAGGTGGAGGCCGGCGCCACCGTTCACCGTTCGCGCACCCTCGTCGGCGCGGACGGCGCAAACGGCATCGTTGGCACGATGCTCGGCTTCGAGCACCCGCGCGAGCGCGCCGTGGCACTGGAGGCCAATCTGCCGTACTCGGACGGGTTACCGCAGTGGATTCGCGGCCGTGTCGCGCTGCAACTGGGCTGGATGGCGGGTGGCTACGGCTGGGTCTTTCCAAAGGGCGACCACCTCAACGTCGGCGTCGGCGGCTGGAAGGGCGTCGTAGGGTCCTCACTGCGAGGCGACCTCGACCGGCTCTGCCGCTCGTACGGACTCGACCCGGCCTCGATGGTGGAGCTGCGTGGCCACCACCTGCCGATGATGCGACCGGGGACCGAGCTCACCGCCGGGGGGGCGCTGCTCGTCGGCGACGCCGCCGGGTTCGTCGACCCGCTCTCGGGCGAGGGTATCTACCAGGCGATCGCATCCGGCACGGCCGCCGGATCGACGCTCGACGGCTACCTCGACGGCGAGACCAGCACGCTCGACGGCTACCAGTGGACGGTGGAGCGCGAGCTGCTGCCCGAGGTAGTCGCTTCGCAGTCGCTGGCGGAGTTGTTCCACATGTGGCCGCGCCCGTTCGTGATGCTGATACAGCGCTCCGGTCGATTTTGGAATGCGATGGCGGAGACGCTCACCGGCCAGCGCACGATCGAGGACATGGTGCGTGGCACGGGCCCGCTGGCATACGCCCTGGAGCCACTCGCCAAGCTCAGCCGCCGCTTTAACGAACGCCGTTTCGGCAGGCGATAGACGCGATGCTCGCCCGCTCGTCGCTGGCCGCCGTTCTCGCGGTGCTGGCCGCGCTGCTGCTCGCCTGCTCCGAACGCACGGAGAGCGATCCGACGGCGGTGATTCTGCCAACGGTCACCGTCGCGGTGGCGACCGCCACGCCCGCCACCGCGACGCCAGAGCCGACCGCGCCGGTAACGCTCACCGAGGACGGCGTCACCGACCTGCTGCGACTCGCCGTCTGCTGGTACGACGACCCCGCGATAGCGGCCAACTGTCTGCCCCCGCAGTCGGAGACCGTCGATGCGATCGTCGCCATGGGCAGATCGGGCGATCAGCGATTCGTCGCCCCGCTGATCGACATGCGCTGGCTGGACGTCGGCTGGTCGCGCTGGGTGGAGGACTCACTCGAATCACTCACCGGCCGGCGGCTGGACGACCCGCTGGCGTGGTACGCGTGGGCTGCGACACAGACGCCGCAGCTCCCGCGTGACTACATTCAGTGGAAGGGCCGCCTGCTCTCGTTCATCGCCCCTGCGTACCTCCGCATCCTCGATGGCGAGCGGGAGTTCGACGTGCGAGTCGACCTGCTGATCTGGGCCGGCGCAGCCACCAACGAGGTCGAGCCGCTGCGCGAGCCCGCGCTCGTCCACCGCGTCGAGGAGCGCTACCTGAGGGATGTCGATGCTGTCTACGGCCTGCAGGTGAACGGGGCGGCGCGGGCCTATCCACGTCGCATCGTCGCATGGCATGAGCTGGTGGAGGATGTGGTCGGCGAGGAGCCGGTCGTGCTGGTCTTTTGCCGCCCGTGCGGCGGTGCGGTGGCGTTCGACCCGCGTGCCGACGGCGAACGCTACACGCTGGGCGCGTCCGGGCTCGTCCACGAGTCGCGCACCCTGCTCTTCGACGAGGAGACCGGCAGCCTTTGGGATCCGCTCAGCGGCCGCCCGGTCGCCGGCCCGCTGCTCGGTCAGGGCATCGAACTCGCCCGCTACCCACTGCTGACGACGACCTGGGGCGATTGGTCCACCCGCCACCGCAGCACCTTCACGCTGGACCTCAACACCGGCTTCGTGCGCGACTACACGCCGGGCGCGGGGCTGCGTGACGAGCCGGGTTCCCCGGCTCCAGAGTTCCCACTCTCCGCGCTCGATGACCGCCTGCCGCCCGAGACTCGCGTGCTCGGCGTGACCATCGATGGGGTCACCCGCGCGTATCCAGCGGCGACGCTGCGAACACGAGAGGTCACCCACGACATCCTCAGCGGCGTGAGCGTCCTACTGATCTCTGAAGGGCCCAACAGCGCAATCCGCGTCTACCGGTCGGGCGGACTCGAACTCTCGGTCCTGAGCGAGGGTGAGAGCGGCCTGATTGCGACTGGTGACGACGGAGGCGATGGGACGCGATGGTTCGTGCAGGAGGACGCGTTGGTGAGTACCACCGATGGCCGCCGATACGAGTCTGTCGCGACCGATGAATTCTACTGGTTCGCATGGGCACAGACCCACCCAGAAACCACCATCTGGGACCAGTAATGCGGCCGTAGACAGGTATCGGATCCACGCGTAGTCTTACACCGTAAGTGAGCGTCGGGGTTCTGGCGGAGAGGCGAATCTGATGACACAAGCCACCGCCGCGCAGACGAACCGTCGTACCGACCGCTACGGTCGCATACGGGAACCGCTGACGCGCGAACGCATCCTCGACGCCGCCCTGCGCTTCGCCGATGAGCACAGCCTGCAGGCACTCAGCATGCGCAAACTCGCCGCCAAGCTGAACGCCGAAGCGATGTCGCTCTACAACCACATCGACAACAAAGACGACATCCTGGCCGGCATCGCCGACCTCGTCTTCACGGAAGTCGACATTCCGTCCGCCGAGAGTGGCGACTGGGATCAGCGCCTGCGCAACGTCTCCGACTCTGCCCGCGAAGCGCTCTCGCTGCACGCCAACGTCGTCCCAATCATCCTCTCCGGCTCCAACCGTGGCCCGGCCTACCTGCACCTGATGGAGTCCGTGGTCGGCACGATGCGCGAGGCGGGATTCACGGCCGACATGGCCCACCACGGCTGGCACACGCTGGTCGCGCACGTCCTTGGCTACGTGTTGCAGGAGACGGCCACGCCGATCCTGCTCTCCGCCAACCCCGTACGCGCGGCCGGCAGTCGCTCCGTCGCGCTGGCCGATCTGCCGAACGGCGACTTCCCTCACATCGTCGAGATCGCGCCGCTGCTGGCGGAATGCGAGATCGCCGACGAATTCGAGTTCGGACTCGATGTGATCCTCAGTGGCCTCGCGGCGAAGCTCGTGAGCGCCAACGGCGATTAGCAGCCCGCGACGTGCAGGCAGAGTAACCGAGGTTGACGGCGGCGCGGCTGCGCCTCGATACTTCCTCTCGTGATGACTGGTACGACAACGCCCAGCCACGACTCTCTGACGGCCGCGACCCTCCGCGGCCTACTGCTGGTACTCGTACTTAGCTAGGCGGCTCCTCGCAGAGGAAGCGCCGCCCCCGCCCGCGTGTCGGGCACTCGCACAACACCGACCACCTCGGACGCATCGCACGTCGCCCTGGGCCGCCGGGAGGAACGAACAGCAGAGCAGAGAAGCGGACAACTCCCCATGAAAATCAGCGGTGCAGACATCGTCCTCGAGTGTTTGAAGCGCATCGGCATCGACACGCTGTTCGGGTACCCCGGCGGTGTCGTACTGCCGTTGTACGACCGCCTGCCAGCCCATCCGGAGATTCACCACGTGCTCGTGCGCCACGAACAGGCCGGCGGGCACGCCGCCGATGGCTACGCGCGAGCGAGCGGGCGGCTGGGCGCGGCACTGGCCACCTCTGGACCGGGCGCGACGAACCTCGTGACGGCGATTCAGAACGCGATGATGGACTCCGTGCCGACGCTGTTCATCACGGGCAACGTCTCTCGCAACCTGCTGGGTAAGGACGGCTTCCAGGAGGCCGACGCCACCGGCATCATCATGCCGACGGTGAAGCACAACTACCTCGTGATGCGCGCCGAAGACCTCGCATACACCTTCGCAGAGGCCGCCTACATCGCCACGACCGGCCGCCCCGGTCCGGTGCACGTCGACATCCCGAAGGATGTCTTCATCGAGGAGGCCGAATTCGAGTGGCCGGAGGAAGAGGTCTGGATCCGCGGCTACCAGATTCCCGGCGCGGCGGATCCAGAGCCCGTCGCGGAGGCTGCTGCGATCATCGACGCCGCGGACAAGCCGCTGATCATCGCCGGGCACGGCATCATCCTCGGCAGTGCTTGTGACGAGCTCGTCACGTTCGCGGAGAAGGCGGGCGTGCCGGTGCTGAACACACTGCTCGGACTGGGCTCGATCCGGTACGACCACGCGCTCTCATACGGGATGCTGTGCATGCACGGTGCCTACGAGGCGAATATCGCCGCCTCGACGGCGGACGTCGTGATCGCGATCGGCAATCGCATGGATGACCGTGCGATGGGGCGGTTCGAGGACTTCAACCGCACCGCGAAGATCATCCACATCGACATCGATGCGTCCGAGCACAACAAGAACATCCCTACGCACGTCCCGATCCTGGGCGATGTGAAGCACGTGCTGCCGCAGTTGACCGCTGCCGTGAAACAGAACACCCACGCCGAGTGGCTACGCGAGATCGACACGTTGCGCGACGAGCACTTCGCGTCGATGGCCGTGCCCAGCGGGCCAGAACTCTCGGTGCAGCACGTCGTGAAGCGCATCTCGGAGAACAGTCCGGACGCCGTGGTCGTGACCGGAGTGGGCCAGCACCAGATGTGGGCAGCGCAGCAGATGAACTTCTCGCACCCCTACCAGCTGATCACCTCCGGCGGGCTCGGCACGATGGGCTTCGAGCTGCCGGCCGCGATCGGTGCACAGGCCGCCCGGCCGGGAGAGCGCGTCTGGACGATCTGCGGCGATGGCGGCTTCCAGATGACGCTGCAGGAGATGGCCACGCTCAACGATGAGCAGCTGCCGGTGAAGATGGCGATCATGAACAACGGCTTCCTGGGCATGGTGCGCCAGTGGCAGGAGCTGTTCTACAAGGACAATTACGTCAACGTCTCGATCTCGCAGCCCGACTTCGTGAAGCTCGCCGATTCCTACGGCATCAAGGCGATTCGCGTCACCGACAAGGAGTCGGTCGACGCGGCGATCAAGGAGGCGAACGACCACCCCGGCCCGGTACTCGTCGACTTCCACGTCGAGGCAGAGGGCAATGTCTGGCCAATGGTGCCGGCGGGCGCTTCGCTCTCCGAGACCGTCGAATCGGCGGATGAGGTGCCGGCATGAAGCACACAGTCGTGGCGATGGTCGAAGACCGTCCGGGCGTGCTCACGCGCGTCGCCTCGCTGTTCCGCCGACGCGGGTTCAACATCGACTCGCTGGCCGTCGGAGCGACGGAGGAACAGGGCATCTCCCGCATGACGATCGTCGTCGATGGCGACCACGGCATCCTGCAACAGGTGGAGCACCAGCTGTTCAAGTTGATCGACGTCGTGAAGGTCACAAACCTCTCGAAAGAGGACGCGGTCTCACGCGAACTGGCGCTGATCAAGGTGCGCTGCGGCACACTGCACCGGCGCGAGGTGCTCGACATCGTCGAGATCTTCCGAGCGCAGGTGATCGATGTCTCGCCTGCGACCCTGATCATCCAGGTCGTGGCGGAGGAAGAGCGGCTGAATGCGCTGCTCGACAACCTCAAGCCGTACGGCGTGATGGAGATGGTGCGCACCGGTCGCATCGCGATGGCGCGCGGTGAGCAGACCTCCGCAATACGCAAGGAAGAGTCGGACGAAGTCCTGCGCTTCCACACAGAGTCAGGCAGGCGGCCCGAAGGCAAGCTACCGTACGTCAGCAAGTAGCGAGTAGAGAGACAGACGACGACCGAGGGGGATCGAGCACGTGGCGAAGACTTATTACGACTCAGACGCCGACCTGGACCTGCTGAAAGGCAAGAAGATCGGCGTGATCGGCTACGGCTCGCAGGGCCATGCCCACGCACTGAACCTGAAGGACTCCGGCCTCGGTGTCGCGGTCGGGCTCTACCCGGGCTCGTCCTCGTGGGCGCGCGTCGAGGAGGCCGGCCTGAAGGTCGGCACCGTCGATGACGTGGCGCGCGACTGCGACGTGATCATGATGCTGGTCCCCGATCAGGTGCAGCGGCAGGTCTATGAGGACCACATCGCCCCGCACATGGAGTCCGGCAAGACGTTGATGTTCGCGCACGGCTTCAACATTCACTACAACCAGATCACCGCGCCGGAGGGCGTCGACGTCTCGATGATCGCGCCGAAGGCCCCGGGCCACCTGGTAAGGCGCGTCTTCGAGGAGGGCGCCGGCGTACCTGCGCTCGTCGCCGTGCATCAGGACGCCAGCGAGACCGCACTCCAGGTTGCGCTCGCCTACGGCAAGGGCATCGGCAGCGCGAAGGCCGGCATCCTGGAGACGACCTTCCTGGAAGAGACTGAGACAGACCTCTTCGGCGAGCAGGTGATCCTCTGCGGCGGCGTCACCTCGCTGATTCAGGCTTCGTTCGAGACGCTGGTCGAAGCCGGCTACCAGCCGGAGTCGGCGTTCTTCGAGACGATGCACGAGCTGAAGCTGATCGTTGACCTGATCTACGAGGGTGGCATCGGCAACATGTACTACTCCGTGAGCGACACCGCCGAGTACGGCGGCATGACCCGCGGCCCGCGCATCGTTCCGCCCGAGACCAAGGTCGAGATGAAGCGCATCCTCGGCGAGATCCAGAGCGGCGCATTCGCAAGCGAGTGGATCTCCGAGAACCAGGCCGGTCAGCCGCATTTCCGCGCGCTGCGCCGTCGCAATCAGGAACACCAGGTCGAGCACGTGGGCGGCGAGATGCGCGGCCTGATGTCATGGCTCGAAGGGGACGCTGAATAGCGATGCCGACGACGGCAACACGGTCGATGTCCACGCGATACGCCCCCATGGGCGTGCCGTCTGTCGTCGTGTCTCCGATCGCCGTATCGGCGTACGACGGGTTCACACTGACCTCAGGGGCCGCGTTGCGGCCCCTGAGGCTATCCAGCGCCTCGCTGCATAGCCTCGCACTTGCTCCGCCCGCCTCCTTCCGACTCGGAAGGATGGGAGGGCGCCCGACCGGGCTCCGGTCAAACGTCAGCGAACCAACGATGAGGAACCAATGATGAGCGACAGCGAAAAGATCTACATCTTCGACACCACCCTGCGCGACGGCGAACAGTCGGCGGGGATCTCCTTCAGTGCCAGCGACAAGCTGGAGATCGCACGCCAGCTGGCTCGCATCGGCGTCGACTACATCGAGGCTGGCTTCCCGGCCACCTCGCCCGGCGACCTCGAGGCCGTCTCGCAGATCGCGCGCGAGGTGAAGGGCCCGGTGATCGCCGGGCTCGCCCGTGCAGTCGACGAGGACGTCGACCACTGCTGGGACGCGATCCAGCACGCGGAGTCGCCACGCATCCACGTCTTCATCTCCTCCAGCGATGTGCATATGGCCCACCAGCTGAAGAAGAACAAAGAGGACGTCGTGGAGATGGCGCGCGCCGCCGTCGCCCGGGCCAAGGGCTACTGCTCGGACGTCGAGTTCTCGCCGATGGACGCCTCACGCTCCGACCCGGAGTTCGTCTACCAGTTGCTGGAGGCGACGGTCGCGGAGGGCGCGACCACGGTGAACATCCCGGACACGGTCGGCTACGCGATCCCGGAGGAGTTCGAGGCCTTCATCCGCTCGATCTTCGAGAAGGTGCCGAACATCGACAAGGCCCGCGTCTCCGTGCACTGCCACAACGACCTCGGCATGGCGACCGCGAACTCGCTGGCCGGCGTGCTGGGCGGCGCTCGGCAGGTCGAGGGCGCGATCAACGGCATCGGCGAGCGCGCCGGGAACACCTCGATCGAAGAGGTGATCATGGCGATCAAGACGCGGCCGGACTTCATGCACGTGCATACGGACACAAACAGCCGTGAACTCTACAACGCGAGCCGCGTCGTCGAACGGGCGTCGGGCATGGCGGTGCAGCTGAATAAGGCGATCGTCGGCCGCAACGCCTTTCGCCACTCCTCCGGCATCCACCAGGACGGCGTGCTGAAGATGCGCGAGACGTACGAAATCATGAGCGCGGAGGAGGTCGGCCAGCCGAGCGGCGAATCGATCGTCCTGACCAAGGTCTCCGGCCGCCACGGCCTGCGCTCCCGCCTCGACGACCTCGGCATGGAGCTGGACGACGCCGAGTTCGAGCGCGTCCACGAGGCCTTCAAGGAGGTCGCCGACCGCAAGGACGAAGTCGATGACCGCGACCTGCAGGCGATCGTCTCGGAGCAGACCTCGCTGGAGGTCGAAGAGCAGTGGGCGATCGATCTCGTGCAGGTCTCCACCAGCGACAGCGGGCTGCCGACCGCCACGGTGCAGCTGACCGGCCCGGACGGTGAGACGCATCAGGATGCGGCGATCGGCACGGGCCCCGTCGACGCGATCTACCAGGCGATCAATCGCGTCGTCAAAGTCCAGAACGAATTAACTGAGTTCTCGGTGAAAGCCGTCACGGAGGGCATCGATGCCCAGGGTGAGGTGACGATCCGCGTCGATGCTGATGGCGGCACCTACAGCGGCCGAGCCGCGGACACCGACATTCTGGTGGCCAGCGCACGCGCCTACGTGCACGCAATCAACCGGCATCTCGCCGCACTGACGAGGAACTGAGACCGAACACCTGACCGGGAGGGGCGCCCATTGAGCGACGCAAAGACTCTGTCCGAGAAAATCTGGAACGCGCATGTTGTCGAGAGCGTGCGGCAGGAAGGCGCGCGCGAGGAGGCGGTCGGGGGCATCGACCCCGCCGAGGTCGAGGCGATGCTCGCCGAGCGTCCGGATCTGCTCTACATCGACCTCCACCTCGTCCATGAGGTGACCTCCCCGCAGGCCTTCGAGGGGTTGCGAATTGCCGGTCGCGAGGTACGGAGGCCCGACCTCACGCTGGCCACCGTCGACCACAACGTGCCGACCTCCGACCGCGACAAGCCGAACCCGGATCCGCTCTCGGCAAAGCAGATCGAGGTGATGCAGCAGAACGCGAAGGACTTCGGCGTCCCGCTCTATGACATCTTCGACGTCCGTCAGGGGGTCGTGCACATCATCGGGCCGGAGCAGGGACACACCCAGCCCGGCATGACGATCGTCTGCGGCGACAGCCACACTTCCACGCACGGCGCGATGGGCGCGCTCGCCTTCGGCATCGGCACCTCAGAGGTCGAGCACGTGCTCGCGACGCAGACGCTTCCGCAGGCGCAGCCAAAGCGCATGTCGGTCGAGGTCACCGGCGAGCTCGGGCCCGGCGTCACCGCGAAGGACGTGATCCTGGCGATCATCGCGGAGATCGGCGTCGACGGCGGCGTCGGCCACGTCATCGAATATCACGGCGAAGCGATTCGCAGCCTCTCGATGGAGGGGCGGATGACCGTCTGCAACATGTCGATCGAGGCGGGCGCACGCGCCGGCCTGATCGCACCCGACGAGACGACCTTCGAGTACCTCAAGGGCCGTCCCTACGCACCGCAGGGCGACGACTGGGATCGTGCCGTCGAGTACTGGCGCACGTTGCCGACCGATGAGGGCGCCACCTTCGACAAGTCGGTGATCCTCGATGGCTCGAAGATCCCGCCGTTCGTCACCTGGGGAACCAACCCGGGCCATGGCACCTCAGTACTCGGCACGGTGCCCGACCCGGCGAGTTTTGCGAGCCAGGCTCAGCAGGAGTCGGCAGCGCGAGCGCTCGAGTACATGGATCTGGAGGCCGGCACGCCGATCACGGAGATCGCGATCGACCGCGTCTTTGTCGGCTCCTGCACCAACGGGCGCATCGAGGATCTGCGCGCCGCCGCGAAGATTGTGGAGGGCAAGCAGGTCGCAAGCACCGTGAGCGCGATGATCGTGCCCGGCTCCGGCCTCGTGAGGATGCAGGCCGAGAGCGAAGGTCTCGACGTGATCTTCCGCGACGCGGGCTTCGACTGGCGCGACCCCGGCTGTTCGATGTGCCTCGCGATGAATCCCGATGTCTTGCTGCCCGGCGAACGCTCGGCATCCACGTCCAACCGCAACTTCGAGGGTCGGCAGGGCCCCGGCGGTCGTACCCATCTCGTCAGTCCGGAGATGGCGGCAGCCGCCGCGATCGCCGGCCACTTCGTCGACGTACGTGAGCTGTAGAGGAGCCCGCCAGTGCGCAAAGTAGGCAAGGTCGTCGGCAACGCGATCCCGCTCAACCGGGCGAACGTCGACACTGACCAGATCATCCCGGCGAAGCACCTCAAGCGCATCGAACGCACGGGCTACGGTCCGTTCGCCTTCGAGTCGTGGCGCGAGGACCCCAACTTCGTACTCAACGATCCGGCATACGAGAGCGCCAAGCTATTGATCTCCCGCCACAACTTCGGCTCCGGCTCCAGCCGCGAGCACGCGGTCTGGGCGATCGAGGGGCTGGGCGTTGAGGCGCTGATCGCGCCGTCGTTCGCCGACATCTTCAAGAACAACTGCATGAAGGTCGGCATCCTCACGGTCGAACTTCCGGAAGAGGATGTCGACTACCTGATGGCGCGCTCCGAGGAGCTCCCCGAGTCCCAGATCGAAGTCGATCTCGACTCGCTGACCGTACGCACGAACGATGGCGCATGGGAGCGCCACTTTGACGTCAGCCCGTTCACGCGCTGGCGCCTGATGAACGGCTTCGACGACATCGGCATGACACTCGCCTACGAGTCGGACATCGCAGCGTTCGAGGAACAGCGTTCCGAGCTGCTCACGCTGACCGAGACAGCGGACTAGCAACGCCGGTCATGATCCCGCGCGAGCTGATCGGCCCGCTGCGTGCAGCCTTGCCCGACGCCGACCTCGATGCCGCGACCGCCCTCGGGGAGGGCTGGGCGCAGGTCGCGCTGCGTGTCCCCGCCAGCGGCGGAGACTTTGTGCTGCGGCACCCGCTGCTGAGGAACTACGACAACGCGCAACACCCCGACCTGCGGGCGATGGCGATCGCAGATCTCGAACGTGAAGCGAAGCTGCTCCCGGAACTCCTCGCGCACGGGCTGCCCGTCCCGACGGAGATGCTGTTGCTGCGCGACAACGACGGCCGCACCATCGGCTCGATACACCGCCTGCTCGAGGGCGACCCGATCACCCGCTCGATGCTCGTCGGTGGGCGTCGCAAGCGGCTCGCCACGGCCCTCGCCGAGTTCTTTACGCGCCTGCACAGCTTTCCGAGTGACCGTACGACCGAGCCCGGCCTGAAGAGCATCGACCTCTGGGACGACCACTACCGCCCGCTCGTCGAAGGCTGTCGGCCACTGCTCGCCACGCGATCTCGCGAGTGGCTGGACGCGACGGTCGGTCGGTTCCTCGACGAAGGCGGGATGGCGGGTTCGCCTCGTGTGCTGATCCACGCCGACATCGGTCCGGAGCACTTGCGCGTCGATGCCGGCGGAGCCTTCGCCGGGTCGATCGACTTTGGCGACGCGATGGTCGCCGACCCCGCGCTCGATTTCGCCGGGCTTCTGCTCGCCTACCGCGCCCCTTTCATGGAGCAGGTGCTGGCTCGCTACGGCGGCGAGATCGATGCGAACCTCCGTCGCCGAGCACAGTTCTACGCCGATGTGGTGGCATTGCATTCAGTGGAATACGGCGACTTCGTAGTCGACGGACAGGAGCGTATCGGCGGCCTGCGGCGGATCGCCGTGCGGGCGGCGGCGGCGGCTAGACGCGCCACGCGCTAATCTGTCGCACACCCACAACAGCGGAGAGCAGGGACAGATGGCCAGCTTCGACATCCTCGTATTGTCGGGCGACGGCATCGGCCCGGAGGTCACCTCCGAGGGCGTGCGCGCGCTTGAGGCGATCGGCGAGCGCTTTGAGCACGTCTTCAACTTCAGCGAGGACATCGTCGGCGGCGCGGCGATCGACGCCCACGGCGCGGCGATCCGCGACGCGACGATCGAGGCGGCGCGGGCGTCCGACGCGGTACTCTTCGGCGCCGTCGGCGGGCCGAAGTGGAGCGACCCAAACGCGCCGGTGCGGCCGGAGCAGGGGCTGCTGCGGTTACGCCTCGAGCTGGGACTATGGGCGAACCTGCGACCGGTGAAGCCCGACCCAGAGCTCTCGGACGCCTCTGCGCTGAAGCCAGAGATTCTCGAAGGCGTCGACATGCTGTTCATCCGTGAGCTGACCAGCGGCGCCTACTTCGGCAAGCCGCAGGAGCGCCGCGTGGTCGATGGTAAGCGCGCCGCCGTCGACACGATCTACTACGACGAGGTGGAGGTGGCGCGCGTCGCCCACCTCGGCTTCCGACTCGCGCGCCAGCGTCGCAACAAGGTGACCTCCGTCGATAAGGCGAACGTGCTCGAAAGCTCCCGCCTCTGGCGCGAGGTCGTCGAAGAAGTGCGACCCGAGTACCCGGACGTCGAGTTCGAGAACCTGATCGTCGATGCGGCCGCGATGCACTTGCTGCGCCGCCCCGCCGACTTCGATGTCGTGATCAGCACCAACATGTTCGGCGACATCCTGACCGACGAGGCGTCGATGCTGACCGGCTCGCTGGGGATGCTCCCGTCCGCCTCGGTAGGCGACTTCGGCGACAAGGGCACCGGACTCGGCATGTACGAGCCTATCCACGGCTCGGCGCCCGACATCGCGGGCCAGGGCATCGCGAATCCGCTGGGCATGATCCTCTGCGTCGCGGAGCTGCTGCGCCTCTCCTGCGGACTCGAGGAGGAGGCTCAGGCGATCGATGACGCAGTCGCCTCAGCGATCGCCGATGGTCTGCGCACCGCCGACCTCGCGACCCCAGGCGACCCGTCGCTCGGCACGATCGAGATGGCCAACGCGGTGATCGGGCGGATTGGCGGGTAGCGCTACTCCCCCACCTCGATCGGCTCGGCGGGCACGTCGCCCGCCAGAAGGGGCGCCAGCAGCGAGGCGAGGCTGCGAGGCACGAAGAATTCGTCCGAGGCTGCCAATTCGTCGTGCGTCCACCACTTGAAGCCGGTGAATGTGAGGATTTCATCGACCAGCATGCGTTCCGCCGTGAGCTCCGCGCTGTCGACGTAAGCGAGGTAGTAGCGCTCCCGCGAGTCGTAGTAGATGTCGCCCCAGCGCCAAATGTTCTGCCGCGTCCAGACGCAGGGGCCGAGGTCGAAGTCCTCGATCCCGGTCTCCTCCCACATCTCGCGGCGGGCGGCCTGCTCGTGCGTCTCACCGCGCTCGACAGCGCCGCCGGGCGTGATCCAGAGCACCGGCGGGTCGGTCTTCTCCGTCTCGGTGCACAGCAACAGCAGCCGATCGTCGCGATCGAGTAGGATCACCCGTGCGCCAGGGCGGATCACTGGTTCTGTTGCGTCTGCCACCGTCGGCCCCCTACCCATTTGCGGGCGAATCGTTACGTCGCCTAGACTCGATCCATTGTGGTAGCTGACCGATCCACAGCAAAGGTGGTGTCTGTCGTCGGCTTCTCGCCGGCGGCTGCGATTATCGCGCGCCCGTAACCACCCCTCGCACCCGCGGCACGGCACACGTAGCGCGACGCGGTCGCGAACGCCATCAGCGGGCTGCCAGCACTGACTTGCTGTTGATCTGGAACTCCCCATGAGCGCTGAGAACACCCCACCCAACGTCGTGCTCTACGACACCACGCTGCGCGACGGACTGGGCATGGAGGGGCTCACCCTCTCGCTCGAAGACAAGCTCGTGATCGTGCAGAAGCTCGACGAGTTGGGCGTGCACTACATCGAAGGTGGCTACCCGGGCTCCAACCCGAAAGACGCTGAGTTCTTCGAGCGTGCGCGCTCCCTCGAACTGCGCAACGCGAAGCTCGTCGCCTTCGGCTCCACTCGCCGCGTCGGCGGGGACACGGCGACCGATCCGGCGCTGCTCTCCGTGCTCGGCGCGGAGACGCCGGCGATCACGCTCGTCGGCAAGTCCTCCGCCTCGCAGGTTCGCGACGTGCTGGAGACCACCGAGGAGGAGAACCTGGCGATGATCGAGGACTCGGTGCAGCTCCTCACCGCCGCTGGTCGCGAGGTGATCTTCGACGCCGAGCACTTCTTCGATGGCTACGCGGAAGACCCCGCCTACGCGCTCGCGACGCTGCGTGCGGCCGCCCGTGGTGGTGCGAGCACGGTCGCGCTCTGCGACACGAATGGCGGCTCGATGCCGAACGCGATCAGCGACGGCGTGACGGAGGCCCTGGCAGCCGTCGACCTGACGGTCGGCATCCACACTCACAACGACGCGGAGCTGGCCGTCGCGAACACGCTGCTCGCCGTACAGACGGGTGCGACACAGGTGCAGGCGTGCCTCAACGGCTGGGGTGAACGCTGCGGCAACGCGAACATCATCTCCGTGATCGCGAACCTCAAACTGAAGCTCGGCATGGATGTCGTCACCAACGATCAGCTCGCGAGCCTGACGGAGGTGGCGCGGTTCGCCTCGGAGGTCGCGAACCTGCCGGCGAATGCGCAGCAGCCGTACGTCGGCACCGCCGCCTTCGCGCACAAGGCCGGCCTGCATGCCGCCGCGATCGCCAAGTCGGCGGGCTCCTACACGCACATCGACCCGGTCGCTGTCGGCAACGGCGAGCGCGTGCTGGTCTCGGAACTCTCGGGCCGCCGCAGCATCACCGCCAAGCTGCTCGAGCAGGGCACCGACATCGAGCTGACCGACGACCAGGCCCGCACGGTGCTGGCGCAGGTGAAGGACTACGAGGCGCGCGGCTTCCAGTACGAGTCCGCCGAGGCATCGTTCGAATTGCTCGTGCGTCGCTCGCTGGAGGGCTACGTCCCGCCGTTCGACCTCGAAGACTTCCTGATGGTCGAACGTCGCCGCCACGTCGTTGGTGACGACGAGGGGCAGAACGAGATGCAGGCCGAGGCGATGGTGAAGGTGCGGGTCGGCGACCGCGTGGCGCAGACCGCCGCTGATGGCGTCGGTCCGGTCTCAGCGCTCGATGCCGCGGTGCGCAAGGGGCTGGCCGAGTGGTTCCCGGAGCTCTCGAAGATCCACCTCGTCGACTACAAGGTGCGCATCATCAATCGGGTCGGCGGGGCGGACGCCACAGTGCGCACGTTGATCGAATCGAGCGACGGGCTGCACGTCTGGCGCACCGTTGGCGCGTCGACCGACGTGATCGAGGCGTCATGGATCGCGCTCCAGGACGCGTACGAGTACTGGGTGCTGCACTGGGGTCACGAGGCCTAGAGCACGACCCCGGCTGCGGCTAGCCGACGACGATCAGCATCTGCACGACCCCGTCGCTGACCACCACTGTCACGAGGTCGCCGTTCGCCGCGTCCTTGAAGCCCAGCCGCAGCGTCTCATCTGTCAATACGAGCGAGATGCCGCCCTGCGTGCCGTCGAGGCGCAGCGATTCGCCATCGATCGCCACGACGCGGCCGAAGAAAGCGGTCAGATCCGCTGCGGGCTCGCTCGCCGTCGCTGCGGGCGCTGGCGTGGGGGTCGGCGTCACGTCCGGCGTGACGGCACCACGCGAGGCCAGTCGCTCAGCGACGAGATCGGCGAGTCGCTCGAGCAGCGCCTCGGTGGCGGCTGAAGCGGCTGCGTCGGGGTTGAGCAAGGCCCCAAATGGGTTCTGCTGCTGTTGCGTCTGACCCGATCCCGGCCGCGCCACGCTACCCGGAGTACCTCCAGGGACAATTCGGGCGGAAGCAGCCGGTGGGATGAGCGCCACGCTCAACAGCATGACCTCACGGTCGCGCCGCACGGTCACGCTTACGAAGTCGGCGGCGGCGAACCCGCTCAGTCGCTCGCGTAGTGCTGCGACGGAGGGGGTCGGCACGCCTTCCACTGCAACGATCAGGTCGCCCGGCTGCAGTCTGGCCTGTGCGGCACCACTCCCCCGCTGCACCTCGGTCACCCGCACGCCACCCGCGGTGTCGGTGGCGAGCACGCCGAGCTGCGTTGCGGACGGCTGAGCTGACTGCACCTCGCTGCGTCCGGGAACGCGCTCGGGTGTTCGTCCGCCGCCACCCGGCGTCAGTTGGCCCTGGAAGCTCTCGCTGAAGCGGTCCGCGAGGTCACGCAGCTGCGAGCGGGCACGGCTTGCGGCCGCGGTGGCCGGATCGACATCCAGCGTCACGCGGCGACCGTCACGGCGTACATCCACCTCGAACTCGCCACCTGCCAAGGCACGTTCGACGGCCTCACGCAGCGCCGGGACCGTGCCCACGCTGTCGCCAGCGACACTCAAGAGCTCATCGCCGCGCTCGATGCCTGCGCTCGCGGCCGCGCTGCCGGACAGCACCTCTGCGACCATCAGGTGGCCCTCCCGGTCCTCAACGGTCACGCCGAGCGCGGGAGTGCTGTCGGTCGACTGTCCGAAGAACTCGAAGCCCCCGAATCCGTCGCTGAATTGCTCACCGAAGGCACCTCGCAGCGCCTCGATCAGCGCAGCGATCGCCGGCGAGTCGAGCGGGTCGTCAAAATCGAGATCACCGAGGTCGAGGCTCTCCAGCGTCTCGCGCAACTCGTCGAGGTCGAACTGCGCCGCCCCGATCGTGACGCGGCGATCATGGCTTGCGTCGTCGTTGCGTGCGAGATCGGCGACGCCAACGACAATCGCCACGACGAAGAGCGTCACGCCCGCCCCGATCAGCAGTGGTAGTGAGTTCCGTCTCAGAAATTGCATCAGTCGTCCTCCCTGGGCCCTGATTGCGCAGAACCGTTCGGGCCCTGGCGAGGCAATCGCACGGTGATCGTGGTGCCATCCGACAGGGACGATCGCACAGCGACGTCGCCGCCGTGTGCCTGCACCAGCTCATTCACGATCGCCAGACCAAGACCCGTATGCGCAGCGTCGCTGCGCGCCAGATTTGCCTGGTAGAAGCGGTCAAATACGTGTGAGAGGTCCTGCTGCGGAATCGGATCGCCGCCGTTGTGGACCTCCAGGGTCACGGACGCGCCGTTTGCTCGCGTCCGCAGATGGACTTCGGAACCGGCCGGCGAAAAGCGAATGGCGTTGTCCAGCAGGTTGGAGACCACCTGCTCCAGGCGGCGGCCGTCCCCGCGCAGCAACGCACCGTTCGCATCGTGCCGGACCTCGATCTGCTCCTCCTGCGCTCGGAAGGCGAGCCGCCGGATGCCGGCCGCGACGAGGCCATCGAAGTCAACGTCGTCGAGCGCGAGCGGCAGGTCGCCCGCTTCGAGGCTGGAGAGGTAGAGCAGGTCATCGACCAGCGCGCGCATCGCTTCGGCTTCCTGGTTGATCAGCCCGGCGAACTGTTCGCGCTCCGCCTCGTCGGTCGCCATCCGGTCGAGCAGCGCCTGCGAGAAGCCCTGAATCGAGGTCAGTGGCGTCTTCAGCTCATGGGAGACGTTGCCCAGCAGCTGCCGCATCGCGCGGTTGCTGCGATTGACCTGGCTCGCCATCTGATTGAAGGCACCGGCGAGTGCGGCGACCTCATCGCCGCCGGAAGCCTCCACGCGCTGGTCGTAGTCGCCCTCCGCCATCGCCTCGGAGGCGCGCGTCATCGCGGTGATCGGCCGCGTGATGCGCGCGCTGATGATCGTGGCGGCGACGACCGCGAAGAGCGCCGCGAAACCGCCAGCGAGCAGCAGACGCGGCAGCAACTGCGCCCACGCAGATGTCACATCGGTTGCGGGCACGGCGATCACCAGCGTCGACTCCGGCTGCCTCAGCGGCACCCCAGCAGGCAACATCGGGATCGGCTGACTGGCTGTGAAGAGGAAAAGGTCCTGCCCCTGCACCTGCTCCTGGAACGACCGGAACGGGACCATGTCCTGCTCCGGGCTCGACGAGATCGTGCGCTCCACGACATTCAGGGTCGCTCCGAGCATCGGCTGGCTGTCATGCGTGTCCAGTACCACGCGCCGATTCTGGTCCAGCAGGAAGATGCGCACTTCGAAGTACGCAGCGAGCGGTGCGAGCTCCCGGCGGATACGCGTCGTGGGGAAGCCGTAGAGCTCCATCTTCGTGACGAGTTCCGAGAATGTGGGGACCAGCCGGCCGATGCGTTGCTCCGCAGCTTCCGCCTGCTGGTCGCGAAGCAGGAAGACCGAGGCCAGGCCGGCAAACGCGAGGCTGAGGAAGATCACGAGCCCGAAGGCGGCCAGCATCCGCAGCCGCAGCCCGCCCGGTCGGAACGACGGACGGCCAAACGCCGCTATCGATGGCAGCCTAGGCATCAGGCTCAGCCGGCACGAGTTTGTAGCCGACGCCCCAGACCGTCTCGATCGACGGTTCACTCTGCTTCAGCTTGTCGCGTAGCCACGCGACGTGGACATCGATCGTGCGCGGGTCACCGTAGTAGTCGGCACCCCAGACCATCGTCAGCAAACGCTCACGGTCAAGCACGACGTTCGGGTGTCTCAGGAACGCCTCCAGCAGGTCGAATTCACGCTGGCGCAGCCGCACCTTCTCGCCAGCGACGGTGACGTCTCTGCTCGATGGGTCGAGCGTGACGTTGTCGACCGTCACGGCCACGGGCTCTGCGGGCTCCGTACGATCCCAGTCGCGACGGCGCAGTGCCGCCTTCACGCGCGCGATCACCTCGCGAGGGTTGAACGGTTTGGTGATGTAGTCGTCCGCGCCCATCTCCAGACCGACGATCTTGTCGACGTCGTCGGAGCGCGCGGTGAGCATGATCACCGGCACATCGGAACTCTTGCGAATTTCCGTGCAGACCTCGAAGCCGCCGAGCTCCGGCATCATCAGGTCGAGCAGTACGAGGTCGGGCGACTCTGTCGCGAAGCGGTCGAGCGCCCGCCGGCCATCAGAAGCGGCCACCACCTCGTAGCCCTCGTTGCGGAGATAGAGGCGCAGCAGCCGGACGATGTTCTGTTCGTCGTCGGCGACAAGAATCTTGGCGGACATCGGAGGCCTCTTGGCTCAGTCCCAGCCGTGGTGAGTGAAGAGGATGAGTACGGACCGGTCCACGTACCCCGAAGGGGTCACGCCGTCATTCGCAATCGCTCCCACCACTGGTTTTTACGCAAACGCCGGGTGGACCGGTCCGTCCTGCGTCCAATCATGAACACGAGACGTTGGCCCCCCGCGCCAAAAGTGTAAACAATCTGTGATCCGGCCGCGCAGCTTTTGGCTACGGGGTGGCTCGAGGAGGCTAGTCAGCCCGTCGGGAGCCCCCGGCGGCGCGTCCGAGTGAGCGCAGCGAATCCTGGAGCGCCGGACCGCTGGCCGTTCGCGCCGCCTGCTGATTCTCGTCGGCGACCTCGCGCAGCAACTCGTCCCGCACAACGGCGATCTCGGCCGGGGCATCGATGCCCAGCTTTACGCGGTCACCATCAATCGAGAGCACACGCACGGTGGTGGTGCCATCGATCACGACGGCCTGATCAGCCTTACGAGTCAGGATCAGCACGCGGCAGGACGGCGCACGCGTGTGGATCTGGCGGGTCGCCTCGATACCGTTCCGGCCGGGCATCACCATGTCCATCAGCACGACGTCGGGGCGCAGCCGCTCGGCTTCCTCGGCCGCGTCGCGGCCGTTCGTCGCCTCGCCGATCACCTCCAGGTTTTCCTGGCCATCGATCAGCGCTCTCGGCGCCTGCCGGAGCGGTGCGTGATCATCGACAATCAGGAGGCCCAGCCTCTGCACACCGTTTCTGCCGGTACGTGTGCGGGTCACCGGAGCCATGTCTCGGCGACGCTCGTTGCTGGTCATACCACCACCAATGGGAAGCTATCGATTGTTTCAAATCGTCGGGAACAACGGCGCAAAGATCCGGGTCGAAACCCGAGACGATGCGGGAACCCTCAGACGATCGCTAGGCCGATAGCCGCTGCGGGTAACCGGTGGGCGCGGTCATCTCTCTGTAGTCGTCGAATCGCTGGGTCGACTCCGGGCTAGCCGGGAACGCCCTGGTCGCAAGGCATCGCCGGCACTCCCCCTGAACTTCGCCGCCCGCCGGGTCGTTGAGGACCCAGTGGTGCACACAACTGTTGCGTTCCGATGTAACGATCTCAAGTTCTGGCACGAAGCACCTCGCTCTCCAACGACGAGAAGCCTATGTGTCGCCCCTGATTGACCGCATAGGGGAACCCCCGTGATTCCAACCAGTAGTCCCTGATTGAATTCGGATATTCCCTGACGCATCAATCGCTCGTTAGCCTACGCGTTACGCGTCTGCCCGGAGCGAAGCTGAGCACTCCGTCAGCGATCACTCAGAAACTCGGGGCACACAGAAGGCCCCCCAGAGTAGGCGGGCCTTCATCAGCGCTGACGCCGGCGGAACCGAGCGAACTCAGTCCGCGGCCGTCATCGATCTAGAGCCGAAGCTTGCCGTGTGAGGGCTGGCGACGGCGCTGCTTGCCGGCAGCCAGTCGCTCCTCCTCGAGCAATTCCTGCGGGTCGGGACGCTGCGACTCGTGGACGAATCCACAGGCGATGCAGGTGCCGAACTGACCGTACGCATCGTCTTCAACGATGATCAGGCCGTTGCAGCGGGGACAATTCTTTGGCGGTGCGGAAGTGATCACTTCGCGCCTCCTGTAGGAACCTGAGCCGTCGGTATCCCACCGACTGGGCCTGCTTTCCTCTGCCTCCGGGGTTAGCTGACGGGTTCGGGTCGAGCAGATTTGACCCTACCTCTCCGAAGAGAGGATTCACCCCAGTGAGTGGTTCCCCCGGTCCGTCCTTACAGACGAATTCGGCATGACGCACCTTGCGTCTATCACAATCGCGTTTGATTAGTGATTGTGACTACAAGAGCATACTGAGCCCGCGAGGAATGTCAACCGGCCACTCTGAAACATTCCTGACCATTACTTTCGTTGTTCCATTTCCCCGTTCAACCGCCACTTCTTCAGCCGCCTCACAGCGCTTCACACCGCTTTCGCGACCCAGACTAGCTCCGTCGAGGTGGTACCGAAGGGGCTCCCGACGAAGTCGCCGTAGAGTGCCTCCACCTCGAATCCGCTGCGCGCGAGCAGGTGCTGCATCTCAAAGCGATAGACCCAGCGCAGCCGGAACGCGATCACGCTGCGACCGTCTGAGCCCTTGATCCGGAGCCGCGTGTCGACGCACTGCTCCGAGGGGTCATAGTCGCGCGCCTCCAGCTCTCCGGGCAGCTGTGTGCCCGGCTGCTCGCGGTCCTCCGGTGGGAGCTGCATCCAGTGCGCGATCAGCTCCAGGTCCGGGTTGAAGATGTTCAGCGCCAGCCGCCCGCCTGGCCGCAACGCCGCCCGGCAGGCAGCGAGGGTCGCGAGCTGGTCGTCCGTGGTCAGGTTGTGCATGAACGCCCGCGCCGGGATTGTGATCAGCGCCGCTGGCCGCGTCAGCGCGAACCGACGCATGTCGGCCACGACGAGGCTCAACTCACGCTCGATCTGTTGCTCGGCCGCCTTACGCCGGGCGATCGAGAGCATCTGAGGTGAGAGATCGAGTCCCAGCACCCGCACGCCCGCGAGCACGATCGGGATCGCGACGCGACCGGTGCCGACGGCCAGCTCCACCACCGGCCCGTTCGCCTCCCTCGCGAGCCTCGTGTAGAAGGCGATATCGCCATCCACGCCGATGCTCGTCTGCCCGGAGTAGCGCTCGTCGTACTGCTCCGCAAACTCGCTGTAGAGCGGGTCGAGCAGCGGACGGCGGGCGGGTGAGGACACTGCCCTACTCCCCTTCAGCCGCTCTGAAGTCGCTGCGCAGCAGTCCCATGTGCAGCAGATCCCAGTAGCGCCCGCCCTTGTAACTGTGCTCGCGCCTGCGACCTTCGAGCACGAAGCCCACCTTCTCGTAGCTACGCACGGCCCGCGCGTTATAGGAGAGCGTGGTCAGTTCAATGCGGTGGAGGTCCAGATCCTCGAACCCATGGCGGCAGATCGTGCGCATCGCATCCTCGCCATAGCCCCACCCGCGGCTCTCGCCGTCGCCGATGGCGATCCCAACCTCGGCGTGGCGATGCTCCGCGCTGAGGCCGCGTAGCACGATATTGCCGATCAGCACCGGCTGATCGCCCCGGTCGGTCGCCTCGATGGCCAGCGCGACGCCGTGCTCCCAATCGTTCTCGTTCTGGTTGCGAATGAATTGCTCCTCCGCCGACAGCGAGATCTGATAGCCGACGTTGCCGAGCCAGCTCAGCGTCTCTGCGTCGTTGAACCACTGCTGAAACAGCGTCGCGTCGCCCTCCTCGAACGGGCGCAAGCGCACACGCTGGCCGATCAGCCCTGCGTTAGCCGGAAGCATCGACCGCCTCCTTCACCCAATCGTCGTGCGCCCCGTACTGCGCATCGAACTCCTCGCGCAGGATGCTCATGGTGACGAAGTCGACCGCACGACCACGTGACCAGTGCGCGGCGCGATCGCGCCCATCCTGCTGAAAGCCTGCACGCTCATACGCCGTGATCCCCCCGGGATGATCTTCGTCGACGAGCAGCACCACATGCCGCATGTTCAGCTGGCGGAAGGCGAAAGTGACGAGGACACGAAAGGCGTCCGTGCCGTAACCCTTGCCCCAGTGCTCCTTCGCGCCGATCAGGATGCCGATCTCGCATGAGCGGTTCTCCACGCTGCCCTGGTGCATGTCGCAGTTGCCGATGTGCTCGCCGGTCTCGGCGATCTCGATCGCGAACTGCGCATCGCCGTAGGCGTTCGCCTTCGCGGCTTGCTCCGCCCACTCCTCCTCGGAGCTGAGCGAAACCGGGTAGAAGAGGCCCAGGTGCTCGGTCACCTCGCGGTCGTTGACCCACTCGTAGAACTTCGGGGCATCGGAACGTTCGATCGCCCGTAGTTGGACGCGCTCTCCGGTCAGTGGCATCGCTCGCTCCTTCGATTCGCCTCGGCTGCCGTTCGAGGCGCTACACAAAAAAACCGACCCGTCATTCGAGGGGCCGGTCGGCTGGCAGAACTGTCGGTGTCGACTAGGTCATGCCCCCGGCCCCTCGGGTGTACGGGGTCGACGCGATCATCAGATCGCGGCGCTCGTTCGTACGACCGGAGAAGAGCTTCTGCATGGTCGAGCGAGGTTACTCACAGTCGTGATTGCCGTCAACGCGAGGCACGGGAGGGCACGGAGCAGGCTGCGTACACGGCCCCGTGGTAAGGTCGGATCACTCGACGCAGATTCGGGGAAGCCGGTGCAATTCCGGCGCTGTCCCGCAACTGTGAGCCGCCCGACGACGACGGAGCAGCGAAGCCAGAGTACCGGCTGCGTCAGTGTCAGAGCTCGCGAGGACCGAGCGACGCACCGCCAGAGCGATCCCGCTCCGGCCGGCCGTTGTCCGCGGCCCCTCGCGATATCGAGGGGGTTTTCGTTGCAGTCGACGACCTCCCAAACCCCGGCACCGCAGACCCCGGCCGCCGAGGCGGGCGCGTACCGTCGAGGTTCGTTCGCACGCTTTGGCCCGGTCACGCTCGGCTGGGTCGTGCTCGCTGCAGTGGGCGCCTTCGCGCTGACGCAGGGCGCGGCGGCGATCCCCGCCCGCACGACGCTTGCACTACTGATCGACCAGTTGCCGCTCATCGAGCTCGACGTCTCGGCGCCGGCGTCGTGGGAGCGCATCGTCGTCGATGTCCGCCTGCCTCGGGTGCTGACGGCCGGCGTGGTGGGCGCGGCGCTCTCCTTCTCGGGGGCGGCCTACCAGGGCGTCTTCCGCAACCCGCTAGCCGACCCATTCCTGCTGGGCGTCGCGGCCGGTGCAGGGCTGGGCGCGGCAATCGCGGTGATCTCGCCGCTCGGAGGGAGCAGCTACGGATTCGGCTGGGTGCCCGTGTTCGCTTTCGTCGGGGCCTCGATCGCCGTCACTATCGCCTACGTCGTCTCGCGCGTCGGGCGGGCGGGCTCGAATACGACGTTGGTTCTCGCGGGGGTCGCCGTCTCCGCGATCTTCGGCGCTGCCACCTCGTTCATCCTGATCACGGGCGGAGAGCTGGCGCGGCCGATCCTCAGCTTCCTTTTCGGCAGCTTCAACACATCGAGCTGGGACCGCCTGCTGTTCGCGCTGCCGTACCTGCTGGTCGGCGCGGGCGTGGTTGCCGCCTTCAGTCGCATCCTCAACGTGCTGCAACTGGACGACGAGCAGGCGACGCAGCTGGGCGTCGATGTGACGAAGGTGAAGCTGATCGTGCTCGCCGGCGCCTCGCTGGTCGCCGCCACGGCAGTGGCGATCGCGGGAGTGATCGGCTTCGTCGGCCTGATCGTCCCCCACGTCGTACGCATGCTGTTCGGAGGGGATCACCGCCGCCTGTTGCCGCTGACGGCGCTGCTGGGCGCTGCATTCCTGATTCTGGCGGACGTGCTGGCGCGTACCGTGCTGGTCCCGCAGGAGGTGCCGGTCGGGATCGTCACAGCCGCCGCCGGCGCCCCCTTCTTCCTCTACCTGCTCACGACCCGTCGTGTGGACGGCCTGCGATGACCGCCGTCACCACAACCGAGGCTCCGCTGCTAGCGGTCAGCGACCTGCACGTCACGATCGGCGACGCGCACATCCTCGATGGCGTCGACCTCGATCTGCGCGGTGGCGAGCTGCTCGGCCTCGCCGGGCCGAACGGCGCGGGCAAGACGACGCTGCTGCGCGCCACGACCGGCGTGGTGCCGGCCGATCGAGGCCAGATCGAGCTCGATGGTGGCGCGCTCGATAGCTTCAGCCGGCTCGAGCTGGCCCGCCGCATCGCCGTCGTGCAGCAACTGCCTGAGGCGCCCTCGACGATCACCGTCGGCGAACTCGTACTGCTCGGCCGCAACCCGTACCTCCGCTTGCTCGGCCGCGAGTCGGCGCACGACTACCGCGTCGTCGACGAGGCGATGCGGCGAGCGGGCTGCGAGATGTTCTCCGACCGCGCCCTCGGCACCCTCTCGGGCGGCGAACGGCGGCGCGCGTTCATCGCCCGCGCGCTGGCGCAGGAGCCCTCGCTGTTGCTGCTCGACGAGCCGACGGCGAACCTCGATCCGGAGGCGCAGGGCGCGATCTTCGAGACGCTGCGCGAACTCGCTCAGGAGGGCGCGGGCGTGCTGGTTGTGGTGCACGACCTCACCTTGGCGGGCGCATACTGCGATCGCATCGCACTGATAGACGGCGGGCGCATCGTCGCGACGGGTACGCCCTCGGACGTGTTGACGGCGGAGACCGTGCGACGCGTCTACGGGGAGCGGGTGAGCGTGATGCGCCATCCGCGGAGCGGCGCGCCGGTGGTCGTACCGTCGGTGCTGGAGGACGGTCGATGAGCGACGAGCAGGCCGAGCAGAAGTTCGCCGGCGATCGCCCGGACGACGACGCGAGCGATGGCGCCGATGTTGAACAGTGGCAGGGCCGCTGGGAAGGGCTCTTCCCGAAGAAGCACCCGCTCGTGCTGCTCTACACGGGCGACGGCAAAGGCAAGACCACCTCCGCACTCGGCGTGACTATGCGCGCATGGGGCCGCGGCTGGAAGATCTGCTGGCTCCAGTTCATCAAGTCGAAGACATCGCACTACGGCGAGACGCGCGCGGCGGAGCGCATGGGCATCGAGATGATCCCGCTCGGCGACGGCTTCACCTGGCTCTCCGAGGACATCGAAAAAGACAAGGCGCTAGCCCGCGAGTGCTGGGCGCTGGCGCGCGAAAAGATTGAGTCCGCCGAGTACGACCTCGTCGTGCTGGACGAGATCACGTACCCCGTTACCTACGGCTGGCTGGACGTGCAGGAGGTGGTCGAGACGCTGCGCAACCGCCCCGAACACGTCGATGTGATCATGACCGGCCGCGACGCCGCCGCCGAGCTGGTGGAGTTCGCCGACCTCGTGACCGAGATGACCGAGGTGAAGCACCCCTTCCAGGAGGGCATCAAGGCCCAGCCCGGGATCGACTACTGATGCCCGGCCAGCCACCTACCGAGGCGATCGCACGCACCGTCGCCGCGATCGCGCCGCCCGATCAGGCGGCCGCTGCACGAGCGGCGGAGCGGCAGGGCCGGCTGACGAAGCCGCCGGGCTCGCTCGGCCGCCTCGAGAGCCTCGAGACGCGCATCGCGGGCATCACGGGCGTCGATCGCCCTCGGCTGAAGCAGCGGCTGCTCGTCGTCGCGGCCGGTGACCATGGTGTCGCCGCGCAGGACGTCTCCGCTTACCCGCAGTCGGTGACCGCGCAGATGGTCGCCAACTTCGCAGCGGGCGGCGCGGCGGTGAACGTGCTCGCCGACCACGCCGGGGCGCGTGTGCACGTCGTCGATGCGGGCGTCGCGGAAGAGACCAGCGCGGCCCTCGGCCTGACCCGACTGCGCCTCGCTCCCGGCACGGACGACATCACCGTCGGCCCCGCGATGACACGCGAGCTCGCCGAGCGAGCAATCGTCGCGGGCATCGAACTCTTCGAGGCGGAGCAGGCGGGCGAGGGCGTCGATATTGTGGGGCTCGGCGAGATGGGGATCGCGAACTCGTCCTCCGCCGCCGCGATCGTCGCCGCCGTCACCGGCCGCCCGCCGCGCACGGTGACCGGGCGCGGCACCGGGATCGACGACCAGCGTTTCGAGCTGAAGGTGGCGGCGATCGAGCGCGCGCTGGAGGTGAACCGCCCGGACGTGACCGACGGAGTCGCGCTGCTCGCGTCGATCGGGGGCTTCGAGGTCGGCGTACTGGCCGGGGTCTACCTCGCTGCCGCAGCTACGCGCGTGCCGGCCGTGGTCGACGGGCTGATCTCCGGCGCAGCCGCGCTGGTCGCGGAGGCCGTAGAACCGACCGTGCGGCCGTACCTGATCGCGTCGCACCTCTCGGTCGAGCCGGGGCACACGGCGACGCTGGATCACCTGGGCCTCGAACCGCTCTTCGACTTCGGGCTGCGACTCGGCGAAGGTACCGGCGCGGCGCTCGGCATCACGATCTGCGTCGCCGCCTGCCGTCTGCTCGACGAGATGGCGACCTTCGACGAAGCCGGCGTCGACAACTCCGACGATGTCGTCGCTCCCGAAGCGTAGCGAGGCTACCTGGTCAGGCTTATGAAGCTCTCATCGCCCCTGATCGCACTGGAATTCCTCACACCGCTGCGCCTGCGCCGCGTGCAGCAGTGGGACGACGCCACCTTCGGCGCCGCGCTGGCGTGGTACCCGGCGATCGGGCTGCTGATGGGCGCGCTGCTGCTGCTCGCCGATCGCGGGCTCGAACGGCTGCTTCCCGTCGGCCCAACCGCGGCGCTGGAGGTCGCGCTGGTGGCGCTGCTCAGTGGTGGCCTACACCTCGATGGCGTCGCCGACACCGCCGACGGGATGGCTTTGCAGGGCGATCGCGCCGATCGGCTGGGCGTGATGAGCGAAGGCAACATCGGCCCGGCGGGTGTAATGGCGCTGGTGATCGTGCTGCTCGTGCTGTGGACGGGACTGGCATCGATGGCCCCGCCAGTGCGCTCCGCCGGCCTGATGCTCGCCCCGGCGCTCGCGCGCTGGTCGGTCGTGCCCGTCGTCGTGCTCTTTCCGCCGGCGCGACGGCGAGGGCTCGGACATGCGCTGCATGCGGCGGCCTTTCCCCTCGCTGCCCCAATCTCGACGCTGATCGTCGCCGTAGCCGCCGTCGTGCTGTTCGGCCCGGCGGGGCTGGTGCTGGTGGCCGTCGCCGGGGTGACGGTGGTGATCGTCGCGGGCGCGGCCAGCCGGATGTTGCAGGGCGTCACCGGCGACACGTACGGCGCGGCGATCGAGATCGCGCAGGCCACGGTCGTGCTCGCGATCGTCGCCGCCGGTACGCGAGGGTGGCTCGACCCCACCCTGCTCACCTGACCGACGATGGGTGACCTCTGGTTCGTCACCGGCGGCGCGCGCAGCGGCAAGAGCCGCTTCGCCGAGGGGCTGGCACGGGAGAGCGGTCGGCCCGTCGTCTACATCGCCACGATGCAGCCGCGCGACGACGAACTGCGCCGCCGCGTCGAGCGCCACCGCAACGACCGTCCAAGCGCGTGGCAGACGATCGAGGCGCCGGTCGAGCTCAGCTCGGCGCTCGCCAGCACGGACGGCGACGCCTGCGCGCTCGTCGACTGCCTCTCGCTCTGGGTCGCGAACCGCCTGATGGCACTGGGCGATCAGCCCGATGTCGCGGCGATTGAGGCGCTGGAAACGGCGCTGCTGGATCAGGCCGCCTCGCTGGTGCGCGTAGCGAGCGAGCGCGAGGGCCCCACGGTCACCGTCACTAACGAGGTCGGGGCGGGCGTCGTGCCTGAGTACGCGCTCGGTCGTGCTTACCGCGACCTGCTGGGCGTGACGAACCAGCGAGTCGCGGCGCACGCTGCCCGGGCCTGGCTGATGGTCTCCGGACGGCCGCTGGAACTGCCGCCCGGCGAATAGGGAACGACCCCCGGGGTTGAGCCGACGGGGTCGTTCGCAAAGACAGTGCAGACGGGTCAGGCGAAGCGGGGCGCTAGCCGTTCCACTCCAGCAGCGTCGCGACCAGCTCGATCGTCTGCCCGTCACGGTAGACGGAGAGCGTGACCTCGTCGCCGACATCGTGGCCATCGACGATCCGTGCCAGCTCCTCGATCGAGGTCACTTCGACGCCATTGATCGCCGTAATCACATCGCCGCCCGCGAACAAGAAGCCGCCATCGTTGCGATCGGAGGGAATGAGGCCGGCCCGGTCGGCCGCCGAGTCCGCACCAACGCCGGTGACGTAGACGCCTCGCTCGATGCCGACCTTCGCGTCGGCCGCGTTCAGCGCACTGATCGTGACCCCCGCGATGCCGAGCTGCGTGTGGACGATCTCCTCGCTGGCGATCAGTTGCGGAAGGAAGCGTATCGCCGTGTTGATCGGGATCGCGAGGCCGATGCCGACGAAAACTCTGCTCGGGCTGCCATCAGGCTCCTGGTTGTTGTTGTGAATCGCGGAGTTGATGCCGATCACCTCGCCCGCGGCGTTGAAGAGGGGCCCGCCGGAGTTGCCCGGGTTCACGGCTGCATCCGTCTGGATCACCCCTCGGATCGCCCGCCCAGTCGAACTCGCGATCGTCTCGCGACCAATCCCGCTGACGATGCCCTGCGTCACGCTGAAGTCGAACGAGAACGGGCTGCCGATGGCGAAGACCGGCTCGCCCGGGCGCACCGCTTCCGAGTCGCCGATCCGGGCCGGTATCAGCCGCTGCGGCTGGAACGAGGCCTTCAGCACCGCAAGGTCGTTCGCCGGGTCAACGCCCAGGAGCTGCGCCCGCACTGCGGTGCCGTCCCAGAGCGTGACCGCGATCTCGTCCGCACCCTCGATCACGTGATAGTTCGTGAGGATGTGACCTTCGCTGTCGAGCACGATGCCCGAGCCTTCACTCTCCGGGCGGAACTCCCGCGCACCGAATCGCGTCTGAGTCGTCCCTTGCTCGACGACGTGGATCGAAACAACCGAGCGCTTCACATCGTCCACAACGTCTGCGAGTGGCACGAGCGCCGCCGCCGAAACGGCGGCGTCTGCGGTCGCGGCTGGCGCCTCCGTGGCGGTCAGTGAGACCGACTGTGTCGCACCCGGCTCCAGTGTCGCACCGGTCGCCGCAGGGGCTGAGTCGCCATCCGCGAAGTTCACGGCGAGGACGCCGCCGGCCACCATCGCCACGACGACAACCGCCGCCTGAATCAGTGTCTGTGCCCAGTTCCTACCGGTCATCGCTCACCTCGTCGATCGGCCCCGCGAGGGGCATGGCTTGCCCATCGACCGTGACAGACGAGCATCAAGCTCGCTTGTATTGATTGTAGGGAAGTTGCTAATCCTCGGCTTCCCGACGCCGCAAATGAGGCGGCGTGACCGAGGTGGCCTGAACCTGGCGACTGGGGCGGCGCCCTCGTTCGGTGCTGCGACCCGCGCTAGCGGCCCGCGAAGTCCGGCTTTCGCTTCTCAACGAAGGCGCGAGGCCCCTCGACCGCATCGTCGGTCGACTGCACGATCGTCATCGCAGCCTGCGCGGCCTCAAGACCTTCCATGAAGGTCTGTTCCGCTGCCCGGTAGACCAGCCGCTTCGCCAGCTGCATCGCGATCGGCGGACCGTCAGCGAGCTTGCGAGCCAGCGCGTACGTCTCGTCCATCAGCTGATCGGCGGGCACCACGCGGTTCACATAGCCCATCGCCAATGCCTCGTCCGCGCCGAAAATTTCGCCCGACCAGATCAGTTCGAGCGCCTTCGGCGTGCCGACGATGCGCGGCAAGAGCCACCCTCCGCCATCGCCCGGAATCAGCCCCACGTTGATGTACGACATCCCAAAACGCGCCGCATCGGAGGCGATACGGATGTCCGCCATCGAGGCCATGTCCATGCCCGCGCCAACGGCCGCACCGTTGATCGCAGCGATGTACGGCTTGTCGAGGTACTGAAGGGCCTGCGGGACGCGGTGCACCGTATAGCGCAGCGAGTTCCGACGCTCGCCCGGCGTGCGGTTCTGCTGCAGCACCGTGTCTTCCTCGTCGCGCGCCTTCAGGTCAGCACCCGCGCAGAAAGCGCGGCCGTTGCCGGTTACCACCACGACGCGAACGTCGTCGTCATCGGTCGCGCGCTTGATGCCATCGTACCAACCATCAAGCAGCCCGCCGCTGAACGAATTCATGCGCTCCGGGCGGTTGAGAGTGATCGTCGCGATTCGGTCTTCGACCGAATACAGGACCTCTTGTTCGTTGGTCGTCATGGGGCCTCCTGCCGCAGCGGACTATACGACAGCTTCCTCGCGACCGCCCTGCCAGCGCACGGGTGCGGCGCCACCGAGGGGTATCACCCTCGACGGCGCGCACCCGTGGTGGTTGGATCGATCAGTGCACTGGCCTACCCGACGGGACACGGCTACGTTGTGACCATGCTTCGATTCGCGCGCACTCGCGGAGCGATCGCCCTCCTCGCGGTCGGACTGGCGGCGCTTGCCCTCTCGTGCTCAGGCACGGCCGGTCTGATCCCGGGCGACGTCAGCGCCCCGACGGCGGCGTCCGGCGAGGCGAGCCCCACGCCGGTGATCGCACCCCCGATCCTCGCCCCCACCACGGTCAGCCCTACCGGCAAGCAGACGCGCCAGAACGGCACCACCGAGGTGATCCCGGACAGCGAGCTGGCTCGCTCCGTGGTGCTGATCCAGCTGCTGAACGCCACGACCGGGATCGTGCGCGTGGTCCGCGACGGGTCGGGCGTCGTGATCGATGCGGACCTCCGCCTGATTCTCACCTCCTACACCCTCGTCAATCCGTACCTCGGCGACGGCAGCGCATCGTTCTCGTCGATCGCGATCGGCATCAACCGCGCGGCGGGCGAGGAGCCTTCGCTGACCTTCGAGGCGGAGCTGGTCGCCGCCGACCCGCTGCGGGACATCGCGGTGCTGCGAGCGGTGCGACTGTTCCGCGGCGGCTCGATCGGTGCAGACGACTTCACGCTCCCGGCGGCCACCCTCGGCGCGCCAGACGACCTTGAGCGCGGCGACGCGGTGCGCATCCTCGGCCACCCCGGCGAAGCGAGCGAGGGGTCGCAGGCGGTCGCGGCGACGACGGCGAGCGTCAGCGGCTTCGGGGGGCACGAACTGACCGGCGGGCGCGCCTGGATCCGCACCGACGCTCGCATGCCCTACGGCATCGCCGGAGGGCCCGCATTCGACGCAAACGGGGCACTGATCGGCATCGCCTCCCAGCTCCGCTACGACCCGAACGCAGTCGTGGCCCAGATTCGCCCGCTCACCCTCGCCGACGAGTCGATCACGCTCGCCCGTGGCGCGGGGCCGGAGGCACGCTACCGTCCGCCGCTCGAGCGATCGGCCGTCCCCGACGCGCAGCCGATCGCGGCCGATGGCGTGACCGTTGCCGCCCCCGCCTTCGCGCAGAATGCAGTAGAGAGCAACGGCATCTTCGACCTCTTCGACTACTCCTCGCAGTTCCCGTCTGGCCCATCCACGATCTACTACGAATACGCGGCGCAGCGCGTGAACGATGGCGCGCTCGTTGAGGAGCGCTGGTTCCTCGATGGCATCTTCCAGGACTCCGTCTCGTCCTCCTACACGTGGACGGGCGGCTCATTCGCTGTCGTCACCGACCGCGTGGTCGCACCGCAGGCACGGGGGCTGCCGGCCGGGCTGTGGGTGCTGGAGGTCTGGATCGACGGCACGCGACGAGCCTCGTCGACCTCATACATCGCCGTCCCGCTCGCGGACGAGCCGGTGATCGACGAGCTGGCGTTCGGCGCGAAGGCCACAGCCACCGGTGCAATCGCAACCTTCCCCGCGAGCTTCGAGCCGCAGCTGCTGGCGCTCTTCGACTATTCGGATGCGCGCGGCGCGACCCGATTGCGCTGGATCGTCTTCCGCGACGGCCGCGTGGTCTACCAGTCGCCGCCCGTGTTGTGGCGAGGAGGCGAGAGCGGCAAGTGGTGGATCGGCTACCAGACGGACGGCCCGATCGGGGCCGGGTTCTGGGAGTTCGAGATCTACCTCGACAGCCCGCTTCAGTCTCAGCCAATCAGTCGAGGCGCGAAGGGCATCAGTCTGCCCTAGCCAGACTCGCGAGCGAGCAGCGCCGTCAACTGGGGCAGCGTGATGTTCGAACCTGAGATCACCAGCACGACCCGCCGCCCGCGCACACGCTCCGCCGCGCCCAACGCGGCAGCGAGCGACGCGGCACCGGCCGGTTCGGCCAGAATGTGCTGCGTCTCCAGCAGCGTGACCACCGCCGCATCGATCTCGCTGTCATCGACGAGCAGGAAGTCGTCCAGTGAGCGCCACATCACCTCCTGCGTAAGCGCGAAACCGACGGCGGTAGCGAGCCCCTCGGCGCTCGTCGTGTTCGGCCGTTCGACCGGTTCCCGCGCCTTCCACGACTCGTACGCTGCGGGCGCCTGCGCTGACTGCGTGCCCCACACCTCAGCAGCGTGGCCAAGCCCATCACGCACGAGCAACCAGCCCGCTGCGCCGGAGCCACCGCCGACAGGGACGATCACCAGTTCCGTCGCCGGTTGCTGCGTCTCGAGCACCTCCAGTGCCGCAGTGCCGACGCCTGCCAAGAGTTGCGGTTCCGCAGCCGAGACGAAGAACGCCCCCGTCTCCGCGGCATACTCCTCGGCCGCGAGGCGGGCGTCGTCGAACCTCTCCCCGACCTGCCGCACCGTCCCGCCGAGGCGTTCGATCGAGGCGATCTTGTCCGGGTTCGCGCCCTGCGGCACGAACAGCATCGCGGAGACACCTCGCAGTCGCGCGGCAAAGGCGACCGACTGCGCGTGATTGCCGGTCGAGGCCGTCACGAGACCGCCACGTAGTTCCTCGTCGGAAAATTCGTTCGCGAGAAAGATGCCGCCGCGCAGCTTGAAGACCCCGATTGGGTTCGCGAACTCCAGCTTCAGCGAGATGTGCGCATCCAGCCGCTCCGAGAGCGACGGCGAGTAGACGAGCGGGGTGGGCAGCGAGAGATGCGGCGCGATCACCTCGGTGGCGCGCCGCACATCGTCGAAGGACGGAGCGGTCGGCTGTTCGTCCGTCATTCGATCTCGCCGTCGCGGCGCCCTACTTCAGGCGGCCACTTCCATCGTAGAGCGCGTCCGCGAAAGAGCCAGAAAAGGCCTGCAAGACATCGATGTCCGCCTCGATCACTTCGTACTGGAGCAGCAGGTCGGTCAGCGCTCGCCACTGCTCGGCGGTCGTGCGACCGATGCCATCTGCGCGCTGCGCGTTTGCCAGGTCCGTCTCCAGCAAGAAGCGCTGCTGCACGGGGTCGGCACCCTCGGCGTACTGCAGCGTGATCTCGACGGCCTCATCGATGTTGTGGGCCGCGAACTCCACGCCGCGCAACGCGGAGCGCAGGAAGCGCTCCACGAGCTGGGCGTTGTCGCTGACCGTGTCTTGATGCGCGATGAAGGTCAGGCCGAGACTCGGCACCCCGAAGTCGGTCGGATCGATGATCGTGATCTCGACATCCTGCTGCTGAATCTGGAACGGCTCGTTGTTCAGGAACACCGGGAAGACATCGACCTGGCCCTCGATGAACGGGCGCACGTCGAATGGGACGTTCTGCAGGTTCACGTCATCGATTGTCAGACCGACGGTCGCCAGCATCGCCTTCAACTCGGCCGGGACGACGCTGCCCTTGAAGCCAACACTGCGCCCGGCGAAGTCGGCGGGGCCAGTGATGCCCGAGTCCGCCTTCACGACGTAGCCCTGGTCGCCGCCCTGTCCGAACAGTGCGATGGCCTGCACCGGCAGCTCATCCGCGCGACGGCGGATCACCTGCGCGGCGGTGGAGGTGGTGAAGGCGATCTCTTTCTCCAGCAGCAGCTGGAGGTGCCCGCCGCTCGGCGAGTGCTCGACCGTGACCTCGAGTCCCTCGTCGGCGAAGTAGCTCTTCGCGACGGCAACGTAGACGGCGACGAACGGCAGGTTGGCCTGCGGGCGAAATCCGGCGACGAAGGTGATCTGTTCCACCTCGCCAGCGTCATCGTCGTCGCCGCAAGCGACGGCGAGTGTGGCAGCGAGGACAAGGGCGAGAGCGACTAGCGCGAATAGACGTCGGTGCATGCAACGACCTCCTATGAAAGGTGCGTGCATCCGCGATGTGATCGCGGGCGCTACACGCGCTACGTAGTTGGCCGGAACGTGTATCCGCGATGTGATCGCGGGCGCTACACGCCCGAAGAAGACTCGTGCCAGAACAGCACGCGGCGCTCAATATAGGCGACCGCACCGGTAAGCGTCACCCCGATCAGCGCCAGCATCGTCACCGCCGCGAACAGCACCGGCGTATCAAGGTCGCCGTTCGCGATCACTATGATCTGCCCGACTCCGCTGTCGGCGGCGAACCATTCCGCCACTACTGCCCCGATCAGCGAGAGCGGAACGGAGATGCGCAGCGCCGCGAGCACGTACGGCAGCGAGGCCGGCAGCCGCAGCTTCCAGAACACCTGCCACTTCGACGCATCGAGCGCGAGCATGAAGTCGTACGCGGAGGGATCGATCGTGCGTAGCCCCGTCACCGCGTTCACCAGCATCGGGAAGAAGGTGATCAGCCCGGCGACGAGTAGCTTCGGCCAGGCGTTGAAGCCGAACCAGATCAGAAACAGCGGCGCGACCGCGACCACGGGGGTCACTTTCACCAGAATCGCGAGCGGGAAGAGCGCGCGCTCCAGCACACGTGAGTGGGCCATCACGACGGCCAGCAGGAAGGCCGCGCCCGTTCCGATCAACAGTCCGCCCAGCGCATGCGTGAGCGAGACCGAACCCGCCTCGATGAACCGCGAGGGGTCATCGAGCAGCGCCCGGCCCACGGCGGTCGGTGCGGGCACCAGGTACTCCTTGATGTCGCGAGCACGCACCGACAGCTCCCAGAGCGCGAGCGCGACCGTCGCTGCCACGAGCGCCGGAAGCACGGCTCCCGCGATCTGGCCGGCTCGAGGGAGGCCGCGATCGCCGTTCGATGGCGCCGCCACCCACTCGGAGCTCTCCAGCAGATCCGCGAACTCCGGGGTGGCGCCCGGCGGCGCACTGCGCGGGCTGTCGCTCACGGGCGGCCTCCCATCGCGCCCCGCGTCGCCAGCACCAGTTCGGCGAACTGCGAGGTCTGATCGAGTTCCTGCGACCGCGGACGGTCGAGCGTGATCGCCAGGTCGGCAACGATGCGGCCGGGCTGCGGGCTCATCACCAGCACACGGTCGGCGAGCAGCACCGCCTCGCGGATCGAGTGCGTCACAAACAGCACGGAGATGCGGTCGCGCTCCCAGATGCGCAGCAGCTCCAGCCCCATCTCCTCGCGTGAGAACTCGTCGAGTGAACCGAATGGCTCGTCCATCAGCAGCAGTTGCGGCCCGTGCGCCAGCGCCCGCGCCAGTGCGACCCGCTGCCGCATCCCGCCGGACAGCTCGCGAGGGTGGTACGCGGCGAAGTCGGCGATGCCGACGCGTCCCAGCAGCGCCAGGATGTCCGCGGAGGCGCCCGTCACCTCCAGCGGCAGCGCGACGTTGCCTTCCACCGTGCGCCACGGCAGCAGTCCGGGATCCTGTGTCACCAGCCCGATGGCGTGCGAGCGGCGGGCCGGCTGTGGCTCCTCGCCATGGACGTGCGCGCTGCCGGCCGAGGGCTCGATCAGCCCGGCGAGGATGCGCAGCAGCGTCGACTTGCCGCACCCGCTCGGCCCGACCAGCGCGACGAACTCCCCATCGCCGATCGTGAGGTCGATGCCGTCGAGCGCGAGCACGGGCCCCGCGCCCGCGTGGTACTCGTGGGTGAGGCCTTCGACGTGGACTGCGGGCGGGGCCTGGGTGGTAGTGATGGGGGAACCTCGTGAGCGACGCTGGTTGATGGCGCTGCGAGCCCACGCGTAGGCTTCGCAGACCGTTTCGATTGTACGGCGCTCGCGCGCCCGGTCGGGCGGTCCGAGGGGACTGCGAACGATGACCCACACGATCGCGCTCGTTGGCGGAACCGGTCCAGAGGGGCGGGGCCTCGCGACTCGCTTCGCGCTCGCCGGCCATCGCGTGATCATCGGCAGTCGCCAGGCCGAACGTGGAGCGGCGGCTGCGATCGCCGTCGCGGAGTGCGTCCCCGGCCACAGCGAGTCCCTCTCCGGCACGACCAACGCGGAGGCGGTCGCGGCAGCGGAGGTCGTCGTGATCACCGTCCCCTACGATGGCCATGCCAGCACGATCGAGTCGCTTCGCGAGGCGCTCGCCGGCAAGACCGTGGTCGATGCCGTCGTACCGATTCGCTTCGCACGCGGCCCGCGGCTCGTCGATGTCGCAGCGAGCTCGGCCACCGAGGAAGCGGCGAGCCTGCTGCCCGACTCACGCGTCGTCGGCGCCTTTCATACACTGCCGGCGCGAGGGCTGCTCGATCCGACGGCGGCGATCGACGGCGATGTGCTCGTGACCGGCAACGATGCCGACGCGAAACGCCTCGTCTGCGCGCTCGCGGAACAGATCGATGGCGTGCGTGCGGTCGATGCCGGGCCGCTGCGATTCTCACGCTTAGTTGAACAAATCACGCTGTTGCTGGTCGGCATCAACGGCCGCTACAACGCACACACCGGCGTACGCATCGTCGGACTTCCCGGAGGCGACTGATGAGCAACGATGGCACCGCGACGAAGCTCACCGACTTTCGCGTGATCGGCATCACCGGCATCCCGCTGGTAGAGGAAGGCGACGACATCGCGCACCAGATGATCGATGCCGCCGCCGAGCAGGGCACGCCGCTAGAAGATGGCGACGTGCTGGCAGTGACGCAGCGCATCGCCTCCAAGGCGGAGGGGCAGATCGTGCCGCTGAACAGCTACGACCCGAGCCCCTTTGCGCTGGACTACGCGCAGCGCATGGAGAAGGACCCGCGGCTGGTGGAGGCGGTCCTGCAGGAGTCGATCCGCGTCGTGCGACAGGTCGGCGGCATCCTGATCACGCAGACACGCCACGGCTTCATCTGCGCGAACGCCGGCATCGACGGCTCGAACGTCGGCCCGGGCGAGATCATCTGCCTGCTGCCGGTCGATCCCGATGCTTCCTGCGAACGCATCCGCGTCACCGTCCGCGAACAGCTGGGCATCGAGGTGGCCGTGCTGATGACCGACACCTTCGGCCGGCCGTGGCGCGAGGGGCACACGAACATCGCGATCGGCGTCGCCGGGTTCGAGCCGATGCGCTCCTACGTTGGCATGCCGGACATGGACGGGCGCGAGCTGCATGTGACCACGATCTGCGTCGCGGATGAACTCGCGGCGACCTCTGAGCTGGTGATGGGCAAGCTGGACGCCATCCCGGTCGCGATCATCCGCGGCTTCGACTACACGCCCGGTGAGGGCTCGTCCGAAGAGCTCGTGCGCGTCCGCGAGAACGACCTCTTCCTCTAGCCGTCGCCGATCGCTGGCGACGGCTGCTCCACGGCCGTAGGATCGCGCCATGGCGGACGGCGACACGACCAACAGCGAGAGCACGGACGAGCGAGCACGCTCACTACCCGGCGCTCGCGACGTTGCCCGCAAGGCGCTGGTTGACGATAAGGACCCTCGTCTGCCGTGGTGGGTGCCGCTGCCGGGGCTCGCCGTCGCGGGTGGCTGGGCCGCCTACGAGGGCGTCATGGGCGGCAGCTCACTGTTCCTCGATACGCTGCTGTGGCCGGGAGCGGGTATCTTCGTGCTCGTCACGATCGCCACCTTCCTCGGTTGGCAGCTGGACATCGATTGAGGTCGCTCGATGGCTGACACGACCGCCCGACTGCACCTCTACTACGGCCGCGACGACTTCTCGTTGCGCGAGGCGTACGACGATCTCCGCACGGCACTCGACACCGACGGTCTGCTCGCCACGAACACGACCGAGCTCGCGGGGCGAGGCCTGAAGCCCGCCGAGCTGATCCAGCACGCCACGGCCCTCCCCTTCCTCGCGGAGGCGCGCATCGTGGTCGTCGAAGGCCTGCTCAGCTCGCTCGCCGGCGGGCAGGCGGTCGTGCGCACATGGGAACCGCTGCTCGAGCTGCTGCCCGACCTGCCGCCCGCGAACCACCTCGTCTTGCTCGAACCGCTCGGCGCGGACCGCGCACGCAGCTTCGGCCGCTCCGCCCTGCTCGGCGCACTGCGAGAGATCGAGGGCGCGGACGTGCAGGACTTCCCGGAACTCCGTGCCTACGCGCGATACAACGAGAGCGAGAGCCCGGTCGGCGAGTGGGCGCGCCAGCGCGCCGCCAGCACCGGCATCCAGATTGAGCCGGCCGCGCTCTCGGAACTGGTGGAGCTGGTTGGCGCGAACCTTCGGATCCTCGCCTCCGAGATCGCGAAGCTCGGGCAGTACGCGGGCGTGCGCGCGGTCACCCGTGACGACGTGCGACTACTCACGCCGGAGGCGAGCGAGGAGGGCATCTTCGACGTCGTCGACTCTGTCGTGGAGGGGCGCTCGGCGCACGCCCTGCTGCTGATCCGCAAGATGCTCGAACAGGGCACCTACACTCCGGTCCGCATCCAGGGGATGATCGCTCGACAGGTTCGGCACCTCGTGCGCGCGACCGAGCTGCTGGAGCAGGGCGCGGACCGTTCTGCGGTGATGGACGCAACCGGCGTACGCGCCAAGTATCCGCTCGACAAGCTGCTGCGGCAGGCGCGCTCGACGAACCGACGCGCGGCCGAGCAGGCCCTGCGCGAGATCGAACGCTCCGACAACGACGTGAAGACCGGCAAGACGAGCGAGGTGCTCGCGCTCGAACTGCTGGTGATGCGCCTCGCTTCGCTCACCCAGCGCCGCGCTGCTCCCGCACGCTAACCGTCGCAGCAGCGGCGATCCGCGACCTCGCTACCCGGCGACGGGCACCACGATCGGGTTGTAGCACGCCACGAGCCCACCCTCGCCGGTCGCCTCCAGCACGGGTGCGGCGTCCGTGCGGCAGCACGAGGTCGCCTTGTTGCAGCGAGGCAGGAACGGGCACTGCGGCGGCAGGTCGCTCAGATCAGGCGGCTGCCCCGTCATCACCGGCAGCCGCCTGCCCCGCTCGCCGGTGAGCGTCGGCACGCTCTGCAGCAGGCCGAACGTGTACGGGTGCTTCGGCTCGCGAAAGATCGTGCGTACGTCCGCGCTCTCCACGATCTCGCCCGCGTACATCACCGCCACGCGGTCGGCGAATCGCGCGACGATGCCCAGGTCGTGGGTGATCAGTAGCACCGCGACATCGCGGTCGTCGCGCATCTGCTCGAGCCAGTCCAGCATCTCCTGGCGCACGCTGGCATCGAGGCTCGATGTCGGCTCGTCGGCGATCACGACCGCGGGGTCCAGCGCCATCGCCATCGCGATCAGCGCCCGCTGCGCCATCCCGCCGGAGAGCTGAAAGGGGTAGGAGCGCGCCACCTGTACAGGGTCGGGCAGGACCTTGCGCAGCACCTCGACGGCGGCCAGCTCCGCCTCGTCCTGGCGCATGTTGCGGTGCTCGCGGAACAGCTCGGCCATCTGGTGACCCACGCTCATCGTCGGCGTCAGCGCGGACTGCGCATCCTGAAAGATGATCGAGATCTCGTCGCCGCGTACGTGCCGCAGCTCAGGTTCGGTCGCCTCGTTCATCGTCAAGCCATCGAAGACGATCTCGCCGCTCGATTCCGCATTGCCGGGCAGGATCTGCAGGATCGCGAGCGCCGCGGTCGACTTCCCGGCTGCCGACTCACCGACGAGAGCGACGGCTTCCCCTCGATGCAGGTCGAGGTCGAGACCACGCACCGCATCGACCGAGCTGTCCCGCCCCTTGTACGAGACGAAGAGCGAACGCACGGTCAGAATTGGTGCGGCGTCGCCGCCACTCTCCGGGGACTCAGGACGGGCACTACTGACAGTACACCTCCAGCGGGGTGGGAGCCGTCAGATTATCAGGGGATCACGTCGCCAGACCCACTCACGCGGATCCAGCTTTGCTAGGGGCTCAGGCTACCAACTGCGGATTGAGCCCAGTACGCGCCCCTGCACCTCGATGTTTTCGGCGGCGGTGTAGAACGCCTCCATCTCGGTGTTCATCGGCTGCAGCCGCACCCGGTCACCTTCGCGGAAGACCTTCTTCAGCGTGGTCTCGTTCTCGTCCTTCAGCCAGACAGCGAAGACGCCGCCGTCCTGGAACGACTTCGTCGCCTCCATAAGCACGATGTCGCCATCGTTGATCAGGGCGTCGATCATCGACTCACCCTTGACCCGCAGCGCGAAGACGTTGTCGCGCCCCCCGGTCTGGCCGTCCGTCACCTCCACGAACTCGTCGTAGGCGTCGAGCGCCATCGACTCCACGGGCATCGGGATCGGCGAACCCGCGGCGATCTTGCCGACGATCGGGACGCGCACGGCGACCGCTCGGCGGCCACCGGCTGCGGTCAGCTCAATCGCGCGCGAGACTTCGCGGTCGCGGCGGATGTAGCCCTTCTCTTCCAACCGCTTGAGGTTGTAGTCCACGACCGAGGTCGAGGAGATGCTGCACCCCGCCTGGATGTCGCGGATCGAGGGTGGGTAAGTCTTGTCCTCGATGAACCCCCGCAGGAAGTCGAGGATGCCCTGCTGTTTCGCCGAAAGGTCGTCTGCCATCGTTATCCCCTTGTGAGATCGCCCCTCCCGGGGCCGTCATCTCGTGAAACCCACCGCCAGGTCGTCCTCAGTTCAGTCACGCACCGCTCACAGGCGGTACATATGTTCTGTTCAGGTTATCCATCCGCACATCTGTGCGTCAAGGTGCCGCGGGCACCCTCCTAAGGCTTCGCCGCACCCGAAGGTCTTCGCGCGGTCGCAGGCGCTTCGCCATCACCCACGCGGTACGGCGGTGCGATACGCTGCCCCGCACTGCGAACGGCACGGTAGTCGAGGCTCGCGGGGGCCGCGGCGAGGGATGATCAAGCATGGCGACCGGACTCGAGGACCTCTTCGGCAAGGAGCACCCGGGCGAGCCGGACGACTCCGAGGGCGAACTGCGCCGCGCGATGGTGGTCGCCGCCCACCCGGACGATGCCGATTTCGGCGCGGCCGGCACCGCCGCCCTGCTCGCGCAGTCCGGCTGGGAGGTGCGATATGTCGTCGTCACTGATGGCTCGAAGGGCTCGGACGACCCCAAGTTCACCCCGGCGACGCTGATCGAGACGCGCGAACGCGAGCAGCGAGCCGCTGGCGACCTGCTGGGCGTCGAGGATGTGCGCTTCCTCGGTTTCACGGACGGCGAACTCGTCTACTCGCGCGAACTGCTGGGCGCGATCACCCGCGAGATTCGCGAGTTCCAGCCCTTCGCGGTCTACACCCATGATCCGGAGCCTGTGATCATCAGCGAGGGCTTCGTCAACCACAGCGACCACCGCATCACCGGGCTCGCCACCGTCGATGCTGTTTACCCGACGGCCCGTGACCGCCTCAACTTCCCGGAGCACTTGGACGAGGGGCTTGAGACGCACAAGGTGCGTGAGTTCTACCTCTGGGGCGCGAACAGCCCCACCTTCGACCTCGACATCTCCGAGGTGATCGACACCAAGCTCGCTGCCCTGATCGCGCACGAGAGCCAGTTCTCCGGCGACGAAGAGTTCATCACGTTCTTCCGCGACCGCTCACGTAACGAGGACGGACGCTACCTCGAACGCTTCCGCCGTATCGTGCTCTTCCGCTAACCAGCCGCTCACCGCACAGACCGACGCCGAGGTACAGATGGCCACGATCGAGCCTTTCAAGTTTTGCCCTCGCTGTAGCGGGCCTATGGATCCGACCGGCGGCCCCCACGGCAACCCGATGTGCGGGAAGTGCGACTTCGTGCAGTGGTGGGACCCGAAGGTCGCCACCGGCGTGGTCGTGGAGTACGAGGGCAAAGTGCTGCTCGTGCGCCGTAACCACGAGCCCGCCTACAGCCGCTGGTCGTTCCCCTCCGGATTCGTCGACGCGGGCGAGGTCGTCGAGGAAGCGGCGGCGCGGGAGGTGCGCGAGGAGACACGCGTGGAGGTCACGATCGACCGCCTGCTCGGCATCTACAGCACCGCCGGCGAGACCACCATCTTCGTCGCCTTCGCCGGTACCGCCACCGCCGGCGAGCCTGGCGCAGGAGACGAGGAGGTGATGGAGGTCGGCCTCTTTGCGCCCGACGAACTGCCGGAACTGGCCTTCCCTCACGACCCCGCGATCCTCACGGCCTGGCGCGAGTGGCGCACGAACCGCCAGTGAGCGCCCTAGGCAGAACCCCCGCGGAACTGGCATCATGACGCCCGCGCGAGCGACGAACCGACGAGGAAGTACCCCGTGAACATTGTGCTCATGCTCACCGAGAGCTGTTCCCACCACGACCAGGCGCGCGAGGTCCTCCAGGAGGCGATCGCCGAGACCGGCGTGGACGTCGAGGTCGAGGAGATCCAGGTACGCACCGACGAGGAAGCGCACAACGCGAAGGTGATCGGCTCGCCGACCATCCGCGTCGATGGCCTGGATGTCGAACACGCCGACCGCGAGCCGCCGGAGACCAGCCCCAACTGCCGCTACTACAACTCGCCCTCCGGCTGGCTGCCCGTGCCCGACAAGGGCATGATCGTGCGCGCCATCGAGAAGGCGCAGAGCGACTAGCCATAGCGCGAGGCGGCCCAAATGTCGGAAGAACCGGCGAAGCCTGACAACGCAACCGGAGACAGCGAAGGCGGCCTGCTCGGTCGCTTCGCCCGCGGTGCGGCACGCGCCGCGCGTCGCCTGCAACGCGAAGCCGAGGAGCGCCGCCCCGAGGCCGAGCGCGCGGCCCACGACGCCGCGGAGCGTGTCCGCAAAGCCGCCGACGCCGCGAAGCCGGAGGTCGAGCGCCTCGCGCGTAACGCAAAGGCCGCAGCCGACTCCGCCCTCCCGCACATCGAACGGGCGGCGAAGGACGCCGTCGACTACACACGTGAGCACCAGGATGAGATCAAAGGCGCGGCCGGAAAAGCTGGCCGCGTAGCCGCTCGCGGCGTCACCCCGGCCCCCCTCCGCCCCGCCATCGACGCCTTCGAAGAAGAACTCACCCGCCCCGAGGGCGCCGAGGAGGCCGAAGGTGCCCAGGGCACTGACAAAGGTGCCGAAGGCACCGGGGCGGACGCAGAGGCGCCATAGGCTCGTCGAGTCCAAGCGCCCAGCTCCAAATCCACCCAGTTCAGGGGGGTACGGAGGGGAATCCCTCGAGTTCTAAGGGCGGGTGGCTGGGCTCCAATCCAAAAGACACAACGCGGCACAGCCGCGACCAAACGCCCCGCCGTGCCGTGCCCTAGCGCATCCCGGCCCGCTCAGCCGCCTCGCGATGTGCGCGACTGCGGATGCGCAGCCAGGCCCCAGCGAACAGCATCACCGAGACGAGGAAACCGGCGGCGAACAGCACGTACGCCAGCGTGTACGACCCGGTGGCATCGAACAGCGCCGCCCCACCGACCGGCCCGAAGATCTGCCCGCCGAACGCGATCATCGCCACCATCCCGCTGACCGCACCGAAATTGCGCACCCCGAACGCGCGGGTCACCAGCAGTGGCTCCAGCATCGGTGCGAAGGCCCCGCCGATCCCCCACAGCAGCACGTAGACGATGACGCCGGACCGCGTATCGACCGCCACCAGCGCGAGCAGCGCGATCGCCTGACTGAACGTCACCACCATCGACAGCGCGAAGACGCGATCGATGCGAGAGAGCGCTAGCCCGAACGGCAGGCGGGCGATCGTCCGCACCAGCGCCGTGAGCGCCACGATCGTCGCTGCGCCCGCGACGGCACGGCTCTCGAAGAAATCGATCGCCAACGTCGTCACTGCGCCCTGACCGGAGAAAAAGAACATCAGGCCGGGCGCCAGCAGCCAGAACGTCATCGTGCGTACTGCCTGCGAGGCGGTGAAGCCGCCCTCGTCTCGCAGCGGCGCATCACCCTCGGCGGCCCCCTGCGGGCGCAGGCCCAGCTCGTCGGGCCGGTTGCGCACGATCACCCACGCCGCAAGTGTGTGGACGACCAGAATCACGACCGCCGTCGTCAGCATCACAGCGCGCCAGTCCCAGCGCTCCTCGATCGCTGCCAGCGGCCACAGCGCCACGCCGCCAACGCCAAAGCCGACGGTGACGACGCCGAGCGCGGCCTGTCGGCGCCCCTCGAACCAGCGCGTGATCAGCCAGTTGTAGGAGATCGGGAACATCCAGGCGCGGGCGATGCTGGCCAGCCCCCAACCGAGGAACAGCTGCCACAGCTCCGTCGAAAACGAGGTCAGGAAGAGCGCATACGGCAGCAGGAACCCGGAAGTGAGCAGCGCCCGCCGCGCGCCGTAGAGGTCGATCAGCCGCCCGGCGAGCGGCCCGGCGAAGGCGGCCAGCGTCTGCCCGACCATGAAGGCCAACACGACCCCGAACCGGGGCATCCCGAAGTCGTCCGAGACGGCGGGCACGTAGATCGCCATCACCCAGAACGTGCCGCCGGTCGAGGCCGCGTTCCCGAAGATCCCGGCGACGAGAATCACCCACGCGTAGTGGAACGGAAGGCGATCCGCCAGCGCCCTCACGAGCCGGGGTGCAGAGGGTGCGCCTGTCGAGGGGGGAGCGGGGGCATGGCGTCACGTTAGGCGAGGCTCCTCACTCACGCCACGGCCTCGCGTCGTCACGCATCGCGGCCGATTCGTGTGCGCCTGCTATCGTCTGGCGACCGGCACACAGATTGAACGTGAAGGGGGCCGCGATGCAGGTCTCGATTGGCTTCCACCGCGACGCGATCGACGACTGGGATGGGCTCACCGACTTCACCCTCGAAGCGGAACGCATGGGCGTCACCACCGCCTGGACCGCGGAAGCATGGGCACACGATGCCGCCACCCCGCTCGCCTACCTGGCCGCGAAGACGGACCGCATCCGCCTCGGCGCCGGCATCTTCCAGGTCGGCACGCGCACCCCGGCGCTGCTCGGCATGACCGCGATGGCGCTCGATTCGATGTCCGGCGGCCGCTTCGTGCTCGGCCTCGGCACCAGCGGCCCGCAGGTGATCGAGGGCTGGCACGGTGTCCCCTTCGCCCGCGCCGTCACCCGCACCCGCGAGCTAGTAGAGGTCGTGCGCATGGTGATGCGCGGCCAGACCGTCGCCTACGACGGCGACCTCTACCAGCTGCCGCTGGCCGGTGGCGAGGGCAAGGCGCTGCGCTCCGGCGCGCCCCCGGCCGAGAACGTGCCGATCTACATCGCCTCGCTCGGCCCGAAGAACCTCGAACTGACGGGCGAGCTGGCCGATGGCTGGCTGGGTACCTCCTTCATCCCGGAGCACGCAGAGAGCTTCTTCGAGCACATCCGAGTTGGCGCGGAGCGCGCGGGCCGCACGCTGGACGAAATCGACCTGCAGGCGGGCGGCGGCGTGCAGTTCACGGACGACGTCGATGCGGCGATCGACGCGCGCAAGCGGGGCCTTGCCTTCAGCCTCGGGGCGATGGGATCGCGCCAGCACAACTTCTACAACGCGGCCTACCGACGGCAGGGTTACGCCGACGAGGCAGCGGCGATCCAGCGGCTCTGGCTCGACGGCCAGCGCGACGAAGCGCGGGCGCTCGTGCCCGACGAAATGGTGCGCCTGACCTCGATGCTCGGCGACGAGCAGATGGTCGCCGACCGCATCCGTGCCTACCGCGACGCCGGCATCACCAGCCTGCGCGTCGACCCGCATGGTGCGACACTTGCCGAACGCCTCGAGACGCTCGGCAAGACCGCGGACATCGTGAACGCGGTCGGCGCCGAAGTTTGAGCCGAATCTGATAGGTTCGGCGAAAAGTCAGTCAGGTGACGATCGACCCGTCCCGCTCGCTACCGAGACCGACAGCGACAGCGACGGCTTCACCGACGGCGAGGCGGGGCATCCGGCTCCGACCCGGATGCCCCGCCTCGATCCCGAGCGCTCAGGCGATCAAGGGTCTCGTGCTCGCGAGCCTCGACCCGTTCGTCGATGAGTCGAAGAAGATAGGCAAGGCCGTCCGCGAGATCGTGAAGAGCCTTGAGAAGGGCTAGCTGGACGACGGCGCGCTCGACTCGAAGGGCGGCAAGAAGGTCTTCGACCGCCACAAGAAGGCGATCGACGGCCACAAGCACGAAGTGCTCAGTGACGAAGCCGCCGCTGCTGCGAACGACGCGATCGTCCGGCTAGTCGCGGAGAGCCGTTCGCTGGTTGGGGCCGTCGATCTGGCGGGGCTGACGGCACTCGACCCGAAGAAGCAGGACAAGGTCGACAAGGAACTGACCAAGGTCGAGAAGGAGCTGGCGAAGGGCGACGCCGCGCTGGAAGACAAGCCCGACAAGGCGAACGACTACTACAAGAAGGCCTGGCAGCACGCCGAACACGCGGAGAAGCACGCCGCGAAGGGGCCGAAGCCGCCCAAGCCTCCCAAGGACGACGATCCCGACGACTCCTGAGCCCTACTGCTCCGAGCGAGCAGCGAGGACTGAGTACGAAAAGACCGG
>PVBE010934305.1_pt1 | contig 234892 bp, 225 predicted proteins | sample 1631181 | NCBI WGS metagenome assembly PVBE01 (sample SAMN08397723, study PRJNA350692) | Marine metagenome, whole genome shotgun sequencing project. | isolation source: water | place: Pacific Ocean | collected 2012-04 | reverse complement strand
GGACTAATACAACACCGGTCTCTGTACAAACAGTTGGGACTAATACAACACCGGTCTCTGTGCAAACAGTTGGGACTAATACAACACCGGTCTCTGTACAAACAGTTGGGACTAATACAACACCGGTCTCTGTGCAAACAATTGAACTTATACTTCCGTTCACAATTCATCATGAACCCGAAGGAATAATGCCACTGGGAGAAACCATTAACCACGCTCCTCCTATGGGGCATCCAGGAATTGATTTTCAATGGTCATATAAAGAAGCTGAGATAATAGTTGCGCTTGATGGGGTAGTTGGGGATATTATTACCGAAGTTAGTCCTATTGATGGTGATACGATATATCGTATAACAGTTATTACTGGTGAATTTGGAGTTTATTACGAGGTGGTTGATCTGCCTAAGTTTAACCCTAATTTACAAATTGGTGATGAACTGGTTTCTGGGATGATTTTGGGATATCCTCTGCCAATAGGAGCTGGTGACGGTTGGAGAATGATTCATTGGGCATTTGGTCTGGCATTCGAAAATAAGGAGGGAAGGCCTACCCCAGAAGGAATTATAGAGAAGTATTTCTTTGAATGGCTATGCCCAATGGAATATTTTACTGAATCAGAGCGCCTTCGGTTAGAGCGATTATGGGCAGATGCTAGCTATGATCATAAAGATGAATTTCCTAAGATTTGTAATGGTTATTATGAATTGCCGGAGCAGTAATTTTGATTCGCGCGTGTGCTAATACCAGTTGTTGAAGCGTGCGGTTATTGGATGAATTCGCAGATAATAGTGGAGCGGGAGACGGGGCTCGAACCCGCGACAACCTGCTTGGAAGGCAGGAACTCTACCACTGAGTTACTCCCGCATTATGTCAACTCGACTGCTATTGTAAACAGGTAGACGTGATACAACCATAAATAAAAATACTCGGGGTGAGAGGATTTGAACCTCCGGCCTCAGCGTCCCAAACGCTGCGCGCTAGACCAACTGCGCTACACCCCGTCGTTGAAAGTATAGCCCTACGGCTTCTGCGCGTCTACTTTCTGCTTTAGTTCGGCATATTCCAGCTCCACCCGCTCCTGTATTTGCTGGATGGTTTCCGCCGTTAGGTGTCGGAATCTTCCTTGTAACTTCAGATATTCTTCTACCGGTTTTAGTTTGGGCGGGTTGACGTTCAGTTTATATCTACCATTTTCTATTTCATATAGTGGAAATATTCCGGCTTGTACTGCCATGCGGCTGATATCGACTGCTATTTCTGCAGCACATCGCCAGCCAACCGGACATGTTGACAAGATGTGAATGTAAGCTGGGCCCTTAATCTCCGCACCTTTTTTTACCTTATCCATCAAATCAAAGGGGTAGGCCGGGCAAGCTGTGGCGACGTATGGTATATTGTGGGCCGCCGTAATCGCTGGCATGTTCTTCTTCCAGGTAATCTGCCCGATGCTCTCCTTACCGGATGGGGCGGTTGTCGTTGAAGCACCAAAAGGTGTCAGGGAAGACCTCTGGATGCCGGTATTCATGTAAGCTTCATTATCGAAGCAGACATAGAGCATGTCATGTCCCCTTTCCAGTGCCCCAGAGAGAGCCTGGAGTCCGATGTCAGCTGTACCGCCGTCTCCGGCCATGGCTACTACATTAACCTTCTTGCCAAATCCTCGGCCTTTTCTTTCTTTGGCTTTTATTCCGGCTGTGATGCCGGACGCTACGGCCGCTGTATTATCGAATAGGGTATGCATCCACGGTACTCTCCAGGTAGTCCATGGTAACGGTGATGACACGATTTCCATGCACCCGGTGGCCATAGTAATAATGACATTCTGGCCAAGAGCTTTGCAGACCAGCCTGACAGCTAGGGCTTCGGCACAGCCGACACAGGCGCGATGGCCCGGGGCAAAATATTCTTCGGTAGTTATAGAACGGCGACCAAAAGCCACATTGTCTGCCATTATTCTCTCACTCCAAAAAGCTCAATTTCATCCTGGCGACCTTTTTTTGCGATTTCGATACCGCGGTTGATAAGTTCCTCGAAATCGGTAACCGAAATGTCGCGTCCGCCTAGTCCGCCGATAATACTGGCCACTCTGGGTTTTTTCTCTTCATGGTACAGGGCTAATTTTATTAAAGAGCAGACTGGTCCTCCTGACCCGCCTATGGATATAGCCCTATCCAGTACGATGAGAATATCGGCATTACTTACTGCCTGGCGGACTTCTTCGAAGGGGAATGGCCGCCACAGACGAAGTCTGATTAATCCTACTTTTTTGCCTGCTGTCCTTAGTTCATCCACGGCACTCATGGCTGTTTCGCTATAACTGCCCATTGTTAGGAGGAGGATATTGGCATCTTCGTTACGGTAGCCTTCTACCGGATGATATTGGCGGCCAAACCGTTTACCGAATTCATCCCAGCATTCGAGGATAACTTTCTTTGACGCTTTGAAATTTTCATATTGTGCTTTCTTGGTCTCCGTAAAGATGTTAGGTTGCGCGAAAGCACCCATTGTTACAGGTTTGTCTGGGTCTAGCGGTAGGGGGTGATGATACGAGGGGAGAAACTGCTCAACCTCACTTTGCTCCGGGAAGATGATCGGTTCTACCATGTGGGTCAGATGGAAACCGTCGACGTGCACCATTACCGGTAGCAAAACTCTCTGGTCTTCGCCGATGCGGAAAGAGCAGAGCACATTATCCACCGCCTGCTGGCCATTTTCGACAAATATTTGAATCCAGCCGGTGTCACCTACGGACATGGCGTCGGAATGGTCACCCCAGATAGATAGTGGCGCCGAAAGAGCTCGATTTGTCACTACCATAACCATCGGCAGTCGCATTGATGAGGTGACATACACCACCTCGTGCATTAATTCTAGCCCTTGCCCAGCCGTTGCGGTAAAGGTTCTGGCCCCGGCCGCTGAACTTCCTAGACAAGCGCTCATTGCCGAGTGCTCTGATTCAACGGGAATGTACTCCGCATCAAGTTTACCATTGGCAACAAGATCAGCTAGATGCTCAACAATATGACTTTGCGGCGTAATTGGATAGGCTGCGACCACATCAATATTGGCCAGCTTTGCGGCTTCAGCAATAGCGACGCAAACGTCTGTGCCCACCATTTTCGACATTACTCTTCTTCCTCCACCATCGTTATGGAATCCTTGGGGCATTCCACGGCGCAGATGCCGCACCCTTTACAGTAAAATAAATCAGCGATGAACCACCCCTCCGTATCTGGTTGGATACAGCCTTCAGGGCAGTAAATAAAACACAAGCCACATTTGTTGCAATTCTCCTTGCTCAAGATCGGCGTTTCTGATTTCCAATCTCCCGTCCGGTATTGGCTAGCGCTGCCTGGTTCGACTACGATTGAGCCAATTTCCAGGTCTTTCCAGGTTAGGTTATTTTCACTCTTTTTCGGCATCCAGTTAATCCTTTGCTATTTTATTGTTGCTTCGTGATAAGCTCTCTCCATCGCCATAATGTTGCGCTCTCCTAAACGTCCAAAGCGGTGCTTTAGAGGTTCAAATAATGATTCTAGTTCGATTACCTGTGTTGCTTTGAGTAGAGCTCCAATCATTGCTGTGTTGACGATGGGTACGCCCAGTACTTCCCGGGCAATCTTTAAGGCATCAACGGTGACTAAACGCCATCTACTGCCCAGTTCGGATTTAGTTTCTTCGAAGGTCTGTCTGGTGTTGATTACGATTATTCCCTCTTCCTTCAGCCCTGAGGTAATGTCGACGACTTGTCTCAGTCTTGAGTCAAGGACGACGACGACATCAGGTGCGATAATGCCGGCTCTGTTGCGGATTGGTTTTTTCGCGCTGATGCGGTTGAAGGCGAGGACCGGGGCTCCTCTCCTTTCCGGGCCAAAATTAGGAAAGCCTTGAGCATATTTCCCCTCGCTGATTGCGGCCTGAGCTAGTAATTCGGCTGAAGTTACGGCTCCTTGTCCACCACGGCCGTGCCATCTGATTTCGATAAGCTCTGTTGTATCGATAGTTTTGTCTCCCGGCTTTAAATTACCATAATTCGTGCGTCATTTTTTGGCTCGTCCACAAAGACTACCCCTGGAGCGACTCGAACGCTCGCACCCGGCTCCGGAGGCCGGTGCTCTATCCACCTGAGCTACAGGGGCGAATCGGTAGAAGACATACCAACTAATACTACCCTATTACCAACGGCTGGGGCAACCATAGTTAGATTGTTGTCGTACTTGCTCTTACCAATAAAAGAGATGTCTTACCGTTATGTAAAACTTTGTGGGTAACACTACCAAGAGTCCACCGTTCGATGCCTGAATGTCCGTGCGTTGACATCGTAATTAAGTGTGCGTTCTTTTCATCGGCTAATTTAAGAATTTTTTCAGCGGCGTCACCCGTCCTTACTTCAGAACTGACCGCAGTCCCAGCACTTTCTAGTTCATGACTTATTTTTGTGAGATACGGACTGGCTTCGGCTTTCATCCTTTCTACTTGCGTTTCAGGGAGAGATATATAGTCTAGACCACCAACAGTGTGAACGTGGTAGCCAGAGGCAATCACCCGAAGAAGAATAACTTTGGATTTTAACTTATTGGTGAGTTCTTTAATATAGGGAAGTACGACCTCGCCGTTCTCTGAATCATCCAGAGGTACAAGGATATTGCTAAATATACTTTCTTTATTTTCCTTTCTGTTGGTTGAATCGGCTCTCACTAGTAGTATTGGCTTACTTATTCTTTCGATGACTTTGTGGACGGTACTGCCTAAGTCCCAAGGTTTTGGGCCAGAGCGGCCGTGAGATGTCATAACAATCAGATCAATGTTATTTTTCTCGGCGTAGTCAATAATTTCGCTTGCCGGTTTACCGGATAAGACTACTGGTTTAACTTGTATTGGTTTGGTTTCCCCGGCATAAGAAGCTTTGATGCGCCCCCTAACTTCCTCGGCGACTTTTTCAATGTAGAGCTGCGCCATGTGGTGATATTTGTGTTCGGCGGGTTCACAGACACAAATTAAGTCCACCTGCGAATCAAGCTTTCCCGCCAGTTCTTCGGTACAGGGTAGAGTCAGTTCGCCTAATTCCGAACCATCTAGTGGGATAAGTATTTTCTTAAACATTCTTCTACTCCCTAAGCTAGGTGTATCTTATCACTAGCAGAAACCAGCATAGGCCGATTACTAGAATCGTACTTACTACGCCGTATTTTAGGTATCTTCCCCAGCTAATTGGGTAGCCCTCTTTTTCCGCGATAGCTGTGCCGACGACATTGGCGGAGGCGCCGATTGGGGTGGCATTACCGCCGATATCAGCGCCCAGAGCTAGTGTCCAGGCTAGCGTGGGTAGAGGGAAACCGCTGGTCTGTGATAAATTGGCAATTACTGGAACCATTGTTGCAGCGAAAGGAATGTTATCTACAACCGCGGAGCCAAAGGCTGAGAACCAGAGAATAATTGGTATCACCGCGAAGAGGCTTCCCTGTGATATATCACCGATATATTCTGCCAGGAGCGTAAGGACGCCTGTTTTCTCGAGTCCGCCGACAGTGACAAATAACCCGAAGAAAAAGAGTAGGGTGCGCCAGTCTATTCGTCTAATGATGTGTGGTGCTCGCTTAAAGGCCGCTAATAGGGTCAGTGCTCCAGCAATGACGCCGATAATAGCGACAGACAATCCCGTCTCGGCGTGGGTGATCAGTAAAACTATTACTAGGATGAAGATAGCCGCATTAACCCTGAAAAGGAGCGGGTTGGTGATAGCTTCACTCGCCTTAGGATATTGTCGAGTTGTCGTGTCAGTCTGGGGCTGAGCGGAAGTTAAAGTTTTGCGGCTGGCGAAAAAGAAAAAGACCAGAGCAATAGCCATTCCAGCCCAGGCAATGGCGCCGGTATTTTTGACGAAGTCTATAAAGGTATAGCCGAAAGCCGTGCCGATAATAATGTTCGGCGGATCACCGGACATGGTCGCGGCACCACCGATATTAGCCGAAAAAATCATGGCGATAATGACTGGAACCGGATCGAATTTCAGTAGGCGGGCGAGTTCAATGGTTACCCCCGTCATGAACAACAAAACCGTGATGCTATCGATGAACATTGCTAGAAAACCGGAAAGGAGCATGAAGCTGATTAAAATCGGTATAATCCGATAATTGACTAGTTTGGCTAATAGCAGACATAGCCAGTTGAAAAAACCGACTTCAGCCATGCTTTCGACCATGGTCATCATGCCGGCAATGAAGATGATGGTTTGCCAATTGACGCCGTGAGATACAACAGTTTCATGCCCGGGTATCCAGAATTTGAGCTGACTAAGTTGGGTTAGATTCAAAACGCTGAGCATTGTTTCGGGGCTCTTCATGGTAATGAGGAAGACGACTATTACGGTGACGGCGGCACCGACAAGAGCCGGAATAAAGCGGTGGACTTTGCCGATGACGACAAAAACGAACATGGCTACAAAGATGGTTACCGCCAAAACTTGACTTAATTCCGGCATCTATCTAAAAACCCCTCTGCTAATTTCTCTTCACCAAGCATATTGTTCCGATTTATTAACTAGAAACGATTGGATATATTCTAACATTTAATAGCAAATAAGATAGTAAGGAATATTTCGTTAAAAAATGTGATCTCGGATGTGGTTCGTATGGCAAAGGACTATGTAGTACCGCCACCATACGGATACGACGGTTTCAACTGCGAAGTCTGTGCTGGCTAAAAGTGGTGTCATTCTCTCTATAGCTGGCTTTAGGAACAGAAATCCTAACCCATTAGGATGATGGGCTAGGATTATGCTGCAAATTGGGGTAAAAGTTAGCCGGCTGGCTATCCAGTCAAGTCAGCTTCTACTTCCGTTAAATGTCAGAGTAGAGATAGAACTCGTAAGGATGAGGCCTGAGCCTTAAGGCATCGAGCTCTTTACTTCTTTTATACTCTAGCCACGTCTCAATCACGTCTGCGGTAAACACATCGCCTTTGAGAAGGTAGTCATGGTCTTGCTCAAGGGCATCTAGGGCTTCTCCTAGTGATGACGGTACTGTTTGTATTTTAGCAGCTTCTTCAGGAGCCAGATGATAAGAATCCTTGTCCAGAGGTTCACCGGGGTCAATTTGGTTCTTAATTCCATCAAGTCCCGCCATTAGCATCGCTGCTAGAGCCATGTAGCCATTACAGGAATTATCAGGGGGTCGATACTCAATTCTCTTGGCTCTAGGATTATCAGTGTAAACTGGAATACGGACACAAGCGCTGCGGTTCCGTGCAGAGTAGACTAAATTTACTGGGGCTTCGAATCCAGGAACAAGCCGACGATAAGAATTGGTGGTAGGGGCGGCTAAAGCCAATAGTGATGCTGAGTGTTTCAGTAGTCCCCCAATATAATATTTGGCTGTCTGGCTAATTAAAGCGTAGCCATTAGGATCAAAACAGACATTTTCTCCGCCTTTGAATAAACTCTGGTGGACATGCATTCCGGAACCATTATCTTCGAAGATAGGTTTAGGCATGAATGTAGCCACCTTATTGTGTTTTCTAGCAATATTCTTAACGATGTATTTATAGAGCATCATCTTATCACCCATTCGTGCCAAGCTATCGAACTTCATATCAATTTCCCCTTGGCCAGCGGTGGCTACTTCATGATGATGCACCTCAATTGGAATACCACTTTTGATCATTGTCAAGACAATCTCAGACCTTATATCCTGGAAAGTATCGTGGGGTGGAGTCGGGAAATAACCTTCCTTGTACCTTGGCTTATAACCTAGGTTAGGGTTCTCTTCCTTTCCAGTGTTCCAGTCTGCCTCAGCAGAGTCAACAAAGTAAAAACCGCAGCGTTGATTCTGTTCGTATCTAATATCATCAAAGATAAAAAACTCCATTTCCGGACCCCAGTAGCTAACATCAGCAATACCGGTAGATTTCAAATATTTCTCCGCTTTTTTGGCAATATATCTAGGGTCACGAGTGAAAGGTTGCTTGGTTAGTGGGTCGTAGATATCACAAATTATGCTTAGGGTGGGAATTTGGCAGATAGGATCGATGACGGCAGTTTGGGCATCCGGTACGAGTAGCATATCACTCTCCTGGATTTGCTTAAAGCCGCGGATGCTTGAGCCATCAAAACCAATGCCGTCCACCCAGATACCTCGAGTAGGGTTATCGGCGTCGGTAAGTTCACCGGCTGGCATAGAGAAATGCTGCCATAGCCCCGGTAAGTCATTAAATTTAAGGTCAACGATTTGAATGTTGTTTTGCTTAATAAATGCCAGTACTTCTTCCGGTGTCATAATTCCTCCTTTACCTTTTTGAGTTTCGTTCTCGGGAGTTGTCCTCGGCCAGATAGCAGATCTGTCTTCCCCATTAGTTCGGAGACACACCACATCATCAACCGGTGGGACAAAAATCTTTCTGTCGCCGGCCCCACCGGTGCGAACATTATCACAAACAGCCCCTACTATCTTGGTTATATCTTTGTCGGCAACTACAATTTCTGGCTTGATTTTAGGCAGAAATTGTAGTCTTTCTTATTTAGTTGTGAGTAGACCCACTAAGCAGATTTTCAGAGCGCCGATTCACCAATCTCTCCGGTCCTTACCCGGATCACCTTAGTGACAGGGGTCACAAAGAGTTTCCCGTCGCCGACCTCTCCGGTGAATGCGCTCTCGACTATCACCGCGGCGACCTTATCAGTATCTTCGTCACGGACCACGAGTTCCACCTTGGCCTTTGGCAGCATATCTACCGCCACTGTCCCTCCACCTCGTACCTGATGAGTAATCCCTCGCTGCACACCACGTCCCATCACCGGGACGGTGTTCAGACTGGTAAACCCTGCTTCAGCTAAGGCATTCTTCACCGCCGTCAACCGCTCAGGGCGAATGATCGCTTCTACCTTGTTCATAATAGATTCCTCCTTCTTAGACGTCTAGAGCCTGTAGGCTCGCTCTGCGTGTTGTGATACATCTAATCCTGCTTCCTCCTCCTCCTTGGACACTCTTAGGCCCATGGTTGCCTTCAGGACGTAGAGGATAATGGCAGTGGTAACGAAAGCCCAGACTACCGTTGCCCCAATGCCGATCAGTTGGGCAAGGATTTGCTCGCCTCGGCTAGCAGCTCCAGCCAGATCACCGAAGCTACTGAAACCGATTCCCACGAAGAGACCGGTAGCCAGAGCACCCCAGGTCCCACCTACACCATGGACTCCACAGACGGCCAGGGCATCGTCCACATTGAGCTTAACGAGGAGCTGTACAGCTCCATAACAGAGGATACCTGCTCCTAGACCAATGATGATAGCAGGTATGGGGCCCACGAAGCCAGCTGCAGGCGTAATGGCTACTAGCCCTGCCACGGCTCCAGAGGCTGCTCCCACCACACTCGGCTTGGTGCCGAAGATCCATGACATGAGCGTCCAGGTGACAGCTCCAGCCCCCGCGGCAGTGTTGGTGACCACAAAGGCATTGACCGCTGTGCCATCGGCGGCCAAGGCGCTACCCGCATTAAAGCCGAACCACCCGAACCAGAGAAGGCCCGCTCCCAAGACAACGAAGGGTATGTTGTGAGGCTCCATGGGCTCTCGCTTGAAGCCTAGCCGTCGTCCGAAGATGAGAGCGGCAGCTAGGGCAGCAACGCCTGAGTTGATGTGTACTACTGTGCCACCCGCAAAATCCAGGGCACCTAATCCACCCAGCCAGCCACCTCCCCACACCCAGTGAGCTACTGGGGCGTACACGATAGTGACCCACAGGACAATGAAGACCAAGAAGGTGCTGAACTTCATTCGTTCAGCAAAGGCTCCTGTAATAAGGGCCGGGGTAATGATGGCAAACATAGCCTGGAAAATCATGAAGGTCTGGTCCGAGATAGTGTAACCCAAGGTGGACTCAAAGGCGGACACACCAGCGAGTCCCAGATAATCCAGATTCCCAATGAACCCACCAACATCACCCCCGAAAGCCAGAGTATAGCCCCATAAGACCCAGACTACACTCACAACGCCGATGGCAATGAAGCTGTGCATAATAGTGGCCCCGACGTTTTTGGACCTGGCCAGGCCGCCATAGAAGAAAGCGAGACCTGGGGTCATGAGTAAAACCATAGCTGACGAGGCTAAAACCCATGCCGTATTACCTGTATCCATAATAACCACTCTCCTTTTATTAAGTATTCCTTCACCAACTAAGCATAAGGATAGACGACTATTGTTTCTAATATATTACCGCTAGGTTAAATCTGTGTTACAAGAAGGTCTAACGAGATATCTCTTCGCAAGCGGTAGTCGGTACTGAAACTTATGTTTAACTGAGGCCGTATTGATATATGATTCGCTTAGGCCGACGACGGTAGTAATAAAGGTCTCTCTATAATCCCTGGTTATCTATAATGGTCTTCGGTAAAATTTTGAGTTTCTTTGGCATTTGAATAGATTTTTATGGGGTCATATGGTAGTGTCTTTATTATGAAGTTGATTCGGCTGCGAAGTTTCCCGCATTATGCTTGGATAATCTTGGTCGGTGTAATTGTGATTTGCACAGTTAGTACCGGAGTTAGAGTTTCCTTTGGGATATTGATCGATCCTCTTGTGGAAACATTTGGTTGGAGCCGTGGCGGGATTTCTTTAGCAAACACACTTGAGTACTTGATAGGTATACCAGTGGTACTTCTGGTAGGACGACTGGCAGAGAAAATTAATACCCGCTACATAGTGATAACGGGTGCAGTGATCTTTACAGTGGGTATGCTACTCACAGCTACGATCACGCAACTCTGGCAATTTCAACTCTACTTTGGTTTTCTAGTTGGCGGGTTGGGGTCTGCTTCTTTTGCTGTACTTTTACCGGTGCTTTTAAGCCGCTGGTTCAACCAAAAGCTTGGGTTAGCTTTGGGTTTCATGTGGTTAAGTTTCAGTATAGGCCCAACTGTATTATCACCTTTAATGAGTACCTCCATTGAAGTCTCAGGATGGAGCCAGACATTTATTGTCTTTGGCATTATCGGTGGGACCATGATATTGATAGCTGGCTTTTTCCTCAGGGATAATCCTGGTGAAAAAAAACTGGTTCCCTATGGTGGGTTAGTCCAGGAGCCATCAACGGAACAGGTGGCTTCTCAAGTTGAAAGCCTTAATGTCTCTCAGGTGACGAGGACGAAAAGCTTTCGTGCCCTTGTTGCTGTTCATTTGTTCGGATGCTTTGGGCACTCCGTGCTATTGGCTCACGTGGTCTCTATGGCTATCTTTGCAGGTATCTCGAGTTTGACTGCCGCTGGTGTACTTAGCACAGCAATGGCAGCCTCTGCCATCAGCCGATTCGTGGTGCCGCTAATATCTGAGAAGAAAGGTGCTAGATACACGTTAGCTCTCGCTGTATCACTTCAAACCATTCCGACACTACTGCTTCTGGGCGCTAGTGACCCATGGCTATTTTATTCCTTCGCTTTTCTGTTCGGGCTAGGTTATGGGGGGGAGATGGTTGGCTTTCCTATATTTAACCGTCAGTACTATGGACTAAATGCACCGCTAAATGCTATATACTCCTACCAAATAGCCGGTGCTATGTTGGGTATGGCTGTGGGGGGTTGGATAGGTGGTGCTCTATTTGATTGGACCGGTATTTATACATGGAGCATATTAGTATCGGTGGGAGCTGGTCTCGTAGGAGTGATGTCGGCTCTACTTCTTCCTTCTCTCAAGCGCTGAACTGGAGGTACTCTCCGAGTCAAGTCATATAAAATAGTGGGCTGAATACCTGAAAAATATAATTCAGTATGTAAAACGATTTCGTTACTTTATAGGGATGTAATCAAACTCATACCTCGGGTATTCGTATCTGAACCAGTATCCTAGTCGGACTGCAGAGAGTGCCATCGATGACGAATGAATTAGCATGTGGCATATCGGGTGATTTCTGTGTGCTATACTGAGCTGTACTGGGACTAATCCGCAGAGGAGAAGGCTCATGGCCCTACGGAAGCGTAAGGTAGACCCACAATTTATGGAAATGCCACGACAAAAGATGGCGGTAGTCTATGGTAGGGGCTTACCGGATGAGGTGTTTCCTAAACTTATGCCAGCCCTTTATGGTTCGGTTTACACGCTAAAGTTTGATCTGAAGAAGAGGGGATTATCAACATTTAAAGTTAGTGGACTTCGTGCTCGATATCCTGATGCCCTCCAAACCGCAAAAGATAAATGGGCGATAATTATTGGTCTGCCTGTCCCCGATGACACTACCTCCCTGCCTCAGAAGGTAACTGGTGTCAGGGTCAAACTAGAGACTTGGGACTATGGTGTGGTAGCCCAGATTCTTCACGCCGGAGCTTATGATCAGGAAGATGCCGTTGTTGAGCACCTTCACAAATTCATTGAGGAAAATGGTTGTGAAATAGTGGGATCCCATGAAGAGGAGTATCTCACTCGCCCTGATGCAAAAATTGTTAAGACTATAATCAGGTATCCTATTAGTGTAGTTATGTCTAGTAAGGACATTCTTTAAAACCATAAAATTAGCTTCAAAAATTGTCTTGGAGAGGTGTCCGAGTGGTTGATGGTGCCGCTCTCGAAAAGCGGTTCTCGATTGTATCGGGACGTGGGTTCGAATCCCACCCTCTCCGGCAGAAAATTCTCAAGGAAGCAAAGGAAGGGTAGATAGATTTTACCTGAGACAAGTTGGTTGGGTGATTCTAAAATTACTTACCGACGGTAGGTCTATAGTTTGGTATCTTATTGATGTTGTCCGATATGTTTATTTTGCTGGTGAAGACCAGCAAGGTTAATCCGGTGATTTATTACTGCGGAGAGGTGCTGGAGTGGTCTAACAGGCACGCCTGGAGAGCGTGTGTGGCCGTAAGGTCACCGTGGGTTCGAATCCCACCCTCTCCGCCAACCTATACTAGGAATGAATTGTCTCTCTTTCCACCCTGTGTTAGAATGGCATTACATTGAAATCAGAAAATTAGCATGACAAATACTGTGTTGGCTTTAGCTTCATCCTCGGTATCGAGCCGGTACGATTTCAGTTTTGAAATACTTCAGTAGTCTGGTAATCTTCGTCTGTGAACCGTATGTTGCCTATTCTGGCGGAAATGCCGGGTTGGTGAGAGAAGTGAGAGACTCTTATTGAGTAAAAGTGGAATGATAAGGTAGGTTTGGCTCCGAAATACATACATATGAAGAAGAATCTGGTTATCGTTGAATCGCCGGCTAAAGCTCGGACGTTGAGCCGGATTTTAGGTAGCGACTATACTCTTATGGCCTCTCTTGGTCATGTGCGAGACTTACCTAAGAGCCAGTTGGGTGTAGATGCTGATAAAGATTTTACGCCGACTTACGTTATCCCTCCGTCAAAGAATAAGGTGGTGCGTGAGATTAAGAAGGCGGCCAAAGAAGCATCGGTGGTTTACCTGGCGACTGATCCCGACCGTGAAGGTGAGGCTATCTCGTGGCACTTGCTGCAGGTAATGAAAGATAAAATACCGCACCGCCGTGTTGTCTTCCATGAAATTACTGAGGAGGCGGTGAAGCAGGCTTTCCAGCACCCTCACGATATTAACATGCAGTTGGCCGATGCCCAACAGGCTCGGCGTATTCTTGATCGTCTGGTCGGTTATAAAATTAGCCCGCTTCTTTGGCAGAAAATAAGGAGAGGTTGTTCTGCTGGCCGAGTTCAGTCGGTCACCATGAGAATTGTTGTTGACCGTGAGTGTGAGATTACGAAATTCGTGCCGGTGGAACACTGGACGATTGAGGCGGAGCTAGCTAAAAAAAAGGTTACATCCAAATCTTTCCGTGCCCTGCTGGTGGGGCTAGCCAACGGCGATAAATTGGCGATTCATAACCAGAAAGCAGCGACGGCTATTACAAAGGAACTGGGAGACATAAGGTATAGCGTCCTAAAGGTGCAAACTAAGAAAGTTACCCGTCAGCCGACCTCACCCTTCATCACAAGTACCTTGCAGCAGGAATCCTGGCGTCATTTCCATTTCGCCGCGCGGCACACTATGGCGATTGCTCAACAGCTTTACGAAGGCCTACCTATTGGTGATGAGGGTAGTGTGGGATTGATTACCTATATGCGCACTGACTCGACACATGTCGCCCGTTCGGCTATCGTTGAAACTAGGGAATTCATCAGACAGAAGTACGGCGCGGAATATCTCCCACCTCACGTCCGCTCCTTTACCAGAGTGGTTAAGGGGGCTCAGGAGGCTCATGAAGCCATCCGTCCTACTAGGATTAGGCGAGAGCCATCCTCGCTTAAGGCTCACCTGAGCCATCAACAATTTCAACTTTATGAACTCATCTGGAATCGGATGGTGGCCAGCCAGATGGCGGTCGCTATTTATGACAATACTGTTGTTGATATTGAGGCTAAAGGTTCGATCCCGGCTAAGGATTATCTCTTGCGGGCTTCGAGCTCGGTCAACCGATTTCCCGGATTCACCATCCTATATATCGAGAAGAGAGACCATGGTGAAGAAAAAAAGACCTCCCCTCTTCCCTCACTGGTGAAGGGCGACACACTTAAACTGTCGGGTCTTTTTCCGGAACAGCATTTTACACAACCACCGCCCCGATTTACCGAGGCCACGCTGATTAAGATGCTGGAGCAATACGGTATCGGACGTCCTAGTACTTACGCTCCTACTCTCTCGATAATTCAGGAGCGGGAGTATGCCACCAAAAGTAATGGTAGCTTCAGGCCTACTGTGCTCGGTATTGTGGTTGCTGACCGTATGGGTAAGCATTTTCCGAATATCGTTGATATCGATTTCACCGCCCGTGTGGAAGATAAGCTTGATGAAATCGCCACTAAGAAGGTGGACTGGGTCGGTATGATTAGAGATTTCTATATACCCTTTAAGGAAAGTGTGGATATAGCTAAAGAAACCATGGAGAAGTGGGTTCCTCCCCTCGAGCCTAGTGGGGACTGCCCCCTGTGCGGTAAACCTGCGTACATTAGGAGCGGACGCTTCGGTAAATTTATTGGCTGCAGTGGTTACCCTGAGTGTAAGTTCACCAAGCCCGTTGAAAACAAAATCGGCGTTAAGTGCCCGGAATGTGGTAGTGAGCTAGTACAGAAGATTAGTAAAAAGAAGCGTACCTTCTATGGGTGCAGTGGCTATCCCGATTGCACCTTCGCTAGTAATTTGAAGCCCCTTCCTGAGCCCTGTCCCAAGTGCGGTAGTCTCATGACACTTTATCAGGGAAAATCAGCTAGATGCACTAAATGTACGTATCGAGGCGGCAACATTGGAAAACCCGACCCGAAGAGAGAAGACGACATCGAAGAAACCCTCAACAATTACCGCTTGAATAGAGAGAAACTACAGGAAGTCTGAAGTCATGCAAGACGTCTTTACTAAATATCGGAAGTACCTTCAAGTGGAAAAGAATGCCTCTCCCTATACCGTACGGAATTATACTACTGACGTGGTGGGCTTCCTTAATTTTCTGCTCCGTGATGGGGTAGGTTCTCTGGAGGAAGTAGATAAGCATGATTTACGGGATTATCTAGCTTTTCTGATGGGGCGGGGCTTTGTTAAAGCCAGTATTGCTCGCAAACTCTCTGCAGTTCGTTCTTTCTATCGGTATCTACTGCGTGAGAAAATTGTGGCGACCAGCCCGATCGCCGATACCTCTTCACCACGGCTTAACCGACGTTTGCCGTCTTTTCTAACGATCGACGAGATGCGACGGCTCCTTGAAGCCCCTGATTCCGCCACACCACGGGGTCAGCGTGATTGGGCTCTACTGGAGCTGCTCTACGCCTCTGGTCTTAGGGTCAGTGAACTGGTCAGGTTGAATCTGGAGCATATTAATTTGGAGACTCGCGAAATTCGAGTCTGGGGGAAAGGGGCTAAGGAGCGCCTGGCATTGATGGGCGAACCAGCGGCTCGGGCACTAAATATTTATCTTACTGAAGGACGGCGGAGTCTTTTGAGCAAGAAGACTACCAATGCTCTGTTTGTCAATCGCTATGGAACGCGTCTGACAGAACGGAGTGTGCAAGAAATGCTGGGTAAATATGGTCAGATGGTTGGTATCGGTAAGAAAATTCATCCTCATATGTTGCGACATACTTTTGGTACTCATTTACTCGATGGTGGGGCTGATTTGAGAGTTGTTCAGGAACTCTTAGGACATGCGAGCCTGTCTTCTACGCAGATTTATACCCATGTCAGCCAGAGCCAGAAGAGAAAAGTCTATCTCTCTGCCCATCCGTTGGCAAAAGAAGGCGCTGGTGATCTCGAACATATCTAGTCGTCTCCAAAAATTGCGCCAGAAGCTAGTGGAAAAGGAAATCGATGGTATTTTCATTTCCGGGACGGAGAATCGGTATTACCTTTCTAATTTTTTAGGTACGGCTGGTTACTTGTTGATTACTGAGCGTGATACTATTCTGGTAACGGACTTTCGCTATATCGAGCAGGCTAAGGAGCAAGCTCCGGGATACAAGATTTTCCAGATAACCACTAGCGCTTCAGACTGGTTTGTGCCACTGGTTACGGAATTAGGGGTAACGCGATTGGGTATTGAAGCCGGTAATATTACCTTCGCCCAGTACCGGCAACTATCTGAGGCTTTGAATAAGGCTCAGTCTAAACTCGAACTTGTTCCTGTGGAGGGAGTGGTGGAATCACTTCGGGTGATAAAAGAGCCGGGGGAAATCGAGTTTATTGCCAGAGCCGCTGGAATTGCAGATAAAGCTTTGGAATATATCCAAGAGATGATTCACGTTGGCATGACGGAGAAAGAAGTGGCTTGGGAAATAGAGAAATTTATGAGGGAAAACGGTAGTCAGAGTCTGGCTTTTGAAGTTATTGTGGCCTCTGGCCCTAACGCGGCTTTACCTCATGCTTGCCCTTCTGAGCGCCAGATAGCTCTCGGAGAGCCGGTAGTCATCGATATTGGCGCTAAGGTTGGCGGTTATTGTAGCGACTTGACGCGAACCATCTGTCTCGGTTTGCCGCACCCTCACGACGTCCTGTTCAACCGGGTCTATGATACTGTTCTCGAAGCACAATTGGTGGCTATTGCTCAGATTCATGAAGGGATGAGCGGTAATGAAGCTGATGGTTTGGCGCGGCGAGTTATTGAGGATGCCGGCTTCGGTCAGGCTTTTGGTCATTCTCTCGGCCATGGTGTGGGCTTGACCGTACATGAACAACCCCGTCTTGGTCCTAATGTGACTGATATACTTACCTCCGGGATGGTGTTTACAGTTGAGCCTGGGGTTTATCTTACCGGTTGGGGTGGGGTGAGAATTGAGGACCTGGTTACCTTGGAAAATGGTAAAACTAGGATTCTCTCCCAGGTAAGGAAATAAATAATTATGGAAACATCAGATTATTTATGAAATCGTCATGCTTTATTGCCCTCCTGTCTTTGAGGAGGTGATCTTATAGTGACAGAATGAATAAATGAGGATAAGACAAGGGGGGGTAACCTTATGTCGAATCATGGAGAGAAAGGAACAAAAATGCTGAAGGCTGATTTTCATATTCATACCGCATATTCTATGGATTGTGAGACTCCGGTCACGGAGATTGTTAGTCGTTGTCTGGAGACGGGCATTAACTGCGTGGCCGTTACCGACCATGATGCCATCGAGGGGGCAAGAAAGTTACAGAGTCTGGCTCCCTTTCCGGTTATTATCGCTGAGGAAATTTTGACGCCTCATGGTGAAATAATGGGCATGTTTCTTCAAGACCATATTCCCAGTGGGGTCTCCGTTGAACAGGCGATCTCTCGTATTAAGGCTCAGGGTGGATTGGTGTGTCTCCCTCATCCCTTCGATACCTTTCGTGGGCTTAAACTGGAGCATAACGAACTTCATAAGTTGGCTGAGCAAGTCGACATCGTCGAAATATTTAACGCTCGGAGTACGTTTCTCCGCTGTTCCAATAAAGCTCGGGCCTTCGCTACTAAGTACGGTATCCCGGGTACAGCAGGTAGTGATGCCCATTCTGCCAGCGAAATCGGTAATACCTATGTAGAGATGCCGGAATTTAGCGGGCGGGATGACTTCCTTGAGGCCTTGAGCCAGGGTAGTATTTATAAACAGAGGTCAAGTTTTTTGGTTCACTTCAGTAGTGCCTTGGCCAGATTTAAAAAGTCGATGTAAAACCGTTAAAGGGGGTGAGGTTTATCTCTTATCAACTGGGCTGGTTTTCCACAGCGAGAGGTAGTGGGTCAAGGGTATTGCTGAAAACAGCGCGAGAAAGCATTCAGCGCGGTGAGATTGACGCGGAGATAGCTTTTGTTTTTTGCAGTCGTGAGCTTGGGGAATCTGAGGAAACTGATTTATTTCTCAAACAGGTTAGAAGTTACCGGATTCCTCTCGTTTGTTTTTCTTATCAAAAGTTCAAGGCGAAATATGGTTCACAAGTTAAGGTTGGTACCATGCCGCTTTGGCGCCTCGATTATGATCGCGAAGTGATGAAGCAGCTGGATGGTTTTCATCCTGACATGTGTGTGCTTGCTGGTTACATGCTTGTCGTTGGTCCGGAGATGTGCCGCAAGTTTAATATGATTAATCTGCACCCCGCTGCCCCCGTCGGCCCGAAAGGAACGTGGCAAGAGGTTATCTGGCAATTGATTGACGGGAAAGCGCGGGAAACTGGGGTGATGATGCACTTGGTAACCCCGGAATTGGATAGAGGCCCCGTTGTTGCTGGCTGTACCTTTGTGGTAAGGGGTGAGCCGTTCGATAAGCTCTGGGGGAGGCTAGAGAATCTACCGGAAAGTAGTTCAGAACAATTGGGGGTGAGAACTTCCCTGCTCAACCTTATTCGTAAACACGGGCTGGTCCGCGAAATTCCACTTATCATCACTACCATCAAGTATTTTAGCGAGGGCAAAATAAAGGTAACTACAGAAAAACAGATTGTAGATGTGCAAGGTAATCTGATTACGGGCTATGATTTAACTGAAGAGATAGACAAACAGATAGAAGGATTAGATTAGAAGAGGGCGCACGGCAAGTTTCTCACCCTTAATGAGCTACCCCGATACTGCTAACGGCTGTATAAGCAGGAGTTATGACGGCTTTTTCGTCTCTTTAGTCGGTTTGGTCAGGACTTCATCAATGAGTCCGTACTCTACTGCTTGTTGCGGGTTCAGGTAGAAATCACGGTCGGTATCGTGAATAATTTTTTTCATCGGTTGCCCGGTGTGTTCCGACAGGATGTTTCGGATTACTTCCTGTACCCGTACAATTTCACGCGCCGCAATCTCGATATCGGTAGCATATCCTTGAGCACCACCAATTGCTTGGTGCAGGTGAATGGTGGCATTGGGTAAAACATAGCGTTTGCCTTTGGTGCCGGCGCAAAGAAGAACCGTGCCCATACTGGCGGCTAAGCCAACACAGATTGTCGAGACATCTGGGCGGATGAGCTGCATCGTGTCATAGATTGCTAAGCCGGCGCTGATGATACCGCCTGGGCAGTGGATATAGAGACTGATATCCTTATCGGGGTCTTCACGGTCGAGAAAGAGTAACTGGGCGATAATAACATTGGCTGTCTGGTCATTGATGGGCATACCCAAGAAGACAATTCGTTCTCTTAAGAGTAGCGAATAAATATCGAAAGCTCGTTCCCCCCTTGCTCCGCTCTCGATTACCATCGGTAGGACATTCATTGCTTGTTTATTCATTTTTTCTTCTCCTCCTCTTTCTTTTTCGCTGCTTTAGTCTTCGTAGTACCCTTGGCTATTTCGCTTAGTCGCTGTAGCGTTTTCTGGGTAAGCACTCTATTCTTAATGGACTCACGATTATGCAGGGTGTTTAGAATCTTTTTGGTTTCTTCTTTATTCTCGCCACGAGCGTTTTCCGTCATATTTTCAATTTCAGTATCGATTTCAGTATCGATTTCAGCGTTGCTGACTTCAATTTTTTCCTCTTCGGCAACTTTACTTAGGACTAGAGACTGGGTAATCCGTTTGGTAGATAGATCATGTAACCCCTGGTGAAATTCTTCAGGTGTTTTGTTAATACTTTTAAGATATGATTTCAGTTCTTCTTCCTGGTTCTCGCTTTGGGAGAAGCGTTGACTAAGTAGTTGGTCAATTTCGGCTTCAACTAAAATCTCTGGGAACTCTACTTTAGATATGCCGATGGTAGCTTCGATGGCCTTCTCCTCAAATTTTTGCGAGGCATATTCCTTAGCATGCTGTTTTAGACCAGTCTCAATATTATGGCGAAGGGCGGCTAAAGTCTTAAACTTCGGGTCAACCATCCCTGCGAACTTGTTATCTAGTTTGGGACGTGTTTCCTTATTAACATCGCTGACTTTCACCTCAAACGAGATCTCTTTTCCGGCCAGGTCGCTTTGTGAGTAATCGGACGGTACTTGCAGCTTGAATTCCTTGACTTCATCCCTTTGCATCCCGACTAACTGTTCGGCAAATCCGGGTACGGGTAGGGTCGAATCGCGCTGAAGTTGATATGCGAGGTTTTTCTGGTGGGCCAGAGTCTTACTTTCGGCTGTGCTCTTGGCGTCGATAATGAGAAAATCGTCGAAGTCGGCTGATCGGTCTACTGGTTCCCAGTTCGCGTGCCGATGGCGTAGTTCTTCGATGATGGTGTCAATCTGGTCTCCAGTCACCTTTTCTGTGTTTGGTGGCTTTATTTTAAGATGGTGGTAGTCGCCTAGTTTAACGGTAGGTTTTAACGGTACGATTGCCTTAAAGACCACTGGCTCAGTTTGCGTTACTTCAATCTGCGGTTGAGCAATTGCCTCGATTCCCTGTTCCTTAAGAACTTTCTTATAGGTTTGGGGGATCAAGCTGTCCAGAGCGTTTTCAAGAAGATACCCCCGGCCAACATGGCGTTCTAGTATTGGTCGTGGCGCCTTGCCCTTACGAAACCCGGGGATATCGACTTGTGTGACCAGGCGCTGATAAGCCTGGTCCAGTGACTCCTCGATCTCCGCCGGCTCCATTTCAATGGTCAGAAATGCCTGACTACGTTCGGTTTTTTTGTTGGTTATTTTCACTCGTCCTCCGTTAACCGATGATTATTCATTACGTAATTTTAAATGTAACTCAGTCAGTTGCTTTTCAGCAACTGATGAAGGGGCATTTAATGTCAAGTCGATAGCACTCTGACTCTTGGGGAAGGCAACCACCTCTCTAATAGTTTCTACCCCGGCCAGTAGCATGATAATGCGGTCGAGACCCAGGGCTATACCACCGTGAGGCGGAGCTCCATAATCAAAGGCTTCGAGCATATGTCCGAAAAGCTCTTCGATTTCTTCATCAGTGTAGCCGAGTATTTCAAAAATTTTGCTTTGTAGTTTACGGGTATAAATCCTGAGGCTACCACCACCAATTTCGTAACCGTTACATATCATATCATAACTTCGGGAGCGTACTTTATCTGGGGCGCTGTCCAATAAGGGTATGTCCTCTTCCATGGGCAGGGTGAATGGGTGGTGTACCGATTGCCACTGGCCTGTCTTCTCATCACGTTCCAATAAAGGGAAATCGACAAGAAAGCTAAAGGCAAGTAGGTTGGTATCGGGTAATGCAAGCCGGCGTCCTAGATCTTGACGTAACGCGCCTAATGTTGTATCGACGGATCTTGGCTTGCCAGCTACGAGCAGGAGGAGGTCGCCCATGCTGGCATTGAGGCGTGTGGCCATAGTCTTGATTTGGTCTAATGTTAGATATTTAGCCACCACTGATTTTACTAATGTCATGGTTAGCTCGTCCAGATTTCCCGAGCCATTACCGAGGGCGATAGTTACTAGACCGCCGGCGCCGAAGCTTTGTGCCAGCTTGTTTAATTCTCCAAGCTGGCTACGGGAATAGTTGCCGCAACCGGGGGCACAAAGGCCTTTTACTTTACCGCCACTGGCTATTGCTGAGCGGAAAACTGCAAAGTCAGATTGAGCTGCGATGTCTGATAGATCTCTCATCTCTAGGCTGAAGCGTAGGTCGGGTTTGTCGCTCCCGTATAGCTCCATCGCCTCGGCGTAGGTAAGCCGAGGGAATGGTTTGATGAGCCGCATTTCCGGTTTTAATTTCTCCACCATAGTAATAATCATCTCTTCGATCAATTGAAGAACGTCGGCCTCTTCGGTGAAGCTCATTTCAAGGTCAACCTGGGTGAATTCTGGCTGGCGATCAGCTCGAGTGTCTTCATCACGGAAGCACTTAGCGATTTGGAAGTATTTTTCTAGTCCCGCTACCATCAATAATTGTTTGAGTTGCTGGGGGGATTGTGGTAAAGCATAGAATTTACCGGCATGAACGCGGCTCGGTACTAGGTAATCCCGTGCTCCCTCCGGTGTGCTCTTGATTAGAATGGGCGTCTCGACTTCAATAAATCCCCTGGCGTCAAAAAAGTCACGGATAAACTTGACGACTCGGTGGCGGAGGAGCATGGTTTGCTGCAGGCGCGGCCGGCGCAGGTCGAGGTAGCGATATTTGAGACGAAGATTTTCCTCTACTTCCACCTCTTCGTTGATATAGAAGGGCGGTGTTTTTGATGGATTGAGTATCGTTATTTTCTGGGCGGTGATCTCAATATCACCGGTCGGCAGTTTAGGGTTCTCCGTTCCCGTGGGACGCTGGGCAACCTCACCACTGATTCTGATGACGTATTCATTGCGCAGTTCAGTTGCTATCTCATGGCATTCCCTGGCGAGTTGTGGGTTGAAGACTACCTGAACTATTCCTTCACGGTCTCGCAGGTCAATGAAGACCAGCCCGCCGTGATCACGACGCCGGTCGGCCCAACCCGCCAGCGTTACCTGGCTACCGATATGGTCTTTGTTTAGTTCCCCACAGTTGTAAGTTTTGAGCAAAATGTTTCCCAGTGATTTAAGTCTGGAGTCGCCAGTAGATGATTATAGCTTATGTGGGGGCATTCTTCAACCAAGTCTTGTGCGGTGTCCAGAGCTTTTTCAATGAGCTGGAGTTTGTGTTTTGGCTTTAATAGGTAGGGGAAGGTCACGGCGCTTAGCGTAAAAGGTCTTTCAGTGCCAGACTAGCCTCGGGGAACTGGAAGGTGAAGCCTAACTCTAGCAAACGTTTCGGAATAGCTCGTTGCCCGTCAAGGAGAACTGTTGCCATCTCGCCGAAGAAAAGGCGCAAGGCAAATTCAGGCGTGGCCATGAGTGATGGTCGCCTGAGCCGTTGTCCCAGTAGACGGCTAGACGCGGCATTAGTGAGTGGGAACGGTGCCGTCAGATTGAACGGACCGCAGGCAGATTTGTTTTCGATGAGGAAGCGGATAGCCCTCACTTCATCAGTAATGTGTATCCATGGGAACCACTGCCGCCCGTTCCCTAGACGACCACCAGCGAAGAAGCGAAATGGTAGTAACATCCGGGGGAGGGCGCCGCCTTTAGTACTGAGCACTACGCCGGTACGGATGATTGCCCGGCGTACCCCAAGCTCTTCTAGGGGAACGGTGGATGATTCCCAGTCTACGGCGAGTTGTGCCAGAAAGCCATGTCCTGGTGGTGCCTCTTCCGGTATCTCTTCGTTGCCGCAAGGACCGTAGTAACCAGTACCTGAGGCTTGGATGACAACGTTGGGTTTATTGGTGGCCGCTTTAATTGACTGGATCACGGCTTGCCCTGCATTTAGACGACTTTGAAGCATGGAGCGTTTGCGCCCATCTGTCCAGTGTCCTGAGCCGATGTTCTCCCCGGCAAGGTTCACAATGGCACCGGCGCCATCAACTAGTGGGTGCCACCTTTCGGTAGTACGTCCATCCCACCTTTCCGTGCGTACTTCGGCGGGTAAGCCAGTAATTCGTTCTGGTCGTCGGCTGAGAATGATAACTTCGTTGCCGTTACGAGCTAGATCGGTGGCAAGCGCCCGGCCAATAAGCCCGCTGCCACCAGTTATCAAGACGCGCATAACTCTATTTCATCCTTTGCTCGGCCTATCTTACTCTAAGCTAAACGGGGGCACAAGCACAGTACATATCGAATAGAATAACTGAGAGTGAGAACTGGTGGTAATCCGTTACCGGTAATGGCTATGCGTAGGTGTGTACCCGTAATTTTCAGAATATAGTCTTGATGCATCCGAGGTGAGGTGATAGAATGAATGGTATTATGTATTATGAGGAAAGGGGGGACAGAAGATGAAATATTTGGGCTGGCTTTTTTGTGTAATCCTGCTTATGTTTATTGCTTACGGGTGGAACTATATGAATACTGAACAGGACCAATGGAGTTCCCAAACTACAAATCTTACAGCCAATTATGATAGTTTGCTCGTACAGTATGAACAATTGAGAACTGACTACGCTGCTTTGGCTGCTCAGGGTCTCCAAGAGAAAGCAGTATTGGAAGCCAACCTCAAAGCTGTCACCGAAGAGAATAAACAATGGAAAGTCCAATTCGATATACTACTCGCCGAGAATGAACAATGGCAGGCTAGTTATGCGAGCGTGGTCGAATTGACTGAATGGTATAGGAGTGTCCTAATAGAAACATACGGGTGGACAGAATAAGTTGCGCCGCAAGCTTCATTAGAACAACAGTAATAAAATACCCGTAAGTAATATTTTAATATTTGCACTTGGGAGTACGGTAAACTTTACGGTGAGCCGTTTTCTAATTTTGGTGTTAACGATAAGACTGTCCGCTGGAACGTCGTAATTCAATGCTAAAGAGGTTGTTTATTGACGGAGGCAGATAATGGTCGAAACATCTCATATCGTCGTTTTGGTTACGACGGATACCAGCGAAGAAGCACGTAAAATCGCTGGTAGACTGCTTAATGAACGCAAGGCGGCCTGCGTCAACATTGTCTCTGGAGTTAGCTCATTTTTCTGGTGGCAAAATAAACTCGATTCGGCTCAGGAGCACCTGCTCGTCATTAAAACTAGAGGGGTAGTATTAGCCGATGTTATCAGGTTGGTGAAGCAGATGCACAGTAATGAGATTCCTGAAGTCGTGGCTCTACCGATTGTCGGCGGTAATCCGGATTATCTGGAATGGCTCGATGAGGAAGTAAGGTGATTGAGAAGGAGTGAGTATGGGGGTAAAGATTAATATTGCTCCGTATCTGCAGCCTTACACTGGTAATAATGTAGTGGTTGAAGTTAATGGTGGTCAGGTCGGGGAATGTCTCGAACAACTGGTCAAACAATTTCCAGGTATGGGGAAGATGCTCTATCTGGAAAATGGCGAACTATTCCCCCATGTGGCTATCTTTGTGAATTCGGCCGACGTCTATCCGGAAGGACTAGCCAAATTCGTTAAGGAAGGTGATGAGGTCCATATCATCTATATTATTGCCGGTGGTTAGGGTAATTTGAGCTGCCTTTCAGGTCACGAGTCCGGTTCCATTTTCGTTTTTGTTCCAGTCGTACTGACTCGTTGGTTGGTTGGTATCTGGCGAGGAACTCTTCCTTGAATGAGTTGAAGGTGGCATCGGAGATGGCGTCTCTTATTTTTTGTGTTAGTCTGGCGATAAAGGTTAAGTTGTGCATTGTGGCTAATCGGTAAGCGAGTAGTTCCTCACTTTTGAAGAGGTGATGTAGGTAAGCTGCCGAAAAAGTGCGGCAGGTATAGCAGGTACAATCGGGGTCAACCGGCCGTTCCATCTGGCGGTACATGGCGTTGCAGACATCCACTCGTCCCCGTTCGGTGAAAAGGGCTCCATTACGAGCCACGCGGGTCGGCAAAGCGCTGTCAAAGAGGTCGACACCTCGAGCCACACCCTCAACAATATCCTCGGGGGAGCCGGCGCCCATAAGGTAGCGTGGCTTGTTTTCCGGTAGCCAGGTCACCGTTGCTTCAATCATTTCTTTGGTTAGTTGTTTGGGTTCTCCTAGACTTAAACCACCGATGGCAAAGCCGGAAAAATCGAGTGAGGCGAGATATTCTGCAGATTGACGCCGTAGTTTCGGAAAAACTCCGCCTTGCACAATGGCGTAGAGTACCTGATCATGACGCTGGTGGGTTTTGAGGGACCGTTCTGCCCAAAGGTGAGTTCGTTTTACCGCCGCCCGTGTGTTTCTCAGGCTATCATCGGGGGCAGGGCATTCGTCTAGAACCATAATAATATCGGAGCCGAGACTTTCCTGAAGTCGGATGGCTAATTCTGGAGTAATCAGGTGCTCGCTACCATCGATGTGGGAGCGGAAGGTAACGCCTTCGTCACTCACCTGACGCAATCTGGCTAAACTGAATATCTGATAGCCGCCGCTATCGGTAAGAATAGCTCGTTCCCAAGCCATGAATCGATGTAGCCCGCCAAACTTTTCAATTACGGATATGCCGGGGCGAAGGTAAAGGTGATAGGTATTGGCTAGGGCTATGCCAAAACCAATGTCCTTAACCTCTTCTGGGGTCAGTGTCTTAATAGTTCCCTGGCTAGCGACCGGGATAAAGGTGGGTGTTGGCACTCTCCCATGGGGGGTGGTTAATTCACCCAGACGAGCCTTACTATCAGTATCGGTCTTAAGTAGACGGAAAGTATTAAGATTCATAAGCCTCGGCTAGTATGCTTCATCGAGATAACCCTGTAAGATGATGGCGGCGGCGATGGCATCGTCCCTGGTTTTTCTCCTGTTTTTTTTGGTGATGGTGGCTTGCATTAAGCGTCGGGCCGATACGGTGGTCAAGCGTTCATCGCGCAAGATCACCGGAACCTTAGTCTTAATGTTTAGTTTCTCCACAAAAGCCAACACCTTCTCTGCTTGCTGGCCAATACTACCATTCATGGTATATGGTAAGCCGATGACGATCTTCTTAACCTGACGTTGGCTGATGATGTCGACAATAGCCTCAATATCCTTACTCTCGTCCCGGCGCTCTAGGATAGTCAGCGGAGTAGCCAGTATGCCTATGGTATCGCTCAGCGCTATGCCAATGTGTCTATCTCCGACATCAAGTCCTAGGCTGCGCGTGGCGCCCCTCCTCACCCTGTTCTTTGATAAACTTCACTGCCTGTCTCAGGGCTTCGTCTATTCTTTTTACGTCGGTGCCTCCACCTTGTGCTAAAGTCTTTTTCCCACCTCCGCTACCACCTGTGGTAGCAGCTGCGATATGGACAATTTGTCTAGCGTCATAATCTGCTAATGTTGTGTTGGCCACAAATACAGGCTTGTTCTCCCAATCTGTACCTAGCACGACTACGGCGTTTCCAAGCTTGTTTCTTAGAACGTCACTCATCTCTCGTAGATTATCAATATTGGTGGTATTAACTCTTTCAGCTATGATTCTTATACCGCGGAAATTAATTGTTTTCCCTTCTATAGCTTCAGTTTCTTTCTTGGCTAGCTGGCCCTCTAACCATTGAACCCTCTTGCGCTCATTCTTCAGTGTTGCAGATAAGTTTTGTGCTTTATTGACCACTTCAGTCGGTTTAACCTCTAGATTCTCGGCGATTTTTTGTAAATCAAGCAAACGTTGGTTAATAAAATGCTCGGCACCCCGCCCGGTGACGGCCTCAATACGGCGCAAGCCGGTACCGATACTGCGCTCGTTCAAAATATGAAAGAAGCCGATTTCTCCGGTGGCGGTAACATGAGTGCCACCGCATAGCTCGGCGCTGATTACCGGCTGGCCAATTTTAAGTACCCGGACAATGTCACCATACTTTTCATCAAAGAGAGCAATCACTCCCTGCTCTATCGCCTCCTTGTACGGTAGTTCTTCGTCATAAACCACTAAATTCTGCCGAATTCTTTCATTTACGAGGCTCTGTACTTCGTGTATTTCTTCGGGTGTTGTCGCCGTCAAATGTGAGAAATCGAAAGTGAAGTGGTCGGGGGTAACTAGTGATCCCCTTTGCTGGATATGTCTCCCCACGATTTGGCGGAGAGCCATCTGGAGCAGGTGGGTGCCGGTATGGTTACGGGTAATGTCACGTCGCCGCTCTTCGTCAATCTTCGTTTGTACGTTGCCGCCGACTAGGAGAATGCCTTCAGTTGCTTGTCCCTGGTGGATAATAGTACCCGGTGGCGTATCTCCCAGCTTACGAGTTGTGTTGACGACCGTGAATCGTCCGGTTCTGCTGCGTATTTCTCCGGTATCGCCAACCTGCCCGCCCATCTCACCATAGAAAGGCGTGGCTTCAAGAATGATACTAGCCTGTTGGCCTACTTCAATCTTGTCTACGTCTTCGTTGTCTACACTAATTTCTCTAATAGTAGATTTGCTTTTCAGCTTAGTGTAACCCACAAAGCGGGTTGCTTGTGATAGGGATTTGGGTGACCAGAGATAGGTATTCGAAAATTTTTTGGCTGCCCTGGCTCTCTCTTTCTGTTTCGCCATCTCGTACCTAAAGCTTTTCAAGTCTACGGAAAAGTTACGTGTATGAGCTACCTCAGTCGTTAACTCTACCGGGAAACCGAAGGTATCATAGAGCATGAACGCCTCCTCGCCCGAAATTTTATTCTTCTTCCTCTTGTCAGCTTCATTCATAATTTGGCTCAGCAGTTCAATCCCAGTGTTCAGTGTTTCCTCAAACCTTGTCTCTTCAGACTCAATGACCTTGATAATGGTATCTTGCCGTTGCTTTAGTTCCGGGTAGATACACCCCATCTGTTTAATTGTGGCTAGGCCGGTTTTGGCGAGGAATGGTTGGTCTAGTCCTAACCTCCGGCCAAACAGGGCGGCTCGGCGCAGTATCCGGCGCAGTACATAGCCTCGTCCTTCGTTAGAGGATAACACGCCATCCGCAATAAGAAAGGCGATGGCCCGGCTGTGCTCGGCGATGACTCGCATAGCATTGTCGGTTGTCGGGTCATCGCCGTAATTCTTTCCGACTAGTTTCGAGATACGTCCTAATAAAGATGCAAAAAGGTCGGTCTCATAGACGGAGGTTTTACTCTGTGTGATGGCTGCCACTCTCTCTAAGCCCATACCGGTATCGATGTTGGGTTTGGGTAGTGGGGTACGTTTACCGTTTTTGTCCTGATTATACTGGGTGAATACTAGGTTCCAAATTTCAGAGAAACGTCCGCAGTCGCAACCGGGCAGACAGATGTCCTTTTCGCATTTACCTGTTTTCCCCATATCATAATGAATTTCGCTACATGGGCCGCATGGTCCGGAATCACCCGCTGGCCCCCAGAAGTTGGTCTCTTCACCCAGCCTTAAGATTCTTTTTTCGGGGATGCCAAGCTCTCTCCAGTAACGGAGTGCCTCATCGTCATCCAGAAGAATAGTAATCCAGAGACATTCCTTCGGCATCTTTAGGTGCTCGGTAACGAATTCCCACGCCCAGCTGATACTTTCTTGTTTGAAGTAATCGCCGATGCTGAAGTTGCCTAACATCTCGAAGAAAGTGAGATGGGTTGGATCGCCAACACTTTCGATATCGGTGGCGCGAAAACACTTTTGACATGAAGCCAGACGGGGACTAGGCGGTACTGCCCGGCCTAAGAAATAGGGCTTGAATGGCACCATGCCGGCGGTCGTCAGTAATAAGGTGGGGTCGTCCTGAGGTATTAAAGAAGAGCTAGGAATAATCTTATGCCCCTTACTTTCAAAGAAGCTTAAATAGGAGGCTCGTATTTCGTCGCTTGTCATTGGGATTTTACCTGCTTTTCCGATATTGCCACGTCTGTATGTCCTTGTAATGATATCCTGTTGTCAGCTACGATTTTAGTGTAAGTCACGCTGACTGTCAACGAGACACTGTAAAAAATTGAAAACTGGATTATAGTAATACTATAATAATGGTAAGGTTGAGATAGTCGCATTTGATAGGCTAATTTCTGGTTTGCCAAGAATTAGGAGGGACCGGACTTGAAGAGGGCAAAGCTGACCCGGAGGCACTTCATCAAGGCTTTAATGGGGACAGCAGTTGTCATTACTCTTGGGTGGGGATGCAGTAAAAATACTCTCCAAGAAGATTCTGAAATAAGGAGTAACATAGGTTCTGAAATAGAGAACAAGGTAGATTCCAGAATAAAGGACAGCATACTTATCCTGGCGAATCGTGGTGATCCTCCGTCAAATTTCGATACCTTGCGTACGAGTAGTATTGCCCTTCATCATGTCGCCGGAGCGTTGTTCGGGGCCGGTAATTTAGTGACGCGCTCGCCGGGGAACATGTATTTGGTGGATCCCTATCTAGCTAAACGCTGGTATCCTAACCCTGATTTTACCGAGTGGACTTTTATTCTTCGTCAGGATATTCTCTGGCATGATGGCACACCCTTTACCGCCGAAGATGTGAGCTTCTGGCTGGAACTGGCTGTTTTCGGGGTAAAAGTCGGAGATAAAGTACGAGCACCGGCTTACTTTAAGGGGGCTCTGGGAATTGAACGGGTGGAGGTTATTCCGCCTGGTCAGGTGAAGATAATGCTTGAGGCCCCCAATCGTTTTTTCCCTGATGTTCTTGCCGACCCGAGAATCAAGATTGCCCATCCAAGGCATTTGATGGAACCGCGCATTAAACGAGGAGAGGTTAGCGTCTCCCCCTTGGATGTCGGGCTAGTTGGGCTTGGGCCCTTTAGGTTTGACAGTTACGAACCGGGTAGCATAATCCGGCTGCGCCGTTTTGATAAGTTCTTTGAGACGGATCCTCAAGCTAGGAAGCTTCCTTACTTGGACGGTATAGATTACATAGTTACACCTGATCCCTTGTCAATGGATATAGCTTTTCGAGCCGGCCGGTTGGATGGTACTGCTCGTGGTTTCGGGCATTATCTGACGGAGGAGCGCCAGCGTAATCATGTTGAGGACTTAGGAGACAATGTTTTCTTTACACAAATGGAGGGAGGCACTTTTCGGCTTGCTTTCAATGTTCTAAGACCTGGTCCCTGGCAGGATGCCATGGTTAGAAGGGCAATAGCTCTCTGGATCGATAAGAAAGCGGCGATCCCCATTGTGCTAGATGGTTTTGGTTGGACATCTCCTGACATTAGTCCCAATAATCCCTTCAATGATAAGAACTTTGTGGTTTGGCCAAGATTTGATACTGAGCCTCTTGAAGAGAGAAGGGCAGAAGCTAAAAGACTTTTAAAAGAGGCGGGTTATCCAAATGGTTTTTCCATGGGGTATCTTTGTCGAGCAAAAAACGGAATACTAGGTGGACAGTTCCTTAAAGACCAACTGGTTGGGCTTGGTATAAATTTGCAACTTCAGATGGCCGACGAGGGGAAATGGAATCGGGGGCGAGTCAGTTTGGATTATGATTCGCAATCAGGTAGTCTATCTGTGCTGCCTATTCCAGAAGGGACGGAAGGAGTCTACGGTCGTTTTAGCAAAAGTCCTGACGCCTATAGTAAGCATGAGGATACAGAAGTAGACAGGTACTACACAATTTTGAAGGATGCGACGACATATCGTGGGCGCATTGACGTATGGTCTCGGCTACAGAAATACCTCTTTGTGGAACGGACATACATTATCCCGATTGCCGAGATAACCTATGTTCAGGCTTTCCGTAGTTATGTGAAGGGTCTTGTTATTCCACCAGAAGACGGGCATACTTTTACCGATTACGCCACTGTCTGGTTAGACAAAGGAGAAGAGTGATGAAGGTAAAAAAAATTTTGGATAATTATTGGTTTCGGCGTGTGGCCCTTTTTTTCTTACCTTGCTTCTAGCCTCAATTGTAATCTTTATCGCAATGCGGATATTGCCGGGCGACATCGTCGACTTGATTGCCGGAGATGTGGCTACCATCCCTGAGGTAAAAGAAGCATTAAGGGAAGAGTTAGGGTTGAATGACCCTATAATTTCCCAGTATGGGAAATGGTTATGGGGTATGAGCACGGGGGATTTTGGCGGACGATCTTTATTGTCTGGGCAGCCGGTTGGGGCTCTTCTTATCCGTCAGTTTCCGGTAACGCTGCTCTTGACCTTCTACACTGTGATACTGTCTTCTATCGTATCGATACCTCTTGGGATCCTGGCAGCCCTAAAACGTAATCGTTGGCAGGATTACCTTATTAGATTACTAGCCATGCCGGGCCAAGCCTTGCCGGATTTCTGGCTGGCTCTCTTGTTGCTGCTTGGTCTGTTACTTGTCTTTCAGTGGTCTCCTCCCTTGGTATATACGCATCCCTGGGAAAATTTTGGTAATCACTCACAGATGGTTATATTGCCTGTTCTTCTTTTAGTCTGGGGCTACAGCTCCCATATTGTGCGGGTAACGCGTGCCAGTATACTGGCGGCGATGCAGGAAGATTACATCGCTGCAGCTCGCGCCAAAGGTCTATCTGAACGACAAATCATAATTAGACACACGTTGCGCGCCGGCGCGGCACCAATTATCACTGTCATGGGTGTGCAGTTCGGTGCGTTATTGGGTGGCGTATTGATTCTAGAATCTGTCTTTGGTCTACCTGGGTTTGGTAGAGGACTAGTGGAGGCTGCTTTATCACGGGATTTCTTGGTGGTGCAGAGCTATGTGACGGTACTTGTATTTGCGGTACTTACTATTAATCTCATTGTCGACTTAATATACAGAGCCGTTGACCCGCGAATTTCATTCGCTCAACAGCTTATGAGGTAGGGAAACGAAAAAACTATTAACCTTGGTTGCTGGAATAATTCTGGTTACGATTATTTTTTTGGGCATCTTTGCCGATTTCCTGCTACTTGATGACCCCTTAAAGCAGGATGCCTTAAATCGTTTGCAGCCCCCGGGGGGTGAGAACCTAATGGGAACCGATAACTTCGGACGGGATGTTTTCAGCCGTATTATTTACGGAGCGAGGTCATCATTATACATAGCGATTACTTCTGTGGCTCTGGGTACACTGCTGGGAACTTTAATCGGTACAGTTTCGGCCTATCGGGGGGGCTGGACTGATATGGTATTACAAAGAATGACGGATATATTACTGGGCTTCCCTATCCTTGTATTAGCAGTTATTGTGGTAGTGGCTTTAAGTCCATCCGCTAATACGGTGATGTTGGCCATAATCATAGGGGTAATGCCTCAAATGGTGAGGTTGGCCAGGTCTTGCTCTCTGTCTGTGAAAGAGGAAACCTTTGTAACGACAGCCCGCGCTATGGGGATGTCATCACTACGCATCATCTTCAAGCATATTTTCCCACATGCTGTTTCCCCTATTATCGCTTATGCGACAGGATTTGTGGGCATCGCTTTGATAGCAGAATCCGCCCTTCATTTCCTTGGCTTGGGGGTGCCCCCACCACATCCTTCGTGGGGAGGTATACTTCAAGAAGGACGAGTCTATTTAGAAGTAGCCCCCTGGCTGGCTGTTTTCCCTGGTATTGTGTTAAGTATTACTGTCTTTAGCTTTGTGTTCGTGGGTGATGCTCTCCGCGACTTGTTAGATCTTGGAGAGTGATAGTTTAGTGGTGTCTTTATTCGATCGGTGGTAGCACTGGGGTAAGGGATGTAGGAATGGAAGAATTTTTAAAAATAGAAGATTTAAGGTTATTTTACCGGACAGGAAATAATATAGTGAAAGCTGTCAATGGAGTTTCTTTAGAGATAGAGAAAGCCGGACAGGCCCTAGCCTTGATAGGTGAATCTGGTTGCGGTAAGTCTAGTTTAGGGTTGGCTCTGTTGCGGTTATTGCCAAGTAACGTAGCTGATTTTTCTGGGAAGATGTGGCTGGATGGCCAAGAGTTGTTTGCCTTAAAAAATTCTGTTTTCCGCCAGCAGTTTCGTTGGAAGAAGATCGCTTGGGTTCCACAGAACACTAAGGGAGCCCTCGACCCAAGGTACAAAATAGAGGCTCAATTTGGAGAAGTCTTCAAGACTCACGGTGTCAAGTTTACTAAGGAAGAAATGCAAAGACTCTTATGGACAGTTGGACTTTCCCCGGAGAAGGGGAAATCTATCCCTGATAGGCTAAGCGGAGGTGAAATCCAGAGGGTCTGTATTGCCTTAGCCATAGCCTTAAAGCCGGCTTTGGTTATCTTGGATGAGCCGACTTCGGCTTTGGATCCTAGTTTAAAGGGTCAAATTATCTCTCTTCTAGGGGGCTTAAAAGGGGAATATTCTTCATCCTATGTCTTTATTACTCACGATATTAACCAGGCAAGTTCTATCTGCGAATGGTTTGCCGTTCTCTATGCCGGGCAGATAGTGGAAAAGGGAAGGAGGGAAGATGTGCTTCGATTACCCTTGCATCCCTATACACAAAAACTACTGGATTGCGTCGATTCTTTTGCTTCGGCTAGAGAGCCAAAATATATTTCTGGCGAACCGCCGGCCTTAAGGGAATTGCCTGATGGTTGCTCTTTTGCTCCTAGATGTGAGAAGGCGGGACCCGAATGTAAAGACAAAGTACCTGGTTTAGAGGATAAAGGGGGAGGACATTTTGTCGCTTGTTATAAGACGTAGTAAAAATATTTCTTACTTAGTGTGAGGTGATATTGACAATTAGATGTGCCGGGTATATTATCTAACGAACGGTATTAGAGATGGGTAAGGCTAACCCCGATAGATTGCTCATGACATCGGAAAATCCGGCTTAGTGTACAGAGGAGGTTACGCGTGATAATGAGGAGATGGTTTTTTCCTGCGCTGGTGATATTATTGGTATCGTGTCTCATCCCATCATCGGCAATTACTAGCGCTAAAGAAGGCACAGCGGCCTTAGGTTCGACTAAGATGATACAAACATTCACTGAACCTGTGGTTTTCCCCCATCCGGAATATATTTCCGGACAACCCTGGTTAATGTTCACTGGACAGGATCCGTCCGGACGTCTCTTCGAGAGTAAAGATGAAAAGGAATCACCAGTTCAGGGCGGTCTGCAGGCGGCTGGTGGAGCAGCTGCTGCTTTGATTCCCTACCGTAGTCCGGCGGTCAATTTCAGCCGTAATATCTTGGTCACTCGAGACGTAGGGGTTCTGCCCTATCAAACCGAGCCTCACATCGCTGTTAATCCTAAAGACCACAACCATCTTGTTGCGGGAGTCATAGACTACAACCTTCAAGGGGTAGGCGCTTATGTCAGTATCGATGGGGGCGCTACTTGGCAGGGACCTTATCAACCCCAATTCCCTCGGGGTGAGTACGCGGGGGCAGGGGATCCGGTTGTTGTTTTTGACCGGGCAGGAAATATTTATATGAGTCAATTGTCCGTTAAGGTAGATGACTTCAACCTAGCGGGTTTGATGGGCTCGGCCGTTTTTCTCAGTATTGTTGTTAGTAAATCGACCGATGGTGGCTTTACCTGGGAAGAGACAGTAGTTGCTGCTCCAGGTAAACTCCTTACCTTTGATTTTCCCACTACCGCTGATGAAAAGCCGGCAGGGGAGCTATGGGTATATGCTCTTGATAAATCATGGTTAGCGGTGGGTCCTGATCCGGATAATCCAAGCGAAGATATCCTTTATCTCAGCTACACATTATTTATTGACAAATATAGTTTGGGTTGGCAGGGCGATGTGCCGGTGCTATTACTTGCGGAGGCTCAATCCGGTATTGAGGTAGTGCGTTCCAAAGATGGTGGTCAGGTGTGGAGTGAACCATCATTAGTAAGCATGTTAACGAACGTCTTAAGTGTTACTGCCCAGGTGGTCCAAGGTTCTCAGCCGGCAACTGGTCCGGACGGTACGCTCTATGTGGCCTATTTTGACTCCACCGCCGATGGTTTCCAAGAGGGAAAAGGGGAAATATGGGTAGCTATTTCTAATGATCGAGGGGAAAGCTTCCGTAAGAGGGTGCTCGCCGCTTCTTTTTTGGAGTTAGACTTCCTCCCGCGTACAGCTCCCTTCCGTATATGGGGTAGTACTTTCCCTCAGGTGACTATTGGCCCTGAGGGGGAACTCTATATTTCCTATGCCCCCTATTCAGAGGATAATCTTATGGATGGTGGCGATGTCTACATGGTCAGGTCCCTAGATAAGGGACAGAACTGGTCAGATCCGGTCAAGGTAAACGATGATGAAACCGGTCGTTTGCAGTTTTATACTTCCATTACCGCTGATCCTGAGGGTGTCCTACACATGATGTGGGCGGATACTAGGGATGACCCTGTTGAACTTTCCTATCATATCTACTACTCCTCCTCCAAAGACCGGGGGGAGACTTGGGAATTTAATAGTCGTGTCAGCGACTACCCTACCAACCCTAACCGTGCTTTCCCTCGCGGCGCTTTTATCGGGGACTATTTCTCTATGACGTCGACTAGCGAAGATGTGTATATGGTTTGGGCGGATGGTCGTCTTGGGGAAATAATGGGAATGAGTCAGAAAGTCGCTTTTGCTAGAAAGCGTCCAATCGCGACCCCTACCATCTTTTTATCGCCCCCCTCCGGTGCTGCCGGTCGTGATATAGCTATCCGGGGGAGTCACTTCCAGCCGGATTCGCAAATTTTTATCCAATTAGGCGGGGTGTTAATCGCTGCGGGACGTACTAGTGCAGAGGGTACCTTTGCCATGACCTTCTTCCTCCCAATTAGCGGTGAGGGGGCTAGAGATGTACTCGTCAGCGATATTTCAGGTAACGTTGCCATAGCTTCTCTGTTTACCGAATTTGGCTTTGACACCTTTCAGCGACGATTGAATGAGATTAGTGAACAAACCGCTGATACTTTTGAGAAAGGTATCGGTAATATTCAAGAACAATTTGATGACCTTCGTAAACAAGTTGCTATTCTGACGATGGAGAAGCCTCCCGAGCCCTTTCCTTGGTTGACAGTGGTTCTGGCTGGGGCACTGGTGGTCGCTCTGGCGGCATGCGCGGTACTGTTGAGTCGTCACAGAAAATAGTCGAGTGGGTAGAGGCTGCACACCGTTAGCCGAAGCTCTAATTAATATTTCTACTAAATTAATCAGTATAACGGTCTAGAATCGGGGAGGAAAAGATGGCTATGAGGCGTAGTTATCGTTGTATGAGAGTACTGCTGGCCCTAGGGTTGACTGTTGTTCTATTGAGTTCGGTTCTAGTCCAACCAATCTTAGGTTATGAACCACCTCACACGGAAGCTGGACCAGCGGCAGACAGAGTTTTTTTCAATGCCTTCCATGTGGATATCGCCGCGGATTCACTTGAGAGGGGCGATATGGACCTCTATATTTATAGTCTAAAAACGCTAATGGCCGAGCAGCTTGAAGATGCTGCTGGAGTTCATATGTATCAGGCCCCGGCTACTTCTCTCTCTTTGATTCTTAACCCGGCGCCGGCCCCAGAGGGGCAGCTAAATCCTTTTTCCATAAAGGAAGTAAGGTTTGCCCTTAACTATGTAATAAATCGAGAATTTATCGCTCAGGAGATTTACAAAGGTATGGCTGTGCCTATGCTGGCTCATGTCAGTCCCTATGAGTACGATTATCTGAGTGTTCACCCACTAGTGCGGGAGTATAATATCTCTTACCAGCCTGAGGAGGCGGATAGGATAGTAAAGGAAGCGATGACTAAGGCTGGGGCACAGCTTAAAGATGGTTATTGGCACTATAATGACATGCCGATTCAACTTAAGTTTATTATTCGGACTGAGGATGAACGTAGGGATATGGGCGATCTTATCAGGTCCGAGTTGGACAAGTTGGGATTCAGTATTATCCCAGTCTATCACCAGTTTGCTGTGGCTACTTACACGGTGTATGCCAACGATCCTCAGTTATTCGAGTGGCATCTATATACTGAGGGATGGGGTAAAGGTGCTGGGGAACGATACGATTTCAACTCGATTAATCAGATGTATGCCCCCTGGCTGGGCAATATGCCTGGCTGGCAGGAGGCGGGCTACTGGCGTTATGAGAACGCAGAACTGGACGCATTGGGGCAAAGTATCTTCATGGGTGATTTCAGCACGGTAGCGCAAAGGGATGAGCTCTACCGTGATATGACGCGACTGGGAATGGAGGAAGCGGTGCGTCTGTGGGTGGCGACAGTAATAAATAATTTTCCGGCGGCAGCAGACCTTACCGGCGTAACTGAGGATATTACCTCTGGACCCAAAGGGTTAGTGACCCTGCGGGAAGCCTATGTTCCCGGTAAACAGGAGCTCACCGTTGGCCATTTATGGGTGTGGACAGCAAGGAGCACCTGGAATCCTATCGGCGGTTTTACCGATGTTTATAGTAACGATATATGGCAGAATATCTCCGATCCTCCTCTTTGGAGGCATCCCTTTACGGGGGTTCCTGAGCCATTCCGAGCGAGTTACGAAGTAGAGAGCGCTGGTCCGGCCGGTAAGTTGGATGTGCCCGGCGATGCCTTCCTTTGGAAAGCTGATGCTGGCGAGTTTCTATCTGTAGGGCCTGGTATTAAAGCTACCAGTAAGGTCACCTTCGACTACTCCAAATATTTTCAATCCAACTGGCACGATGGTCAGCCGATAACTATGGCTGACGTCATCTATTCAATCTATCAATCTTTTGACCTCGCTTATAATGAGGATAAGACTAAAATTGAGTTCGCTTTAGGTACAACTAGTAAGCCGCTTTTGGACACATTCCGCGGATTTAGATTGATTGACGATAACACGCTGGAGGTCTATTTGGACTTCTGGCATTTTGTGCCTGATTACATCGCCTCGTATGCTAGCCCAGCCTCACTCTCTATGCCTTGGGAGGTTTTAGCGGCTATGGATGAGCTAGTTTTCGTTAAGCGCCAGGCTGCCTTTTCCGATACTACCGCGTCACGGTTTCAGGTACCATGGCTTAGCTTGGTTATGGACCGAGATGCCAGGTTAGTAAGGAAGACGCTGACCGAATTTATTGACCGAGGCTACTTACCTGAGGCGCCTTTTACCATAGACTCTCGGTCGCTGGTGAGCAAAGAGGCGGCAGAAGCTAGATATAAGGCTGCCGTTTCTTGGTTTGACGAATACGAATTAATGGTAATCGGTAATGGCCCTTTTAAGCTGGTAAGGTTTGACCCGGCGGCTCAGTTTGCTGAGTTGGAGGCTTTTAGAGACACTACTTACCCCTCACGACCGGGGGATTGGTTCCTGGGAGCGGCTCCTCCACTGGAGATTGGGAGTGTTGATACTCAACCGATATCCCCGGGAGAAGAAGCAGTAATCGAAATAGAAGTTAAGGGACCGGGGAATCTCGGGACTAATTATCTACTCTTTGACCCGGTAGAAAGTAAGGTGCTTAAAGTTGGGGAGGCTGAGGCAATCTCTCCTACCCGTTACTCGCTTAGTCTCTCCCCTGAAGAGACTTTAGCTATGCCGCTGGGAATATATCACTTGTATTTGGTGGCCCATAGCGACGAGGTGTCATCAACAACTGAGCGTAAGATAGATCTTAACGTCGGTCTGGAACAGCTCTCACCATCCCAGCCGGCATTACCTGCAGCGGAAGAACCCGTGGAGGGGGAGGGTATATCCTTAATCTTAATCGCTATTCCGGCGTTCATAGTGACAGCTGCGGTTATAGCCTTTTTCGTCATGCGGCAGATTAAGGCAGAGAAGGCATCCTGATTTCGAACGTTTAAGAAGGGTCGGTCTGAAGACAACGAATGCCACTTATCACAAGATTGGCGGCGAGAGGACTGACACTCCTCGGTGTTCTTTTTGTTGTCCTTGTGTTAGTGGTAGTAACACTGGGAGCTACTGGTTTTTCCGACCGTATGCTCCGAGCTACCGCTAGTGAGGAGCTGCGCGGACTGAGGCAATCGCTGGCCCAGACTATCCGTGACCCAGTTGAACTTGAACAAGTCCTTACTCTTCGTCAGCAGGAACTTTTCCGCTATTACCAGCTGGATAGGCCATGGTACTATCGGCTTCCCGATATGGTACGGCGAGTGGTGACCTTTGACCTCGGTGAAGCGCGGACAGTGCGTAGTTTTGACGGTAGTAGCCGGGTTGCCGACATAGTACTTGAGCGGCTATCAAATACCATTCTGCTGGTTACTACTGCCTCAGTTATAACGACTATTCTGGGACTACTCATCGGACCAAGATTGGCCAGTAAGGTGGGTAGTAGGTTGGATCGGGTATCTTGTTTGTTGCTCGCTTTCTCCTACGCTCTTCCCGCCTGGTGGATGGGGATATTCCTAATTTTAGGTTTTTCTTTTACTCTTGAGCTGTTTCCTTCGGGTGGGATGTTTAGTCTCATCCCACCCGAAGGAGGGATAGCCCGATTTTTTGACCTGCTCTGGCATGCGGCTCTACCTATTATTACCTTGGTTTTGGTCTCCTTCGGTTCTGCGGCCTATATAATTCGGACTATGGTGCTTAATACTGCCCAGGAGTCCTTTGTCTCCGTTGGCCGGGCTAAAGGGCTGCCGAACCGGCTAGTCGAGCGTCGCTATATCCTCCGAGTTGCGGCGGCTCCTATTGTCACTAGTGTGATGCTGGGGTTAGCTGGTTCTATTGGAGGCGCTATCTTAACCGAGACAGTGTTTAATTGGCCCGGAATGGGTCGGCTGTACTACGAGGCCATTATGGCCGCTGATGAATCGGTAATTGTCGCCCTCACTTTTTTCTTCACCTTAATTTATATCGTGGCTCGGTTTAGCCTAGAGATATTCTATCTACTTCTTGATCCTAGAATTAGGTACGTTTAGGTAACAATGAAACTGCCGGCAACGATGAAGATACTTTTGTCTAGTGGCACTGGTAAAACCGGTGCTGGTTTCCTTATGCTTTTAATAGCAGTCTCGTTATATGTTATTAGCGTCTATCCTATGGACTTTGGCTTGCGTTTCTGGAACAACCCGGCGGTATGGGCGGATAATCCCAAAAATGCTCCCCCAGCGTGGACGAGTATCTTCACCAGCCAGAAAAAAGTGGAACACACTGTCTTTACCGCTACCGAACCAACTCGAGTTATTCCCGGTGCCGGTATGGATACCTTGGGCTACACCTTTGACCTAAACTATAAGTTTGATGAACCGTCTACCTTCGTTTCATTCGCCTTACACGATATTACCTATACTTCCAGACCACCCATCATTACGCTTTTACTTCAAAGGCCTGACGGTAAAGAGATGCTACTTTATCGGCACGTAGTTCGTGGTCCAGACCCGGGTGAGGACATACCGATATCAAGGTACATGAAATCTCCGCATCGAGTTTATTTAAGTGGTGAGAGCACCGTACTTTCTAATGTTGCCGGTTTCTTAAGGCAAGAGTTTGGCCAAGATGTATCTTCGTCTGATCTTCGCGGAAAAGTAGACAGAGTTATCTTTGGCATTCCTACTGCAGAAAAGGGACAAGACTTTGCGGTACTTGACGGTAATTACACCATAATTGTTCTGGCTCAAGTTTATCACCCTGAGGATTCTATAGGCGAGGTTGTCTTTGTGCTTGGCGGTTCGGTGTATGGTGCGATGGGTACCGATTCCCTGGGGCGGGATCTAGCTACCGGGCTGCTCTTTGGTTTTCCAGTGGCTCTTCTTATCGGTTTAGTCACTGCCGTCATAACAACCATCATCGGGACGTTTATGGGTATTCTCAGCGGCTACAAGGGTGGCAAAACCGACACTATTATCCAACGCTCCTGTGATATATTAGCTAATGTTCCGCTGTTACCCATTCTAATCTTTCTGATATTTATCCTGGGACAGAGGTTAGAATTGGTGATTTTAATCTTGATTGTCTTTGGCTGGCCGGGGCTAACTATTTTGGTTCGCTCTATGGTCTTACAATATAATTCCAGCCAGTTGGTAGAATCTACTAGAGCCTTGGGGGCCTCATCGTGGCGTATTATGTTCCGACACATATTTTTTCAGATAGCGCCCTTTATCTTGGCTCAAATGATTTTCTTTACTCCAGCGGCTATCCTGGCTGAGGCTGGTTTAAGTTTCCTGGGACTGGGCGATCCTTCTATTCCTACCTGGGGACAAATTCTGGAGCGTGGTTTTAGCACTGGGGCTGTTTATGCTGGATACTGGTGGTGGGTATTGCCACCGGGGCTACTGGTCGTACTGGCGGCGATGACCTTTGTGCTCTTGACCTTAGGGATGGAGCCAGTGGTTAATCCTCGATTAAGACGGTAAGATAATGGGTCTACTTGAAGTCAAAAATCTACGTCTAAGCTATAGAACGGTACAGGGAATAGTACCGGCAGTGGATGGTGTCTCTTTTACCATTGAGGCCGGAGAAACGTTAGGTATTGTTGGAGAATCTGGCGCCGGTAAGAGTAGTCTCGCCTCAGCTTTGATGCGTACCATTCCTCGGAATGTAGTTAATTATACTGGAATTATCGAATTTGAAGGGAGTAATTGTCTAGAACTTAGTGACGAAGAGTTCAGAAAACAAATTAGGTGGCAAAAGATGGCCATGGTTTTCCAGGGTGCTATGGATTCCTTAAACCCTGTAATCAAAGTTGGTAAACAGGTGGCTGAGCCATTACTGCTTAAACCTGGGATAAAGTCTAAGCAAGCCGACGCTACTGCCCAGCAACTCCTTAAGATGGTTATGTTATCGCCGGAGGTCTTTCATCGCTATCCTCATGAGTTGAGCGGCGGGATGAAGCAGAGGGTAATGATAGCTATGGCATTAATCTTTAGCCCTAAACTAATACTTATTGATGAACCCACCTCAGCTCTGGACGTGATAATTCAGGCACAGATAATGAATTTGCTGAAGAGGTTCAAGCGTGACCTTAAGCTGTCCATTCTGTTTATTACTCATGATCTATCCCTGGCCAGTGACCTGTGCGATAGCATTGCCATAATGTATGCCGGGGAGATTATAGAAATGGGTAGCGCCGAAGAGATGTTACTTGATCCAAAACACCCTTATAGTCAGAAGCTTCTGGTTAGTATTCCTAGGTTGACGGAAGACACCCGGCCTGAGTTTATCGTGGGAGCACCCCCTGACATGACCGAACTACCGCCGGGATGTTATTTTCAGCCTCGCTGTCACTGTGTTTTTGAACGTTGTCTTCACGAGCACCCGCCATCTTTTAAGTTGCCCAGTGGACGATTGGTTAAGTGCTGGCTCTATGGTGACCAGCGATGAAAGAACTTCTATTAATGAATCATATAACAATGGACTTCCATGTTAAAAAACAGCTTTTCAGATCACTAATCATTAGGGCGGTAGACGATGTTAGTCTAAAGCTTGAGGAGGGCGAGAGTATCGGTATCGTCGGTGAATCAGGGAGCGGTAAGACTACGTTGGGGCGATTAGCATTACGGCTACTGAAGCCAACCGGTGGTAATCTTCTATTTCGCGGCCAAGACATTAGCCAGGCCTCTGCGGCCAACCTAAAGGTCTTCCGACGACAGGCACAAGGTATCTTTCAGGACCCATTCGCCAGTATCGACCCTTTTATGAACGTTCATCAGATACTAGAAGAACCACTCTTAATCCATCGAGTAGGCAGCCAGGCCGTAAGGAGGGAACTGATATCTCAGACATTGAAAGAGGTGAAGCTGACGCCGGTCGATGATTTCTTGCCTAGATATACTCATACTTTGTCCGGGGGGCAGAGACAGCGCGTGGCTGTCGGACGGGCTTTAATTTTGCGCCCTGACTTTATCTTAGCCGATGAGCCGGTCTCAATGATAGACGCTTCTAGCCGCGCCGAAATTCTCTATCTGTTCAAAGAGCTTCAGGAAAAGCATGGTATTAGTTTCTTATACGTCACCCATGATATCGCCACCGCTGGTTACTTTTGTCGGCAGATGGCTGTTATGTACCTGGGAAAGATTGTTGAGTTCGGCCAAACCTCGAGTTTGATTAGAAAACCCCACCACCCGTATACTCAGGCCTTGATAAGAGCTGTCCCTTCTCCCGATCCGTCAAATAGGACTCACGAGCGGCTAGTCATATCTGGTGAATCCCCAAGTCCCATCAATCCCCCACCTGGCTGTCGTTTTCATCCTCGCTGCCCGAACTTTATCGTGGGTAAGTGCGACGTCGAGCTACCTCAAATGGTAACCGTCGGAGAGGACCATTCTACCGCTTGCTACCTTTATCCTTAACCCTACTCTCGGTGGTACTAAAATACTTGATATTTGTCTTGGGGGTGGTAGTAAAAGTAAGGCAACTGTTTGGGCGGTGACACATTATTCTTTTTATTTTAGTCCAAAGGTAAGGGATGATCTGCTATGAGAGGTACATCAGTCTGAATCATCAGGAAAACCAGATCATCCTCAGCCCAAATATAATATATCTCTTGGCCTATGTAGGCAAGATTCCCGACATAGTCAAGAGTACCGTCCGTATCAATATCTTCGAACCATGCCGGCAGTAAGTAACCACTCCTTAGTGCTTTTATCTGCAGGATAAAAGCTATTTCAGTGGTTGGTATTTCGTCATACCTTAGATTTGAATCGGTATCATCCTCTGCAAGCCATTCTTCTAGTTCTTCGAGTGACTTAAAGTTACGTGGGTCTTTCACAAAATTCAGTTCGTCGGATAGTTTTGAAATGATGGCTTGTCGTGCTGTAATACTTTCCTGGGCTTCCGCGAGGTCGGCTATGGCTTCCGTAATGTCGTCATTGGCTTTGGTAAGCTCAGTTTGTAAGGTTAGACCTCTTGCTTCCGCTCCATCTTTTTCCGTTTGCAGGGTGGAAATAGTCCCCTCTAATGTCGAAATCTCTATTGTCGATTCTGTCAGTCTTGTTTCTAGGTTGAGAACATTCCCTTCTAAACTGAAAACTTCCCCTTCCAAAATGACTACTTGGGATTTGGTCTCTGTCAGCTCATCGGTCTGCTGTAGAAGAAATATTCCGGCGATAATAATCACAACGGCGAGAACGCTGGGGATCGAAATAGATATCCACTTATTAATTCCTCCCCCTTTGGTGGGGGCTACCAGCGCTGTTCCACAGTTAGTACAGAATTTAGTCCCACCGGTATTTTCAGTGTTACACTGAGAACATTTCATACTCCACCTCCCTAATCTAAACTACTTGAAACTTTATTTAAGTCCACTAACCGAAATCCCAACTACAGCATCTATATTGGTTCAGGTATTTTTAGATAAATTGACTATGGTAAGATGATACGACCTTACTCGATTCTTGTCAAATCACCGTTTCAATATCGTTCTAGTAATGAATTTAGAGAGATTCCTTGTCGGTAATCAGGCACGTTGATTTTTAATCACCTCTCTTCCTTAGTGGATCCTTTAGAGGCTGGTCCTTAATTAGACCGGACGTAATTGTGGTTGCATAGGAAATTAATAGTTAGAGCGATAACCCTAGCCCATACTCTATCGTAGTAAAATCAAAGTATTCCTGCATGATTTCGGTGAGCCTGGGTAATTTATTCTCCTGGCAGAATCTAGATTTGCCTAAGGCTTCTTCAATCTGCGCCACTACCAAAGGGACATCATCCCGTGCTAGAATTACCGGAACGTTCTTCTTTTTAGCTTGAGCGAGGACTACTTCCTTGATGGGGGTATTACCCGTGAGAACCAGGCATGTCGTCGGGCTCTCTAAAGCGGCCATTTGCATATCCGGACGCTCGCTCTTGAGTATCGTTGCTTTATTGGCTTTGCGCCTAAAGTAGAGAGGCCCAGCATTCATGGTGTTATCAAGAACGTTTGCCCCAAGCATAATATTTTCCACTAACTCGGCTGATTTTTCGCTTCCTCTTAATAATTCCCCGTGAATCTGTTCTGTTAATTCACCGATAGTCAAAGCCAGAAGAGAGCGGTCTTCTGGTAGTATCCCCAGAATCTTTATTCCGGCTGGCTCAAGCAGATGTGAAACTTCATCACGTACTCGTCCCAGGCGGCTTCCGGGCACCTTATTGACGACGATACCCAACAGTTGTTCGCCAAAACGCCGACTGGTATCGATAACTGGCAACAGTTCTTGTGCATAGTCGGCGATAACAACTACCTTGGCTTCAAGCGTTGCCACCAAATCGCTGGAAGAGTCGCTCTGTCCAAAAACGCCTTCAATGATGGCTACATCCTTACCAGGGGTAACTTTGGCATAGGCTTCTTTCAAGCTATTTTTTAGGTTGGCCTCATCACGGAAAATCGGGGCGAGAATATCCTGGGTCTCCTCCAGCCCGAAAATATGTTTGATGAAGGCAGTATCGCTATCCTTCTCGTTATTGGCGGTAATAACTGGTTTAAAGAAGCCTACCCTGTGACCGCCAGAAAATAGATGTTTGCCTAGTCCCGCGCAGAGAGTGGTTTTACCACTACCTGACGCTGAAGAGGTTATATATAGAGGAGCGACCAAACTTTTATCCCCACTTTAAAAACTAACTATAGTATTATTATAATCAATTTGACCCGGCTGGTAAAGGTTTTCTGGCGAATTTTAGGTAAGTGATTGACTTAGGTAGTTTGGTTAAGATTGGATAAGTGCAGGTTAATCTGGTTCCTTAATGTCAAAGCGGCTCGGTGTGCCGCCAGAGCAAAATCTTCCCCCTGCGAAGCAAAGATAATCTGCCGTGATGAGTTAACTATCATCCTTTCCCCCCTGCTGTCGGCTCCATAGTTGACGGTTAGGGCAAGATCGCCTCCCTGCGCACCAACACCCGGTATCAATAAGGGTATCTTCGGGTGGTTTTGGCGAATTTGCTTTAATTCTTCAGGGTAGGTCGCACCGACTACTAACCCGATATTGTCGTATTGGTTCCACTGGCTGGCTTTTTGAGCCACGATTTCAAATAGTGGATGAAGGCGGTTTTCTGTTTCGCAATGCAGCGACTGGAAGTCGGCTGCACCGGGGTTTGAGGTCCGGCACAGAATAAACACACCCTTATTACGATACTGAATGAAAGGCTCGATAGAATCGAAACCGAGGTAAGGATTTACTGTAGTCGCATCGCAGTTAAGGTCGTCAAAGATAGCTTTAGCATAAGCTTTAGAAGTGTTGCCGATATCACCGCGCTTGGCATCAGCGATAATAACTATATTGGCGGGAATATAATGGATAGTTTGCCTTAGTGCCTCCATACCTTCCTGTCCTAGGGCTTCATAAAAAGCGAATTGCGGTTTATAGGCACATACTAGGGCACAGGTGGCATCGATAATTGCTTTGTTAAATTCGAAAATACCGACTCCTCTTGGCATTAGCTTGGGGTTCGGGTCAAGCCCGACGCAGAGCCGGCTTTGATTCTTGTGGATAGCAGCGGCTAGTTTTTCAATAAAATTCATCTGCCTCCTCGATTAAAACGGGGACTGTATACTTAGCTCAACTAAGGCGTTGCTTTTTAACGTAGAGACGGCATACGTCACCCGATGAGACATTGAGTGAAATATACCATAATGGCTTCGTTTTAGCAAGCTCCAGAATGACTCAGTTATTACCAAGACGTTGAAATATCTCGTGGGCTAGGCACACGGGTTGTTGCCAAAGACCGTTCGAGAATGCCCTAGGTTTTTGCCTAGAATTCTTGACCTGAAATCTACTCTAGATAATAAATTACTGAATTAAGTTATAAATCATGTTACCGCCTTGAGATATTTCAGTAAAGGCTATGCCAGCTAGGTGATGGCCTGGTGGTAATAGCGTTGAATACTCTTATGTGAACCATGTGTTGCGGCGATTAGTTTATTAATTTCCACCAAAAAGGAACGCCGTTATTTTGCTTGACAGTGGCCTCCGTCGTGCATATCATTAAAGGAAAAGAATGTGCTGAAAATGAGTAAGATTTATCTTATTGATGTTACCAACCGAGATGGAGTACAGACGGCCAGACTTGGTCTTTCCAAACTGGCTAAGACGATGATTAATCTTTATTTGAATAAAATGGGCGTTTATCAGAGTGAGTTTGGCTTCCCTACTACCAGACACGAGTCTCGTTACCTCCGGGGTAATCTTAAGTTACAGGAGATGGGTGTTCTCCAGCCGATTCGTTTGGGCGGTTGGATACGAGCTACTGTTGAAGATGTGGAAAATACATTTGAGCTTGTGCCCGCAATTAAAGACCTTAATCTTTCTATTTCTACTTCGCGGCAAATGATCAATGGTAAGTTCCGCGGGACGAAAACTGAGGAACATATTTTAGCTATGGCTATGGAGGCACTCGATGCTGCCCGCGCTCGCGGCGCACAAAGCGTTGGTATTAATGCCGAAGACGCCTCAAGGACGGGAACAGACTTTCTGATCCGTTTCGCCACGGCCGCTAAGGAACATGGAGCCGATCGGCTCCGCTATTGTGATACGTTGGGTTGCGATAATCCATTGACCATTTATGATACTTGTAAGCGTTTGGCGCAAGAAACGGGCCTGGATATCGAGATCCACTGTCACGGGGATTTAGGTATGGCGGTAGCTAACTCAGTCGCCGGCGCGATGGGAGTAATCGATGGCGGACAGGATGCCTATATTAACACCACAATTAATGGAATTGGTGAAAGGGCTGGCAATGCTGACCTGGTGACGACAGTTCTGGCACTGAAATATTCCAAAGGCCTGGCGAAGAAATACCGTCTTGGCCAGCCGATTCATCTTTCCGGGGCATGGAAAATTTGTAAATACGCTAGCTATGCTTTCGGGGTGCCAATCTCTATTAATCAGCCTGGTGTTGGTTCAAATATCTTTGCCCATGCCTCGGGGATTCACGCTGATGGCGTGCTTAAGGACCCGCAAAACTACGAATTATTTAGTTTTCGGGAATTGGGCCGTGGCGATCCGGAGGTTGTCGAGACGGGTCGGGAGATTGCGTCTGGGCAATATAGCGGTATCTCTGGTTTCCGACATGTTATGGGTAAGATAGAACTCGATTTTGAGACTCGGGAGGATGCTGAGGAAATTCTGGAATTGGTGAGATATGCGAATGTACTGGCTCAAAAGCCACTCGTGACCGATGAACTGCGTTTTATTGCTAGATATTCGGAGATTGCTCGTGAGCTAATGACTATGATACCGCTGAACGAACCACACCTATGACTTGTTCTAACACTGACTTACCTTAAAAATGCTGTGTTTATGTCATTCTGGGTGTAGCGAAGAATGAAGTTTGAGGTAAAACCGCTCTAAGTCTGAAGAGTGGGAGAGAAGTGTTGAGAGTTAGGTCTTCTTAAGTTTAGCGATGATAGCATTGGCCATCTCCGAGGTGCCCACCACTGATGGGTCCTTTTGGTCGCGTTTCAGGTCATAGGTAGCTGATTTACCTTCAGCTAGGACGCTGGCGACGGCGTCTTCTAGTCTATCGGCGGCAGATACCTCTTGCAGATGGCGCAACATCATGGCTCCAGAAAGGACGGTGGCGACCGGGTTCACCTTATTTAAACCGGCGTATTTTGGGGCACTGCCATGTGTCGGTTCGAAAATCGCTATATCTTCGCCAATATTGGCGCCTGGTGCTACCCCTAGACCACCAACTAGCCCGGCGCATAGGTCGGAGAGAATATCGCCGTAAAGATTGGGTGACACTAGGATATCGAAGTGGTGAGGTTGCTGCACTAATTGCGCACACAGGTTATCGATAATTCGGTCTTCAAACTCGATATCCGGGTAGGATTTAGCCATCCTACGGGCGACCTCAAGGAATAGCCCATCGGTAAATTTCATGATGTTGGCTTTATGGGCGGCGGTTACTTTTTTCCGTCCGTTAGCCCGAGCGTATTCGAAGGCAAATTTGATGATTCTTTTACTACCTGTCTCCGAGATTAGTTTAATACCAACGCCTGAATCCAAAGGTACTTTTTTCCCGGTGTTTTGCTCAACTAACGAGAGAAATTCTTTAGCTTCGGACGTATCCTTTGTAAATTCGATACCAATATAAAGGTCTTCGGTGTTTTCTCGTACGACGACAACATCCACTTTCTGGTAACGTGACGGGACACCGTGGTAACTGCGGCAGGGACGGAGACAGGCATAAAGATCGAGTAACTGACGCAAAGCCACATTGACACTGCGGAAACCGGCACCGACCGGTGTCGTCGTTGGTCCCTTGAGAGCCACCTTATTCTTTCTGATTGAGGCGATGAGGCTCTCTGGTAGCAGACTACCTTCTTTCTCTAAAGCTTCGGCGCCGGCGTTAAGTACTTCCCATCGAAATTCCACGCGGGTGGCTTCAAGAACCCGTCTTGTTGCTTCTATAAGCTCTGGCCCAGTGCCATCGCCGGGAATTAAAGTAACAGTATGTTTCATTCTGAATTACCTCCGGTTGTGCTGTAAAATTTAAGTCTTCGGGACAGTAAAATCTTTGTGTTTCTTGATGTAGGGGATGAGTCCGCCCTCATCCAGAATGCGAAGCATGATGTCTGGTATTGGGGTAAAGCTAAGCTTAGTCGTATTGGTTAGGTTACGAATTTTACCTAGTTTTAGATCTACCTCCAGCTCATCACCATCATCGATATTGTCTGTGTCACAGATGAGTACTGGCAGGCCAACATTAATGGCATTGCGAAAGAAGATGCGAGCCACTGATTTAGTTAGGACGGCGCTGATTCCAGCTGCCTTGATGACAAGCGGGGCGTGCTCTCGGCTGGAACCAAGCCCGAAGTTCTTACTGGCGACGATAAAGTCGCCCTTCTTTACCCGTTGGGAGAAGGTCGGGTCGGCGTCTTCCAGTACATGTTTGGCCAACTCGGGTAGATTACTGCGTAGATGAAGTAATCTACCAGGGACAATATGGTCTGTCGAGATGCCATCGCCAAATTTGAAGGCTCTACCTTTTAACATTTATAAGAACTCTCTCGGGTCGGTAATTTCGCCTCTTATAGCGGTGGCGGCGGCGGTGGCTGGACTGGCTAAATAGATGAAGGCCTCCGGATTCCCCATGCGCCCCTTGAAATTACGGTTTGATGTTGACAGGCATGCTTCGCCGTTGCCCAGAACGCCCTGGTGCACCCCGAGGCAAGCGGCACAACCGGGCGGAACAATGGTTGCCCCGGATTCAACAAGGGAACTAATGTACCCTTTAGCCAACGCCGCTAGTAAAATCTTTTGAGAAGCCGGCGCTACGATAACCCTGGTTCTAGGATGTCGTTTTTTACCCTCTAGAATGCTAGCAGCCACAGCGAGGTCTTCCAGCCGTCCGTTGGTGCAGGTACCGATAAAGACCTGTTCGATACCGACTCCTTTTAATTCCTGGACGCGAGTGGTATTGTCCACCGTATGGGGCTTAGCGACAGTTGGCTCAAGGCAAGATACATCAATCTCAATTATATTCTCATAAGTGGCATTGGGGTCGGGGGCTAACGGGATATATCGTTCGCCTCTACCCTGCTCGCGCAGATAGCTTTGCGTTGCTTTGTCGGAAGGGAAAAGTCCAACTTTGGCGCCGGCTTCGACGGCCATGTTGGCAATCGTCAGGCGTTCTGACATTGATAGAGCACTGACGCCTTCGCCACCGAATTCCAGTGATTTGTAGGTAGCTCCATCGGCGTGGATCTTGCCAATTAGATGGAGAATGAGGTCTTTGCTATAGACGCCCTTGGGCCAGTGGCCTCGTACTAATACCTTGATAGTTTCAGGTACTCGTAACCACGTTTTGCCTAGAGCCATGGCAACGGCGATATCCGTCGAGCCCATACCGGTGGCAAAAGCTCCTAGGGCACTGGTGGTAACTGTATGGGAGTCGGCGCCGAGAATAATATCTCCGGGGTTAGCCCATGATTCGGCGACGAGTTGATGGCAGACACCACCGCCGATATCGCTCAAAACGACGCCTGTTTCTCTGGCAAACTTTCTTAAGAAAATGTGGTCGTTGGAAAGTTCCTGATTCGGACTTGGAGCGGAATGGTCGAGAAACAAAAGTGTTTTCTTCGGGTTATGAACGGCCAGATTGGTGTTGTTGAATTGTCTTAAAGTTAGTGGCCCGGTGCTATCCTGGACAAAGATTAAATCTACATGCGCTACCACGATATGCCCGGCGCGAGCTTCAGTATTCGATTTAGCGCTGAGGATTTTCTCGGCTAAAGTTTGCCCCATGACTTTCCTTCGCATAACACAACTTTAAGATTTTACGGACAGCAACGGCCGAAAGTCAAGCTGAATTAAAGATAGACTCTCCTCCTTTTTCGTTGACTTCACTATCAGGCCACTGTTAATATTGAACTGGAAGGAGGGCGGACTTGATCAAAATGGCCCCTAGAATTGCTTTGTTTCCGTTGACGGCTGAGGTTAATCATCAGGGTCGCCTGGTGGTTGGCGGATGTGATACTGTCGAGTTAACCAAACAGTTTGGTACACCACTCTATCTCTTTGATGAGATTGGCTTGCGACGTAAGTGTGCGGAGTATAAGACTGAATTTAGCCGGCGCTATCCTGATAGTATGGTGCTCTACGCTGCCAAAGCTTTTATCAATAAGGCGATGGCGCTCCTCATCAAGGAGGTAGGGCTGGGATTAGATGTTGTTTCTGGCGGCGAGATGGGTATCGCCCACTCGGTAGATTTTCCGTTGGGGAAGGCTTATTTTCACGATAATAATAAATCGGCTGAAGAACTTAGTCTGGCTTTGGAGTGGGGAGTTGGGCGTATCGTCGTCGATAATTTTCATGAGTTACGGATGCTCGATAAGATAGCCGAGCAGAAAGGTAGTAAACCCGATATCTTGTTGCGAATAACGCCTGGTGTGAACGCTCGTACCCACCAGTACACTATTACTGGTAATGTTGACAGTAAGTTCGGTTTCCCCTTAGTTATCGGCGAAGAGGCGGTCACCATCGCTATGTCTCTCGCTAACCTGAACCTTATTGGATTGCATTTCCATATCGGCTCGCTCATTTTTGAGGTTGAACCCTACCAACAGGCAATTGAGTTTATCCTTAATTTTGCCGCAGAGATGAGACGGAAACATGGCTTTGAATTGAAGGAGCTGGATGTCGGTGGTGGCTATGCTGTTCAGTATACCCTGGATACTCCGGCACCGGCGGTTTCCTTATTTGCCGAAGCCATAACGACGAATATTATTCGTCAATGCCAGCGACACGAGATGCCATTACCTAGGCTTATTATCGAACCGGGAAGGTCCATCGTGGCTCGGGCGGGGGTGGCTCTCTACACAGTGGGAGCTATTAAGGAAGTGCCCGGTGTCCGGCATTATGTCTCAATTGATGGCGGCATGGCCGACAATATCCGTCCGGCTCTTTATGGGGCTAAGCAAGAAGCGGTACTGGCCAACAAAATGAGAGCTAAGGAGATCGGTAAATTTACTATTGCTGGTAAGTTTTGCGAATCGGGTGATATCTTAATTAGAGATATCGCTTTACCACAGCCGATGGCCGGCGATATTCTCGCCGTGCCCGGCTGCGGAGCTTACTGTTTACCACAGGCGAGTAACTATAATGCCTCGTTTAAGGTGGCGGTTGTTCTGGTCAATGAAGGTAAGGCGCGCTTGATTCGTCGTCGCGAAACTCTGGAAGACCTAATGAGATGCGATGTCGTTTAGTGGTTTTTTGAAAATTGGAGACTCAGTGGTTTGAGCTTGTTTTAGATTTCGGGTTTGGCGCTTCGGACTTAGGAAATCAGTATGTGGCAGGTAATTGGACAGGATAGGGCAGTTGCCCTACTTCGGCGTAGTCTGAAGAGTAATTCCTTGGCTCATGCCTATCTTTTTGTTGGCCCGCCCCATGTTGGTAAAATGACACTGGCGCTTAATCTGGCTCAGGCTTTAAACTGTGAAACCGTGGAGGTTCCCTGTGGCCAATGCCCCTCCTGTCAACGTATCATCTCAGGCCGGCATGCCGATATCCAGACTATGGTCTTGTCAGAGGACGACACGGCTGAAAATGAATCACGAACCAGGATTAGTGTTGACCAGATTGAACTGCTTCAGCATTCAGCTAGTTTGCCACCTTTTGAGGGTAAATATAAGATATTTATTATTGACGAGGCAGAACTCTTCTCTATCGGTGCCGCTAATCGTCTGCTGAAGACGTTGGAAGAGCCCACTGCTAAAGTGGTCTTTATATTACTTACCACTAATGAACGGCGGTTACCTGTAACCGTCATTTCCCGCTGTCAACGAGTGGAGTTGTTGCCATTGGCTACAACTGAGGTCGAGGTAGCCCTTTGTAAAAATTGGGGTGTTGATCCTGATAAAGCCACACTTTTGGCGAGGCTTTCTCGTGGTTGTCTCGGTTGGGCGGTATCAGCCGTCGTTAACGATAATTTACTCCAGCAACGTACTGAGCGTCTAGACGAACTACTGGTGATCATCGGTGCTGATTACGAGACGCGCTTCGATTACGTTGCCCGGTGGGTGGCTTACCCCGTGTTAAATACGGGGCGGCGGTTGATTCAAGAAAGGCTGGAGTTGTGGTTGGATTGGTGGCGAGATTTATTGTTGGTTAAGGTTGGTTTGAGCGAAACCGTTACTAATATTGACCGATTGTCTTGGCTTATCGACCTCGCGCGAAACCATAGTCTGGAGCAGATCAGGGCGATGATTGATGGCATTCAGGTAGCGGGTAATCAGCTTCGGCAAAATGCTAATCCGCAATTGGTACTGGAGGTATTAATGCTTAGCTTGCCTGAAACCGGAAGATATGGTAATGGGAAACGATGACTCAGTTTATGGTAAACTAAACGATGGTTCAGATTGTTGGTGTGCGTCTTAAAAAAACTGGGGCAGTGCGCTATTTTGACCCGAATGGTGTTGGTCTGGAAACAAATGACTATGTCGTCGTCGAGACAATTCGCGGTCTGGAGTTAGCTCAGGTAGCCGTTATGGCGAAACAGGTTGTTGCCAGCGCGGTAACTAAACCACTTAAGCCAATAGTGCGCAAAGCCGAGCCAGAGGACATTCAACGTGTCCAGGAGTTAGAAGTAAAAGAAAGAGAGGCGGTGGTTGAATGCGGTAAGCTAGCTGAGCAACTGAATCTGCCCATGAAAGTACTTTTGGCGCGGTATGATTTTGATGGTAAGCGGGTGAGTATCTATTTTAGGGCTGCCGAGAGGGTGGACTTTCGTGCATTGGTTCGGGACCTAGCGGGACAATTAAAAGTCCGGGTTGACTTCCGGCAGACCCGGCCGCGGGATGAAGCTAAGTTACTCGGTGGTTGTGGCCGGTGTGGTCGTGAACTCTGCTGTGCTGGCTTTCTGACCGAATTCGCGCCGGTTTCGATTAAAATGGCCAAGGTACAAAATCTACCCCTTAACCCGATGAAGATATCTGGTGTTTGTGATCGTCTGATGTGCTGTCTGGTCTATGAGAATGCTTTCTACCAAGCCTTGATGGAGAGACTACCCAGATATGGGCAGCGTGTTTCTACGACAAAGGGCATAGCTAAGGTAGTTGGTACAAACCCGCTGAAAGAAACGGTATTAGTTGAGCTTGCGGAGACTCAGGCAACGCTGGAATTACCTCTTAGTGAGCTTACGATGATTCATTCCGGGTACTCACCGGAGCCGTCGACAAAGAGCTAATGTTAGTAACCTATCCCCCTAACCTTTTCTCTACAAGAGAAGGGGTTAGCTGATATAGGGTGGGGGGTTATGACCAATAGAAAGGTTTGGGGCGTTAGTTTTTACCGATGGCGAAGGGAAAGAAGGGGATAGGTAGGTCAACCGGAAATTTTCCGGTGCCATCTTTTATCGAAGAAAGGCTCTTTGAGGCACAAGGCTATTTCTATATCGCCGGTATTGACGAAGTCGGCCGAGGCTCACTGGCTGGTCCGGTAGTCGCTGCGGCTGTTATTTTGCCATCTGGTTTAGACGCTTCCTGGCTTAATTTGGTGAGAGACAGTAAGCTTTTAAACTCGGCTCGTCGTGAATCCCTCTCCCACCATATTCATGAGGCGGCGGTTACCATCGGTATTGGGTCGGCCGACTGCGCCACTATCGACACTCAGGGTATTATAAAAGCCACACAATTGGCGATGACGTTAGCCATAAGGCGGCTTTCACCACCGGCTGAGGCTCTTCTTATCGATTTCATGCTGTTACCCGGAATTCAATTACCGCAAAAAGGTATAGTTGATGGTGATAGCCTCTGCCTTTCCATTGCCTGTGCTTCCATTATCGCTAAAGTGAGCCGGGACCACCTTATGTCCGCTCTGGATAATGTCTATCCTGGCTATGGCTTGGCTAAACATAAAGGTTATGGTACCAGTCAGCATTTGGCTTGTCTGTCTCGACAGGGGCCTTCACCTATCCACCGTCGTTCTTTCGGACCAGTTAAGGACTTGATTGAATAAATGAGTTAGAGGAATACGGGTACCATGAACGGAAAACCGGATTAGGTCTTTTTGGAAAGATGGGATTGTAAGCTTGGGGCTAGCTATTGCTCCCATTGGGAGGAGCGAAGATTTTACTTTACCCGCCAATAAGGCTATGTTAGAATAAACTACTCTTAAAGTATGATTTTTCGGAAGCAATGTCAGACCAGACACTACGTATTATCGATGCCAACCTGAACCGCGCGGGCGAAGGGCTGCGACTTCTCGAGGAAATCGCCCGTCTGCTACTCAACGATGCGGCGCTGACTCAACAGCTTAAGACGATACGCCATGAGTTATTAAGGGAAGACATCCCGCTCTACCAGCAGTTCTTGCAGGCAAGAAACGCCGCAGACGATGTCGGCACTAATCTTCAAATTCCGGGCGAAGACAAGACGAGGGCTCTACCTCTGGTGGTGGTGGCTAACGCGAAGCGTGTGCAAGAATCACTGAGGACATTGGAAGAGCTAACTAAAACCCACGATACTACGCCAGAATTGGATTCAGAGAAATTCAAACAAACCCGATTTACCTTATACACTATCGAACAGAAGCTCGTCGCTAGACTACTTCATCAGGATAAAATCAGACGACTCCCCGGACTTTATGTTATTATCGACACCGAAGCGTTGAAAGGACGTAAGCATGTTGAAGTTGCTCGTCAGGTAATTCGTGGTGGCGCGGCAACAATCCAACTACGGGATAAAATTCTGAGTCGGAAAGAACTGTTGCCCATTGCCCGGCAGCTTAAAACTCTCTGTATCGAGCATAAGGTGCTTTTTATCGTCAATGATTACCTCGATATTGCTTTGGAGACCGATGCTGACGGAGTGCACGTGGGACAGGATGACTTGCCTGTGAGGGTTGTCCGTAAATGGCTGCCGCCGGACAAGATTTTGGGTAGTTCAGCTAGGACCGTCGAACTGGCGCTCGCCGCTCAATCTGATGGTGCCGATTATCTTGGTGTCGGCGCGATGTATCCGACCTTATCTAAAAAAGTGAAGACTGTCCTTGTTGGGTTGGAAAGGCTGAGCCAGATTAAACAAGCCGTATCGTTACCATTGGTGGCTATCGGTGGCATTAGCGAAGACAACGTGGCTGATGTTATTGAGGCTGGCGCTGTCTCGGTCGCTGTCATTAATGCCGTATGGGGTGCGGAGTCGCCGGAAGAAGCCGCTCGACAAATCGTAGCGAGATTAGAGCATTTATCCTGAGCGGAATTGAAGGACAATTTAGAGCCGATGGTTATCCATCCTTAAGGTTTAGGATGGAGATTAGAGGAGCTATGTTGACTTCCATCGCTAAATACGCTAAACTCACTGGTTTAGTGAAGGGCATAGTTTTGGGTGTCTATAATCCTGGGAGTTACCCGATGGAAAAGGCGGGGGGGAAGCCAACCGCCATTTTTTATGGATAGTAATTATTCTACTCTAATTGAGCCAGTATCATAACCTCAGCGTTTATATTACTGGAAAGGAGAACAGTATGGACTTAGTTTGGATCGCCGTAATCTGCGGTATCCTCGGGGTGGTGGTGGTAGGTTATTTTGCGCGCTATGTCTTACGGCAAAGCCCGGGGACGGAAAAAATCAGGGAGATTTCAAGTGCCGTGCAAGAAGGCGCGATGGCTTTTATCCATCGGGAATACCGTACCGAGATTATTGTCGTTGTTATCGTTGCCATCATCTTGGCTCTACTTGGTCTAACTAGTCCTGATTTAGGTTTAAAAGCGGCCGTCGCCTTTATTTTTGGTGCTGTTTGTTCGATGGGTGCCGGCTATGCTGGTATGAGTATGGCGGTAAGGGCCAACGGACGGACGACGGCGGCTGCCGAGACTAGCCTGAACCAGGGGTTACGTGTTGCCTTCCGGGGTGGTGCCGTTATGGGACTAACCGTTGTTAGTATGGGTATCCTCGGTATATCCATTCTCTATTTCGTCTGGCATAATGACCCCAAATTTATCGTTATCATACCTGCTTACGCTACCGGAGCTTCACTGGTGGCTCTCTTCGCCAGAGTTGGCGGGGGTATTTTTACTAAGGGGGCTGACGCCGGCTCTGATCTTGTTGGTAAAGTCGAAGCTAATATCCCAGAAGATGATCCGAGAAATGCCGCGGTAGTTGCTGATCTGGTCGGTGATAATGTTGGTGATGTTTGCGGTATGGGAGCTGATCTTTTTGAATCTTATGTCGAGGCAATCATTGCCGCTATGACTTTGTCTGCCCTGGCCGTCGGTATCGGTGTTGTGACCGATATACAGACTGCCTGGTATTTACCGATATTGATTGCCGCTGGCGGTATCATCGCTTCAATAATCGGTAGTTTCCTGGTCAGAGTAGGCGAGAAACCAGAAATGAGAGCGTTACTAGGGGCTCTGCGGCGCGGTACACTCAGTGCTTCGATCTTAACTGCCGTCTTTGCCTTTCTTGCTATCTTCTTCCTTAAAGTTGACATCGGACTATTCTGGGCCGTACTTGGTGGGCTGGTGGCTGGTGTTCTTATTGGTGAGGCTACTGGCTACTATACATCGTACAGTTTTAAGCCAACGAAAGGAATTGCAGAGGATTCTCAATTCGGCGCTGGTGGTACTATCATTCGTGGTTTGGCAGTTGGGTTGGAGAGTTGCTGGCCTTCGGTGATTCTTGTTGCTATTGCGACGATGGTCGCCTATAAATTCGGAGGGTTTTACGGAGTCGCTATTGCTGCTACTGGTATGCTCTCAACCCTTGGCGTAACGCTGGCAACCGATGCCTATGGACCAATAGCGGATAACGCTGGTGGTCTTAGTACCATGGCTGGATTACCCCCGGAAGTACGCGAGAAAACTGACGCTCTTGATTCTCTGGGCAACACTACTGCCGCTACGGGTAAGGGTTTTGCCATTGGCGCGGCAGTGCTGAATGCCCTGGGTCTAACTCTTTCCTATGGTATGGCCGCCGGACTGGTTTCGGTTTCTTCTAATGGGCAAATTGTGGCCGCACCGGAACTAAATCTGATGAGTGTTCAGGTTATCGTTGGCGTCCTTCTTGGCGCTCTCCTACCGACTATCTTCGTCGCTATGACAATGAACTCTGTTGGTGTCGCTACGGGCCTAATTGTAAGTGAAGTACGTCGTCAGTGGCGTGAGATACCTGGTTTAAGGGAAGGTACGGCTCGAGCCCAATATAGCCGGTGCGTGGATATCTGTACCCGGGCGGCTCTGAAACAGATGTTGGCTCCATCCATCATGACCATCATCGCTCCAGTTCTGGTTGGTATCGTGCTCGGTAAATTCGCTCTCGGTGGCTTCCTTGTTGGTGCTTTAGCTGCAGGCTTTGTCATTGCCCTCACCTTCAACAATGCTGGGGGTGCTTGGGACAACGCTAAGAAATATATTGAAGCGGGTAACTTTGGCGGTAAAGGGTCTGATGCCCATCATGCCGCTGTCGTCGGTGATACTACCGGTGACCCGATGAAAGACACGTCTGGACCATCACTGAACATCATGCTCAAGCTGATGGCGGTGATATCGTTATTGTTGGCTCCGGTATTGACTAGGTTTACGGGGCTACTCTAAGGTGGCTAGCTGAGAGGCAGCAGTGAAATCGATAAAAGTGACCAGCCCAATTGTTTTTTCGGTACGTCGAGATGATATCCCGAAGGAGCTTCTACGGGAATTTTATCGGACGATGCTCTGGATACAAAAGGTGGAGCTTAAGATTAATGAGCTCTACCATGAAGATGAAATGAAAACTCCTGTCCATCTTTGTCTCGGTCAGGAGGCGGTGGCCGCCGGAGTTTGTCTCAATCTTAATGCCGATGACTATGTTTTTACCAATCATCGGGGACACGGCCATTATATCGCCAAGGGAGGTAATGTTAAGGCGATGGTTGCCGAATTTTACAATCGGGAGACCGGTTGCTCACGCGGTCGTGGTGGCTCAATGCATCTTGTTGACACGGCTGTTGGCCTACTTGGCTCATCTTCTATTGTCGGAGGCGGTATTCCGATCGCTACCGGTGCGGCACTAGCCTCTGTTCTGCGTAAGGACAACCGTGTCTCGCTGGCTTTTTTTGGTGATGCCGCTGTCGAAGAGGGTGTTATATACGAAAGCATTAATTTTGCCATGCTTAAGAAGCTGCCGGTGGTCTATGTGTGTGAAAATAACCTGTATTCCGTTTTTTCCCATCTAAGTAAGCGACAAGCCCAGGATGATATCTACCGCCGCTTTATCGGTTTAGATATCCCGATCTATCGGGTTGATGGTAATAATGTCGTTGCAGTCTACCATACGGCGAAGAAAGCAATTGCTCAGGCGCGCGATGGAGGTGGACCGTCATTTATCGAATGTCGGACTTACCGGTTAAAAGACCACCACGGTACTGGTTCTGGCGTAGAAGTCGGCTACCGTTCGCAAGAGGAAGTAGACGAGTGGGCTGCCAGGTGTCCGGTGAAGAACTATGAACGTTTTCTTTTGGAGCAGAAACTATTAACGGCGGTTGAGATTAAGCAGTTCACTGATGCTGTTGATCGTGAAGTTGAGGGGGTCTTTAATTTCGCCCAGGCTAGTCCATTGCCTAGGGAAGATGAAGTCTCGAACTACTTATATCAGTAAAGGATTTGTCCTGAGTGGAGTTGAAGGAAAGCTAATGGATTGGTCAAAGACCCTGGTAAAAGAAGAAATTAATTTTGAGGCGGATAAAAAGGGAAGGCAGCTCTCTTATGTCGCCGCAATTAGGGAAGCTTTGGAACTAGCCATGACTAGTGACGAGCGTGTTTTTATCATGGGGCAGGGGGTTGACGATCCTGCAGGTATGTTTGGGATTACCTTAGATCTGCATAAAAAATATGGCCAAGAACGAGTTTTTGACACGCCTTTATCAGAGAATGCGTTAACTGGTGTCGCTATCGGGGCGGCTGTGGCTGGTATGCGGCCGGTTTACATGCATAATCGTCCCGATTTCTTGTTGCTGGCGATGGACCAAATTGTCAATCATGCCGCTAAGTGGAGCTATATGTTTGGTGGAAGTGTCCGGGCACCACTTGTTATCTGGGCCTGCGTCGGGCGGGGTTGGGGTGGTGCGGCCCAGCATACCCAAACTTTGCAGGGGTTATTTATGCATATTCCTGGATTACGTCTGGTTATGCCGGCTACTCCCCATGATGCTAAAGGTCTACTTATTACTAGTATTGCCGACAATAATCCGGTGATTATTCTCGAACACCGTTGGCTTCTCCGACAAAGCGGTTACGTGCCCGAAGGATTATATTCCATCCCCTTTGGTCGTGGTGTTGTCCGAAGACAAGGGAAAGATGTTACTATTGTGGCGATTTCTTACATGGTGGTCGAAGCTCTGGAAGCGGCTCGGGAGTTAGGAAAACAGGGCATCGATGCTGAAGTAATCGATCCAAGAACTCTGAGGCCATTGGATGAGGCGATTATCTTGGGGTCTGTCAAGAAAACGGGTAGACTAGTTGTTGCCGATACCGGATGGAAAACGGGTGGTGTCGGAGCTGAAATTACGGCTCTAGTGGCGGAAAAAGGGTTTGAGTATCTGAGGGCACCAGTCAGGCGTGTTACTACGCTCGATATACCAACACCGGCAAGTGATGTGCTTGAGGCGAAGTTCTATACGGGTAAGGCGGATATCATCGTTAGTTGTTCGGAAATTATGGGGAAGAAGGTGACGAAATAATCCGATCTAATCCCTACGAGTCGGGACGGTAAGTTTTGATGGAAAGGAACGGGAGGATTTTTGTTGCTGGTCATGAGACTATGGTGGGCGCGGCGGTGTTACGCCGTTTGGAGGCGGTGGGTTACACTAATCTGGTGCCACCGGATTCCGTCAGACTGGACCTGACTGATCAGAAAATGGTCTTTGATTTCTTTAGGGCGGAGAGTCCGGACTATGTTTTTCTGACGTCAGCTAGAGTCGGCGGTATCTTAGCTAACAGCCGATTCCCCGCCGAGTTTATTTATACTAATATCCAAAGCCAGTCGAATGTTATTCACGCTGCTTGGAAATCAGGTGTGAGGAAGTTACTTTTCTTGGCTAGCTCTTGTGTATATCCCAAGGATTGCCCACAACCGATAAAGGAAGAATACTTGCTATCGGGTAAACTTGAGCCCACCAGTGAGCCGTACGCCGTTGCCAAGATTGCCGGTGTTAGGATGTGTCAGTCCTATCGCGAACAATATGGCGCAAACTTTATTTCAGCTGTGCCTGCCGACCTTTATGGACCAATGGATGATTTCAATCCGGAAACCGGTCATGTTCTGGCATCATTACTCGCTAAAATGTATCAGGCCAAGACTAGTGACCAGGCGGAGGTGGTGGTCTGGGGTACCGGCTCACCACGGCGCGAGTGTCTTCATGTCGATGATCTGGCCGATGCTTGCCTTTTTTTGATGGATAATTATGACGACCTGGGGGTGATTAATATCGGTTCGGGACAGGATGTGTCTATTGGGGAACTGGTCGGGTTGATAAAGGAGATCGTTGGTTTCGAGGGTGATATAATCTTTGATAAATCTAAGCCGGATGGAGCGCCACGGAAGCTTTTGGATGCTAATAGAATTAATAAGCTGGGTTGGTCACTCCGGATTAGTCTAGAGGATGGTATTCGACAAACTTATGGGTGGTATGTTAGTCTCATGCATAGGAAAGAGCAACTATATTGAAGATACTAGTTACTGGGGCTGCGGGGTATATTGGTTCGATATTGGTACCGACATTACTGCAACGGGGATATGAGGTTGTGGCACTCGATAATTTCATGTATAACCAGTCGTCCCTCTTGGATTGTTGTTATGATAAAAAGCTGACGGTCGTTCGTGGTGATGCTCGTGATGAGGATTTGGTTTTAAAATACCTGAAGTCTATCGATGTTATTTTCCCTCTAGCGTGTTTAACCGGCGCTCCCATCTGTGCTAAGGATCCGGTCAGCGCTCACAGTACCAATCTCGATGCTATTAAGATGCTCCTCAAACATCGTAGTCGTGACCATCTCATTATTTTCCCCAACACTAATAGTGGCTATGGCATCGGTGAGAAAGGCATCCTTTGTACTGAAGAAACTCCCATGCGGCCAGTCACACTCTACGGTCGGTTAAAGATGGAGGCGGAAAAGAGTGTTTTGGAGGCAGGTAATGCTATTGTCTTTCGTCTGGCAACGGTGTTTGGCATTAGCCCTCGGATGCGTCTGGATTTATTGGTCAACGATTTTACCTATCGCGCTGTTACTGACCGTTTTGTCGTCCTTTTTGAAGCTCATTTCAAGAGGAATTACATCCACGTCCGAGATGTGGTCAAGGTATTTCTGCACTGCTTAGATAATTTTGATCAGATGAAGAACGAGCCGTATAACGTTGGTTTGAGTGAGGCTAATTTAAGTAAGTGGGAGCTGTGCGAAGAGATTAAGAAGATGGTACCTGATTTTTATTTTGTCCAAGCTAAGGTCGGTGAGGATCCGGACAAGCGGGATTATATTGTCAGTAATGCTAAGATTGAAGCTGCCGGGTTTAAACCAGATGTTTCGTTACAAATGGGTATTGCCGAACTGATTAAAGGGTATCAGGTCATCAGACGGAATCAGTTCAGTAATGTTTGATTGACCTTAGGTCTGCCTGCTAAGACTTGACGGGCAGGCTTGGGCAACGGTAAGATAGAGATTGTTTGCTAACCCAACGCCATGTGTTAAATACGGGGTTGAGGTAGGACATGATTATTTGCCGGACACCATTTCGTATTTCCTTCTTTGGCGGTGGTACAGACTATCCGGTATGGTATCGGGAAAACGGCGGTGCCGTACTGGGTACAACTATCGACAAGTATTGTTACATTACTGGTCGTTGCCTACCACCATTCTTTGAGTATAAGTACCGCATTGTCTATTCTCAGGCCGAGCATGTACGGAGTATCGATGAAATTTGTCACCCGGCGGTAAGGGAAACTCTGCGTTATTCGCAAGTTACTGACGGGATGGAAATTCACCACGACGGTGATTTACCCGCCAGAACGGGGTTGGGTTCAAGTTCATCCTTTACCGTTGGGTTACTCCATACTCTTTATGCCCTGAAAGGCATCATGCCATCTAAGATGCAATTGGCGAAAGAGGCCATAAATATTGAGCAGAATGTGCTTAAGGAGAATGTTGGTTGTCAAGACCAGGTTATGGCGGCGTTTGGTGGGTTTAACCGGGTATTGTTTAGCGATGACGGTAATATCGAACTTAGACGGGTTACGGTTCAGCCGGGGCGGCTCGAGTTATTACAGGATCATTTACTTTTAGTCTTCACGGGCTTTTCGCGAATGGCTTCAGATATTGCAGAGGAGCAGATACGGCAAACTCCTAACCGAAAGCAGGAGTTGGTGGCAATGTACCAGATGGTAGATGCAGCTCTTGATATTCTTAATGGTGCTGGTGACATCACAGAATTCGGGAAATTACTCCACGAAAGCTGGCAACTAAAGCGTAGTTTGACTGACAAGATATCTACCCCGCACACCGATGATCTTTATGAGACGGCGATTAGGGCTGGGGCTACTGGTGGCAAACTTCTGGGGGCTGGTGGGGGTGGCTTCATGCTCTTCTTCGTTAAACCGGAACTACGGTCTGTGGTCCGAGAGGCTCTTGGTAGCCTCTTATGTGTTCCCTTCCGTTTTGAGAGTTCGGGTAGCCAGATTATTTTCTACGAACCGGATTTATTTTACGGGAAAACACGGGTGGTGGGAGAATAACGGAGTGGCACAAAAGTTAGATCTTCTTTTGGTAAATCCGGGCAGTCGTTCTCAGGTATATGGCAAGCTTGCCTCCTCACTTTCCGGTATCGAGCCGCCTATTTGGGCAGGATTGATTGCTGCCGTGGTTCGTCAGCAAGGTTTTTCGGTTAAGCTAATCGATGCCGAGGCGGAAAACTGGAGTCCGGAATACATTGCTGAGAAAGTGGCCGAGGAGGATCCTTTCTTGACTGATATTGAGGTACTTGGTTCGAACCCTTCGGCATCGTCAACACCTAAAATGACGGCAGCGGGTGAAGTTGCTAGAGCCTTGAAGCATAAAGCACCACAGATTAAGACGATTTTTAGTGGTCTTCACCCATCGTCTCTTCCGGAACGGACCCTAAGAGAAGAGGCAGCCGATTTTGTTTGCCAGGGGGAGGGTTTTCATACTATTCCGCTCCTTTTAAAGGCACTTAAATCAAACTCCGACTTTAATTGGGGGCAAATTCCAGGTCTTTGGTATGCTGAGAAAGACCAGATAACTCCGATGGAGTCGTGGGCACCTCTGGTTAATCCCGATGATTTGCCGATGACGGCCTGGGATTTGTTGCCGATGGATAGATATCGTGCTCATAACTGGCATTGTTTCGATCGTATCGACCAGCGGCAGCCCTACGCGGTCGTTTATACTAGCTTGGGTTGTCCCTTTAATTGTAGCTATTGTAATATCCATGCTATCTATGATGGTAAACCGGGTATACGTTTTCGTAGTCCGGAGAAGGTCGTTAAGGAAATAGACTTTTTAGTAAAAAACTACAAGGTGCGTAATATCAAGTTTCTCGATGAGTTGTTTGCTATTAACGAGGACCGCGTGATGCGTATTTGTGACCTCATTATTCAGGGTGGTTATAATTTGAACATCTGGGCTTACGCTCGGGTGGATACGGTCAATGAAGGAATGCTAAGAAAAATGAAACAGGCTGGTATCAACTGGCTGGCATATGGGTTTGAGTCGGCTAGCGCTGAGGTTCGCCGAGGCGTATCCAAAAAATTCGAAGCGGATGTGGTCTCTAGGGTGGTGGCGATGACTCAGGCGGCTGGTATTTATATCATCGGTAATTTTATCTTCGGTCTGCCTGACGACGATCAGGGAACGATGAGAGAGACACTCGATATGGCTAAAGAATTCAATTTTGAGTATGTAAATTTTTATACGGCAATGGCTTACCCCGGTTCTCAGTTGTATGAGAATGCCGTTAAGCAAGGTGTTGCTTTACCGAAAGAGTGGTATGGGTATAGCCAATATGCCGAAGAAACTCTTCCTTTATCGACGAAGTACTTGTCTGCCGCCGAAGTATTGCGCTTTCGCGATAGGGCTTTTAAGGAATACTTCAGTAATCCGAAATATTTAGCTATGATTAAGGAAAAATTTGGCCCGAAGGTAGTTGAGCATATCGAGGGGATGCTGAAACACGAAATTCTTCGGAAGTTTGTTTAAAGTGAGCTACGGAGGTATAAGTTGCGAGTATCGTTCGGTGAATTAAGAATCGGTGCTTCTGCTCGGAAATATGTGCAGAGGGCTCTGGATAAGAGCTGGGTTTCGGAAGGAGCGAATGTTGCCGAATTTGAAGAAAAGTTCGCTAGTAAATTCGGTTACAAGCATGCCATCGCGACCAGTTCCGGGACAGACGCCGATATTTGCAGTTGCGCTATGCTCTATAATTTTGGGGCGAGAAGAGGCGATGAGATTATTCTGCCGGCCGCATGCTTTGTGTCGTGTGTTAATTCTATTCTAGCTGCTGGGTTCGTACCTAAATTCGTTGATATCGAGCTAAAAACTCTGAATATTGACCCGAAGAAAATCGAAGCAGCGATTACGGGTAAGACCAGAGCCATCATGGCGGTTCATACTATGGGTAAACCGTGTGAGATGGACTCGATTATAAAAATTGCCCGGGCGCATAATCTAATAGTTATCGAGGATAGCTGTGAAGCTCACGGTGCCACTTACAAAGGTAAGGTGGTTGGTAGTATGGGTGATATGGGTACTTTTAGCTTCTACCCGGCTCATGTCGTTGTCGCGGGCGAAGGTGGTATGGTGGTGACCGATAATGATGAGATTGACTGTGTAGTCCGTTCGGTTAAATCTCATGGTCGTCCCTTTGGCAGTAACTATTTTGATTTTCAGCGTATCGGTTTTAATTCAAGGATGAATGAGCTGACTGCCGCTGTCGGTCTAGAAGGTTTAGAACACTTCGATGAGACTTTCAACCAGCGTAAAGATAATTTTTATAAACTTCTGAAGCTAACCACAGATTTATCTGAGTATGTTTACTTGCCTGAGGAAGAAAGCTACGAAAAATTGAGCCCTCATGCTTTTTCGCTGGTTTTGAAAGATAAGAAATATGACGGCACCAGATTCTGCAAATACCTGGAATCCAAAGGGATTCAATGTAAGACTTTGTTCGGTAGTTTACCGACTCAGCATCAGGCCTTCGCATTCATGAATCAAAAATACGGTCAGTTTCCGGTGTCCGAATATGTCGGAGAAAACGGTCTGCACTTTGGTATGCACCAGTATTTAACTGATGATGATTTAGTCTTTGTTGGCGATACCCTGAAGGGTTATTTCAAATAGGCGGTATTCAGCGAGTACTTTGAATACTATCCAAAGAATCGCCAAGAACGTAGCCGTACTTACCATCGCTGAGATTACGACTGCGGTTATCGGTCTCTTCTTCATTATGTATGTTGCCCGCTATCTAGGGGCAGAGGGATTTGGTGTTCTATCCTTTGCGCTGGCCTTTACTGCTATTTTTGGTGTATTTACCGATATTGGCTTAAACCCGCTAACGACAAGAGAGGTTGTTAGGAATAAAGCCTTAGCCCCAAAATACTTGGGAAATATTACTGGCTTAAAAATAATCTTGACCACGGTTACCTTCGGGTTAATTGTCCTAGCAATAAACCTCTTAGGTTATCCAGACCAAACGAAAAATATCGTCTATCTTATCGCTCTATTTCTTGTTTTTAATGCTTTCAGCACGACGTTTTACTCAATCTTTCAGGCACACGAGAGGATGGAGTTCGTCACTCTGGGGCGGATTTTTAATGGTGTTTTACTCTTAGCCGGAGCTTTATTTGCCGTCGGTCAAGGTTTGAGCGTAGTCGTTTTTGCATCTGTGTATCTTCTGGCCAGCGCGCTTACTTTAGTATTTAATGGTATTGTCTCAATCTGGAAATTTACTAAACCAAGGATAGAGATTGATTTTGGTTTTTGGAAAGAAACCATTAAGCAAGCGTGGCCTTTCGGTCTAGCTGGAGTCTTTACTGGCATCTACTTCTGGGTGGATTCGGTCATGCTTTCTTTCATGAAGGGAGATGAGGTGGTTGGCTGGTATAGTGCCGCCTACCGACTGGTTTTCGTTTTAACGGTTATTCCTGGTGTATATTTTACCTCTGTCTTTCCGGTCATGTCCAGATATTATGTCACATCGAGAGAATCCTTGAGGCTCATCTATGAAAAATCCATTAAATACATGTTTATTTTTGCTGTTCCGATTGCTATTGGGACAACTATTCTGGCAGATAAGGCGATAATGTTAATATTTGGTCCTGGATATTCTAATTCCATAATTGCTCTTCAAATACTCGTCTGGGCGGTGGCATTTGTCTTTATTGGTGCCGGTTTTGCACGGTTATTTGAGTCATCAAATAAGCAGGTAATAGTAACTATGGTAGCTGGAAGTTGCGCCTTACTGAATGTAGTTCTAAATCTAATTCTCATTCCGAAGTACAGCTATAGAGGAGCGAGCATTGCTACGGTTGTGACTGAGTTTGCCACTCTAGCTCTTCTCCTACTCTGGAGTTCTAAGATTGGGTATGGTATTTCCGGGAAAAAGCTCATAAATATCTTGGCTAACACTCTGGCAGCCGGCCTCGTGATGTGTGGTTTTGTTTTTGTTTTGCAGGATTTAACTGTATGGGCGCTGGTGCCACTATCAGCCTTACTCTACTTCATAGTGCTATTCATAATTAGAGGTATAGATGGAGAAGACATACTGTTACTTAAACAGATGGTCCTCAAACAACAAACCGAGATAGATATTATTGAAAAGGATACTAAAACAAAGGATTTTACCGGAGGATAGGTATAATATAATATCAGGAAAGATGTATTGTCTTAGCTCCCGATAGCGGTGTATGGTATTACATCAAGAGGAGAGTCTCGCTTCTTCAAGCAAAGGTAGATTAGCGGCTTTGGCAAACGGGGATATAGATATGAAAGATAACGTATTTCAATTTATAAGTCATGATGAGAAGGAAGGTGTTGCCGATAAGCCACTGGTTAGCATTATTACCCCGGTTCTCAACAGAGTTCAATATGTAGAGGAATGTATTCTGAATATATTCAATCAGACATACCCTAATATAGAGCATATCTTTGTTGATGGTAGTTCTACCGATGGTACGCTAGAAGTGTTATCCAGGTATCGAGCTAAAAACATCGATCGAATAAGGTATATTTCAGAACCCGATAATGGTTTAGGTGATGCGGTTAATAAAGGCTGGAGAATGGCGAAAGGGGAAATCTTAGGTTGGATTGATACAGGCGATATTTACGAGCTAGATACTATTCAGGCAGTAGTAGATGCTTTCCGGATTTATCCAGATGTCGGTGTTGTCTTTGGCGGTGGTCGTATGGTAAATGATAAGGGCGAATTTTTGAGAACATACATAACTAAGGACTTTAATTTAAAGGATACAATTAATGATAGAAATCAGATGCATACGCCACCGTCAGCTTTTTATAGGCAAGTGGTTATCAGAGAAAAAGACTGGCTATTACCTAACTCCGGAGATTCATTTGAACTGCACATAATGGCAGGAAAATCATACAAAATACATCGGATTGATAAATTAATATTTACTATAAGATTGCAGAGCGACAGCATAACCTACTCTAAAAGTGGTAGGGGATTGGTAAGGGAAAGTTTCCGGACCGGCTATCTTGTGTGCAGGAAGTATGGCGGTAGCATATTCGCTCCCCGCTGCAGAAGGTATTTCATCTTTATGGTACTGGACAGGTTGCGGCTTTATGATTTCGTGGTTCTGGTAGTCTTAGTAAGACTACGACGTTATTCATTTATTAATAAACTGCTATCAAAACTAGGGATGGTTACTAATTGACGACTAGAGATAAACCGTTGGTGAGTATCGTTACACCGGTTCTCAATGGTGTTAGATATTTGGAGGAATGTATTCAAAGTGTCTTGAATCAAAATTATCCTAACATCGAACATGTTTTTATCGATGGCGTTTCTACCGATGGGACTCTGGAGATGCTGGCTGACTACAAGACAGAATATCCTGACCGGATAAGGTTTGTTTCGGAATCGGATAAGAGCGCCGGGGATGCATGGATTAAGGGAGTAAAAATAGCAAGAGGGGCGATTTTGGGTTGGTTGGGCGCAGATGATACCTATTGTCCGGATGCCATCCAGACGGCAGTAAAGTTCTTTGAAACGAACCAGGATACCTATTTTATGTTCGGTGGTTGCAACTACATAAATGAAAGAGGCAAGCTAATTAAGCAAGTTGTAACCAAAGATTTTAATTTGGAGGAGGCAATCAACGATTCGTGCAGTATACCATGTACTTCGGCATTTTATAAACAAGAAATAATCGAGAGGGTAAGTCCAGATATCATTGCGGAACAGGATAGCGAGCTAGAATATTGGATAATGGTTGGGAAGGTATTTAAGATTTACCGGATTGACGATATACTTTCCAACTTTAGGTTATACAATGATAAAGCCCGCGCCCGTAATGACATATATAGTTTTGCACGCACAACTTTTATGATGGGCAGACGACATGGAGCCGGTCTTTTTTCTCCTTGTGCGAGAAGATACTACCTGGCTCTGGCAAGTCGTCCGTTACAGCCTCTTCTCGACCCTATTTTCCACTTTATGAGTACTGGTGATACAGATAGGGGGGGCTTTTTGGTAAAGGTAACTCGCCCGCTCCATCCAATCTTGGGTTCCCTTTATCACTTTATAGTGGGCAGTAAACCATCAGGGAGAAAATAAGGGTTATCAGGTTATTCATTCCTTCACTTTTATGACCTTTGCCGGTACTCCCACTGCGACAACTTTGGCGGGTATATCCTTAATAACTACGGTGCCCGCACCAATAGTGGTCCATTCTCCCACCGATACCTCGTGTATAAAGTTTGCACCTGTACCAACATAAACTCCTTCGCCCAGTTGATCATTGCCATTTACTATTACCATAGGGAGTAATGAACAGTAGTTACCTATAATTGCATCATGCCCTATGGAGCAGTTTGCATTAATCTGAACATGGTTTCCCAGAACTATGTTTACTGTTAGTACTACTCCAGCACAGATAACAATATCTTCTCCTAGCTCTACAAATTCAGACATTATTACTGACGGATGTATAGCATTATAGAATTTGATACCCATCGCTTGTAGTCTCTCAACTACTTGCTTTCGCATTTCACAATTACCTATGGCACAGATACAGCCTAGGTTGGTATTGTTGTGTGCTTTTAGCCACTCTAATCCCCCAAGAACAGGATAACCATTCGTTTCCTTCCCGTGTAGTTTTTCGTTCTCATCAATAAACCCCAGAATATTCCAGACCATGGATATTTGGTTTTGTGCTTTGAATATCTCCAAAACCTCTCTGCCAAAACCCCCGGCTCCTACGATGACTACTGAGTTCATTCCCATATTTAGTCTTCCTGTGCTGTACTTCCAGTAAAGAAATCTTGTATTTGCTCTACAATATAATCCATTTCTTCTCGAGTTAATGTGGCGTACATTGGTAATGTCAGAACTTCAGATGCTACCTTTTCGGTCAAAGGTAAATGACCTTCTTGGTAGTCAAATTTTTGGCGGTAGAATTGCGTTAAGTGCACTGGGTTAAAATATACCCTAGACATGACCCCGTGCCTGGATAAATATGCCTCAAGTTTGTCCCTGATACCTTCTCCCACATTCAGTCTGACGGTGTTTAGCTGATAGACATGAGTATAACCCTCCGGTATTTTAGAAACTCTAATCTCTTCTATCTCAGACAGTCGGCTAGTGAGATACCTAGTATTTTCCCTTCTCATACGGATAATATCGTCTATTTTATCTATCTGAGCTAATCCTAGAGCAGCAGTCATTGTAGACATCCTGAAGTTATATCCCAATGTTACATACTCCCCTGGCTTTGCTGAAGAAAAGTAATTGGTAGTGCCTGCTCTGCCTTGATTACTAATTAGTCTTGTTTTCTCGCATATTTCCTCAGAGTTTGTCAAAACCATACCACCTTCTCCTGTAGTGATTACCTTAGGGGCACAAAAACTCAGGATGGCAGAATCGCCGAAACTTCCAGTCTGTTTTCCGTTGACCGTAGCGCCAAGAGACTCGGCAGCATCTTCTAATAGAACGAGGTTATGCTTCTGGGCAATTTGTTTTAGTTTCTCGATATGGCATGGTAAGCCACCATAGTGGATAGGGATAATGGCTTTTGTCCTGGGGGTAATTTTCTTTTCTACATCCTCTGGGTCAAGTCCATATGTTTCTTCTTCTATTTCAGCAAAGATAGGTTTAGCTCCAACAAAGAGAGGGGCATTAGCTGTGGCAATAAAAGTGAATGATGGAACAATGACCTCATCTCCTGTTCCTATGCTATGTGCGGCGAGCGCAACATGTAAGGCGGAAGTACCGGAGTTTACCGCAATGGCATATCTCACCCCAACATATTCACAGGTTCTTCTTTCGAATTCTGTAATCTCAGGTCCTATTGCCCAATAGTTCCCATTTTCGATAACTGAGGTGATTTTCCTTACATCATGTTCATCCCAGTATATTTTGAATAATGGTATATTCCGAGTCATTTCCCCTAAATCCTCTCTTATTTGTTCTGGGTTAAAGATTCATAAAGTTTCTCGTATTTCTCGACTCCCGTTTGCCATGACAGGTTTGTCATTATATGTTGTCTCGTTTTCTGCGTTTTATTTCTTATGTCGGTGGGGTTATCGAGGATCTTTTGCATTAAATCCACTAAGGCGGGTATATTACCATATTCTACTAAATACCCGCCATCTAGTTTACTTACAATTTCACCAGCGCCAGTATCTTTAGTGATTATGACTGGAGTACCGGATAGTATTGCCTCAAAAGGGGAACCCGGCCCCCGCTCATACGTAGAGGTCTGAACTAGCATAACGGCATCTACGAGGGCAGATAGTTTATCTATCCCGCTTAATAATCCCGTAAAGAGTACCTTTCCCGATAAACCTAATCTATTGATTAGTTTTTCTAAGGTAGATTTATAACCCTGGTCAGGGCCTACTATTGCCAGGATAATGTCTTCTCTTTGTTGTCTTAATTGGTGAAATGACTCAACTAAGAACTTAATCCCTTTTATTTGATGTATTCTACCCAAGAATAAAATTATATATTTCTCCTTAATGTTAAATTTACGTCGGAATTGTCCTAAAGGTGGGAGTTGGGAAAATTCTTCAATATTGTAGAAGGGAGGAATCAAAACAATCTCAGGTTGCTTTATTCCCATTTCTTTATATTCACCAACTTCTGATTCAGTACCAGCAATGACTTTACTCGCTTTTCTTAATATTCTATAGCCAAAGAGCGTATCGAAGGTTCTTTTTAGATGCTGCTTTTGAAAAATAGGTAATACTCCACCATGAGCCTGTAAAATATAGGGCACACCGTATCTTGTGGCGTAATACTGAACTATTATATTTTGGAAGGTTCTATAGTTGTTCATGTGAATAGTATCGAAATATCTAATTTCTTCTTTTGCCCGCTTTATTATACCTGGCGTAACTAAGAAATTGGCTAGACTCAGCCAAGTTTTGAAAGTATGAACCTTGACTTCAGGGATGGAACTTATGTATTTCTGGCTTAGTTTGAAGTCGCTGGTATAAAGTGTGACTTCATGCCCTTTTTTGACTAGTTGATTTGTTAGTTGATACGTAGCTTCAGCTATACCACCGTGTACTGGAGCGAAAAGATTAGTCACTTGTAAAATTTTCATTTATTACGATACCCAAGGAGTATTTTAACTACCTTGGATGATACATTTGTGACCAAATACTCCGCTGGCGGCGTCCATCCGCGTGTTTCATTTAGCACAATCTCTAGTGAGTTTAAAATTAAATCTGGCGAAACACCGACAAGCATATTACTACCACTTTCTATAGTTTCGGGTCTCTCGGTTACATCTCTGATCGTAATATTAGGTACCTTGAGGATGCAGCATTCCTCCTGAACTGTGCCGCTGTCAGTGATAACACAGCGCGCGTTTTTTTCCAGGGAAATAAAATCGAAGAAGCCGAAGGGCTCGAGGAGATGGACGTTTTTGTTACTGACTTTCGGACCGAACCGTTCTATCCTGTTTTCTGCCCTGGGGTGCAAACTGACGATGACGGGGAGGGCGTATTTCTTACTTATTTTATCTAGGGCTAGAAGTAGATTCGTCAGTCTCTCTTTGTGGTCGACGTTCTCGGCACGGTGCATAGTGACGAGGAAATATTGACCGGCGGTTAACTTCAGAGTCGTTAGGACGGTAGATTGACAAATCTGTTGGTCATAGTGCTTGATTACTTCGTAGATGGGATTCCCCGTTACATAGATGCGTTCGCCGGGGATACCTTCTTGCAGTAGGTTAGCCCGACTGCGCTCAGTGTAGGGTAGGAGCACATCGCTGCAGTGATCGATAATGCGTCGGTTAACTTCTTCCGGTACGCGGTCGTCGTAGCATCGATTACCGGCCTCCATATGGTACACAGGAATGCCCAGCCGCTTTGCCATAATGGCGGCGAGACTGCTGTTTGTGTCGCCTAGTACGAGGAACCGTTCTGGGGTTTCCGTTAGCATAATAGGCTCACTTTGTGCCAGAATCGTTCCGATTTGCTCGCCGAAGTTACCCCTAGCTCCCAAGTAGTGGTTAGGCTCGCGTACGCCCATCTGCTGGAAAAAGATTTTGTTCAGGTTGTCGTCATAGTTTTGTCCGGTATGAACTAAGATTTGCTCACACAACGTATCTAGTTTTTCGATGATACGACTTAGGCGAATTATCTCCGGGCGTGTGCCCAGAATGGTCATAATCTTCACGTATCTCTCCTCTTGCTCAGAGTCTACCAAGCTTATAATCAAAGCAAGCCAGTTCAGCAATCATCTCTGGTATTGAGAGTGGTTGCGAATAGCCGGCGGCTGCCCACAAGGCTTGATTCGATGCCTCGCTGGTCGTTTTTAGGGTTCGGTCAATGATAACGGTGGCCTTACCCGGCGTAATCGATATGTCTTCCCGTCGGAAATGACGGGCAAAACATTGGAGTAATTCGTATTTGGTGACTTCTCCAGTGGGCACAATATGTTGCCAATGGGCCAGATTAATATTTTGAGTAATAATGCCATGACAGAGTTTGGCAAAATGGAGTGTGGTCACACCATTCCAACGGTGGTTTATGTAGCCACTTACCGTAGTTTTCTGTGGTTGACCCAAAAACCAAGTGAGTAAGAATTTGTGTTCTTTCGGCTCGGGACCAATGATAGAACAGCGTAGATGATGAACCTGGGGATGTGTGATTTCGCCTAGGCTCTTGGTCTTACCGTAGGTGTCAAGGGCATCATGCGGGTCGCTTTCGAGATAGCCACCCTTACTTCCTGAGTATACACAGTCGGTAGCAATCTGGATTACCTTTGCCTCGCTCCTGTGGGCTTGCTGCGCAATCTGATGAGGCAATAACGAGTTTATGAGAAGTGCCTGTTTAACTTCGGCGACGTTATTGTCATGGATGAGTGGTTTGGTAATGCCGATGGCATTGATTACCCAGTCGTAGCCGTGAATAACACTTAGCGTTTCCCGTAGCGTAGGTGAATTAGCGTCAAAAGATAGCCAGTTTACCCCATGAAGTCGCTCTTGGCATTTTCTCGCCATCACTTGAGTTCGGACCGTTGCGGTGACTTCTAAAGTTGGGTCGCCGGATAGATAATCCACGACCATAGAGCCCAGCATTCCCGAACCGCCGAGAACAATCACTTTCTTAGACACTCTACCTCGCTGTCTTTCTGGTAATCTAACGCTCGATGACCTGCCAGATATCCCAGTAACGGGCATCATAACGTACATCATCGTCGCGGGATTCTTCGAGCGTTGCCGTCGAGAAAAAGACCAGAATCGTGCCTTCCACCAGCGTCATAAAGCCATTAGCATAGCCTGCCGGGATGTAAACGGCGGATGGTTTATTTGCCGACAGAACATAGCGGTCCACTTGGCTATTGTGGGACGGTTTTACCCAATCGTCAATCTTAACGGCTCCGATTATGGCTGCACCTCGCGAAACAGTGATGTACTTGGCTTCGAAGCGATGGGCGTGCCACGCACGAACGAAGCCAGTCTGGTGGTTGGTCACTGTATAGAAGCGTTTTATGCCACTGAAATGGAAATCATTGATAAAACCGACAGTACCCCGGTCATCGACTGCCGATCCACCCTCAATGAGTCGTACGACGTCTTGTCTTTTTTTATTTTGAGATGGCATATTACTTCTCCCGGATATGTGAATTGGAAATCGAAAGGAACTTTTGATTGGTATATCGGGGGTTGTCTACATTCTTCAACCGTCCGTAATCCAGGAGTGCCTTGATTTCCTCTATTCCTTCGTCAATCGAACGTACCGGATTGAACTCTAATATGGTCTTAGCCTTGTCGCTACTTGCCCGGTAGTTACGCGTGTCTTCGAATTTCCGCTCTTGTTGTTCAATGATCAGATCAGGGAAATGACCGCGTACTTGATAGGCTAGGTCGATAATACGGATGTTTTGGTTGTGTAGATTGAAGATACCGGTGTGCTCAGTGACTATGTTATCCACAATAGTCTGAGCGGCATCGCGCACGTGGAGTAATGGTCGGAACTGATCACCCCCGTAAACCTGAAGTTTGCCGGTTTGATGTGCTTTTACGGAGAGGGTGTTCACCACTAGGTCAAGCCGGATGCGGGAAAATAAGTCACCAACACCAAAGAGGGTACCGAGACGGAAAATGAGAGCATTGCTACCGGCTAAGTGGTGTTCGGCTTCTAATTTGGTGACGGCGTAAACTGAGAGCGGGTTAGTTGGTGCTGTTTCATCTAGAACACCGTCTCTGGCGCCATACACTGAGCAAGTAGATAGGAAAAATATACGGCCCTTAAAATTTTGCGCCAGCCACTTGACTGTTTCTTGGTTAATGTCGATGCTTACGTCTGGGTTAAGAGCACAAGCCGCATCGCCGACGAGCGCTGCTAACCATATTACCACCTCAGCCCAATCCAGATGTGGTTTCAGGCTCTCTCGGTCACGCACATCTCCATAGACGAAATCTACTGGCTTGCGGTAAGCTTCTTCGTAGAATAATGCGTCATACACACGGATGTGGTGCTGACTCTGCAGTAGTAAATCCGTGACGGCTCCGCCTACATAACCAGCCCCACCAACTAGCAGGACCTTCATAAAAAGTTCTCCTTATCGGTGATAGTCTCCAGTTTCAACTTTCTCTAAAATCAATAGAAGCTTCCTTGCTATATCTTATCTTGTTACCTGCCTGTAGTCAATTCCATCATGGGCGGCATTATTCTGACGGTTGACTTATTGTCTTTGTCGTTTTGGATATTGGTAGAGGTAGTAGCCGATAAGTACCATGACTAGAGTAATAATGATTGGGTCAAAGGGGCGCATCACAGTGCGTATTTGTTCCCAGTGTTCGCCCAGTTGGTAGCCGGCGTAGGCTAATCCGGTGCACCAGATAAAAGAGCCAGTAAAGGTATAGATGAGAAATTTAAGAGGGTGCATTCGGGCAATTCCGGCGGGGAGACTGATAAGACTGCGGACCACCGGCAGTAGGCGGCAAATAAAGACTGCCCAGCTGCCTCTCTTCGCGAACCACCGGTCAGCTTGAGTCAGGTCAGAGCGGGAGATGAGGACATACTTACCGTATTTCTCTAGAAGAGGGCGGCCGCCCCACACGCAGGTAATGTAGATAAGAATGGCCCCGATGGTAGAGCCCAAAGCCCCATAGCCACCAGCGACTAAAATATACGATATTGGTAGAGCTCTTTCTTTTATCAGCATCCAGCCGGCAAGAGGCATTACTATTTCGCTGGGTAGGGGGACAAAGATAGTCTCGGTAGCCATGAGTGCTACGACTCCGGGCCATTGCATTGAGATGTAGATATTCTCGATGAAGTCGATGACGGCTTGTTCCGGCAACCCCACTTTGGCAGTCTAACAAACGGGAGTCGTCGCGTCAAGCCACAACAAGTGAATCTTGTCTTCTACCGTACGGATAGCTATAATGTGGTTATGAAAATAATCGTGGCTATACCTGCCTACAATGAAGCGAATTACATCGGCAGCGTGGTTTTGCAGGCCCGGTATTATGCTGATGAAGTTATTGTCGCCGATGATGGCAGTAGGGACCGGACGGCTAAGATTGCCGAGCTTGCCGGGGCCACTGTTATCAGACATGAGCGAAACAAAGGTAAAGGGGCGGCTATCCGGAGTATATTAGTTGAAGTACAGAAAAGAAATGCTGGTATGCTTGTGCTTCTGGACGCTGATTCCCAACATGATCCCGAAGAAATACCATCTCTTATCCGGGCAGTCTCCGAAGGTTCTGACCTCGTTATCGGTTCTAGAAAGATCGGGAGGCATAATGTTCCTCTTTACCGTAAAGTCGGGCAAAAAGTCCTATCATATTTAACCGGTGTCCTCTCGGAAGCAAAAGTCTCGGACACCGAATCTGGGTTTAGAGGGCTATCTAAGAAGGCGATATCCGTGATGCAATGTAAGGAGAGCGGATTTGCGATAGAAGCCGAGATGATATCTGAGGCTACGGCCAAGGGGCTCAAGATTGTGGAAGTCCCAATATCAGCTATATACACGAAAGACGGCTCGACGCTGAACCCGCTAAGGCATGGCTTCGGTAATCTCAACCGAATAATGGTGCTGATTTCGGAGAGAAAGCCCATGCTATTCTTCGGTCTGCTTGGCAGTATTTTGATAGTACTTGGAATCATTACCGGTACCATAGTAGTCAGGACGTATTCCTCTTCGGGTGTGTTACCTATGGGGACCGTACTAGTATTAATTCTCCTCATTACTATTGGGATACTGAGTGTATCTACGGGGATAATCTTAGGTGTACTCGCAAAGCGGATTGGTAACCACTTATGATTTCGGTTGTCTCGGCGAGTCGGGGCTACCCTGATGTTTTGTAAGTTGTTTACAGTCTGTCTAAGACGGTCTGGTGCAAATTGGACACCCAAAGAAAGAGATAGACCGCGGATGCTCATTTGATAGGGGTAGGTATAGGTAAAGAGTGGTTCATGTTGCTATATGGTAATCACACTAAATACATGGGTAGGATATAATGGTACTTAGCACTAGTTCTTGGGGCTAAATCTATGTTGAATGAACTACCACAACCCAAGAAAGCTTTAGGGGTCATACAGATTAATGAGAGACCCCTATTCCCAGTTAGTTGGTTATATAAGCAGGAGTATTGTGAATACCAAATCTACTTGGAGAATATAGCTGGAATCAAAGTTAAACCCACCAAGCAAATGGTAGTAGGTAAGCAGGTACATGAGAACCTCTACCAAGGATTTAAGAAGAAAGCTGTCCCAGTTTCCTTTGACGAGATGCTTCTTGAGTCAAAGAAAGTTCAAATCTTTAGTCGAGAGTTATCGGTGAAGGACTTGGGGCATGGTATCTATGGTTTTATCGATGAAGTCTTGATGACTCCTGAGACCTTTGTCGTCATAGATGATAAGCCTGGTACTAAAACATACTTATCCAGTATAAATCAAGTGTTTGGTTATTGCTTAGCCTTCCAATCTGTAGTGGCACAGGATAGTAGGCCTGTGGTAGCCGTATTACGTGAGAGAGGTACCGATAATATGTACTGGAGAGTGCCTTTTGATCTAGAGGCTGCAGGGTATATAACTGCCTTGATTGAACGCATTCATTTACTGCTTGTAGGAGAGTTGGAGTTTAATTCTTCCGATAACCCGAACAAGTGTCGTGCTTGCAGATTTAGAGAACGATGTGACCGTCTATGCTTATAGTATGTTAGGGTGGTATATGTGGGTGGTTCTATGATTCTACTGGAAAAATTTGGTAAGTCAACGGCTCAGAGATCACAGACGGGAGTACAATAATACTACTGAAATAATTAAGGATTGACTGGCGTACTTCAAGCTGTGTAGGAGGTACAGACAGATGGTTTGGGATGTTTATACCAGAACGGATTTTGACTATCTGCTATAATGAGGTGAATTATGGAAAACTTACTCAAATTATTCGAGGGTAGACTAGGTAGGCTACATTACTTCCTAGGGGTGATTTTTATTGAAGGAGTTTCGGCACTCATTTTGACTATTGCTCCTAGTATAGTTTTGTCTCTATTGCTTACTGCCTTAACTCTACCAATAGCGGTTAGACGTGTTCACGATATTGGTTTTCCCGGCTTTTGGGCAGTCGGAAGATTCTTAAGTTATTTCAGTTATTTCGGAGGAATTTATATTGCTGTCGCTCTAGTCTTCGATTTATGTTTGTATATTATAAGAGGTACTCAGGGAGTAAATAAATATGGCGAAGCACCAAAGCCTGGACTTGGATTTATAGATGCAATCCTGAACAAAAAAGAAGCATCTGATGGATAGTGATATAGAGTAGAATCAGTCCCTTAGGTGTAATGTCGGTTATTCTTGGGATGGAGTTCTGTGGTAGTTGCGGAGTTGGGCTAGGCTGATCACCAGCTGCAGTGGTTTGAGCATAAATTTACGCAAGAGATATCAGTTCTTGTGGTGGGGTAAAGAGTCCGGACACATTGTAGCGCTGCTAATCGGATGCTGCGGATGGTATCTTCCTTAACGGTTATTCGGGGAATAAACACTTATTAATAATTTAGTCGGAAATAGTGTGTAACCAGTTTGCGGTTGAATTATGGCGTCCCTGGAGAGATTCGAACTCTCGACCCACTGCTTAGAAGGCAGTTGCTCTGTCCGGCTGAGCTACAGGGACAATTGGTATTTCATCCTAATTTAGCATGAGCCAGAATATAGGGTCAACCCCGATACCAACGCTTTGTTATTCTCTAACCCTACTGGTTGTCGTGGGTTAGATGTTGTGCTATACTCTCTGCAGTCGGTCAATCCCGATGGCATAGGAGAAAGGGGGGCGTAAACTTTGCTAGAGACCACCAGTACCAATAGTACAACCCTTAAACAACTTCTTGAAGCCGGGGCCCATTTTGGTCATCAGACTAGCCGCTGGCATCCGCGGATGAAGTCGTATATTTTCACAAAGCGTAATGGTATCCATATCATCGACTTGGAGCAAACGGTCAGGGCTCTGGAAAAGGCCTGCGCTTTTGTTCGGGAGATCATAGCTGATGGTGGTCACCTCATCTTCGTTGGCACCAAGAAACAGGCTCAGGAAACTATCCAGGAAGAAGCCAGACGTTGTGGCGCATATTATGTCAACCAACGATGGATTGGTGGTATACTGACTAATTTCTTCACAATTCAATCCCGTATTGACTATCTAGTCCGTTTGGAGGACCAGCAAGCCAAAGGGGAGTTTAGCCGCCTGCCGAAAAAAGAGGCTGTGAAACTTGGGGAAGAAATTGTCCGGCTTAATCGACATATGGGTGGCTTTAAAGAAATGACGAGTTTGCCTTCGGCTTTGTTTATCGTCGACATAGTAAAAGAAAGGATTGCTTTGATTGAAGCTAGGAAAGTCGGTGTTCCGGTAGTGGCGGTCACTGACACCAATACTAATCCGGATGAGATTGACTATCCTATCCCGGCTAATGATGATGCCATTAGAGCGATTAGGTTGGTATGTGGTAAAATTGCCGATGCTGTTTTGAGTGGTAAAGCCGGCCGGACGGCGATGACTTCAACGGAAGATGCGGCGTCGGAAGAAGTATCCGCCGAAGCCAGAGATGCGGCGCTGGAAGAAGTACATGCTGAAGCGCCCGCCGCAGCTAAGGACACGACGTCGGAAGAAATACCCGCTGAAACCCGAGACACGGGACCTACTAACTAAACCGGCTATTTCCGTTTGAGGTGAATAATCCCGATTTTCTTCGTGGTTAGGGAGACAAGTTGAAGATTACCGTAGGTAATGTCAAGACATTGAGGGAACAGTCAGGAGCCGGTGTTATGGAGTGTCGTAACGCTCTCGTGGAAACTGGCGGGGATATAGAAAAAGCTACCCAGGTTCTAAAGGAACGAAACCTCTTTAAGGCGGAGAAGAAGAAACAGAGGGCGACGACTCAAGGGCTGATCGATACCTATGTCCATACTGGTGGTCGTATCGGTGCCGTGGTTGAACTAAATTGCGAAACCGATTTTGTTGCCCGTACCGATGAATTTAAGCAATTGGCTCATGACTTGGCTATGCAGGTTGCTGCTATGTCTCCCCAGTTTATTTCGAAGGAAGAAATATCGGCGGGTGTTGATATTACTGACCAAAGTGTCTGTCTGGTGCTCCAACCTTTCATTAAATGCACCGATATGACTATTCAGGACCTTATCAATCAAACCATCGGAAAGCTTGGTGAGAACATCAAAGTAGGCCGATTTGTTAGATTCGAAGTAGGTGAGGCTTAAGTCGCGGGGAGAATGCACTAAAAGATACAAATGATTACCCCCAAATACAAGTGTGTTCTACTTAAATTGAGTGGTGAAGCCTTTGCCGGCAAGACCAGCTATGGGATTGATACTGCCACCTTAAGGAAAATTGCTCGACAGATTAAGCAGGTAACTGAGACGGGAGTACGGGTGGCAATTGTCGTCGGTGGGGGTAACATCTGGCGTGGGGCCCAAGCGGAGCAAGATGGGATGGATCGAGCGACGGCTGATTATGCTGGTATGTTGGCGACGGTAATCAACGCCCTCGCTCTACAGGATGTGTTGGAAGGGGAAGGGTTGACGACTCGGACTCAGTCGGCAATCAATATTCAGGCGGTAGCTGAGCCTTATATCCGCCGACGTTCCATTCGCCATTTAGAGAAAGGACGCGTCGTTATCTTCGCTGCCGGCACTGGTAATCCCTACATGACTACAGATACCGCCGCCGCATTACGGGCTATTGAGATAAGGGCCGAAGTTTTACTGATGACAAAATATGGTGTTGATGGTATCTATGATGCCGACCCACGCAAAAATCCGAAGGCGACACGGTTTAACCGATTGACTTACCTTGAAGCATTGAACATGCGTCTGAAAGTAATGGACACCACTGCTATCTCACTTTGTATGGAGAACAAGCTAAAGATAATTGTTTTCGACCTGCAAGCGCCACGAAGCATCGAAAAAATAGTTGCCGGTGAGTTTATTGGTACAATCGTATCCACTGAGTAGTAAGATGGCTAGTCAGACTCTACGCGATATCCAAGACAAGATGAGTAAGACTACTGAGGGTTTGAAGATGGGGCTGGCTACCATCCGTACTGGACGGGCAACTCCGGCCATAATTGAGCATGTCAAAATAGACTATGCTGGGACATTAATGCCAATCCATCAGTTGGCTGGTATTTCGGTGGTGGAGGCCAGACTTCTCGTTATTCAGCCATGGGATAAAAATAGTATTCATAGCATCGAAAAAGCAATTTTAGCTTCTGATCTGGGGCTAACGCCGATTAGCGATGGTAATGTGATTCGCCTCAATATCCCGCTACTCTCGGAAGAGCGGCGACAGGAGTTGATTAAATCCGTGCAGCGTCGTGTTGAAGAAAGAAAGATCGCTATCCGGAATCTAAGACGAGAAGCTCTTGAGGAATTCAAGGTTTCGGAGAAAAATAAAGAAATTTCTGAGGATCAGCATAAGCAATCCTTGGCTCAATTGCAGAAGTTGACCGATGCCTTTACTACCAGCGTTGAACAAATTGGACGAGAAAAAGAAGCCGAACTTAGGCAGGTCTAAGATGAGTTCGAATAATAAACCGGCGAACAAAGCAGCCACTACCGGGGAAATGTTTTTGCTCCCAACCCACATTGCTTTGGTTCCCGATGGTAATGGCCGTTGGGCGGAACAGAATGGGTTGCCCCGGCTCGCCGGACATCACGCCGGAATCGAAAATATGCGTCGCATGCTTCGATATCTTAGTGAATACCCAATCAGATATGTCACTCTCTATGGTTTCTCTACGGAGAACTGGGGGCGTCCCGAAGTTGAGATTGATGGGTTATTCGAGTTAGTCGAGAAATTTATAAATGATCACCTTCAAGAAATTTATGAGCTGAACATCTGTCTCTGCTACTTGGGGCGGCTCAAGGAACTGCCGCGTGGTTTGCAGCAAGCCATCAATGGAGCTATCGAATTCACCAAGAATAATACCGGGATGATACTAAGTGTTGCTTTTAATTACGGGGGGCGTACCGAAATCATCGATGCTGTGCGCCGACTGGTTATCGAGGGTGTAGCGCCACAGGAAATAGACGAAAAGTTATTTGAAAGCTACCTCTACACTGCCGGTTTACCTAATGTCGACCTACTGATTCGTACCAGTGACGCACTCCGTCTTAGTAATTTTCTTATCTGGCAAACCGTCTATAGCGAATACTACTTCACCAAAGTTCTCTGGCCTGACTTTACTAAAAAAGACCTAGACAAGGCGTTCCTGTCTTACGGTCAAAGGACACGGCGCTTCGGCCGATTGCAAAACCGGTAACAAACATGCTGAGAGAAAGGGTTACTACAGCATTAGCGATTGTTCCTGTGCTAGCCGCCGCCATATGGTATGATGATTTCTTTCCCTGGTTTACCGTATTAGTGGCTATCTGGGGGTCATTGGCCGCTCTTGAATTCTATCGGTTGGTCAAGATATCCAAGACACCGCCGCTCACTTACTTCGGTCTAGTCTGGACTCTGCTCTTTGTTTTCAGTCGGGATTCGGATTTACTCGCTAGTTTGGTGCCACACCTTGATCTTAATCTGTTGGCACCACTACTGTTGACTTCCGCCGTGACACTATCTCTCGTCGGTCTCCTCGTGCAGAAACCAAAGGAACTAGCTTTTAATAGTTGGGCCTGGACTATGGCTGGTATTCTCTATACTGGCTGGCTGCTCAGCTATTTAGTCGCGCTGAGAGGTGCCGACGACGGACGAAACTGGGTGTTACTTGCCTTCTTCGCCACCTTCGCTTCGGATACGGCTGCTTTCTTTGTCGGCCGGACATGGGGACGACGTAAAATGGAGCCGAGTATCAGCCCAGCTAAGACTTGGGAGGGCTCCTTCGCCGGCGTTTTTGGTGCCGTCATGGTGAGTCTATTCTTTATTCTGCCCACGCCGTTCCAAGTTAATCTGACCTACTTACAAGCCATAATCCTTGGCTTGCTGGTCAGCGTTTTCGGGCAACTCGGCGATCTGGTTGAGTCTTTATTAAAGCGCAATATGGGTGCTAAGGACTCAAGCCGCCTAATTCCGGGACACGGTGGTCTCCTTGACCGTATGGATAGCGTTGTCTTTGCTGGTGTGCTGGTATATTATTACGTGATATGGGTAGCTCAGTAAAAAAAATAGTCATCCTTGGTTCAACGGGTTCCATTGGGCACCAAACATTGGATGTGGTTCGGAACTTCTCCCATCGGTTTCAGATAGTCGGGTTGGCCGCTGGGCAAAATACCGACTTACTGGGCAAGCAAATCAATGAATTTAAGCCTAGGTTTATTTACCATGAAGACCGAAAGGTTCAGCTACCTGGTACCGGGTACGAGTGGCTGTCGCTCGAAGATATGGCCTGTCATCCTCAGGTTGATTTAGTGGTTATGGCCATTTCCGGTAAAGCCGGGTTAAACCCGACACTAGCTGCCATCAAGGCCGGCAAAACAGTAGCTCTGGCCAATAAAGAATCGCTGGTTACCGCCGGCGAGATTATTACCACTGAAGCCAAACGGAATGGTGCTCAAATTTTTCCCATTGACAGTGAACATAGTGCCATTTGGCAGTGTCTCCGGGGCGAAACCCAATCACCGGCCCAAATTATCCTGACGGCATCCGGCGGTCCTTTCCGTCGTTTTTCGCTTGCGGAACTGGAACGCGTTACTGTGGCACAAGCCCTCAAGCATCCATCATGGCAGATGGGGAAAAAAGTCACTATTGATTCGGCGACCCTGATGAACAAGGGGCTTGAGGTCATTGAAGCCCATTGGCTCTTCGATATGCCATGCGATAGTATGCGGGTCGTTATCCATCCTCAGAGCATCATTCATTCTATGGTTGAATTCGCCGATGGCTCGATTAAGGCACAGTTAGGTCATCCCGATATGCGTTTACCAATTCAGTATGCCTTGTCTTTTCCCGAGCGCTTGCCCAACCCGCAACTACCCAAACTCGACTGGGACAAAATCAAGGAGCTAACCTTTGAGGCCCCCAATTTTGCCAATTTTCCTTGCCTCCAGTTGGCTATGGAAGCGGAGCGGCAAGGAGGTACTTATCCAGCGGTACTATGCGCCGCTGATGAGGTTGCCGTTGAATTTTTCCTGTCGCAACGTATTAAATTTTCCGATATCGCCCGGCTGGTCGAACAGTCATTATCTAGACATCAAGTTATCGCCCATCCAAACATCGAGGAAATTATTGCCGCTGATGATTGGGCAAGGAAAACAACTAAAGAGTTTGCTGCCGGAGTCAGCCGGTGCTAGTTACGCTCATATCTTTCTTCATCGTTATTGCTGTGCTGGTTTTGACTCACGAACTAGGGCATTTCATTACCGCCCGCGTCTCCGGAGTGCACGTGCTGGAATTTGGTCTTGGCTTTCCTCCACGGCTATTGACGATAAAACGGGGTGAAACCATCTATTCTTTGAATGCTATCCCGCTCGGTGGTTTTGTTAAAATGGCTGGTGAAGAAGATCCTAAAACGCCGAGGAGTCTGGCCAGTAAAAGTATCGGTACCAGATTCCTGGTGCTCGGCGCTGGTTCATTAATGAATTTTCTACTACCGTTATTGCTCTTCTCCGCTGTCTTTATGCTTCCGCATAACCATGTTATCGGGCAGGTGACCGTCGTGGAAGTCATCTCTGATTCGCCCGCAGGCAGAGCGGGTGTTAAGCTTGGGGATACCATACTTCAGGCCGATGGTACCGTGATCGACAACGGTGGCGGCCTGTACCGCTACCTCCAGCTTAATCTGGGTAAAGAGATTACCCTACTTGTCCAACATCCGGATACTACCACTGAAAAAATTGAAGTCGTCTCACGTTGGAAACCACCGGAGGGTCAGGGAGCTACTGGCATAGTGATTATGACTTCAAGCCCGAAAGTGACCCGTCAATATTATCCCTTCTGGCAGGCGATACCAATGGGCGTTAGTGCCTCTATCGAAACCTTCATTTTATTCAAGAATGGGATTATTAGCATGATTATTGGGACGATACCGGCAGGGGTAACTGGCCCGGTGGGTATTGCCCAGATAACTGGGGAGGTTGCCAGGACAGGCATCGGCCCGTTATTGGAGTTCACTGCCTTTCTTAGTATTAATCTGGCTCTCATTAACATATTCCCCCTGCCTGCCCTGGATGGCGGCCGGATGGCCTTCGTCCTAGTCGAGTGGTTGCGTCGGGGTAAGCGTATATCGGCCAAAACCGAAGGGCTGGTACATCTAATTGGTTTCGCGACGCTGATTACCTTTATGCTACTGGTCACCTATCGGGATATTATTCGCATTATTGGTGGCGATAGCCTGATACCATGATACTCTGAACGGAATAGTAATTATGGACCCACGACGAATATCTAAACCAATTAAAATCGGTGATGTGACTATCGGTGGCGGCGCTCGTATTATCGTACAGTCAATGACTAACACCGATACCTCCGATACCAGGTCAACTATCTACCAGATAAAGCAATTGGAGGAGTGCGGCTGTGAGGTCATCCGCGTTGCTGTCCCGGATATGCAAGCTGCACAAGCTTTAGCAGAAATAAAAGAGAGAATCTCTATTCCTCTCATTGCCGATATTCACTTTGACTACCGTTTGGCGCTAGCCGCGCTCAAGGCGGGCGTTGACGGACTCCGCCTGAATCCAGGTAATATAGGTGAGCCAGAAAGGGTCAAGATGGTCGTCTTGGCCGCTAAAGAAAGAAAAGTGCCTATTCGTATTGGGCTGAATGCCGGTAGCCTGCCAAAAAACCTCGATCCGAAATTGACCACTACTCAGAAAATGGTCGCCGCCGCTTTAGAGCAGGTAAAGCTGCTGGAAAGTTTGGACTTTGATCTTATTAAGCTCTCGTTGAAAGCTTTCGATGTGCCGACGACTATTGAGGCGTATAGAGAGATTGCCGCAAGGACGTCTTACCCCTTGCATATTGGTATCACTGAAGCTGGCACACCGCGGACTGGCGTCTTTCGTAGTAGTATCGGTATCGGTACCTTACTGTATATGGGTATCGGTGATACCATTCGCGTCTCACTGACTGCCCATCCTCGGGAAGAGGTCTTCGCCGGCTACGAAATCTTAAAAAGTCTCAACTTGCGCCAGCATGGCCCTATTCTGGTTAGCTGCCCTTCCTGTGGGCGGACTGAGGTAAACATCATCGCCTTGGCGGAGACGGTGGAAAAAGAGCTGGCAATGATTCTTAAGCCTATTAAAGTAGCCGTGATGGGTTGCATTGTTAATGGTCCCGACGAAGCTATGGATGCCGATATCGGTATTGCCTGTGGTAAGGGCCGTGGCGTCCTTTTCCGCAGAGGGGAAAAAATTGGAGTGGTGGAAGAAAAAGACTTTCTTACGGCGCTGATGCAAGAGGTGGAAAAGCTGTAGGGACGACAAAGAGAACTGGTTGCAGGGTTTAATAGTCTACTATGTGTTTCAGAAGGATTGCTCCAAAAGCTTTGCAGCTTCTCTCTTCATCAATTCGACTGGAGCTTTCCGGCCAGTCCACATCTGAAAGGCTAAGGCTCCCTGCCAGGTCAGCATGTCTAGTCCGCCGATGGTTTTGGCGTTAATCATCTCCGCTTCTCTCAATAATCTGGTCTTGCTCGGATTATAGACAATATCGTAGACCACTAATTCAGGTCTAAGTAAATCAGCGTCGACTGGGGTTTCCTCGGTATTTGGGCTCATGCCAGCATTAGTGGCATTGAGTAAAATATCGGCTTTGGTTAACACTTTCGCTAGATTTTCTCGGTTCAGTTCGAGGGCTTCTATCTTCTGACGGAAAGTCTGGGTGATTCGACTGGCCAGTTCCTTAGCCCAATCTAGTTCCTGTATTCGGTTAAGGATGACCAGACGAGCTTTTTTATCCGCAAGGATGAAAGTGACAGCTCTTGAAGCTCCCCCAGCTCCGATGATGACAATGTTCTTATCTCTCGGCTCAATCCCCTTTGTCCACATGCTCTGGAGGAGGCCACTGGCATCGGTATTGTAGCCTCGTAAAACCCCGTCATTATTGACGATGGTGTTGACGGCACCTATTTTCTCTGCTAAGGGGTCCAGTTCATCGAGCAGAGGGATGACGGCCACCTTATGGGGGATGGTGATATTTAGTCCACGGATATTTAGGGCTCTCATTCCGTCAATGGCTTTGCCTAGCTCTTCTTTTTTCACGCGGAAAGGAACGTAGAGATAATTAAGGCCTAACTCGCGGAAGGCAGCATTGTGCATCACCGGTGACATCGAATGCTCTACTGGGTCACCAATCAGACCACAAACCTTTGTTTTAGCGGAGGTAATAAATTCTTTCATCTTACTACTTCAGTTTTATCTTAATTTTTTCCACAGAGTCACAAAAAGCATTGGAAACCATCACTAAAGTAATTCAGGGAGCTATCATCTTATAGATTCTCCTCATTTCGCTAACGGTCATTTGTCCCTGGGCGGATTCTTCACCTTTCTCAATCGCGGCGTAAGTAAACTCGCCACCAACTAGCGGGCAGAGTATCCGGCTCATGAAACCTAAAGGCCTCATGGCGAAGGCGACTATTTTTATGTTTGGGAACTCCTGGATAAGTTGCAAGATGCTTAGATTGTCTTCAGACTTCTGGGCGGTGGTAACTACCTTACAGATATCGGCTCCGGCCTTAAGTTGCTCCCGCACGATACCTTTCATTTCGTTAAGGGAGGGCGTTCTTTCGAAATCGTGAAACGACAAAAGACATTCGGCTGTCTTCTTAATAATCTTAACGATATTCTCTAGGTTCTTTGTATTAAGCTCGATATCGATAGTACCTGCCCCCAGTTCCGTGGCTTGGAGCAGCGGCTCGATTCTCAGGGCTTCGTTCTCCCGACATTGGCCGCCCTCTGAGACCGTACGGTTACAGGCAATCCAAGGTTTGTTCAGTTGCCTCGGCAACTGTTGCCATCCCTCATCGATAAGGTCAATGCGCACCTCGAAGAGATCAACTGATGATTCGGCTTCTTTTATTGTTTTCAGATCATCATTGACGATGACGGCGCAAATTTTGGGTCTCTCCATTATTCCTCAAGCAATACTTGTTCTATTAGCGATATTGGTACTTCGTCGGTGATAAATACCTCTCCGAGAATTTTGGGCAAGACGAATCGGATTCTTCCCAGCAAGACCTTCTTGTCATGCTTCATTGCTTGGGTCAGGCTGGCTAATTCTAATCGAGGGGGTTCGGTGGGTAGACCGGTCCGGGCAATAAGATTTTTGAGTCTAGTTATATCCGCGTTTGGGAGTATGCCTAATCGGTTTGAGATTTTAGCGGCGGCCACCATACCAATCGCGATTGCCTGACCATGGCTTATCCTAAAATTAGAGACTGATTCGATGGCATGCCCTATCGTGTGGCCGTAATTCAGAATGTTTCGCAAGCCTAAATCCGTCTCATCCTTAGCCACCACCTCGCCTTTGATTTTTGCCGAACAGAACACAACGGTCTCCAGTATTCGCTCGTCAAACGCATTTATCCTTTCGATATTTCGTTCCAGATAACTGAAGAATTCGGCATCCCGAATGACGCCGTATTTTATTGTTTCGGCCAATCCGTCACTGAGTGCTCTACCACTAAGGGTTTTAAGGGTGGCGGTATCGGCAATAACTAACTTCGGCTGGTAAAATACCCCGACCTTGTTTTTTAATTGGCCGTGGTTTACTGCTACTTTACCGCCGATACTGCTATCGACCTGCGCCACGAGTGTGGTCGGTATTTGTACCAATGGTACGCCGCGCAAATAGGTGGCGGCGACAAAGCCGCTCAGGTCGCCGATAACTCCGCCACCCAAGGCGAGGATCGGTGTTGTCCTTTCGACAAAGCAGTTGGTTAATTCTCGGTATAATCTGCCAGCCGTTTCTAGGGATTTTTGCTCTTCTCCATCAGGTACTTCTAGAATGGAGACCTTAAAACTACAGTCGGTGAGACCCTGAAGCAGAGTTTTACCATGTAGTCTGCGAAGAATGGGGTTAGTGATAATTATCGCCTTGTCACTGAAGCCTAATTCCTGGAGAAGTAGTCCGGTCTGTTTAAGTAGACCGGACCCGATAAGGAGCGTGTAGCTGCGCTTTCCCAGTCTTACTCTGGCTTTTTTCATTAGCTTATGCCTTAGTTTTCACTCTGGGTCGAAGTACTTTATTGATTCGTTGACAGGCGGTGATGGTCTCTTTTAGTTCGTCGGGGGTAATCATCTGCTGGCCATCAACTAGAGCTTCGGATGGATTGTAATGCGACTCAATCATTAATCCGCCGGCGCCCGCGGCGATGGCAGCACAACTCATACTGAAGATGAGGTCACGACGACCGGCGGCATGGCTGGGGTCGACCATAATAGGTAGGAAGGTTTCCTTTTTGATGGCTGGGATTGCCCCTAGGTCGAGGATGTAGCGAGTATAGTTCTTGCCTTTTCCTACCGGCACGATACCCCTTTCACAAAGAATAATGTCTTTATTACCCTCGGCGGCGATATACTCGGCAAAGGAGAGGAATTCCTCGATACCGGCGCCGAAATGCCTCTTGAGTAGGATCGGCTTGCCTTTTTTGGCTACTTCCACGAGTAAATCCTGATTATACATATTTCTGGATCCAATCTGGATAATATCTACATACTCCGCGATTAAATTAACCTGGGATTCCCCCCTGATCTCGGTAACTACGGGCATTTCAAATTTATCCCCGGCTTCCCGTAACCAGGTTAGAGCTTCCATTGCCAAATCTCCACCATCGGCACCTAGTCCCTGCCAGGAATGTACTGATGTCCTTGGCTTAAAGACGCCGCCTCTCAGGATGTGGGCCCCGGCCCTTTTTACCCCCTCGGCAATTTTGAATAACTGGGCCTTACTCTCTACGGCACACGGTCCCGCGATGTAAACTGGCTCATTACCGCCGAACTCGATATCACCTACTTTGACGGTGGCTCGTTCTTCCCACATTTCGAAGGCTTTGTTGTATTCTCGATTGATTAGTTTATAGGGAGTTTCTACCATCCTTGTCTCCTTTACCCCGGAAAGAGTGCCCAGGTGTTCAAAATCAGCTTTAGTTTCATCACCGACTAACCCGATAATAGTTCTAAAGGTACCGCGAGATATCTCGGCACGGAGTCCGTATTTCTTGATTTCTTCAACTACGCGGGTTATTTGTTCTTCGGTAGCAGCTGTTTCCATGATAATCATTTTTCTCTCCAAGAATCGTATTTCATCTCGATAGATTGGGGCTCAAAATGTTAAGACCCTCCACCTGGGAGGGTCTTTTTGTTGCTTGTTGTTGAGATTTATCTTCTTGCTGGTCGTATCTCTATGCTCAAGCCCCCCAGGCGCCACTACTGCGCTTCGGAAACACGAAGTAACAGAAGTAATAATATTGCTGGGAGGTATTATTAACTACCATACTCTTTAGTGCTCAACTACCTTAGAACAAGCGTAGCATAAGAAAATTAGTTTGTCAACATGAATTGCACTTATCGCTGCGGGTTGCTATAATTGATTTCGATTATGGCAGTTAGCAGAGAACAAAAAACGCAGGCTGAGGCGGACATTGATACGATGCGTCATTCCACTGCTCACGTTATGGCGGAGGCGGTTCAGTCGGTATTCCCCGAAGTTAAATTCGCTATCGGCCCGGCCATTGAAAATGGCTTTTATTATGATTTTGATTTACCTCGGGCGTTGACTCCGGCTGATTTACCGGTTCTTGAGGCTAAAATGGCGGAAATAACGGCTGCTGATCTACCTTTTGTCCGTCAAGAGGTGACTAAAGAGGATGCTCGAAGATTATTTGCGGCTCAACCCTATAAGCTGGAGTTGATCGATGAAATCCCAGAGGTGATGCTTAGCGTTTATCGCCAAGGTGCTTTGGTCGACTTATGCCAGGGACCTCATGTGAGTTCGACCGGTAAAATTAAAGCTTTCAAGTTACTTAGTATTGCTGGGGCTTACTGGCGGGGTGACGAGCACCGTCCTATGCTCCAGCGCATCTACGGTATTGCTTTTGGCAGCAAGGAGGCTTTGTCTCAGCACCTGAAGATGCTCGAAGAGATCAGTTGGCGTGACCATAGGAAATTGGGGGTGGAGCTTGGTCTTTTCAGTATTCATGAGGAAGCCGGTCCTGGGTTGGTGCACTGGCACCCCAAGGGGGCAATAATCCGCCAAGTAATTGAGGATTTCTGGAAGGATGAGCATTTTAAGCGGGGTTATGATATTGTCTACACTCCGCACGTTGCTAAGGCTGGCTTGTGGCGGACGAGCGGGCATCTCGATTTTTACCAGGAGAATATGTATAGTTCTGTGGATGTGGATGGGCAGGAATATATTATCAAACCTATGAATTGCCTGGGGCATATTTTGATTTACAAAACGAAGCTTCGTAGTTATCGCGAATTACCGTTACGCTACGCTGAGATGGGCACAGTCTATCGTTATGAACGTTCCGGCGTGCTCCACGGCCTTTCCCGGGTCAGAGGCTTTACTCAGGACGATGCCCACATCTTTTGTCGTTTTGACCAGCTAGAGGAAGAGGTCGCCGGGGTATTGAATTTAGCCCTTTTTATGATGGAAACTTTTGGCTTTGCTAGTTATCGAATTTTCCTCTCGACTCGGCCCGAGAAATTTACCGGTTCGGACGAGATGTGGGAAGAGGCTACCGAGATGTTGAGGGGAGCTCTGGTTCGACAAAAGATTCTATATGATGTAGACCCGGGGGGTGGTGTATTCTATGGTCCGAAAATTGATATTAAACTAGAAGACGCACTAGGGAGGAGGTGGCAAGGCCCGACTATCCAGGTTGATTTTAATCTGCCCCACCGTTTTGATGCGGGTTATGTTGGGGGAGACAGTCGTGAGCACCAAGTAGTTATGGTGCACCGTACGGTGCTGGGTAGTATGGAACGTTTTCTGGCTTGTCTTATCGAGCACTATGCCGGTGCTTTTCCGGTCTGGCTAGCTCCGGTTCAGGTGGTTGTGATTCCCGTAGCTGACCGTCACCTTGACTATGCCCGTAAGCTTGAGGTTGAGCTGAGAAGCGAACGTATCCGTGTAAAGGTTGATGCTCGTTCGGAAAGTGTGAATTCTAAAATTAGGCAGGCACAGCTGGAAAAAGTACCATATATGGCATTGGTTGGTGATAAAGAAGTGGCGGCATCGACCGTTTCTGTCCGTTTGCGCCGGGGTGAGCAGTTGGCGGCACAGTCGTTCGGAAGTCTTAAGGAGATGGTAAAAACCGCTATCGTCAACAAGTCAGAGGGTGGTTACTAACCCGACAAAGCTTTATGGGGTCATCGGGAGACCATTCCGATGGAGACGGCAGGTGAAGTAATATGAGAGGGGCGTGATATTTTCGAGTTCATTAGGATTAGTATATCGTTACGATTATATCGAGACTTCTCATAATGATACGTCTTAAGAAATGTTCTCTAGAAGTATGATTTGATTAGTTGTAAGGTATGTGCTATATTTTCTTTGTAACATTTTGGTGTCTCGGAGGTAAACTAGGACATAGTTAGAAGGCAGCGTGTTAACGAGGAGATTCGGGCTCGGGAGGTTCGGCTGGTGGGAGAGAAGGGGGAGCAGCTTGGGGTTATGCCCTTGTATCAGGCGCGAGAGGTAGCTGGGACTCATGGGCTTGATTTAGTTGAGGTGGCGGCAACAGCCGTACCGCCGGTGTGTCGTTTGCTTGACTATGGTAAGTTTAAGTATGAGCAGGCCAAGAAAGATCGTGAAGCCAGAAAGGGCCAGAAGACACCAGTTTTACGAGAAGTCCGGCTGCGTCCGAGCATTGGTACCCATGACTTAGCGTCTAAGCTCAGGGTAATAGGGAAACTGCTGAATGCCGGGGATAAGGTTAGGGTAGTAGTTGTGTTTCGGGGACGTGAGATAACGCATCCGGAATTAGGCTGGAAATTGCTGCAGGGGGTAGTGGAGTCGCTTAAAGAGGTGGCGGCGGTTGAGGGGCGATCGGTGATGGAGGGAAGAAGAATGGTTATTGTATTAGCGCCGGGAGCCCTACCGAAAACGAAAAAAGTTAAGGAACAGGAATGGTTGTCGTATTAGTACCAGAAGTATTAGCGGAAGCGAAAAACTAAGGAACAGAGATAAATGGAAAGGGAAGTTTAAATGCCTAAAATTAAAACCCATAAAGGGGCACAGAAGCGCTTTAGTATTACTGGTAGCGGTAAAATTATGCGGACTAAGGTTGGTAAGAGCCATCTACGAGTCAACAAATCAAAACGAGCTAGGGGCCAATTCGATGAGATGCTCTTGCTCAATCCTAAGGATAAAAAACGAATTAAAAGGTTGGTTCCTTATGGAGTATAATAGAGAGGAGAGAAACCTTGCCAAGAGTTAAAACGGGTGTCTCTAGTCATCGGCGACACAAAAAAGTGCTTGCCTTAACGAAGGGGCATCGGGCCAGTCGCCATAAACTTTATCGTCGGGCCCATGAGTCGATGCTTCATGCCTTGAGTTATGCCTATTTCCATCGTCGCGAGCGCAAGGGAGATATGCGGCGTTTATGGATTATAAGAATTAATGCGCTGAGCCGGGTCCACGGACTGACTTATGCCCAGGTGATGGATGGCTTGAAAAAATTAGGAATCAAGATTAATCGGAAGATGCTCGCTGATATGGTCGTCAAGGAGCCGGAAGCCTTCGCTAATCTGGTGACTATGGTAAAAAATAAAATTTAATAGTAAATATTAGCCCTTTCCCCCGTTTTTATCCCTCTCCTTTGTGGAAAAAAATGGGGGTTTTTTTAGTAGCTTCCATGGGGGATTAACACTACGTCGTAATGTACGGGCGAAAGTCTGTCGGTAGTTCTATTATGGACAAGACTCGATCATGCCACCCAAGGAAACAGTCAAGTGTTGGAAGTATTGCTTCAATCAGGGGTAAGAGTTGTGCATGATGGATAATGTATAAAATTGAGGAACTTTCTAAAATATACGTGATGGGTCGTGTCAGGGTAAAAGCACTAGATGCAGTTTCGTTTCTTATTCCAGATGGAGAGATGCTAGGTCTTGCAGGTCGAAGCGGCTCCGGTAAATCTACCTTACTTAAACAAATAGGATTGCTTGACCAGCCTACTTCCGGCCGTGTGTTTTTCGAGGATAGGGAAGTCACCAAGTTGACTGAGGGTAAGCGGGCACGACTACGCTTACAGTATTTGGGGTATGTCTTTCAGGAATATGCGCTATTGGGCGAGCTGACCGCTCACCAAAATGTGTATTTACCTGGTATGATGCTGGGCCTTAAAAATATCGACTATAAGCAACGCGCTAAAGAATTACTGGGGATGGTTGGCCTAGCCGATCGAATCCGTCATTACCCTAAAGAGCTTTCCGGTGGCGAACAACAAAGGGTTGCCATCGCTCGCGCCTTGATTAATAGTCCACGACTCCTCCTGGCTGACGAGCCTTGTGCTAATCTCGACACGGTGTCGGGTAAATTCGTGATGGAGACACTCGTTAAGTTGAACCGGGAATTGAAAGTGACCATTATCTTTGTGTCACATGACCCAGCCGATCGTCAGTACGGCTGTCGTACAATTATCCTCAGCGATGGTAATATCAGCGAGGATATATATCTGACGTGAACTCATTCAGAGTCGCAAATCTACTCGGGTTTACCTCTATTAGGAAAGGAAATCCGAATGTGGTTGTGCTTACCATATTGATTCTTACCCTAGTGGGGTTAAACCTATTATTCGTGCCCAGCCTATTGGGCAGTTTGGTCTCTGGTGCTAATGATAAACTGATTACTACTTACAGTGGTGATATCGTCGTCACATCCGGTAGCGACAAAGCTCCGCTGCTTGATAACGTACAAGGCTTACTGACCAGCATCATGAATATTCACGGGGTAGTAGCGGCCACCACAAGAATTACTCTGGGGGCTCAAATGAGTTTTAATGGTAATCGGACCAGTGCCGTCGTCTTTGGGATGCAGCCTGACTTGGAACAACAAGTGTTCAAGATTAACCAATCCATGATCGAAGGTGATTATCTTACTTCTAAGGATCGTGACCAGATTCTTCTCGGTATGCAGGTAGCGGGGGCGGATAAGCCGGATATCGAACTATATTCAAGGTCCTTGCAGGGAGTGCATGCCGGAGACAAGATAAAGATCACATTCGGTAATGGTGTCGAGAAACAATATACGGTCAAAGGTATCTTCTACACAGAGTTTATCCAGACTGATGTGCAAGCCTTCATTACACAGGCCGAATTCGAATCGCTAATGCCTAATACCAAAGACCACACAGAATATGTTCATATAAAGACGGCCGATCCCACCAATACACAGTCGATCATCACCCAAATCAGTGATATCAGGAGTGGCCTTAAGATTCTTACTTGGCAGGACTATGCCGGCATTGTGCGCAGTATGACGGATAGCTTTAACGTCATCAGAACGATAATGAATATAGTCAATATTCTCGTGGCCGGTATCACAGTTTTCATCGTGACTTACATCGACGTCACCAATCGGCGCAGACAGATTGGTATCCAGCTCGCCATCGGAATAACGCCAAGCTCTATTATGATGGCATACTTGATGCGGGTGATGTTTCTTGCCGTGCTGGGTATTACGCTAGCGGGTTTGCTCTTTTTCACGGTGGTAATACCACTGGAAGCACAGTATCCGTTCCGTTTCCCGTTCGGCTCGGTCTATCTGCTGGTTGGTCTGCTCGACCTGACGTACATGGCTGTTACGCTACTAGGCGTATCAATGGTGGCCGTTTTCTTGCCGGTGTATGGGGTGACGAGAATGAAAATTGTGGACGCTATCTGGGGGTAATAAATGCAATTCCTCTCAAATCTTTGACACCATTCAGATATGTGATAAAATATGGTTTATGCAAATTGATATCCTGACGCTCTTTCCTCAAATGTTTGAGAGTCCGCTAACCACCGGTATCTTTAAACGAGCGGTCGACCGCGAGTTGGTTCAGGTTAACACTCATAATATTCGAGACTGGACTCATGATAAACATCATACCGTCGATGACTATCCCTACGGTGGCGGTGCCGGCATGGTACTTAAACCAGACCCAATATTTCAAGCTGTCGAGGCACTAAAACCCGTGGGATTACAGCAACAAGGGGCAGATATTATGCCGATTATCCTGCTTACTCCGCAAGGGCGTCTTTTTTCCCAGCAGATTGCTTTCGAGCTATCACAATATAGTCGTCTAATTCTGATTTGCGGCCACTATGAAGGGGTTGATGAACGAGTCATTGAGCACTTGGCTACCGATGAAATCAGTATTGGTGATTATGTATTAAGTGGCGGCGAATTACCAGCGATGGTTGTGGCTGATGCTGTGGTTAGGCTAATACCCGGAGTTCTTGGTTCGGAAACATCTGCGGTAGATGACTCCTATGCCACCGATCTGCTAGAATATCCACAATACACACGCCCTCCGGAGTATCGCGGATGGGCTGTGCCGGAGGTTCTCCTTTCTGGAAATCATGGTGGGGTTGCTAGGTGGCGTCGTGAGCAGGCGGTTCTCCGTACTTTGCAGCGTCGTCCGGAGCTTCTCAATAAAGCCAGCTTAAGTTCAGAGGAAAAACATTTGCTCAGTAAGTTGAAGACTCTAGCCGAGTAGTAAGAAAACAGAGATAAACAGATGGGGAGTAATATTATATGGATATCGCTTCACTAGTTGACATTAAACCAAATCCTAATATTCCGGAATTGGCCCCAGGCGATAGCGTCCGGGTCAGTATTAAAGTCGTCGAGGGGGATAAGGAACGCATTCAGGTGTTCCAAGGGGTAGTTATCCGCTTAAGACGCGGCGCCGTCGGGTCTACCGTTACTGTAAGACGGGTCAGCTATGGGGTAGGTGTCGAGCGTACCTTTCTCTTATATTCGCCGCGCGTGGAGAAAATCGAAATTGTTCGGAGGGGTAAGGTTCGTCGCGCTCGACTTTACTATCTGCGCGGATTGAGCGCACGGGCATCTCGTATTAAGGAGAGGCGCGTCATAGAGAAGGAATCACCTACAGAGCCGTCACCGGAGCCGGGTTAATCCCGGCTTTAGTCGAGGTAGGAGTCGGCTATGAATTATGCCGAGGTTTGTGTTAATTCTCCTGCGGCACAGCGTCGGACTTTCAGTTACGCCATACCTCCTAGTCTTACCATTAAGGTAGGGCAGGCTGTTTGGGTCCCTTTTGGTGCTAAGCTCTTGCAAGGTATCGTCCTAAAACTCAGTGACCAACCATCGGTAGAAGAAACCAAAGAAATCGTCGGTATCATTGAGACCCGTCCAGTATTGTCATCCACCCAGGTAGAGTTGGCTTACTGGCTCAGTGCGTACTATCTGGCATCAATATTCGATGGTGTTGCTCTCATGCTGCCACCTGGATTTGAACGTAAGGCTCAAACTTTTGTCTCGCCGACAATTCCCGACGGCTTTGATTTGTCTCGGCTTAGTGTAGCTCAAAAACGAGTTCTTGAGTTATTGCCGAAACAGTCTCGACAAGTGAGGATGCGAGAGCTGGAAAAGAGTCTAGGTAAGGAGAGTGCTCAACGTCTCGTCGCCCAACTGGTCAGACGAGGACTCTTGGTTAGAAGCTACGAACCGGAACCAATTAAAGTCAAGCCGAAGATAGATCTCTATCTTAGCCTAACTATTACCGCGGACAAAGCTCAATTAGAAGCAGCGAGACTACGTCGAAGAGCCAGTAAGCAGGCGGCCCTACTTGACCTCCTCGTTCAGCAGTCCAGACAAGCATTTCTCACTAAAGTGAGGCAGAAGGGTAATTGCGCTAAGATTGTGGCTGATGCTCTGGTCAAGAAGGGTTTAGTCACTATGCAGCCCATAGTATCGCGGCGCGACCCCCTGGCTTACCTGAAGATAACCTCATCGCCGTCATCACCACTGACCGTGGCCCAGTTATCAGCCTTCAAGGCCGTCCAGTCAAGTTTGTCGGAAATCACTAAGGGGAACGTTCCGCCGGTAGTTTTTCTGCTTCACGGTTCTATCGGTAGTGGTAAGACGGAAATCTATCTCCAATCACTAGCGGAAACCGTGAAATTAGGGAAAAAGGGTATCGTTCTGGTTCCGGAAATTGCGTTGACACCCCAGACGATTAAACGTTTCGTCACGCGCTTTCCTGGTAGGGTGGCTGTTCTCCACAGTCAGCTCTCCCTAGGGGAGCGATTTGATGAGTGGCAGCGAATTAGGGATGGGAAGTTTGATGTGGTTATCGGTCCGCCGAGCGCTCTTTTTGCTCCTCAGCCAGAACTGGGTTTGATTGTGATTGATGAAGAGCATGAATGGAATTACAAACAGTCCGACCAGTTCCCCCATTGTTATCACACTCGTAATGCTGCTATCAAACTGGCCGAACTAAGTGGCGCTGTGGTTATTCTGGGCAGTGACACTCCCGATGTCGAGACCTTTTATCATACCCAAAGAGGTGATTATCGACTTCTCCCACTTGTGGAACGACTGGCCTCCGTAGAGAATTTCCTGCTGCCTCGGGTTGAAGTCGTCGATTTAAGGGAGGAGCTTAAGACCGGAAACCGAGGTCTTCTCAGTCGTACCTTGTTTCAAGCCGTAACTAAAGCCTTGGCTGACGGTGAGCAGGTGATTCTCTTTCTTAATCGGCGCGGAGGAGCCATTTTTATCCAATGCCGCCAGTGCGGCTTTGTCCTACGCTGTCGCCGCTGTGATGTGCCGTTGACATACCATTCGTTTAGAAATACTTTGGTATGCCATCAGTGTAACTATCGAATATCACCTCCTCAAGTTTGTCCACACTGTCAGAGTCATCGCATTAAGTTTCTTGGTATGGGTATCGAGAAGTTAGAGCAAGAAACGGCTCAAGCTTTCCGGCAAGCTCGGCTATTAAGGTGGGACAGTGATACTACTCGACAGAAGTATTCCCACCAGGTAATCTTGGATAAATTCCGCGACCATCAGGCGGATATTCTGATTGGTACCCAGATGGTGAGTAAGGGATTGGGCTTACCTCAGGTTGCCCTGGTTGGTATCATCAATGCCGATACGGGTTTGAATCTACCTGACTTCCGCGCTGGGGAAAGGACATTTCAGCTTCTCACTCAAGTTGCTGGTCGTGCCGAGCGTGGTTCCTTGAGCGGACAGGTAATCATTCAAACCTACGCCCCCGAACACTATGCTATTCGGGCGGCTGCCCAACATGACTACATTCTCTTTTATGAAAAGGAGATTGACTACCGGTGGCAGCTTCGGCAGCCTCCCTTTAGCTCATTAGCGAGCCTGATTTATAGTCATACTAACGATGATCTTTGCCGACGGGAGGCGGAAAGAATGAAGCGAGCTCTTGTCGCAGAAAGGGGGGCACAAGGGATTATCGACCTCAATATTATCGGGCCGGCACCAGCCTTTATTCACCGACGTCGCGGCTATTTTCGCTGGCGCTTCATACTACGTGGCTCGAATCTATCAGCTTTTCTTTCGAAAATACCTTTTCCGCGGGGGTGGGGGATTGATATCGACCCGATGGGACCGATTTAAATTAAAAAAACCAATACTTCTACTAGGAGAATATGTAAAAATATATTTTACTCACTGTCTTAAATTCGTTATAATTTAATTAATCCCGATATATCGTGGCTAGTGATTAAGAAATATGACTATTCTTCCAATTCGTCTGGCACCTGACCCGATGTTACGACAGAAAGCCAAACGGGTCAAGTATTTTGACGGCTCGACGCAGAAGCTCATCGAGGACATGCAGGAAACAATGCACGCTGCCGAGGGAATCGGTCTGGCCGCCCCGCAGGTCGGCGTTCCCTTACGGATAATCGTTATTGGTCTGCCGGAAGAAGAAGATATGGTCTTGTTTAATCCTCAAGTCGTGCGTAAGATGGGTGAACGCGTGGTTGATGAGAGCTGTCTCAGTATTCCTGGTTATGTCGGCGAGGTGCAACGGGCAATCTCGGTTATCGTCAAAGCTCGTGACCCAAGCGGTAAAGAAATACGAATTAGGGGAGAAAAAGTTCTATCTCATGTCTTGGAGCATGAGATAGACCACATCAATGGTATTCTTTACATCGACCATCTGGAAACTCCAGGCAAACTGCGTAAGCTAAAACCGGCTGAGGCTGAGGCTGAGGCTTAATCTTAATTATTAGCCCTATGAGCACGAGAGAGCATAAAGAAAAGTGCGGCTCCAACCGGAATCGCCCCCAGTAAGAAGCCAATCAGCAGACTACCCCAATTAATGGTGTCTTCGGGTTTAACTTCGTATTTTACTCTGGTATTGGTATTAGAATCTTGGGGCGAAGCAGTGTCTTTATCTGGTGATATCATTAACACCGGAACTCCGAGATTCTTCAATAAGGCAGTGGTCATATTGTCCGCTTCATTATCGGTGAATATCTCGCGAAACAAACTCTGTAAAGGGACCTGGCCTTTCTTTAAGTTAGTCGGGTCGATGTTAAGGCGGTTGCGAGCCACGTCTTGAGTATCTAGTGACATTGCCCAGCGGAGAAAACCCTCTAGGATGTATCTTTCATTATCGCTAAGGGTTTCTATATTAGCTCTCATTTTCTCCCCGTTAGTAGTCGTAACAATTAACCATTGACCCTGCTCAATGACATTATCTATCTTTTGATTACCCAGATATGTTGATAGGGGTAGGGTGATAACTTTACTGATGGGGACTTCTTGTGGCTGCTGCGGTGTCGTTAATACCAATACGTTGCCAATCAGGGCGACCACTGCCAGTAACGAGGCGATATAAACTATATAGCCTTTGCCATTACGTTCCCAGGTCGATTGCACCTTTGACTTTAAAGAGGATATTCCCAGCATAACTATTATTATAGCACCTTTCAGCGCGGGGGTTACCTCATTACCGCTTATCCCCCTACGCGGCCGGTTGGGTTTAACGATACCGACTTATGGAATACAGACAGATACCGAACCTTAGAGTACTTGGCTCAGTCCACTGGGACGGTCATAGATCGGAATACTTCGGGGTTTTCTTTTTCCCAAGATTATGGCCACGTTTTCCCAAACTCATCTCTGTGTACCAGTCTACCTGTGAATGTCGATGCATCCTGTTGAGCTAGCCAAGTAGCCGCAGGTATAACAGTCTCTGGAGGATCCGGTATTCTGCCTAAGCGGTCCTTACCGGGGTTCCAGTTTTTAGTCATTTCTGAGGAAATTAGGCCAGGACTGAGGGCATTTATTGCGATGTTGTACTGTGCCATATCCAGTGCTAGGTTTAGGGTGAACCTGTTCAAAGCTGCCTTAGACGGGCCGTAGGCTAGAGATTCAGGCTCATCCCAGATACTGCTTCTGGAAGATACATTAATAATATTTCCAATGCGTCTCTTAATCATAATGGGCAGAACATGCTTACATGTGAGGAAGGGGCCAAGGAGGTTTACTGCTAGTACGGCTTCGAATTCCGTCGAGTTGAATTGGGTGATTGGCCCGGAACTTAGAATGCCAGCGTTGTTGACGAGTACGTCAATCTGGCCCATTTCAGCAAGCGTCTTCTCTACCAAAAACCTTACTTGAATTTCGTTGGATACATCACAGGGAATTGCGAGCGCGGTCTCTCCTGTTTCAGTAATCTGTAATACGGTGTCTTCCAGTGAGCCGTTTTTCGGGCTTGAGCCTGATTCCATAGTCCTTGCGGAGACAACTACCTGAGCCCCCTCTTGTGCGAAACCTATTGCCAGGGCCCGACCAATGCCTCTACTTGCCCCAGTGATTAGTGCTACCTTTCCTTGTAATCGCATGCATTCTCCTTTACGTTGCTAATCAGGGCGGTCACTGCTAGTAACGAGGCGATGTAAACCATATGGTTTTTACCATTACGTTCCCATGTCGATTGTACCTTGGACTTCAAAGACGATATTCCTAGCATAACTATTATCGTAGCATCTATTAGCGGGGATTATCTCATTACCGCTTATCCCCCTACGCGGCCGGCTGGGTTCAACGATGTCGACCAAAGAAAGTCGAGAGCCCAACGGATGGTATCACTGCCCTTGAGGTCGAGCTCATAGTCTGGAGTTATTCCTCTACCTTCGATCATCCGTCCATTAGGCGTGAACCAGCGCGCTATAGTGATGTATAGCCCGGAACCATCTTCTAGTCGATACAGTTTATTCACACTACCCTTACCATAGGTTTTCGTACCGGCAATTATCGCTCGATCGTAATCTTGTAGAGCCCCGGCTAGTACCTCACTACCACTGGCACTGTGATTATCGGTCAAGACAACCATTGGCAGGCTAGTTTTAATACCGTCGGAATTAACCGGCGACGATTCTTTCCTTCCTTGATTATCTACCGTTGAGACAATTACCCCTTCCTTGATGAAGTGGCTGGCGACATCAACTACCGTGTCGAGTAACCCGCCAGGATTACTGCGTAGATCAAGAATGATCCCAGTTGCCCCACTCTGGGCGATATTACCTAATACTGGCAGTAGTTCTTCATCAGTATACTCAGTGAAGTAACTAATTTTGATATAGGCAATGTCCCCTTCCATTCCAAAAGAAACACTGGGTAGTTTAATTTCCGCTCGGATTATCTCAATCTCGATGATCTCAACTTCATCCGAATGCTGGATGAGTAGTCTGATGGCAGTTCCTTTTGGTCCTCGAATACTTGATACTGCTTCCTCCACACTCATCCCAGCAGTAGATTGGCCATTGATTTCTAGAATAGTATCACCGGGTTTGATACCAGCCTTAGCCGCCGGCGAATTCAGAATAGGCGCAATAATTGTTAGTTTATTATCTTTTAGCCCTACCGTAGCGCCGATACCGTGAAATTTCCCTTGAAAATCGCTCGTGCTTAACTTGTACGTTTCAGGGTTCATATAGGTGGTATAAGGGTCATCTAAAGCCTTGACCATACCCTTAATCGCCTCCGCACTTAAGTTGGTAGGGTCAAGCTTTGTGTGGTCAACATAGTTCTCGAAAATGATGTCCCAGGCCTCCTTCACGACTTTGATATTTTGAGTAGGACCGGGTGTGGCCTGACTTGCTAGTCTACAACCAGCACTAAAAGATAAAACCAGGCTTACCAGCACGAGCATGGTTACTACGGTGAATCTCATTTTTTTCGACATTTACCTTGCTCCCTTAAAGTTTTCGAACAGATTTTAAAGGCTATACCTGCCGATAAACCGCCCATTGGAGGAGCGGTAAGACTTGCCGGGGGGAAGTACTAGACGTAGCGCAAACTGGAAAGTTGGCCAAGTAAACCTGTAAGCCGAATTCTGTATCCCGACTAAATCGGGACGGTGACCATCTATCTCGCCCCGACATTACTATCGGGGTCAAGCGACTAACCCAGGGATAAGGCTGGGCACCCTTTCGTCCCTCTATTTGGTCTTGCTCCGGATGGGGTTTTCCGAGCCGGCTGGTTACCCAGCCGCTGGTGAGCTCTTGCCTCACCATTTCACCCTTGCCTCGATAAAATCGGGGCGGTGTATTTTCTGTGGCACTTTCCGTAGGGTCGCCCCTCCTGGGTGTTACCCAGCATCCTGCCCAGTGGAGTTCGGACTTTCCTCCCCGATAGTATCAGGGCGGTCACCCGGTTTACTTGATCCATCCATACTTTAGTATAGAAGACACGACAAGTCAAATCAATAATGGGTGAAGCTGTCCGAAAGGTTAGTACCTAAAGTTAAAGTAGAGAATCGAAATTCATAAAACCTCAAGCATTCTGTCTACGGCTCTTTTTGCTCTGAGGCGAGTTTCCTCTGGGACCTTTACCTGATGCTCCATGCTTTCCAGAGACCAGAGAATTGTTTCTAGGGTGATGAGTTTCATCCTGGGACAAACGGCTTGTTCGGAGACAGGAATAAAGCTCTTCCCGGGATTTTCCTTACGTAATCGGTGTAAAATCCCGATTTCTGTCCCGATAATGATTTCTTTAGCCTCGGATTCGCGGGCAAAACGAATCATACCGCCAGTGCTCAAGACAGCATCTGCTAAACCCGTGACCTCTGTCCTGCATTCGGGATGAGCAACGACCTTGGCGTGTGGGTGCTCAGTCCTTAGTCTCAAAATATCCTGTGGCTGGATTCTGACGTGAGTTGGACAATATCCCGGCCACAGAATCATTTTCCGTCCCGTTTCGCCAGCAGCGAAACTTCCTAGGTATTGGTCAGGGACAAACAGTATTTCCTTATCTAGGGGTACCTTCTGCACGAGTCGGACAGTGTTAGCCGAGGTACAACAAATGTCAGACTCAGCTTTGACCGCGGCTGAGGAATTAATGTAGCACATCACTACCGCCTGTGGATATTCCGTCTTTTTCTCCAGTAAGCGCTGAGGTGTGATCATATTAGCCAGCGGACAGCCGGCATGTATGTCGGGTAGCAAGACTGTCTTGTGCGGGCAGAGGATCGAGACGGTTTCAGCCATAAAGTGGACACCGCAGAAGACAATGACATCGGCATCGGTTTTCGCCGCTTTTTGACTTAGCTCTAAAGAATCACCGACGAAATCAGCGATATCCTGGACTTCGCCCAATTGATAGTTATGGGACAAGATAATGGCTTTTGTTTCCTTCTTCAGGCGTCTAATCTGCTCGATGAGTTCGTCATTATTATTAGTCATCGGTTACTATTCTCCAATCATGTGTATAAACATTCATTCGTTTACCACGGACAAACCCAAGCAGGGTTATGCCCAAGTCATTGGCCAACTTCACGCCCAAATCAGTCGGCGCTGATTTAGAGACGATGAGAGGGATATTCCTTTTGGCAATTTTGAGTAATATTTCCGATGAGATTCGCCCACTGGTGAGTACAACCCGGTCATTGGTGGTGATGTCTTTCAGTAGACACTCTCCGAGAATTTTGTCTATGGCATTGTGCCGACCAATATCTTCATTAAAGACCAGAATATTCCTATTATCACACAAGGCAGCACTGTGAACTCCTCCAGTAGCTCGGTATATTTCGGAACGGTGCTGGAAAGCATGAATCAGGGATAAGATATTGAGAACGGATATTTTGATACGAGATTCGACTTGGGCTAGCTCGATATCTGCGGCGCTGTAGAAAGAAGCTCCTCGCCCACAGCCAGAAGTGATAATACGCTTAAAGGCTAATTCACTGGCTTGCTCTGTATCTTTGTTAGTTTCCACCCGTACCACGCCCTTTTGCTTATCAACCATGAATTTTTTTATGTCCTCTTTATTTTTGACTAATCCCTCAGAAAAAAGAAAACCAACAGCGAGGTAGTCTAAATCTTTTGGAGAAGAAAGAAGTGTCACCATCTCCTGGTTATTGAAGACGATAGTTACCGGAGTTTCTCGAGCAACAGTATCATCGAGGTGACTTCCGCTCTTTTCAGTAAGCCGTAAGACCGGAATTTCCTCGGTCTCGTTAGCTGTTTTCCTCAACCTTAATCTCGTCACCGGCTTTAACCCGTCCACCGCGAATTACTTTGGTAAATACTCCTTCTTTCGGCATGATACACTCACCCACTTGTTGCATTACCGCACATCCGGTGTGGCATTTTTTCCCAATTTGGGTGACCTCAAGAATTATGTCTTGCCCGACACAAAGCTCCGCGCCAATAGGTAAGGAAACTAGGTCGATACCTTCAGTGGTAAGATTCTCCGCAAAGCTTCCTCGGACGACGTTATAGCCCTTCTCTTGCATTCGGTTGATACTTTCGATCGCAATCAAGCTTACTTGGCGATTGGTACTACAATCGGCGTGGGCGTCACCAGCGAGTCCGAAATTTTCCTGTACCAGACCCTCATTTATTGGCTCCTTAATGGTTCCTTTTTTTTCACTCCAGCAAACAGCGACTATTTGAGCCATGTCCCTCCTCCTTTTTTCTCGATTGTTCCTGCCCCAATGACAACGTCCCCCCCATAAAAAACTACCGTTTGGCCGGGGGTAATGGCCATCTGCGGTTCCCTAAATTTAACATGAACCTTATCCTCATTTAAAGGAGACACTTCGGCATCGGCCTCCTGGTGCCGATGTCGGAGTCTGGCCTCAACCTTAAGGGGCTCCAGAAGCGTGTCGATAGCGACCCAGTTTAGTCCCGAGACGCTGAGTTCATCTCGATACAATTCTTCTTTCCGACCGACGATAATGGCATTTCGCTCTGGAGCAATATCAATAACAAATAGTGGGTCTTGGCTTGAGATACCTAATCCGCGACGTTGGCCGATGGTATAATCCGAAATTCTTTGGTGTTCCCCCAAGACATTCCCCGCCATGTCCAGAATTGGCCCTGGAGCCGTTTCGGGTAGTAGGGATGAGTAACCACCGGCGATAAAATCTTGACTTTCAGCTTTCTTCGCTACGACTAATCCAAAATCAGTTGCTAGTCTTCGGACCTCGACTTTAGTATAGTCACCGATGGGGAAGAGGGCTCGACCAAGTTGTTCCTGAGATAATAGGGCAATAAAGTAACTTTGATCTTTAGTCAAGTCGCGAGCTTTTTTCAGCAGATAGCGCCGATTAATTTTATCATATTCTTTTCGGGCATAATGGCCCGTAGCTAGATAATCAAATTCGATACCACTCTGCTCAATCCGGCTTACCAGAGCTCCAAATTTCAGGCTACGATTGCATCTTACGCAGGGATTAGGGGTTTTCCCCGAGAGATATTCAAGACGAAAATAGTCCAGAACCTCAGTCTTGTATTCTTCTTTCAGGTTAAAAACATGGAAGGGGATGCCGAGAATCCGTGCGACTTTTCTAGCATCTTCGATGTCTTCAGCTTCACCCGGGCCATAACAACCATGTCGGACACCTTTTCCAGGTAAATCCGGTCCATCCCAGAGTTTCATTGTTACGCCGGTGATTTGGTAACCTTGTTCTTTAAGTAGAGCGGCCGCTACTGATGAATCTACCCCACCACTCATTGCGACCACTATTTTCTTTGATTTTTTGATTAGCATCTTTTCTCTTAGAGTAATTCCTTAAGTTCTGTCTGCAATAATAACCGACTTTAATAGTCGTACTGAATTCAGCCATACGATTATTTACCTACTGGCTATTCTATTTTACATTAAAATGAAGTCCTAATACCAGAAGAAAAAATATCTGAATCGGGAAATTTAACGAAATAGAAAAGGAGTTCTACCGTTTTCCGTCATTACCAGATAGCTTGTGAGACTTCTTATGTACCCGCAGACTTAAGATTCGCTGGATTTTAGCTGAATATCTATTTGGCGACAATACCAGATGACGTCGGAGAAGAGCGGGCGGTAGTCAGGTATTCTGGTTGGTCGGAAGTGGCTCTAAGAATAGATATTCAGTGGAAACCGAATTAGAGAGTCTAACTCTAGACTAGTTATCCAGCCTTCTTGGTTCTTTTGAACGGTTCAAATGACTCAACAATATACTTTATTGTTGGCGGCTGGCTAGCGTCAGCGGTGAAAGTATTCTCCCCGAAAATCCCAACCATATTACCTTCAACCGTGCGATTCTCCAGCTCCCCTTTTTCTTTCTTTTATTAATGAGACCCCGGCAAGTGTTCTAACACGATTGTAACCTTACCGTAATGTTAACGTAACAAAATGGGCGGATAATAATAAATAAATGCACACAAGTATGGTAGGGAGTTACTTCTAAATGAAAGAGGTTATTGCCATTATTCGACCGGAGAAGCTGGGTGAGACCCGTAATGCTGTTGATGCGCTGACAACCCTGGAGACCTTCAGCCAGCGAGTTATGGGAAGAGGGAGTCAGGCGGGACTGCACTACGTCCAGGCCGTGGCGCAGGGTAGAAGCGTGGGGATATCCTATCTGTCCAAGCAGATGATTACTTGGTTGGTTCCGGACGAACATATAAATAGCATGGTTATGGCCATAATGCGGGTTAATCAAACGGGCAGTTTTGGAGATGGCAAGGTCTTCGTCTGTCCGCTAGAAATCACTCCCTAACGGTAAATATACAAAGAAGCTCTAAGGATACAGGTAAACTAATGCATGACGATGCGAATTCAATTGAAACACTCAAAGCAGAAAGGGATGGTCTGAGCATCCGTGAGGAGGTTGACCAGTTATCCGCGCAACATGATGGATGGGAGAGCATAGACGACTGGGACAGGGAGCGGCTGAAGTGGATGGGAATTTTCTTTCGTAAATTAACGCCGGGGCTCTTTATGATGCGTGTCCGTATCACCGGCGGTCAAGTTGCCGCAGTCCAGTTGAGGTCGCTGGCGGAAATAGCCCGCCGGGTGGGAAACGGGGTCCTGGACATAACCACCCGTCAGCAGGTCCAAATCAGATCCATCGGAATAAAGGATGTGCCCGGAATCTTGAAAACCCTGAAGGGAGTAGACCTTACCTCTCTTCAGACGGGAGGGGACAATGTACGTAATGTCACTGGTTGTGCCCTCGCTGGGCTGACGCCACTGGAACTCTTTGACGCTTCAAGCATTGGCCGGCAATTTGCCGAAAAAATTTCAGGGAATCCAACCCTGGCTAATCTTCCCAGAAAAATGAATGTGGGCATCACTGGCTGCCTGGAGAACTGCACTCATAGCGAGTCTCAGGATATAGCTATGACACCGGCTCTGCGGAAAAGTGATGGCGAACCGGGCTTTAATGTGGCGGTTGGAGGTAAAATGGGCTCAGGAGGTATGACCGTAGCCCGACCACTTGATATCTTCGTCGAACCTAGGGATGCTCCACTTCTGGCCGCTGAGATTGTACGTTTGTTTAGTGACGAAGGTTTCAGAAAGCAGCGGAACCAGGCGCGTCTGGCATTTTTACTGGAAGAGTGGGGCGTTGAGCGTTTCAGAGCCGTCTTAGAGACGAGGTGGGGCCGGTCTTTTGATAGCGAGGGGACTGATACGCGCCTTTCCCGTCATAACGATCACCTCGGAGTTCATCCTCAGATGAAACTCGGTCTCTATTCCGTAGGTCTCTGTGTGCCTACAGGCCGGATGGTAAGTGAACAGGCGGACGAACTGGCTCGTCTGGCCGAGGTGTATGGTAGCGGGGAGATTCGTCTGACCACAGGTCAGAATGCTATCCTGTTCAACGTGATGGAGGACAGGTTAGATGACCTGATTGCCGAACCGCTCCTTGAGCAGTTTTCTCCTAATCCTCACCCGAATGTTGCCGGGCTGGTGACCTGCACGGGGTCCGACTATTGCAGCTTGGGCCTCATAGATACAAAAAGGGTTGGCCGGTGGGTTACGGAAGAACTCATTAAGCAATATCCCGAGGCCCCACCGATAACGATGCACTGGTCTGGATGTCCGGCGGGGTGCGGCAATCACCAGGCCGCCGATATCGGTTTCCAGGGCATCCGGACTAGGGTCGATGATAAGGTGGTTGACGGAGTCCAAATTTTCGTGGGCGGGCGTACCGGTAACCAGGGCAGGCCAGGTGTGAGAATAATGGACTTAATCCCGGTGGATACCCTGAAAGACATCCTGCCCGTTGTCATCAAGCACCTGGAGTTGTTAAAACAGGTGCAGAGAGAGTCCAAGAAAGAAAAACTGGTGCTTATGGTTCCTGCAATGACACAGGATTCATTATGAATAAGGAGGTCGGCAAGTGAAGATAGTAAGGGCACTCATCAGGCCTGAGGATTCAGAAGCTGTCGCTTCTTGCCTAGCCAAAGCCAATTTCTCTGCCCTGACCAGATGGGATGCTTTTGGTCGGGGCAAACAAAAAGGTGTCCGGGTAGGAGGCCAGACTTACAGCGATATCCTAAAGACTATGATTTTCATTGCGGTAAGAGACGACCAGGTAGCCGAAGTCATCAGAATCATCATGGAGACCGCCTTCACAGGCTACCCGGGTGACGGCAAAATCTTCGTGACGCCACTTGATACTGCCTACACCGTTCGAACGGGAAAAGAGGAATTATAGAATTTCGTCGAATAAGATTGAATTTAACAGTTTGAGTAAAAGTGACGTTACAGACTTTTCTTACATGGTGGGAAAAAGGAACGATTCTTAAATAGTTAGTAGCACCTTAACGTTACCTCCGACTTTTTAAGAGGGGCGACATAGCGCGTAACTTAGCCACAATCCGTGGTAATACCTCGAGAACCCGGTCGATATCTTCGTTTGTTGTCCACTTACCTAGAGTGAACCGCAATGAGCCATGAGCTAGCTCTGGTGGTAGTCCCATCGATGATAGCACATGCGATGGCTCAAGATTCGAAGAAGTGCAGGCCGAACCGGTTGAGACGCATATCCCCTCCAAATCAAGATTCAATACCATCGACTCCCCTTCAACATATTCTACACAGATATTGACATTGTTTGGTAGTCTTTTCACCGGGTGACCATTAAAATGTATGTGCTTAATCCGTTCTTTTAACCCTTCTACCAAACGGTCGCGTAATTGCCTTAACCGCCCAGCTTCTTCTTCTATTTCCTCCAGGGCGAGCTCTGCAGCGACCCCAAGACCAACTATCCCTGGTACATTTTCCGTACCTGCCCGCCGCCGCTTCTCTTGTTCACCACCATGCATTAGGGGTGCGATTCTTGTTCCTTTCCGGATATATAACGCTCCAACCCCTTTAGGGCCGTATAGCTTATGCGCCGATATCGAGAGTAAGTCTACTCCAAGCTCTTTTACGTCCACCCCAATATGCCCGACAGCTTGCACTGCATCGGTATGGAAATAAACCTTCGCCTCTCTGGCAATGCGTCCGATCTCCTTAATCGGTTCAATCGTACCAACCTCATTGTTGGCATGCATTATTGATATCAGCGCTGTCTTTACCGTCAAAGCCTTCTTGACATCGGCTGGGTTAACTAACCCATATTTATCGACTGGTAGATAGCTGATTTTATATCTGCGCTTTTCTAGAAATTTAGTTGTCTCTGATACCGCATGGTGCTCTATCGCGCTGGTGATAATATGGTCTTTTTTACCTTCACTGGCATAAATTATCCCAGTTAAGGCAAGATTGTCCGCTTCAGTCCCGCTACCAGTAAAAATAATCTCTTCTTCTTGTGCTTTGATTAAACTAGCGATCTTAGACCGGGATGCTTCAATTGCCTCCTTCGCCTCCTGTCCATAAGAATAGATAGTCGAAGGATTACCAAAAACTTCAGTAAAATAAGGTAGCATTGCTTCGACAACCTCCGAGCGCATTGGTGTTGTTGCTGCATAATCAAGATAGATACGTTTCATCCCCTATCCTTCAATACTTTCGTTGATATTACTTTTCGGAGTAGCCTAGCAGCCATAGGTGACGGAGTATGCTTACCCATCTCCCATCGCTGTAGAGTAGCCATTGTAACTCCGAGTTTATGAGCGAATTCCTCCTGAGTCAAGTTCATCTCGTGTCGCTTTCGTATTATCTCTTGCGCGTCAATTTTTTTCATTTCCTTCTCCTTTAACGCTGTGTTCATACCTTTTATACCTTCGGAGTGGTTGGTGGCGAAAAAAGATCCTGGAAAAGCTTGGTGGCGAGATAACGTTCGCCGGTATCTGGTAAGACCACCACTAGTAATTTACCTGCGTTCTCTCGTCTCTTGGCTACCTCCACCGCCGCCCAGGTGGCCGCTCCGGAGGATACCCCGGCTAGGATTCCCTCTTCTCTGGCTAAGCGCCGTGTCATAATCCCGGCGTTTTCATCGGTTACTTTGATAATCTCATCAATTAAATCTAGCCTGATGACATCAGCAATAAAGCCAGCACCAATCCCCTGGATGCCATGTGGCCCCGATTTTCCTCCGGAAAGAACTGGTGATGCCAGTGGCTCAACGGCAATCGTCTTAAATCTCGGCTTTCTCTTTTTGATGACCTCGGATACTCCAGTGATTGTCCCACCAGTCCCTACCCCTGAAACCAGAATATCTACGCGGCCATCGGTATCTCGCCAAATCTCCTCAGCTGTAGTTAGTCGGTGGATTTCCGGGTTGGCCGGATTTCTAAACTGGTGGGGCATAAAGTAGTTCGAGTTAGTCGTTACCATTTGTTCTGCCATTTCCACTGCCCCGGCCATTCCCTCGATTTCTGGGGTCAGTACCGTCTCAGCACCAAGGGCCGAGAGTAGCTGCCGCCGCTCGATAGACATCGCGTCCGGCATTGTCAGGATAAGTCGATACCCTCGGGCAGCACAAACAAATGCCAAGGCTATCCCGGTATTACCGCTGGTCGGCTCGACAATGACCGTATTCTCATTGATAAGTCCCTTCTCTTCGGCATCAACAATCATGGAGACGCCAATGCGGTCTTTCACACTGCTTATCGGATTAAAGGACTCCAGCTTAGCCACGACCTCAGCTTTGGCCCCATCGGTTACTCGGTTCAATCGAACCAGAGGTGTGTTTCCGATTAGTTCAGTGGAGTCCTTGGCGATTCCTCGAGTAAACTTCGAGAGTTTTATCGTCTTATACTGTAGCTTCTCGATTTTTTGATGTGTCTCTGTCATCGAATCTCTCCTCTTTGATAAATGCTGTCACCGTTCTTTTATTCTTGGTATGGATTAGTAATTCTCTTTAATTGGAGAATATTAGAGGGTATTAGATGCCTTAATCCTCTGGGACCCATACAACAATCGTAGCCGTCATTGTGGGATGGGGGTCGCAGTGATAGGTGAAAGTGCCAGCTTCGGTGAAGGTATAAGTAGTAGTAGAGCCCTGAGTGTCACGAAGCGCTAATCGCGTATCTTTGTCACCATTATCAAAGGTAATGGAATGTTGTTCTTGGGCCTTGTTGATCCAAGTTACTGTGGTTCCTACTTGCACAGCCATCATATATGGCCAAAACTCCCTATTTAAGACCCAGACTTCATTGTCATCTGGCGTCGTTGCCGGTGCCGCCGCTACTGGGGCTATGCCTGCTGGCGTCGTCGCGGCAAAATCGTGAGTATAGCCATGCGGCGTTGTTTCTGTTGTTGTTACTACTGTCGTTATCGTGTGTTCGTGTGGGGAGATACCGTCATGTGAGTGACCTATAGTTGTTACTGTGCTAGCAGTCTCCGTTATTTTATTGTATATCTGGTATTCTGTCAGGGATGGTAATAGGCCACCACCTAGGAAAAGCCCAGTTACTATACCTACTATACTAATAGCGATTGCGGTGAAGATGAGTCTTTTTCTTTCTTTCATTGTTACGATACCTCACTTATAAGGCGGCGGATAATGCCCATAGCGCCGTCATAGTCAAAATAAATATAAAAGCCCCCATTGGCAGAAAAACTTTGAACGCGGTAACTTTATCTGGGAATGCTCGCCCTGCTAGTTTATAGGCAATATAGAGGCTAGCTCCAAAGCCGATACCGACCATTAGCGTCTGAAGAAAATATGTCTGTTCGGCGCTCATAAGCTGCTTTACGGTAACTTCCTCCAGCATAAGGCGATTTAACGGGAAATCTTGGACTAGAGCTCGTGTTACATCGACAACGGCTCCCCATGTCCGGAAGATGTGGTCCAGAATATCGGAGAGGAACTTCATTATTCCTAGGGGTATTGCTGCATAACCGAAGTGGGTGAAAAAAAATCTAGTCGGGATACTTTTGTCGCCGCCAAAAATCCTTGATAAATGACTGAAGCCATACATAAGCAGTAGTGCGACCGCGATACCGCCTAGATAGATAATACCGATACTCACCAACCGAGGCCAATCATTGGGGGGGGTCCCGGTGGGTAGAAGCGGGTTCACGAGGAGGTACAGCTTGGGGAGGAATAGAACTAAGAAAAGAGAGACCACAGTAACCAGAGCGGCTAGGATTACACCGGCTACAGACTCATCAGGCAGGCCTCTTTTCCTGGCCCAAAGGTCATGCCCCCACCCTCTAAGTCTCATTGTGATGTTCTCATAGGGGCAAGCTTTAATACACTCGGTGCAGAGAATACAATCGCGGTTAGTATCCATGCCCCCTCCTGGAAACTCAAGCATCGGGCAGCCGTAGAAATGCTCATCACCTTTGAAACAGTTCTTTGTCTTGCACTGCTGACAAACCTCAGCATCTTTTCTCCGAATTTCAAATGGGGCAAACATAGAGGACATGCCGATAAATACAGTGAGCGGGCATTGATAGCGACAAAAAGTTCTTCTGTCATAAAGGAGAGCCGCCCACAGTCCCCATAGAATTAGTGCTACGATAAGGCCACCAGTGAGAGCCGGACTGTTAGAAATTCCGTAGCCTGCGTCCAGGAAAATGAAGCCGACGAAAAAAGCTATGCCCAGCCATAGGTTTCGTAGTCGGCGGGGGTACACAAAATTAAACCCTAGGCTCCACGTCCTTTTCCGCCATAAGCTGAGTCTTTGCAGCCAGTCGACAAAAGCACCGAAAGGGCACATTAAGCACCAGCCCCGGCCAACAACGACAAAGAGAGCAATCAGTAGCCCCCACCATACTACCCAGGTAAGTACCAAACCAAAGTTAAAACCGGGGTGCCAGACGCCGAGTATCATGGAAATAGAAGCCAAAACAACAACGACTAGCACCGGCAAAACCAAAAGGAACTGGAGGGGGTGGAACCTTACCACTCGTCTGATTAGGCCAACCTGCATAAGATCAGAGGAAAATCTTCTGCCCCACTTCATTTTATTGCTCTGCGTCCCCCTATAACGACAAAGGCAGCGAATATAATTACTACGGCCAGAGTAGCACTATAGGGTAAAAGCTTTCCTGGGTTAAGACCGAGAAAAAACTTAGGGTCACCGATAGTTATTTGCCCCTTCAAATAAGGATGTCCAAGACCACAGAATATGCTGCAATACATCGTGTATATTCCTTCGGGAATATCCGCTGGTATCACTACTTCGCCCATCGCCGTTTCTCCAAAGGGCGTAGCTAGATTAATGCCCAGCTCATTTATGGCAAAGCCATGCCATACGTCTGCACTGGTGAGAAAAAACCTGACCCTCTCTCCCGGGTTTACTTCAATAACCGCTGGCTCAAAAGACCACTGTCTTACAGATATTCTGAACTCTCTGGCCCCATCGATAAACTCCCCTCTTGACGCCGTTCCACCCCCAACTAAATCCTGAACACCATAGACTATACCGCCGGTAAAACAGATGATGATTAGTGTCGTTATGATAATAAGTCTAATAAATCCGGAACTTCTCATATCAATTCGTAGTGAACTGACCTCACTTTATCTTGTTTTGTGCTTAATCTTCGGTAGGATACCCAGTACACCTGAGTGCCAACGGCCCTCTCACCTAACCGTGATTATACCACTGGGTTCGCTGGTGACTTCGCCAATAATCACGGATTCGGATATGCCTGCTTCTTGTAATTTACTGAGTAACCAGTTGGCTTGTGGAGGAGCTAAGCAGATAAGTAACCCCCCCGATGTTTGTGGGTCATAGAGAACATCCTGTACCTCAGTTGGTACATCGTGGATAATTCTTACCGATGGGGAATAGAATTCCCGGTTACGGTACAAACCACCCGGGCATAATCCTTGACAGGCAAATTCGTTCGCTCCGGGAAGTAAAGGAATCTTAGCGGCGTCAATATTAATACCCACACGGCTGTTATTAGCAAGCTGGATGGTGTGACCAAGCAAGCCAAAACCAGTGATGTCGGTGGCAGCGTGCGCTCCAGCTTCTACCATTAGTTCCGAGGCTTTATCATTGAGTGATAACATTGACTGGGTAACTCGGGTGGCTATCTTTTCATCAACCAAGTTAGCTTTTAAAGCGGTAATGATAATCCCGGTACCTAATGGCTTGGTCAAGATGATTTTGTCACCGGGCTTAGCTCCGGAATTAGTTACCAATCGTTGTGGGTGGACAGTACCAGTAACCGCCACACCATACTTTAGTTCATTATCATCGATACTATGTCCGCCGATCATTACGACACCAGCTTCAACCATTTTGTCAGCGCCGCCATGAAGAATCGATTTTAAGACCGATAGATCCATCGATTCAATAGGAAAACAGACGAGATTCATTGTGGTTATGGGTTTACCGCCCATAGTATAAATATCGCTCAAAGCATTAGCCACGGCAATCTGGCCAAAGGCATATGGGTCGTCAACAATGGGTGGGAAGAAATCAACGCTTTGGATAATCGCCAGGTCATCAGTTAGTCGATAGACGCCAGCATTATCTAGACTCTCCATGCCACGAATAACTTTTGGATTAGACAACAGGGGTAAATCCGTCAAAACTTCCTTCAAGGCTCCCGGTCCTACCTTCGAACCGCAACCGGCACAGCGAACCGTTTCAGTCAGACGTAATTCTGTTCTCTTTGTCAACCTAACTCCTCCATTACTGAAACCATGCATTAGCCGCCGTTTCTCCATGATTTTATCACCACCTACTCAGGAAAGCAACTCTATTATTTGCTGGAAAATAGTGAAATTGAGACTAACGCCCTTTTTGTTTCTCTTTCTCGGCTAGTCCGCTTTCAAGTAGTCAGCTTTGAAGATATATTTGGATATGCTAGAATAACTGTAGTTTGATGAGTAGCGAATTTCGCCGACTGCCAAGCGTAGACCACATCCTCGCTGAAGAGCGAATTAAGGAGTTAGCGAAGGACTATCCCCATAATCAGCTGGTTAGTTTAATCCGGCAATGTCTGGAACGGGAACGTTTGGCTATCGCCGATGGCGAACCTTCTGCTTCCCTTGATGAAATCGTCGAGTCCATCCATACTAAATTCGATCAGCTTGGACATCGCAGCTTGCGGCCATTAATTAATGCCACCGGCGTTATCCTCCATACGAATTTAGGGCGCGCTCCACTTTCTAGAGAAGCTATCGTAGCCATGGAGATTGCGGCTCAAGGTTACTGTAACCTAGAGTTTAATCTAGATAGTGGCTCGAGAGCTTCCCGTGATGCTCATCTTGAGTCGATTTTGTGTCAGCTAACCGGAGCCGAGGCGTCTCTAGTGGTCAATAATAATACTTCGGCGGTAATTTTAGCTCTAACCGCCTTAGCCTGGAAAAAGGAAGTTATTATCTCTCGTGGTGAGGCCGTAGAGATCGGTGGGGGCTTTCGTATTCCCGATATCATACGCCAGAGTGGTACTAAGTTGGTAGAAGTCGGTACCACCAATTGTACCTATGGCACTGATTACGAACAGGCAATTACCCACCGTACTGCTGCCTTGCTACGCGTCCATTCGAGTAATTTTAAGGTTATCGGTTTCACTCATTCCGTTACTTTGGAGGAAGTGGTGGAGCTGGGTCGTCGTCATACTCTGCCGGTACTTGATAATCTCGGAAGTGGCTGTTTCCTTGATACCACGACTTTTGGGTTGGGGGCAGAACCGCTAGTAGCTCAAAGTGTGGTTCTTGGGGCGGGGCTGGTTTGTTTTTCCGGAGATAAGCTGGTGGGCGGGCCACAGGCTGGTATAATTGTGGGCAAAAAACAACTAATAGACAAGCTCAAAAAGCACCCATTCGCTCGGGCGACGCGCATTGATAAGGTTAGATTAGCTGGTCTGGCGGCGACCTTAGTTCACTATTTGAAAGGCGAGGCGATTAAAAGAATCCCGGTCTGGGTAATGATTGCTACTCCTTTGATAGAAATTGAGCGTCGGGCTAAAAAGTGGGCGGAAGTACTTGGTAACTTAGCTCATGTGGCCGACGGCGAGAGTGTGGTTGGCGGTGGTAGTCTCCCCGGGAGCACTCTACCGACAAAGTTAGTAGCAATCATCGACAAACGACAGAGACGTAATACGGCACAAACATTGGGACGGAGATTACGAATTAGTAAGACCCCGATTATCGGACGCATCAGTGAGGATATTTTATTCCTCGACCCACGTTCGGTTCCTCCAGAAGAGGATAAAGTTGTCCTCGAAACTCTGCGTGATTTCGCGGCTATTCTTCTAAAATGATGTTTGTCTTAGGCACTGCGGGCCATATCGACCACGGCAAATCGGCTCTGGTACAAGCCCTGACGGGTATGGATCCCGACCGTCTGCGCGAAGAGAAGGAACGAGGGATGACCATTGATCTCGGCTTCGCCTGGCTCAAATTACCCAGTGGACGGGAGGTCGGTATCGTTGATGTCCCTGGACATGAACGCTTCATTAAAAATATGCTCGCCGGAGTCGGTGGCATTGATTTGGCTCTGTTAATAGTTGCGGCTAACGAGGGAATAATGCCCCAGACCAGAGAGCATCTGGCAATTCTTGATTTACTCTGCATACCGAGTGGAATTGTGGTCATTACCAAGAAAGATATGGTTGATGTGGAGTCGCTAAGTTTAGTAACAGCTGATATTGAGGAGTTAATTAAGTCTACGAATCTAGACGGCGTGCCGATTATTCCCGTTTCGGCAATCACTGGTGAAGGTATGTCTTGCCTAGTGGCGATGATTGATAAGCTTCTGGGAGCGGCTAAGCCTAAGAGAGATAGCGGCCGGCCACGACTACCCATCGACCGTATTTTTACTATCGTTGGTGCCGGTACGATTGTAACCGGAACATTGATCGACGGTTCTCTTTCCGTAGGCGATGAGGTGGAGATCGTTCCACGAAGACTGAAGTCCCGTCTACGTGGTTTGCAGACACACAAAGCTCGTGTCACCACCGCCAATCCGGGCACTCGGGTTGCCGCTAATCTTATCGGTATTACTACTGCCCATGTGCAGCGCGGGGATGTGCTAACTAAACCTAATTGGCTAATACCAACAACTCTGTTGAGTGTCCAGCTCAGTCTCCTCCCCTATCTTCGCCACTCTTTGACTCATAATACGACCGTTAGCTTTCATACTGGAGCTGCCGATACGATGGCTAAAGTCCGTCTCCTGGAAAAAGAGAAGCTTCATCCCGGGGAAACAACGTGGGCACAGCTCGTGTTAGTAAAACCGATAGCCATGGTCAAAGGCGAGCGGTTTATTATCCGTTCACCGAAGGAGACATTGGGGGGAGGTAAGGTGGTGGAGATTCATGCCCAGCGACTGAGCCGTTTCCGCCCGGCAACTATCGAGAACTTAAAGGCGCAAGAAGAAGGTAAAATCGAAACGGCTTTATTGGCATTACTCGGATTCAAACAACCTCTGGGGTTACTCGATCTTCTGGTGCAAAGCCAATTACCCGATGGCGAAGTGCGGGCGGCTATAGATTCTCTTGCTTCGCAGGGACACGTGGTCATCCTTGGGAAGGAGGATCACCGTTTTCTGTTTTCGGATTCGGGCTGGGTACGCTTGGTCAGAGAAACCACTGCTCTACTGAAGGACTATCACCAGAAATATCCCGTCCGTACTAGTGTGCCTAAAGCGGAATTAGCCAGTCGTCTAAAGTTAGGTAAGTACGCCGCGGAAGTATGGCAAAAACTTATGGCTGATGGGGTGTTGAGCGAGGAAGGGTTGGGTGTGCGTCTGTCAACTCATAAAGTTAACCTGACGTCTACCCAACAGTCTAAGATTGACGCCTTCTTGAAATCACTAGAGCAAAGTCCCTATTCCCCTCCTGATAACCAAATTCCGGAGCCGGATTTACTCAATATGCTTGTCGAGCAACAGAAGGTAGTGAAAGTGAGTGAGAGCGTAATTTTTACTACTTCAGCTTACGACGAGATGGTGGCGAAAATTAGTGCTTGTATCAAAACTCGTGGCAAGGTTCCCCTAGCCGAAGTTCGTGACCTCCTTAATACCAGCCGTAAATATGCTCAGGCCCTTCTTGAGCACCTTGATGAAAAAAAGATAACCCGCCGCGTCGGCGATGAGAGGGTTCTGTACTAGCACTAAGGTGTAAGGGGACACGAGGATCAAGAAAGGGTAGTTTTGGATAGTTAATCAAGCTCGGCTATAATAAAATATGGGCGGTATTTTTATGATTAGTGCTATGGAATACGATGAGTTTGTCCGGTTAGTCGCTAAAGCCGTTGGGGACTTGCCACAGGAATTTCTGGATCGGCTGGAAAATGTCGATGTTGTCGCTGAAGATTATCCAACCTCGGAACAGTTAGATGAGTCAGGATTAGAACATGACACAACATTACTCGGACTTTACGAAGGAGTGCCTCAAACCGAACGTACAAGCGGTTATGGTATGGTGCTCCCTGATAAGATAACGCTCTTCCAAAAGCCTATCGAAGCAAAATGTCGTAGCGTTGGCGAAGTCTATACTGAGGTAAAAAGGACGTTGAGGCACGAAGTTGCCCACCATTTTGGCATCAGTGATGAAAATCTGAGGAAACTTGAGGGATAGTAACCCGTTGTGTTGGTGATGATCAATCTGGTAGTAAATAAAAATGAGGCTTCATTAGGGGAAGTTTGGTGGTAGGGGTCTACTTAATGGGGGGCAGATTACTGGCGGGAGCGCATGGGAGTCGAACCCACCGAAGATATATAATACCCCCCAACGGATTTGAAGTCCGCGAAGCCCACCGGGACTTAACCGCTCCCATCTATTCGGTCAAACAAAGTATACATTAACTGGTGGAGATAGCACAATTAGTTTGGTTAGGGAGGTTTTCTCTGATTTTGGTTACATCTGATACAAGAATCGTGGTGGTTCCTGGCCTATGCTAAACTAACTTGACTATGCTATAATAAAGACTCAAGCTTAGCTAAAGGGGGCATCTATGCCGTCAGGTCGTGAGACCATTGTCTGGTTTAGTGAGGTCACTAAAAAAGATGTATCTCTGGTTGGTGGTAAAGGGGCCAACCTAGGGGAAATGACCAATGCTCAGATACCCGTACCACCCGGCTTCATTGTCACTTCGCAAGCTTACTTCGACTTCCTCGAACAGACCAAGTTGATGGATGAAGTTCGTGGGTTATTCCGGTCGGCGGATCTTAATGATAATAAGCAACTTCAAAAAATAGCTGCCCAGGCGAGACAGGTTATCCAGGATGCTCCTATGCCGCCAGAAACAGCCAGGGAGATAAAAGAGGCCTATCGTAAATTGGGTAGCGGTTTGGTAGCGGTGCGATCCTCAGCGACGGCGGAGGACATGCCGGACGCTTCTTTCGCCGGTCAACAAAGTACTTTTCTTAATATCCTAGGGGAAGAAGAGACGGTGGCGGCAGTTCAAGCTTGTTGGGCCTCACTCTTTGAAGCGCGCGCCATCTTTTACCGCGTACAAAAGAATTATGATCATTTTAAGGTCGGCATTGCTGTACCAGTTCAGAAAATGGTTCAGTCCAGGGCTTCAGGAGTCATGTTCACCCTGGAGCCGGTAACCAGCGATCGCAGTAAGATAATCATTGAGGCTATCTTCGGTCTCGGCGAAGCCATTGTAGGCGGAGAAATAACTCCTGATTTTTATATTGTCGATAAAAAAACGCTAACCATCTACCCAAAGAAAATAAGCTGCCAAGAATGGCAGTTAGTCAAGAATACCAAAGACGGTAACGATGAAATCAATATCAAGATACCTCTCCAACCTTCTCAGCAAAATCATCAGAAGATAACCGATGATGATATCCTCCACTTAGCCAAACTGGGCAGGCAAATCGAAGACCACTACCAATTCCCGCAAGATATCGAATGGGCTAAAGAGAATGGTAATCTCTTCGTTCTCCAAGCTCGGCCGGTAACTACGATTAAGGAAACCGCTAACGACAGTGCAGAAATCCAGGCTCCAGTACTCTTCAGCGGCGCCTCAGCTAGCCCTGGTATCGCTTCAGGACCAGTCTGTATAATAGCTGACGCTTCGGAAATTGATAAAATTAAAGACGGCGAAATCTTAGTGACGTCCATGACTACCCCCGATTTTGTACCGGCGATGAAAAGAGCCGTAGCCATTGTCACTAACCGGGGCGGGAGAACTGCCCATGCCGCTATTGTCAGTCGAGAGCTCGGTACCCCCTGTATTGTTGGGGCTGAACGAGCCACCAGTCTTCTTACTGATGGGCAGGTGATTACGGTCGACGGCACAAACGGTAAAATCTATGACGGTAAGGTAACCAGAAGAATTGCCACTACGACAGTAAGTAGTATTATTCAGGAAACAATTAGAACCAAAACCAAAGTTTATGTAAACCTGGCACAGCCAGAACTAGCGGAAAAAGTGGCGGCACGCAATGTTGATGGCGTTGGCCTACTACGAGCTGAATTCACGGTAGCTCAGATTGGTGAGCATCCTAGATACATGATGGAGCAAAACCGGGGCGACGAATTCGTCAGTAAACTGGCTGACGGTATCAGTGTCTTTACTCGAGCCTTCAATCCCCGTCCGGTAGTCTACCGGACTACAGACTTCAAGACAAATGAGTATCGAAAGCTCCGTGGAGGCGAAAAATACGAAAAAGACGAAGAAAATCCAATGCTAGGCTATCGCGGAGCTTCTCGCTACATTGCCGACCTCGACATCTTTAAGCTTGAGTTAGAAATGATCAAGAAGGTACGACAAAACTACAAAAATCTGTGGGTAATGATTCCTTTCGTTAGAACGGTTAATGAACTGCGCCGTACCAAAGAAATTCTCGAAGCGGAGGGATTAAAACGCTCTAGTGATTTCAAATTATGGATGATGGTTGAAGTGCCCTCTAACATCTTGCTTATGGAGGAATTCCTCGATGTTGGTATCGATGGTATCTCAATTGGTTCCAACGACCTCACCCAACTGATACTAGGTGTTGACCGAGATAACGAAAGCCTGCGGGAAGCATTCGATGAACGGGACGCTGCTGTTATGATGGCTCTAGAAAAGGCGGTTAAAACTGCTCGTAGCAGGGGCGTAACCTCATCAATTTGCGGGCAAGCTCCATCAGTTTTCCCGGAACTAACCGAAAAGCTCGTCGAACTGGGCATAACCTCCGTTTCTATCAGCCCAGATATGATTGGGGCAACCCGGGAGATGGTGGCTAAGGCCGAACAGAGACTGGGAATCAAGACTTAATGATCGGTCGGCTGAATATCCGACAAGAGAGTGAGAAAAGAGAAGAGCTGCTTTCTCGGTATGCGGTGAAAAGCCGGTTATCGCGGGAACGGGTGATAACTGAAGAACCCTGCCCCATCCGTACCGTCTTTCAGCGTGATCGTGACCGTATTATTCACGCTAAGGCTTTTCGTCGCCTCAAGCATAAGACCCAAGTTTTCATCGCTCCACTCGGTGACCACTATGTCACCCGCCTCACTCACACTCTGGAAGTCTCTCAAATCGCTCGTACTATTGCTCGGGCGCTGAATCTAAATGAGGATCTAGCTGAAGCCATTACTCTTGGTCATGACCTCGGCCATACCCCTTTTGGACATGTGGGTGAAGAGGTGCTTAATGAGCTTTACTATCTAGGATTCCGACATAGTGAGCAAAGCCAGCGCGTGGTTGACCTTCTGGAGAACGATGGCCAGGGGCTCAACCTTACCTGGGAAGTGAGAGATGGTATCGTCAATCACTCTAAATCGGGGCTAAATAGCTTACAACAAAGCTGGGGTAAGGTGGGGACTCTTGAGGGTGAAGTGTGTCGGGTAGCGGATATCGTGGCTTACGTCAACCATGATATCGATGATGCTATAAGGGCGAGTATCATCGATGAATGTGATCTGCCCCCCTCAACGATTACAGTATTAGGTAACTCCTATTCACAGCGTATTAATACCATGGTCAGCGATATTATCGAACAATCCTGGGAACGCCCGGCAATCACAATGAGCCATCGAATTCTTGTAGCGACAGATACTTTACGCCAGTTCCTTTTTCAGAGAGTATACAACGGGCACTCGGTGCAGAAGGAATCGGACAAGGCGAGAGAAGTAGTGCGATGGTTATATGATCACTTCAAGAAAAACCAATACAAATTACCAGCGGAATATCTTCTTCATGGTGATGAAGTGGAACAAGGCGTAGTCGACTATATCGCCGGTATGACCGATCAGTTTGCTCTGAGATCAGCGGAAAAGCTGTCGCTAATACCAGAGAAAGGGGGATAGTAAGCACCAACTATCCATGAAGGAATACCCAAAATTTCGATAAAATTTTCTGTTCGCTCGGCAAAAATAACAGCCGGAGTGGTATAATAGATAATACATGAGTGTTGTTGACGAAGTAAAGCAGGGTACCGACATCGTGGCCGTGATTGCCCAGTACACCACTTTAAGTAAAGCAGGACGGACTCTTCGCGCTCTATGCCCTTTTCACAGTGAAAAGCACCCTTCCTTCTTCGTCTACCCCGAACAGCAGAGCTGGCACTGCTTTGGCTCCTGTAGTACCGGCGGCGACGTTTTTTCCTTTCTCATGAAGAAGGAAAATATAAATTTCGGTGAGACACTACGGTTTTTGGCACAAAGAGCCGGTGTGACTATCCCATCAAAACTAGGAAAAGACCCTGAAAGGGGTAAAAAGGAAAGGCTCTACCAAGTTAATGAAGATGCCACTCGATATTTCCACAGTCAACTTCTCAGCTCACCGTTAGCAGAAAAAGCGAGGCAGTATTTGACCAACCGTGCTGTCCTGGACAAGGCCATTACTGATTTCCAACTTGGCTTCAGCCTGAATAGCTGGGAGGCACTGAAACGACATCTTTCGAAGATGGGTTACACTAATGATGAGCTCTTTGATGCTGGTTTAATCACCGCCTCGGCAGATGGAAAGGCCCATGACCGTTTTCGTGGCCGACTAATGTTTCCCATTCGGGATGACCGCGGACATATTACTGGTTTCGGAACGAGAGTTTTGGATGATTCATCGCCGAAGTATATTAACTCTCCCCAAACGCCTATCTTTGACAAGAGTGGTAGTCTTTACGGTATTAACCTGGCGGCATCGGCCATCAGGCAACTAAATAAAGCAGTAATTGTTGAGGGCTATTTCGATGTCATCATAGCTCATCAGTACGGCTTTGCCAATGTTGTCGCCTCGATGGGAACAGCTATCACCGACAAGCAGGTAAATATCTTAAAAAGGCTAACCGGGAATCTGGTCTTAGCCCTAGATGCAGATTCTGCTGGGGAAGAGGCTATGCTCCGTTGTGTTAGCTACGAAAATACCCTGGACTCCGAACTGAAAGTTATCCTGCTTCCCGAAGGAAAGGACCCAGACGATGTCATCAAAGAAAATACCAGTACATGGCAGGAACTGGCTGGTAAGGCTACCCCAGTAGTTGATTATACTTTCGACATAAATGCCGCCAAGCTTGACTTGACCACAGCGAGCGACAAATCTTTAGCTGCTCGTCGTCTGCTACCCATCATCGCTGAGATAAAAGATATGGTACGACAGAGTCATTATCTACAGAAACTAGCTAGCCTGATCAATGTTAACGGGCGCAATCTCGAGGCGGAGCTAAGAAAAATAAATGGTGCTCAGGAAAAACGTTTGTCGAAACGGGAAATACTAACACCTAGGCCCATATCAGAGTCGCTGCTCTCAAATCCTCTAGAGGAATACTGCCTTACCTTATTACTCCGCTGTCCTGAGCTTAAGGAGCAGAGTGAGAGCCTTTTGCCCGAATATTTTGATAACATCGAAAATAGAGAGATTTTTCTTGCTTGGCAGCAGGTCTATCCCGATATATCGCAATTGAGAGATAAGCTTGATGTCAGCATCCGGGAACATTTTGAGGCCATAGCCAACAAGGACATACCTGCTGGCCAAATCGAGCAGAAATATAGTGACTGTATTCTTAATCTACGGAAAAGATTTCTCCAAAATCTGGAGATAAAAAGAGCCGAGGTGCTACTCTCTGAAAGAGAGCTTGGAGGTACTGCTGCCGAATTAGCAAAGCAAGAAGAACAAGGTATAGAAGTTAAAACTAGACTGCTAGAAATTTTTACTCAGAAAACCAACAGAGGTTAGGCGTAAAGAGGGGCAAAATAATGGTAATGGAAAATTACGAACGCCCAGGACAATTCCTGCCAAGTGTGGGGAACGACGAAGGGCTACCAACAAATGAAGACCTAGAGAGTCAACTAAAATCGATAGAAGCGCAAGAACCAGAGGAGCAGGAAGTTGCCGATGACCCCGTCCGTCTTTATCTCCACGAAATCGGCAAGCGACAATTACTAACTGCCAAAGATGAAAGAATTTTAGCTAGAAAGATTGAGGCCTCTATCCACATCAAAGGGATCGAACGAAAATACCAACTACTATACGACAAACCGCCGACGGGAACAGAAATCATGTTGGCGATGATTAAGGAAATTGGGCAAGCCACATCGCTCATTCAACTTTTACAGGAACACCTTGGGCTGGTACCGACCGATAACTTTAAAGAGAGCATCTGTAACCGCGAACTACGGGTAAGCATCCAAGGTGTCAGTGACCAGCAACTACTTCAAAACATAGCCGGCAAATGCGAAAAACCTATATTCGAAACGGCGCCGCTCTTAATCAACCTATCACTGAACTGTGATCTATTGCCTCAAGAAGTCTTTGAAACTATCGACGACTCCGTGGCTCTTCCCGATATAAACGATTTGGTGACAAAGGACGCCTTTGTCCAGTCCGTTCAAGAGCACGAGCAACAAATCAGAGTCTTCCTGGCTAGTATTCAACGCGAGGCAAACAAAGCTGCAAGGAATCTTATCGAAGCTAACCTGCGCTTGGTTGTCAGTATCGCCAAGAAACATGCGGGGCGCGGCATGTCGCTCCTTGACCTGATTCAGGAAGGGAATATCGGCTTAATCCGAGCCGTTGAAAAATTTGATCACCACCGAGGTTATAAATTTAGTACCTATGCTACCTGGTGGATTCGGCAGGCAATTACTCGAGCCATCGCTGATCAAGCTCGGACGATCCGCGTCCCCGTCCATATGATTGAGAGTATCAATAAGCTACTGAGAGTTAGCCGTCGTTTGGCTCAAGAGTACGGGCACGAGCCGAGTTCAAAAGAAATCGGACAAAGTATGGAACTACCACCACAAAAAGTACGAGAAATTGTCAAGGTCGCCCAGTTGCCAGTATCATTAGAGGCTCCTATCGGCGAGGACGAGGATAGTCATCTTGGCGATTTTATCGAGGATCGTAACGCGTTGCCCCCGGTTGACGCCGCTTCAAGACAATTGCTCAAGGAACAAATCGATGATGTCTTGTCCCATCTCTCCCCCCGTGAGCGCCGTGTCATTCAACTACGATTTGGGCTTGAAGACGGGCGCAGTCGTACTCTTGAAGAGGTAGGACAGGAATTTAATGTTACCCGGGAGCGAATCCGTCAGATTGAAGCTAAGGCTCTACGTAAGCTCCGTCACCCCAGCCGCAGCCGTAAGCTAAAGGATTATCTAGAGTAAGGTAAAGATGCTACCCACCATTCTCAGTCCTCTAATAATGGTCCGTAATAGTGTATAATTAAACAAGAAGGTAGGGACCGACTATAAAAACTAACATTGCTCTGGTTGGCTTTATGGGTACGGGTAAGAGCTCCGTTGGGCAAGTTTTGGCGAAAAAATTAAAACGAAGGTTCATTGATCTGGATGCAGTGATTGAACAGAAGGCAAATAAAACAATCTTCGAAATTTTCCAATGTGAGGGCGAAAGCGGCTTTCGTGATCTTGAAATCCAAGTAACCAGAGAAATTGCTGTGCAAAAGCGTACGGTCATTGCCTGCGGCGGTGGAGTTGTCCTGAACAAAATAAACATTGACCGTCTCCGGGAAAACGCCCTGATAGTTTACCTCGTGGCGTCTCCAAGTATCATCCTAAAACGGACATCACGTGGCCAAGGTAGGCGGCCTCTCCTTAAAGCGGCTGACCGGGTTTCACGCATTGAGGAACTACTTAACTTTAGGAGATCATTCTATGAGCACGCCGCCGATATTGAAATAGATACTTCGGAACTAGACATTAATGCCGTAGTTGAGCAAATAATGGGCAGGCTGAAAAAAAATGAGGGCTTCGATTTCTAGAAGTGGGATAAGCGGACGGGTAATTGCTCCCTCCTCAAAAAGTTATACCATTCGGGGACTGCTCTGTGCCGCCTTGGCCACTGGTGAGAGCGAAATAATCCATCCCTTGGGCTCTGATGACACCGAGGCTTCTCTCGATGTCTTGAGTAAGATTGGCGTGAGCGTCTACCAGCAAAAGGACTCTTGGCAGATTAATGGTGGTAATCTCCATAAACCTAAGGAGGACTTGTTCTGTCGTAACTCTGCTCTAACTCTTAGGTTCATGACCGCCATCACTTCGATTATCCCAGGCCAATGCCGCTTGACGGCTGGTCCCTCCCTCATGCGGAGACCGATTGAACCACTAATTCAAGCACTACAACAACTTGGGGTTGATTGTCATTATCAGGCAAGTCCAGCCGGTGTCATTGTCAACGGCAATAAACTTAGCGGTGGGATGACTAGTCTTTCCGGTAGTATTAGTTCTCAATTCATCTCTGCCTTACTCCTTATCTCACCTTTTACCGATGAGGGTATGACCATCAGGATAGCTACTCCCCTTGAATCACAATCCTTCGTCTTAATGACCTTAGAATGCCTCAAGCTATTTGGTATTAAAGTTAAAGCCTCGGTAGACTTGAGGGAATTTGAGATCTGTAGGCAAACCTATCAACCAACCAAATATACGGTGGAAAGCGATTGGTCTTCAGCCTCATACCTCCTTGCCCTAGGTGCGCTCGTTGATGAGGTTGTCGTCGAAAACCTTAATCTGGAAAGTCTACAGGGGGATAAAACTATAATCGATCATTTGAGAGATATGGGGGCTTCAGTCACCGTTGACCAAACTTCGATCCGAGTGAGAAAGTCAAGATTAAAAGCAATTAAAACTAATCTCACTGACTGCATCGACCTGCTCCCCACTCTGTCCGTTCTCGCCTCTATAGCCGAAGGAGAGAGCCAGTTTACCGGTGTTGCTCGAGCTCGACTTAAAGAATCGAATCGAATAGTCGCCATTAGGGAAGGGTTGGAAAGAATGGGCATCGAAGTTGTTGAAGAAGAAGATAAGTTAAGTATCACCGGTGCCTCTCCCAAAGGTGCCACTATCGACCCTAAAAATGACCATCGTATTGCTATGGCATTCGGTTTACTTGGTTCACTGGTAGGCGGAACGATTATCGAACAGGCGGAATGCGTCGACAAGACATATCCAGAGTTCTGGACAACACTAAAAAGCATCGGGGGGAGGGTAAAGCTAGATGAACAATAGTTTTGGTCAGATGTTTAGTATCACTAGCTTTGGCGAGAGTCATGGCCGATGTGTCGGCGTCACTATCGACGGTTGCCCAGCCGGTCTGTCTCTCGCGGAGACGGATGTTCAGAAAGAGGTGGACCGGAGACGACCAGGGAAAAGGCCCGGGGCTACGCAGCGAACTGACGAGGAAGATAAGGTCGAAATTATTTCTGGCATCTTCAACGGACGGACTACTGGCTCCCCTATCTGCCTACTGGTATGGAATCAAGACATCGATTCCACTCAGTACGAAGAAACAAGGATGACGCCACGGCCGGGACATGCCGATTACACCGCTTTTGTCAAGTATGGCGGCTTCAATGATTTTCGTGGCGGAGGCAGATTTTCAGGGAGAATTACCGTTAGCTATGTTATGGCCGGTGCCGTCGCCAGGAAACTACTCGGCTGCTTTGGTATTGAAATTCTGGCACATACCGTTGAGATCGGCGGTATCAAAGCTGAAACTAAGGAGCTTGATGATATCAAACGAAATCTCGAAACCAACTCACTAAAATGTGCCGACTCGGTGGCTACCATGAAAATGATTCGAGCTATTGAGACCGCCCAGGCTGAAGGCGATAGCGTTGGCGGTATTATCGAAGGGCAGGCACTCAATGTACCCGCTGGTCTGGGAGAACCGATATTTGATACCATGGAGGGCGAATTAGCCAAGGCTATTTTCTCCATTCCGGCGGTAAAGGGTATCGAATTCGGTTCAGGTTTCGCCGCGGCAAGAAAAAAGGGTTCGGAGAATAACGATCCATTCGCCGTCGAAAACGAGAAAATAGTCACTTCGACCAATAACGCCGGCGGCGTAATCGGTGGCATCAGCAACGGAATGGCAATCACCTTACGTGTAGTCTTCAAGCCAACACCTTCCATAAGCCTGAAGCAAACAACGATAAATCTAAAAGAACAAAAAGCCGACAGTGTGTCCATTCGAGGGCGGCATGACACCTGTGTTGTACCTCGAGCTGTGCCGGTAGTCGAATCGATGATGGCCATTACCCTCTGCGATTTTGCCCTGAGGGCGGGGATTATCCCGGAGGTTTTAGAATGAATCTGGAAGACTTAAGAAAAAAAATAGATAAAGCTGACGCCCGAATCGTCCAACTTATTGCGGAAAGGATTAAGATTGCCGAGCAAATCGGCGGGGAGAAAAGGAGAGAGGGTAAACAGATTAGCGATAATGAGAGAGAACTTCTAGTTCTAGGGAATGTCCGGAACATTGCTCAACAAGAAAAGATAAACCCAGACGATATCGAAAGCGTTTACCGGCAGATAGTGACCCTATCTCGAAGTGTACAGGGCGTAACCGTAGCTTTCCAGGGCGAACCTGGAGCCTATAGCGAAAGAGTCGCCTTCCAACTTTTCGGACATTCTATCAACGTCAAACCCTGCGAAAATTTGGATATTGTCTTCAAGAGTGTGGAATTAGGTGAGGCGCAATATAGTATCGTTCCCATCGAGAATTCTCTGGAGGGTAGTATTAGCCGGGTTTATGATTTACTCCTCGATTCAAGTCTTCGGGTCTGTGGGGAAACCGAGTTTCGCGTCAGTCATTGCCTGATTGCCAACCCGGGAACAAAGCTGGAGTCAATCAAAAGGGTCTATTCCCACTTCCAGGCCCTAGGACAATGCCAAGCTTACCTCCGCCACCTAAAATTTGAAATAATCCCTACCTATGATACGGCGGGTAGCGTCAAAATGATTAAAGAAAAATGTATCGCTGATGGCGCCGCCGTTGCCAGCGCTCACGCCGCGAGAATTTACGGAATGGATATTCTGGCGCGCGAAATTGAGGACAACCCGAATAATTTCACCCGGTTTTTCGTTCTCGCCCAACAGGATTCACCACCATCAGGTAACGATAAGACCTCTATCGTCTTTTCGGTCAAACATCGGCCGGGGGCTCTCTTCGAGTTTCTAAAAGAGCTTGCTAACCTTAAGCTCAATATGACCAAGATTGAGTCGAGGCCAACGCGCCAAAAACCCTGGGAATATAATTTTTACCTCGACTTCGAAGGCCACCGTGAAGATAAGGTACCTCGCGAGGCTTTGGCTTATCTGAGATACTTTGCCATCTTCCTTAAAGTCTTAGGTTCCTATCCCAAAGCGAGGTAAAATTCCATCGGTCATATATACTCAACACGGATCTTCATGGAGGCGTGCAACCTATTGACTTCTTATTCAGCTTAGGATATATTATGCCGATAAACGGTAGATACAGATAATATAATGACCTAGGGCTGAGCGCCTTTTCGAAAAAGTCTCAGCTTTCGTTATATCTATATCTGGTGGGTTTGATATTTATGAAGATTGCAATCAGCGGTAAGGGCGGTGTCGGTAAAACCCTATTGGCGGCTCTACTTGCCAGAGTCTTTGCTGATTCTGGTTATTCCGTGTTGGCGATTGATGCCGACCCCTGTCCTAGCCTAGCGGCTACCCTTGGTTTTCCTCAAGCTGAGAGCATAACCCCTATTGCTGAGATGACGGATCTGGTTGCAGAAAGAACCGGCGCCCGGCCAGGCGAAACAGTAACCTATTTCCGTTTAAATCCCCGGGTACACGACATCCCGGAAAAGTATTGGTGTGAACACAACGATGTTAAGCTCATGGTTATGGGCCAGCTCAAACGAGGCGGTAGCGGCTGCTACTGTGCCGAGAATGTTTTGTTACAAGCCCTAGCCAACCATCTGCTTTTAACTCGAAATGAGCTAGTGATTCTGGATATGGAGGCGGGGATAGAGCACTTGACACGGGCTACGGCTAAAGCCGTCGATAGGCTGATTATCGTCGTCGAACCCGGACGACGTAGTGTGGAAACCGCCTTCAGAATTAGACAACTTGCTTGGGACATTAGTGTATCCAATATCGTCGTCGTCGGCAACAAGATTAAAAGTCAACCGGAAAAGGAGTTCCTACTTTCCAGTTTATCTGACTTTAAATTTCTCGGTTTCATTCCCTATGATCAGGCGGTGGTGGATGCCGACCTAGCTAATCTTCCTGTTCTCGGCTCAAGTCAGCCAATTGTTTCGGCGGCAAAGACTCTCTACCAGTCCTTACTATCTACCGCTGAGACGGTTAGCACCACAAATAAGAAATAAGGAAATAAGACAGAATAAGGAGACGGTTTTATGCCTTACGATGTATCAAAAATGGCGGACTGGCAAATTGCCGAAGCTGCGGAAGAGAAAATGCCGACTCCCGAAGAGTGGCGAGTTAAGCTGGGTCTAAAGACAGATGAAATACTAGCTTACGGGAAAGCGGGAAAGCTCGATTTCTTAAAGATAATCGAGCGTCTAAAAGATCGTCCTGATGGTAAGTATATCGAGGTGACTGCGGTTACTCCCACGCCATTGGGTGAAGGGAAGACAACGACCACTATGGGTCTCATTGAGGGTTTGGGTAAACAGGGGGCGAATGTTGGTGGTTGTATTCGACAGCCTTCAGGCGGTCCGACAATGAATGTTAAGGGTACCGCGGCCGGTGGTGGTAACGCGTTACTTATTCCCCACACTGAGTTTTCTATGGGTCTTACCGGCGATATCAATGACATCATGAACGCCCATAACCTGGCAATGGTGGCACTGACGGCAAGAATGCAACACGAGCGTAATTATGATGATGCTAAATTAGCTAAGCTTAGCCGTATGCGCCGCCTGGATATCGACCCCACCCGCGTAGAGATGGGCTGGGTTTTGGACTACTGCGCCCAGAGTTTACGTAATATCGTTATCGGCATCGGGGGAAAGAAGGATGGCTTCCTGATGCAATCTAAATTCGCTATCGCGGTCAGCTCTGAGCTGATGGCTATATTATCTATTATCAGGGACCTGGCTGACTTGCGCGAAAGAATGCAGAATATCACCCTTGCTTACGATAAACAAGGTAATCCCGTTACTACGGGCGATCTGGAAGTAGCCGGAGCGATGACTGCCTGGATGCGTAACACCATTAACCCCACTTTGTGCTGCACCGCCGAATACCAGCCGGTGATGGTGCATGCAGGCCCATTCGCTAACATCGCTGTTGGGCAATCCTCAATAATTGGTGACCGTCTCGGGCTGAAGATGTTTGACTATCATGTTACTGAGAGTGGCTTCGCGGCTGATATTGGCTTTGAGAAATTCTGGAATGTAAAGTGCCGCTATAGCGACCTTAAACCGAATGTATCGGTACTTGTCGCTACTGTCCGTTCCCTAAAAATGCACGGTGGTGGTCCCAAAGTGACGCCCGGCGTGGCTCTACCTGAAGCCTACAGTAAGACGGCCCCACATTTAGTCGAACAGGGTTGCGCCAACCTATTACACCACATCAGTACCATTAGAGCCGCTGGCATCAACCCAGTCGTGGCTATCAACCGGTTCCCTACCGATACCGAAGAAGAGATTAACATCGTTCGGAGAAGCGCTGAGTCGGCCGGAGCCCGCTGTGCCGTCTCGTCTCATTACGCCAACGGCGGTATCGGGGCTGGGGAACTAGCCGATGCTGTTAAAGATGCCTGTGAAGAGAAGAACAACTTTAAATTCCTCTATCCTAACGAGATGAAGTTGAGACAGCGCGTTGAGGAGATTGCTCGAGTGGTCTACGGGGCAGACGGTGTATCCTGGAGTACGGAAGCCGAAACGAAAGCAAAAGATTTTGAGGCTGATCCAAAGTACGATGAATATGCCACTATGATGGTGAAGACACATCTTTCGCTATCTCACGACCCGACCAAGAAAGGTGTTCCCAAAGGGTGGACGTTACCTATTCGAGATATATTAAATTATTCCGGAGCAAAATTCCTCTGTCCGATGGCCGGAGCCATCAGCCTGATGCCGGGCACCGGTTCTGATCCAGCCTTCAGGAAGGTCGACATCGACGTCAACACTGGTAGGGTCACGGGGCTTCATGAGGTAGATTAGTAAGAAGATGGTACTTAGTAGAATAGAGGATAAAAATCTTTAGTAACTAACGGGATAGATAAATTTGACAGATAAAAATTTTTATTTTACAATTCTTATTAAGAATAATTACTGTTTAGCGGAGGATAATATTTGACTTTCTCGGTAGCTGTCGCGGGAAAAGGTGGTAGCGGCAAGACTTCGCTGACGAGCGTGATAATACGCTACTTAAAAAATAGAAAGCTGGGGCCGATCTTGGCGGTAGATGCTGATGCTAATGCTAACCTAGGAGATAGCCTTGGTCTAGCCATTAAGCAAACCATCGGCACCACAATTGCCTCGTTTAATGAAGAAAAAATCAACATCCCGCCGGGAATGACTAAAGAAGCTTATCTCGACTATCGACTCAATGAGGGTATCGTCGAAAGCCCGGGAATTGACCTGCTCACCATGGGCCGCGGGGAAGGACCAGGGTGCTACTGCTACCCCAATGCCGTCTTAAGAAAAGTGGCTGACTCACTGGCAACTAATTACGCTTATGTGGTTATGGATAACGAAGCCGGCCTAGAGCACCTAAGTCGGCGTACGACGCAAAATATCGATGCTCTGTTGTTAGTTGCCAACCATTCGGTTAAGGGCGTTCGCACTCTAGCCCGAATCCGGGGGTTAGTTTCGGAACTTGGGTTAGTCGTGAAAAACCAATTCGTCATCATAAATATGGTCCCCGGCGGAATAGACCCCGCCCTTACTGAAGAGCTGACTAGATTAAAATTAATACCGGCAGCCTTGGTTCCCGAAGACAAGCTGATAGACGAATATGACCTCGAACTTAAGTCATTACTCGACTTACCGGATAACTCTCTGGCGGTGACGGCAGTTGATAAGTTAATGACTGAAATCATTGGTCCGAATTAAATTCAGTGAAGGGAGGTGGGGAATATGACGACTCAGATTATCAGTGGTACCGAGATAGCAAAGCAAATTCGAGAAGAGCTGAGACAAGAAATCATACAGCTTAAGACAAAGCATAATCTGGTACCAGGGCTGGCTACGATTGTGGTGGGCGGAGACCCGGCTTCTCTGGTGTATGTCGGGTTAAAGGAACGAGCAGCCAAAGATCTAGAGATTTATTCGCAAAGGCATGACCTACCCGTGAGTATTACGAAGAAGGACTTACTAAGTTTAATCGACCAACTAAATAAGAACCCACGAATTAACGGAATTCTGGTTCAGCTTCCCTTACCCCAGCATATTAACGAGACCGATATTGTTTGCGCCATCAACCCCGGAAAAGATGTTGATGGTTGCCACCCGACCAATGTCGGCAAGTTAATGATTGGCGAGCCAGACTTTCTACCGTGTACGCCTCATGGAATTCAAGAGCTTTTAGTGCGGTCGGGTATTCAGACCAAAGGGATGGAAATCGTGGTGGTGGGGAGAAGTAATATTGTCGGTAAACCTATCGCCAGTATCCTTCTCCAAAAGCAGGTGGGGGCTAATGCAACAGTCACTGTATGTCATTCTCAGACTCGTGATCTCGCTTCACATACAAAACGGGCAGATATACTTATCGTAGCTGTCGGTCGACCCAAAGCAATCACCGCAGATATGGTTAGAGAGGGGGTTGTAGTGATCGATGTCGGTGTTAACCGAATTGGGGAAAGCGCATCGGGCAAAGGTATTCTGGTGGGGGATGTCGACTTTGATACCGTAAAAGAAAAGGCGAAAGCGATTACTCCGGTACCGGGTGGAGTAGGTCCGATGACCATCGCTATGCTCATGATGAATACTGTCAGAGCGGCCAAAATGACGATTGGAATAGCTTAAAAAGGAGGAAGTCATGACGGATACGATTGAAAAGAAAAGAGCACCAAACAGAGAAACAGTCGAGGTACTGGGGGCGACCTTTGAAGAAGGTAGGCCTAAGGACATAGTACTGGGACAATGGCGGCAGAAACTAGGGAGTCGAGCGGAGAAGCTTAAATATCTCGAAACTGCTGAACGGTATTGGTTTGGGAAAGAATGGTACGGTAGTGAAAAGAGGAAAAATCCGGCCTAACATTTCAAACTCGAAATACGGATACCAAAGCGCGAAGAAATTTGAATTATCAAACTATAAATATCTCAAATATTTGGATTTTACGTTTCGGATTTAGTAAATAGGGGGTAAAATTGGCGATTGAAATTCCCAAGACACTTTACAGTGGCAAAATTAAAACGCTGGCACTGGGGAAAGAGGGTAAGACAGTAAGTGTTGGAGGCGAGACCTCCTATCCCTTTTATCTTTTCGAAGGTGAGATGCCGAACCCGCCTAAAATAGCTATGGAAGTCTGGGACTGCCCACCAGAAGACTGGCCAGAGGCGGCTCTCGAGCCCTTCGCTGATGTGAGCAATGACCCGGTAGCCTGGGCTAAAAAATGTGTTAACGAATATGCAGCCGAGATGCTCTGTCTACAACTAATGAGCACCGACCCTAATGGGCTGGACCGAAGTCCGGAAGAAGCGGCTCAGGTAGCCAGGAAAGTAGCTGACGCTACTGATGTCCCTTTAATTGTTTGGGGGATGCCTAACCAGAGCAAAACTGAGGAGGTGCTGAAAGCAGTGGCCGAGGTTTGCCAAGGGAAGCAAATTACCATTGGACCCGTTGAGACGGACTGGCACAAACGCGTTGGCGCGGCTGCTATCGGTTATCAGCACACGGTAATAGCCTCAAGCCCGATAGATATTAACTTAGGTAAGCAACTCAATATTCTGCTTGGTAATCTTGGTATTTCCGACCAACAAATAATGATAGACCCTACAGTCAGCGGTATCGGTTATGGTATCGAATATGCTTATTCGGTCATGGAACGAATGCGAATGGCGGCCTTAACCCAACAGGATGAAAAGTTACAATTTCCCATCGTTTGTAATATCTCTAAAGAAACTTGGAAGGCTAAAGAAGCCAAAATAACCGTAGAGGAAGACCCTAAACTCGGTGATACTAGAAAGAGAGGCATCCTGCTGGAAGCTATATCCGCCATGTGTTTGTTACTTGCCGGCGGTGATATTTTAGTCATGAGACATCCAGAAGCGATAAGACTTGTAAGCCGGATGATTACAGAGTTAACCAAGACGGGATAGCTAAATTTGACAGATAATAATTTTTATTTTATAATTCTTATTAAGAATGATTACTGTTAAAGGGAGGAATTTATTTTACATAGACAGTCAAAGCAGAAACAAACTATCTTAAGAGTGCTGAGGAAAACGAAGGCTCATCCGGGTGCTAGGTGGATTTACGAACAGGTACGACAGGAAATACCGCGTATTAGTCTAGGGACAGTGTATCGTAATCTTAAACTACTGCAGATGGATGGGAAAATTCTTCGTCTTGAGGTGGATATGTTGGGTCGTTTTGACAGTAACACCAAGAGGCACTACCATGTCTTCTGTAACCAGTGTGGTGCCATTTATGATGTTAATCTATCGCTGAGTAGCACATTCGAAGATAAGGTGGCTCGAGAAACGGACTTCAGGATTACCCACCACCATCTAGAATTTAGTGGATTATGTCAAAGCTGTAGCTGAAAAGAGGAGGTAACTAAATGCTGAGTAAAGATTATGCAAAAAGTGTTGACCCAGCTACTCTTAGTATGCTGGAGAAGGCAACTCAGGAAGGTATAAGCACAGCCTTTGAGCGAGCTGAGCAGATGTCTCCCTGTCCCATCGGAGCCGACGGGAATTGCTGTGCTTTTTGTGCCATGGGGCCATGCCGAGTACCTTTACCGAGAGGACGAGAGGAAACGGCTAAGGAGAATAAGAGACGGCGGGGTGTTTGTGGCGCAACTGTTGAAACCATTGCCGCGCGAAATTTTGTCCGTAAGATAGCGGCTGGAACGGCTTCCCACGGCGACCATGGACGAGTCATGGCTAAGCTGTTTCTAGATATCGCTAAGGGGAAAGCCCCTGCCTACAAGATTAAGGACGAACAGAAGTTGCTTCAGTTAGCGCTAGATCTGGGCGTGACCATTGGTGACCGCAGTAATGAAGAAATCGCCGTTGATCTTGGTGAACTCTTATGTAAAGAGTTTGGTAAACAAGAGGGAGAGCTTCTCCTTCTGAAACGGGCTCCTTTGAAGCGACAGGAATTATGGCGGAAATGGGGTATCGCGCCTCGAGGTATTGATATTGAAGTCGTCGAGTCGATGCATCGTACTAATATGGGTACTGACCAAGATTACAAGGATCTGCTCAACTTCGGGGCGAAGGTAGCCTTGGCAGATGGTTGGGGAGGTAGCATGATCGGTACCGAAATTCAGGATATTATCTTTGGTACGCCGGCACCAATTCTCAACCAGATAAACCTCGGTGTGCTCAAGGAAGACGAGGTTAATATTATCCTGCATGGTCATGAGCCACAACTAGCGGAAACGATGGCGGTTGTTTGCCAAGACCCGGAAATGATTGACTATGCTAAGACTAAGGGAGCCAATGGAATAAACCTGGCAGGTATGTGTTGCACTGCTAACGAGATGCTGATGCGTCACGGCGTGCCTAACGCTGGTAATTTCCTCCAGCAGGAGCTAGCTATTGTCACCGGCGCTCTGGAAGCGATGGTAGTTGATGTCCAGTGCATTATGCAGGGACTAGCGGACACCGCCAGTTGCTACCATACCAAGTTGATCACCACCGATGCGAGGGGCAAGATTCAAGATGCCACCCATATGCAGTTCGACGAGCACAATGCCTACGAGTCGGCAAAAGCAATTATTCGGGTAGCGATAGACAACTATGTCAATCGCGGGGAAAAAGTTCGTATCCCCACCCAGAAAGCAGATATGATCGCCGGCTTCAGCCACGAAACAATCAACTACCTGCTCGGTGGTATGTTCCGGGCCTCCTACCGTCCACTCAATGATAACATCATCAACGGCCGTATCCGTGGTGTGGCCGGTGTTGTCGGCTGTAACAACCCACGTACGACTCACGATGCTGGTAATCTGGCTATGGTTAGAGAGCTAATAAAGAATGATGTCTTGGTACTGCAAACCGGCTGTCTAGCGATGGCCAGTGGTAAGGCTGGACTGATGGTCCCCGAAGCTGCTGAATTCGCCGGTGATGGGCTACGCTCGGTTTGCGAGGCAGTCGGTATCCCGCCGGTACTACATGTGGGCGCCTGTATCGATAATTCCCGACTTCTCATCGCCGCTACGGCCATGGTTAAAGACGGCGGTCTTGGCGACGATCTCAGTGATCTGCCTGTCGTCGGAGCAGCACCCGAATGGATGAGCGAAAAAGCCCTCGCCATCGGGCAATATTTTGTCGCTTCGGGAGTCTTCACGGTATTCGGCACTACTTGGCCAACGACAGGTAGCAAAGAAGTTTCCGAATTCTTATTCAAAGAGATGGAACAGATGTATGGTGGAATGTGGGCTTTTGAGCCAGACCCAGTGAAGGCTGCCCACCTAATGATTGAGAGAATCGACCAGAATCGTAAAGCCCTCGGTATTGACACGGCCCGGGAAAGAGTACTTTACGATATGGAGATGAGACGAGAGTTGGAGGCGGTATAATATGCCGAACCAATCAGAATTAGATAGGGGGGTATGATAGCAAATGTCGAAGATAATTGCCTCAGCGGCAATCAGGGGAGCTTATAAGATAATTGCCCAAGCAGAGAGCAAATGGCGTGAGGCGATGGACAAATGGGGCGCCAATGAACCGGTAGGCTTTCCCAACACCGCCTACTATCTACCCATAATCTACGGTATTCTAGGCGTAAAAGTAGAAAGGCTGGGTGATATGGAGGCAGTTTTGAAAAGGTGTAAGCTACTACTGCCGCCACTAGTAAAGGAGACACATCCGCTACCATACCTGGCACCAGCTCTTGATGCCGGTATGGCAACTTTCTTTGCCGAAGAAATTATAGAAGCCATCAGGTATCTAGAACAACCGAACTTCTATCTTAAAGGGGAAGATATTACCGAAGATAATATCTGGCTTGGAGCCGCCGACGACATCATTCTCAGAAAAAGAGGTATCGAATTTGTTGATGGGACAGCACCGGGCTTTGCCGCGATACTAGGAGCGGCACCAACCAAAGAGATTGCGGTTAAGATTGCTCAAGAACTTCAACAGAAAAACCTCTATGTTTTTATGAGTGCTGACTATAACGGGCAGAGATTTAGCGATCAACTACTTGAGGCAGGAACGCAAATCGGGTGGCCTACACGTCTCGTGTCTTTCGGCCCGGATGTTAGCTCCACCGTTTTCGCAATGGGTTTTGCAACTCGAGCGGCGATGTCTTTTGGTGGTATTGAACCGGGCGACTATCGAAAGATTCTCATCTACAACAAAGACCGCGTCTTTGCCTTCGTCTTGCCCCTAGGTTATGTCACCGATGAGTGGTATGCCAATGGTGCCGGGGCAATTAACTGGGGATTCCCGGTCATTGCCGATACGCCGATACCAGAGGTCTTGCCCACAGGGATTTGTACCTACGAGCATGTTGTTGCTAACGTTCCGCATGATAAGATTGTAGCTAAAGCCGTAGAGGTCAGAGGCTTAAAGGTTGCAGTAACGGAAGTACCAGTGCCAGTAGCTTATGGTGCCGCCTTCGAAGGAGAGCGAGTTCGTGGCGATGATATTTATCTCGAGTGTGGTGGAGGGAGAAGTAAAATGGTGGAGTGGGTCACCAGTAAGCGAATGGACGAAGTCGTGGACGGAAAGGTTGAAGTCGTCGGGCCAGAATTAACTGATATGCCGGCTAATTCCCGATTGGACCTAGCCATTACCGTTGAAGTCGCCGGGCGCGAGATGCAAGCAGACTATGAACCAATTCTAGAAAGACAGATTCACCATCTTATCAACTACGCCCAAGGAGTAATGCACATTGGACAAAGAGATATTGCTTGGCTCCGAGTAAGCAAACAGGCGGTCGAAAAAGGCTTTCGTTTGCACCATATCGGTTCCATTCTGCATGCCAAACTACACCAAGATTACAGCCGAATATTTGATAAGCTCCAAGTCAAACTTTACACTAAAGACGAAGACGTGCACAAGATGATCGAAGCAGCTCACGCCAACTACCGGACTAGAGATGCCCGAATCGAAGGCATGACCGATGAAACTACCGATACCTATTATTCCTGTGCTCTGTGTCAGTCCTTTGCTCCAAGTCATGTTTGCGTCATTAGCCCAGAAAGAACCGGTCTTTGCGGATCCTACAACTGGATGGACTGTAAGGCTGCTTCAGAGATCAACCCCACTGGAGCCAATCAAGCGGTGCCTAAAGGTGAGGTCATTGACGCTCAATATGGTCGGTTTCAAGGGGTAGATGAGTTCGTCCAAAGGGCTTCCCGCGGTAAAATTGACCATTACTACTTCTACAGTATCATCCATGATCCGATGACTACCTGCGGTTGCTGTGAATGTATCGCAGCCGTTCTGCCTTTATGCAACGGTGTCATGACGGTAAATAGGGAATACACTGGAGAAACTCCCTGTGGTATGAAATTTACCACACTAGCCGGGACCATTGGCGGTGGCTTGAGCACCCCTGGCTTTGTTGGCCATGGTAAGTACAACATCACCCAGAGAAAATTCCTTATGGGCGATGGTGGCTTGCTAAGAGTAGTCTGGATGCCTAAGATACTTAAAGAGGAGGTTGGCGAACGGCTCGCGAAAAGAGCCTCCGAATTAGGCGTACCTAACCTACTAGACATGATTGCCGATGAAACGGTCGGTGTTACGGAAGAGGAAATCCTACCATTCCTGACCGAAAAAGGACATCCAGCCTTAAGTCTACCACCAATTCTGGGTTAAGAAGGGAGCTAAGTAAATGCCACTTACGGGAATACAGATATTTAAGCTACTACCAAAGACGAACTGCGGTGACTGCGGGGTACCAACTTGTCTGGCCTTTGCGATGAATCTTGCGACGGGTAAAGTCGAGCTGTCTCGTTGTCCTTTTGTTTCGGAAGAGGCGAAAGTTCAATTACAAGAAGCCTCGGCTCCACCAATCCGACCAATGACTATCGGTACAGGACCAAGGGCACTAAAAATTGGTGGCGAGACCGTAATGTTCCGTCATGAAAAACGATTTGAGAATCCCTCTGGTTTAGCCATGCTGGTTACTGATAGCCTGAGTGACGCCGACGTTGATACGCGCTTGGCGAAATTCAATCTGCTGAAGTACGAAAGAGTCGGGCTCACTCTCCGCCCCGAGCTGATAGCGATAAAAGAGACCACCGGTGACGCTGGTAAATTTGAGACCCTAGTAAGTAAAGTCGCTAAAAATAATGATGGTGGCATTGTTTTGATGAGCGACAATGTTGATATTCTAGCGGCGGGAGTAAAGGCCTGTGTCGACAAAAAACCCCTGCTTTATGCAGCTACCAAAGATAACTGGGAAACAGTTACCGCTCTGGCAAAAACGAACTCGTGCCCTGTGGTCGCAAAAGGGGCTAACCTAGAAGAAGTGGCCGACGTAACGACCAAAATTAGCCAGGCCGGGGTAAACGATATCGTCATTGATTCTGGCTCGAGAACCATTCGCCAGGCATTTCAAGACCAGATAATCATCCGAGGTTCCGCCTTAGCGAAGAAATTTCGGCCTTTAGGCTTCCCCACCATCGTTTTCCCGTGTGAGATGACGCAGGACCCGATGATGGAGGCAATGATTGCCTCTGTTTTTATCGCCAAATACGGTAGTATTATTGTTCTCTCGGATTTTCAAGGAGAAAGCCTCTTCCCGTTACTAGTAGAAAGAATGAACATCTATACCGATCCCCAGAGACCCTTAGCAACTACTCAGGGAGTTTACGAGATCGGCTCGCCGGCAGAGGACTCTCCGGTACTGATTACGACTAATTTCTCTCTTACTTACTTTCTTGTTTCCGGTTATATAGAGACGAGCAAAGTACCAACATATCTTCTGGTAATGGATACTGAGGGACTTTCAGTGATGACTGCTTGGGCGGCAGGGAAATTTGTCGCTGATGCTATTGGCCCCTTTGTCAAGAAATCTGATGTTTGGGATAAGGTAAAACACCATAAACTAATCATACCTGGATATGCCGCCGCCGAAAGTGGCGGTCTGGAAGAAGAACTAAATGGATGGGAGATCATGGTAGGGCCACGGGATGGCGCGCTGCTCCCAGGGTATCTAAAGACATGGAAACCATAAGGGGGAGATAATGTTCCTTATCGGAGAAAATATTAATATCATGTCCAAGACTATCGGTTCAGCGATGAAAGAAAGGAATCCTAAACCTATTCAAAAGATGGCTCAAGCGGAAGTAACCGCCGGGATAGATTATCTCGACCTCAATATTGGTCCGGCACGGCGTGATGGTGATGAATTAATGCAGTGGATGGTCAATGTTGTCCAAGAAGTTACTGATAAGCCGTTGTCACTGGATACCACTAATCCGGTGGCGATGGAGGCGGGACTAAGGACATGCAAGAGTAAAGCCCTAATCAATTCTATTTCCCTAGAACAAGCTAGGTTTGAAACAGAGTTACCCATGGTCAAAAAGTATAATGCCTCGATGATCGGTTTATTATGGGGTGCGGAGGGCATGCCCCGGGACGCCAATGAGAGATGTTCTCTGGCCGTTGAATTAATCTATAAAGCCAACGAAATGGGTATTCCTAATGAAGACATTTGGATTGATCCAATTGCTACCCCGATATCGGTGGAGATAAACCAGGTAAAAGCCTGCGTCGAGTTTATGAGTATGCTGAGCGAGATTGCTCCGGGGTGCAGATCTATAGTGGGTCTGTCTAATATTTCTAACGGTGCTCCAGTCCACCTTCGTCCTTATCTTAATCGTACTTATCTAGTAATGTTGATGAAATACGGACTATACTCGGCTATCGTAGATGCTTTCGACCCGGAGTTAATTAAGGTGGCTAAGGGTGAAATGCCGGAAATTGTTAATCTAGTTTGGCGGATGATGGATGGTGAACAACCTGACTTCACGTCGCTAGGTCCAAAAGAACTAGAATATGCAAAGACGGTTAGAGTTCTCACCGGTCAATTACTCTACGCTCATTCCTGGCTTGAGATATAGTTGGAAAGTAAATATTTACCCTTACCTGACCAGAAGAACTATGAATCGGCAAATAATCTTGCTTATCAGCTAGCTTGCCAGCAATTAGCTAATATTGATGATCTTGAGGCGCAGTGCCGTAAAAACGGGGCACAATACCGTACTAGCGACTCCCAAAAATCAATCACTGTCCAATATCTCAACCAAACATATTTCATCACTCTACCTGATGTTACAATTTCATCATTAGATAGCCCCGAAGTAACGCCAGTCAGGGACAGAATTCTTATTCTTCATTACCTACTCACTGCTAAAGGGACGCCGTTAACCAAGAGATTAATCGCTTTCCATGAGCTACCCGAGGGGAATGTCTACTACCCTACTTTTGTCAAGAGGACGAGCCAATCCCTCACCAATTATTTTGGCTCTAACCCGCACCTCTTATTGGAGGCAGGCCGAAAACTGGGTGGCCAGAAAGCATCCTACGGCGATATGGCGGTCACTATTAATGCTTTCACGCATGTCCCGATAACTATAGTCTTATGGGGAGGTGACGATGAATTCCCTTCTCAAGTGAATGTGTTGTTCGATGCTACTATTTCCCATTACTTACCTACGGAAGATATCACCGTACTTTGCGAGACCATCAGCCGCAGATTAATCCGATTAAAGAGGTCCGCTTCCTAAATAAGAAATATGAGAGTATAGGTGAAAGTAACTGCAATCGTCCTTGCCGGCGGGAAAAGTCTCCGATTAGGTCGGAATAAAGCTCTGGAGACTATCCAAGGCAAAAGACTCCTGGAACATGTGGTTGACCGTCTGAGGCCATTGGCTAGCCAATTGCTAATCGTGACCTCCGAGGCACAACTTAATCTACCATTACCAGATCAGGCAAAAATACTGGTCGATATTTATGCCGATAAAGGTCCACTGGCCGGTATTTACACCGGCCTTTTAGCCAGCAAGTATTCACGCAGTATCGTTGTTGGTTGTGACATGCCTTTTCTCAATACCGAACTACTCCGTTTTATGGCGGAGTTATCCCATGGTTTTGATACCGTCGTCCCAAGGTTAAGTCAGACAATGGTCGAGCCGCTACATGCTGTATACGCTAAAAGCTGTCTGGACAAAATCAAAGCACAGCTAGAACATAATCAACTAGAGGCTTGCACTCTTCTTAATACGCTACACATCCGCTATATCGAACGGGAAGAATGCCAAAGGTTCGACCCGCAGCTGCTATCTTTTCTTAACGTAAATAATCAGTCTGACCTTGACCAGGCGACTGGTTTAGCCGTCACGAACAGAGATTAAACCCAAAGATCCGAGTAACCCATAGGACGAACAAAGACCCAAAAATCACCCGTTAACGGTCCAATCAATAAACTTGTGCTAGATTTTTAATACTGTTATCATAGCAATGTAATATAAAATTAGCTGTTAATATGCACTTTCGGGAGACATTAGGCAATGGAATCGCGGGAGCTCGTACGATGGCAGTCTACCTTTCAACTCTTTGACTTACGAAGTTGGCTCATCGTCATTATTGGCACAATAGTTAGCTTAGTCATCATCGGTATACCAACCGCTATCATTGATAACCCATTTTTTGTTCGCATGACGCCGGTCCAGACTCAGGATTATTTTGTTTGGGTAATGACAGGATGCCTGGTAGGTCTTATCGCCGGCACTAGTACTTTGATGACGAAGACCCAGTCGAATGGCAAAATCGTTTCTGGAGGGATTCTTTCCTTCCTGTCAGTAGGTTGCCCCATGTGCAATAAGCTAGTGTTATTATTGCTCGGTACCTCCGGGGCTCTTACCCACTTCGCGCCAGCCCAACTCTATATCGGAATAGCCTCTTTGGTGTTACTCAGTTGGGCCCTATATCCGAGACTACAAGCCATTAATAAAAGTTACTGCTCCCATGAGTAATCGCCGTATTTTGGTTCTCAGTCTCATCATCCTTACCGTTGTGGGGTTTGTGGCGCTCTTATGGGGCGGGTTAGCCGGAAAAGAGCCTCTCACTGGTGGCAGCGGAGCCGCCCGTATAAATCATCTAGCCCCAGATTTTACCCTACCGCTGTTCAGCGGAGATAATTTCACTCTTTCTAACCTGGAAGGTAAGCCAGTAGTGATCAATTTCTGGGCCTCTTGGTGCCCACCTTGTCGAACAGAGGCGCCCGCGTTAGAGAAAGTATGGCAACTTTATAAGGACAAGGATGTAATCTTCATTGGAGTAGATGTTCAGGACAGAGCAGCTGATGCCCAGACCTTTATTACAGAATTTGGTATTACTTATCCTAATGGCCCAGACGCCGGTAGCAAAATAAGTATTGACTATGGAGTGTCAGGCCTCCCGGTCACTTTCTTCACCAACCGCGAAGGACGGATTATCAGCCGTTGGGTAGGTGCCATAAGCGAAGGACTGCTGATAGCCCACATCGAGGAGATACTGCAGTGACAGATTTAGTACCAATGGTAGGATTTAGCTTTGCTTTTTTTGCCGGGCTTATCTCTTTTTTATCACCCTGTGTTTTACCTCTTATCCCGGGGTATCTTTCGTATATATCCGGGGTATCCTTTGACAATCTGGGAAAACCGAATGCGCCTCAACTTGGCCGTATTCTACTATCCTCATCATTATTTGTTTTAGGTTTCACGATAGTATTTATGAGCTTAGGAACATCTGCTTCCTTACTCGGATCATTAGTCGAGGCATACCGCCGCGAGTTGACTATAATAGCCGGTGCCGTAATAGTTTTTATGGGTATCCTGATTATGGATGTAATACCGATAAAATTACTGGAGCGAGAGGTTCGCTTCCATCCAAAGACACAGAGACTAGGTATACTGGGCGGAATTCCGCTAGGCATGGCATTCGGTTTAGGCTGGCTCCCTTGTATAGGCCCAGTTTTGGCATCTATCTTATTTTATGCCAGCACGGTAGAGACAGTACTACAGGGTACCATGCTATTGCTGGTCTATTCTTTGGGTTTAGGTTTAGCCTTTATACTTACTAGTGTTTTTTTTGGTCATGCTACCGGGACACTACGCTGGGTGCAAAGACATCGCCGCGCTTTTAATTTTCTCGGTGGCGGAGTACTGGTTGCCATAGGGCTGTTGTTCATTAGTAACCGTTTCTTTTTCCTCAGCTTAGCGACACAAAAACTATTCTATAAGCTATTTTATTAAGGTGGAACGGGGTAATATTTAGCGAGTGGGGAAGTCAGGATTCTGCTTATTAACTCTTCTAGTGGCGATGGTTCTGTCAGTTGTGCTGGGTAGTTGTTCCGCACCAGAGCGAACACAATTATTGGATGAAAAAGCACAGGACATATACCGCAGTTTAATGTGCCCGATATGTCCAGGGCAAACTATCGAACAATCTCAAAACGAATTATCCGCACAGATGCGAGCACTTATACGGGAAAAGTTGGAACAAGGACAATCGAAAGGAGAGATTCTACAGTTCTTCGTGGAGCGGTATGGAGAGACAATACTAGCAGCACCGGTGAAGTCAGGTTTTAGCCTGATCGCCTGGCTCGCTCCCGTTACGGTAATAATCGCTGGTGGCATAGTAATCTGGCTCGCAATCAGAAAATGGGTGAAAGGAGAGAAGGAATCTTTTCCCGAACCGGTTACCTCACTTCCAGACAGCACTTATGACGAAGAATACCGTAGACAACTTGAGAAAGAATTAAAAGTATTCGACAAAAAGGGTTATAGGTGACTGTTTTGTGTTAGGATGCTTCAGGTAGAGCAGATACGGTAACGAACGATATTCAAGAAGACCCATCCCAAGACAATACAACCGAGGAGTACAACTCCAAATCGTAAGACTCGCTGGCTTACTCTGGGAATTACTATACTCTTATGGAGTTTACACTGAGTATAGCGAATATGGTCAGACTGGCAATTCGCTTGAATAAGGAGGATTAGCGGAATAGTGATGAGTGATATTCTGAATGAAGCCCACGGAATAGTCCAATGTAAGGAATGTCCCTGGTATAAGTCCTGTGTCATGCCGATGCGTATCTCAGCTGAAGATATCCGTCGTCAGCTAGCTTCAGCTCCACCAGATACAACGCTATCACCTGATCTCGGCCTACAAAGTCTTTTATCCAGTATGGCTACAGCAGCACAGAACTCTCTGCTAGAAGGTTGTCCTGTATTTATTGATCGCCTACGCCGAAGTCCGGAGTTGGCGCAACGAATTAAAGATATAATGCTCAACTGGAGTAAACAAGAGTAAAGAAGTTGTACATACCCATTTTACCATACGAAGTATTTACTAAATTAATGGAGAGTTAGTATGACGGAAGAAAATAATACCAAACGGAAACAACTAGCTCAGTTAGAGCAGAAACGCCAGGCATCCATGGCAATGGGTGGGGCGGAGCGCGTAGATGCGCAAAAAAAGCGCGGGAAACTAACCGCACGTGAACGAATCAACACGTTGTTGGACCCAGGTACGTTCTGTGAAGTTGGGATGTTTGCCAAAAACAGAAATACTGCCTACGGGGAAATACCGTCCGATGGTGTCATCACCGGCCACGGTAAAATTAACGGTCGAAGAGTTTATGTATTCTCCCAGGATTTCACCAGTATGGGTGGTACCCTATCGGAAACCCATGCCAACAAAATTTGTCATATTCTTGATGCCGCCACAAAAGTCGGGCGCCCTATCATCGGTATCAACGACTCCGGCGGCGCCAGAATACAAGATGGGGTCGATGCTCTATCTGGTTACGGTCGGGTATTCTATCGAAATACGATGGCTTCCGGAGTTATTCCTCAAATTTCTGCTATTGTTGGCCCGACCGCCGGGGGCGCTGTCTATTCGCCAGCACTAATGGATTTTATTTTCATGGTTAAGGGCATCGGCTTTACCTATATCACCGGCCCAAAAGTTGTTGAGGCAATCACTAGAGAAAAGGTAACCGATGAAGAGCTGGGTGGTGCTTTCGTTGCCCAGGAAAAATCGGGCGTCGTTTGTCGTTCAGAACAGACCGAGATAGAGTGCTATGACAACATACGGGAATTACTCAGCTATCTACCACTAAGTAATCGAGAGGCACCGCCAAGAACTGATTGGGGAGATACTCCCAACCGAAAAAATACGACTCTTTTTGATACTGTACCGGCCAACCCAAGCCGACCGTACAATATGTTCTCGATTATTGAGCAAGTTTTTGACCAGAGAAAGGGGGGTAGAAAAAACTATTTTGAGCTATTTCCGCTCTTTGCTACCAATATCATCACTGGCTTCAGCCGACTCAACGGCTGGTCGGTAGGCATAATTGCTAACCAACCAAATTCCAAAGCAGGGTGTCTGGACATCGATAGCAGCGACAAAGCTTCTCGGTTTATACGGTTTTGCGATGCTTTTAATATCCCGGTAGTCAATATCGTTGATGTACCAGGGTATCTACCGGGGACAGCCCAAGAGTGGGGCGGAGTTATCCGCCACGGTGCCAAAATGCTTTTTGCCTATTCGGAAGCAACCGTACCCAAAATAACGTTGATAATCAGGAAAGCCTACGGCGGCTCATATCTCGGTATGTGCAGCAAGGATTTGGGAGCCGACGCGGTATTTGCCTGGCCCAGCAGCGAACTAGCGGTGATGGGCGCTGAAGGAGCCGCGCCGATAATTTTCCGCCGAGAACTAGAAAAAACCGCCGAACCGGAAAAATTATTACAGGAAAAAATCAAGGAATACCGAGAAAAATTTGCGAACCCCTACCTGGGCGCTGAGCACCTCCTTATCGACGACGTGATTAACCCAGCAGAAACCAGATCGAGTCTAATCACAGCCCTAGAATTAGCTCTGAACAAAGCTGAAGTACGACTCTGGAAAAAACACGGAGTCGGACCGACATAAGATTAATTAATAATTACCTTTGATGGTTTAGTAGATTATTCACAATGATAACTTGAGAGGTTGGTTTGCTACACATACTGACCGGACCGGATGATTATTCCCGGACACAAGCACTCGACGAGTTGAAAAGAGAGACGAGTATGGTAACAGCTTTCTCCGCCGACACTGCTACCCTTGATGGTCAACAAGTTACTTCGGACCAACTGAGAAATATCTGCGGGACATCCCCCTTTCTCTCGGAAAAACGCCTAGTTATTATTAACGGATTACTGGAACGGTTTGAACCCAAAAGCCGCCTCGGTCGCCGACGAAAAGTCACTCCGAGTCGTCAGCAAGATTCGTCTACCAAAAAACTTGCTCGCCGAGCAGATGAGCATAAATTATTCAGCGCTTGTTTTGATAACCTACCTGATAGTACCGTGCTGGTCTTGCTAGAAGGCCGCCTGACCAACAACAATCCTTTATTCAAGGAACTAGCAAATAGGGCGGTAATAAAATCTTTTCCGCTACTAAAAGAAGTTGAACTGCGCCCGTGGATCCAACGACGAGTCAAAGAAGGAAATGGGAGCATTTCTCCTCAAGCCGTTGATTTATTAGCGAAACTAATTGGTAGTAATCTCTGGGTAATGACCAGTGAAATTAATAAATTGGTCCTATTCACTTCCGGTCACCGCATTGAAGAAGACGACGTCCGAGCGCTGGTTAGTCTGGTGGAACAGACCGATGTTTTCGCCATGGTTGATGCCATGCTCGAATGCAAAGCCGAAACTGCCACGCGGCGGCTACAGCAATTACTGCAAAGAGGTGCGGCTCCAACCTATCTACTCTTTATGCTATGCCGTCAAGTTCGGCTTATCGTTAGAGCCAAAGAGTTAAACAAGCGGGGCACACCGGAGACGGAAATTCAGAAACGGCTGAACTTAACTTCATGGTTTATTCTCCGCAAGACGATGGAACAAGCCGGCCGCTATTCCCTAACGCGACTAGAAATGATCTACCACCAGCTTCTCACGGCTGACCTCTGGATTAAAACAGGAAAATACGGAGGGGAACTTACCCTCACTATCTTGATGGCAGAGTTATGCCAGAGCCACCACCGTAGTTAGCTCAATGAATACCAGCAAGCGACCGCGACAGATATGAATAAGTTTTTGAGGGGACGTTTCCCCTTCATCTCACTAGGTAATCTTTATCAACTTTTCAGTCACAGGTAATATTAACAAGGGGAGACTAACAACGGGGGTTGACAATTTAATTCTAGCTATAGTATACTACGGTTTTGGCATCGCTTATTCAACTATCGACTGGCGGGTTGAAAGTAGGCTTTTGATCCGTCGGGGCCTAAAATGGATGAGCCTGACTCATCCATTTTAATTATGTAACAGGGGGGAACCAGTGCCAACAGTTAATCAGCTTATCCGTAAAGGACGCGTCAGGTTTACGAAGAAGACTAAATCGCCTGCTTTACGCTTCCACTACAACACTCTGAAGAACAGGATGATTCAGGGTGAAGGCTCACCGCAGAAGCGAGGTGTTTGTCTTCAAGTAAGGACGATGACGCCAAAGAAGCCCAATTCTGCGCTGCGTAAGATTGCCCGGGTGCGCCTGACTAACGGGATGGAGGTGACCGCCTACATTCCGGGTGAAGGACACGAGTTACAGGAACACTCGGTAGTGCTGATTCGCGGCGGGCGGGTGCCGGATTTACCCGGAGTACGCTATCATATTATCCGCGGAACACTGGATACTACCGGAGTGGCGAACCGCAAGCAAGGACGCAGTCGCTATGGCACAAAACGTGTCAAGGCTGCTACTGCAGCAGCAGCAGCCTAGGAGATAACATGTCACGACGCAACCAAGCAACAAAAAGAAAACTAGCCCCTGATGCTAAATGTGATAGTGTGGTTGTGGCTGAACTAATTAATCACATTATGAAATGTGGGAAAAAAAGTACGGCGGAAAGAGTTGTCTATGATGCTCTGGCAGTGATAGAACAAAAAGGGACAAAGGTCCCGACCGACGTGCTAGAACAAGCAGTGAAAAATGCTACTCCACAACTAGAAGTAAAGTCGCGCCGCATTGGAGGGGCGAATTACCAGGTACCGATAGAGGTACGAGCGGACCGAGGACTTTCGCTGACTTTTCGCTGGCTGATAAAATCGGCCAAAGCTCGTCCGGGTAAATCAATGGCGGAAAAGCTGGCTGGCGAACTAAGTGATGCTGCTAAAGGGGAAGGGGCGACGATTAAGAAGCGTGATGACACCCATCGCATGGCTGAAGCCAATAGAGCTTTTGCCCATTATCGATGGTAGATATTTTTGATCATCGGTCAATATGATAATGAGAAATTCAGCACAAACAACAATAAAACCAGAGGAAGAGACAAGCGGACACTTCCCGTTAGAGCGTGCGCGTAACATTGGTATTATTGCACACATTGACGCGGGTAAGACCACGGTCACGGAAAGAATCCTTTATTACACTGGGCGTACCTACAAGATTGGCGAGGTTGATGCCGGTACCACGGTAATGGACTGGATGGATCAGGAGCGTGAGCGAGGCATTACTATCACGGCAGCCGCCACCATGTGTAATTGGCAGGACCACCGTATTAATATCATTGATACTCCAGGACATGTTGACTTTACCGCTGAAGTTGAGCGCAGTTTAAGAGTACTGGACGGCGGTGTAGTGGTTTTCGATGCCGTGTCCGGTGTTGAGGCTCAATCGGAAACCGTCTGGAGGCAGGCAGACCGATATCATGTTCCCCGCATTTGTTTCATTAATAAGATGGACCGCATCGGAGCTAATTTTGACCGTACTATCGCCATGATTGAGGAGCGGTTGCAAGCCAAACCATTGCCGATTCACCTACCTCTAGGTAGTGAAGCCTCATTCGCAGGCATTATTGATTTAGTCGAGAACCGAGTATGGCGCTTTGATGGTGAACGAGGGACAGCTCCAACCGAAAGTGCTATCCCTGATTCAGAACAGGCTAGGTGCCACGAATATCAGAAACAACTAATCGAAAAATTAGCTGAGACGGATGACCACATTATGACAACCTATCTAGATGGTCGTCAGATTACACCGACAGAATTGAAGCAAGCCTTAAGAAAAGCAACCCTAGCCAATAAAGGTGTACCCATTATTTGCGGCAGTGCGCTGCGGAATCGCGGTGTTCAACTACTACTTAATGCCATCGTTGACTATCTGCCGTCTCCTTTAGACATGCCCCCTGTGCGGGCGGTTGATACGAAGACAGGTACTGAGGTGATGCGCCCAGCCAACGATGAAGCACCCTTCACCGCACTGGCTTTTAAGGTAGTTTCCGACCCATTCGTTGGCCGATTAGTCTATTTTAGAGTCTACTCCGGCAAGATAAGGGAGGGGGAAGCGACTTATAATTCAACCTGCGGCAAGAAAGAACGCATCGGACGGTTACTCCTTATGCATGCCAATCGGCGCGAAGAGGTGGAAGAAGCTGGTGCCGGAGCAATCGTAGCCACTTTAGGCCTGAAGAATACCTTCACCGGTGGAACTCTGTGCGAGCCATTCCAACCAGTGATTCTCGAATCTATTCGTTTCCCGGAACCAGTGATCTCGGTGGCCATCGAACCCAAAACAAAGGCTGATCAAGACAGAATGGGCGAAGCTCTGCATAGGTTAGCCGAAGAAGATCCTACCTTTAAGGTAGCCTATAACCAGGAGACGGGACAGACAGTCATCTCCGGTATGGGTGAGCTTCATTTGGAGGTTTTGGTACGCCGGATGCTGAGCGAATTCCGTGTAGAAGCCAAAGTCGGCCAACCACGTGTAGCCTATAGAGAAACAATCACCAAGCCAGTCAGGATTGAAGGCAGATTCGTACGGCAGAGTGGGGGACATGGGCAATACGGTCATGTCTGGCTAGAGCTTAAACCAAGCGAGCCGGGCACCGGTTTCCACTTTATTGAGCATCTCAAGGGTAACGCGATACCGAGAAACTTTGTCCCGGCCATCGAGTCTGGTATTAGAGAAGCAATGGAGGGTGGGGTATCCGCTGGTTACCCACTAGTTGATATCAAAGTGACCCTTGTCGATGGTAGCTACCACGAGGTCGACTCATCAGAGTTAGCCTATAAGATCGCGGCTTCAATGGCACTTAAAGATGGGGCAGCCAAAGCCAAGCCGATTCTGCTTGAACCTATAATGAAACTAGAAGTAGTGACGCCCGAACAGTATCTCGGTGATATTATCAGTGCTCTGAATGCTCGCCGGGCTCATATTGAGTCGATTGAGACTCTCGGCGAGATGTCGACCGTCCATACCTTAGTACCGCTGTCCGAAACTTTTGGTTATGCTACCAGCCTTAGATCGGAAACTCAAGGCCGAGCCACCCACTCAATGGAATTCTATCGTTATCAAGAACTACCGGCGGGATTAACCGCCCAAATTATTGAGAAGACAGGGACAACGAAGTATGTCTAAATCAAAGATCCGTATCAAGCTAAAGGGTTTTGACCACAAACTAGTTGACCAAGCAGCGGAACAGGTTGTGGAGGCCATCGAGCGTACCGGCGCCATTATTTCGGGACCAATACCACTACCAACACGCATTAAAAAGTTCAGTGTCATCCGTTCTCCGTTTATCGATAAGGATTCACAGGAACAGTTCGAAATTCGTACCCACCGGCGTTTGATTGATATCGTTGAGACAACTTCGAAAACGGTCGATGCTCTGACTGGATTAAATCTACCTTCAGGGGTAGAAGTCAATATTAAATTATGATGGTATTACTCGCCAAAGGTAATTAAGAAATGCTGCAAGGAATCATCGGTAAGAAGCTGGGCATGAGCCAAGTATTTCGGGATAACGGCATCAGCGAGCCGGTAACGGCGATTGAAGCCGGTCCATGCACGGTAATACAGGTGAAAACGACGGCTAGAGAAGGCTACGATGCCGTTCAGCTTGGTTTCGCTCAGGCGAAACGTCTCAAGTCTCCCGAGCGGGGGCATCTCAAAGAGCTCGGGGAATTTCGTTTTCTCCGCGAATTCCGTGTAGAAGACACGACCACGATTAAGGTTGGTGATAAGGTTGACGTAAACCTGTTTAAGCCCGGTGAATTAATTGATGTCACCGGAGTATCCAAGGGTAAGGGATTCGCCGGTGTCGTGAAACGACATCATTTCGCTGGCGGACCTAAGACGCATGGACAATCGGACCGACATCGCCATCCAGGCTCGATCGGTTCAGGGACGTCCCCCGGCCGAGTATGGAAGGGGACACGAATGGCTGGACGCATGGGTGGCGAACGGGTGACAGTGTGTCATCTAGAAGTGTTCAGCGCCGACCCGACCCGTAACCTATTACTGGTTAAAGGTGCCGTACCCGGATCACGAAACGGGCTACTGCTGATCAGAAAATCAAAGGAGAAAAAAATCCGTGCAACTACCAGTTCATAGCCTTACTAAGAAAGCGGTTGACCATATCGAAGTCAGCGACTACGTCTTTGCTGTACCGTTCAATGAAGCAGTAGTGCACCAATCGTTGGTCAGTCAGCGCGCCAATGCCCGGCAGGGAACGGCCAGCACTAAAACTCGAGGCAAAGTGGTCGGTAGCACGCGAAAGCTGTATGCTCAGAAGCACACGGGAAATGCCCGGACAAGTAGTGTCAAATCACCATTGCGCCGGGGTGGCGGTGTTATTTTTGGTCCTGAACCCAGAGACTACCGTCAAGCTCTACCTAAGAAGATGCGCCGCTTAGCTCTCCGCTGTCTGCTTTCGGCAAAGATGAGAGACGGCGAGTTAATTGTTGTGGAAGAATTAGGGTTTACCGAGCCGAAGACCAAGGCAATGGCGCAGGTTTTATCGGCACTCGGTGTGAGCTCTTCAGCGTTGGTCGTAACGCCGCAATCAGTCGAGAATGTGGTAAAATCAGCGCACAACATACCCGGCATTAAGATAATTCCAGCTAATTTACTCAATACCGTTGCTCTCCTTAACCATAAAAAGGTTGTACTGACAATAGGGGCGGTACGTGCGGTAGATGAATTATGGGGAGAGAAACTAGCGGCGGGAGCAAGCAATGCAAAACTATGAAATATTAAGACGGCCACTAATCACGGAAAAATATAGCGCCCAGCAAGCGCAGGGAAAACATGCTTTTGAGGTGGCAATGGCCGCGACTAAACCGCAGATCAAGCAGGTCGTGGAAAAAGTCTTCAAGGTACAAGTGACTAGCGTCAATATGTTAAGAGTCGCCGGTAAGAGGCACCGACGAGGACGACGTATCCTTTCCGCACATCCGTGGAAAAAAGCGATTGTCACTCTTAAGCCAGGGGACAAGATCGACATATTTGAGAGTTCTCAGACCTAATGAAAGAGGATACGAAGTGGCACTAAAACTATATCGCCCGATTACACCAAGTCGGCGGGGAATGACTGGCTCTACCTTCGAGGAGATAACTAAGGATAAGCCAGAAAGTTCCCTCGTTCTACCCTTAAGGAAAAGGGCCGGGCGCAATAATCAAGGCCGGATCACCGTACGTCACCGCGGCGGTGGAGCAAAACAGAAGCTCCGTATATTAGATTTCAAACGAAACAAGATTGGCGTTCCGGGCCGCGTGGCGGCAATTGAATATGACCCGAACCGAACAGCGCGGATCGCTCTTATTTTCTATGCCGATGGAGAAAAGCGGTACATCTTAGCTCCGCTAGGATTGAATGTGAATGATACCATCAAGGCTGGTCCTGATGCTGACTTAAAACCCGGGAATGCACTGGCTTTAAGACTACTCCCCAACGGCACTCTAATCCATAATATTGAGTTAAAAAGGGGGAGAGGCGGGCAATTAGTGCGCAGCGCTGGCGGCGGAGCACAGTTGATGGCTAAAGAAGGAGAGTATGCTTTGATTCGCTTACCTTCCGGTGAGGTGAGACGAATTCATGTTGAATGTTCGGCGACCATCGGGCAAGTAGGTAATCTTGAACACCAGGGTATTAAACTAGGGAAGGCGGGACGACGACGATGGCTTGGCTGGCGCCCTGCGGTACGTGGCTCAGCTATGTCGCCGCGCGACCACCCCCACGGTGGTGGGGAAGGTAGAACTCCAGTAGGATTACCCGGACCAAAAACACCATGGGGGAAACCGGCTCTAGGCTATAGGACTCGTAAACTTAAGATTTCGGATAAGATGATTGTCAAACGGCGTCGAGGGTAGGTAAAATATGTCAAGGTCAACAAAAAAGGGACCGGCAACTGATACTAAATTAATGAAGAAGGTAGATGTCCTAAATCGTTCGGGGCAGAAGGCAGTAATTAAGACATGGGCACGCTGGTCGACCATCGTCCCCGAAATGGTTGGGTTAACCATCGGTGTGCACGATGGCCGGCGTCATGTGCCAATTTTTATTACAGAAGATATGGTGGGGCACCGTATGGGCGAGTTTGCGCCCACCCGAACTTTCCGTGGACACACAACTAAGTCAGAAAAAACGAGTGATTAATGGAATTACGAAATTCAAACAGGTTATGACATGGAAGTAAGAGCGATAGCTAAGGATACGAGAGTTGCACCACGAAAAGTACGACTGATTATTGATTTGGTGCGGGGTAAGAAGGTAGACGAAGCCTCAGACATTTTACGGTTTGTCTCTTCGCCCACGGCCAAAATCGTCGCCAAGGTAATTAAGTCAGCCGCGACTAATGCAGAGAAGACTTTTCAGCTATCCTCCTCCGATTTGAAGATTGTCAGGATATTTGCTGATGGAGCCCAAACAATGAAGCGCTATCGAGCGCGGTCACGCGGACGACCAAGCCCAATATTAAAGCGATCCAGTCATATAACCGTTATCGTTGCGGAACAGGAGAAATAATGGGGCATAAGGTTAATCCAATAGGTTTTCGCCTTGGTTTTATACGGGATTGGCAGGCTAAGTGGTACGCTGACCGGCATTTTGCTGCATTTTTGCAGGAAGACCTGAAGTTACGCAATATGATTCAAGAAAAATATTTTGAGGCAGCTATCTCTTCCGTAATGATTGAGCGTCAGACAAACCAAGTTACCGTGACAATACGCACTGCTCGTCCGGGAATCGTGATTGGCCGAGGCGGGCAACGAGTTGAAGAGACTCGACATTCTCTGGAACGACTGATTGGTAAGAAGGTACGACTAAATATCCAAGAGGTTCATCAGCCAGAACTTGATGCTAAACTGGTATCACGGTCAATTGCGGAGCAAATGGAGCGCCGAGTTGCTTTCCGCCGGGCGATGAAACAGTCATTACTACGAACGATACAAGCTGGAGCCAAGGGAGTAAGAATTAATTGCGCCGGACGATTAGGTGGGGCTGAAATCGCTCGCCGCCTGAATATGCACGATGGTCAAGTACCTTTACATACCCTACGGGCGGATATTGATTACGGCTTTACCGAGGCACGCACTACTATGGGACGGATTGGGGTGAAAGTCTGGATATATAAGGGTGAAATTTTACCTCAACCAAAACTAGCGGAGGAAATTACCGGGGATACGACACCACCGACTATTGAACCAACTCTAGCCGTTGATCCAACTCCCGTCGTTGAACCCATTACAGAGGTAGTACCGGTAGCTACAGCGGGAAAGAAACCAGTCCGGGTTCCAACACAAAGAAAGACAGCTGTTCCTAAGACCCAGAAGACTCCGACTAAGTCAGCAGCTAAAACTAAAGCGCCTCCCGTCGTTGAACCCATTACAGAGGTAGTACCGGTAGCTACAGCGGAAAAGAAACCAGTCCGGGCTCCAAGACAAAGAAAGACGACTGTTCCTAAGACCCAGAAGACTCCGACTAAGTCAGTAACCGGCACTAAATCGACTACTAACGTAGGAGAGAAAGATGTTACAGCCTAAACGAGTAAAATATCGTAAGACTCACAAAGGCAATCGTCGAGGCAAGGCTCACGCTGGTTGCTCGGTTAGCTTTGGTGATTTTGGTTTACAGGCGTTAGAAGCGGCTTGGCTAACTGATCGTCAGATTGAGGCGGCTCGACGGGCGATTACTCATCATGTCCGCCGCGGCGGTAATGTATGGGTACGCATCTTCCCAGATAAATCGATTACTAAAAAAGCGGCGGAGACTCGTATGGGTTCAGGAAAAGGAGCTCCCGACCATTGGGTGGCAGTGGTAAGACCAGGTCGGATTTTATTTGAAATGGGCGGTGTCGCTGAGAACGTGGCGCGGGAAGCAATGCGATTGGCCGCACACAAACTACCTATCCATGCTAAATTTGCCGTCAGGGAAATGCTGGGTACTAACCGTAGAGAAGAGTCAGGAGGAAACTAAAGTTGAAGACTACGGAAATTCGGGCACTAAACGTCGAAGAATTAGCCAAGCAATTGGAAGAATCTGGAAGAAAGTTACTTGATCTACGTTTTCGCCTGGCGACCAAACAATTAGTTAATCACCGCGAGGCCCGGTGGGTAAAAAAGGATATTGCGCGGCTAAAAACTATCATACGGGAAAAAGAATTGGCTCTAAGGTAGGTTATAAATCTTGGAAACAAAACAAAAGACCAGGATTGGTCGGGTTATCAGTAACAAAATGGAGAAGACGGTGGTGATCACGGTTGAAACCACACGGAATCACCGCTTATACAAGAAAACCATCAAAAGGATGGTCAAATATAAAGTTCATGATGCCAAGAAAGAATGTGAGCTGGGGGATGTCGTTCGAATTATGGAGGCCAGACCCTTCTCTAAAGAAAAACGATGGAGAGTGGCCGGAATCATAACTAAGAAGGAAGCAGTCGCTACCCCACCGGAGGAAATTACTTAAGATGAGACTGAGTGTGGAAGTATGATTCAACTTAATTCCCGACTGAAAATAGCGGATAATACAGGGGCCCGGCAGATCCTATGTATTGGCTTACTCGGTGGTTCGAGGAGAAAATATGCCCGGCTGGGTGATGTCGTGGTCGGTTCAGTGAAGCGAGCTATTCCCGGCAGCGTCGTCAAGAAAGGCCATCTTGTCCGGGCGGTGATCATCCGTACCACCCAGCCTTACCGACGTCACGATGGCTCTTACATCCGATTCGATGAGAATGCGGCCGTAATTCTGACTGACCGTGGTAACCCACAGGGGACGCGCATCTTTGGTCCTGTCGCCCGAGAACTAAGGGAAAAACAATTCACCAAGATTATCTCTTTGTCCCCGGAGGTTTTGTAAGAGAGCTTGTTAAGCTAGATTTTAGGATTTTTAAACAATGAAGATTAGAAAAGGTGATTCGGTACTCGTCATTACCGGTAAGAACCGGGGGAAGCAAGGTAAGGTACGCCTCGCCCATATTAAAAATAACCGCCTGCTTGTCGAGGGGGTAAACTTCATTAAAAAACATACCAGGGCGATTAGCGGAGTAAGGCAGGCTGGCATCGTTGAGCGCGAGGCGCCGGTTCATGTCTCGAATGTTATGTTATTATGCAGCAAATGTAATCACCCTACCCGGATCGGTATCCGATTCTTAGATGGGGGTAAAAAGGTCCGCTTCTGCCGGGTATGCCAGGAGACTATTGACTAAATGTCACTACTGAAAGAGAAGTATCGGAAAGAGATTGTGCCAGCGCTGAAGAAGCGTCATGGCTATAAGAATGTCATGCAGGTGCCACGTTTGGAGAAAGTGGTACTAAATATCGGTGTAGGTGAAGCCATCACGAATGCCAAGGCTTTGGAAGCGGCGGAGCGTGATCTAGCGACGATTACTGGCCAACACGCGGTGACAACCCGAGCCAAGAAATCAATTGCCGCCTTCAAGTTAAGGACTGGAATGCCCATCGGATTGAAGGTAACCCTACGCGGAGAACGGATGTATGACTTTTTCGACAAGCTAGTTAATGCCGTTCTATGCCATATCCGTGATTTTCAGGGGATCTCCCGAGATTCTTTTGATGGTCATGGTAATTACACCATGGCTTTTCGAGAACAAACTATGTTTCCAGAGATTGATCATGAGAAAATCGATCGGCTACGAGGTTTAGAACTGTCAATTGTGACTACAGCGAAGACGGATGAAGAAGGCCGAGGCCTATTGGGATTATTAGGCATGCCTTTCACCAAGGAGTGATCATGGCGAAAAAATCAGAAATTGCTAAGTGGGCACGCCCGGCTAAATATGGGGTTCAGCAACATAACCGGTGCCATCGGTGTGGCCGCCCACGCGCCTATATACGTCTGTTTGGATTATGTCGTATTTGCTTTCGCGAACTAGCTATGTACGGTCAAATTCCCGGAGTAAGGAAGTCGAGCTGGTAATCGCCCCGTATTGAATATGTGGTTGATGGAGGAAAGGTGACTGTTTCTGACCCAATAGCCGATATGCTAACCCGAATACGAAATGCTGTAATGGTACGGCATGATTCAGTACTGATACCATCTTCAAAGACGAAGCTGGCAATTGCCAAAGTACTCAAAGAGGACGGGTTTATTAGTGACTTTCATGTGCTGAGAGGTAAGTCGAATCGAGTAATTAAGATTCAGCTCAAGTACAGTGATAAGAAGCAACCCATTCTAGCCGGGTTAGAGCGAGTCAGTAAGCCCGGACTCAGGGTCTATGTTGAACGAAAAGAGATCCCTCGAGTACTAGGTGGTCTAGGTATAGCTATTCTTTCTACCTCGAAGGGTATAATGACCGGCCAGCAAGCATGGCGTCAAGGAACGGGCGGTGAACTATTATGTTACGTATGGTAAAAGATAAGCCGGAGAATCGAACCGATGTCTAGAATCGGATGGATGCCGATACCAGTGCCTAAGGATGTGGTGGTAGATATCAAAGAAACTGATGTCACCGTGACCGGACCTAAAGGTAAGTTACATCGGCATTTGCATCCGGACATGACTATTACCTTAAACAACGACACCCTACAAGTAACGCGACCTGATGATGAACGACTACATCGATCCTTACACGTTTTAACACGGACACTTCTGGTAAATATGGTGAGGGGAGTAAGCAGCGGCTTTGTTAAGGAACTAGAAATAACCGGCGTCGGTTATCGTGCCGAAAAAGCGGATGATAAACTGATACTACGACTAGGATTTTCTCATCTGGTCGAGGTCCCACCACTCCCGGGAGTATCCCTAGAGCTCGAAGGTAATAACCGCATCAAGGTTTGCGGCATAGATAAGGAAGTAGTTGGTGAGATGGCGGCGCGAATTCGAGCGCTACGACGTTCCGATGTCTACAAAGGTAAGGGCATTAGATACGCTGGAGAAGTGGTTCGCCACAAGGCCGGCAAAGCGGGTAAAGCAATCGGGGGAACGGCATAAATGGGTAATATTGAGCCCAGGATTGGGCGTCTAAAAAGACATCGGCGAGTTAGAGGCAAGGTAAAGGGAACGATGGCTAAACCTCGTCTGTGTGTTTTCCGTAGTTTGAACCATATTTATGCTCAAGTGATCGATGATACCAAAGGACATACTTTAATTTCTGCCTCGACTCTCGACTCGGAATTTGAAAATAGCCTAGACGGTAAAGCCAAAACCATTCAGGCTGAGCTGATGGGTTCCCTAGTCGCCCGGCGGGCACGAGGTGTCGGGATTGAGCAGGTTGTTTTCGACCGTGGCGGCTATAAATATCATGGTCGAGTCAAGGCCGTAGCTGAGGCAGCACGTAAAGAAGGTTTAAAATTTTAAGGTAAGAATATATGAAAGAAGCACAAAGAGCCAGAATTGACCCAACCGAATTGGTCCTAAAGGACAAGATGATCCATATTAATCGGGTGGCTAAAGTGATGAAGGGGGGGAAACGTTTTCGTTTTAGTGTCCTGGTAGTTACGGGAGATGGCATGGGACACGTCGGTATTGGTATGGACAAAGCCGCCGAAGTACCCGTGGCGATTAGCAAAGCTGGTGCAGTAGCTAGAAAGAATTTAATCGAAGTACCGCTCGCAGGCACAACCATTCCCTATGCAATCAGGGTTAACTTTGGTGCCAGTCAGGTATTACTGAAGCCGGCCGCAGTGGGTACTGGTATTATTGCCGGCGGCAGCGTTCGAGCCGTGCTTGAGGCCGTTGGCATCAAGGACATTTTAACCAAGTCATTAGGTAGTGCCAATCGCATTAATGTAGCTAAGGCAACCATACGAGCGCTTAGTCAGCTAAAAGAACCAAAGACAGAGATGGCGCGACGCAAAGAAAACACGCCGGGGGTAGAAGTAGCATAAATGGCGAAAATTATTGTCACTTGGCTCAAAAGTGGTATCGGCTATAGGGAAGACCAGAAACGAACTCTGAAGGCTCTCGGGTTTCGCCGGCTAAATGGAAGAGTCGTTCATGATGATTCCGCCGTAATTCGAGGTATGATTAATAAAGTCAGGCATCTAGTTAAGATCGAGGAGCAAACTGATGAGGCAGAATGAGCTCTCCCCGGCGCCCGGCGCGAAGAAAAGCCGAAAGCGAGTGGGACGAGGGGATGGTAGTGGACATGGGAGCTTTTCCGGACGTGGGAGTAAAGGGCAAAAGGCACGGTCCGGTTTTAAAACAAAACGTGGTTTCGAAGGTGGGCAAATGCCTCTGACAAAGCGCTCACCGGAGAAGCGCGGCTTCGTTAATATCTTTCGTACCGAGTATAGCGTGGTTAACCTGAACGAGCTTAACCGATTTGAACCAGGAAGTGAGGTTACGCCAGAAAAATTAGTCGCAACTGGATTAGTGAAATCCCTGAACCGTCCGGTCAAGATTTTAGCAAATGGCACCATTAAGAATCCCATCATAGTCAAGGCACATAAGTTTTCGGCGACAGCGAAAACAAAGATCGAAGTGATAGGGGGCAGTGTAGAGGAGATGGCATATGAGCCCAAGACGAACTAGACCACGGCTATTTCAGGCCGTGATTGATGCCTTCCATCTACCGGATTTAAGACGGCGCTTGCTAATTACTTTGACAATTCTAGTTATCTTCCGTTTTGTGGCTCACGTACCTCTACCGGGAGTTGATGCTGAAGCTTTACGACAGCTATTTGAGCGTAATGCTCTCATGGGAATGCTGGATTTATTCAGCGGTGGGGCCTTACGGAACTTCAGTATTGCGGCAATGGGAGTTTATCCCTATATTACAGCTTCAATCATTATGACGCTTCTCGTACCCGTCATCCCTCGCCTCCAAGCCATCTCTCAGGAAGGGGAGGCCGGGCGGGATAAAATTAATCGGATTACTCATTGGCTCATGTTACCGATGGCTGGTATGTCCGGTTATGGACAATTAGTTTTACTCCGGCGCGAGGGCGTAGTGACTAGCGCCGAACTATTACCTACATTAGCCATGGTGATAGCCATGATCGCCGGCACCGTCTTTCTGGTCTGGCTCGGTGAGTTAATCACTGAGCATGGCATCGGTAACGGTATCTCGATAATAATCTTCGGTGGTATTGTGGCTGGCTACTGGGAATTACTGCAGAGCGGCTTTCTGGCAGGACAACAAGGACAAATTGGTGGCTTGATTGCTTATCTTGTAATCGCCGTCCTCATCATGGCTCTAATTGTCATCTTTACTGAGGCGCACCGTCGTATCCCAGTGCAATACGCACGCACTATCTACCGGGGCGGACGCATGTATCGGCAATCTGGAGCCACTCATATTCCATTACGAGTCAACTCGGCCGGGATGATACCATTAATATTTGCTATGTCCATCATTATCTTTCCGGGGATTGTCGCCAGTTATTTTGCCAACCCAGCGGGAGTTGGCCCTAATTTTGCCAATTTTGTCATGAGTACGTTTGACCCCAATGCCCCAATGCCGCTAGGATTATTCTACTGGGGACTTTTCTTTGTCTTAGCAATCAGCTTTGCTTTCTTCTATACTTTCGTGATTTTTCAACAGCAAGATTTACCCGGAACTCTACAGCGACAGGGGGGGTTCATCCCGGGGATTCGACCAGGAAAACATACCGCTGATTATCTCAACCAGGTTATCAGGCGTATCACCTGGGCCGGAGCTCTCTTTCTCGCCCTAATAGCAATCGTCCCATTTTTAGCCCGGGAAATTACTAATATCCAGATAATACAGCTATCCAGCATAGGTTTACTCATTGTGGTAGGTGTAGTTCTGGATACAATGAAACAGTTGGAAGCCCAACTGGTCATGCGGCGCTATGAAGGTTTCATTAAATGAAAACGGCGCCCTTCACCAGAGAGCAAAATTAAACCACCTGAAGAATCTTCGACTGGGGGCAGAGTAGAGCCCTCGAAAGAGGTTTAGTGAGAGTAAGATGTATATAGTTTTTCTTGGAGCCGCCGGTGCCGGGAAAGGGACGCAAGCTGCCAAGATGTCTAAGGCGCTAGAACTGACGCATCTAGCCACCGGTAACCTGTTCCGCCAGATACAAGTACAAAACACCGAGGTCGCCCAGCTGCTTCGGTCTTATATGAAGAAGGGGGAACTCGTCCCTGACGAGCTTGCAATACGGATGGTTTCAGAACAGCTCTCGGCTCCAGATAGCGTCCCCGGAGTGATTTTCGATGGCTTCCCGCGGAATCTAAACCAGGCTGAGGCATTAGATAAAACCCTAGCCGAACGAGGCAAGACGCTCGATAAAGTGGTGTATATCAAGGTTTCAGAAGGGGAACTATTGTCACGGATTAGTGGACGCTGGATTTGCCGAAAATGCCAAACTCCGTATCATACTGTCACCGCCCCACCCAAAGTTTGGGGGAAATGTGACCAGTGCGGCGGCGGACTCTACCAACGAGCTGACGATACTGAGGAGGCGATGAAAAAACGCCTTGATATTTATTTCACGGAGACAGCTTCTCTTATTGATTACTACACCCGGTCCGATAAGTTAGTGGAGATAGATGGTGAAGGGGATATTAAAAGTGTGGAACGGAGGATAGCCAAGGCTCTCAACAAGACGGCTGTCCGGCCGGTATAGAGATGGGTATCATTATCAAATCGGAGCCAGAAATTACCGCGATGCGACAGGCAGGTAAAATTGTCGCCACCGTACTAGAAGCGCTAAGGTTACAGATGAAGCCAGGAATGCAAACAGAAGAATTAGATGTGATTGCGGCTCGGGAAGTCACTAGACTAGGTGCCAAACCATCCTTTAAGGGCTACCGAGGCTTTCCCGCCAATCTTTGTGTCTCGGTTAACGATGAGATCGTACACGGGATTCCGGGGGGGCGCGTTTTACGAGAGGACGATATTATCTCCATTGATTTTGGCGCCATTTTCCATGGTTTCCAAGGTGACGCAGCAATAACGGTAGGGATGGGCCATATTAGTCCGGAAGCCCAGCGCCTTATTACTGCGACCGACGGTGCCCTAAAGGCAGGCATCGCCGCGGTTCGGCACGGGGCGAGGCTAGGTGATATTTCGGCTGCCATTCAGCATTATGCCGAGGAGCGCGGCTATTCGGTAGTGCGCGAGTATACCGGACACGGTATCGGTCGAGCGATGCATGAAGATCCACTGATACCAAACTTTGGCCTACCGGGGGAGGGACCAGTGTTAAAAAAAGGAATGGCTCTGGCCATAGAACCAATGGTAAACATTGGCGACTGGCGAACGACACTCAGCGATAACAACTGGACAGTATCTACCAGTGACGGCAGTCTTTCGGCTCATTTTGAACATACGATTGCCGTTACTAATGGTGAGGCCGAAGTACTTACGGCTTTATGATTTATAATTAAGGAAACTATGCCAAAAAAAGAAGCTATCGAAGTCGAGGGGATCATAAAGGAATCATTACCTAATGCGATGTTCCGTGTTGAGTTAGCCAACGGCGGCAAAGTGTTAGTCCATATTTCGGGTAGAATCAGATTGCATTACATCAAGATTTTACCGGGTGACCGAGTACTGGTCGAGCTCTCACCTTATGACCTCACTCGAGGCCGGATTACTTACCGCTTTAAGTAGTTTTATTGTATACTATATGAGGTAACCAGTCTGCTTATGAAAGTTAGAGCTTCAGTGAAGGTCAGATGCGAAAAGTGTAAGATAATCAAGCGACGGGGAGTGGTCATGGTCATTTGCTCTAACCCGAAGCATAAGCAACGACAGGGCTAGAGTATCTTGTTCTGTGAGTAAGGAGAAAAAAGATGGCGCGTATTGCTGGGGTTGATATACCTCGAAATAAGCATATCGGCATAGCTTTAAGATATATCTACGGAATCGGCCCGGTATTAAGCTTAAAGATACTGGACAAGGCTAACATCAATCCTGAGATGAAGTCGGATGACCTGACCGAAGAAGAGGTCAACCGTATTCGCGAAGTTATTGACCACGAATACACCGTCGAAGGGGAACTGAGAAGAGACATTACCCTAAATATCAAACGCCTCCAGGAGATTGGTGGTTACCGGGGTATCCGTCACCGCCGGAATTTACCGGTGAGAGGACAGAGGACACGGACTAACGCTCGTATCCGTCGTGGTGCTCGACAAACTGTCGCAGGCCGAGGTCGAAAGCGCGGTGCAACTAAGAAGTAACGTGGCCTCACAAAGTTTATTACTAGTGGGTACCAACGGCAAAAATACCATTTAACCAAGTATGTAGGAGTGTGAAGATGCCAGAAAAGAAACCGGCGACGATAAAGAAGACGCCAGAGAAAAAAAGACCGAGGTCGAAAAAGCGAGAACGGAAGGTTATCCCTTCCGGTAAAGCTTACATTCAATCCACCTTCAACAACACTATTGTAACGCTTACCGACCCTCGAGGGAATGTCATCGCCTGGGGTAGCGCGGGCACAGTAGGGTTTAAGGGTTCCCGTAAAGGAACTCCTTATGCCGCTCAGTTGACGGCCCATGAAGCGGCCCGTAAGGCGATGGAGCATGGACTACGACAAGTTGAGGTCTATGTTAAGGGTCCAGGTAGCGGCCGTGAGGCAGCTATCCGCTCTCTTCAGAGTTCTGGCCTTTATGTTGTCAGTATTATGGATGTGACGCCGATTCCACATAACGGCTGTCGCCCGCCAAAGAAAAGGCGGGTATGAGGTAGAGAAGTGGCAAGATATACCGCATCAGTATGTAAGTTGTGTCGCCGTGTCAATGAGAAGCTAATGCTCAAGGGCAATCGGTGTTTTACCCCTAAGTGCGCCGTAGGCCGACGACGGAGAGTTATGGGGCGCCGTCGCCGGGTTTCTGATTATGGTCTACAACTACTCGAGAAACAGAAGGCCCGCTATTCCTGTGGCCTTCTGGAAAGACAGTTCCGGCGATTCTTTACTCTAGCCGAAAAACAAGCGGGCATCACCGGAGACAATCTGAAGGTTTTGTTAGCCCGGCGACTAGACAGTGTTGTTCATGATCTAGGGTTTGCCGACTCTCGTGCCCAAGCTCGTCAACTCGTTCTTCATGGCCATATTCTGGTCAATGAGCACAAAGTTGATATCGCCTCTTCTCTAGTTAAAGAAGGTGATACCATTCGCTGGCGGGAGGGCAGTACTAAAACTGAGTATTACAAACAACTGCTCGAGAGTATTCAGAATAAGACCGTACCGACTTGGTTAAACCTAAATCGAGAGACCATGGTGGCTCAGATGGTATCTTTGCCAGTACCTGATGAAGCCGGGATCAAATTTGACAGTAAGGCCATAGTTGAGTACTACTCGAAATGAGGAGGTAAGGTTTTGTCACACTTGGTAGTGCCGAAGATTGAATGTGTTCAAAGTGAAGGTAATTTTGGGCGCTTTGTTGTTGAGCCGCTAGAGAATGGACTGGGTGTTACGTTGGGGAACGTCATGCGGCGAGTGTTGGTCGGTCAGCTTCAAGGAGCAGCGGTAACACACGTTAAAATTGAGGGCATCCAGCATGAGTTCACAACGATACCCAATGTTAAAGAAGATGTCATCGAGTTCTTACTTAATATAAAGACATTACGGATCAAGCCTCTTTCCGGCTATGCCGGCAAACTAATACTTGATGTCGAAGGCGAGAGGACGGTTACCGCGGCTGATATCCAACCCTCGGCTGACTTTGAAATTACCAATCCAGAGCTTCATCTAGCAACTTTAGACTCACCCAAAGCTCGACTTTATGTCGAGCTGGATGTGGAGCTGTCGAAAGGCTATCGAGAAGCGGCAATCAGTGACAATCTCGCGGTAGGTGTGATTCCGGTAGATGCTATCTTCAGCCCAACCCTTAAGGTTAATTTTACTATCGAACCGATGCGTATTGGTCAGGAGATTAGTCATGAACGACTGTATTTGGAAGTATGGACGGACGGCACGGTTTCTCCGCCTGAAGTCATTACTGATAGCGCCGAAATTCTGTTAGAACAACTATCTCCCTTTGTCAGTTATAATCTCGTGGCACAAATGGAAGAGGAGACTAACCACTCAGATATTCCGACCGAATTGTATAATATGCCGGTCGAGCAATTAAACTTGTCCGTCCGTACCTTAAATTGCTTAAGGCGTGGTGGCATCACCACCGTGGGAGAGGCGACTAGTCGAAGCGAAAAGGAATTAATGTCCCTACGTAATTTTGGAAAGAAGTCACAGAATGAACTAAAGGAAAATCTTAAGGCTTGTGGAGTTCCCGTTGACTTCTCGAGCTAAGACTAGTTCTAAGTCGAATAAAGCTGATACCATGGTAAAGTTACTCTACGTGGAACCGAGGTAAGAAAATATGACGCGTAAAATACCGGTTAAGAAAGGGGGCAAAACCGAAGGCCATCAGAAGGCACTCTACCGTAATCTGGTAACTGACTTTCTTGATTACGAAAAAATAGTCATTACCGAAGCTAAAGCGAAGCGGCTTCGTCCCCTAGCAGAGAAAATGATTACTCTGGGTAAGGCGGGTACTCTACACTCGCGCCGGCAGGCGCTCGCTTATATCTTTAATGAAAGAGTGACCGACAAGGTGTTTAGTGAGCTTACCCAGAGATACACCGACCGAGCTGGTGGCTATACTCGTATCATCAAACTGGAACAGAGGGTAGGCGACGGTGCACATATGGTTCAATTGGAGTTGGTGAAGTAGATGGTAATGACGGCTCGGCACGATATTAGCTTAATTACAACCACGAAGATAGTCTTAATCGTGGAATACGATGGTACCGATTACCATGGTTTCCAGTGGCAAGCTAACCTACCTACGGTGCAAGGGGAAATCGAAACAGCGCTGGAGAAATTAACTGGTGAAAGACTCCGGGTGGCGGCGGCAAGCCGTACAGATGCTGGAGTGCATGCCCAAGGACAAGTAGTCAGTTTCCGAACAAAGTCACACTATTCCCAACAAACTTTTGTTGACGGTTTAAATTATTACTTACCACAAGATATCGCTGTTAAGACCGCACATAAAGCCGCTGATTCTTTTAATGTTCGACGTCACGCCATCGGACGGGAATACAATTACTGCATACTTAACAGCCTAACACGGTCTCCCTTAAAAGCCCCTTTCACTCACCGTGTTGAGGGACATCTGGATATCGAAGTGATGAACCAAGCCTGTCGGGCCCTAATTGGCGAACATGACCTAGCTTCTTTTGCCAGTGACTTCAGAGATGAGATAAAGAGCACGGTTTATGGGAAGGGAACTCGAACCATACGTCGGGTGTATCGGGCTGAATTCAGCCGGCAAGAATCCATCCAGATCCCAACCGAAGAAAACCTCGTCCTTTTTAATATGGTGGCCAGTTCCTTCTTACCTCATCAGGTACGCAACACCGTCGGAGCTTTAATCCGAGTCGGCCAAGACAAAATGAGTGTTAACGAGTTTTATCACATCGTTAAAGCAAAAAAAACTGGTCTGGCCGGACCAACGGCGCCGGCCTGTGGACTATGTCTGACGCGAGTAAATTATCCGCATCATTTTGAGCAAGAGAGATGATAAAAACCTATAGTACTAAGGCTTCGGATATTAAGCGAGAGTGGCATGTTATTGATGCCGCGGACAAAATCTTAGGTAAAGTCGCTACTCAAGTAGCTGGCTTACTCATGGGCAAACATAAGCCGGTGTTCAATCGCCATCTAGATGTCGGTGATTATGTTGTCGTAGTTAATGCCGAGAAGATTCGTGTCACTGGTGATAAGACCAAGCAGAAATTTTATTACCGTCATTCCGGTTACCCTGGCGGCTTTAAGAGTGTCAGCTTAGGGAAAATGCTTGAAACCCACCCCACACGGGTGATTAATCATGCGGTAAAAGGTATGCTGCCACACAATCGACTCGAGGCGCAAATGATGAAACGACTAAGAGTCTTTGTCGGCGAGGCTCATCCCTACGGAGGGCAAGTGAAGCCTACCGTAGTGCAGGTAAACACAGAGGAGACCCGGAAAATCAAAAAAACGGAATAACACACTGTCATTACGAGTCCCGATTCACCGAGACGTAGTAATCTGGCTCATGATTGTTTAGCAGTAAGGGAGGTTCCTTTGAAAAAACAAACTTACTTTCAAAAGACAGGGCGACGTAAAGAAGCCACTGCCGCGGTAAGGCTAGTGCCGGGAGCTGGTACCATCACCATCAACGGTATTCCCTTTGAGGAACGCTTCCCTCGTCTGGCCCACCGTATAACCGTTACCAGACCGTTGGTAGTCACTGAGAGTGTCGATAAATATAATATCACGGTGAAGGTACTCGGTGGAGGGATAACTGGACAGAGTTCAGCAATTTCTCTCGGTATTGCCCGCTCTTTAGTCGCATCCGATGAGAACCTTAAGCCCATCCTCCGTAAGAACGGATTACTCACCCGAGACTGCCGTATTAAAGAACGAAAGAAACCAGGCCTAAAGCGGGCACGTAAGGTAGCTCAATCGCCAAAACGGTAAAGTACCACACGGACCAAAGCCTCTTAATGGACAGCCGAGCGACAAGCCGAAGTCTACTCGATATCTATAGTCATCTTCTCGCTGTCTACGGGCCACAAAGCTGGTGGCCTGCGGAAGAGCCCTTCGAGGTCATGGTCGGAGCCATACTGACCCAATCAACCGCTTGGCGGAATGTAGAGAAAGCTATCGCCAATCTGAAAATTGAAGCGAAAGGGAGAGCTTCTCTTTCTGAGCCGGGCGCCACGGTCACATTATCGGCAGCAGCGTTACGACACCTCAGTCTCTCCGAAGTCGCCGCTCTCATCTATCCTAGCGGTTACTACAACGCCAAAGCACGCAAGCTGAAGGCTCTAGCTCACTGGCTGGGGGTAAATTATACCGATGACCTCGTCAAGCTGTTTGCCCAGAATATTCACGAACTTCGCCGCCAATTACTCTCAGTCTACGGTATCGGACTGGAAACGGCCGATACTATCATACTCTATGCCGCCGGGCAACCAATTTTCGTCATTGATGCCTACACCCGGCGAATTACCGACCGTCTTGGTTTAGTGCCTAAGGTTCAAAGCTATACGGCTTACCAGACCCTTTTCATGAGTAACCTCCCTGCTGAACCAAAACTATTTAATGAATATCATGCCCTGCTGGTACAACTAGGTAAGGATGTATGCCGTAAACAGCCGTTCTGCACACGATGCTGTCTAGGCCATTTATGCTATTATAATTAAACTAGATAATGAGTAATTTTATGTTTACTGTCAAGACACTAGACCAAGTACGCAAAGGGATGGAGAAATGGCTCGTCGAAATAAGAAAAGTTCTCAATCATTCTCAGACAAGGTCCGAGGGTTCTACCGTTTCCAACTTAGACATTAAACCAATATACACTCCAGAAGATATTAAAGACCTAAACTTTAAAACTAATATCGGGTATCCCGGCCTTTACCCCTTTACGCGAGGAGTGCAAGCCACCGGATATCGAGGCCGACTTTGGACACTTCGTATGTTCTCCGGCTTTGGTACTGCCAGCGACACCAACCGCCGCTGGCAACAATTACTCAAGTATGGAGAAACCGGGCTCAGCACCGCCTTCGATTTCCCCACCTTAATGGGTTACGATAGCGATTCCCTTCGTGCCCATGCCGAAGTGGGCAAGTGCGGCGTAGCTATCGATACCCTAGCCGATATGGAAATCCTGACCAAAGGTATCCCCCTAGACCGAGCCTCGACCTCGATGACAATCAACCCACCGGCCAGTGTACTCTGGGCGATGTATCTGATGGCTGCGAAAAAACAAGGAGTAGGCTGGGAAAAAGTAAATGGTACCATACAGAATGATATGCTCAAGGAATTTATCGCGCAAAAAACCTTTATGTGTCCTCCAGAACCCTCGATTCGGTTGATTAGTGATACCATCGAGTTTGGTACCGAACATGTCCCCAGATGGAACACTGTCAGCATCAGCGGTTACCACATTCGAGAGGCCGGCGCGACGGCAGTTCAAGAGTTGGCTTTCACCCTGGCGAATGGCATCACCTATGTTCAGGATGTGATTAACCGTAAAAAGATGGATGTCGATGCCTTTGCCCCCCGTCTTTCTTTCTTTTTCAATTCTCATATCGACTTCTTTGAAGAAATCGCCAAGTTCCGCGTTGCCCGCAGAATGTGGGCAAAAATAATGAAACAGCGGTTCAAAGCGAAGAACCCACGCTCATGGTGGCTAAGATTCCATACCCAGACGGCGGGTTGCTCCCTGACAGCTCAACAGCCTTTCAATAATGTGATCAGGACGACGACCGAGGCTTTGGCCGCGGTCTTGGGGGGAACACAGTCGTTACACACTAATTCCCTCGATGAAGTTTTGGCTTTACCCTCTGACTTTGCCGTTAACATCGCTCTTCGTACCCAACAAGTAATTGCTGAGGAGACCGGGGTGATTAATACTATCGACCCATTGGCAGGCTCTTACTTTGTCGAAGCCCTAGCTAATGAGATCGAAGAAAAAGCATGGGAATATATCGAAAAGATTGACAATATGGGGGGTATGTTGGCAGCGATTGAACGGGGCTTCCCTCAACTTGAAATTGCCAACTCAGCTTATAAGTTCCAACAGCAACTCGATGGTGGAGAAAAGGTGATGGTTGGGGTTAATAAATATCGGAGCAGCGAAGAGACCCTTATTGAGACATTGAAGGTTGACGAAGGAGTAGAAGCAGAACAAGTCGAACGTTCAAAAGAAATCAGGCGGGTCCGAGATAATCGTAAAGTGAAGCAGGAGCTGACAAATCTTCGAGCCGCCTGCCAAAGTAACCGAAACGTTATGCCCTACGTCATTCAGGCCGTCGGGGAATACGCCACCGAACAAGAAATCTGTGATGTCTACCGTGAGGTTTTTGGTGAATACCGAGACCCGGGGTTTTTTTGATAAAGATTAGAAATTTATTTAGGATTTGTGTCTTAGTTATTAATTATCAGTGGAAGGAAGATTGAATCTGGAAAGAAAAGTGAGAGTGCTCATCGCCAAGCCAGGATTGGATGGTCACGACCGAGGCGTTAAGATTATCGCTCGTGCTTACCGCGATGCCGGTTTTGAGGTTATCTATACCGGCGTCCATCAAACTCCAGAGCAAATTATCAATGCCGCCATCCAAGAGGATGTCGACCTCGTTGGTCTAAGCTGCCTTTCTGGTGCCCATCTCTATCTTTTCTCCGAGGTAATAAGGCAATTAAGAGAGCGAGGCGCCGGCGATATTACCGTGATTGGCGGCGGTATTATCCCGAAAGAAGATGTGCCTAAGCTCAAAAAAGCCGGTATTAAAGAAGTGTTTTTTCCGGGAACATCCTTGGAGCAGATAATAACCTGGACTAGGGAAAATATAAAGCTAAAGTAAATGTCATTACGAGAGCTAGGTGACAATTTCTTTCCCATCACGCTTCCCGCGACAGCGCGAATCTATAAAAAAAGGAGTTGCGCCTTTTTTACGGGATTACTCCCGCCTTCCGCCTGTTGCTAAAGCCTCCTAATAATAATATACGGGTACTAGATACTCTCGTCCCGTCATGGAGTATGAATGAAACTCTTAAACAGAGTACTAAAAGGTGACGTTCGAGCCGCGGCACAACTTATCCGTAGCCTGGAGGATGATGTGCCCGAGGCCGTCGCCGAACTTGAAGACGTCTATCTCCACACGGGACAAGCTTATATTGTTGGTATTGCTGGCGCCCCCGGCGCTGGCAAAAGCACCATACTAGAGAGTTTAATCGATATCTTCAAGAAGGGGAATATGAAAATCGGCGTAGTGGCCATTGACCCGACCAGTCCTTTGAGCGGGGGGGCAATATTAGGAGACAGGCTGAGAATGCAACGTCAAAGCTCTGACAAGGATGTTTTTATCCGCAGCCTGGCTTCTCGAGGTTGGAAAGGAGGCTTATCCAAGGCAACAATGAATACGATCCATGTCCTGGACGCTATGGGTAAAGACATCATCTTTGTTGAAGCTGTCGGCTCAGGGCAAGGGGAAGTAGATTTTGCGCGGATAGCGGACACATCGGTTGTGACATTAGTCCCCGGACTCGGAGATGAAATCCAGATGATGAAAGCCGGCATTATGGAAATGGCGGATATTTTTGTCATCAACAAGGCGGAGCGAGAAGGCTCCGATAATCTAAGAATGTCACTAGAAGCCATGCTTAGCATGACACCCCATCAGCCTAATACATGGCAACCAAACATTCTCCTGACTGAAGCAATACTAAATAAGGGCACAGAACAATTGGCTAAGGCAATTTTAAGACACAAGGACTTTCTAATCTCTAGTAATAAAATAGAGGAGCGCCGACGTAGACGAGCCGAATTAGAATTAACGGTGGCAATAGAAAGTACCTTACGTCACCACCTAGAGACAATGAGTGAATGCCTGCTAGTTAAACTAATCGATGACCTGGTACTACGGAAGACGGACCCCAAATCAGCGGCATTAAAAGTCATCAATCTACCTGAATAAAAATAATCCCCCTCCTCAAATCTTGCAAGAGGGTATCTGTTAGGCTTTAGACCTGTTCAATTAAAGGCCAAGTATTCCGGTAAGGGGAGCGCTTCTACTATTTAACTTGACAATGATCCGTGTCTTATCTAAACTTATCCCAGTTGGATAGGATGTTATATTTTCCTTATTTTACTGCCGCTTTCTTTATTCCCCATCATTCTGGCATCCTTACGCTAGGAAGGAAGGAAGATTATGCCTAATTTTTCCTTTATGCCGCGGGAAGAGAAGTTTTTCAGATTCTTCGAAGAGAGCGCCCAGAATGCGGTCAAAACGTCGCAGAAATTAAAGGAATTAGTCGACACTTGGCAGGATGTCGAAAGTAAAGTAAATGAAATCACCGAACTCGAACATGCCGGCGATACCATTACTCACCAGATCATGCAGCAATTACACCGTACCTTTGTTACCCCCTTTGATCGTGAGGATATTGCCCTGCTGGCCCATTCGTTGGATGACATTACTGATTGTATTCAGGCGGCGGCAGACGCCATGCTTATCTACAAAGTAGGCCAGCCCAGCGAGAGAGCTAAGGAATTAACCAATATCATTGTTCAGGCGACGACTGAAGTGGGAAGAGCGATGCCCGAATTACCCAGCCGCAGTGGGCTAAAACATATAGTTACACATTGCATAGAGATTAACCGTCTTGAGAATTTAGCGGACGCGATATACCGTACCGCCATTGGCGAGTTATTTAATAACACAACGGATATCGTTGAGAGCATCAAGTGGCGGGAGATTTATGAGCATATGGAGACCGCCACCGACCGTTGTGAAGATGTAGCAAATGCCCTAGAAGGTGTTGCCCTAAAACATGCCTGAACACTCCTCAATCCTCTTCGTTGCGATAGTAGTTGTCGCTCTCATCTATGGTTTCAGTAATGGTTTGAATGATGCGGCTAATGCTATCGCAACGGTGATCAGTACTCGAGTATTGTCGCCCGTAATGGCTTTGGGCATGGCAACCCTTTTGAATTTTGCTGGAGCAATGCTTGGACTAGCAGTTGCTCGGACAGTAGGTAAGGGGATTGTTTCACCGGAGCAAATAACGCAGTTTACTGTTATTGCCGGGGCATTGGCTGGAGCTCTCTGGATTTTCCTAGCCACCCGCTATGGTCTACCTCTCAGCGTTACCCACGCTTTAATCGGTGGGCTTGTTGGAGCTGGTGTGGCTACAGCTGGATTCGAGATTATCTTATGGCCTAAGTTCACACGGGTGCTACTTTCTATAGCCGTTGCTCCTGTCCTAGGTTTTGGCGGTGGTTTCTTACTCAGAACAGCCCTTGCATGGCTCTTTCAAAAGTCTACCCCCTCCCGTGTTCAGAACATCTTCGGAAGACTTCAGATTCTTTCCTCCGCCTTTATGGCTTTTAGTCATGGCAGGAATGACGGACAGAACGCTCGTGGGCTTATGATGCTTGGTTTGGTTGTGTATTCCGGGCAAACGAGCTACTGGGATAGCCCACCGTGGTGGATTCTTGTATTACCGGCTCTAGTTATGATGATAGGGACAGCCTGGGGTGGGTGGCGAGTAATAAACACGCTAGGAGCAAGGGTTACCAAACTACGTCCGGTTGATGGTTTCGCTGCTGAGACCTCTGGAGCCTTGGTAATTGAAGTGGCTTCACAACTAGGGATACCAGTAAGCACTACCCACTCCATTACTGGAGCCATTATGGGAACCGGAGCAACGAGACGCTTTTCCGCAGTACGCTGGGGGGTTGGCCGGACCATTATCGCCGCATGGATAATAACCATCCCCATTTGCGCGGTGCTTGGTTACTTGTTTACATGGTTACTTAAGCTGGTATCTTAGCTTACACTACAACTTCCCGAGGAATTAGCCGGCATTTCTCCGCAGTAATAATCGCCGTAATGTCGGCGACTGCCCGGTCGATTTCGCCTCCCCGATTGATGACGATATAGTCGAAGAACGATAACCGTTTCATTTCTTCCTCGGCGGTCCCGAGACGTAAGGCGAAGTCCGAAGGTAGCTCAGTATGGCGCTGTTTTAATCTACGGCGAAGATCACCTATTGACGGCGGAACAAGGAAGATAAATACCGCTTGGGGCAAGATACTTTTGATAGTAGCCGCTCCCTGAATATCAATTTTCACGATGGTATCCTCTCCGTTCTCCAAGGCTTTTTTTACTGCATCTTTAGGTATACCATACCAATTACCGTAGACCTCGGCCTGCTCTAATAACTCTTTATTCTTCATCATACTCTGGAATTGCTGAGTTGAGACGAAATGGTAGTCGATACCACTCGTCTCGTTGGGTCGTCGCCGGCGCGTGGTCAAAGTGGTAACATACTTCATGGGATGACTAGAGGCTTTCATTCGAACTAAGACAGTGTCCTTACCCACCCCGGAAGGACCAGAGAGCACGATGAGTAATGGCTTAGTTGGACAGAGTAATGGGGTCTGTTCGTTAGAGACTGACGCCTTCATTATCACGCTCAAAAGTTAGCGGTGGGCTACCTCGATTCGGGTTAACTTCGTCAGCACGACTCCCCTGTAGTCGACCAACAATAGTTTCCGAAGTCAGAGCGGCCAAGATAATGTGACCGCTGTCTGTAATGATAACCGCCTTAGTTCGACGGCCATTAGTCAGATCAATTAATACCCCTTTGTTTCTCGCCTCCTGGATAGTGCGTTTGGTCGGTGCTGACTGCGGAGAAGCAATAGCTACAACCCGGTTTGTGATAATAACGTTGTTAAATCCGATGTGCACTAGTTCCATATTTATATTCCCGCCCCCAAATTCGGATAGGATGCTAGTCCTATGCCCCTCTATCTTATACCCTTAGTGGAAAATAGGCAACCAGAGAATTAGGTCAACCAATCTCCAACACCGAGACTTGCATTATAGAAGTTTTTGATGCTAGAATGTCAATTTGCTGCTGGAAGTTTCATTCTGGAGGTATGAGTTTGCACGAACAGTTAGCGCTGGTTCTAGCTCCTTACCGTGGAGAAAAAGGGGCTACCATACCGGCTCTTCAGGCAGTACAAAAAGCATTAGGTTACCTTCCTGAGGAGGCAATCTCAGAAACCGCCAAATCTTTGGGCTTATCGGAGAATGAAATCTATGGCGTTGCCACTTTTTATGCCCATTTCCGATTTGAAAAAGAGGGCGAACATATGGTCCGAATTTGCTTTGGAACCGCCTGTCATGTTCGTGGTAGTCCGCGCATTGTAGAAACTCTAGAAGAGAAGCTTGGTATCCACTCCGGAGAAACCACTAAAGACCATAAATTTAGTCTAGAGCGGATTGCTTGTTTTGGCTCGTGTGCTCTAGCCCCAGTCATGGTTGTGGATAAGACAATTTACGGCAGAATAACCACCACCAAGGCCAGACAGATATTAGACGAATATCAGGACACAAAGTAATGATGTTTGATAAAATCAGAAAGCAGGCTATCGCCGAGTGGGCAACTTTACAGCAGAGCCAGCAACCCCGTATTCTGCTCGGCACAGCAACCTGCGGGCGGGCCGCCGGGGCAATGTCCACCCTAGAGACAATGAACCGAGAATTAGCCCGTCACAATATTAATGCCATCGTGACCCAAGTCGGCTGTATCGGACTTTGCTATATTGAGCCTTTGGTCGATATCGTTAAACCCAACCGACCGCGTATCTGCTATAGTTCGGTGACTCCCAAAATTATTCCGCAGCTAATCGAAGATTATCTCGTCAAGGATAACCCCAGGCCTGATCTGGCGTTGGGGACTATCGGTGACGGAACAATTGAAGGTATTCCTAGACTCTTTGATTTACCTATGCTTAAACCCCAAGTACGAATCGTATTACGTAATTGCGGGCATATTAACCCGGAAGACATCAAACAGTACATTGCCAACGATGGCTATACTGGTTTCATTAAAGCCATCAACATGGGACCAGAACGAGTCCTCGGGGAAATCAAGAAGTCCGAGTTAAGGGGGCGGGGTGGAGCTGGTTTTCCCACCGGTCAGAAATGGGAATTTTGCCGGCGTTCCCCAGGCAAAGAGAAATATATCATCTGTAATGCCGATGAGGGTGACCCGGGGGCCTTCATGAATCGAGCGCTCCTTGAAGGCGACCCCCATTCTGTATTAGAAGGTATGCTGATTGGTGCCTATACCATCGGAGCGACTCATGGTTATATCTATTGCCGGGCAGAGTATCCGCTGGCTATCGAACGACTTAGTATCGCCTTGAATCGGATGAGAGAGTATGGCCTGCTTGGGGATAATATCCTAGATTCAAACTTTAGTTTTGATATGGAAATCAAGGAAGGAGCGGGTGCTTTTATCTGCGGCGAGGAGACGGCGTTGATGGCATCTATCGAAGGAAAACGAGGTATGCCCCGGCCACGCCCACCGTTTCCAGCAGTCTCAGGATTATGGGGGAAACCAACTAATATCAATAACGCCGAAACCTGGGCAAATGTGGCTCTAATTTTACAAAAAGGCTCTGAGTGGTACGACGGGTTTGGTAGCCAGACCAGTAAGGGAACGAAGACCTTTGCCTTAGTGGGTAAGATAGAACGTACGGGATTGATTGAAGTCCCCCTGGGTATCCGTCTGCGTGACATTATTTATGAGATTGGTGGTGGTATTGCTGACGGCAAACAATATAAAGCAGTGCAAACCGGGGGACCTTCGGGCGGTTGTTTGCCCGCCAGTTTGTTAGACAGCCCCGTAGATTATGATTCCCTAGTCAAAGCCGGCTCCATGATGGGTTCGGGGGGGATGGTAGTTGCGGACGAAGACACCTGCATGGTTGATTTCGCCCGGTTCTTTCTTTCCTTCAGCCAAGCTGAATCCTGCGGCAAGTGTGTTCCCTGTCGTATCGGTACACACCAAATGTTCGCTATCCTAGAACGAATCACACGAGGGGAAGGTAAGCTGAGAGATATCGAGCAACTGGAACAGTTAAGCCAGCTAGTCAAAACCACTTCCCTATGTGGTCTAGGGCAGACAGCTCCTAATCCCGTACTGACGACGCTTCGTTATTTCCGAGATGAGTATGAAGCTCACATCAATAAGAAAAAATGCCCGTCCTTAGTTTGCACCAAACTGATTAACTATTACATTCTCCCCGATAAATGCGCGGGGTGTATGCTCTGCCTGCGTGATTGCCCAGCCAAGGCGATAGTTGGCGGGCGACGGCTGGTGCATATTATTAGCCAAGAGAAATGTACCAAGTGTGGAGCTTGTCTTGATGTCTGTCCAGAACGATTTGGCGCCGTGGTTAAGGTCTCCGGGGAAAAGGTAATAGTTCCTGGTAAGCCGATTCCAGTAGCCGCGTCAAAATCTTTAAAAAATAAAGGGTAATAAACAAGATTATTTGACGAGGTTAAGTTATGGATAAAATTTCCCTGACTATTAATGACAAACTGATTACGAGTAAGGCCGGGATGACGGTGCTGGAGGTGGCTAAAGAAGCGGGTATCTATATCCCGACATTGTGTTCCCATCCAGATTTACCATCATCAAAAGAAGTGCAAACCAGTGAGTCTATCTATCGTCGTACAGAGCGAATTGGAGACGACCGTTCTATGAGTAAACCCGAAGGTTGTCAACTATGTGTCGTCGAAATTAAGGGCGTAGGAGATCTACCCACAGCTTGCACTACCAAGGCTACAGAAGGTATGGTGGTTTACACCGACACCCCACAGATTCAACTGAAGCAGAGGGACAATCTAAGACTTATCCTCATTAGACATCCCAGTTTATGTCTCGACTGCGACCGGAGGCAGCGGTGCCAACCCTCTGATATATGTTTACGTAGTGCAACAGTAGCTGAGCGCTGTGTGATTTGCCCTAAAAATATGCACTGTGAATTACAAGAGGTAACCGACTATATTGGAATAGATGAAAGACCACTCCCCTATACTGGTACCAAAGACCCGATTGTTGATACAGAAACCCCACTATTTGACCGGGACTACAATTACTGTATTAACTGCACCCGATGCGTCAGAATCTGCCGAGATGTACGTGGGGCAGATGCTCTTGGCTATGTCTTTGAAGATGGTAAAGTCGTACTTGGTACTAGGGGACCTAGTCTTAAGGAATCGGGATGTGTCTTCTGCGGATTATGTGCCGAAGTCTGTCCGGTTGGAGCCATAACCGACCGAAATATTAGACATGAAGAGCGCGGAGTCAAGCTTGTTCCGTGCCAAGCTGCCTGCCCGGTACATATGGATGTTCCCCGCTATATTCGTCTGATAAAAGAAGGAAGGTATGCTGAATCACTGGCAGTAATTCGAGAAACGGCACCCTTCCCTGAGGTACTTGGCTATATTTGTGTACATTTCTGTGAAACCCCGTGCCGCCGTGGTGAATTAGAGAAGGCAATAGCCATCAGGGACCTAAAACGATTTGCTGCCGAGCAAGATACCGGACTCTGGAAACAACGAGCTAAGTTCACCGCACCGACGGGAAAGAGGATAGCGGTAATCGGTTCAGGACCAGCTGGGCTAACTGCCGCCTACTATTTAACCAAGCAAGGGCACGAATTAACAGTATTTGAAGCCCTACCCGTAACTGGTGGTATGATGCGGGTTGGGATACCAACCTACCGACTACCGGCCATCGTACTAGAGAAAGAAATAAAAGAAATAGAGAATGTTGGGGTAAAAATCAAAACAAATAGCCGGGTAGAGTCGTTAGATGAGTTATTCGAGCAGGGTTATCAGGCTATCTTTATCAGTGTCGGCGCCCATCGGGGCATAACGATAGGGATAGAAGGAGAAACTACGCCTGGCGTCGTCGATGGTGTCGATTTCCTCAGAGAAGTTAGCCTAGGCAAGGAAGTAAGTGTGGGGAACAGAGTGATGGTGATGGGTGGAGGTAATGTCGCTACCGACGCCTCGCAAACAGCTCTTCGTCTTGGAGCTAAAGAAGTGACCATTGTCTATCGCCGAACCCGTGCTGAAATGCCGGCTGGTGAGGAAGAAGTGGAAGAAGCACTGGAAGAAGGAATAAAGCTAGAATATCTAATGACCCCAACAAAAATTACGAACGAACATGGCAAGCTAAGGGTAGAGTTCATACGAATGATGTTAGGTAAGGCTGATGAAAGCGGGCGGCGTAGACCAGTACCAGTAACCGGCAGCGAGTTTACCAAGGAGTATGACCTAGTGATAAAAGCTACCGGGCAAGAGCCAGTGGTACCCGATAAATACGGGTTAAAGCTAGAAAAAGGGGGGAGAATTAAAGTAGCCCCTGAGACAATGGCTACCGCTAGGAAGGGAGTATATGCCGGTGGTGACGTGGTAAGTGGACCAGCATCAGTGATAGAAGCAATCGCCGCCGGCAGAAAAGCCGCTAGCTCAATGGATAAATATCTAGGGGGTAATGGAGAAATAGAAGAAACGCTGATTGAAATTGAGAAGACTAATCCCTATCTAGTTCGACAGGAAGGTTTCGCTGATAAACCGCGCCTGCCAATGCCGTGTTCACCTGTAGAAGAACGAACTAATAATTTTACCAGGGTAAAGTTTGGATACAGTAGAATTGAAGGTATCAGTGAGGCGGAACGATGTCTCCAGTGCGACCTCAGGTGTGAGCTCTCACCGGTTTCATTACCACCAAAGAAACAGCTCGAATCTAAGTCGAAAATATTAGTCTCGTCTCGTCAAAGAGACTCTGTTTAGAGGTAACTTATTATTAAATAGATCAGATGGATAAAATCAAGATAACTATCGATAACAAACCGATCACGGGTAGAGCCGGGATGACAGTGCTAGAAGCGGCCAAGATGGCCGACATCTATATTCCGACCCTGTGCTACCATCCAGCTTTAACTCCGTTCGGGGCTTGCCGTTTATGTATTATCGAAATTGAGGGAATGCGCGGCTTTCCCACATCGTGCACCACACCAGTCAACGACGGTATGGTAATAAAGACAAATACGCCTCAGCTTCAGGAACTCCGACGAGGTATATTAGAGCTCACTATCACCGATCATCCCTACAACTGCATTACCTGTCCAACCAACGGACGCTGCGAATTACAAAAGGTAGCTGCCAATATAGGCATGAAGGAAATTACCTTACCCTATATTTATGAAAAGCGACCGGTATATCGAAATGACCCATTCTTTGACCGGGATTACAACATGTGCATCCTTTGCGGTCGCTGTGTGCGAATTTGCCACGAGGTACGTGGCGCGACGGCCATTACCTTTACCAAACGTGGCATCAAAACAGTTATCGGCACGGCTTTTGGCCGACCGTTACAGGAATCGGGGTGCCAGTTCTGCGGAGCTTGTGTTGATGCGTGCCCAACCGGAGCTCTTACCGAACGAGCACGAGAGTGGGCAGGTTTAGCCGATCGAGAGGTCGTGACTACCTGTCCCTACTGCGGAGTTGGGTGCCAATTATCACTTCAACTCAAAAAGAACAAAATCATTGAAGTTCTTCCCCACGAAAAGAATGAGGTGAATCGAGGACAAGTCTGTGTCAAAGGTCGTTTTGGTATTACTGAATTTATCTATCATCCCCAGAGGCTAACGACGCCCCTAATAAAACGGAACGGCAAGCTTACCGAAGCAAGCTGGGACGAAGCTCTGAATCTGGTAACGAACCGACTGGCCAATTACCACAAAGATGAGGTCGCAATCGTTGCTTCCGCCAAATGCACTAATGAAGAAAACTATGTTACCCAGAAATTTGGCCGGGCGGTACTAGGGACGAATAACATTGACCATTGTGCCCGTCTGTGCCATTCACCCACCGTAGCCGGCATGGCCACAGTATTCGGCAGTGGGGCGATGACCAATTCCATTCATGATATTAGCGAAGCCGCCTGTATTCTAATCATTGGAGCCAACACTAGTGAGTCCCATCCGGTAATCGCTTTGGAGGTACTGAAAGCAGTACGACGTGGTGCCAAGCTTATTATCATAAACCCGCGGGAAATCGAGCTAGTCCGTTTCGCCGACCTCTGGTTACGGCCACGTCTAGGTACCGATGTCCCTCTGCTCATGGGTATGGCGCGGGCGATTGTTGACGAAAGCCTGATGGACCAAGCCTTCATTACCGAACGTTGTGAAAATTTTGATACCTTCAAGAAATCACTGCAGAACTTTACCCTTAGTACTGTAACGCAGATTACTGGCGTTCCTAGAGACAAAATATCGGAGGCTGCCCATATATACGCCACCAATAAGCCGGCGTCACTTCTTTTCGCGATGGGTATCACGCAGCATTCTCACGGCACGGATAATGTCCTAGCTATCGCTAATCTGGCGATGCTCACTGGTAACATCGGTAGTCCGGGGAACGGGGTTAATCCCTTACGAGGACAAAATAATGTCCAGGGTGCTTGCGATATGGGCAGCCTACCCAATGTTTTTCCTGGCTATCAACAGACGACCAATGAGACAGTCCGTCAAAAATTCGAAGCTGCCTGGGACGTCAGTTTAAATCCGACGCAGGGTCTGACATTAACCGAGATAATTGACGCAGCTCACCACAAGCGGATTAAGGCAATCCATCTAATCGGGGAGAACCCAATACTGAGTGATCCGGATGCCAATCATGTCCGAAAAGCATTAGAGACTCTAGAATTCCTGGTAGTGCAGGATATTTTCCTCTCGGAGACAGCACGACTGGCGGATGTTGTTCTGCCTTCGGCCAGTTTCGTTGAGAGGGATGGCACCTTCACCAATACGGAGCGAAGAGTGCAACGAGTAAGAAAGGCAATTGAACCCATCGGCGACTCCAGACCCGATTGGTGGATTATTTGTCAGATTGCGCGGGGCATGGGAGGCAAAGGCTTTGATTTCGAGAACCCATCACAGATAATGGATGAGATTGCTCATTTGACGCCAATCTACGGCGGCATCAATTACCGTCGCCTGCAAAAGGGAGGATTACAGTGGCCCTGCCCGACTCCGGACCATATGGGAACACCCATTCTTCATACCCGACTCTTCACCCGAGGTAAGGGACGGTTTACGCCGCTACAGTACCGACCATCGGCGGAACTACCCGATAAAACCTACCCGCTGGTACTCACCACCGGACGCCGATTATTCCATTTCCATACAGGCACAATGACACGTAAGGTGAAAGGACTCAATGCCTTACTCAATGAGGGGCTAGTCGAAATTAATCCCATCGATGCCGACGCTTTGGGTATTGTCGATGGCGATATGCTTAAGGTTATCTCCCGCCGGGGTGAGGTGCCAGCCAAAGCCAGAGTAACCGAATGGTCACCAGCGGGAGTAGTTTACATGGATTTCCATTTTGTCGAAAGCTCGACTAACATCCTGACCAACACCGCTCTTGACCTAGTAGCGAAAATTCCCGAACTGAAGGCCTGCGCCGTCAGAGTCGAGAAAAGTCACCACCGGTAACTAGCTAACGAAGGCTAAGAAATGTTACAATCATCATGATTTATTTGGGGGAGGTAGTAACTGTTTGTATCCAATCCTACTTAGACAAGATTTAACGACTAATATTCATTTATTCAAGGTAGCCGCACCGGCAATCGCCAAAAAGGCTCAAACCGGTCATTTCGTTGTCGTCAGAATGGATGAAAAGGGTGAGCGTATCCCACTAACTATTGCCGATTGGGATGAGAAAGAGGGCAGTGTGACCATTATCTTCATGCAAGTCGGTACCTCCACTGCCCGTCTGGCGACACTTGGTACCGGCGATACCTTGGCCAATTTTGTTGGTCCCTTAGGACTACCCTCCCATATTGAGAAATTTGGTACCGTAGTCTGTGTTGGTGGTGGCGTTGGTGTAGCACCTATATTTCCTGTTGCTCGAGCGTTAAAGCATGCCGGGAATAAGGTGATTACTATCATAGGAGCACGCCACCAAGAACTCTTATTTTGGGAAGACAGACTACACAGTGTCAGTGACCATCTGATCGTGACGACTGATGACGGTTCTTATGGTCGCAAAGGAGTAGTGACCGTACCCCTAAAAGAACTACTGGAAGGTGACAAGAAGATTTGCCGTGTCGTCGCCATCGGGCCCGGGGTGATGATGAAGTTCTGTGCTAAAACCACCCTACCCTTCGGCGTGAGAACCATTGTCAGCCTGAACTCCATCATGGTCGATGGCACCGGTATGTGCGGTGCTTGCCGGGTAGCCATTGGCGGTGTCACTAAATTCGCCTGTGTCGATGGGCCTGAATTCGATGGGCATAAAGTCGACTGGGATTTACTCGCCACGCGTGAACGTATGTATGTTGAAGAAGAGAAGCTCTCTTTCGATCAGTGGCTGGCAAAACATCCTATTTCCGCACAGTAGCCCAGAGATGCGTCTATGCCAAAATTAAATCTTAACCGCGAAGAGATGCCCCGACAAGACTCTAAAGCGCGGGGTAAAAATTTCAACGAAGTAGCGTTGGGTTACAGCATCGAGCAGACGATGGCTGAGGCCAATCGCTGCCTCCTGTGCGCTAAATCTCCTTGCGCCAGTGGTTGCCCAGTAAGTGTCGATATCCCCGATTTTATTAAGGCTCTCCAGGAAAATAACTTACCGGAGGCAGTAAAAGTACTAAAACGCAAGAATAGTCTGCCGGGTATCTGTGGGCGGGTCTGCCCACAAGAAACCCAGTGTGAAGAGGTCTGCGTCATAGCGAAGAGAGGAGCACCAGTAGCTATTGGCCGTTTGGAGCGTTATGTCGCCGACTGGGAGCGGATGAACAAAGGAGCAATTAGTACCACCTCCAACCTACCCCCCCCCAACGGGTAAACGGGTGGCGGTGGCCGGCTCAGGTCCGGCCGGATTAACCGCCGCGGCTGATTTAGCTAAGCTGGGACACAGTGTGACTATCTTCGAGGCTTTACATACTGCTGGCGGCGTCTTGACGTACGGCATCCCAGAATTCCGCCTACCTAACGAAATTGTCCAGGAAGAGATTAATTATGTTACTTCCTTAGGCGTAAAGCTAGAATTAGACGCGGTGATAGGTAAGCTAGCCACGATTGACGAACTACTTAAAGATGGCTATCACGCTGTGTTTCTCGGCACCGGTGCGGGATTACCAATGTTCTTGAATCTCCCCGGTGAGAATCTTAATAGTGTCTACTCCGCCAATGAGTTTCTGACCCGGGTCAATTTGATGAAAGCGTACTGCTTCCCTGCATATGATACTCCGTTGAAAGCCGGAAAAAAGGTGGCGGTGATTGGTGGTGGTAATGTGGCCATGGATGCCGCCCGGTGTGCTCTCAGGCTTGGAGCTAAAGAGGTCTATGTGGTCTATCGCCGCTCCGAAATCGAGTTACCTGCCCGGAGAGAAGAAGTAGAAAACGCGATGGAAGAGGGAGTTATTTTCAAATTCCTAACCAACCCCAAGCAGTTCCTCGGTAATGAACAGGGTGCGGTAGTAGGTATAGAGTGTATTCAGATGGAGCTTGGTGACCCTGACGAAAGCGGACGGCGCCGACCTATTCCTAAACCCGACAGCGAGTTTATAATTCCTGTTAATACGGTCATAGTAGCTCTGGGAACGACACCAAATCCCCTGATCGCTCAAACTACTACCGGTCTCAGCACAAATCGTCACGGTACTGTAATCGCCGATGAGACTATCGGTAAAACGGTGAAGCCTAAGGTCTGGGCAGGGGGCGATATCGTCACTGGAGCCGCCACCGTTATCAGCGCTATGGGAGCCGGCAAACGCGCCGCCGCTGATATGGATAGATTTTTAAGAGAATGATTTTTAACCTATCCCGCTGGTCCCTTCCCTTCCCTCAGAATGAAGGCAAAGGAGAGAAAAGGAGTAGGCTAGAGCATTCCTTTTATCCTCTCTGCTTTCTGCTGTAAAATACTAGCATGAGAGAGCGTCGAACCCCCATCCGCCAGCAGTACCTGGACATTAAGCACAAATACCCGCAGACAATTGTATTTTTCCGCCTCGGCGATTTCTATGAGACCTTTGACGAGGACGCTCGGATTATCGCCAAAGAGCTTAGCATTGTCCTCACCTCAAGGGAGATGGGCAAAGGACATCGTATCCCGATGGCCGGTATCCCTTATCACGCCATAGATAGCTATCTAGGGCGGTTAGTTAACCACGGCCACAAGGTAGCAATCTGCGAGCAGCTTACCGAACCCGGTGAGACTAAAGGTATCATCGACCGCGAGGTTGTCCGTGTGGTCACGCCTGGTACTGTCGTTGATCCAAACTTATTAGACAGTAAACGGAACAATTATCTGACGGCCCTGGTTCTGGGCACCGAGACCGCCGGTATCGCCTATGTTGATATCACCACAAGTGACTTTGCTACCACCCAGCTATCTCTTCCACGTACCCTCTCGGAACTAGAACGGGTCCAGCCTTCAGAGATAATTGCCCCCGAGGGAGCTAATTTAACCTCGTTAGAACTATCGGCTCCAGTCACCCGTCTTAATGACTACTGGTTCGAGCCGGAGACAGCACAAAAGACATTACTCGACTACTTCGGTGTCACCACTCTTGATGGCTATGGTTGTGCTCATCTACCGCTGGCCATCAGTGCCGCGGGTGCTATTGTTCACTATATCCAGGAAACACAAAAGGGCTCCGTCGGGCAACTGATGCGCCTGACCACCTATTCTACAGAAACCTTTATGTTACTGGACGAACAGACGCAGAGAAACCTAGAACTTTTCCGCAATAATCCTGAACGTGGTCGGGATTCATTACTCTCGGTCATTGACCTGACTAAAACGATGATGGGTAGCCGGTTGCTGAAACGATGGCTAGGACAACCACTCCTTGATATCGCTAAATTAGGTAGGCGACAGGATGCCATCGGTTGGTTCTACGAAAATGCGCTGGCGCGGAATGAAACAACTACCCTGTTAACTAGGATATCCGACTTAGAACGACTGATTAATCGCGTACGTAGTAATATAGTCATACCTCGTGAGTTAGTGGCGCTGCGCAGTGGTCTGGAAATGATCCCCAGGTTGATAACAATAATGGATGGTAGTCCCGATGCATCAACCTCAAAGGAGCTTAAGCCCTATCCGGAGACAGTTGATTTGATTGCTCAGGCAATCGCTGACGAACCGTCTTCCAGTATCGGCGAAAATGGTGTCATCCGAAAGGGTTTCTCAGAAGAGCTGGATAACATCCGGCTTGCTTCACAGAACGCCCGGCAGTACCTGGCTAATCTGGAACGCCAGGAACAGGAAAAGACCGGGATTAAATCGCTCAGGGTCGGCTATAATCGTGTCTTCGGCTACTATATTGAGATCTCCAAACACAATCTCCCCCAGGTGCCCCAACACTATATCCGCAAGCAGACGTTAGCTGGTGGTGAGCGCTTCTTCACTCCAGAGTTAAAAGAGTATGAATCACTTATTCTCAACGCTCGCGACCAAATTAGCGAGTTAGAATGGGTTCTCTTCCGCCGCGTGTGCCATCAGGTGGCCCTCTCTAGCGAACATATTCTGGCAACCGCCGATGCTATCGCCCATATCGATGTGTTCTCCAGTCTGGCGGAAACAGCCGTACGCCAGAGCTATATCCGTCCTAAACTAACAATGGGGCAGGAGATAACTATCAAAGAAGGGCGACATCCGGTGGTGGAGAGGAACCTGCTGGGCAGTAGCTTCGTACCTAATGACACCTATCTCGCTAGCCATGATACCCAACTGATTGTCTTAACTGGTCCCAATATGGCCGGAAAGTCGACCTACCTAAAACAAGTGGCCTTGATTGTACTCCTGGCACAGATTGGCAGTTTTGTGCCAGCGGATTCCGCTATCATCGGCTTGGTCGACCGTATCTTTACCCGTGTCGGTGCCGGAGAGGACATCGCCGCCGGTCAATCCACTTTTATGGTGGAGATGATAGAGACAGCTAATATTTTGAATAATGCCACGCCGCGCTCAGTTATTATCCTAGATGAGATTGGACGAGGAACCAGCACCTACGATGGGCTAGCCATCGCCCAAGCGGTGGTGGAGTACCTACATAATCATCCGACACTCGGCTCCAAAACACTCTTCGCCACCCACTACCACGAAATGGTGGAGCTCGCCAATTACCTACCGCGAGTAAAGAATTTCAATGTGGCCGTCACTGAAGACAAGGGAGAAGTTATATTTCTTAGGAAGATTCTACCCGGCGGTGTGGACAAAAGCTACGGTATCTACGTGGCTCAACTAGCCGGACTACCCAAGCCGGTAGTGCACCGCGCCCAGGAGGTGCTGGAAAAGCTAGAAGAGGACAAACGTAAAACCACGATCGTACCTTCGCTCCAAAACCGCCGACCAAAAACAGACCCCCAACAACTACCCCTCTTGGGTCAAAAACCACCGCTCCTAGCAGAACTAGAAAAGTTGGATATCAACTCTCTAACGCCCCTCGAAGCCCTCACCAAACTCTACGAACTACAAAAAAAGGCGAAAGAGAAGGAACCGTGAAGACAGTTCTATCCGGTCTCCAGTCCTTATTACCGGACAACTTTTGATTTTCAACAAATCACTTGTTCGCATGCCACCACCTAAAGAGGAATGATTTATTTTTACCTGAGTCCCCCTAGAATATCAAGTTCCCCCGAATCATCATTGCCTCACCAGGTCAGGTATGATATATTTTAGCTAGTGTGGAAAGTGGTCAAATCGATTTTATAGCCGGAGGGACAGTCACCTCATCCCGGGGCTTCCGCGCCGGAGCGACCGCCGCCGGAATAAAGAAAAATACTGAGCCATCCTTAGACCTTGGCATCCTATTCTCCGAAGTACCGTGCGTTACGGCAGGTGTGCTGACGACCAGCCAAATTAAGTCCGCCCCGGTGGTACTATGCCAAGAGAGATTGGGCAGAAACACAGCCATGGCTATCGTAGCTAATAGCGGTTGCTCCAATGTCTATACCGGTGAGCCGGGTTTAACCGACGCTCGTGAGATGACAGCACTAACCGCTACCGCTTTAGGTAGCGACCCAGAGGATATACTCATCGCCAGTACCGGCGTCACCGGACAGCGGTTACCAATCGACATGATTAAAGATGGTATCCGTCAGATTGCACTTTCTACCGAGGGTGGCCATGAGCTAGCTAAAGCTATCATGACCACCGATACGCGGCCCAAAGAAACGGCGGTGATTGTCCGTGCCGGTGACGATAAGTTCACTATTGGAGGTATTGCCAAGGGTTCCGGCATGATTCATCCGAATATGGCAACTATGCTTAGCTTCTTGACGACCGATGCCGCTGTGGAGCCAGTTTTTCTCCGCTCGGCACTGCACCAAGCAGCCGATGTGTCCTTCAATATGATTTCCGTCGATGGGGATACCAGCCCCAGTGATACTGTCTTACTCCTGGCTAACGGACTAGCGAAGAACAAAACCATTTCAGCTGACAGCCCACTAGCACAGATCTTTGAACAGGCCCTTACTCAAGTTTGCCTCTATCTGGCTAAGACAATTGCCAGTGACGGTGAGGGAGCCACCCAACTCATCGAGGCGACAGTACATGGGGCGACTACGATGAATGATGCACGACTAGCCGCCAAGACAATCATCACCTCCTCCCTAGTGAAGACCGAAGTTCACGGCAAGAACCTTAGTTGGGGCCGTATCATCGCCGCCCTGGGACGGAGTGGGGCAGCCGTAGTGGAATCGAAAATAGACATCGCTATCGGGAAAATCAAGGTAGTTAAAGCTGGACGACCACTCATATTTCGTAAGGCAGACATTCTGCAAGCATTTGAAGAAAAAGAAGTGGCAATCAGGGTGAACTTAAATCTTGGTACAGCTTCAGCGACTGCCTGGGGTTGCGACCTCACCTCAGAATATATCAACATTAACAGCCAGTATAGAACTTGACTTAACGTGGAGTAAAAATGGAAAAAGTCAATGTCATAAAGGTTGGTGGTTCGACTTTAGGCCGCCATGACACCACCATTGAGGACATTGTGACACTACAACAGCAGGGCAAACGGCTAGTGGTGGTACATGGTGGCGCCAAGATAGTCACTAATTGGCTGTCCCGGCAGAATATCGTCAGTCAGTTCGTCCGGGGCGAACGAGTCACCGACGAGACTTCGCTCGATGTCATTGTAGCCGTGTTGGCCGGACTAATCAACAAGGACATTGTTGCCGATATCAGCGGTCGCGGAGGACGAGCGATCGGTCTGAGCGGTGTCGATGGTACTTTCATTAAGGGTAAGATTCGAGAACCAGAGATGGGCTATGTCGGTACTGTAACTAGGGTTGATACAGCTCTACTGGAGACTCTCCTTGGGACGGGTTTCGTTCCGGTGGTTGCCCCGGTCAGTTTTAATTCTAATTTTACTAAGATTCACCAACAAACTAATACTTCGAAGATACTCAATATCAATGCTGATATCGTGGCCGGTGAGATTGCCTCTTCCATTGAGACGGAAAGGCTTGTCTTTCTTACCGACGTTACCGGTATCCTCGATCGCGGGGGTAAGCTATTACCTCAACTCTTATACGGGGAGGCAAAAGCGCTGGTGACTTCGGGAGTAGCTTCCGGAGGCATGATTCCCAAGATTAATGCCTGTCTTAAGGCTTTATCTAATACCTCGACAACCTCCATCATAGATGGCAGACAACCCCACGCCTTACTACGTGAGCTAAAAGGACAAGGTGGAGGCACAACGATAAAGACACTCTTCGGAGAGTAAAATGAGCAATTGGCCAGAGCTTGAGCATAAATATTTAATGCATATCATTGAGCGGACGCCGGTGGTCATAGTGAAAGGGAAGGGGGCACGGGTGTGGGATGAAACCGGACGAGAATATCTCGATTTTGTTGCTGGCTGGGCGGTCGATAGCCTAGGTCACTGTCACCCTGTAGTGGTGGAGGCTACTACCGAGCAGGTACATACGCTTATTCAGACCTCAAACCAGTTCTACACTATTCCCCAATTACGTTTAGCCGAACTACTGGTCAAGCATAGCTGCCTAGATAAGGTCTTTTTCAGCAACAGCGGCACCGAAGCCAACGAGGGGGCAATTAAACTGGCACGACGCTACGGCAAACTCCATCTAAACGGGGCTTATGAGGTTATCACGGTAACCGGATCATTCCACGGTCGCACTTTGGCTATGGTGGCGGCTAGTGGTCAAGCTAAATTCCAACAGCCATATATCCCACTACCCGCTGGATTTATTAATGTCGAGTTTAATGATATTGCAGCCATAAAGACAGCCACCACCAACCAAACCTGCGCCGTGATGCTGGAACCGATACAAGGAGAAAGCGGGGTAAACCTTCTGGCAGATAATTATTTAGCCGCTGTACGAAACTGGTGCGACCAGAAAGGCATCCTGCTTATCCTAGATGAGATTCAAACCGGTATCGCTCGGACCGGTACACTCTTTGCCTATGAACAGTATGGTATTGAACCGGATATTATGACGCTGGCTAAAGGTTTAGCGAGCGGTGTCCCCATCGGAGCTATTATGGCTAAGAATAGGGCAGCGGTCTTTGCCCCCGGGGAACACGGCTCGACCTACGGCGGTAACCCATTAGCCTGTGCCGCTGGTTATGCGACTCTAAAATACATTATTGACTATACTCTGGCCGAAAACGCCCGACAGGTAGGACAATATCTTATGGACGGACTGCGGCAATTACAGAGGAAATTCCCCTTCGTTACGGAGGTACGAGGGCGTGGTCTGCTCGTCGCCATGGAATTCAACGCTGATATCGGGCAGCCGGTGGTCACGGCTTGTCTGGAACGTGGTCTGCTGATCAACCGAGTAAAACCTAATGCCATACGCTTTGTACCCCCGCTCATTATCGATAACAAAGAAGTTGACCATGCTCTGAATATTCTTGGGAAAGTATTGGATAACCTTGTGAAATGACAAAGTCTGATGGCGTTTATCAAGTACCATCATTACGAGGAGTCCCAATGGAATCGTGGTGATTGGGTAGTATATCTGTTAATATCATTTCTTCAAAGTTAATCTCAAACCTAATACGAGAGTTGGAATCCAGAATGTGGAGGCAAGTATGAAACCCCTCATCCAAGAGGGATTAGTAAATATTCTTGATATATTTAGCATAGCGGAGGTTTGGGATGTCGGATAAAGTAGTTTTAGCTTACAGCGGAGGATTAGACACCTCAGTCGCCATCCGGTGGCTTAAAGAAAAATATAAGCTGGATGTCATCGCCGTAACCATTGATGTCGGTAACGAAAAGGATTTTTCTGACATTCGACAGAAGGCATTGAGAGTCGGTGCCGTCAAGGCTGTTGTCATTGATGCCAAAAAGACCTTTGTCAACCATTTTATTTTTCCGGCCTTACTGGCCGATGCCATTTATGAAGGGCAATACCCGTTAGCCACAGCTCTATCCCGTCCGCTGATGGCCAAGTTACTGGTGGATACTGCCCTAAAAGAACAAGCTTCATTCGTAGCTCACGGCTGTACCGGCAAGGGGAACGACCAAGTAAGGTTTGAGGTAAGTATTAACGCGCTGGCGCCTAACATCAAGATTATTGCGCCAGCTAGGGAATGGGGGATGAGCCGCCATGAGACTATCAGGTATGCCAAACGCCATAACATCCCAATTCCCATTACTGTCGCCAGTCCCTATTCTATCGATGAAAACCTGTGGGGCAAGAGCATCGAATGTGGTGTCCTGGAAGACCCGTGGGCAGAGGCGCCCGAGGATGCCTACACTTGGACGAAGTCGATGACAAAAACCCCCAACGAGCCCGACTATATTGAAATCGGTTTTGCCGAAGGCGTTCCTGTTTCCCTTAATGGGCAGGAAGTAGATAGCGTTGGTTTGCTTCATCGGTTGAACGAGTTAGCCGGTGAGCACGGGGTTGGACAGATTGACCACATCGAAAACCGACTCGTCGGTATCAAATCACGGGAAATATATGAGGCTCCGGCAGCCACCGTATTACTGCAAGCCCACCAAGCTTTAGAGACGATGACTCTGGCTAAAGACCAGCTTCGCTTCAAGCAGAAGGTAGCTGTGGAGTACGCCGACCTTATCTACAACGGCTTGTGGTTTACCCGGTTCCATCAAGACCTGGCAGCCTATGTCAGGAGCACACAACGTTTTGTTACTGGAACCGTACGGGTTAAGCTCTTCAAGGGAAATTCAAACGTCGTCGGACGTAAATCGCCCTACTCGCTTTATAATCTCGGACTAGCGACCTACGATAAAGGTGACAAATTCGACCAGAGCTCCTCGGTAGGCTTCATCCACATCTGGGGGCTACCAGTGCGCAACCAGGCTGAAGCACAGTTACTTAGCCAGAATGAAAGCCCACCAAATCTCTCGGTAACAAAACGAACCAAAAAGAAAAAGGAAGGCTACTAAATGAGTCAAATTCGCGGACGTTTTCTGCGGGCGGCCAGTAAAGGTACCATCGGATATACCGCTTCGATTCCTTTTGACTGGCGCCTCTATCCCTATGATATCACTGGTAGTATCGCCCACGCCAAAATGTTGTCGAAACAGGGCATCATCTCTGATAAAGAAGCCAAGATTATTACTAGGGGGCTAACTGCTATCCGAGAAGAGATAGAACGTGATAAATTTGAGTTTAAGTCGGAGTTTGAAGACATCCATATGAACATTGAAGCCCGTCTCATCGAAAAGGTGGGCGAAGTAGGTGGTAAACTCCACACGGCTCGTTCCCGTAATGATCAGGTAGCTCTAGATATGCGACTCTTTGCTGGCGCTTCACTTTTGCAGACAGGAAAAACAATAAAAAACCTTCAACAGGCATTACTTGGGTTAGCGGAGACGAATAAAAACGCCGTTCTACCAGGCTATACCCATTTACAACCGGCACAGCCAATCTTACTAGCGCATCATCTTTTGGCCTATTTTGAGATGTTCCAGCGAGACCTAGCTCGGTTTGATGATTGTTCCAAGCGTACTATGGTCTTACCCTCAGGCAGTGGAGCTCTAGCCGGTGTGGGCTATGATATTGACCGCGAATTCCTGGCAAAAGAGTTGGGCTTTAGTCAGATCAGCCAAAATAGTATCGATGCTGTCTCGGATAGAGATTTTATCTTGGAGTATGAGTTTGCCGCCAGCATCTGCATGATGCACCTCTCCCGTTTAGCTGAAGAAATTATTCTTTGGTCTTCCGCCGGATTTGATTTTGTGGAACTGGATGAAGCTTACGCCACCGGCTCCAGTATTATGCCTCAGAAAAAAAATCCTGATGTCGCCGAACTGGCCCGGGGCAAGACCGGACGAGTCTATGGTCATCTAATGGCACTGCTCACGACCATGAAAGCCCTGTCACTAGCCTACAATCGAGATATGCAAGAGGACAAAGAAGGTTTCTTCGATACGGTAGATAGCTTGTTATCTACTATGGAGATATTCATCGGTATGGTGAGTACCTTGCACGTCAAGGCAGACAATATGAGGCGAGCGCTTGAAAAGGGCTATACCCTAGCGACTGACCTAGCCGACTATCTGGTGAAGAAAGGAGAAGCCTTCCGCTCGGCGCACAGCATTGTCGGAAAGTTAGTCAACTATGCCACGACCGAAGGGAAATCACTAAGTGAGCTGAGCTTAACTGAATACAAGAATTTCTCACCGCTATTCACGAAAGACGTCTACTCCATCACCGTGGAAACGTCTTTAGCTGCCCGGAATACAATTGGTGGCACCGCACCAGAGCAGGTAAAACAAGCGCTAGCAAGAGCAAAGAAAATATTGTCCAAACCACAGGGGGAATAGCCAAACGCTTGGATATTAAACATTTAGGCTTAAAATTTGCTTGGCGTTTGTATCTTAGTTATTGGTTCTTCAGGCTTACGGCGGACTGCCTTGCCGGTTTATTCAGCGTGCGCAAGCATCGGGTGCAGAGCTTAAGCCGTCGTGGTTCGCTATTTATTAAGACCGTCGCTGGATGGATGTTAGGCAATGACCGGCGGTTCGTCCGGCGCTTTGAATGACTAACATTATGACCAAATTGAGGTGTTTTGCCACACAAGTCACACTTCAACGTATCCTCTCCTTGACCCTCAGGGTAACTTTATAGTAAGATGTGGCTCTAATATTATCACAGCCAACCTAACTTGGCAAGGATTAAGAGGAATGAATTCAGTCGAATCGTTAAACGGACAAGACTTAAGGGGTATGATGGCTACAGCTACGAGCTGGCTAGAGAAGAGCGCCGCCAATATTGATGCCCTAAATGTCTTTCCAGTACCGGATGGCGATACGGGAACGAACATGCTATTGACCATGCGTTCTAGCGTCGAGGAAGCCTACCGAGCTCCTGATTCCAGCGCAGCGGTAGTATCTCAAGCGATTGCCAAGGGAGCGTTAATGGGGTCAAGGGGTAACAGCGGAGTGATCCTTTCGCAGATCTGGCGCGGTTTAGCCCAAGGATTAAAAGGTAAGGAATCCTTTACCGCCGTTGACCTAACCGAAGCCCTACAACAGGCAGCAACTACGGCTTATAATGGTATTGGCAATCCGGTAGAGGGCACAATCCTGACGGTAATAAAAGACGTCGCCACTGCAACTCAAGGACAAACAGAAAACGGTAGTGGTAGCCTAATATCCGTCATGGAAATTATCACTGCCGCCGCCAGTGAGTCTGTGGCCAACACCCCAAAATTACTTCCGATATTACGGGAATCCGGAGTTGTCGATGCCGGTGGACAAGGTTTGTACACTATCCTTGAAGGAGCCCTTCACCATCTACGAGGTGAAGCTGAGCAAATACAGTTCCGTAAGCCTCAGATGATTACCAGTAATCTCCCGCAATCAACCCGAGTACCGCAGACAGCCGCCGTTGAAGAAATACCCTACGGATACTGCACTGAGTTTATGTTAAAGGGAGAAAAATTCACGACAGACGAAATTAGAGCGAAGTTAAAGAAAAAAGGGCAATCACTCATTGTCGTCGGTGATGCAACCACGGCAAGGATTCACATCCATACCATCGACCCGGGTGAAATTATTCGCTACGCTACATCCTTAGGGACGATACATCAGGTCAGTGTCCGTAATATGGATGAGCAGTACCAAGATTTTCTCGAGATGCAAAAGGAACGGGCGCCAGCAGTTGATATCGCCACCGTAGCTGTTGTCGCCGGGGAAGGGCTGACCGATGTTTTTACCAGTCTCGGCGTGGCGGCCATTGTTCCCGGTGGACAAACGATGAATCCAAGCACCAAAGAGATACTCCAAGCAGTAAAATCAGTGGCTTCTGAAAAGATTTTTATCCTACCTAATAACAAAAATGTGATACTAACCGCTCAGCAGATTCAATCGTTAACGGATAAGAAAATTGAGGTCGTACCGACAGAAACAATCCCGCAGGGGATTGCCGCTCTGCTAGCCTTCGGTTATGAAGCGGATTTCGAAGCCAACGCTCAGTTAATGGGCGAGGCAAAATCGAGGGTTAGAACAATTGAGATTACTCGAGCTACTCGTTCAGCCCGAATTGCCAGCCTGAACATTGAGAAAAACCAAGTCATTGGCCTACTCGATGGGGAGCTATTAATAGCTGGTAATGAGCCGCTCCATGTCCTCAACAAAATGCTGGCAGAGCTAAATTTAAAGAGCATGGAAACCATTACTATCTATTACGGAGCCGATACCAGCGCCGACGAAGCCGAGCGGGTCAGTACCGGTATTCGCGAACAGCATCCCCGACTGCAGATTGAGGTCGTACGGGGTGACCAACCGCACGCCAATTATATTGTCTCTATCGAGGCTTAACAGATAAGTCGAAGAGTCTTTGAACCTAGCAGTGACAGCACGTTGTAGAAATAACGAAGGAGAAGTTTACGATGACAGTCAAAATTATTACCGATAGTACTTCGGATATTACAAATGAAATCACCCCAGAGCTGGGTATCACTGTAGTACCACTAACGGTAATCTTCGGTCACGAAACCTTTCTTGACCGGGTGACGATAACCACCGATGAATTCTACCATCGCTTAATTTATGGAACGGTCTGGCCAACCACTACGCAACCGACGCCAAAGGCTTTTGCTGATATTTACGACAACCTAGCCACAGAAACCGAAGAAATCCTGGTAATTACCTTATCTGCCAAGCTCAGTGGCACCTATCAGTCGGCCGTCAGTGCAAAGAGTCTGGCAACGAAGCCATGCCGGGTTGAAGTGATCGACGCACAAAAAGTAGCGATGGGCCTAGGACTGATAGTCATTTCCGCAGCTAAGGCAGCTCAAAATGGGGCAACACTGGACGAGCTTGTTGCATTGGTACAGGGGGCGATCACCCGTTCCCACCTTATTGCCTACTTCGATACCCTAAAGTATCTGGCAAAAGGGGGGCGCATCGGCAAAGCACAGGGGATGTTAGGCTCACTACTCTCAATCAAACCGATACTTACCCTCAAAGATGGTGAGGTACATCCCTTAACTCGAGTACGATCTCTATCGGCTGGCATGGATTATATCTATAATTTCGTCGCCAGTTTTCCCCAAATTGAGTCAGTAGCCGTGGAGCATACCACCACCGGCGACGAAGCTAATAAATTAGTGGAATGCCTTAGCTCGCTTTGTCCCAAAGAGCATATCTATCAGTCACCGGTGAGTCCCGTGATAGGTACGCACAGCGGTCCCGGAGCCCTCGCTATAACCGTTCTCGAAGCCGAGAAGACATAGTCAGAGATCGTCAAGGTAGCTAGGGTCTGGAGGCGAGCTTTGCCATCAAATCTCAGTTCTTTACGTAAAGTCCTCGAGCTTGAGAGCAAGAAGGGCTATCTTGATTCATCCGTAATCGGCGGCCTCGATAGATTTCTCCGCCAGTGGTCGAACCAGGCCATCGAATCGCTCACGTCACCAAAGTTCCTGCGTCAATTCAAGAAACTCAAACTAGACAAACCCGACTATACTTCCATGGACAGAGAACAACGCCAGCAGTGGCTCAAAAACGTCCTTGGCTTTCTGGTGGATGTTGAGTCGGGAGGATCTACGAAAAGCGAAACCAAAACAATTCACGCCATCCTCCCCCCGCCCCGACATGTCTGGACAGTCAGTACATCCCTGGAATCACCCATTACCGTTGTCCGAGGCATTAGCGATAGTCTAGCGAGCCGGTTTAACAAACTCGGCGTAAAGACAGTCCATGACTTGCTCTACTTCTTTCCCCAACGTCACCTAGATTACAGCCAGCGGAAGACAATTTCACAACTTACTGAGGGTAAGGAAGAGACCATTATGGCCAATGTCTGGGAGGTCCGTCTGGTAACGCCCGGCGGACGCCGCAGTACCGAAGCAATCGTCGGCGACGAAACCGGTAACGTCCGGATCGTCTGGTTTAATAACCCGTATCTTGCAAAAACGCTACGTACTAACGCCCAAATAATCGTCAGTGGTCGAGTGAGTTTATTTAACGGCCGGCATGTCTTCCAGTCCCCGGAGTGGGAGTCTTTCGAAGATAAGGAACTAATTCATACCGGACGGCTGGTACCCATTTATCATCTCACCGCCGGATTGTATCCACGGCAGATAAGAAAACTGATGAAGGCTGCCATTGACCAATGGGCAGGACAAGCCGTAGATTTCCTACCATCGGACTTACGAGAACGCCAGCGATTACTCGAGTTACCCCAGGCCATTAGGCAAGCTCATTTCCCAGAAAACGAAACGGCTAAGGCTCGAGCCCGGGTCCGCCTAGCTTTTGACGAACTTTTTCTACTTCAGTTGGGGGTACTGGCAAAAAAACACGACTGGCAGAAGAGTCAGCCAGGTCACCCCCTTACCATCCATCAAACGGCACTGACAACATTTGTCAGATCTTTGCCCTTTACACTGACCACAGCTCAAAATCGCGTACTCAAAGAGCTTTTGACAGATTTAGAGAAAAGACAGCCGATGTCGCGGTTATTGCAAGGAGAGGTGGGCAGCGGCAAGACGGTGGTAGCTACGGCCGCCTTACTCATGGCGGTAGCTAACGGCTATCAAGGAGTACTGATGGCACCAACCGAAATCTTAGCGGAACAGCATTTTTCCACCATCTCTCAACTATTTTCCCGGAGAGGCTATTTAGAAAAACAGCCTCAAAATCCGGGGTATCGCTACTCCGGAATTCTATCTCGACCGCTAGTCGTGGCAATGCTCATTGGTGGTATAAAGCTTACAAAAAAACGAGAACTACAACAACATATCCTTAGTGGAGATATCGATATTATCATTGGCACCCACGCCGTTATACAGAAGGACGTCACTTTTCCGAAATTAGGGCTGGCCGTAGTCGATGAACAGCATCGCTTTGGTGTGACCCAGCGCTCGGCCTTACGCCAGCAAAAATTCAATCCGCACATGCTGGTAATGACGGCTACCCCCATTCCCCGTACCCTAGCGCTGACTCTATACGGCGACCTCGACCTCTCGGTCATTGACGAACTACCACCAGGGAGACAGATAGTGAAAACGAAGTGGCTGAAGCCAGAGCAAAGGAAAAGTGCCTATGCCTTCATCCACAAACAGGTGGCCGAAGGACACCAGGCGTTTATCATCTGTCCCCTAGTAGAAGAATCCGAAGCAGTTCAGGCGAAAGCCGCCGTTGCCGAATACGAGCGCCTGTCCCAGGAAGTTTTCCACAATCTCAAGTTAGGTTTACTCCACGGACGGATGCCGGCAGACGATAAGGATAACATAATGAGCTCTTTTCGCTCCGGAGAACTGAACATCTTGGTAGCCACACCGGTGGTAGAGGTCGGTATCGATGTACCCAATGCTACGGTGATGCTGGTCGAGAGCGCCGACCGATTTGGCTTATCCCAGTTACACCAGTTCCGCGGCCGGGTAGGGCGAGGTCACGAGCAAAGCTACTGCATGCTATTAGCAGAGAATCCTTCCGAGGTAGGACAAGAACGCCTCAAGGTCATCGAGGAAGTTCACGACGGCTTCAAATTAGCCGAAGAGGACCTGAAACTACGCGGCCCCGGCGAATTTTTCGGCACACGGCAAAGCGGACTACCCGACCTCCGTATGGCTAAACTTTCCGACATGGCATTACTGGAGCTTGCCCGAGCCGAAGCCACGAGGCTTTTTGAACAAGACCCGAAACTAAAAAATACTGCCCACACCTTATTAGTCAAAGAGCTGGCACGCGTCTGGCCCGAAGCAGGGGAATGGAGCTAAAAAAGTAAGTACTTCGTGTACCAAATATTCTTACAAAAAATATGAATGCAGTTTACCAAACACTACTAAGTTAGCGTCTCCGCTCCTATTGTGTTATAATTTGTGAGTACCCCTCTCAAATTAAAGATACAACATGAGCGGAATACTGAAACTCAGACAAAAGCTAATCGAACAGCTAACCATAGCGGCAGCTAAAGCCCAGCAGACAGGTAAGTTACCGACAGTAGCTTTACCCGAAGTGTCTCTAGAGCACCCCCAGCACTCAAAGCACGGCGACTATGCCTCAAGCTTCCCCCTTAAATTAGCTCGGGCAACCGGGATAAAGCCACTGACGGTTGCTGCGGAAATTACCAATCTGATGACTCCGAACCCCGAGGTGGAGAGCATCGTCACCGCACCACCAGGGTTTATTAACTTCACACTAAAAAATAGATGGCTCACCAGTCAAATCGAAACCATCCTATCAGCTGGAGAGACCTATGGTAATATTGACCTCGGACAAGCTCGCCGGATGCAGGTGGAATTTGTCAGTGTGAACCCGACGGGTCCGCTTCATGTTGGACACGGACGAGGAGCGATATTCGGTAGCACCTTAGCCAACGTGTTAACCGCTTCCGCTTATAACGTTGAGAAGGAATATTATATCAACGATGCCGGCAACCAGATAGACGTTTTTTATCGTTCCCTCTATACCCGTTATCAACAGTGTCTAGGGGCCAAGACCGAAATGCCAGCTAATGGTTATTTAGGCGACTACGTGACTGACCTGGCTAAAGAGATTATAGCTGAAAAAGGAGACTGGTATCTTAATTTACCTGAGGCGGAAGTAATTTCACAACTGGGACAGCTTGGCTTGGATAAAATGATAGCTCAAATTAAGGCCGACCTGGAATTACTGGGCGTAACTTTTGATGTCTGGTTCAGCGAAAGTAGTCTCCATGGAAAGGGTCAATTCCAGACCGCCATGTCGCTACTACATCAAGGAGGTTATCTTGCAGAGAAGGAAGGCGCCACCTGGTTTATGTCAACTGCTCTAGGCGAAGATAAGGACAACGTTGTCATCCGAGGCAACGGTTCGCCGACCTACTTTGCCACCGATATCGCCTACCATTATAACAAGTTCGTTGAGCGTAAGTTCGAAAGGGTAATTAATATCTGGGGAGCCGACCACCAAGGTCATGTACCACGCATGAAAGCGGTAGTCAACGCCCTAGGTATTAGTCCAGAACGACTTAAGGTTATTATCTCCCAAATGGTGACATTGCACCGTGGAGAACAACTAATACGTATCTCTAAACGCAGTGGCGACCTGATTACCCTGCGCGAGGTGATAGAGGAGGTGGGGGCCGACGCCTGCCGTTTCTTCTTTTTGTCGCGCACCGCCGATAGCCAGATGGACTTCGACTTAGAACTAGCCAAGAAAGAATCGGCAGACAACCCGGTCTATTATGTGCAGTATGCTCATGCCCGTATTGCCAGTATTCTGAGACTGGCGGAGGAACGTGGGATCGACTTTAGCAATGGTGATGTTTCCTTGCTGACCCACGAACCGGAACTAGCCTTGATCCGTAAACTAATGCTGTTGCCTGAGTTAGTCGAAACGGTAGCTACTACACTCGAACCTCACCATCTGACCTATTATGCTCAAGATTTAGCCACTGTTTTCCATAGTTTCTATCGAGATTGCCGGGTAATATCGCCAAACAAAACCCTGACCACGGCTCGCCTCAAACTAGTTAAGGCTACCAAGATAGTTCTGGCTAAAACCCTGCACCTTCTGGGGATGACAACCCCGGAGAGCATGTAAAGTGAGAGAGGTTAGTTGATGACAACACGTGTTTTTTCTGGGGCTCGTCCCACTGGCCGACAACATATTGGTAATTATGTGGGTGCAATACAGAACTATGTCAAACTCCAGGCTAAATATGATTGCATCTATTGTATCGCTGATGTGCATGCCCTGACCACGTTAGAAGATACCAGCAAACTACCGGAGAATATCTACGAACTAGCGCTGGATTGGTTGGCCGCTGGGATTAACCCCGAAAAGAGTATCTTTTTTGTCCAATCGCATGTTCCGGAAGTGTTGGAGTTACATACCTACCTAAGTACGGTCACACCGCTAAGTTGGCTGTTACGAGTACCGACCTTCAAGGAGAAGGTGAAAATCCAACCTCATAATGTCAACTACGGACTGGTCGGTTACCCAGTATTAATGACGGCAGATATTATTCTCTATAAGGCTGAGGTAGTGCCAGTGGGCGAAGACCAACTACCTCATTTGGAATTAACTCGCGAGATTGTCCGCCGCTTCAATAGTGTCTTTAGCCCAACCTTTCCTGAGCCAGAGGCCAAGCTGACCACCTTCCCTTTGATAGTGGGGTTAGACGGGAAAGAAAAGATGAGTAAGCAACTAGGTAACGATATTGAAATCGCCCTTTCCCCCGAAGAGACAATAGCACGAGTGATGACAGCGATGACTGACCCGGCGCGACGCTACCGTAATGACCCGGGACACCCCGAAGTTTGTAACATTTATCGACTTCACCACTACTTTAATCCCGGTCAGACCAATACCATCGCCGAGCAGTGCCATACTGCCAAAATCGGTTGTGTCGAATGCAAGCGACTCCTTGCAGAAAAGATTAATGCTATGTTAGAGCCCTTCCGCGAACGGCGAGCCGTCTTAGCCACCAATCCCAAATATGTGGCCGACGTTCTTACCGAAGGAGCGGAGCGCGCCCGTGTTATTGCCCGAAAGACGCTCGGGGAAGTTAAACTAAAAATGAAGCTTATTTAAGGGCGAAAAGAAACCAGAAACACATCCAGACACTCTAGTAAAATTATCGCTATTCTGACTGTGAGGTAAAAAATCAAAATTATCCCCGCCATTGATCTGAAGGACGGTAAGTGTGTTCGCCTGTATCAGGGCGATTATACGAAAGAGACTGTCTTTTCCGATGACCCATTAGAAATAGCCCTTCGCTGGCAAGCGATGGGAGCGCCCTGGCTGCATATCGTCGACCTTGATGGCGCCATCCAGGGTAAGCTGGTTAATCTAGATATTATTCAACAAATCGCCACCGCTGCCCTAGTCCCTATCCAGGTTGGAGGCGGTATCCGAGAACTACAAACAGTAAAAGAGTTACTCAAGATGGGTGTCGAACAGGTAATCCTGAGTACAGCGGCAGTCGAAGACCCTCGGTTGATTGCTGAGGTGTGCCGTACCTTCAGCGAATCGATCACCGTCAGTATTGACACGCGAGATGGCTGGGTAACAACCCATGGCTGGCAACAAGAAACAAGGCTGACTGCCATCGAGTTTACCCAATCGATGATCCAACTTGGCGTGAAGCGCTTCATTTACACAGATATTAGACGAGATGGGACACTTACTGAGCCAAACTTCACTGCCTTCGCCGAATTACTTAGTGCCGTTGGATTACCAGTGATTGTCTCCGGTGGTGTTTCATCATTAATTCATATCACAATGCTGAAACAACTAGGGGCGGAAGCCGCCATCATCGGTAAGGCACTTTACACCGGAGACATTAATCTAAAAGAGGCTCTAACAGTAATTTCAAGCTAAGGGGGCGAATTTGATAAGAAATATGAAGTTCAACGAAAAAGGGCTGCTTCCAGCTATTGTGCAAGATGTCGATAATGGCGAAGTATTGATGCTAGGCTATATGAATGAGGTAGCACTGCGCCGGACATTATCCGGTGATACTGTCTGGTTCTACAGTCGCAGCCGACAGACCATGTGGCATAAAGGTGAAACCTCGGGGAACTATCTTAAGGTACGTTCGGTCTGGCTCGATTGTGATAGCGATACCATTCTCGTCAAGGCACAACCGATGGGTCCAGTGTGCCATACCGGCAACCAGACCTGTTTCTTCCAACCGCTGAACAAGTCAGATATCGAGCCTAACCGTTACCCCGATACAACCGAGGCGTGAACTTGTTCCCCCGATGTCTCAATCTCGACTACTTTCTGTAATGCTGTGAGAGCCACCTCTAACTGAGAGTTGTCGGGTTCTCTGGTTGTCAGAGCTTGAAGCCATAATCCAGGTGTCAGAATAATCCGCACCAAAATATTATGGCTATGTCGAGCTCCAAAATAGATAAATTCGTAGCTCAGTGCTGCAATCACCGGAATAAGGATAACTCGCGATAACACCATCAGCCACGGTGAACGCAGGCCGGTCAAAGCGAAAACAATAATCGATATAAACAATACGATAAATAGAAAACTAGTGCCGCAGCGTGGATGAACAGTACTATACTTTTTGACTGCTTCAATCTCCAATGGAGCATCCGCTTCGTAGGCGTTGACGGTTTTATGCTCGGCACCGTGATAGCCAAACACTCGCCGGATATCGGGTGAAAACGACATCATCCTAAGGTAAGTAATAAAAATAGCTATCCGGATAACCCCATCCACCAGATGGAATACTAGAGATGATTGGAAATTAAATAATCCCGTCAGAAAGAGTGGGGCAATAAAGAAGAGCCCAACCGACAGGGCCAAAGACAAAGTCACCATAAGCCCAGCTGCGCCCCCGGAAACTTTTTCTCCCTCCTCCTCTAAAGAAACATTAGTCGAATAGAGTAGAGCCTTAACACCCAGGACCATAGCCTCGATCAGGACTATAACACCGCGAACTAGAGGTGTTCGTCTCAGCCAACCGGAATAGAGAGCAGACAAGGTTTGTGTATCCATGGCCAGACTTCCATTAGGGCGACGTACAGCGATAACCATTGTTTTACGGCCACGCATCATCACCCCCTCGACCACTGCCTGTCCGCCGTAATAAAATTTCTTCATAATCTTATCGAATAGCTTTACCCAAATGACACTTCAGACAAGATCTATCCTAATAGAAATGGAGCGGATTATTTAAACCGCTCCACCATTCTTTCCTCAATACTCCCACTTGGGATTACCCCTCTGAGAAGGACCGTTTACTCTTGAATCCGGTAGCGCCGCTTGAATCGCTCTATCCGCCCAGCTCTATCGAGTATCTTATGTTCACCGGTAAAAAACGGGTGGCACTTACTACACTTCTCCACCTTAAGCACCTTTCTGGTAGAACCAGTGGAGAAGGTATTCCCACAGACACAAACTACTTGGGCATCAGTAAAATACTGGGGATGAATCTTTTCCTTCATTTAGCTTGCGTAGACGCTCACTTTCCGTTTATTCTTTGCCACTGGCTCAAATTTAACGATACCATCAATCAGAGCAAACAGAGTATAATCCCGGCCAACACCAACGTTGCTACCCGGATGAATAGCTGTGCCACGCTGCCGGACTAATATCGTCCCTGCATGGACGCTTTCCCCGGCGTATCTTTTTGTACCGAGCCTCTTCGATTGACTGTCCCGGCCATTACGGGAGCGCCCTCCCCCCTTCTTATGTGCCACTTTCCGTCACCTCTTTCCTAGGTCGCCGAACTTTCTTGACTGGCTCCTCCGATATAGCTCCAGGTTTAACTATCTTATCTATCTCCAACTTAGTAAGCATTAGCCGATGCCCAGTCTTCTTACGATAACGTACCTTAGATTTGTATCTAAAGACAATTATTTTATCACCCTTTCCTTCCCCCCGATAGGTAGCGAGTACCTTTGCCCCCTCGATAGTGGGCGTACCTACCATCATCTTACCATCATCGTCGATAAGCAGTACCCGATCTAACTCAACGGTATCACCGGACGGCGCACCTATGCGGTCGACATCAATGACCTGGCCCGGGGACATCTTGTATTGTTTACCACCAGTTTCAACGATAGCGTAAATGATTCCACACCTCCAAACCACAAATTCTACCAGTTACTCGAGACTAATGTCAAGCCTACGCTCAGACCTTCATAAAAATCCGATAGGCTTTCTTCTGTTTTAGTTGAGCGAGGACAAAGTTTATATAGATAGGTGAGTCGATATTCAGATAACTCTGGGAGTTAAAGTCGGATTCAACGCTTAGTAACACCGCTTACTTGAGCCGTTGTTGGCTGATAACACGACCCTGGTAATTTTCCAGTATCAGCTCCTCTTCCGTCCGCGAAAGCATATAGTTTGGTTGGAGCGGCACCTTACCACCACCGCCCGGCAGATCAACGACAAAAGTTGGAATGGCCAAACCGGAAGTGTAACCCCACATTTTTTCGATAATTCTGACACCTACCTGTACCGAGGTGCGCAAATGAGCTGTCCCCTGCACCTCATCGCACTGGAAGAGATAGTAAGGGCGCACCTTTATCCGGAGCAATTCGTGGCACAGCTTAAGCTGTGCTTTAACGGTATCGTTAACACCACGTAATAATACAGCTTGATTACTTACCACCACGCCACTACACAATAGCCTATCACAGGCAGCAGCCGCTTCTGGGGTTATTTCCCGATAGTGGTTAAAATGGGTGTTCAACCATATCGGCCCGTATCTTGAGAGCATATTACAAAACTCACCATCGATGCGCTGTGGCAGGACCACAGGAAACCTAGTACCAATACGAATAATCTCGACATGATCGATACTTCTTAGCTGGGCGATGATTTTCTCGAGACGGTGTGTCGGTAGGATCAACGGATCACCACCGGAGATAATGATATCGCGGATTACCTTATTCCTACGGACATAATCAATGATGGCTTCAATTTCCCTAGTGGAACGCACCCATCCGCCGTGGCACCACTCCCTTTTACGAGTGCAGTGGCGACAGAGGGTAGGGCAAATATTAGTCAACCACATCAATGCCCGATCAGGATAACGGTGAATAAGCCCTGGGACGACGGAGTTCCTTCTTTCCTCAAGAGGATCTTCAGCATCAACATCAGCAAGGGTAATTTCTCGAAAGGAAGGTACCGCCTGTTTCCTGATAGGGTCATGCGGGTCATTGGGGTTAATCAGCGAGAGATAATAGGGAGTTACGGCCAGCGGATATTTTCCGATAACTAGCCTGAGACGTAGTTGCTCTTTCGTGGGCAGAGAAATAAATTTGGCCAGATCATCAACGGTGGTGATACGATTACGAAATTGCCATTTCCAATCATTCCAGATTTCTCCGGAGATATGGGGGAAGAAAGTATTTTTGATCGGCGAGAGCATACTACCCGAAGGTTCTGTTTCCTCCAATACGTGTCTCGTAGCGGTGTCGCCCGGAGATTCTTTCTCCAAATCTTCCAGTAAGCTTCTCAGGTCAGTCCCTGATTCAGTCACTCTTACTCACTCCTCTTAGCCCCAAAATTCAAGTGACGAATTGTTCTCACTTCTTAATGCCACTTACAGCATTAAAGCAAATCAGTGTTAAGGGACATCCCTGATATTGGTCTATATAATTAAGCCTACCTACCCAAGGCGGTCTCTTCCTTCTTCCGGATAGGACGCCCGCCGTGACCGTGCTTGACACCCTTGAAGGCCGCCTTGTATCTAGCCCTTTGAGCCGCCTTCTCTTGTTTCCTCCCCACCTTCTTGCCTCCATTTGTTCTTTTGGTTTGACGTCAGTGTAACGCGTCCTTCAAGCCATTGTCAACAGTTTATTCCGTTCATACCATACCACAATTATATCCTGATAAAATCAGAGTAACAGCTCTCGTGAGCTTCATCTCAGCATAGATACTACCGGATTCTTAATTAGTTGGCTAGATAAATTATGGTCTCGGTAATATCACCTATAGCCATTGGGTAACTTTCACCTTACTGACGATAGCGACGGTTAAATACTCTAGAGATACTTTTCACCCATACCACGTATGTAATTCAGCGTTAGTAATCCTTAGAAACGAGGTCTAGACAAAGGCCGATATACCCAGTGTTTCTCTTCCGATAATCAGCTTCTGGATTTCGGCGGTACCTTCATAAAGCTGTAATCCAATGGCGTCACGGAGATAACGCTCTACTGGATATTCGTTTGAATAACCGTAGCCACCGTGTATCTTAATCGCCTTTTGTGCCGCCCTAACGGCCACTTCGGCAGCAAAATACTTGGCAATGGAAGCCTCTCGGATAAAAGGTACTTCCTTATCCTTGAGGTATCCGGCACGGTAGACAAAATAGCGCGCCACCTCAGTCTCGGCGACCACGTCAGCCACCATCTCCTGAATTAGTTGAAAGCTGGCAATGGGTTTACCGAACTGTTTCCGTTCTCGAGCGTACTGGACCGAGATATCGATAGCTGCTTGAGCGACACCAACACAGGCGGCTGCGGTACTTAACCGAGCGCAGTCCAAGGCATACATCCCTACCCGAAAACCTTCGCCAACCTCGCCCACGATATTCTCAGCCGGCACGGGGCAATCCTGGAGAATGAGTTCAGCTGTATTAGAATCGCGCAACCCCAGCTTACCACGAAGATCGCGAGTGGAAAAACCGAGGGTACCGCGCTCGACGAGAAACGCCGTAATTCCACGCGGGCCCTTAGCCCGGTCCGTCTGTGCGAAGATTAAAGCGACATCAGCAATACCACCATTAGATATCAACATCTTACTACCATTGAGAAGCCAGTTTTTACCATCGAACCGAGCATTCATCCCAAGACTAGCAACGTCGCTGCCTGAATCAGGCTCGGTCATACCGAAACAGCCAAGTAATTCCCCCTTAGCCGTACGGGGAAGAAATCTCTGCTTTAACTCTTGACTACCAAAACTCAGAATCGGCATCTGGAAGAGAGAAGTATGGACCGTCAAGCACGTAGTGAAGACCCCGGGAGAAGCCTTGGCTATCTCCTCGCAAATGAGGAGATAGGTGATATAATCGAATCCCGCCCCCCCATATTGTTGCGATAGTGGTGCCCCGAGCAGACCAAGAGCCGCCATTTTTTGTGTGGTCTCCGGTCGGTAATACTCGTTCTGGTCATCCTCGCTAGCCACCGGAATAATTTCCCTTAGAGCAAATTCCCGTGCCATATTACGAACCATGACCTGCTCATCGGTAAGGTCAAAATTCATATGATTATCTCCTTAATACACTCTCCACACAGCCTACTCTCTACTTATAATAGTAGAACCCTTTACTTGTTTTACGGCCGAGATGCCCCGCAGCGACCAGCCTTTTAAGCAGTACAGGTGGAGCATACTGTGCATCTCCTAGCTCTTGATGCATGGCAGTAGCGATAGAGAGAATTGTATCCAGTCCAATAAAGTCGCAAAGCGACAGTGGCCCTGTAGGGTAATTCAAGCCAAGCGTTATCGCCTGGTCGATTTCTTCTTTCGTAGCTACTCCCGATTCGTACAATCGTATCGCTCCCAGAACGAAAGGCATGACGAGACGGACGACGATGAAGCCGGGACTATCGGTAGTCATGATAACCACTTTGCCGAGGCTTTCAGCGAAAGAGCGACCTATAACCATGGTTTCCTCGCTGGTAGTGAATGTCTTGACCAGTTCAATCAGTTTCATAAACGGCACCGGATTAAAGAAATGCACACCCAGCACCCTGTCCGGGCGTCTGGTGGCAGAAGCAATTTCCATCACTGAGAGACATGAGGTATTAGTTGCCAGAATAGTATGATCCTGGCAGACCTTATCCAGACTGAGAAAAATCCTCCTCTTCAGTTCTAAATCCTCATTAACCGATTCGATAACCAAGTCGCATTCCTTAAAGTCTTCTATTCTCACCGTACCGGTAATATGGCTCATAGCAGCTTTCTTCTCTTCGGCCGTGGCCCGACCCTTCTCCACCGCCCGGGCAAGCGAGGCTTCAATAGCGGCGAGACCTCTCTCCAGCGATTCATCGCCACTCGTGGATACGAGCACGTCATAGTCAGCCCGAGCGCAAACCTCAACAATACCTCGCCCCATCAAGCCACAACCAACCATACCCATCTTCCGTATTTTCATGATTTACCTTCTCTGTTTAAGATTTACTTTACCTTAAAATTAGCCCTTCGTTTCGCGAGAAAAGCTTGGCGACCCTCATCGAAATCCTCCGTTGTCACGAGAAAATCGGTCAAGGTTTTCTCCAACTCCAATCCATCCCTTAAAGAAAGACTCGACCCTTGAATCATCGCCTGTTTGGCTGCTCTCACCGCCAAAGGAGCCGGGCGGCAGACCATCTCTGCCATCTCTTTGGCCACCGTCATCAGCTGGGCTGGAGGTACGACTTTATTAACCAAGCCAATTCGGTAGGCTTCCTTAGCATCTATCGCCCGTCCGGTAAAGAGCATTTCGGCGGCTTTAGCCTGAGGGATAAGGCGTGGCAAGCGCTGGGTACCACCCCACCCGGGGATAAGCCCTAGCGTCACTTCAGGCAAGCCAAAGGTAGCATTCTCGGAAGCTATTCTCAAATCGCAGGCTAAAGCTATTTCCAGACCACCCCCAAGGGCATACCCATTTACGGCCGCAATCATCGGTTTCCATAAGTCGAGTCCCCGCAGAATGGTGGGCGGCCCGACCCAAGACTGCTCTCGAGTTTGCTTAGACTGTGGGAATACCGACCGAATATCGGCGCCGACACAGAAAGCCCTCGCTCCAACTCCAGTAATGATACCAACCAACAGCTCATCATCGTCCTTAAAATTAATTAAAACTCGACTCAACTCTTCCAGACTTTCCAGGTTCATCGCATTCAGGGCTTCCGGCCGATTTAGAGTGAAAACAGCAACTCTACCCTCTTTCTGATAATCGATGACCATGGTTAGACCTCCTCGAGCCTTGTTTTAATTAACTCCGGCTACCATAGTAGCAGTTATTTTACAGTATTCTCCCTGCATGAGCAAATCATCGTAAGCTTCCCGATATGTCGAGACTTCTCGCAATAACAAAGAGAGGGTTGGAATGTAACGAGAGGAGTTGATATAATATTGAGAAGATCTGATTACAAACGATACCTATCACACAGGCCATTAGCAAACGAATAAACGATGCATAACCATAGCCACCAAAGTGAGTCTCCTCATTTAGCAGCGACTAGCCGCCGCCCCTTACTGATGACGCTGCTTATCGTCCTAGTGGTTATGGTCGCCGAAGTTATCGGGGGCATTCTGAGTAATAGCCTGGCTTTACTAGGTGATGCCGGGCATATGCTTGTCGATGCCCTAGCTTTAGCTTTGAGTATAGCCGCCATTACTATGGCACGGAGACCAGCTACTCGAACCCGTACTTATGGTTATCACCGTATGGAAATCCTGGCCGCCTTAGCGAATGGCCTTACCGTAGGGCTGGTTGCCTTTTACATCTTCTATGAAGCCTACCAACGGTTTTTGACACCACCAACAGTCAAACCCTCACTAATGATATTGGTGGCAACCGTCGGCTTAATCGCTAATATTATCGGGATAATTCTACTAAGGAAGGGGAGTCTCGTCAGCTTAAATATAAAATCCGCCCTCTGGCATATCATTGGCGACACCATATCTTCGGTAGGGGTGATTGTCGCCGCCATCGTCATTTCGGTTACCGGTTGGGCTATGGCAGACCCAATTATTGCTGTAGTTATTGGGATTATCATTCTTTGGGGTGCAGTTCGATTGGTCTTGGAATCAGTCGATATTCTCGCCGAGACCGTTCCCAAGCACATTCCATTAGACAAGGTTATCCAAGCAATCAAGAAAATCCCAGGTGTGGCTGATGTACATGATATTCATATCTGGACACTTACTTCGGGGGTGTATGCCTTGAGTGCTCATTTACTCATCACCGACCAGATGGTGAGCAGCAGTGCCGAAATTATTCAGACAACACAACAGACTTTAGAGCTCCATTACAACATAACGCATTCCACATTACAACTTGAATGTGAGAAGTGCGAGTCCTGCCCAACGGGCATCATCTGTGAAATACAACGACCGGAGTAGCGATCAGATTTTATACTATAAAGGCACCCGCAATAGTGTTGACGGTAGAGCCCCCACTTCTCAGCTAATTCTGACGACCGCTTGAAACCGTTCTTTTTCTTAAAATCCCGAAGCAGAAATCTGTCGCCACCAATCTCCGAACCAATCTGGTTAATTATCGCAGCCGATTTCGTCGGACTAACGGTCAGGGTGGTGGTAAAGGCATCCTCTCCATGTTCGAGTAAATAGAGATAGGTTTTTTTCAGCCGAAGCCGGAAACAAACGGAACATCTCTTCCCGCCTTCTGGTTCGTTCTCCAAGCCACTCGTTGCCTGAAACCATTCGTCAGGCGTGTAGGAACCAATAACCAGATGGAAATTTAGTTCCCCAGCTACTCGGCGAGCTACCTCCAACCTTCGTTCGTATTCTTCTGTAGGGTGGATATTAGGATTATAGAATAGACCAACCACCTCATGACCTTCGACGGTCAATCGTTCAACAACACCGGCAGCACAGACGCCGCAACAAATATGGAGGACTATCCTCATGGCAGAGTCTCAATAGCTCTAATTACTTCTCGAAAGTCAGTGAAGGGGGTATAGTCAAGATTCAACCGTTGGCAGTGAGCCAGCAGATTACCGGTGGCGAAGATATGGTGACAGCGTCTTGCCGGTGGGAGATCAGAAGTACCATTGCCCAAATACAGGATACGATAGCCTTCCCTAAGGAAGGAATCGACATAAGCTCCCTTAAAATCATCCTCCAAGTAACTACCATCCGGCCCAATATAACGAACTTCAATCCCCCCGGAATGGAAAACCGTGCGCGCGGCAGAGACCTCGATATCTTCAGCGCCAATATCACGTAAAACTTCCTCGATGTAGAAATCAAGACCATTACTGACAATCATAAAGCGAAAATTTTTTCGCCGGCAATAAGCGAGGAATTCACTAAATCCGGCCCGGACCTTCGTCTGACTCCGAACAATTTTTGCCAAACTCGCCCGATCAGCTTTGACCATGGCAAAGGCTTCAGTATTAAAGCGCCCCACAGATATCCGACCAGCCTGATACTCTTTGAGACGTTCCCGCCAATTACCGTTGGCGAAGGTATCCAACAGAAAGAAACTAACATCTTCGTTGGTAATGGTACCATCAAAATCGCATTGGACCAAGGTTTTAGTGGTTTCACTCATCTATTTAGGTGCCCCTTCCATTTTTCTCATTAAACTTACCAGATACTCTTTTATTGACAACTAGCAACTAATATCAACGTACGAGCAGTTCATAGCCCCTATCCAACTCACCAATAATCACCGTTTTTTGCTGGGATCCCAGCGATAACAAATCCCCACTTATTTATCGCCAGTCAATTAAAAAGACCGTAAGCACCGGACTGAATCTAAGCGGCATATCGCCGATAGTAACCTCTTAACTCCGGAGCAGCTATTAGGATTACAACTTGACCAGCTTTGCCGTTTGAACACCAGGGAGAGCCAATATTTGTTGCCGCTGCTTTTCCGACAGAGACTCATCTATCGCCAGAATTATTAGAGCTTGGCCCCTGGGCTTAAGGCGGCCTAAGTACATAGCACTAATATTAATATTAGCGTCGCCAGTGATTTTACCTACAGCACCAATCATCCCAGGACGATCGAGGTGGTCGCTGAACAAGAAATTCCCCCCGGTGGGAACAATATCGACCCAGTAATCGTTAATCCGGACGATATGTGTCTCGCCGCGCATCACCGCGGCAGCGACAGTTATCGTCCCCTGTTTGTCTTCTATAGCCACTGTAACCAAGCCGGAGTAATTCTCGCAAGTAGACTCTTTTTCTTCCACGACAGTGAGACCACGCCGGGCCGCCACTAGGCTAGCGTTTACCAAATTCACCCGCCCCTCACTAATTCCTTCCAATAATCCACCAATAACAGTTGCCTTAAGAATACTAGTATCGTAATTAGCCAGTTCACCCTGATATTTAATTCGAACCGAACGCACTTGCCCATCAGCCAGTTGATTGGCGAGCCGACTGGTGATGGCTGCCGCTCGAATAAATGGCTCCAGTACCGAAAAGATTTCCGTTGAAACAAAAGGAGCGTTGACGGCATAGCGAGCAGGTTCTCCCTTAAGAACAGTGACAATCTGCTCGGACACATCCTTGGCGACTAGTGTCTGAGCCTCAGCCGTAGAAGCACCAAGATGAGGAGTAACAATGATGTTATCCTCTTCAAAAAGGACACTCTTAGTGGTTGGCTCAGTGGTGAAGACATCGATAGCGGCGCCGGCAACCCTTTTTTCCCGGATCGCCCTAACCAAAGCTTCTTCATCAATCAATCCGCCTCGGGCGGTGTTAATAATCCGAACCGTTGGCTTAACCAGAGTTAACCCTTCGGTACCGATTAATCCCCTGGTCGAATCGGTTAATGGTATATGCAGTGTGATAAAGTCTGATTCCTGGAGTAACTGCTTTAACGGCACCGGCTCCACCTGAAAATTACGCGCGTAGTCATCCGAGATATAGGGATCATAGGCAATAGGCACCATTTCCAAACCCCGGCCCCGTCGAGCAACTTCAGAGCCGACATTACCCAGGCCGATAATACCTAAGATCTTATTCCTGACCTCCGTACCGATAAAATCATTACGGCGCCATGCTCCAGATTTAAGCACCGAATTCGCCTGTGGGATATGGCGGCCAAGAGCTAACATCAAGGCAATAGCGTGCTCGGCGGCAGAGATAGTATTGCCGGTAGGAGCATTAACCACCACAACACCATGCCGCGTCGCTTCTTTAACGTCAATATTATCCACACCGACACCAGCCCTCCCGATAACCCGTAGTTTCTTACCGGCGCGGATTACATCAGTGGTGACTTGAGTCTGACTACGCACGACAATGGCTTCATACTCGCCAATGATAGCAACCAACTCGTCCGGCTTCAGGCCCGTCTTAATATCCACTTCAGCCGAACTACAGAGAATAGCAACACCTTCTTTCCCAATGGAGTCAGCCACAAGAATTTTCATAATCTGCCTCACTCAATACTTTGATGCGTTTCTTCCAACAGAAACACTATGTTACTTTTGCCGTACCAGCCTGTAGCAGAGCTACCTTCAAGGCTGATAGTACTGTCCTGATATTATCCTCATTTACCCAGCCAAGATGGCCGATACGAAATATCTTCTCTTCCAGTTTACCTTGCCCACCAGCAAGCACAACTTTATATTCCTCTCTCAGAATCTGCCGTAGCTGTTTTACATCAAGCCCCTCAGGAACGGTAACGGCGGTAACAGTGTCCGAGGCATACCTCTCATCAGCAAAAAGTGAGAGCCCCAACGACTTTATCCCTGAACGAGCGGCCTCAGCGACCCGAGCATGCCGCCCAAAGAGGTTAGGTAAGCCTTCTTTGAGCATCATATCCAGCGCAACGTCCATGGCGAATATCAGAGAAACGGCCGGTGTCCACGGTGTCTGTCCTTTCTCCGAGAAACGTTTGGCCTTGGTGAAATCCCAGTAGGAACGCGGCATCTTGGAACTAGCATGTGCCTTCCAGGCTTCCGGACTAACACTGGCAAAGACCAGACCAGGTGGTACCATCCAACCTTTCTGAGAACCTGAAATAACAACATCCAGATGCCACTCATCGACCGGACATTTTATTGACCCCATACCGCTGACACTATCAACCAGCAAGAGCTTGTCAAAATTCTTCACTACCGAGCTTATCGCGGCCATGTCATTAGTAACACCGGTAGAAGTCTCATTATGAGTAACCAGCACGGCTTTGATTTGGGGTTCAGCCCGTAGAGCCTGGCGTATAGCATCAGAGTCGGCGGCTTTCCCCCATTCAACATTCATCGGGATTACATCAGCACCAAATGCCCGGGCAATGCTAGCAAAACGGTCGCCGAAGGAACCGATAGAGACCGCCAACACCTTATCACCAGGAGATAAAGTATTAACAATAGCGGCTTCCATACCACCAGTACCTGAACCGGTGAGAACGAAAACATCATTCTTGGTCATGAATACCTGTTTGAGCTTATCGGTTACCCCATTCATGGTCTTGATAAAATCACTGCCCCGATGATTAACCATCTGCCGGGCCATTACCTGAAGAACTTCAGGCGGACATGGGGTCGGTCCAGGAATACGTAGCTCTACCATCTTCATCTCCTTAATTATTCACTATTCAGTATATCAGAATTAACGAACCCAGCAAAACATGGTCTATGCGGTAATACGCTATTTTTACTTAGTTTGACCGCTACAAATCCTCTCGCCGAGGTCGAGAGGCAAAACGAGCCGGACGAAGTGAGCAGATTACTATGGCCCTAGCGTTCCTCGCAATAACATTTTAAAATTAAACAAACTCAGTCTTCAGGGTCAGGAGGCATGATCATTACTTCGCCTCCTATTCTCGCAAAACGCCGATTGCCTACTTTGATGATGTCACCTGTAAAGATGTTAGCTGTATTACTCAAGATCTTCTCGCCGTTTTCCCTGGTAAGTCCCTTTATACTAACAGCCCCTTGAGCAATCAACCTATTTGCCTCGCGAAGACTCTTCGCGAGTCCTATTTTTACGAGTAATCTGGGAATATGGACGTCTGCTACGTCGACGTCTCCTGGGGACACGTCCTTACCAACCAAATCTAAGGGGAACTCTTCTATTTGGTCTGGTAATTCCCTTCTCTGAAACACTTTTTCAAAGTACTCTTCAGCCTCGCTGGCTGCTTTTTTATCGTAGAGTTGGGTTATAATTTCCCTGGCTAACCGTTTCTTGAGTTCCATCGGGTTAATCGTTTCGGTATTCAGTACTTGCCTCAACTTATTTAATTCCTTATCGGGAATATCAGTCAGCAATTCAAAGTAATCCATCATAAGACTGTCAGGTATAGACATAATCTTCCCATAGATTTCAGTAGGCGGTTCGGTAATACCTATATAATTATCCAGACTCTTACTCATCTTATGGCTGCCATCCGTACCGACGAGTAGTGGCGTCATAAAACACTGCTGGGGAAGCTGACCCATCATTACTTGCAATTCGCGGCCGACCAAAAAATTAAACTTCTGATCGATACCGCCGAATTCAACATCTGCCTGTATAGCCACCGAATCGTATGCCTGCAAGAGTGGGTATAGCAATTCGGTTATCGTAATTGGCTTCCCGGCCATGAACCTCTTATTAAAATCGTCGCGAGACAAGAACTGAGCTACGGTAAATTTACTAGTCAGACGGATAACGTCGGCGAGGTCGAATTTACCGAACCATTCGCTTTGCCACCTCACCTCGGTCTTATTCTGGTCCACGATCTTGAAGAACTGCTCCATATAAGTCTGAGCATTAGCCTCAACCTGCTCGGAAGACAATATCGGTCGGGTAACTGAAGCTCCACTAGGGTCACCGATTTGGGCGGTCCAATCACCGACGATAAGTACCAACTGGTGTCCTAATTCCTGGAATTGCCGTAGCTTACGCAGACCAACCATATGGCCCAAGTGAATATCAGGGAAGCTGGGGTCGAAGCCCTCTTTTAAACGCAGCTTTTTCCCCGAGCGTAGTAGCTCGGTTAATTCCTCTTGAACGATAACTTCAGATACCCCGCGTTTGAGTAAATAACTAATATCCCGCTTCATCTTTATACTTGGCTTTCACCTCGTGAGGCAAGTATGGTTCGGCCTCGCTCGATATCCTCGGTAATTTGTTTCTGTAGCGCTTCTATGCTGTCAAACCGTTTCTCATCGCGCAGACGTTCGATAAAGGCTATTCTCGGCTCGAGCCCATACAGGTCACCCTGAAAGTCGAGAATATAGGTCTCAATGGTACGTTCGTTGTCGCCGAAAGTAGGTCGTCGACCAATATTAGTCATCGATTGATAGGCTTTGCTATCGATATAAGTCCAAGTAGCGTAAACTCCATCAGCCGGTAATGCCTGATTCGAATCTACGTCCAGATTAATGGTAGGAAAATTTAATCGTGGGCCGCCGCGATGTGCCCCACTGACTATCCGCCCCTGAAGAGTAAAAGGACGCCCCATCAACTTATCGACCTTTGCAATGTCTCCATCGACCAAGGCCTGTCTGATGACGGTGCTACTGGCCACCTCGCCGTGCATCTTTTTTGGTGAAATTATGGTGATACCAAAGTTCATCTCCTGTCCTAGCTCACGGAGAGTATCAATATTACCCTCTCGCTTTCGGCCTAAAGCAAAATCCGGCCCCACGACCAAGCCGCGCATTCTGAGGTATTTCTGCAAGAGACGGACAAACTGACGGGCACTGAGCTTAGCCAGTTGAGGAACGAAAGACAAGACAACGACGGCATCCACGCCCTCATTCTTGAGCAAACTAATTTTTTGTGCCGGGTCGGTCAGACGCGGCAAGCTTATCCCTACAGATCGGGATAGTACTTCCCGGGGATGCTGGCGAAAAGTAACCACGCCGCTAAGCCAATTTTGCTGTTTTGCGAGCATCACCAGCCGAGAAATCAAGTGCCTATGACCGCAGTGCACTCCGTCGAAGACACCGATAGTCAGGAGCATATCTTTTTCTGGTATAAACTGGGCCAATTCTTCGTCTAACAACATAACTTCTCTCTCAATAACGAATAATAAATACTAGCATAAAAGTAAAATAATCACCAAGCTAGCGGAGCAATTCAAAAAGAACTTGTGCCAGAAGAGGAAGGTAGCTCTACACTAAAGCAACACGACTGCCAGTATTACATCATCGGGCGAAATATCATCGCTCTTCAACCACACCCTGCTCATCGGTCTTGATCAAATAGAAATCATAAGCACATCCTGTACGGGATTCACTACAAGGTGTGCCGAAGAAGACTGTGCGGCCCGTAATAATGTAGCCACCGTCCGTGGTCTGCTGTACCAGGTTAGCTGTATCATCTTCCCCACCACCAAAAGTCTTAGTAAAGGGAAGATCAACTTCGGTGACTGTTTCGGGCTTAGGCTCTCCTATCTCCCGTTTTTCATCTTGTCGTTATCGGCGGTATGGTCTCCCAGTCACTTCCTCCACTATCTCTTGCCCCGTAGAAAAAGGGATATTACTAACTCCAACAACAACATCATCGGGCGAAATATCATCAACCCACAACGCATCACCATCATTAACAGTCCGCCGGTACACTACCACAGCTGGATCACTGGCCTTCCTGTCCGGATAGAAAAAGAGGGCACCCAAATATGGAGCATCTACATCATTAGTAGGTAAAATTCTAAAGTCTTCTCCGGAATCTGCTACTACCTCAAACGCCTCAATCGCGAAGTCGTAATAAGCAAAACTATCTTCCGGAAGAGTTTTGTTCTCCGTTGGATGCTGCGTGAAGTAGCCTATGTTCACAACTTTCGCAACCTGTAATCGCGTCATACCCACCTTAACCCTTTGCACTACCTTTATAGGGCCATCGGGCATACGATCACACGTAAGGAATAACGTTGTAGCCGCCAAAATTACAATTCCCAATAAAATTAGCGCCCTAACTATCCACTTTCTGTATGGCTTGTCCTCTCTCTTTAACTTTCTCTTAGACTTTCTCGCTGACTTACTCGTTACCTTACTCATTTACTTCTCCCGTCATACCAATGTTTGGTCCGTAACTTTTGTTAATAGCCCACCAATAATATTCCTTTTAAATCTAACTTAACTTTATCCGTAAGGTAAACCGTCTCAATAAATTTTCTTACGGTTTCATAGTCACTGTGTTCTCTATAAAGGATTCTGACTGCAAGAATTAAATACTCTGTCTCTACCATCATACTTGCTTGAAAAATATCTTTTAGAAACTGGTAATTTGTAACTGCTCTTCCTGCCTCTACTTCAATTACTGTTTGATATTTTTCATGATACGCATCTGCCTCAAAAGCGAGTTCTTCTTTTCCTAAACTTCCATATAAAACTGGAATCCTGACCTTATCTATTTTCTTTTTAGATCTCTCAACTTTGTATCCTAAATCCGAAAGACCCGGTTCTAAAATTCCTAAGACTTCATCACTAGCAAGTCTAGTTTCATCGTCATTTGCACCTGAGTCTATTTCATCGGAAACTGCCTCAAACGCTGAGACTGTATCCTTTAAAAACTTTGGTACTTGACAGGTTTTCGGAAAGAAAATCCATTCAAATTTGATTATTCCCTTTTAATTCTAATTTACAAGAAACTACAAAATTTTTCTGTTTACTTTAAACCAATTTTCCCGCCTAACTTCCATCTTTCCCCATACGGACTTATATTCCTTCCCTATATGAAAGAGGCGTTCTTTTCTCTCCTCATACCTTTTGAGAAATGAGAATATTTGGGTTTTATTTCACCAGTTGAAACTACTCCACGGTAACACTTTTCGCCAAATTACGCGGGAAGTCGATGGAACAGCCCCTCTCTTTCGCCGTATAGTAGGCAAGTAATTGTAACGCCACACTATTAACTACCGGAGAAAACAGTGGGTCGACATGGGGCACGGTGATGACGAAATCGGACAGTTCCTCCACCGCCTCATCTTCTCCCTCTGTCACGGCGATTACCGGTGACGTTCTCGCCTTGATTTCTTTAATACTTGTGAGCATGGCTTCATAGGTGTTGTCGCGGCTCACAATGGCAATGACCGGTGTCTCTCTACCGAGCAAAGCAAACGGACCGTGCTTCGTCTCACCGGCGGCGTAACCTTCGGCATGGATATAGGAGACCTCTTTTAGTTTCAGGGCCCCCTCCAGAGCTACCGGGAAGTTAATACCACGGCCGATAAAGAACACATGTTCGTATTTAGACAACTCTTTGGCATATCCGGCAATTATCGCTTCATTGTCTAGCACATACTGGACTTTACTAGGCAGCTGCCTCAACTCCAACAATAGATCGGCTCGCCTACGAACATCAACTCTAGAATGGGACATAGCTAACCAATAAAGCGCCATAAGCTGGGCGATAAAGGTCTTGGTTGCCGCAACACTAATCTCCGGACCGGCTCGGGTGTATATCGTCTGATGGGCAATCCGGCTAGCCGTGCTCCCCACCACATTAGTAACGGCAATTACCCAGCCGCCCTCACCTTTCAACCTTTTCATGGCTTTCAGCGTATCGGCGGTCTCACCGGACTGAGTAATAGCGATGGCTAAAGTCCTACCAAACGTATTTCTTTGATGATTAAACTCCGAAGCGAGTTCAACCCGCACCGGAATATGCAGCAGCTCTTCAAAAACATATTTCCCGACCAGAGCCGCATGGAAAGAAGTACCACAAGCGAGCATAAGGATTGGTTCGGTGATTGTCGCTTCCGTAGTCCGGGTGTATTCGGCCAAGGTATTCCGTATCACCCGGGGCTGCTCATGAATTTCCTTAAGCATAAAGTACTCATAGCCAGCTTTCTGAGCCTCTTCGGCGCTCCAAAGAATCTTCTCTTCTTTTTTGGCAACTTCTTGCCCGTTTCTTTTAATCTCTATGTTAGATTTGGTGATGACGCCGATATGGCCGTCTTCCAGATAGATCACCCTATCGGTATAATCCAGGAAGGCTGGTGCATCCGAAGCGATGAAAGTCTCTCGGTCACCAACGCCAATAACCAGCGGACTGTCTTTCTTAGCGACGATTAACTTCGACTCGCCGGTTCTCAGCACCACCATGGCATAAGAACCCTCGATATCACACAAAGCCGCTTCTACAGCCGCTTCTAAACTACCGTCATAGTATTTCTCGATGAGATGCGGTATTACTTCGGTGTCAGTTTCCGAGGTAAAGCTATGGCCCTCACCAGTCAATTTCCGTCTTAAGTCCCGGAAATTAGTAATGACCCCGTTGTGCACTACGGCAATGTTACCAGTACAGTCAAGGTGCGGGTGAGCGTTGACCCGGGATGGCTCACCATGAGTTGCCCATCGAGTATGGCCGATTCCGACCATCCCGGCCAGCCGTGGAGCCGCCTTAGACAATGCCTCAACTCGGGCCGCATCCTTATAAACTACGATATCACCGACAGCCACCGCGACACCACAGGAATCGTAGCCTCGATACTCCAGTTTCCTTAAACAATCGAGTAGTATCGATTGAGCTGGTCTCTCGCCGATATAACCGACTATGCCACACATAGTTCTTTAAAACACACAGCCCCGGTCAGGTAATTTCCCACCGATAAGCTTCATTGCCTGAATCTGGCAATGGTTCCCCACAATCACTCCGGGCTGGGCAACGACACTATTCCCTAATCTACAGCCTGCCCCTAGCATGGCCCCGATATTCGTTAGATGATATTCATCATTAACTCTAAGTTCAGCCTCACCGCTACAAGCACTAAAGTGCCCCTTAATGACACAACCCTCATCAATTACTGAGTCCTGTACTACCGAAGCCGGCCCGATATTAACGTCATTACCAATCACGCTATTCTCAAGAACACTGAAGGGGGAAATAACGACATTATTACCGATACTGGTCGACGGCAAAATACATACATTCGGGCCGATATCACAGTTCTCCCCGATAACTACTGGCCCGAGGATGTATGAATTCGACCGTATGAGCGTGTCTTTCCCCACCACCACCATTCCCTTGACGAAAGCCCCAGCTTCAACTGTCCCGCCTAATCTAGCCGTGCTATGACGCAGAACAGCGTTATTCAACTTTATTATATCCCACGGATAGACAACATCGAGCCAGGTACCTTCGGTCTCCTGTGCCTGAAACGATTTACCCTTCGCCAACATATTATTGAGCACATCAGGGATATCCAATCTGTCATCGATACAATCAAAAAAGTCAGGGGTGAAAGAATAAATACCGGTATTAATGATGTTGCTTTCCGCTTCCCTAGGTTTTTCGATAATATTCTTCACCAAACCGTTATCGGTAAGCACTACCCCATACCGCGATGGATCCTCCACCGTCTTGACCAGCACAGCATTCGAATGGGTCGCAACAAATTGGGCGATGGTATCGGCGTCAATCAGATTATCCCCCGGGAGAATAAGAAATTCGCCATCGACAACATTCTTGGCCTGTGCCAAAGCATGGGCGGTCCCAAGCTGTCTTTCCTGGGTTACATAGGTGATATTAATACCTAACTGCTCCCCTGTACCCAGATAGTCAAAGACCTGCTCTCTATGATAGCCAACTACGATAATAATCTCTCGAATACCGTTTTGTGCTAAGGCTTCGGCCACATATTGCAGGATCGGCTTACCGGCAATACTTAACATCGCCTTAGGTTTGGTCACAGTAAAGGGCCTAAGTCTTTGCCCTTCACCAGCGGCGAGAATAACTGCTTTTTTCATCGTCACCACCTAAAATATTCTTGAATCAGGTGAAACAACCCCGTTCACCATGGCAGCTGGCCCAATCCAAGTATTATTACCGATAATACTACCGACATTAATGGAAACATTCACCCCTGTTCCCACGTTGTCGCTAATAATAGCTCCCAGTTTGCGTCTTTTCGTCTCCCTGCCGGCGGCCCAAATTTCCCGTTCGTCAAACCGAAGATTAGCAATCTTAGTACCGGCACCAAGATTACACCCTTCACCAATGACACTATCGCCCACATAGTTAAGATGTGGGATTTTACTCCCATCCATAACTATCGAGTTCTTGACCCCTACGGCGTTACCGATATGGCAATGGTTACCAATTGCCGTATGCGGACGGATATAGCAGTTGGGGCCTATATCACAATCCTGCCCAATAACTACCGGACCAACGATATAAGTTCCCGATTTAACGACGGTACCATCACCGATAGAAACCTTACCCTTAATGACCACATTCTCTTCTATCTGGCCTAGATTCCGAACATCAATCTCCGACAGTAGTGATTCGTTAGCCCCCAACAAATCCCATGGATAGCTGAGGTCAAGCCAATAATCGATTTTCTGATAACCGACCGTACACCCATGATTTATCAGCCACTGTAAAGAATCAGTTATTTCATACTCCCCTCTTGGTGATTTTACCGTTTGAGATATGGCTCTAAATATATCGGGAGTAAAGAGATAGAGGCCTGTATTAGCCAAATTAGCCCCATATTTAATACGAGGTTCAACCTTTTCACAGATATTAACTATCCGACGCCCTTTTATGTCAACCGCACCTAAATCACTGGTATCCTCGACTTCGATAACACTCATAGTATTATCTTTTCTTCGAGCTAATCTCTTAATGTCCGCATGTCGAACGATAATATCTCCATTCATCATCAGAAAGTTCCCAGCAACCCGATGCTCAACCATTTTCAGAGCATCGGCGGTACCCAATTGCTTGCGCTGGTTATAATAACTGATACCGATACCCCATTTATCCCCATTCCCGAAGTACTGGCGCACCAGCTCATCATGATAGCCGACAATAAAGATAAACTCATTGATACCGGCCTGTACGGCCTCAATCAGTAGATGCTCCAAGATAGGTTTATTTGCGATAGGTAACATCACTTTGGGCCTGATATGGGTGAGCGGACGCATTCGACTACCCTCACCAGCGGCTAAAATAACTGCCTGCAACTTATTTATCCTCACCAACTAGGCAGCATTCCTTGATTATCTGGAGACCGTTATCATAGAGCTGCCGCGCCTGCGGCTCACTCTTGGCCTCAGCTGTTAGTCTTATTTTAGGTTCAGTACCAGAGGCTCGAATCAAGAGCCAGCCATTTTCAAAACTCAGTCTCAGACCATCGATATCACTCACAGATAACGGTTTTAAAGTCTGCAACCTTTTCTTGAGATTAGACAATACCACCCCTTCACTAGCGATACTACCCCGAAAAAGTGGATATTGCGGTATCTGGTCAACCAAAACCGACAGTTTATGCCGACTGGCGATAGCGAGTAATTTGGCGGCAGCATAGATACCATCGGGACAGAGCGAGCTATTGGGAAATATCCAGGCGCCGGACGGTTCACCGCCAAAATCACCACTCTTTTTCAATTCTTCGGAAACATAAATATCGCCAACCTTCGTTCGCGTCACCTTAAAACCCAGTTCATCTACAACCATCGAGGCATCCAGAGTAGTCACTATTTCTTTAGCACCCACCTGCTGAGCAAAAAGGACCAGAAGCTTATCCCCGGGAATAAATCTCCCTTGTTCGTCCACCGCCATCATACGGTCACCATCACCATCATGCGCAATACCTAAATCAGCCCCAATTTCACGGGTAACTCGTATCAGATCACCTAAATTAGTTTCAGTCGGTTCAACATCATGAGGAAAAAATCCGGAAGGATAACAATTAAGCTCCACCACCTCACAGCCCAGCTGACGCAATAAATAAGGCGCGATTACCGAAGTGGCGCCGCAACCACAATCCAGAACTACCTTTAGTTTCAAGGCATGAGGCAAATCTTTTCGTAAATGCTCAACATGTTGCTCTATGGCGCTGTCATAATTACGACTGTTTTTCATATCTGCCCACAGAGCCGTCGAAAGTACATCACTTAGGATCATATCTTCGATTTGCCGGCGCTGGTTAGCGTCAAAAGCTGAGCCATCAGCATTCAACAGCTTAATACCATTATATTCTGGTGGATTATGGGAAGCCGTAATCATCGCCCCGGCCTGAAACTCCCGTGTGGCTAAAGCCAGTGTGGGTGTGGGGATAACCCCGCTATCCCAGCACCAAGCGCCCGCGGTCAATAATCCCGAAATAAAAGCGTGCTTGATAGCCTCACTAGAGGTCCGGGTATCACTGCCGACAATTACTTTACCGTACTCCTTGCCGACTACCAGCCCAGTCTTCAAGGCTATTTCGAGCAGGCTTCTATCGGCAACCCCGCGAATTCCGGACGTGCCGAATAATGCCATGTTGGCTGATTTTAACCCCAATCAGATTTTATGTCAACCGTACATCTTGACTGAAGTGAGTGCTACGAGTATTATTATCAAGTAACAGACTGTTAGTCAATCTTAGGCAGTTAAGGGGGGACCAATAATGTCGGGACATTCTAAGTGGTCTTCCATCAAGCATCAAAAAGGCGCCGCTGACGCCAAACGTGGTCAACTTTTTACAAAATTAACCCGCGAGATTATTGTCTCGGTACGACAGGGGGGCAGCGATGCCGATACCAACTATCGCTTGCGATTGGCTATCCAAAAAGCAAGTGATAGTAATATGCCGTATGAAAATATCGACCGGGCAATCAAGCGCGGTAGTGGCGAGAGCGAAGGGGCAGCCTTAGTAGAGTTAGCTCTGGAAGGCTATGGCCCTAGCGGTGCCGCCATTATAGTGCACGCCGTCACCGATAACCGTAACCGAGCTCTACAGGATATCCGAAATATCTTTTCCCGTCATGGTGGTAATCTCGGCGAGAGTGGCTGTGTTGCCTGGCTTTTTGATAGTAAAGGTGCTATTGCCATAGATGCCAGTAATTTAGATAAGGAAGATCTCGAATTAAAAGCAATCGATGCCGGTGCCGATGATATTAAAGTTGAGGATGGTTACTTAGAAATTTACACCAAACCGGAAGATCTCGAGACCGTCCGGAAGGGACTGGAACACCAGAAAATACCGGTAACTTATTCAGGAATATCTTCCATACCAAAGACCACCGTCCAGCTAGAGGAAAAGGCGGCCTTAACAACACTGAAGCTATTGGAAAAACTTGAAGAACTAGAAGATGTGCACCGTGTAACCAGTAATGTCGATTTCCCCGATACCATTGTGGAGAAATATCACTCGCAGTCATAACCAGTTACCACCCCCCCCATTTCGTCCCTTTAGAGAGAAGTATGAGAATTTTAGGTATTGACCCGGGTACCATCGCTTTGGGCTATGGTGTTATCGATGATAGCCCCGGTATAATCGGGACAACCATGGTTGATTACGGTGTTATTTTCACCCCGGTACGCTCCCCCATCTGGGAACGCTTAAGGTTTTTGTACCGGCGTCTCGAAGAAGTTGTCGAGCACTACAGGCCGGATGTCGTCGCTATCGAGCAACCCTTTGTCGCCAAAAATGCCCGGTCGGCCATCGCTATTGGGCAAGCTCAAGCCGTTGCGATTCTTGCTACCAGCAACCAAGGGATAACCGTCTATGAGTATACGCCGACACAAGTCAAGCAGAGAGTAGCTGATCATGGCACCAGTTCTAAGGAACAAATTCAGGAGATGGTCAAACTTCATCTTGGCCTACACACAATCCCTCAGCCGAGTGACGCCGCTGATGCCCTGGCGGTGGCCCTCTGCCACCTCAGCGAAACGCACCTAACTAACCGACTGGCAAAACAAAAGGAAGGGTAGAGGAATGCTCTCAAGTCTTCACGGTAAATTAGAATCACTGGGGAGTGATTGGGCAATCATTAATGTTCATGGTATCGGTTTCCAAGTCTATCTGCCCACGCCAACTCTAAGCACACTCGGCGCCAGGGGTGGAGAAGTACATCTGCATACCCACCTTCATCTGCGCGAAGATAGCGCCACTTTGTATGGTTTTTCTACCACAGACGACCGGGAATTATTTCAACTTATACTTAATGTGTCCGGTATCGGACCAAAGATAGCCCTGACGATACTCTCCACGATAAGTGTGGAGCAAGTAAACCTAGCAATTGCCAATGGAAACGTCGATATATTGATGACAGTGCCAGGGATTGGCAATAAGACTGCCAGTCGCCTGCTCTTAGAGCTTAAAGACAAAATCGGCACCGATTTAGTAGCTACCCCACTCACTCGGGTAGTCCAGGAGAGCATCGATGTCGTCGCTACGCTGACCTCGCTGGGCTATTCGGCGGCTGAAGCCACTCGCGCCGTCGCCACCATCCCTAATAAAAAGAAACTTAATCTCGAGGAAAAAGTCAAATTAGCACTGCAATATTTTAGCCAGAAGAAATAAAAATCTGTCGTTTGCAGACGGATGAGAAAATTCTCCGCCTAAAAGCTATATCCGCCATGTGTTTGTTGTTTGCCGGCGGTGATATCTTAGTCATGAGACATCCAGAAACGATGAGACTAGTAAGCCGGATGATTGCAGAGTTAACCAAGACGGGATAGCTAAATTTGACAGATAATAATTTTTATTTTATAATTCTTATTAAGAATGATTACTGTTTATAGGAACGGTATATTTTTACCTTAAACTACCATTACAGTAAGGAGATAATCATGCAGTTTTTAGAATTAGCCAAGAAACGTTACAGCGTAAGGGCGTATAAACCCGACCCGGTTGAAGACGACAAGCTACAGCAAGTACTGGAAGCTGCTATCCTAGCACCGGCGGCGGTTAACAAACCACCCTTCCAATTAATCGTCATCCACACTACCAGCAAAGAAGCCGAGTTAAATCGTATCTACAGTCGACCATGGTTCGGACAAGCACCTCTGCTTATCTGTGCTGTTGGTATTCCAAGCCAAGCTTGGCTACGCCGTGACGGCCGAAGCTACCTCGACGTATGTGTGGCAATTGCTTTCGACCACCTGATTTTAGCCGCGACCGATCTAGGGCTGGGCACCTGCTGGGTTGCTAATTTCGATCGAGACGTCGCGAGCGAAATTCTCGGTCTACCTGAAGATGTCGAGCCGATTGTCTTCACCCCCCTTGGCTATCCTGCCGATCAACCTAAAGAAAAGCGGCGTAAAGCCTTACCCGAACTAGTGAAGTACGAGAAGTGGTGAGGATGTGGCCCAATATTCAAGATCATTTATCTCTATGTAGCTGTCAGCGCAATTAGAGAGACAGCGACAAATAAGACGACTAAGACAATAGTAAGCTGGAATAGTGTCTTCTCAACGCCACGCTTGGTACGATAAACGGTATCCGCCTGCCCAAAGATACCACCCAACCCACCACCACGCACCTGCAGCATAATTACCAATATCAAGGCAACCGCCAAAATAATCTGAGCCACATTAAAATAGACCTGCATCTTATTCTTCCCCTTCTTCCTCTAATTTCTTCTTGAGGACTTCGGTTACCACCCTGGGATTAGCCCGACCCTGCGTCATCCGCATCACCTGACCAACCAAAAAAGTCAACGATTGAGCCTTACCGGCCTTATAATCGGCTACAGCCGGGGCATTGACTTGAATCACCTGAGCAGCTATTTTTTCTAATTCCCCGGTATCACTAATCTGGGTAAGCCCCTGCACCGCAATAATCTCGCTGGAGCTCTTACCAGTTTTATACATCTCTTCCAGAATGGACTTAGCTGTAGCAGTACTGACCACGCCTTTCGATTCCGTTAATAGCAGTTCGGCCACGCGTTCAGTACTAACTTGATCAGCAAATTCAGACATATCAATATTGTTCGTGTTCAAAATAGCGCTGACCGTTCCCAAAAGCCAATTACTCACCGTTTTCGCCGGGATTATTTTATTACCCTGGCAAAGATTCTCAAAATAATCAGCCATCTCCTTTGAACTGGTAAGCAGGTTAGCATCATAGAGTGATAAACCGTATTCAGTGACAAATCGGTTATGCCTTGCTTCTGGTAGTTCCGGCAGTTTCGCCCCTGTTTCCGCCACCCATGTCCGGCTGATGTTTAAGGGGAGTAAATCCGGTTCAGGAAAATAGCGATAGTCATGGGCAAACTCCTTACTACGCTGGGAGACGGTCTCACCATTTTCTTCGACCCAGCCCCTAGTTTCTTGAACCACCTTCTCCCCAGTTTCGATAGCCCGTGTCTGCCGCTTGACCTCGTACTCAAGCGCCCGGAAGACGGCACGGAAGCTGTTCATATTCTTAACTTCTACCTTAGCCAATAATTCGGAGCTACCTTCGGGGCGAATACTGACATTAGCGTCACAACGGAAGCTACCCTCTTCCATACTAGCCGTCGAGACATCCAAATACTGCAGTATACTATGCAGCTTCATTAGGTATTGCCGGGCTTCTTCGGGAAAACGCAGATCAGGTTCCCCAACAATTTCCATTAATGGCACGCCGGAACGGTTGACATCAACCAAACTGTAAGATTCTCCCACCGAGGTACGATGCACCAGCTTAGCAACATCCTCCTCAAGATGGACCCGGGTAATACCCACCTTTTTCTCCTGTCCATCTACCTGGATAGTTAGCCGACCGCTACGCCCAATTGGGGTATCGTACTGAGAAATCTGATAGCCTTTCATCAGATCAGGATAAGAGTAATTCTTACGGTCGAACTTGGTATATTCGGCGATTGTACAGTTCAAAGCAAGGGCCGCCATCATAGTATATTCCACCGCTTGCTTATTAATCACCGGTAAAACGCCAGGCATCCCGAGACATACCGGGCAGACATGAGTATTGGGCGGAGCATTGACGTAGTCGGAGCTACAACGACAATACATTTTACTCCTAGTTCGCAGCTGCGTGTGCACTTCAAGCCCGATGACCGCCTCATACTTCATCTCTGAGCCTCAAGGACTCAGTATAACAATAATATCGGTTACTGACAACACTGACAAACAAGGGGCAACACTATTACCCTAAAATCCAATATTAATATCTGAACAACTACGCACAACGAAAACGGATATGCTATAATTTTTTCTGGTACGGGGATATAGCTCAGTTGGGAGAGCGCTGCGTTCGCATCGCAGAGGTGGGGGGTTCGAATCCCCCTATCTCCACCATT